>Ga0256408_1000062_pt1 | contig 214113 bp, 189 predicted proteins | sample PhyAR1_FD_185998 | JGI IMG/M metagenome (GOLD analysis project Ga0256408, IMG submission 185998) | Leaf surface microbial communities from alfalfa plants in UC Gill Tract Community Farm, Albany, California, United States - DLSL A.R1 | ecosystem: Host-associated > Plants > Phyllosphere >... | reverse complement strand
CGCGGTGGTCCCACCTGACCCCATGCCGAACTCAGAAGTGAAACGCCGTAGCGCCGATGGTAGTGTGGGGTCTCCCCATGCGAGAGTAGGGAACTGCCAGGCATCAAATTAGAAGTATGGCACTCGACCTTCGAGGCAGGTCACTACTCGACAGAGAGTAGGACAAAAGCGAAAGCTTTTGAACGTTGCGAAGCAACGGCCCGAAGGGTGAATCACTTGTGATTCATAAACTGCCAGGCATCAAATTAAGTGTGCTGATATGGCTCAGTTGGTAGAGCGCACCCTTGGTAAGGGTGAGGTCCCCAGTTCGACTCTGGGTATCAGCACCAGTTTTTAGGTTAAAGTTCGGCGCTAGTAAAAGAATTTGTCTGGCGGCAACAGCGCGGTGGTCCCACCTGACCCCATGCCGAACTCAGAAGTGAAACGCCGTAGCGCCGATGGTAGTGTGGGGTCTCCCCATGCGAGAGTAGGGAACTGCCAGACATCAATTAAAACAAAAGGCCCAGTCGAAAGACTGGGCCTTTTGTTTATCTATCGTTTGATAAAAAACAAGGCCCATCCTCACGGTTGGGCCTTTTTGTATCCGCAGAACTTAACAATATGAATTTATAACGATTATGGTTAAGTGTGCTCGCCTGATTAATATTATCGCTGAGTTTAAACCGTCTCTTCGTCTATTTAGCTCATGATGAGTAGCACACATAAAATAGATCAGCATTGGCTATCTATCTATTAAGATGAGTTATTTTGGAAGTGACAAAAGAAGGGGAATGCTGAGGTGATTCGGTATCATCATCCTGCGCTTATCCAGCGTCGATAAGCTGATAAGCGCAGGTGAAGTCATGCCAGCCATTTCTGACTACGGCATTATTTAGTGAGAGCTACAATCCCAAGCGTCAGCCCCGCCAACGCTGCTGCGCCGCCAGCAATGGCACCAGCTGTCTCCCAGTTATCCTGCGTTGTTCCTTTCATACAGGTATTGGTATGAACCAGGCGCCCCTGATCGTCGTAAACAGGTACACAAGGTGAATCATGCGCACAGCCGGCCAGTAAGGTTGCCAGCAGGGTCACCAGAATGAATTTTTTCATGATGTTTGCCTCTAAAGGATCCGTTTCAATACGCCATAAATATGCCGCATTTCGGAATGGCTTATTTTATCACCTCAGATACGGCCTCTAGATAGGGGAAATAATCTCAATTTATGTGTTTCGTAAATATAATGGAGAAGAAACCGTTAAATTAATTAGATTATGTAGAAATGATGTAGAGGAAAATACTGTTCATCAGTTTCACCCGGCGAAATAGGCGGCGACATACCGCAACTTATTGAAAGGGAGCCCGTTGGTGAGTCAGTTTTTCAGACACAAAAAAGGCGCCCGAAGGCGCCTTAGTCGATAGGATCGGACGTTATTCTTTATGTTTCGTAAAACGGCGTCTGACGACGACGAAGAACACAGGGACAAAGAAGATTGCCAGCAGGGTCGCTGTCAGCATCCCACCCATGACGCCGGTACCGACCGCATTCTGCGCGCCACTACCTGCTCCACGGCTGATAACCAGCGGCATAACCCCGAGAATAAAGGCCAGAGAAGTCATCAGGATAGGGCGCAGACGCATACGTGAAGCCTCAAGCGTTGCCTCAATAATGCCTTTTCCTTCTTTATCCATCAGGTCTTTAGCGAACTCGACTATCAGGATGGCGTTCTTAGCCGACAAACCAATCGTCGTAAGCAGGCCTACCTGGAAGTAAACGTCATTATTCATCCCACGCAGTGACGCTGCCAGCAACGCACCCACAACACCCAGCGGTACAACCAGCATGACGGAGAATGGAATAGACCAGCTCTCGTAGAGCGCAGCAAGGCACAGGAAAACGACAATTAATGAGATCGCGTACAGTGCCGGAGCCTGGTTACCGGATAAACGTTCCTGATAGGACATTCCGGTCCAATCAAAACCAATCCCTGCCGGTAACTTAGTGGCTAACTGCTCCATCAATGCCATGGCTTCACCGGTACTTTTACCTGGAGCAGCCTCGCCGAGGATCTCCATAGACGGCAGCCCGTTGTAGCGTTCGAGACGCGGAGAACCATAGACCCAGTGAGAAGTTACGAAGGCTGAGAACGGCACCATCTCACCGTTAGCGCTGCGAACATACATGTTGTTGACATCGCCTGGAAGCATACGGAACTTCGCATCCGCCTGAAGGTATACCTTCTTCACACGACCATTGTCGATAAAGTCGTTAACGTAATAACCCCCGAGCGCCGCTGAGATTGTCTCATTGATATCAGACAGCGAAACGCCCAGCGCCTGTGCTTTTTCCTGATCAACATCGAGTTTGAATTGCGCGGTATCCTCGAGTCCGTTCGGACGGACACGCACCAGCTGATCCGGGTGCTGATGCACCATCCCCAGCAGCTGATTACGCGCCTGGGTGAGTGCGGTATGTCCAAGGTTGCCCTGGTCAATCAGCTCAAAGTCGAAACCGGTCGCCGTACCCAGTTCGATAATCGCCGGCATGTTGAATGGGAAAACCATGGCGTCTTTAATCTGGCTAAATGCCATCGTAGCGCGCTTGATGATTGACTCTGCGCCATTCTCTTCACCGCTACGTTTATCCCAGGGTTTCAGACTCACGAACGCCATGCCGGAGTTCTGGCCCTGACCACTGAAGCTAAAACCGTTAACAGTAAAGACGCTCTCAACGTTGGCCTTTTCGTTATTCAGATAGTAGTGGGTCACGCTATCCAGGACTTTTTGCGTGCGCTCTTGCGTTGCGCCAGCAGGCAACTGAACCATCGTCAGGAATACGCCCTGATCTTCATCCGGCAGGAATGAGGTCGGCAGACGCATAAACAGCACCGCCATACCCAGCACGATCAGCACATAGATAAGCAGATAGCGCCCAGTGCCGCGCAGAATACCGCTCACGCTATTGGTATAATGGTTAACGCTGATATCAAATTTAGTGTTGAACCAGCCGAAAAAGCCCTTCTTCTCATAGTGATCGGCGCTAGCGGGTTTGAGCAACGTCGCGCACAGTGCCGGCGTCAGGATCAATGCAACCAGAACCGATAGCGCCATTGCTGACACGATAGTGATTGAGAACTGGCGATAGATGGCGCCGGTGGAACCACCGAAGAAAGCCATTGGCACAAATACCGCCGACAGCACCATCGCAATACCGACCAGCGCGCCCTGGATTTGCGACATCGATTTTTCCGTCGCCACAATGGGTGAGAGTTTCTCCTCAACCATCACTCGCTCGACGTTTTCCACCACCACAATGGCATCATCAACCAGCAGCCCTATCGCAAGCACCATACCGAACATGGTTAAGGTGTTTATCGAGTAGCCGAAAATCGCCAGAACCGCGAAGGTGCCCAGCAGTACCACCGGAACGGCAATCGTTGGGATAAGGGTTGCGCGGATGTTCTGCAAAAATAGATACATGACGAGGAAGACGAGGATAATCGCTTCAAACAGCGTCTTAACCACTTCATGGATCGAGAGGGTTACAAATGGCGTGGTGTCATACGGATACACCACTTTCATGCCTTGCGGGAAATACGGCTGCAGTTCTGCCAGCTTGGCTTTAATCGCATTTGCCGTATCCAGCGCGTTCGCGCCAGTCGCCAGCTTAATACCGAGACCGGAAGCCGGTTTCCCGTTGATACGCGCGACAACGTTGTAGTTCTCGCCGCCCAGCTCAATGCGCGCCACGTCGCTTAAATGCACGACGGAGCCATCGGCATTCACGCGCAGCGTGACTTTGCCAAACTCTACCGGATCTTTCAGGCGCGTCTGCGCAATGATTGAGGCGTTAAGCTGCTGACCTTTTACCGCAGGCGTTCCGCCCAGTTGCCCGGCGGCAATCTGGTCGTTCTGCACCTTTAGCTGATTAATGATATCAACCGGCGTCAGGCTATATTTATTCAGTAAGTTACCATCGAGCCAGATACGCATCGCATACTGGGCCCCGAACAGCTGTACATCGCCTACGCCGTTAAGACGGCTGATAGGGTCTTTCACGTTAGAGGCGATATAGTCGGAGATATCGTCCTGAACGGTATTAGGGTTGTCGGAGATAAAGCCCGCCACCATCAGGAAGCTGCTACTCGACTTCTCGACGCTAATCCCCTGTTGCTGCACTTCCTGCGGTAGCAAGGGCGTTGCCAGCTGTAGCTTGTTTTGTACCTGAACCTGAGCGATATCGGGATCCGTTCCCGACTGGAAGGTCAGGGTAATCGTCACCGATCCCGCAGAGTCGCTGGTAGAGGACATATACATCAGGTTATCGATACCGTTCATGTTCTGTTCGATAACCTGGGTGACGGTATCTTGCACCGTTTGTGCATCAGCGCCCGGATAGGTCGCGGAGATGGCGACCGCTGGCGGTGCTATCGTTGGGTATTGGGCGATAGGCAGCTGCAAAATCGCCAGACCACCTGCAATCATCATGATGATTGCCAGCACCCACGCGAATACCGGTCGATGGATAAAAAACTTAGACATGGGATCGGTACCTTATTGCGCGGCCGGAACCGCGGTATCTTCTTCAGCTTTCACGGTTGCGCCTGGACGCACCTTTTGCAGCCCGCTGACAATAACTTTATCGCCGGATTTCAAGCCGCTGGTAATCAACCACTGATCTCCAATGGCCTGAGAGGCAACGACATTGCGCGTTTCGACCTGATTTTTATCGTTCACCAACAGGACCGTCGCATCACCTCGCGGCGTGCGGGTGACCCCCTGCTGTGGCACCAGCATCGCGTTCGGGTTTACGCCTTCATCAATACGCGCACGAACGAACATGCCCGGTAGCAGGATGTGCTGTGGGTTAGGGAAAATAGCCCGGAGCGTAATTGAACCGGTGCTTTCATCAACGGTGACATCAGAGAATTGCAGCGTGCCTTTCAACGAGTAAGCCTGACCATTTTCCATCAGCAACTGCACGCTTTTTGCTTCCCCGCCTTGTTCAAGGCTTTCTTGTTTCAGACGCATAAAATCCGTGCTGGATTGCGTGACATCGACATAGATAGGGTCCAGCTGTTGTACGGTCGCCAGAGCGTCAGACTGCCCATTTGTGACCAGTGCCCCTTCGGTCACGCTGGACTTACCGATACGACCGGTGATAGGTGAGGTCACCTTGGTATAGGCCAGATTAATTCGGGCGCTCTCAACGGCTGCTTTGGCGGCCATTACGTCGGCATCGGCCTGACGGGCGGTGGCGACAGCCTGATCATAATCTTGCTGACTGATATATTTTGTTCCCAGCAGTGGGACGTAGCGTTTCACCGTCAGATGGGCGATAGCGGCGGCGGCCTGTGCTTTTGACTCGTCACCTTTCGCGCTGTCATAAGCGGCCTGATAGGTGGCAGGATCGATTTGATAAAGCGAATCTCCAGCCTGTACGTCGCTGCCTTCAGTAAAGTGGCGTTTAAGGATGATTCCGCTCACCTGAGGACGGACTTCAGCGACGCGAAACGCGGAGGTTCGGCCCGGTAATTCTGTGGTTATGGAGAGGGGCGCATTGTTTACAACATGCACGGTGACCTGAGGCGTTGGCGCATGCGCTTGTTGATCTGCAGAATTATCGCAACCGCTGAGTAAAATGGCGGAGACAATTAGGCTGGATAAAAGTGTAACCCTGGCATGACTCGTCATTGCTATTCCTTATAGATTGATAGCCAGATTTGACTACAAATCTGTCAAAGAAAGGATGAATAAAAAACAGTCCGTTATCCTACAAATAAATACAGAATGATGTAAGGGATAGTTATTTTGTGATGTTCAACAAAGGCACGGAAACACAAAGATATCAGGCTTGGCGTATAGGGTAGGGGAATATATATTTATCTCATGAATGTTATTAGCTAAAAGCATCACCAATATTTATTTGTTCATTTTTAGACGATATCAAACTTTTTGTTAAGCATTCGAATTTGGTTGAGTGATAAGTTTATTTTAGTTGATCATCCTAATCGCCGATCCTTTTGCGGCAAGTGACATTTCCATGGCAAGAAGAACAAAAGATGATGCGCTCAAGACGCGCCAGCTGCTGCTGGACGCAGCCATTGAGCAATTTGCACTGCGCGGTGTCAGCAGCACCACATTGACCGATATTGCAGATGCCGCCGGGGTCACTCGCGGTGCGATTTATTGGCATTTTGCCAGCAAGAGTGAATTATTTAATGCGATATGGCAGGAACAGCAACCGCTGCGAGACTTAATTCTTCATAAATTGAAACAAATAGAGACGGCGAATCCGCTATTGAATTTGAGGAATAAATTTATTATCGGTTTGCAATATATTGCAGAAACGCCGAAGCAGCGCGCATTAATGCAAATACTGTATCACAAATGTGAATTTTGCAGTGATATGATGTCGGAGTCTGAAATCAGGGCGAAAATTGGCTTTAGCTATGATTATATGAGAACCGTTTTGCAGAATTGTGTGAGTAACAAGATATTACCTCACGATACAAACGTTGAGATTATTTTGATTATATTACACAGTGCATTCAGCGGTATTATCAAAAACTGGTTAATGAGCCCTCAGCAGTTCGATCTCTATCAACAGGCCCCGCTGCTGGTTGATAATTTGATGACCACGATCTGCTCTCAACCTCTGTGGATGTCACGGCCAACGCTCGCCGCAAATCTGTAGCTCCCACCTCAGGCAAGGACGCTTGAAGATCGTTCATCTACCTAATCTGGCACTGTTTTCTGGCCACCACATCTGTCATCTTGTCTATTACTTATCACGCTCATAATGAGGGTTTTATGAATGACATTTTTTGCCAGATTGGCGATTTTCAGGTAACCGCACTCAGCGACGGCAGCATGAACGCCAGTCTGACTTTACTCTCGGGTATTGATGTGACTGATGCGGGTGAGATTCAGCAACGTGCTGGGGTTGCTGAACCTGATAGCCTGCATATCTTTGGCTACCTGATTCGCGGCGGCGGACACACTATTCTGGTCGATTCTGGAACGGGCGGCTTCAATAATATTGGCGGCCAGCTGCAAACTCGTCTGCTTGAAAACGGTGTCAGGCCTGAAGCTGTGGATACGATATTGCTGACCCATGCTCATCCCGATCATATTGGTGGTTTGCTCGACGAGCAGGGGAATGCGATATACCCGAATGCTCGTCTATACCTGCATCCTCTGGAGCTTGAATACTGGCAGGATGACAACCTGATGGCACAGGCCAATGAGAGGCAGCAGCGTAATTTCGAACGTGCGTGCCGTACGTTTTCGGTTTACCGCGAGAGCCTCCATCTCCTGAATGAACATCCTATCGTGGAAGGCATTCGTGCTATCCCGTTGCCCGGACATACACCGGGGCATACCGGGTTCAGGGTTGACGCTATGCCATCGAGCCTGATCATCTGGGGAGACATTGTGCACTTCCCCTTTATCCAGACGGCACGACCGGATGTCACGATTGCCTTTGATATTGATCCCATTCAGGCAAAGGCTTCTCGAAAACTGATACTCGCGCAGTGCGCTGCGGAAGGGATGCTGGTGGCGGGAATGCATTTTGCGGGAACGGGGTTTGCACGGGTGTACCCTGCTGGTAGCGGTTACCGGATCGTCTATGCACAGGCGTAAAAAAGACAATAAAAAAGGCGCTTCCCCATGCCGAGTAGCGCCTTCTTAAACAACAAGTAACTGATTAGTATCAGTTCATGCCGTATTTTTTCAGTTTTTTACGCAGAGTTCCACGGTTGATGCCCATCATCAGGGCAGCGCGGGTCTGGTTACCACGGGTGTATTGCATCACCATGTCCAACAGGGGCTGTTCTACTTCAGCCAGTACCAGCTCATAGAGGTCACTCACATCCTGACCATTCAGTTGAGCAAAATAGTTCTTCAGTGCCTGTTTAACCGAGTCACGCAGGGGCTTTTGAGTCACCTGGTCCTGAGAGTTAACGGTAGAAACGGTCAGTACGTCAGAATTTACGCGTTGTTCGAACATAGTTCTGTCAGCTCTTTATTTCTAATTACGCAAAATTTTCGAAGTATGCCTCCAACGCCGCCAGCTGTTCGCCGGCATCTTCAATGGCGTTGAATGTGCGCCGAAACTGGTCATCTGGAGCGTGTTCCTGGAGATACCAGGATACGTGTTTACGCGCAATTCGGTACCCTTTAGCCTGACCATAAAAGTCATGCAGTTCCCGAATATGCGAACAAAGCAAGCGCTTCACCTCTGCCAGAGGCAGTGGAGGCAGCAGCTCCCCAGTGTCCAGATAGTGCTGGATTTCCCGAAAGATCCAGGGTCTTCCCTGAGCCGCACGTCCTATCATCAGGGCATCAGCCCCCGTATAGTCCAGTACAGCCCTGGCTTTAAGCGGGTCAGTAATGTCACCATTCGCGATAATCGGAATGGAAACGTTCTGCTTAACTACCCGAATGCTGTCGTACTCAGCTTCTCCGTTAAACAAGCAGGCGCGTGTGCGTCCGTGAATAGTCAGAGCTTGAATGCCACAGTCTTCAGCCAGTTTGGCAATTTCTACACAGTTACGGTGCTCTGGAGCCCAGCCAGTACGAATCTTGAGAGTAACAGGAACGTCCACTGCCTTAACAACCGCATTCAGGATAGCCTTCACCTGATCCGGATATTGCAGTAGGGCTGAGCCTGCAAGCTTGCGATTCACCTTTTTAGCCGGACAGCCCATATTGATATCAATAATTTGGGCGCCGCTTTCCACATTAATGCGGGCGGCTCCGGCCATTTCTTCAGGATCGCTACCGGCAATTTGCACGGTACGAATACCTGGTTCATCCACATGCACCATACGTAAACGAGATTTGTCACTTTCCCAAACCTGAGGGTTGGATGACATCATCTCGGAAACGGTCAAACCTGCTCCCATCTCGTAGCACAGCGTCCTGAATGGTCTGTCAGTGATGCCAGCCATAGGTGCTGCGATCAGGCGATTTCTAAGCTGGTATTGTCCAATGCGCATGAGTTAAGAAATGACCATACTGTGACTGCAAGGCGGCGTATATTACGCATTTTTCGCACGAGATGAAAGGCCAAACTTTGAGCAATCTCCTGCGGTGGATCAAAGAATTGCTGTTGAAGTGAGCAGGTTTAAATAATTCGCTTTTTAAATCATTGGATTATGAAAATGTGTCGATTTTATCTACACATATAATTTTGCGTAACTTCTCATTTTTTCTTCAGCAGAGGTCAGCAAAGCAAGATAATCTGCTGAATTAATCAGCAAATTATCGTAGCTTACTGTGACGATGCTCTCATTTCAGAACATGATCGTGAAGGCCTATTCGACGACGACCCGACCGTTAAGAGGCTGTACAGGACGATTATTATCGTGATGCATGGTATGAGTGAATTTTTGTAGCTGCGCCTCGGAAAGCGTCAGAGGATGCTTCAACACAATCCAGGTAACTCCCTCGGAGCAAGGTGGGGTCGTCAAAGAGCCGCTGAAACGCCAGAAAGTCTTATCGCCAGGAAGCAGGGCGTTGAGATCCATTTGGGTATCCAGTTTCGCATCCTGGTCAGCTTTTTCTGGCATCGTCGCCCACAGCTTATTTAATTCCGCGTTCTCTGCGCCCTTATCAAACATCACTGCCACAACGGCAGTAGCACCGCTGGCGTCTTTGTGGACCAGGTGCATCTCCATCGCATAATGCTTGCCATGAATGGTGTTTTCGCTTGGCGCGTGGAAATGGAACTGCTGGAGTGTGAACGGCTTACCGTCAAGGGTAATGGTATCCGCGGTGGCGGTTTTCAGGCCCGCCTGAACGGTATGGCCATTATTAATGAGCGTCACCGGCCCATCGCTATAATGCACTTCCAGCGGCGACAGATGCGCATTCAGCGTCGTCTCAATATTAATTGGCGATTGATTCATGCCGGTCTGGCAGATTTTATTCTCTTCACTGAGTGCACCCCAGTGTTCAGGCGCGCCTTCCCCTTCGTAGCTCCAGTGTGATGCAAAAGACGTAACGGGAATCATGCTCAATGCGAGCAGTGCAGCCTTGCCGAAAGTTGTTTTCATTTAATTCGTCCAGTGAATATAAAATAAATATTTATTAGTAACTTAACTGCGTTACAGGATTATTTTATCTCACAACGACGAGGGCGGTTTGTACATAAAACGGGGAAAATCGTGGCCTCCAGAGAGGCCACGGGGGGATTATTTCTTACGTCCAGTAATTCGGCACCACTCCTCTTTTTCAACCACAGGATCGAGGTCGAAAAGATCGGCATAGGCTTCGCATACGCTTTCGGCCTGGCTTGCCAGGATACCCGAAAGGCCCAGCAGACCGCCTGTAACCGGCAACACGCTGATTAAAGGAGCCAGCTCGCGCAGAGGGCCTGCCAGAATGTTTGCGACCACGACATCGGCTTTCATGGCCTCTGGCTGATCGTGCGGCAGATAAAGTTCCAGACGTTCAGAAACGCCGTTGCGCTGCGCGTTATCGCGGCTGGCCTGAATAGCCTGAGGATCGATATCGATCCCGATTGCTTTTGCCGCACCCAGCTTCAGCGCCGCGATCGCCAGGATCCCAGAGCCGCAGCCAAAATCGATGACCGTCTTGCCCTCTAAATCCAGTCCGTCCAGCCACTGTAAGCACAGAGACGTCGTTGGGTGGGTGCCGGTACCAAATGCCAGACCCGGGTCAAGCATCACGTTCACGGCGTTAGCATCCGGCACGTCGCGCCAGCTTGGGCAAATCCACAAACGCTCGCCGAAACGCATCGGGTGGAAGTTGTCCATCCACTCGCGTTCCCAATCTTTATCTTCGAGTTGTTCGATTTTATGCGCAAAGCCCGCGCCCAACAGTGGATGCTGCTCCAGAAGGGCAACCACCTCTTTCATGTCGGTTTCTGCGTCGAACAGGCCGATAACGTCGGTATCACCCCACAGGCGAGTCTCGCCCGGCAGCGGCTCAAAAACCGGCGTGTCATGCGTATCCTGGAAGGTGATGGAGACCGAACCGGCTTCCATCAGCGCATCGCTAAGATCTTCGGCATTCGCGCCGGTAGTATTCAGTTTTAGTTGGATCCACGGCATGGCAAACTCTTTATTTATCAGTAGAAATTACGGCTGCTTGCGGCACCGGCTGACCAAAACGGTTCCCGACCACAAACGCCAGTAAACTTAGCAGTAACGAAGGCACAATCGGATGGAAGCCCAGATACTGAATATTGAATGTGGCAAGCACGGCATACAGCACGCCACCGACGATCATCGCGCTCAGCGCTCCGGCTGCGTTCGCTCGCTCCCAGTAAAGGCCGAGCACCAGCGGCCAGAGAAATACCGCTTCCAGGCCGCCAAAAGCGAGCAGGTTTAGCCAGATAATCATCTCAGGTGGACGCCATGCAGCGAGCATCATCAGTATACCGAGCACCAGTGTAGTCCAGGTGGAGATGCGCTTAATACGGTGCTCATGACGAATTTTAGTCGGGCTCGCGCTGAGCCACAGATCTTTAATGATGGTGGCTGACGCCTGCAACAGGTGGGCGTTCACGTTCGACATAATAGCGGCCATCGGCGCGGCAAGGAATAGACCGGCTGCCCACGGCGGCAATACCTGTACCATCAGCGTGGGGATAACCAGATCCGGCACGGTCAGGTGCGGTAGCACGGCGCGGCCCAGCGCGCCCGCCAGGTGCATACCCAGCATCAGCAGCGCCACAACGATAGTGCCGATGATAATCCCACGATGCACCGCCTTGCTGTCTTTATAAGAGATGCAGCGAACGGCAGTGTGCGGCAAGCCGATGACCCCGAAGCAGACCAGAACCCAGAACGAGGTCATAAAGGTCGGCGTCAGGATATCGTCAGCGCCGTGTGGAGAGACCAATTGTGGGTTGATTTGCTCCAGCGTATTCACCGCGTTATGCAGGCCGCCTGCGGCATGAACCACGCCAACCAGCAGCACAATAGTGCCAATCAGCATCACCATACCCTGCATGGTGTCGTTCAGGACGCTGGCGCGGAAGCCACCAAAGGCGGTGTACAGCGCAATGGTAATGCCGAAGATCAGCAGGCCATTCTCATATTTAATGCCTGCCGCGGTCTCCAGCAGACGCGCGCCGCCGATAAACTGCACCGCAATCGCGCCCACGAAAGCGACTAACAGGCTGATACTGGCAATCCACACCACCGCGCGGTTCTGGTAACGCGCCTGCAGCATGTCGTTGAGGGTGATAGCGTTATAGCGGCGTGCCAGGATGGCGAACTTCTTGCCGAGCACACCGAGCGACAGCCAGATAGTCGGTACCTGAATCAGCGCCAGCAGCACCCAGCCCAGCCCGTATTTATAGGCGGCGCCCGGCCCGCCGATAAACGAACTGGCGCTGATGTAGGTGGTGGTGAGCGTCATGGCCAGCACGAAGCCTCCCATTGAGCGGCTACCGAGGAAATACTCGCTGAGGAATGAGCCAGTGCTGCGTTTACGCATGGCGTAGAGCGAAAGACCGAACACCACGAACAGGTAAAGCACCAGAACGACGATAATCTCAGTTTGCATCTTTATCCTCCAGCGGGATGTCGCGGAAGACAAAGCGGACCATCAGCCAGCACAGCACAATGAAAACCAGCGGCATCAGCATACAGGCCATCTCAAACCAGTGCGGCAGACCGGTAATACCCTGCGTGGAATCTGGTAAGTAAGCACACGCTAACCACGCAGCAAGATAGAGAAGGGTTAGCCACAGCGCCCAGCGCGCCTCTTTATGGGCCTGAACAAAACGCTTGTCCATTTTTTGTCCCTTGTGGATGAAGAAAGCGGGGATTGTACCGCAAGGAAAAGATGAGGGCAGAGAAAAAGAAAAAAGGCCGGAAAATCCGGCCTTTTGCGGCGAAAACAGGATTATTTTTCCTGTAATCCGAGTTTTTTCTCCAGATAGTGGATATTCGTTCCACCATGCTGGAAGTGCTCGTCGCTCATAATGCGCATTTGCAGGTCAACGTTGGTTTTGATGCCATCGATGATCAGTTCCTGCAACGCATTCTTCATGCGAGAAATCGCGATATCACGGGTTTCACCGTAGCAGATGAGTTTGCCGATCATTGAGTCATAGTACGGTGGTACGGTGTAGCCAGCGTAAATATGTGATTCCCAACGAACGCCAAAGCCGCCCGGTGCGTGGAAACGGGTGATCTTGCCCGGACTCGGCAGGAAGGTGTTCGGATCTTCGGCGTTAATACGGCACTCTACCGCATGACCGCGAACCTGAACTTCTTCTTGCTTGATAGACAGCGGCTGACCGGCAGCAATACGCAGCTGCTCTTTAATCAGGTCAACGCCGGTGATCATCTCGGTAACCGGGTGCTCTACCTGGATACGGGTGTTCATTTCAATGAAATAGAACTCGCCGTTTTCGAACAGGAACTCGAAAGTCCCTGCGCCACGGTAGCCGATATCCACACACGCTTTCGCGCAACGTTCGCCGATATAGCGACGCAGTTCCGGCGTGATGCCCGGTGCTGGTGCTTCTTCAACGACTTTCTGGTGACGACGCTGCATAGAGCAGTCGCGCTCAGCCAGATAGATAGCGTTACCTTGACCGTCGGCCAGTACCTGAATCTCGATATGACGAGGATTTTCCAGGTATTTTTCCATGTAGACCATATCGTTGCTGAAAGCGGCTTTCGCTTCTGCTTTGGTCATGGAAATAGACTGTGCCAGGTCTGCATCATTGCGTACAACGCGCATACCACGACCGCCGCCGCCGCCGGACGCTTTGATGATAACCGGGTAGCCGATGCGTTTGGCATGGGCGCGGTTAGCGTCCATATCGTCGCCCAGCGGGCCGTCAGAGCCTGGAACGGTTGGTACGCCAGCTTTCTTCATTGCGGTGATTGCAGACACTTTATCGCCCATCAGGCGAATGGTCTCTGCTTTCGGGCCGATAAAGATAAAGCCAGAACGTTCAACCTGCTCGGCAAAGTTGGCGTTCTCAGAGAGGAAGCCATAGCCTGGGTGAATCGCTACTGCCCCGGTGATCTCAGCCGCGCTGATGATGGCCGGAATGTTCAGGTAGCTTTTTACGGACTGAGCAGGGCCAATACAAACCGTCTCATCCGCCAGTAATACGTGTTTTAAATCGCGATCCGCAGTGGAGTGCACAGCGACGGTCTTAATGCCCAATTCTTTACAGGCACGAAGAATACGCAGCGCGATCTCGCCACGGTTAGCGATGACAATTTTATCCAGCATCTTCGCCTCGTTACTCGATGACGACCAGAGGCTCGTCAAATTCAACTGGTTGACCGCTTTCGACCAGGATTGCTTTCACAGTCCCTGATTTGTCAGCTTCAATCTGGTTCATCATTTTCATCGCTTCAACGATGCACAGGGTGTCGCCCACGTTAACTTTCTGACCAACTTCCACGAATGCTTTAGCATCCGGGCCTGGAGTGCGATAGAAAGTACCAACCATCGGGGAACGTACGATGTGACCACTGATTTCAGCTTTAGCTGGAGCTTCAGCTGCAGCTGGTGCTGCCGCAACAGGCGCTTGTGCTTGCGCTTGCATAACAGGTGCTGCGTAAGCCTGCTGCATCACTGGATAACCGGTGCCTGGGGCTGAGCGGCTGATGCGCACAGACTCTTCACCTTCAGAAATTTCCAGTTCGTTGATGCCAGACTCTTCGACCAGCTCGATCAGTTTTTTAATCTTACGAATATCCATGAGTGGGTTCCGTACTCTTTGTTTAGTGTGATTGTGACAGGCGTTTGACCGCCGTCTGTAAAGCGTATGAATAGCCGTCAGCCCCAAGTCCGCAGATAACGCCCGAGGCGATATCAGACAGATACGAGTGATGGCGGAATGGTTCGCGCGCATGTACGTTGCTTAAGTGAATCTCGATAAACGGGATACTCACTGCCAGCAACGCATCGCGAATGGCAACGCTCGTGTGCGTAAATGCGGCCGGATTAATCAGGATATAGTCAATGTTGTCTTTAGCCTGATGAATACGGTCGATAAGGACGTACTCGGCGTTAGATTGCAGACTGTCGAGCGTGACGTTAAGCGTTTCGGCTTCCGCATTCAAGCGGCTAACGATCTGGGAAAGCGTCAGCGTGCCATACTTCTCTGGCTCACGGGTGCCTAACATGTTCAGGTTCGGGCCGTTTAAAAGCAAAATGCGAAACTTGTCAGTCATTGTGCTGCTATCTCCTGCTATTCTCGGGTAAAAAACAAAATATACCTTCGATGCGCGATTGTCACCCTTTCAGAGGCCTAAAAACCCCTTCAGGAAAACCAAGGTCGCACATTATAACTATTTCGTAGCATTTGGCAGCTAAATACTGGTCTTATCAGGGAAGATTATCAACCGCATTCGTGTAAAGAGCGTCGAACGTTAAAAGAATTGCGGTAAACCGCACACATCGTGACGCTATCGCCACCATTGGCGGAACTTCTTATAACGGCACAGCAGCAGGGCGATGGCAACGCCGGCGTATATCAACGGTTGAGGCGAAATAATCTTCACTGACCACAGATAATGAATCGGCGCGAGGATCGCGACAAGATAGACGAAGTTATGCAAAAGCTGCCAGCGCCGCCCTAATTTTCGTTGCATTGCCTGCGTTGAAGTTACCGCCAGTGCGAGCAAAATCAGCCAGCAGGCCAGCCCCAGAAGCAAATAGGGACGAGTGACGATCTCCTGACCTAATAGCGATAGATTCTGAATGCCCAGCTCCAGCACGCTATAGCTTGTCAGATGGATAGACGCCCACGCAAAGCACCACAGCCCAAGCAATCGGCGGGTGCGCATCAACAACGGTTGTTTAGCGTAGCGCGCCAGTGGCGAAATTAACAAGGTTGCCAGCAGAAATTTCAGAGCCATCCTACCGGTAAAGTGCTGGATATCTTTGACCGGATCGGCGCTCAATTGCCCCTGAGACACGGCCCAGAAAAGCCAGAACAGGGGTAAAAATCCGGCAAGGTGCAGCACGACCTTAAGCCAGGTCACCTGCTTAACTGATAACCGCATTAGAAATTCTCCCGTAAATTCATGCCGCGATACAACGACGCCACCTCATCGGCATAGCCGTTAAACAGCAAGGTCGGCTGGCGCTGAACGTCCAGAATGCCGCCTGAGCCGATAAAACGTTCGGTTGCCTGTGACCAGCGCGGATGATCGACGTGCGGGTTTACGTTGGCATAAAAACCATATTCATTCGGCGCGGCGAGGTTCCACGTCGAGTCCGGGCGTTCACGGGTGAGCGTAATGCTGACGATGGATTTAATGCCCTTAAAGCCATACTTCCACGGTACGGTCAGGCGAATTGGCGCGCCATTTTGCGGCGGCAGCGCTTTGCCATAGACGCCCACGGTAAGTAACGTCAGCGGATTCATCGCCTCATCCAGACGCAATCCTTCTATATAAGGATAGGCAAGCCCGCCGCCAATAAAGCGATCCTTCTGGCCGGGCATGTGCTCCGGTGAATACAGGGTTTTAAAGGCGACGTATTTGGCATTGCTGGTGGGTTCCACGGCGGCCAGCAGTTTATGCAGCGGGAAGCCAATCCACGGCACCACCATCGACCACGCCTCGACGCAGCGCATGCGATAAATGCGTTCTTCCAGCGGGAAGCGTTTTGTCAGGTCGTCGTGATCGAGCGTCAGAGGTTTGGCGACTTCTCCCCCGATAGTTAACTTCCATGGATCCGTTGGCAAACTGCCGGCGTTGGCCGCAGGGTCGGCTTTATCGAGACCAAATTCATAGAAGTTGTTGTAGCCCGTAACTTTATTTTCCGGCGTCAAGGCGAGCTTACTCTGCCATTGCGCGGGTTTATCAAAGGTCAGCGCTGGGCCAGACGGTGCGGGTGGTCGGTCGTTACCTTTGAACCAATCGGTCAGGCTTGAGGCATGAAGCGGGAGTGAGGCGGCGGCCGTGCCAATGCCTAACATCTTCAGGACCTGGCGGCGCTTTAGCATAAACACAGACTCGGCGGTGACGTCTGATTCGGTTAATTTTTTAGGGGTCATAGTGCTCTCCGTCAGGCTTTTTTTTAAGCATGACGGAGGCAAACTATTATTGCGAATATATCACGAAAAATTGCAGATTAAGCGATTTTGACCAGCGTACGGCCCTGGATCTGATTGTTGATAATTTTGTCGGCGAAGGCGGGCGCCTGCTCAAGACTAATCTCCGTTGCGCTCTGGGCGAAGAACGATTCAGGCAGGTCGTTCACTAAACGCTGCCAGGCTTTCTCACGACGCGCCGCAGGTGTCATGACCGAGTCAACGCCCTGTAGACGAACATTACGCAGGATAAATGGCATGACGGTGGTTGGCAGGGCAAAGCCGCCAGCTAAACCACAGGCAGCCACGCAGCCACCGTAGTTCATCTGCGCCAGCACCTTGGCTAACACTTTATCGCCCACGGTATCTACGGCACCGGCCCAAATCTGTTTTTCCAGCGGGCGAGTTTCGGCAAACTCGGCGCGGTCAAGAATACGGTTTGCGCCAAGAGCACGCAGATAGTCATGCGTACTTTCACGGCCAGATACGGCGGCGACCTGATAACCTAGCTTGTGCAGCAATGCGATAGCGGTGCTGCCCACGCCACCGCTGGCGCCGGTGACCACAATTTCACCATCTTCAGGACGAACGCCGGCATCTTCCAGCGCCATCACGCACAGCATGGCGGTAAAACCAGCTGTACCGATAATCATCGCCTTACGTCCATCTAAACCCGCCGGTAGCGGCACCAGCCAGTCACCGTTCACGCGTGCACGGCTGGACAGGCCGCCCCAATGGTTTTCGCCCACGCCCCAGCCGGTTAACAGCACCTGCTGGCCTGGCGCGTAACGCGCGTCGTCGCTGGCGTACACTGTCCCGGCGAAATCGATCCCCGGAACCATTGGGAAATTGCGGATGATTTTGCCCTTGCCGGTGATAGCCAGCGCATCTTTATAGTTCAGGCTAGACCACTGTACATCGACGGTGACATTACCCTGCGGAAGCAGGCTATCATCAACGGCCTGCACTGCGGCGATGGTTTTGCCATCCTGCTGTTCTAAAATGAGTGCCTGCATAATCCTTCCTTACATGAACTGATAGTGAAAAAATCTACCGGGACTATACTCGTTTATCATCATTTGATGGCGATTTGGCGCAATAAATTGCCAGATCTGTCAGGTTTGGTAGTATGCCCCCCTGGTAAGATATGTTAGTGCTTACTTCTTGTAAGACACGGACGCTGGCTCCCGATATTTGATCGGGTACGATAAACCTACGGAGTTAACTCAGGGATGCGATTAACGACGAAGTTCTCAGCTTTTTTCACGCTTTTAACCGGGCTCACCATATTTGTAACGTTAATCGGTTCCTCACTGAGTTTTTATAACGGCATACAATACAAGATAGCGAATCGCGTACAGGCCGTTGCCACCGTGCTGGATAACCGCTTACTCAACACCCCGTTCGATAAGCTGGATAATCAGCTCGATGAGATCATGGTGCCCCTCGACATCGTGCGCATCGACTTTACGATTGACGGTAAGACGCTCTTTCACCATTCGCGCAGCAGCAGTTATCTGCCGATGGGCAGTCATTATCAGTTTCGCGAAATGGACGTCCCCTCGATTAAGCATCCTGGCATGATGATTCATCTGGTCTACCAGGATCCGATGGCAAACTACTTCCGCTCGCTAATGACCACCGCCCCGCTGACCGGGACAATTGTCTTTATGGTGCTGGTGGTGTTTATCGCCGTGCGCTGGCTACGTCGACAGCTGGCGGGGGAAGAGTTACTGGAACTGCGCGCGATTCGAATTTTAAACGGCGAGCGCGGCGCGAAGGCCAAAGGCAATATCCACGAATGGCCAACCCGTACCAGCAGTGCGCTGGATATGCTGCTTTCTGAAGTCCAGTTTGCCGGTGAACAGCGAAGCCGCCTCGATACGCTTATTCGCGCTTATGCTGCACAGGATTCCAAAACGGGGCTCAGCAATCGCCTGTTCTTTGATAACCAGCTCGCCACGTTGCTAGACGATCAGGAAAATGTCGGTTCACACGGGATTGTGATGATGATCCGCCTGCCCGATTTCGACTTCCTGCGCGACAACTGGGGACGCGCGGCGGCGGAAGAACATGTCTTTACGCTCATTAATCTGCTCTCTACCTTTATTATGCGCTACCCGGGTGCGCTGCTGGCGCGCTATCGCCGCAGTGACTTTACCGTTTTACTGCCGCACCGTACCTTAAAAGAGGCGGATAGCATCGCCGGGCAGTTGCTGAAAGCCATTGATGGATTGCCGCTGACGAAAATCCTCGACCGTGACGACATGATGCACATCGGCATCTGTGCCTGGCGCGGCGGGCAGACGACCGAGCAGGTGATGGAACATGCCGAAGCGGCCGTGCGCAACGCGGTGCTTCAGGGCAGCAACAGTTGGGCAATCTACGACGATTCGCTGCCGGAAAAAGGTCGCGGTAATGTGCGCTGGCGTACCTTAATTGAGCAAATGCTAAGCCGTGGCGGCCCGCGTATCTATCAAAAACCGGCGGTAACGCTTGAAGGCAATGTGCATCACCGTGAGCTCATGTGCCGTATTTTTGATGGTAAAGAAGAGGTCATTGCTGCGGAATATCTGCCGATGGTGCTGGAGTTTGGCCTGGGTGAAGAATATGACCGTCAGCAGATTAGCCGCTTGATTCCTTTCCTGGGATTCTGGCCGCAGGAAAATCTGGCGATTCAGGTAACGGTGGAGTCGTTAATCCGCCCTCGTTTTCAGCGCTGGCTACGTGATACTTTAATGCAGTGCGAAAAATCGCAACGTCGACGGATTATTTTTGAACTTGCAGAGGTAGATGTCTGTCAACATATCACTCGGTTGCAGCCGGTCGTGCGTTTAATCCATGCATTAGGCGTTCGGGTTGCCGTAACTCAGGCTGGTCTGGCCTTAGTCAGTACCAGTTGGATTAAGCAGCTCGAGATTGAATTGATCAAGATCGATCCCGTGCTGGTGCGAAATATTGAAAAACGAAGTCAAAACCAACTGTTGGTACAAAGTCTGGTGGAAGCGTGTAAAGGAACATCGATACAGGTTTTCGCGGCGGGTGTCCGCAGTCGGGGTGAGTGGCAGGTGCTGACCGAATGCGGAGTTTTCGGCGGTCAGGGTGATTTTTTTGCCGCCTCACAGCCGCTTGACTCAAATGTGAAAAAATATTCGCAAAGATATTCGGTTTGACCTGCTGTTTAACGTGTTTATCACGTAGAATGACGCGCGCGGTTTTTTCTGGGAGTGTGCATGTCTGCTCGCCGGTAAAACAACGCATCACGCATGTGACGACCTTTGACAGGTACAAATCCAGGAAGGAGCGGCAGTGAGTCTCCCTGCACTGAAGGAGTCAGGTTGGATTTGTAACAAAGGTAACGAACTGCACTAATTTTCACCGTTGCAGATGATTTTTGCGCCTTGTCGCTGCTACGTGTGGTTGGTAAAGTAAGCGGATTTTATTTTTCCGCCCCAGCTTTCAGGATTATCCCTTAGTATGTTGAAAAAATTTCGTGGCATGTTTTCCAATGACCTGTCCATTGACCTGGGTACCGCGAATACCCTGATTTACGTAAAAGGACAAGGCATCGTATTGAATGAGCCTTCCGTTGTCGCCATTCGTCAGGACCGTGCCGGTTCCCCGAAAAGCGTGGCTGCCGTTGGTCATGACGCAAAACAGATGCTGGGTCGTACGCCGGGCAACATCGCGGCAATTCGTCCGATGAAAGACGGCGTTATCGCTGACTTCTTCGTTACTGAAAAAATGCTCCAGCACTTCATTAAACAGGTTCACAGCAACAGCTTTATGCGCCCAAGTCCGCGCGTACTGGTGTGTGTGCCGGTTGGCGCAACTCAGGTTGAACGTCGTGCGATTCGTGAATCCGCTCAGGGTGCCGGCGCGCGTGAAGTGTTCCTGATTGAAGAGCCAATGGCGGCGGCAATCGGTGCGGGTCTGCCGGTTTCTGAAGCAACCGGTTCTATGGTTGTGGATATCGGTGGCGGTACTACCGAGGTTGCTGTTATCTCCCTGAACGGCGTGGTGTACTCCTCTTCCGTGCGTATCGGCGGCGACCGTTTCGACGAAGCCATCATTAATTATGTGCGTCGTAACTACGGTTCCCTTATCGGTGAAGCGACCGCAGAACGTATCAAACACGAAATCGGCTCTGCTTACCCGGGCGATGAAGTGCGTGAAATCGAAGTGCGTGGCCGTAACCTGGCTGAAGGCGTTCCGCGCGGCTTTACGCTGAACTCCAACGAAATCCTCGAAGCGCTGCAAGAGCCGCTGACCGGTATCGTTAGCGCGGTTATGGTTGCACTGGAACAGTGTCCACCAGAGCTGGCTTCAGATATCTCCGAGCGCGGTATGGTGCTGACCGGCGGCGGTGCGCTGCTGCGTAACCTTGACCGTCTGTTGATGGAAGAAACCGGTATTCCAGTTGTTGTTGCTGAAGATCCGCTGACCTGCGTAGCGCGTGGCGGCGGCAAGGCGCTGGAAATGATCGACATGCACGGCGGCGACTTGTTTAGCGAAGAGTAGTCAGCATGAAGTTCAGGGTAGCCAATGGGCTACCCTTAATTTCACTGACACGAGAATACGCATAGCCTATGAAGCCCATTTTTAGCCGTGGCCCGTCGCTACAGATTCGCCTTATCCTGGCGGTGCTGGTGGCGCTGGGTGTCATTATCGCCGACAGCCGTCTGGGTATGTTCAGTCAAATACGAACGTACATGGATACTGCCGTCAGTCCTTTCTACTTTGTCTCTAACGGTCCTCGTGAACTGCTGGATAGCGTTTCTCAAACGCTGGCTTCACGCGATCAGCTTGAACTTGAAAACCGCGCATTACGTCAGGAACTGTTATTAAAAAACAGCGACCTGCTGATGCTGGGTCAATACAAACAGGAAAATGCCCGTCTACGTGAGCTGTTAGGTTCACCGCTGCGCCAGGATGAACAAAAAATGGTGACGCAGGTGATCTCAACGGTTAACGATCCTTATAGCGATCAGATGGTTATCGATAAGGGTAGCGTAAACGGTGTCTATGAAGGTCAGCCGGTTATCAGTGACAAAGGCGTTGTCGGCCAGGTTGTTGCTGTGGCGAAACTGACCAGCCGGGTGCTGCTGATTTGCGATGCCACCCATGCGTTACCGATTCAGGTTTTGCGTAACGATATCCGCGTTATTGCTGCTGGCAACGGCTGTACTGACGACCTGCAACTGGAACATTTGCCGGCCAATACCGACATTCGCGTCGGTGACGTTCTGGTGACGTCGGGCTTAGGCGGACGCTTCCCGGAAGGCTATCCGGTCGGCGTGGTTTCTTCCGTTAAGCTCGACACGCAGCGCGCGTACACGGTGATTCAGGCGCGTCCTACGGCGGGTCTGCAACGCCTGCGCTATCTGTTGCTATTGTGGGGAGCAGACCGTAACGGCTCTAACCCAATGACGCCGGAAGAGGTGCACCGCGTGGCCAACGAGCGCCTGATGCAGATGATGCCTCAGGTTCTGCCATCGCCTGAAACAATGGGGCCGCAACTTCCCGCCCCGGCGACGGGTATCACCACGCCGCCTGCGGTAACCACGCCACCCCCTCCAGCAAGGGGGCAATAGTGGCAAGTTATCGTAGCCAGGGACGCTGGGTCATCTGGCTCTCGTTCCTCATTGCACTGCTGCTACAAGTCATGCCCTGGCCGGACAACCTGACGGTTTTCCGGCCAAATTGGGTTCTGCTCATTCTGCTTTACTGGTCGCTTGCCCTGCCGCATCGGGTGAATGTCGGTACAGGCTTCGTGATGGGTGCCATACTGGACTTAATCAGCGGTTCAACGCTTGGTGTTCGTGCGCTATCGTTAAGCATTGTCGCCTATCTGGTGGCGCTCAAATATCAGCTGTTCCGTAACCTGGCGCTCTGGCAACAGGCGCTGGTCGTCATGCTGCTTTCTCTTGCCACGGATATTATTGTTTTCTGGTCAGAGTTTTTAGTGATCAACGTCTCTTTCCGACCGGAAGTGTTCTGGAGTAGTGTAGTTAACGGCGTGCTCTGGCCGTGGATCTTTCTTCTGATGCGTAAAGTTCGCCAGCAATTTGCCGTTCAATAAGGTCGTTATGGTATCTCTCTATCTTGCTTCTGGTTCCCCACGTCGCCAGGAACTTCTCACACAGCTTGGTATTTCGTTTGAGAAAGTCGTTCCCGGTATTGAAGAGCTGCGCCGTCCTGATGAGTCGGCGCAACATTATGTGGCGCGCCTGGCGCGAGAGAAGGCCCAGGCGGGCGTGGCGTTAACTCGCGACGATCTCCCTGTTCTGGGAGCGGATACCATTGTTATCCTTAACGGTGAAGTGCTGGAGAAACCGCGTGATGCTGCTCATGCAGCGGTCATGCTGCGAATGCTTTCAGGGAAAACCCACCAGGTGATGACCGCCGTCGCGCTGGCGGATAGCCAGCATACGCTCGACTGTCTGGTGGTGACCGAAGTCACTTTCCGGGCGCTGTCTGATGATGACATCGCAGACTATGTGGCGAGCGGCGAACCTTTAGATAAAGCAGGTGCATACGGTATTCAAGGGCTGGGTGGCTGTTTCGTCAGGAAGATAAATGGCAGCTATCACGCCGTAGTCGGCTTACCGCTGGTGGAAACGTATGAGTTGCTGAGTAACTTTAACTCGCTACGTGATAAAAGGGATAAACATGACGGCTGAACTATTAGTGAACGTGACGCCATCGGAAACGCGAGTTGCGTATATCGATGGCGGCATTTTGCAGGAAATTCATATTGAACGAGAGGCGCGACGTGGAATAGTAGGCAATATCTACAAAGGTCGCGTCAGTCGGGTTTTACCGGGTATGCAGGCGGCCTTTGTAGATATTGGTCTCGATAAGGCAGCATTCCTCCACGCTTCCGATATCATGCCGCATACCGAATGTGTTGCCGGTGAAGAGCAAAAGCAGTTCACCGTTCGCGATATCTCCGAATTAGTTCGTCAGGGCCAGGATCTGATGGTGCAGGTGGTTAAAGATCCGCTGGGCACAAAAGGCGCGCGCCTGACGACCGACATCACCTTGCCATCCCGCTATCTGGTCTTTATGCCCGGCGCTTCGCACGTCGGTGTTTCCCAGCGCATTGAAAGCGAAGTTGAGCGCGATCGCCTGAAAAAGGTGGTGGCCGACTACTGCGATGAGCAGGGTGGATTTATTATTCGCACCGCCGCGGAAGGGGTGTGCGAAGAGGATTTAGCCTCGGATGCCGCCTACCTGAAACGGGTCTGGACGAAAGTGATGGAGCGTAAAAAACGCCCGCAGACGCGCTATCAGATGTACGGTGAACTGGCGCTGGCGCAGCGTGTGCTGCGCGACTTTGCTGATGCGCAGCTGGATAAAATTCGCGTTGATTCCCGTTTAACCTACGAAGCGTTAATGGAATTCACGGCTGAATATATGCCTGAAATGACCAGTAAGCTTGAGCACTATAGCGGTCGCCAGCCTATTTTCGATCTCTTCGATGTTGAGAATGAAATCCAGCGTGCGCTGGAGCGTAAAGTTGAACTTAAGTCAGGCGGCTATCTGGTTATCGACCAGACCGAAGCCATGACCACCGTGGACATCAATACCGGCGCTTTCGTCGGCCATCGTAATCTTGATGACACCATTTTTAACACCAACATTGAAGCCACCCAGGCGATCGCCCGTCAGCTTCGCTTGCGGAATCTCGGCGGTATTATCATCATCGACTTTATCGATATGAATAACGAAGATCACCGCCGCCGGGTGCTGCACTCTTTAGAGCAGGCGCTCAGCAAAGACCGGGTAAAAACCAGCGTCAATGGCTTCTCGCCGCTGGGCCTGGTGGAGATGACCCGTAAACGTACGCGTGAAAGCGTTGAACATGTGCTGTGTAATGAGTGTCCAACCTGTCACGGCCGGGGCACGGTAAAAACCGTTGAGACGGTGTGCTACGAAATCATGCGTGAAATCGTTCGTGTTCATCATGCCTATGATTCCGATCGCTTCCTGGTCTATGCTTCTCCTTCGGTAGCCGAAACGCTGAAGGGCGAAGAGTCCCATGCGCTTGCGGAAGTGGAAATTTTTGTCGGCAAGCAGGTTAAAGTCCAGATTGAACCGCTCTATAACCCGGAGCAGTTCGACGTGGTAATGATGTAATTACGCAGCCTGCTGCAACCCAAGGAGAGATGCGTGAGGCGATTGCCGGGGATTTTACTGCTCACTGTAGCCACACTGATTGTGATTATCGCGCTGCTGGTGAGTGGCCTGCGACTCGCCTTGCCGCATCTGGACACCTGGCGCCCGGCGTTACTGCAAAAAATCGAGGCGGCAACGGGGTTACCCATCTCCGCTTCACAGATAAATGCCAGCTGGCAGACCTTTGGCCCGACGCTGGATGTGCGCGACATTAAAGCCGGTCTGGCTGACGGCGGCAATCTGTCCATCAAACGCGCCTCTATGGCGCTGGATGTCTGGCAAAGCCTCCTGCATATGCGCTGGCAGTTCCGGGAGCTGACTTTCTGGCAACTGCAAATCCACACCAACACCCCGCTGCAAAAAAATGACGGTGGCGAAAGTCTGAAAAGCGATCGCGTGGCCGACCTCTTCCTGCGTCAGTTTGACCATTTCACCCTGCGTGATAGCCACTTAAGCTTCCTGACGCTCTCCGGCCAGCGTGCCGAGCTGGCTGTGCCACAGTTAACCTGGTTAAACGGTAAAAATCGTCACCGCGCCGAGGGCGAACTCAGTCTTTCCAGCCTGACCGGTCAGCACGGGGTAATGAAAGTGCGCATGGATATGCGCGATGAAAATGGCCTGCTGAACAAGGGGCGTCTCTGGCTGCAAGCGGACGATATTGACGTTAAGCCGTGGTTGGGACGCTGGATGCAGGACAACATTGCCCTGACCCGCGCGCGCTTTAGCCTCGAAGGTTGGGCATCGCTGGATAACGGTGAAATCTCTGCTGGTGACGTGTGGCTGAAGAAAGGCGGCGCGAGCTGGCAGGGCAATGAGCAGGAACATCGTCTGACGGTCGATAACCTGACGGCGCATCTTTCGCGTGAGAAAGAGGGATGGGAATTTCGTATTCCCGACACCCGGATCACCATCGACGATACGCCCTGGCCACGAGGCGCACTGGCGCTGGCGTGGATCCCTTCGCAGGAAGTCGGCGGGCCGAATCATAAACGTAGCGATGAGCTGCGCATACGCGCAAGCCACCTGTCGCTTGCTGGCTTAAACGGTCTGCTGCCCATTGCTGAGAACTTGTCGCCAGAGTTGGCCGATATCTGGCGCACCGCCCAGCCCAACGGCATGGTGGATACGCTAGCTATCGATATTCCCCTTCAGGAGGCGGAAAAAACGCGCTTTAACGCGACGTGGAAAGATCTGGCCTGGAAGCAGTGGAAGCTGTTGCCGGGGGCTGAACATGTCTCCGGGCGTGTCGCGGGTAGCGCCGAAAACGGTTCTTTGCAGGTGACGATGCAAAACGCCCTGATGCCGTACGAGCGCGTGTTCCGCGCGCCGCTGGAGATTGCCGACGGCACGGCGACGCTCAATTGGGTCAATAACGACAAAGGTTTTATGCTCGACGGCCGCAACATTGACGTGCAGGCGACCGGCGTGCGCGCTGCGGGCGGTTTCCGCTATCTGCAACCGAAGGATGACCAGCCGTGGCTGGGGATCCTTGCTGGCATTAGCACCAACGATGGCGGTCAGGCCTGGCGATACTTCCCTGAAAATTTAATGGGTAAAGCGCTGGTGGACTACCTGAGCGGAGCGATACAGGCCGGTAAGGCGGAGAACGCGACGCTGGTGTATGGCGGCAATCCACATCTGTTCCCGTACCCGCACAATGAGGGGCAGTTCCAGGTTTATGTTCCGCTAAAAGACGCGACTTTTGCCTTCCAGCCTGATTGGCCCGCGTTAACGCATCAGGATATCGAGCTTAACTTTATCAATGCCGGGCTGTGGATGAAGGCGGATAAAGCCACCCTCGGTGGCGTGACCGCCAGTAACCTTGATGCCGCTATTCCCGATTACGCCAAAGAGAAGCTGCTGATAAGCGCAGACATCAATGGTCCGGGGAAGGCGGTTGGCCCGTATTTTAAAGAGACACCGCTTAGCAAGTCGTTAGGCGCCACGCTTGATGAGCTCCAGCTTGATGGCGACGTGAGCGCTCGCTTACATCTGGATATTCCGCTGGACGGTGAGCTGGTCAAGGCGACCGGTGATGTAACGCTTAATAATAACAGCCTGTTTATCAAGCCGTTGGACAGTACCCTGCACAATCTTAGCGGTCGGTTTAGCTTTGACAATGGCAACCTGACCAGCGAGCCGCTGACCGCCACCTGGTTTAACCAGCCGCTTAACGTCAACTTCAACACCACGGAAGGCGCGAAAGCCTATCAGGTGGGCGTAGACATGCAGGCGGACTGGCAGCCTGCGCGCACCGGCGTCCTGCCAAAACCTTTTGCGGAGGCGCTAAAAGGCAATGTGCCGTGGAAAGGCAATGTCGCCATTGAACTGCCTTATAACGGCAATACAACTTATAAAGTTGGCATTACCGGTGATCTGAAGAATGTGAGCAGTCACTTACCTTCTCCAGCAGACAAAGCCGCCGGGCAGCCGTTGCCGCTGAAAATTAACGTTGACGGCAACCTGCGCAGCTTCACTCTGACCGGCAATGTCGGTTCAACGAATCATCTCAACAGCCGCTGGTTGCTGGGTAATAAGCTGAAGCTGGAGAACGCTATCTGGGCATCGGATAGCCGAAGTATTCCACCGTTGCCGTCAACGCCGGGCGTGGAGCTGAACCTGCCGCCGATGGATGGCGCGCAGTGGCTAGCATTGTTCCAGAAGGGGGCGGCGGATAGCGTCAGTACCGCTGCCGCTTTCCCGCAAAATATCACCCTGCGCACGCCATCGTTGACCTTTGCCGGACAGCAATGGAATAACCTGAGCCTGGTATCGCAGCCGACGGCTGGCGGCACGCGCATTGAAGCACAAGGGCGCGAAATCAACGGCAGCCTGATAATGAAAAACGCCCAGCCATGGCAGGCGGCGGTGCGTTATCTCTACTATAACCCGTCGGTAAACCCGATAGCAGCTCCGACAACGGTGGCAGCAAATAGCCAGCCGGTAAGCAATCCAATTGATTTCCACGGCTGGCCGGATCTCCAGTTGCGCTGCGCGGAATGTTGGCTGTGGGGACAAAAATATGGTCGAATTGACGGCGATTTCAGCATCAAAGGCGACTCCTTATCGCTGGAAAATGGCCTGATCGACACCGGTTTTGGTCGGCTGACTGCGGATGGCGTGTGGGTTAACTCACCAGCGGGTCAACGGACGTCGTTGAAAGGGAAAATTCACGGGAACAATATTGACGATGCAGTGAGTTTCTTTGGTGTTTCTACCCCGATTCGCGATTCTTCCGTTGATGTGGACTACGATTTACATTGGCGGGATAAACCGTGGCAGCCAGACGTTGCCTCGCTAAACGGCATTCTGAAAGCGCATGTTGGTAAAGGGGAATTTACCGACATTTCAACCGGACATGCTGGGCAGTTGCTGCGCCTGTTGAGCGTCGATGCGCTGCTGCGTAAGCTGCGCTTCGACTTTAGCGATACCTTCAGTGAAGGCTTCTATTTTGACTCCATTCGCAGCACCGCGTGGATCAAAGACGGCGTGCTGAATACTGACGACACGCTGGTAGACGGCCTGGAAGCGGATATTGCGATGAAAGGCTCGGTCAACCTGGTACGTCGTGAACTGAATATGGAAGCCATCGTAGCGCCTGAAATCTCGGCCACCGTGGGTGTCGCCACTGCTTTTGTGGTGAACCCGATTATCGGCGCGGCGGTCTTTGCGGCCACCAAGGTGCTCGGCCCGCTGTGGAATAAGGTCTCGATTCTGCGCTATCGCATCACCGGCCCGATTGATAAGCCGCAAATTAACGAAGTGCTGCGCCAGCCGCGCAGCAATGAAAAAAAGCCATGATTTGACGCAAGCCTTGAATTGCCTCAATCTCATAACACTATACACAAAATCATTCAAGTTGCCTCAAGGCGGCAAGGGAGTGACAAATTCGTCAGGAACGAATTTGACCAGCCAAAGGCTGGCCTCTGGTGAGGGACAGGGATGTCCCTCATTAATCCCCTGGAGCGTACATAAGTACGTGACTGGGGTGAATGAGCGCGGCCAACGCAGAAGCAACTTGAATGATGAAGTGTATAACACCCGGAATACAGGCCTGAATGCGCCATACGCGCGGGCATCAACGAGTAGCGAAATAATGAGTTTAAATCTGGTAAGTGAACAATTGCTGGCGGCGAATGGCCTGAATCATCAGAGCCTTTTTGCCATTCTTGGTCAACTCACGGAGCGCCGTCTTGACTATGGCGATCTCTATTTTCAGTCCAGCTATCACGAATCCTGGGTTTTAGAAGACCGCATCATTAAAGATGGTTCTTACAATATCGACCAGGGCGTCGGAGTGCGGGCGGTGAGCGGTGAAAAAACCGGTTTTGCCTACGCCGATCAGATTAGCCTGCTGGCGCTGGAGCAAAGCGCTCAGGCCGCGCGTACGATTGTGCGTGATACCGGCAATGGCAAAGTGCAGACGCTTGGCGCGGTAGAATATTCTCCGCTGTACACCACGCTCGACCCGCTGCAGAGCATGAGCCGCGAAGAGAAGCTGGATATCCTGCGTCGCGTCGATAAAGTGGCCCGCGCCGAAGACAAGCGAGTGCAGGAAGTGACCGCCAGCCTCACCGGCGTGTATGAGATGATCCTGGTTGCCGCCACGGACGGTACGCTGGCGGCGGATGTACGCCCGCTGGTACGCCTGTCGGTAAGCGTGCAGGTGGAAGACGACGGCAAACGTGAGCGCGGCGCGAGCGGCGGCGGTGGTCGTTTTGGTTACGACTATTTCCTCGCAGACCTCAACGGTGAAGTGCGTGCCGATGCCTGGGCGAAAGAGGCCGTGCGCATGGCGCTGGTTAACCTGTCGGCGGTCGCCGCTCCTGCCGGAACGCTACCGGTCGTGTTGGGGGCTGGCTGGCCGGGCGTGCTGCTGCACGAAGCCGTAGGCCATGGCCTGGAAGGCGACTTTAACCGTCGCGGTACGTCGGTGTTCAGCGGACAGATGGGCCAGCTGGTGGCTTCGGAACTGTGTACTATCGTTGATGATGGCACCATGGCCAACCGTCGTGGCTCCGTGGCGATTGACGATGAAGGTACACCGGGTCAGTACAATACCCTTATTGAAAACGGTATCCTCAAAGGTTACATGCAGGACAAACTCAACGCGCGTCTGATGGGCGTTGCGCCCACTGGTAACGGTCGTCGTGAGTCCTACGCGCACCTGCCGATGCCGCGTATGACCAACACCTATATGCTGGCGGGTAAATCCACGCCGCAGGAAATTATCGAATCCGTGGAGTACGGCCTGTATGCGCCAAACTTTGGCGGCGGCCAGGTGGATATCACCTCCGGTAAGTTTGTCTTCTCTACCTCAGAAGCCTACCTGATTGAAAACGGTAAAGTTACCAAACCGGTGAAAGGCGCGACGTTGATTGGTTCCGGTATCGAAACCATGCAGCAAGTGTCGATGGTCGGTAATGATCTGAAGCTGGATAACGGCGTGGGCGTGTGCGGCAAAGAAGGTCAAAGCCTGCCGGTTGGCGTGGGTCAGCCAACGTTGAAGGTGGATAATTTGACGGTGGGCGGCACGGCCTGACCTGAATAGTTTTGAAAATGAATGGCGCACCTCTAAAAGGTGCGCCATTTTTTTATCGTGAATGGTCCAAAGGGATCTCAGGATCGGGCTCGTGAGTAATGCGGTTACGCAAGTCACGTCGAATAATTTCAATAGACCAGAACCAAATCAGGTGACCCACGATTTCTGATACGTGTTCGTACCATGGCAGTTCAAAGAGCGGTGGCGTCAGGCCCATCAGAGGGAACGAGATCATATGGACAAAAAGTTGAGCTAAAGCACCGGCGAGCAAGCCTTGCCAGAGTTTTATTTTAGGGAAAACTTCGGCCACTACACAATAGCCTACTGCGAACACGATTGAGAAAATAATATGTGTTACGCCAACCCAGTTAAATATATGCCCTGCAAATGTATATACTGCCGCATTAGGATCAACGATACCCATCCAATCGCGAAGAAATACATAAGGTGGGTTGAGGAAATTACGTGAGCAATCAATTTGTCCCGCTGCGCGAATTAATTGTTCTGGCGCGCATGCTCCGCTGAATAAATCGGTTGGGCTACGAGGGGGTAACGGAACTTCTGCTCCCCATTTCACAAATGCGGAGACAATCCCTGCGATGAGCCCAATGAATGCGGCGAGCCCATAGCGCCTGCGTGAAGGTGGTGTTAGTTCGAATAAATTCATACTGTGTCCTTGTTGAAAAGTGGCCTAAAAATACCTTTATTATTTCTATTTTTAATAAAAACTCTGTGTCGTCAGACAACGTTGAAGATAGGCCTGGTATGACAACCCTGTCAATCCGCTAAACATGATAGGCTTCCCGAATTACCGTGGTGGTCATTCGGGAGATATTCATGCAGGATATAAGAACTGAGTTAATTAATTTTGCGAGGACGCGATTTGAATTACGACTTTCCTCGCCCTCTCATTTCCTGAAACAATGCCGCCACTTCGACAAAATATTCAGTGAGATAGTTAATACAGACCTGTACCTTCAGTGGGAGTTTGTCCTTTTCGGTATATAACGCATAAACCGGACGCGGATCGGATTGGTAACGCGGCAGCAAAATCTCCACTTCTCCCCGGTTGATCTCGTCAATCGCCCACATCAGCGGCACGTAGGCAAGCCCGGCACCGGCGGAAAGCCAACGGGTGAGCGTCATCGGATCGTTAGTCACAAAACGTCCTTGTGGAATGAGACGCGTGGAGATCCCCTCAGGCGCAATCAGTTCAAACTCGTTATCCGGGCGCACGCTGTATTCCAGCCACGAGTGATTAGCTAAGTCGGCCGGTTTTTCAGGGATCCCTGCATGCTGTAAATAACTTTTGGCCGCGCAGACGACCATCGGCATTGCGCCCAGACGGCGGGAGAAAAGGCTGGAATCCTGCAATGCACCGACGCGGATCACCACGTCCAGACCGTCGGCGATAAGATCCGGCGCGGGGATCCCGGTGACCAGATTGACCGACAGCCCCGGATATTTTTTCAACATATCGGCGGTGATCCTGGCGAGGACATTTTGTGCCATAGTTGAAGAACATCCCACGCGCAGCGTACCGATAGGGGTGTTATTAAAGGCGTAAAGTTGTTCATGCACTTCCTGTGCTTCGAACAGCATGCGGCGGCAGCCCTGGTAGTAAATTTTACCGGCTTCCGTCAGGCCAATGCTGCGGGTACTGCGGTTAAGCAGTTTTACCTGGAGCTCATCTTCCAGTTTAGAGACAGTCTGGCTGATGGATGAAACGCTCATTTGTAGCTGTCGTGCCGCGGCGGTAAAGGAGCCTTGCTCAACAACTTTGGCAAACACCGACATCCGTTTTAATCGTTCCATTGTTCACTCTGGCTTAAAAGTGATTTGCATCACACTATGTAGATAAGGCGATAACAGTTACGCTAAAATACTGTTAGTCACATAACTAAATTTCTAATCTCACCTGCACGCTAGTCTAGTAAGGTCAACATGAGCCTGTTTCCCGTGATCGTAATTTTCGGTCTCTCTTTTCCACCCATATTTTTTGAGCTGCTGTTATCGCTCGCTCTTTTTTGGTTGGTGCGTCGAGTGCTGACGCCAACGGGGATCTATGATTTTGTCTGGCATCCCGCGTTGTTCAACACCGCACTGTATTGCTGCCTGTTTTATTTGATATCACGTTTGTTCGTTTGAGGTAGATGTGAAAACACTAACAAGAAATATCTCCCGTACTGCTATTACGGTGATTCTGGTCGTTCTGGCGTTCATCGCTATTTTCCGCGCCTGGGTCTATTACACCGAATCTCCCTGGACGCGCGATGCTCGCTTTAGCGCTGATGTCGTGGCCATTGCCCCGGATGTCTCGGGCCTGATTAGCCAGGTACACGTCAAGGATAACCAACTGGTCACGAAAAATCAGGTTCTGTTTGTGATTGACCAGCCGCGTTATCAAAAAGCGCTCGCTCAGGCTGAAGCCGATGTATCGTACTACCAGGCGCTGGCAGAAGAGAAAAACCGTGAAGCCGGACGTCGTAACAAGCTGGGCATTAGCGCCATGTCGCGCGAAGAAATCGATCAGTCTAACAACGTGCTACAAACCGTTTTGCATCAGCTCGCGAAAGCTCAGGCAACGCGCGATCTCGCGCGCCTCGACCTCGAACGTACGACGATTCGTGCTCCTGCCGACGGCTGGGTCACCAACCTGAACGTCTACACCGGCGAATTTATTAATCGTGGATCAACGGCGGTGGCGCTGGTTAAACAGCACTCTTTCTACGTGATGGCCTACCTGGAAGAGACCAAACTTGAAGGCGTACGTCCAGGCTACCGCGCGGAAGTGACGCCGCTTGGCAGCAATCATGTGATTAAAGGCACCGTCGATAGCGTTGCGGCAGGCGTGACCAATGCCAGCAGCAGCGTCGACAGTAAAGGCATGGCGACCATTGACTCTAACCTTGAGTGGGTTCGCCTGGCCCAACGTGTACCGGTACGCATTCGTCTGGATCGGGAGCCTGGCAACCTGTGGCCTGCGGGCACGACTGCCACAGTGGTTATCACCGGTGAAAAAGATCGTGACGCCAGCCAGATGAGCTTCTTCCAGAAGCTGGCGCTGCGCCTGCGTGAATTCGGTTAATCATCATGGGCATTTTCAGTATTGCCAACCAGCATATCCGCTTTGCCGTCAAACTGGCTTGCGCGGTGGTGCTGGCGCTGTTTGTCGGCTTCCATTTTCAGCTTGAAACGCCCCGCTGGGCGGTGCTGACTGCTGCGATCGTCGCCGCTGGTCCGGCCTTTGCGGCGGGTGGGGAACCTTACGCTGGGGCGATCCGCTACCGCGGGATGCTGCGCATTGTCGGGACGTTTATCGGCTGTATCGCTGCGCTGGTCATCATCATCACCATGATCCGAGCGCCGCTGTTGATGCTGCTGGTTTGTAGCATTTGGGCCGGATTTTGTACCTGGGTCTCCTCGCTGGTACGGGTTGAGAACTCCTATGCGTGGGGGCTCTCCGGCTACACCGCGCTGATTATCGTCATTACCATTCAGGCTGAACCGCTCTTAACGCCGCAATTTGCCGTGGAGCGATGCAGTGAGATTGTGCTCGGGATCATCTGTGCGATCGTCGCCGATCTGCTGTTTTCACCGCGATCAATTAAAAAAGAGATCGACAACGAACTCGATACGATGCTTATCGATCAATATCGCCTGATGCAGCTGTGTGTACAACATGGCGATAGCGATGAAATGGACAAAGCCTGGCACGCACTGGTTCGCCGTGCGACAGCGCTGGAAGGAATGCGCAGCAACCTGAAAATGGAATCTTCACGCTGGGCGCGCGCCAATCGTCGCCTGAAGGCGCTCAATACCGTGTCGTTGACCATGGTGACCCAGGCGTGTGAAACCTACATTATGCAGAATACTCGCCCGGAACTGGTGACGGACGCCTACCGCGAACTGTTCGAAGAGCCGGTCGAAACGGTGCAGGATGTGCATCGCCAGCTCAAACGTATGCGACGCGTTCTGGCGTGGACGGGCGAGCATGATACGCCCGTCACTATCTATAGCTGGGTGGGGGCCGCTACGCGCTATCTGTTGCTTAAACGCGGTGTGATTGGCAATACCAAAATCAGCGCCCGTGAAGAAGAGATTCTGCAAAGCGAAGTCGTTGTGCGTCCCGATTCCGCCGAGCGGCATCATGCGATGATTAACTTCTGGCGCACCACGCTTTCCTGCGCGCTTGGCATCTTATTCTGGCTGTGGACCGGCTGGACATCCGGCAGCGGCGCCATGGTGATGATAGCCGTGGTAACGTCACTGGCAATGCGTCTGCCGAATCCACGCATGGTGGCGATAGACTTTATCTACGGCACCATCGCGGCGCTGCCGCTTGGTGCGCTCTATTTCCTGATAATCATTCCAGCCACCCAGCAAAGTATGCTGCTGCTTTGCATAAGCCTTGCGGTCATGTGCTTCTTTATCGGTATTGAAGTGCAAAAACGCCGACTGGGTTCAATGGGGGCATTGGCCAGTACCATTAACATCCTGGTTCTGGATAACCCGATGACCTTTCACTTTAGTCAGTTCCTGGATAGCGCGTTAGGGCAGATAGTGGGCTGTTTCATGGCGTTTATCGTCATTCTGCTTATCCGCGATAACTCACGGCTGCGCACGGGGCGCGTACTCCTGAACCAGTTTGTGTTGGCTGCGGTATCGGCAATGACCACCAATATGGCGCGTCGTAAAGAGAATCATCTCCCTGGACTCTATCAGCAGCTCTTTTTGCTGTTGAACAAGTTCCCCGGCGATATCGCCAAGTTCCGTCTGGCCCTGACCCTGATTATTGCGCACCAACGTCTGCGCGATGCGCCAATACCGGTGAATGACGATCTTTCAGCCTTCCACCGCCAGCTGCGCCGCACCGCGGACCGGGTGATATCTGCCAGCAACGACAACAAACGTCGCTACTACTTCACCCGCTTACTGGGCGAGTTAGAGGTGTATCAGCAGAAACTGCGTACCTGGGATGCGCCTGCGCAAGTCACCGAGCCGGTTGAGCGGCTGGTACTCATGCTGCACAAATACCAGAGTGCGCTCACTATTAATTAAGTTTTTATCCCTCATGTAGCCCGGCCAAGCGAAGCGCCGCCGGGTTAGCCACCCTATATCCCCGATGTAAATTTCACTTTCAGCATTCTGGAAACTGTCCCCCTACAAGCGATGGCTATACTTAAACGGAGACACTTTTCAGGAGGATGTAATGACAACGCTTGCACTGCAGGACAACGATCTTTTTCAGACCGGTTATCTGGTTAATGGTGAATGGCGCAAGCTTGATACCACCTTTGACGTCCTCAACCCGGCAACGGGCGAGGTGGTCGCCAAAGTCGCGAAAGCCGGTACAAAAGAGACTGAAGACGCGATAGCCGCAGCCGCTAAGGCCTTTCCATTGTGGCGAGCAAAGACCGCAAAGGCGCGCTCTGAACTGCTTTATCGCTGGTATCAGCTGATTATCGACAATAAAAGCTGGCTGGCGCGGCTGATGACCCTGGAGCAGGGGAAACCGCTGAAAGAGGCGGAAGGGGAAGTCGAGTACGCGGCGAGTTTTATCCAGTGGTTTGCAGAGCAAGGCAAACGGGCGAACGGTGAAATCATCCCGCCGGTTAAACCGGGTTCACGCATTCTGGCCACCCGCGAACCTATTGGCGTGGTGGCGGCGATTACCCCCTGGAATTTCCCGATGGCGATGCTGACCCGCAAGCTTGGCCCGGCATTGGCCGTCGGCTGCACCGGGGTGATTAAACCCGCCAATAACACGCCATTATGCGCATTCGCGCTCCTCGCGCTGGCGAAAAAAGCCGGGATCCCCGATGGCGTATTGAATGCGGTCGCCGGGAATACCGCAGAAATCAGCGATGCCATCATGGCGAGCCACGAGGTGCGCAAAATCTCCTTCACCGGTTCAACCTCGGTGGGCAAAACGCTGGTACGCAATGCCGCAGAAACCATGAAGAAAGTCTCCATGGAACTTGGCGGTAACGCGCCGTATATCGTCTTTGAGGACGCGGATATTGATGCCGCCGTGCAGGGTGCCATTGCCAATAAATTCCGTAATGCCGGGCAGGTGTGCGTCAGCGTGAACCGTTTTTACATCCACGATAGCGTTTATCAACGCTTTGTCAGCCAACTGGCGAACGCCGTGAAGGCGCTGAAAGTGGGGAACGGGCTTGATGAAGGGGTTGTTGTTGGGCCGCTTATTGAAGCGTCGGCGGTAAAAAAAGTGCGTGAACACGTAGAAGATGCGATTGCAAAAGGCGCCGAAATCCTCGCCGGTGGTGAGCCGCATCATCTGGGCGGTAACTTCTGGCAACCGACGGTGCTGGGGGAGTGTCATGAGCAGATGCAGCTAGCGCAGGAAGAGACGTTCGGCCCGTTAGCTGCCTGCTTCCGCTTTAGCGATGAAGAGGATGTTATTCAACGCGCAAATAATACTCCCTATGGCCTGGCCGCTTACTTTTACACGCAAAATCTGTCCCGCGTCTTCCGGGTCTCACAGGCCTTAGAAAGCGGCATGATCGGTATTAATGAGTGTGCGGTATCGACAGAGCTTGGGCCGTTTGGTGGCGTGAAAGAGTCGGGGCTGGGACGTGAAGGTTCGGTTCTGGGATTGGAAGAGTACCTTGAGGTCAAAACGTTACACATTGGGGGGTTATAGACACATGGGATTGGATGAGGGCGTGGAGATGAAAATCTATACTTTTGATTTTGACGAGATAGAGGATCAGGGCGATTTTTACCGTGAGTTTGCCCGACTCTTTGCCCTCGACGGCGAGCCGATCCGCGATCTGGATGCGCTGTGGGAAGCGGTGATTAGCCCAGAGATGCCGCTTCCTCTGGAGATTGAATTCATTCATCTCGATGATAAGCAGCGTCGACGCTATGGCGCGTTGATCTTGTTGTTTGATGAAGCGGAAGAAGAGCGGGAAGGGATGCTGCGTTTTAACATTCGGCGCGGATAAAAAAAGCCCTCGCAAAAGGGCGAGGGCAAGTCGTCGGTCAAGACGACGAGGGTTTATTTGTACAGCTCTGCGGTCGCGTGCCAGCTATCGCCGGTACGTGCTTCAATAATACGGTAGCTGCTAGCGCCTTGTTTTTCAGCTTTTGCGGCTAACTCGCTACGCATGTCCATTGGTGCACTCCCAACCTGTGACAGAGAGATGGTGCCCATGGATTGCAGATTCTGTGCCTGGTCGGCGTTAATTTGTTGTGCGGCGGCGTTTGCGCCGAAAGAGAGTACGGATGCCAGACCAAGTGATGCGATGATAATTGCGCTTTTCATACTATTTACTCCTCACCTTATTATGCAGCGGTGAGAGGACGTTCTTTCTGATTCCTGAACCGCTGTAGATATTTTATTTGCTGATAATTAAAGCGTTATTTCTCGAGAGCTTATTTATACAGCTCAGCGGTTGCGTGCCAATGAGAACCGGTACGCGCTTCAATAATGCGATAAGAAGATGCCCCTTCTTCCTGTGCTTTTTTGTTCAGCATTTGGTGCATATCCATCGGGGTGGAACCTACGGAGCCGATGGAAACGGTGCCAAGGGATTCACGCGATTGGGCCTGCTCGCTATTGATAGAATCAGCGGCGAATGCGCCAAAAGAGAGAACGGAAAGGATGCTTAGGGCTGCAACGGTTGTTTTGATTTTCATGATTCTTACCTCGTCGAATTTTTTTGGAAGGTCTTTATTCTGTGACCCTCATCACGAAATTAAGTATACACTAATCACATGAAATATTAATACCCGACTAATGGTTTCGCGTGTAATTACTTGTCAGAATCCGTCATTTTTAGAACTTTTATGTATAAAAAAAGGCATAATCTGGCAAAGTTAAACGTCAATAATGCGTAAAATCAAAAAGATAGGATAATTTGATATTTTGTGCGCTTAAGGCGGGATATATTCACTGTGTATATGTATTGAGGCGGTAAATCGCACTAAATGCTAACGAAACGGCAGTGGAAGATAGGGGAGTTGGGCGGGGGAGAAGCCGCTCCTCTGGACATCCAGAGGAGGCAGCAGAGAGCCTTACAGTTCCTGTTCGAACAGGATCTGGATAGCCTCAAAGAGTTCTTTAACGCTAAAGCCTCTGGCGGGAGTGGTGAAAATCGTGTCATCGCCGGCAATACTGCCGAGAATGCCTTCAGCCTTACCCAGTGAGTCCAGCAGACGTGCGATTAGCTGTGCCGCGCCGGGGCTGGTATGGATGACAACCACGGAGTCGTTGTAATCAATATCCAGCACCAGATTTTTAAGCGGGCTGGTGGTGGTTGGTACGCCAAGCTCGGCTGGCAGACAGTAAACCATCTCCATTTTGGCATTGCGCGTACGCACGGCGCCAAACTTAGTCAGCATGCGCGAGACTTTGGATTGGTTAATATTATCGAAGCCCTCTTCCTGTAAGGCCTGAACAATTTCGCCCTGAGAGCTAAATTTTTCTTCCTTCAGAAGGGCTTTAAAGGCTTTAACTAATTCTTCTTGTTTGGTTGAACTTCGCATAAGTCACCCGAGTATGGTGGTGAAATTAACATTATTATGCATATAGGTGAATTTTTATGCAAAACAATTTGCCCCAAGAGGCTAAATAAAAAACAGAAAGGCAGGATTTTAGCAAATATTAGCCCTAAGAAACATGCTTATGTCACGGGACGCAAATAAGTTAAACGTAAATGAATTGTTATTAAATTGCTGTTGTTTTACGCAACATGCTGCGTATATTGTAATCGATAGTTGATGAAAATTTGGTTTCGTAGACAGGCCTTTTTCTGGAAGTCATGCGATGACGCCAACAATGCTGTTGGATAACCCGCATTCTGTAAGCAATTATATTGTAATTATTTACCTCGTGAATTAAGGTCGCCGCAACGGAGTAACAACAGGTCTCTCCTGCGTTGGTTATGCGGTCCACAGCAGGTCGTTACCTGAATGTCATTAACCATAATAAGGAGTTTAGGATGAAAGTCGCAGTCCTTGGTGCCGCCGGCGGAATCGGTCAGGCGCTTGCCCTACTACTAAAGACCCAACTTCCTTCAGGTTCAGAACTCTCATTGTATGATATCGCCCCCGTCACGCCTGGTGTCGCGGTCGATCTCAGTCATATTCCTACTGATGTTAAAATCAAAGGTTTCTCGGGTGAAGATGCGACGCCAGCGCTCGTTGGGGCTGATGTGGTCCTGATCTCCGCGGGGGTTGCCCGTAAACCCGGTATGGATCGCTCCGATCTGTTTAACGTTAACGCCGGGATTGTGAAAAACCTGGTACAACAAATTGCCAAAACCGCGCCAAAAGCCTGCATTGGTATTATTACCAATCCGGTCAACACCACGGTGGCCATTGCCGCTGAAGTGCTGAAAAAGGCGGGCGTGTACGATAAGAACAAACTGTTCGGCGTCACGACGCTGGATATCATCCGCTCTAACACCTTCGTGGCGGAGCTGAAAGGCAAAAACTGTGGCGATGTCGAAGTGCCGGTGATTGGCGGCCACTCTGGCGTGACCATCCTGCCTTTATTGTCACAGATCCCAGGCATTAGCTTCTCCGAACAGGAAGTGAATGACTTAACCAAACGCATCCAGAACGCGGGCACCGAAGTGGTGGAAGCGAAGGCGGGTGGCGGATCCGCAACGCTGTCGATGGGACAGGCGGCAGCGCGTTTCGGCCTGTCGCTGGTTCGTGCCCTACAGGGCGAAAAGGGCGTGGTGGAATGTGCTTATGTTGAAGGCGACGGCGAATACGCGCGTTTCTTCTCACAGCCGCTGCTGCTGGGTAAAAACGGGATTGAAGAACGCCGCGCAATCGGCAAGCTGAGCGCCTACGAACAGCAGGCGCTGGAAGGGATGCTGGAGACGCTGCGAAAAGATATTCAGCTGGGCGAAGAGTTCATCAATAAATAAGACGCAAGGTCTTACTGTCACAAAGGGGCCGTATGGCCCCTTTGCTTTTAGTCCATTAGTCTGATGCCGGATATTCCTGAATCGTCACCTGCATCGTCAATTTCTTATCATCCCGCATCACGACAACCGGAATGACCGAACCTGGGCGAATCTCTGCCACCTGATCCATTGTCTCCAGCGCAGACACCGCCTGCTTACCGTTCACCGAGATAATCACGTCGTTGTTCTGGATACCGGCCTGGGCTGCCGGGCCATTCGGTGAGACATCGTTGACCACGATCCCTTGAATCGGATCGATGCTGCTGCCCTGCGCGTGCAGAGGCGCAATTTCACGTCCGCTGATGCCGATAAAGCCACGGATTACCCGACCATCGCGAATCAGCTTGTCCATGATCTTGGTTGCCAGCTGGAATGGGATGGCGAAGCTGAGCCCTTCCGGCGTCTCACCGTCGTTGCTCTTATCAAAGGAGAGGGTGTTAATGCCCATCAGCTCGCCCAGCGAGTTGACTAACGCACCGCCCGAGTTACCGTGGTTAATCGATGCGTCGGTTTGCAGGAAGTTCTGCCGACCGCTTGGGTTCAGGCCAATACGACCGGTGGCGCTGATAATCCCCTGGGTGATGGTCTGTCCGAGGTTGTATGGGTTACCAATCGCCAGGACCACATCTCCAATATGGGGAACGCGTGCTGGATTAATCGGAATCACCGGCAGGCCACCGGTGGCGTTGATCTTGAGTACCGCCAGATCGGTCAGGCTATCGGAGCCCACCAATAGCGCTTCAAACACGCGGCCATCCTGCAGGGCGACAATGATTTGATCGGCATTGTTGATCACGTGCTTATTGGTAATGATGTAGCCGCGTTCATCCATAATCACCCCGGAGCCGAGCGTTTTTATCTCCAGTTGATTGTTGGTGCTGTTGTTGACGCTGCGATTATAGACGTTGACCACCGCAGGCGCGGCGCGGCGCACCGCAGGGTTATAGCTCGCCGGCGTTTCATCCGTGCTGCTAAAGTGCGGGGTGGATAATGGGTTCCACTGGCGCAAAGAGGGGACGGTGGCAATCAGTATGCCGCCGACCAATAAACCGAGTGCGACCGAACGTAAGAGCTTTACAAGCATGATACCGGCATCGTTGATAAGGAAACTGAGACGAAGCATACCACGAGTTAACCGGACATACATTCCATGCTATGTCCGGTTTTACATGGATTATCGCATAAGCAGATAGATGCTCTCAGTTCCGCGTAGAACGTTCACGGCAATCACGGCTGGCTTGGCTTCCAGCACTTTGCGCAGTTCGGCGATAGACTGCGTTGGCTGGCGGTTAATGCCGATAATGACATCATCCTTATGCAGACCAACCTGGGCGGCAGGACTGCCTTTCTCGATATCGGAAATGACCACCCCTTTAGTCCCATTTTTCGCCTGCCCATCGCTCAGTTGAGCGCCTTCCAGCGCGGGAATAATCAGTTGGGCGCTGGCGGTGGCTGAGGTGCTCTTGTCGAGCGTCACTTCCACTTCCATCGGCTTACCGTTACGCAGCAGACCCAGTTTGACCTTGGATCCCGGCTCGGTGGTGGCAATACGGGAGCGTAGTTCGGCAAAGCTGTTGAGAGGTTTACCGTTCAGGCTGGTAATGACGTCGCCGGATTTTATCCCCGCTTTCGCTGAACCTGACCCCGGCAACACTTCACTGATAAATGCGCCGCGCTGCACGTCGAGATTAAAGGCTTTCGCAATATCCGCCGTCATCTCCATACCGCGAATACCCAGCAGGCCGCGTTTGATTTCACCAAACTGAATCAGCTGCTGCGCCAGGGTTTGCGCCATATTGCTTGGTATAGCAAAGCCTATCCCTACGCTGCCACCGCCGGGAGCCAGAATGGCGGTATTGATGCCAATCAGTTCACCGTTGAGGTTAAGCAGCGCGCCGCCGGAGTTGCCGCGGTTGATGGCGGCGTCGGTCTGAATAAAGTTTTCCAGCCCTTCCAGATTCAGGCCGCTGCGCCCCAGCGCCGAAACAATCCCTGACGTTACCGTCTGCCCAAGGCCAAAGGGGTTACCGACGGCGACGGCGAAATCACCGACGCGCAGCTTGTCAGAGTCGGCAATGGCGATCTGCGTTAAATGGCTGGCTTTTTGAATTTGCAGCAGGGCGATATCGCTCTGATCGTCACTGCCGATGAGCTTGGCATCGAACTCGCGCCCATCGTTAAGCTGGATGCTAATCTTCTGCGCATCGCTGACGACGTGGTTGTTGGTCAGCACATAGCCTTTTATGGCATCGATGATCACCCCGGAACCCAGCCCTTCAAATTTCTGTGAAGGATCGTTTGTGGCATTGCCACCCTCGTCGCCAAAGAATTTCTTTAGCTCCTCTGGCACTTGCTGATTGACCGGCGCGGTTCCCTCAACTTTTACGCTCACCACCGCAGGCAGAACTTTTTCCAGCATTGGCGCAAGGCTCGGCAGGCTCCCCTGGCCGGGCACCTGCGTGGGTAATGACGCCAACGCTGGCGCAGGTACAGCAAGAGAGAGTCCGATGCTTAACGCTAACGCACTTAACAGTAATGTCGATTTGCTCATTGATGCTGGCCCTCATGACCCAGAAGATAAGGACAATGCTTCCCAAAAAGGCTGATGTTATTGAATTAAATATAGTCGGCGTGTACAGAAGACGACGGGCGCATATCATGCGCCCGTGAAAAATAACCAAAAATGCAGATTAATCGCGTTTGGCACCGCTTCTCAGCAGGCCAGAAGCGCCTTCTGAGTAGTCGCGTGGCATCTGAACCGGCGCCTGGTCATTCCCGGCTTCGGACTCCGCCAGACGGTTGCGGAACGGGTTGGCTTCAGGCGACATCCCCGGCAGCAAGTTGCTGGAGCTTTTCGCCATGTGCTGGTAAATCTGGCGGTAGTCATCGGCCATGTTATCGAGTAATTCTGCGCTGCGTGCAAAATGGCTGACCAACTCTTCGCGATACTCTTCCAGCTCAGCTTTGTTTTTTTCCAGTTCGTACTGCAAGGCCTGTTGCTGGCGTAATTTGCGATTACCAAAACGCATGGCCACGGCACCGATGATGATACCGACAACTAACCCAATTAGCGCGTATTCCCAGGTCATGAACATCTCCCATTGTTTTGTTGTTCCGTAGGGTAGTGGCGACTTCGGCAACTCCATGCCTGCACCCGATAGTGCCACTATAACCGCTAATCCCGTAGAAGTGGAATCCTGACGCATCATCGCGTAGTGTAGAACGGACTTTTTTTAGTCAATCGTGAAGTAAGACATACCGGTTTTCAAAGGAATAACAATTAGATCATGCAAAGCCTGTCCCCCACATCGCGCTATCTTCAGGCCCTCGAACAGGGCAGCCACCAACCTGATGATGTCCAGCGTGAGGCGGTAAGCCGCCTCGATGCCATTTACCAGGAACTTCAAACAAAAACAACGCCTCCCGCTTCTGGTGGAGGGCTAAAAGCGCGCTTTGGTAAACTGCTGGGTAAGAAAGAGCCCGAAACATCGACCGCCGTACGCGGACTTTATATGTGGGGAGGCGTCGGGCGCGGCAAAACCTGGCTGATGGATATGTTTTATCAAAGCCTGCCGGGTACGCGTAAACAGCGTCTGCATTTCCATCGTTTTATGCTGCGGGTGCATGAAGAGTTAGCCGCGTTACAGGGGCACAGCAACCCGCTGGAAATCGTTGCCGAACGCTTTAAAGCCGAGACGGACGTTCTGTGTTTCGACGAATTTTTTGTCTCCGATATCACTGACGCCATGCTGCTTGGCGGTTTAATGAAAGCGTTATTTGCCCGCGGTATTACGCTTGTAGCAACGTCGAATATCCCGCCGGATGAACTTTATCGCAACGGTCTGCAGCGCGCGCGTTTCATACCTGCTATCGAAGCGATTAAAGAACACTGTGACGTCATGAATGTTGATGCGGGTATCGACTACCGCTTGCGTACGCTCACTCAGGCGCATTTGTGGCTGTCGCCGCTCAATAGCGAGACGCGCCAGCAGATGGATAAACTATGGCAGGCACTGGCGGGCACATCGCAGCACAACGCCAGTACGCTGGAAATTAACCATCGTCCGCTGCCCACGCTCGGCGTTGAGAATCAAACGCTGGCGGTTTCCTTTACTACGCTCTGCGTTGATGCGCGTAGCCAGCATGACTATATCGCGCTCTCGCGCCTGTTCCATACGGTGATGCTGTTTGATGTTCCGGTGATGACGCCTTTGCTTGAGAGTGAAGCACGACGCTTTATCGCGTTGGTAGATGAATTCTATGAGCGCCACGTCAAGCTGGTGGTGAGTGCGGAAGTTGAGCTGTACAACATCTATCAAGGCGAACGGCTGAAGTTTGAGTTCCAGCGCTGCTTGTCGCGTTTGCAGGAGATGCAGAGCGAAGAGTATCTCAAGCGTCCGCATATGCCTTAATAAGTAGCCCGGGCAAGGCGTTCACGCCGCCCTCGGGGAAACACTCTGCAGCCATTCCGTCATCACTTCGCTCAACCGGGTTGCATGGGCAAACAAAACCCATCGCAAATCACATAAAGGGGTCGATCTTTGACCCCGACTTCTCTATACTCTTGCGACCCCACGTTACGAGAGAGTTTTTTTCCCAAAACTTTCTATGTGCTGGCATAGGCTATTCGAAGGGGTAGGTTTGCCGGACTTTGTCGTGTGAGCCTCAACTGACTAAACGTTTGGGTGTTCACCAACGTGTAACTAATTTATTTGGGTAAGCTTTTAATGAAAACTTTTACAGCTAAACCAGAAACCGTAAAACGCGACTGGTATGTTGTCGACGCGACCGGTAAAACTCTGGGCCGTCTGGCTTCCGAACTGGCTCTGCGCCTGCGCGGTAAGCATAAAGCGGAATACACTCCGCACGTAGATACTGGTGATTACATCATCGTTCTGAACGCTGATAAAGTTGCTGTAACCGGCAACAAGCGTACTGACAAAGTGTACTATCGTCACACTGGCTACGTCGGTGGTCTTAAAGAAGCGACCTTTGAAGAGATGATTGCTCGCCATCCTGAGCGTGTGATTGAAATCGCGGTTAAAGGCATGCTGCCAAAAGGCCCGCTGGGTCGTGCAATGTACCGTAAACTGAAAGTTTACGCGGGCAATGAGCACAACCACGCGGCACAGCAACCGCAAGTTCTTGACATCTAATCGGGATTATAGGCAATGGCTGAAAATCAATACTACGGCACTGGTCGCCGCAAAAGTTCTGCAGCTCGCGTTTTCATCAAACCGGGCAGCGGTAAAATCGTAATCAACCAACGTTCTCTGGAACAGTACTTCGGTCGTGAAACTGCCCGCATGGTAGTTCGTCAGCCGCTGGAACTGGTCGACATGGTTGAGAAACTGGATCTGTACATCACTGTTAAAGGTGGTGGTATCTCTGGTCAGGCTGGTGCGATCCGTCACGGTATCACCCGCGCTCTGATGGAGTACGACGAATCCCTGCGTGGCGAACTGCGTAAAGCTGGCTTCGTTACCCGTGATGCTCGTCAGGTTGAACGTAAGAAAGTCGGTCTGCGTAAAGCACGTCGTCGTCCACAGTTCTCCAAACGTTAATTGCTTTCTGCTTACGCAGACAACAATTTGCGAAAAAACCCGCTTCGGCGGGTTTTTTTATGCCCGCAGAATGGGGCGAAACAGTTCTTTTTCGGCTTTTCCAGAATCGCCTCACCACAAGTCATTCAAAATCTGGTAGACTATCATCCAATTTTCTGCCCAATTGCGCGCGATTGTTCATTTTTTGTTGAGTTTATGAACGAGAATGCCGTCTAACGTGCAGAGGCTTATCATCTGGCTGGCCGCCGTTGTGGCTGGTAGCAGTACAAATTCTGATTACACCTGGAGGTTTTCATGGCTGTCGCTGCCAACAAACGTTCGGTAATGACGCTGTTTTCTGGTCCTACTGACATCTATAGCCATCAGGTCCGCATTGTGCTGGCCGAGAAAGGTGTTAGTTTTGAAATCGAACTCGTGGAAAAGGACAATCCACCGCAGGATCTGATTGACCTCAACCCGAATCAAAGCGTTCCGACACTGGTCGATCGCGAGCTGACCCTTTGGGAATCTCGCATCATTATGGAATATCTGGATGAGCGTTTCCCTCATCCGCCGCTGATGCCGGTTTATCCGGTTGCACGTGGTGAAAGCCGCCTGTACATGCACCGTATCGAAAAAGACTGGTACTCACTGATGCATACGGTGATGACGGGTTCTGCCGCTCAGGCCGATGCTGCACGTAAGCAGCTGCGCGAAGAGCTGCTGGCGATTGCGCCAGTCTTCACTCAGAAGCCGTTCTTCCTGAGCGATGAGTTCAGCATCGTTGACTGCTACCTGGCTCCACTGCTGTGGCGTCTGCCGGTCATGGGTATTGAGCTGGTTGGCGCTGGCGCTAAAGAGCTGAAAGGTTATATGACCCGCGTCTTCGAGCGTGATTCATTCCTCGCGTCCTTAACGGAACCTGAGCGCGAAATGCGCCTTGGCCGGGGTTAATTCCATGGACGTTTCACAGCTTTCTCCGCGTCGTCCGTATCTGCTTCGTGCGTTTTATGAGTGGCTGCTGGATAACCAACTGACGCCACACCTGGTGGTTGACGTCATGCAGCCAGGCATAAACGTACCGATGGAGTACGCACGTGATGGCCAGATCGTGTTGAACATCGCGCCACGCGCGGTAGGCAACCTCGAACTGTCCAACGAAGAGGTGCGCTTTAATGCCCGCTTCGGCGGCGTACCGCGTCAGGTTTCGGTCCCACTGGCTGCCGTGCTGGCTATCTATGCACGTGAGAACGGTGCTGGAACCATGTTTGAAGCAGAAGCAGCCTACGATGAAGATGCTGCAGGCTTCAACGATGATGCTGTGGAAGAGAGTGGTAACGAAACGGTGATGTCTATCATTGATGGTGATAAGCCTGATAGCGATGACGATACCGATCCAGACGACACTCCGCCACCGCCACGCGGTGGTCGCCCGGCGCTACGCGTAGTGAAATAACAACAGGCCCCATGGGGCCTGTTTTGTTTTATAGGGATTAACGCGGTACGCGCGCTTTTCTTCTCAGGCCACTCGTCACCTATCTCCGTTAATTCGCTTTATGAGCTTCAAGCAGGGTTTGCGAGCGAATGAGCTCATCCGCCAGCAGCTTCTCGTCAGGCAACTGCATTTTGTACTCACTGGTAAGCACTTTATGAGGTAAACCGGTCAGGGCATAGTGAGCCTCACCTGCACCTTTTTCCGCGCATAGAATTAAGCCAACGGGTGGATTCTCGCCCGGCATTGTCCAATGCTCCTGGGCGTAATTCAGATACATGTTCATTTGCCCGGCATCGGCGTAGCTGAATTTGCCGACCTTGAGGTCAACGATGAGCAGGCAGCGTAAGCGGCGGTGGAAGAACAGCAGGTCGATGCGAAACCAGCTATCGTCAATGCGCAATCGACGCTGACGACCCACAAAGGCAAAGTCATCACCGAGTTCCAGCATAAAATCCATCAGATGGTTTATCAGCGCTTCTTCAAGGTCGGATTCGGAATACTCGTCCTTCAGATCGAGAAATTCAAGAATGAACGGGTCACGTATGGCTTGTTCCGGCGTAACCTCTGCGACGGTGGGGGCGGCCTGCTGCAACATGGCTGATTTGTCGTGGGACAATAATGTTCGTTCGTAAAATTGGCTGGTAATTTGCCTGTCAAGCTGCCGTACTGACCAGCCGTTACGTAACGTCTCTTTCTCGTAAAAGGCGCGGGCTTCAGGATTTTTAACTGACAGCAGCCGGACATAGGCTGACCAGGGAAGCGGGAAAATTTTGGCAAGTTGTGCCAGGAGAGAAGATTCCGCAGACACTGTCTGCGGAATTTCAACATGTTGAAAATAAATATAAAAATTACGGAATTGCCATAAGTTACGGGTAGAAAAACCGCGTTTATATCGCTGGTTTAAATCGACAGACAAACGTTCAATCAGTTGCGTTCCATAAGCCGCTCGCGCTTCACCGCCTTGCTCAAATTCGACAATTCGACGGCCAATCTCCCAATAGGTTGCCGTCATAATGGCGTTGATGCTGCGAACCGTTTCTGTCCGGGCGTTATCCAATAAATGAATAATACCATCATGGACTTGCTGATAATCCTCAGCATGGTGTGTCGAGGTGAGTGTGTTCATGTCTTCCCTGGCGTGATAGTTGCGAAGTGAAAATATATCGCTATCAATACGCTCGGTGTCGTATGACGTCAATCCATGTCGATTGGATTACATGAAGTTGCATTCGTATTTGCGAGGCGCTTTCCGGGAATGGCACAGGTGTGAAGCAGCAGAAAACAGGCCCCCATCCATCAGGATGAATTGTGGCAGGGGGCCAGAGAGGTTTTTACACTTCCAGGTAATTCATAATTCCGTCAGCCGCTTTACGACCTTCGGCAATCGCCGTTACCACCAGATCCGAACCGCGCACGATGTCACCACCGGCGAAGATTTTCGGGTTGCTGGTCTGGAAGGCGTTATCGCTACCTTCCGGGGCAATTACACGGCCCTGCGAATCAAGCTCGACGCTATGCTTTGCCAGCCATTCCATGCTGTGAGGACGGAAACCAAACGCCATCACCACGGCATCGGCAGGGACCACGTGTTCGGAACCGGCAACGATCTCCGCGCGACGACGGCCTTTCGCATCTGGCTGACCCATCTCGGTACGCGCCATTTTCACGCCGCAGACTTTGCCGTTCGCATTCACTTCCACACCCAGCGGTTGGACGTTGAACTGGAACTCGACGCCTTCTTCACGCGCATTTTTCACTTCGCGTTTAGAACCCGGCATGTTCTCTTCATCGCGGCGATAGGCGCAGATAACGTGCGCGGCGTTCTGACGAATGGAGGTGCGTACGCAGTCCATCGCCGTATCACCACCGCCCAGCACGACAACGCGTTTGCCTTCCATGCTGACATACGGCGCGTCTGGCGTTTCACCAAAGCCCATCAGCTGTTTGGTATTGGCAATCAGGAACGGCAGGGCGTCGAATACGCCGGAAGCATCTTCATTTTCCAGACCGCCGCGCATAGATTGATAGGTACCGACGCCGAGGAATACCGCATCGTAATCCTTCAACAGGTCATCAATCTGTACGTCACGACCCACTTCGACGTTGAGTTTGAATTCAATACCCATACCGGTGAAGATTTCACGGCGGCGGGTCATAACCTCTTTCTCCAGCTTGAAAGCCGGAATACCGAAGGTCAGCAGGCCGCCGATTTCCGGGTGGCGGTCAAAAACCACCGCCTTTACGCCATTTCGCGTCAGCACATCGGCGCACGCCAGGCCTGCCGGGCCCGCACCGATAATGGCGACTTTCTTGTCGGTCTGCTTCACACCAGTCATGTCCGGGCGCCAGCCCATCTCGAACGCTTTATCGTTGATATAGCGTTCGATGTTGCCGATGGTGACCGCGCCGAACTCGTCGTTCAGCGTACAGGATCCTTCGCACAGACGATCCTGCGGGCATACGCGGCCACAGACTTCCGGCAGGGTGTTGGTTTGGTGCGACAGTTCGGCTGCCTCAAAAATACGTCCCTCGTTGGCAAGCTTAAGCCAGTTAGGGATGTAGTTATGCACCGGACATTTCCACTCGCAATACGGGTTACCGCACGACAGGCAGCGGTCTGCCTGTGCTTTGGCCTGGCCTTCGGAAAACGGCTCGTAGATCTCGATAAACTCGATCTTACGGATCTTCAGCGGTTTCTTTGGCGGATCAACGCGCTGGAGGTCGATAAATTGATAGACATTTTGACTCATGATGACCCCTTACTGCGCCTGCACACGCAGCTCAGCTGCGCTACGACTACGATGACCCAACAGTGCTTTCACATCACTGGACTTCGGTTTAACCAGCGCGAATTTCGCCGAGAAGGCTGGCCAGTTCGCCAGGATTTCTTCACCGCGTGATGAACCGGTCAACTGTACGTGCTCGGTAATCAGACCGCGTAGATGCTCTTCGTGAATAGCCAGCGTTTCAACATCAAGCACTTCCACCAGTTCCGGGTTGACGCGTTTACGGAAATCACCGCTTTCGTCCAGGACGTAGGCGAAGCCGCCGGTCATACCGGCACCGAAGTTGACGCCCGTTTTACCCAGCACGCAGACAATCCCACCGGTCATGTATTCACAGCCGTTGTCGCCAATACCTTCAACCACGGTGATGGCGCCGGAGTTACGCACGGCGAAACGTTCGCCCGCGCGGCCTGCGGCATACAGACGACCACCGGTCGCGCCGTAGAGGCAGGTGTTACCGATAATGCTGGCTTCATGACTGCGGAAGGCAGAACCGACCGGAGGACGGATCGCCAGCAGGCCGCCTGCCATGCCTTTACCGACGTAGTCGTTGGCATCACCGGTCAGGTACAGCTCAACGCCACCGGCGTTCCACACGCCGAAGCTCTGGCCTGCGGTACCGCTGAAATGCGCCTTAATTGGGTCTGACGCCAGCCCCTGATCGCCGTGGGTCTGGGCGATATAGCCCGACAGCGATGCGCCCACGGAACGGTCGGTGTTGCGAATATCAAACCAGAAGGTTTTGCTCTGGCGCTCATCGACAAACGGTTTTGCCTGCTGCAACAGTTGAGCGTTCAGCACACCGTTGTCGAACGGCGGGTTGTTCTCGGTACAGAATAGCGCTTTGCCCGCCTTAGGCTCGGCGGTTTCCAGTAGACGAGACAGCTCCAGCTTCTGCTGCTTGGCGGTGAACCCGTCCAGCTCTTTGAGCAGGTCGGTGCGGCCAATCAGATCCACCAGGCGAGTCACGCCCAGGCTTGCCATCAGCTCGCGCACTTCACGGGCGATAAATTCAAAGTAGTTGGTCACTTTGAACGGCAGACCGTGATAGTGGTTCTTACGCAGTTTTTCGTCCTGGGTTGCAACACCGGTTGCACAGTTGTTCAGGTGGCAAATACGCAGATATTTACAGCCCAGCGCGACCATAGGCCCGGTGCCGAAGCCGAAGCTTTCCGCGCCGAGAATCGCCGCTTTAATGATGTCGACGCCGGTTTTCAGGCCGCCATCGACCTGGAGACGGATCTTGTGTCGCAGACCGTTCGCCACCAGCGCCTGCTGGGTTTCCACCAGCCCCAGCTCCCACGGACATCCTGCATATTTCACTGAGGAGAGCGGGCTTGCGCCGGTGCCACCGTCGTAACCGGCGATGGTAATAAGGTCAGCATAGGCTTTCGCCACGCCGGTTGCGATGGTGCCGACGCCCGGTTCGGAAACCAGCTTCACGGAGATCATCGCTTTCGGGTTGACCTGTTTTAGGTCGAAAATCAGCTGCGCTAAATCCTCGATAGAGTAGATATCGTGGTGCGGCGGCGGGGAGATAAGCGTCACGCCCGGTACCGAATAACGCAGTTTGGCGATGTACGGAGTGACTTTATCACCCGGCAACTGGCCGCCTTCGCCCGGTTTTGCACCCTGAGCGACTTTAATCTGAATCACGTCGGCGTTCACCAGATACGCTGGAGTCACGCCAAAGCGACCGGAAGCGACCTGCTTGATGCGCGACACTTTATTGGTGCCGTAGCGCGCAGGGTCTTCACCGCCTTCGCCGGAGTTGGAGTTACCGCCGATGCTGTTCATCGCTTCAGCCAGCGCTTCGTGCGCTTCCGGGCTCAGCGCACCGATAGACATAGCTGCCGTATCGAAACGCTTAAACAGTGAACTTGCCGGTTCAACGTCAGATACGCTCACCGCTTCGCCGTTCGGGGCAATTGCCAGCAGATCGCGCAGGGTGGCAGCCGGACGATTGTTTACAAGCGCAGCGTACTCCTGATAATCGCTGTACTCGCCGCTCTGCACCGCCTGTTGCAAGGTGCGCACCACGTCCGGGTTGTAGGCGTGATATTCACCGCCGTGAACGTATTTCAGCAGACCGCCCTGATCCAGCGGTTTACGCGCAAGCCACGCACGTTTAGACAGATTCAGCAGATCCTGCTGGAAGTCGTCGAACGATGCGCCGCCGATACGGCTGACCACGCCCTGGAAGCAGTTCTCAACCACATCGTCGTGCAGGCCAACCGCTTCAAACAGCTTGGAGCAGCGGTAGGACGCGATGGTCGAGATGCCCATTTTGGACATGATCTTGTACAGACCTTTGTTGATCCCGTTACGGTAGTTCAGCATCACCGTGCGGTAATCTTTCTCGATAGCGTGGGTATCAATCAGACGCCCCAGCGTTTCGTAGGCCAGATACGGATAGATTGCCGTGGCGCCGAAGCCCAGCAGTACCGCAAAGTGATGCGGGTCGCGGGCGCTTGCGGTTTCCACGATGATATTGGCATCGCAGCGCAGGTTTTTATCGACCAGGCGCGCCTGAACGGCGCCAACGGCCATTGGGGCCGGAACCGGCAGACGGTTTTTGGCAATGTTACGGTCAGACAGCACCAGCAGCACGGTACCGTCACGCACCATCTGTTCGGCCTGATCGCACAGTGCTTTCACCGTCTCTTCGAGACTGGTTTCAGTCACATCAAAGGTGATGTCCAGCGTATCGGCGCGGTAGTGCTCCTCTTTCATCGTGGTGAGCTGATTGAAATCGGAGTACAGCAGAATTGGTGATTTGAAGCTCAGACGGTGTGCCTGGCCTTCCGCTTCGCAGAAGACGTTCATCTCACGGCCGATGCTGGTCGCCAGCGACATTACGTGCGCTTCACGCAGCGGATCGATTGGCGGGTTGGTGACCTGCGCAAACTGCTGGCGGAAGTAGTCATAAATAATACGTGGCTGGCTTGAGAGCACGGCAAACGGGGTATCATCGCCCATTGAGCCGACCGCTTCCTGGCCGTTTTCACCGAGTACGCGCAGGACGGAGTCCAGCTCTTCGGCGCTGTAGTTAAACTGTTTCTGGTAGCTGGCGAGGGTGTCGTCGTCCAGCTCGCGGCTGCCGACCTGATCGTCAGCCAACTCTTCAAACGGCACCAGTCGACGGACGTAGTTTTCCATCCACTCTCTGTAAGGGTGGCGGCTTTTCAGATCGTCATCGGTTTCCGCGGAGTGCAGAATGCGCCCGGTACGGGTGTCGATAACCATCAGTTCGCCCGGCCCTACACGACCTTTTTCCACCACTTCATCGGGCTGGTAGTCCCAGATACCGACTTCAGAGGCGCAGGTAATCAGCTTGTCTTTGGTGATGACATAGCGGGCCGGACGCAGACCGTTACGGTCAAGATTACAGGCCGCGTAGCGACCATCGGACATAACGATGCCCGCCGGACCGTCCCACGGCTCCATGTGCATGGAGTTAAAGTCGAAGAACGAACGCAGGTCTGGATCCATATCCGGGTTATTCTGCCAGGCCGGCGGCACCAGCAGACGCATGGCGCGAATAATATCCATCCCGCCCGCCAGCAGCAGCTCAAGCATGTTATCCATTGAGCTGGAGTCAGAGCCGGTTTCGTTCACAAACGGCGCGGCGTCGTGCAAGTCAGGAATCAGCGGCGTCTGGAACTTATAGGTACGGGCGCGCGCCCACTGACGGTTGCCGGTGATGGTATTGATTTCACCGTTGTGCGCCAGGTAGCGGAACGGCTGCGCCAGCGGCCAGCGCGGCACGGTGTTGGTGGAAAAACGCTGGTGGAACAGGCAAATGGCCGATTCCAGACGTAAGTCCGCCAGATCCAGGTAGAAGCGCGGCAAATCTGCCGGCATACACAGACCTTTATAAATGTTGACCAGATTCGACAGGCTACAGACGTAGAAGTCTTTATCTTCCTGCAAACGCTTTTCAATGCGGCGACGCGCAATAAACAGGCGGCGCTCCATATCGCGTGGACGCCAGCCCGCAGGGGCGTTGACAAAGATTTGTTCAATACGTGGCAGAGAGGAGAGGGCAATTTCACCCAATACGCCTTCGTTGGTTGGCACATCGCGCCAGCCGACAATAGACAGGGTTTCACGCTGCAGTTCTTCTTCGACAATATGGCGAGAAATCGCGGCAAGCTCAGGATCTTTGTTCAGGAACAGCATCCCAACGGCATAGTTCTTCGCTAAGCGCCAGCCGCGCTCTTGCGCGACGATGCGAAAGAAACGGTCAGGTTTTTGCAGCAGCAAACCACAACCATCGCCGGTTTTACCATCGGCGAGGATTGCCCCACGGTGCTGCATGCGGGCCAGTGCGTGTATGGCGGTACGCACTACCTTGTGGCTAGGTTCGCCTTCTATGTGGGCGATCAGGCCGAAACCACAGTTATCCCTCTCAAGGGATTTATCGTACAACATATCAGTGAACCTCCCCAGGCTCTACGGGACGCCCCCTTAATCGATTGCGCGCAAGGCACAGCAAGAGCATGGCGACGGGGTATGGCATTCATTGCCTACCTCGCATTCGCCCTCTTCTATCCTTTTCGCGTAGGTCACACAAGTTTGAGGACTTGCTTAAGAGGGAATCTCAATTACTGCATAAATATGATGAGCAGACTGCTCATCCAGAAAGCTTCCAGCGGATTCCCAACTTATCGGGAATCGGTACATAGGTCAAATGGCAAACTTATTTATGCAGAAATGTGCTATGGAGTAATTAAGATAATGAATAATAAAGAAAATATGATGTTTTTATCCTCTGTGAAACGAAATGAGGAGGGATGGGGAGTGTGATCTGTCTCACTATATGAAAGCGCTGTGATAATCGTCATACGCTGATTATTTAATGAAAAGCAGCATTTAATGCTGGCATTGAGTGTGGGGATATAGGATCGCTCTGTTTTTTAACTGCAACCGGAATATGCCCAATTTGGCATCAGACATAAGGAAAAATAATCTCATCGTCGATGAATGAAATTGCAGTGATTTTGATTGATTATGCAATAAGATAAAAGGTCTACATGACGATTGATCCAGGTCATCGCCGATCGAGACTAAAAATGGCAGGCTTGGCCCCTTTCTTCAGGCCGGTCTATCAGATTATGCAGTTACAAAAATTAGTCAATATGTTTGGTGGGGATCTTTCGCGGCGCTATGGCGAAAAGGTTCATAAACTGACGCTGCATGGTGGATTTAGCTGCCCAAACCGCGATGGCACCATTGGCCGCGGAGGTTGTACGTTCTGCAACGTGGCTTCTTTTGCCGATGAAGCGCAGCAGCATAAGTCGATTGCCGACCAGCTTGCGCATCAGGCCAATCTGGTGAACCGCGCAAAACGTTATCTGGCCTATTTCCAGGCCTACACCAGTACCTTTGCCGAAGTGCAGGTATTGCGATCTATGTATCAACAGGCGGTCAGCCAGGCCAATATCGTCGGGTTGTGTGTGGGGACGCGCCCGGACTGCGTGCCGGAAGCGGTGCTTGATTTGCTAAGCGAATATCACGAGCAGGGTTATGAAGTGTGGCTGGAGCTGGGTTTGCAGACCGCGCACGATAAAACCCTGCATCGCATCAACCGTGGTCATGATTTTGCCTGCTACCAGCAAACGACGCGTCTGGCCCGTGAGCGCGGCCTGAAGGTATGCAGCCACCTTATCGTTGGTCTGCCGGGCGAAGGGCAGACAGAGTGCCTGGAGACGCTTAAACAAGTGGTTGAGACCGGGGTTGACGGCATTAAACTGCACCCGCTGCATATTGTGACCGGCAGCATTATGGCGAAGGCGTGGCAAGCGGGACGTTTGGGCGGGATCGAACTGGATGAGTACACGGTTACTGCCGGTGAAATGATTCGCCACACCCCGCCTGATGTCATTTATCATCGAATCTCGGCCAGCGCCCGCCGCCCCACGCTTCTGGCACCGCTATGGTGTGAAAATCGCTGGACCGGGATGGTTGAGCTCGACAAATACCTTAACGAAAACGGCGTTCAGGGTTCGGCATTGGGTACGCCGTGGGTGCAGCCTGCTTAATGTGGAGGCCGTGAACACCTGCAACATGTATGCCTGATTGCCGGATGGCGGCTTCGCCTTATCCGGCCTACGTCCGTCGGTAGCCCGGCCAAGCGCAGCGCCGCCGGGAGTGCACGACAACACTCACACGACTCATTTCACAGATAATCCTCGCATTTTTTGTACAACCTAACGCGCCGTGCTCAGAATTGGGTATGATTGAACGATGAAGTCGTTAAGGAACTCCTCATGAAGCAAATCCGTATGCTGGCGCAGTATTACGTCGACCTGATGATGAAGCTGGGTCTGGTACGTTTTTCCCTGCTGCTGGCGCTCGCGCTGGTGGTGTTGGCCATCGTGGTACAAATGGCAGTAACCATGGTGCTGCATGGGCAGGTTGAAAGCATTGATGTCATTCGCTCAATCTTCTTTGGCCTGCTGATCACCCCATGGGCGGTCTACTTTTTGTCGGTGGTCGTCGAGCAGCTCGAAGAATCACGCCAGCGGCTGTCCCGCCTGGTCGAAAAGTTAGAAGAGATGCGTGAGCGCGATCTCAAGCTCAACGTGCAGTTAAAAGACAATATTTCACAGCTTAATCAGGAAATTAGCGATCGTGAAAAAGCGGAAGCCGAACGCCGGGCAACGCTGGAACAGCTGAAAATTGAGGTACAGGAGCGTGAAGAGACGCAGATCCGCCTTGAACAACAATCGTCCTTCTTGCGCTCTTTCCTTGATGCTTCACCGGATTTGGTTTTCTACCGTAATGAAGATAAAGAGTTCTCTGGCTGTAACCGCGCCATGGAGTTGCTGACCGGTAAGAGTGAAAAGCAGTTGATTCACCTGCATCCAGAAGATGTTTACACCCCGGAAGCTGCGGCGAAAGTGATTGAAACCGATGAGAAAGTTTTCCGTCACAATGTCTCACTGACCTATGAACAGTGGCTCGACTACCCGGACGGGCGCAAAGCCTGCTTTGAGATCCGCAAAGTGCCGTACTACGACCGCGTGGGGAAACGCCACGGTCTGATGGGCTTTGGTCGTGACATTACCGAACGTAAGCGCTACCAGGATGCGCTCGAGCGCGCCAGCCGCGATAAGACCACCTTCATCTCCACCATTAGCCACGAGCTGCGGACACCGCTAAACGGGATTGTGGGATTAAGCCGGATTCTGCTCGATACGACCCTGACCGCTGAGCAGGAGAAATACCTGAAAACCATTCATGTCTCAGCGGTCACGCTGGGTAATATCTTCAACGATATTATCGACATGGACAAAATGGAACGCCGTAAAGTCCAGTTGGATAACCAGCCTGTCGATTTCACCGGCTTCCTGGCTGACCTGGAAAACCTCTCCGGTCTGCAAGCACAGCAAAAAGGGCTGCGCTTTGTGATGGAGCCAACGCTGCCGCTGCCGCATAAAGTCATCACCGATGGCACTCGTCTACGCCAGATCCTGTGGAATCTGATCAGCAATGCCGTGAAGTTTACCCAGCAGGGGAACGTGGTCGTTCGCGTTCGTTATGACGCAGGCGATATGCTGCACTTCGAGGTGGAAGATTCCGGTATCGGGATTCCTCAGGGCGAGCAGGACAAGATTTTCGCCATGTACTATCAGGTGAAAGACAGTCAGGGCGGCAAACCGGCGACCGGCACCGGCATTGGTCTTGCCGTCTCGAAACGCCTGGCGAAAAGCATGGGCGGGGATATCGAGGTAGCAAGCAACCCCGGCCACGGCTCGATCTTTACGCTGACGGTGCACGCTCCTGCGGTAGCGGAAGAAGTGGAAGATGCCTTTGAAGAAGATGATATGCCGCTGCCTGCGCTGCACGTTCTGCTGGTGGAGGACATCGAGCTGAATGTCATTGTTGCCCGCTCGGTGCTGGAGAAACTCGGCAATAGTGTGGATGTGGCGATGACCGGGCAAGCGGCGCTTGAGAAGTTCACGCCGGGCGAGTATGACCTGGTGCTGCTGGATATTCAGTTGCCGGACATGACCGGGCTGGATATCTCCCGTGAGCTGAAGCGTAAATATGACGCGGACGATCTGCCACCGCTGGTGGCGTTGACGGCGAACGTCCTGAAAGACAAAAAAGAGTATATGGACGCAGGCATGGACGATGTACTGAGCAAACCGCTTTCGGTACCGGCCCTGACGGCGATGATTAAGAAGTTCTGGGATACCGTTGAAGACGAAGAGGAGAGTGCCGTGACCCCTGTTGAAAGTGGTAAGACGCAGCAGCTGCTGGATATTCCTATGCTTGAGCAGTACATCGAGCTGGTTGGCCCGAAACTGATTACCGATGGTCTGGCGGTATTTGAGAAAATGATGCCGGGCTATCTGTCGGTGCTGGAATCTAACCTGACCGCGCGTGACCAGAAAGGTATCGTTGAGGAAGGCCATAAAATCAAAGGCGCGGCGGGATCCATCGGGTTACGCCACCTGCAGCAGTTGGGGCAGCAGATCCAGTCCCCGGATTTACCGGCATGGTGGGATAACGTTGGTGAATGGGTTGAAGAGATGAAATCAGAGTGGCAGACCGATGTCGCGATCCTTAAAGCCTGGGTGGCAAATGCTGCTAAAAAATGACCCCGGTCTAGCCGGGGTGCGCGAATACTGCGCCAACACCAGGGAACTGGTGGCTGCGTCAGATGATTAATATGATTTTGATTTTTTGACACAACCTGAAATACGATTGCACGTTCAATAAGATAGCAAATCTTAAATTATTTGTTACGTGAATCAGTAAAATGTGTGAACCGTAGCGTCTAAATCAGGAATATTAATCGGCGTCAGAGGGTTAGCGTGAGGAAGAAGGCTTTGTGGGGAGTCGCGGGACTTAAGCGTCTGGTTTGGCGTGTGTTACTGCTGCTGGCGCTGTTCTGGGGTGGCGGAATTGCGCTGTTCAGCATTCTGCCGGTTCCATTCTCCGCGGTGATGATGGAACGTCAAATCAGCGCCTGGCTTGGCGGAAACTTTGGCTACGTCGCCCATTCTGATTGGGTCAGTATGGATGAGATCTCGCCGTGGATGGGGCTTGCGGTGATTGCCGCAGAAGACCAGAAATTCCCGGAGCACTGGGGATTTGACGTTTCTGCGATTGAAAAAGCGCTGGCGCATAACGAACGCAATGAAAGCCGTATTCGCGGTGCGTCGACGCTATCGCAGCAGACGGCGAAAAACCTGTTTCTGTGGGATGGACGCAGTTGGGTGCGCAAAGGGCTGGAGGCGGGGTTGACGCTCGGCATCGAGACCGTATGGAGCAAGAAGCGTATTCTGACGGTGTATCTCAATATCGCTGAGTTTGGCGACGGGGTTTTTGGCGTTGAAGCGGCGTCACAGCGCTATTTCCATAAGCCTGCCAGCAAATTGACGATCTCGGAAGCCGCGCTGTTAGCGGCGGTGCTGCCGAATCCGATTCGCTTTAAGGCAAACGCGCCAACGGGCTACGTGCACAGTCGTCAGGCGTGGATTATGCGCCAGATGCGTCAGTTGGGCGGGGAAGGGTTTATGCGCGAGAATAAGCTCTATTAGCAATATCTTGTAGGCCTGATAAGGCAAAGCCGCCATCAGGCGTTGCGCCATTGCCGGATGGCGGCTTCGCCTTATCCGGCCTACACCGTTCTGGTCGCCCGGGGCGTGACTAGTCTTCGTCGAACCCAGCGTTAAATAGCGCAATCACCGCCGCCAGCGCTTCCACTTCCTGCGGGCCGGTGGCTTCCACCTCAATCTGACGACCCTTAGCAGAGTCCAGCATCAGCAGCGCAATCACACTATTGGCTTCTGCTACCGTGCCTTCATCGTTGCGCAGCAGCACTTCCGCATCAAAATCCTGCATCAACTCAAACAGCTTCATTGCCGGGCGCGCGTGCATACCCAGCTTATTGGTGATTTCAACGGTCTGCTTTACGGTCATGATTTACGTTTTTCCAGCGTCCGATGACGAGATTGCACGTTCTTGCCGCGTGAACGGAAGTAGTCAGCCAACTGTTCGGCAACGTACACTGAACGGTGCTTACCGCCGGTACAACCAATGGCGACCGTCAGGTAGCTACGGTTGTTGGTTTCCAGCATAGGTAACCATAGCTCAAGATAGCTGCGGGTCTGGTAAATAAAGTTGTGAACTTCTGTGTGCCGGTCGAGGAATGCGGCGACTGGCTTATCAAGGCCGGTCATCGGTCGCAGTTTCGGATCCCAGTGCGGGTTTGGCAGGAAGCGCACGTCAAAAACGTAGTCGGCATCGATAGGAATACCGTGCTTGAAGCCGAAGGATTCGAACACCATCGTTAGCTCGCGCTCACGTTTACCCAACAGGCGGGTACGCAGCATCTCGGCAAGCTCGTGAACGGACATTTCGGAAGTGTCGACGATAAGGTCAGCGCGGGAACGCAGCGGTTCCAGCAGATTGCTCTCCTCATCGATGGCGCTTTCCAGTGACAGATTTTTGCTGGAGAGAGGATGAAGGCGACGCGTATCGCTGTAGCGACGAATCAGGGTATTGCGGTCAGCATCGAGGAACAGCAATTGAGGGGAGAAGTTATCCGGCAGGCTTTCCATTGCCCGTTCAAAAATCTCCGGCGTCTCCGGCATGTTACGCACGTCAATGCTGACAGCCGCCGAGATTTCGCGGTCGGCAAGCGTCTTAGCCAGCTCCGGCAGCAACACCACCGGCAGGTTATCAACGCAGTAAAACCCCATATCTTCCAGCGCACGCAGGGCAACAGATTTTCCCGAGCCAGAGCGGCCGCTGACGATCATCAGTACCATGTACCGTTTCTCCTCAGTACGATGTGATGTCCATTACGCATCATCGTGAGTTTCTGTATCGGTGATGATTTGATACAGCTCTTCGTCGCTCTGCGCAGAACGCAGACGACGGCAAATGGTTTTATCCGCCAGACGTTTCGCCACCAAAGAGAGCGTATGCAGGTGGGTTTTGGTCTGATCTGCTGGCACCAGAAGCGCAAACAGTAAATCAACAGGCTGATTGTCGATGGCATCGAAGGCAATCGGTGTTTCCAGCTGCACGAAAACGCCTACCGCGCGCGTCGTATCCTCTTCCAGTTTACCGTGCGGAATCGCGATGCCGTTGCCAATGCCGGTACTGCCCATTTTTTCACGGGTCAGAATGGCTTCAAACACCACCTGCGGAGGCAGGCTTAGCTGTTTGGCCGCCAGCTCGCTGATGATTTCCAGCGCACGTTTTTTACTCTGACAGTGCACAGCACTGCGGGTACATTCCTGGTTAAGGACATTGCTCAGTTGTAGAGCTGAATCAGTATTTGTCATAATTTCACCTAAGCACCGCCCGGTATACGGAGCATATCGGGCGGCTGCTCGGACAATCAATGTTGTTTTAGTTTATCTTTATGCTTGTTTAACTGTCTCGACAGTTTGTCGATCAAGCCATCGATGGCGGCGTACATATCTTTGCCTTCCGCGCTAGCGTGAAGCTCGCCGCCGTTAACGTGCAACGTTGCATCCGAGATGTGCGTCAATTTCTCCACTTTTAACACAATGTAGACCTGATTGATCCTCTCGAAATACTGCTCGAGCTTCACGAATTTGGTATTAACAAATTCGCGCATCGCCTCGGTAATTTCGACGTTGTGTCCAGTGATGTTGAGCTGCATAGTGTCTTCCTTATCAGTAGAGTCAGACCAGCTGTTTACGCTGATTTGACGGCGGGATGGATAAAGACTCTCGGTACTTTGCAACGGTACGCCGCGCCACCATGATACCCTGATCGGAGAGTAGGGTGGTCAGTTTACTGTCGCTCAGTGGTTTTGCGGGATTTTCCGCTGCAATTAACTTCTTCACCAATGCACGAATGGCCGTGGACGAGGCTTCGCCGCCGCCCTCAGTACTGACGTGGCTGGAGAAGAAATACTTAAGCTCAAAAATGCCCCTTGGGCTATGCAAATACTTCTGCGTGGTGACACGCGAAATGGTGGACTCGTGCATTTCGACGGTCTGGGCGATATCGGCCAGCACCATCGGTTTCATGTGTTCTTCGCCAAGATCGAAAAAGGCCTGCTGCTGCTCAACAATGCAGCGGCTCACGCGCAAAAGCGTGTCATTACGGCTCTCAAGGCTTTTAATCAGCCACTTCGCATCCTGTAAATTGCTGCGGATGAACTGGCTATCGGCATCATTACGGACGTTATTGCACATGCCCGCGTAGTGCTGGTTTATCTGCAAGCGCGGAATGCTGTCGGAATTAAGCTCAACCATCCAGCGACCGTTCACTTTGCGCACCAGCACATCAGGGATCACATACTCCGGCTCACCGGTCTGGATCGACTGCCCCGGACGAGGATCGAGTGACTGAATCAGATCGACCGCTTCTTTGAGCACATCTTCTTTTAAGCGCGTAACGCGCATAAGTGAACGGAAGTCGTGGTTGGCGAGAAGATCGAGATGATCGCTGATGATTAATCGGGCTTCGGTAATACGCGGGGTATCCGGTGCGAATTGGGAGAGTTGGATCAGCAGACAGTCGCGCAGATCTTTGGCGGCAACGCCAACCGGATCGAAACGCTGGATTCGCTTTAAGACGGCTTCGACTTCATCGAGACCGATTTCATCATCGCCAATGCCTTCATGGATATCTTCTACCGTGACGGTGAGATAACCGGTGTCGTCCACCGCGTCGACAATGGAAGTGGCAATGGCTCTATCGGTATCGGTAAACGGCGTCAATTCTACCTGCCACATCAGATAATCCTGCAGTGACTGGGTGGTTTCGCCCTGGTAAACCGGCAGCTCGTCGTCCTGGTAATCGACACCGGTGCCTGATGGCGTTCCGGCGGTGTAGATTTCGTCCCAGCTGGCGTCAAGCGGCAGCTCCTCGGGCATATCTGGCTTTTCCAGCGCATCAACGCTGTCTAACGTTTCGGTATCAACGGGTTCCTGAGTGTCTACTTCCTCGTGAAGATCGGTTTGCTCAAGCAGGGGGTTACTCTCCAGCGCCTGCTGGAGTTCCTGCTGAAGTTCCAGCGTCGACAACTGCAACAGACGAATTGCCTGCTGCAACTGCGGCGTCATGGCAAGCTGTTGGCTGAGCCTTAATTGCAAACCTTGCTTCATGTTCAGAACGAATCTCTCCCACTAACGTCGTTATCCATACCCTATCAGAGTCTGAAGTCTTCCCCAAGATACACGCGTTTAACATGTTCGTCTTGTAGGATCTCCTGAGGGGTACCGTGGGCAATCAGATGCCCCTGGCTGACGATATAGGCACGTTCGCAGACGGCTAACGTTTCACGCACGTTGTGGTCAGTAATCAGTACGCCAAGGCCGCTGTCACGCAGATGTTCAATAATGCGTTTAATGTCGATAACGGAGATGGGGTCAACGCCAGCAAACGGTTCATCCAGCAGGATAAACTTCGGGTTTGCCGCGAGCGCACGGGCGATTTCCACTCGTCGACGTTCACCACCGGAAAGCGCCTGACCCAGGCTGTCACGCAGGTGTTCGATGTGGAACTCTTCCATCAGTTCTTTTGCGCGGTCTTCGCGCTGCTCTTTAGTCAGATCGTCACGGATCTGCAGCACCGCCATCAGGTTGTCATAGACGCTCAGACGACGGAAGATAGACGCTTCCTGCGGCAGATAGCCAATCCCGCGTCGGGCACGGGCATGCAGCGGCAGCAGGCTGATATCTTCGTCATCAATGATGATATTGCCCGCATCACGCGAGACGATCCCAACCACCATGTAGAAAGTGGTGGTTTTACCTGCACCGTTTGGCCCAAGCAGACCGACAATCTCACCGGAATTTACGGTCAGACTGACATCTTCCACCACGCGACGGCCTTTATAAGCCTTCGCCAGATTTTTTGCAGTTAATGTCGCCATAACGAATTAGTTACTCTTCTTCTGGGCCGGGGCCTGATCTTTGGATTTGTCCTGCAGCTGCGACGGAACCAGAACGGTAGTGACGCGTTTGCCTTTGTCGCTAAACGCTTGCATTTTCTGTTCTTTGACCAGATAGGTGATCTTGTCGCCTTTGATATTACTATCAAGCTGCTCAAGGTAGGCGTTGCCGGTCAGCACCACGAAATCATTCTGCAATTCATAATGCATTTTTGAGGCATGACCTTTCACCGGCTTGCCGTTGTCCTGCATCTGATAGAAGGTCGCTGGATTACCGTAACCGTCGATCACTTCTTTGCCTTTTTGATCCGCAGGACGGGTCACAACCACTTTATCGGCGTTGATTTTGATCGTGCCCTGGGTGACCACAACGTTGCCGGTAAAGGTAACCACGTTGCCCTGCATATCCAGCGACTGCTGATCGGATTCGATATGAATCGGCTGATCGGTATCCCCGGTGAGCGCCATGGCTGGCAGGCTGGCCGCCAGCAATGTGCCGGCGAGCGCAAGCTTAAGGCTGAGTTTGTTTTTTCTGAATTTCATAAGAGGTTCTAACCTTTTCAATCAACTCGGCGTTTTTGCTGCGTAAATTGCCGCGCATTTTCAGGCCGCTGGAATTAAATGTTGTTCCGTATAACGTCACCAGATCGTCAGAGGCAACATCCTGAGTAATCAGGTTTACCTGGGCGTTATCCGTCGTAATCTTACGCAGTTGTGCATCTTCTGTCAGCGCGTTGATTTCAACGTGCCCGTAGAGGTACAGCATGCGATCGTTGGTCAGCTTGGCTTTATCGGCTTTAATCGACCAGGTTGGTACCTTGTTTGCGTCAAAAGTGGTCAATACCGGATGGGTAAACCACGATATTGCCTGATCGGAAAAATACTCCACATGCTCGGCGATAAGCCGATAACTCAGAGCGCCTTCCGGGCTGTAAACTACCGTGTCGGTATGTTCGCTTTTATAGGTTGGGTCGCTGGTGTTGAGCGCTTGCGGGCTCACTTCATCCTTATCGGCGAGATTCAGGCCGATGAGGACAAGCGCCACCAGTGCCAGCACAATAATAACCCAACGTCTGGTTTTACTCATATCGATTGCCCTTTGGCTTCTTCCAGCTTCCCTTGCGCCAGTAGCAGCAGGTCGCAGACTTCACGAACGGCACCCCGACCACCGGCAATGCGGGTGACATAATCTGCGCGCGGTAGCAGCAGCGGATGCGCATCCGCAACCGCAACGCTCAAACCGATTTCAGCCATAACCGGCCAGTCGATCAGATCGTCACCGACGTAAGCGACCTGGTTTGGCTCAAGCGCCAGCTTCACCAGCAGTTCGCGATAGGCAATCAGCTTATCCGACTGTCCCTGGTAGAGATGGCTAATACCGAGCGTGGCGCAGCGGTCTTCTAACAGTTTAGCTTTTCGTCCGGTAATAATCGCCACCTCAATACCTGAGGTGAGGGCGCAGCGAATGCCATAACCGTCGCGCACGTTGAAGGCTTTCAGCTCCTCGCCGTTATTGCCCATATAAATCAGGCCGTCTGAGAGCACCCCGTCAACATCGAGGATAAGCAGGCGAATTTGTTCCGCCTTAGCAATAAATTGTGGGCTCACCGGGCCATAACAGGTGGCGACCGGGGCGACAGCATGACTCATTCTTTATATCCTTGATTACACTACGCCTGCGCGCAGTAGGTCGTGCATATGTATCACACCTAGCAAATGGTCGCCATCGGCAACCAATACGCAGGTGATATGACGTGACTGCATCAGGTTCAATGCATCGACCGCCAGCATCTCTGGACGAATGCGAATACCGCCTGGCGTCATCACGTCGGCAATGCCGAGCGTGCGGACGTCAACGCCGTTATCGAAGATTCGCCGCAGGTCACCGTCGGTGAAAATACCTTTAATCTGCATATTGTCGTCGCAGATGGCGGTCATGCCCAGATTTTTACGCGTGATCTCTAAAAGCGCATCACGCAGCGAAGCCTCTAGGCTTACCTGAGGAATTTCATCTCCGGTGTGCATGATATCGTTAACCCGCAGTAACAGCTTGCGACCAAGTGCGCCGCCGGGGTGCGACAGGGCGAAATCTTCCGCCGTGAAGCCGCGGGCTTTCAGTAACGCGACGGCGAGAGCATCACCCATGACCAGCGCGGCCGTGGTGCTGGTGGTCGGCGCCAGGCCAAGCGGGCAGGCTTCGCGGGGTATTTTCACGCATAAATGAATATCTGCCGCGCGACCCATACTACTCTCCGGGCGGCTGGTCATGCAGATAAGCGGTACTCTCAGCCGCTTCAATACCGGAATCAGCGCCAGAATTTCGTTGGATTCACCGGAATTCGACAAGGCGATCACAACGTCCTGTGGCGTCACCATCCCTAAGTCACCGTGGGCAGCCTCGCCGGGATGAACAAAGAATGAAGATGTGCCCGTACTGGCGAAAGTGGCCGCCATTTTACGGCCAATATGCCCAGATTTGCCCATGCCCATGACGACCACTTTGCCGCCACAGTAAAAGATCTTCTCACACGCGTCGTTGAAATCCTGATTAATGTATTGATCGAGCTGTTCCAGCCCTTCTCGTTCAATCTCCAGAACCTCTCTTCCTGCTTGCTGGAAGTCGAAATTTGGCTGCAAATCTATTTGCGACATAGTGTTATCCCGATTCATTCGATGAAAAGCGGCGTGCCCCAGTAGAGCAGTGCCAGCCATACAACAAACCCGCTGATTAACAGCATTCCTGCGCCGCGACCAACCTGCCTGCGACGCCAGCACAGCAGCGCGAAGACCACGCTGACCAGCACCATCACGCCATAGTCGCGGGAGAACGCGAGCGGGTTAAAGGTTCCCGGTGCGATGAGCGCGGGGAGCCCCAGTACGATGGCGATATTAAAGAAATTGGAGCCGATGATATTGCCGACGGCGATATCATTCTCACCCTTACGCACACCGGCAATTGCGGTGGCAAGCTCCGGTAAGCTGGTGCCTAGCGCGATAATCGTTAAACCGATGGTCAGTTCGCTCATGGCAAAGTAGTTTGCCAGAACCGTTGCGTTATCAATCACCATCCGCGTCGCCATTGGCATGATGATTAAAGCCACGCCCAGCCATAAACAGGCGACGGGTAAAGAGCCATCGCGCGGCAGTTCAGCCAGCTGCTCTTGCGTAAATTTATCGTTGCCCTGACGTTCGGCCAATCTGGCTATTTTAATAATAAACACCAGCCAAAGGGCGGTGAGAATAAATAAAAAAATGCCGTCAAGGCGTGAAAGCTCACCATCATACAACACATACCCCGCCAGCAGGCTCACTACCAACATTAGCGGTATTTCGCGGCGCAGGATATCAGAATGCACGGTAAAAGGATGGAACAGGGCGGTCAGCCCGAGGATCAATAAGATGTTGACGATGTTGGATCCGATCGCGGTTCCGACGGCGACATCAACCTGCCCATGGAGCGAGGCTGCGGCGGCGACAATAATTTCCGGCAACGATGTGCCTATACTAACAACAGTCATCCCGATAATGAGCGGCGGGATCCCTAACGCACGGCATAAAATGGAGGCGGAGTACACCAGGCGGTCGGCGCTGTAGACCACCAGAAGTAAACCAATAATTAACAGAGCCGTGGCTAAGAGCATCTAAAGTCCTTTATTCGGGTATAATCGCCGGCCCGCACTTCTGGGCATGGCGAATTCCTAATTTTGACTTTATGCGCAGGAAAAGTAAAACAAATGCCAGATTTCGTTAACCAGAGCGGTTAGGATTCTGTAAGAATGCAGGGGCAAGCAGGAGTTTGCTCTACTTAAGGACCTGGAAAGGTAAGCCTATGAGCCAAAATCTAGCGAATTTAGTCGATATGCGCGACGTCACCTTTACGCGTGGCAATCGGGTTATCTTCGACAACATCTCGCTTTCGGTGCCGCGCGGCAAAATCACCGCGATTATGGGGCCGTCGGGGATTGGCAAGACCACGCTGTTACGCCTGATTGGCGGGCAGATCCCCCCGGATAGCGGAGAGATCCTCTTCGATGGCGAGAATGTGCCGCAGATGTCGCGATCTCGCTTATACACCGTGCGTAAGCGCATGAGTATGCTGTTTCAGTCGGGCGCATTGTTCACCGACATGAACGTCTTTGACAACGTTGCTTACCCGATTCGCGAACACACGAATTTGCCCGCTGAGCTACTAAAAAGCACGGTGATGATGAAACTGGAAGCGGTCGGCCTGCGCGGGGCGGCTAAGCTGATGCCATCTGAACTGTCCGGCGGAATGGCGCGGCGCGCGGCGTTGGCCCGTGCTATCGCGCTGGAACCGGATCTCATCATGTTTGATGAACCGTTTGTCGGTCAGGATCCGATAACCATGGGCGTGCTGGTGAAGCTGATTTCTGAACTCAACAGTGCGCTGGGTGTCACCTGTATTGTGGTTTCCCACGATGTACCGGAAGTGCTGAGCATCGCCGATTTCGCCTACATCATGGCAGACCGAAAAATCATCGCTCATGGGAGCGCAACGTCGTTGCAGGAAAACGCCGATCCTCGGGTGCGTCAGTTCCTCGACGGTATCGCCGACGGCCCGGTGCCGTTCCGTTATCCGGCGGGCGACTACCGCCGCGACCTCATTGGCACAGGGAGCTAAACGACTCATGCTGTTAAATGCACTGGCAGCGCTGGGACATCGCGGTATTAAGACCATCGCAACGTTTGGGCGCGCCGGGTTAATGTTATTCAATGCCGTTATCGGCAAGCCAGAGTTTCGCAAACACGCGCCGCTGCTGATTCGTCAGCTTTATAACGTCGGCGTACTTTCACTGGTTATCATCATTGTGTCGGGCGTGTTTATCGGCATGGTGCTGGGGCTTCAGGGCTATCTGGTGCTGACAACGTACAGCGCCGAGACCAGCCTCGGGATGCTGGTCTCGCTATCGCTGCTGCGCGAGCTGGGGCCGGTGGTTGCCGCGTTACTCTTTGCCGGACGCGCGGGTTCAGCGTTGACCGCCGAAATTGGCCTGATGCGCGCCACCGAACAGCTCTCCAGTATGGAAATGATGGCCGTCGATCCGCTGCGTCGCGTCATTTCTCCGCGCTTCTGGGCGGGCGTTATCTCTTTACCACTGCTGACGATTATTTTCGTTGCCGTGGGGATCTGGGGCGGCTCTCTGGTCGGCGTCAGCTGGAAAGGGATTGATGCCGGATTCTTCTGGTCGGCAATGCAAAATGCGGTGGACTGGCGTCTTGATCTGGTGAACTGCCTGATCAAAAGCGTTGTTTTCGCCATTACGGTGACATGGATTGCGTTATTTAACGGTTACGATGCAATCCCCACTTCTGCCGGAATTAGCCGCGCGACCACCCGTACCGTGGTGCATGCGTCGCTGGCTGTTCTTGGGCTGGACTTTGTGCTGACGGCACTGATGTTTGGGAATTGAGTGAATGCAAACGAAAAAGAGTGAAATCTGGGTCGGTATTTTTCTGCTGGTTGCCCTGCTGGCGGCGCTGTTTATCTGCCTGAAGGCGGCGGATGTGTCGTCAATTAAATCTGCACCAACTTACCGTGTTTATGCCACCTTCGATAACATCGGCGGCCTGAAAAGCCGTTCGCCGGTGCGCATTGGCGGCGTGGTGATTGGGCGTGTTGCCGATATCTCGCTGGATCCAAAAACCTATTTACCGCGCGTGGCTATCGACATTGAAGACAGCTATGACCATATTCCCGACACCAGTTCGCTGGCGATTCGCACCTCGGGTCTGCTGGGTGAGCAATACCTGGCGCTGAATGTGGGTTTTGAAGACCCGGAACTGGGAACGTCTATCCTTAAAGACGGCAGCGTCATTCAGGACACGAAATCAGCAATGGTGCTCGAAGACTTGATTGGTCAGTTCCTTTACAACAGCAAAGGCGGCGACAATCAGAATTCAGGCGATGCGAAAACGTCAACTGACGAACATACTGATACGGCAGCGCCTGCTACTGGCTCGACGAATTAATCTCAGGAGATACTCGACATGTTTAAACGTTTACTGATGGTCGCCATGTTGGTGATTGCGCCTTTAACGGCGGCTACGGCGGCAGACCAGACTAACCCTTACAAGCTGATGAATGAAGCGGCGCAAAAAACGTTCGACCGCCTGAAGAATGAACAGCCGAAGATTCGTTCTAACCCTAACTACCTGCGTGATGTCGTCGATCAGGAACTGCTGCCGTACGTGCAGGTGAAATATGCCGGTGCGCTGGTACTGGGTCGCTACTACAAAGATGCTACGCCAGCTCAGCGTGAAGCGTACTTCACCGCGTTCCGCGAATACCTGAAACAGGCATACGGTCAGGCGCTGGCGATGTACCACGGTCAGACTTACCAGATTGCGCCTGAGCAGCCTCTGGGCGATGCCACCATCGTGCCAATCCGCGTGACTATCGTTGATCCAAACGGTCGCCCGCCGGTACGTCTGGACTTCCAGTGGCGTAAAAATACCCAGTCGGGTAACTGGCAGGCTTACGACATGATTGCGGAAGGGGTGAGCATGATCACCACTAAGCAAAATGAGTGGAGCGATCTGCTGCGTACCAAGGGCATTGATGGCCTGACTGCACAGCTGAAATCTATCTCTGCACAGCCAATCACTCTGGAACAGAAAAAATAATGGCCGAACAGTTAAGCTGGACACGCGAAGGCGAACGCCTGGCGCTGCACGGTGAGCTGGATCAGGACTTTCTGGTGTCTCTCTGGGACGCCAGAAAGGACGCAACGCAGGGCGTATCGGTGATTGACCTCAGCGGCTTGAGCCGGGTGGATACGGCGGGTCTGGCACTGCTGGTGCATCTGGTCGAGCTGATTCGCGTCCAGGGGCGCACGCCGAGCCTTGAAGGCGTAAGCGAAAAAGTCGCCACGCTGAAAGGGTTATATAATCTGCCCGAAGATATGATCCCTTAAAAATTTCAGTACGTTATTGTCGCCAATATTCTTAAAGCCCCATCAATCTCAACGATGGGGCTTTTTGCTTGTTTAAGACTGCGTCACTTTCCTCTAAGATGTGGGGCTGTTTTCACTCTCAAATGAAATGCGAACCTATGGAAAATAATGAAATTCAGACCGTGCTAATGAACGCACTCTCCCTTCAGGAAGTTCTCGTTTCTGGTGATGGCAGCCACTTCCAGGTGATTGCTGTGGGTGAGATGTTTGATGGCATGAGCCGGGTTAAGAAGCAGCAGACTATCTACGGCCCGCTGATGGAGTACCTTGCGGACAACCGCATCCATGCCCTGTCGATCAAAGCGTATACCCCGCAAGAGTGGGCACGCGATCGCAAACTCAACGGTTTTTGAGCCAGGGGAAAAGTGGCATCACTTTTCCGGTGGCGAACGTGAATACTTAACAGAGATTAGATTTGATGGATAAATTTCGTGTGCAGGGGCCGACCCGCCTTCAGGGTGAGGTCACCATTAGCGGTGCAAAAAATGCAGCCCTGCCGATTCTTTTTGCCGCTTTGCTGGCAGAAGACCCGGTTGAGATCCAAAACGTACCAAAACTGAAAGACGTTGATACCTCCATGAAGCTGCTGACGCAGCTGGGTGCGAAGGTTGAACGCAATGGTTCGGTATGGATTGATGCAAGTTCGGTGAACGTATTCTGCGCGCCGTACGACCTGGTGAAAACCATGCGTGCTTCTATCTGGGCATTAGGGCCGCTGGTGGCGCGTTTTGGTCAGGGTCAGGTGTCTTTGCCTGGCGGTTGCACCATCGGCGCACGTCCGGTCGATCTGCACATTTCTGGCCTTGAGCAGTTAGGTGCGGAAATCAAACTGGAAGAAGGTTACGTCAAAGCGTCCGTGAATGGTCGTCTGAAAGGCGCACACATCGTGATGGACATGGTCAGCGTTGGCGCGACCGTCACCATCATGACCGCCGCGACGCTGGCGGAAGGGACAACCGTCATCGAAAACGCCGCGCGTGAGCCGGAGATCGTCGATACGGCGAACTTCCTCAATGCGATGGGCGCGAAGGTGAGCGGCCAGGGTACCGACCGCATTACTATCGAAGGCGTTAAGCGCCTGGGCGGCGGCGTGTATCGCGTTCTGCCTGACCGTATTGAAACCGGCACCTTCCTGGTGGCGGCGGCGATTTCCGGCGGCAAAATTGTTTGTCGTAACGCGAAACCAGACACCCTGGATGCGGTACTGGCTAAGCTTCGTGAAGCCGGCGCAGACGTTGAAATTGGTGAAGACTGGGTTAGCCTGGATATGCACGGCAAGCGCCCGAAAGCGGTCAACGTGCGTACCGCGCCACATCCTGCTTTCCCAACCGACATGCAGGCGCAGTTCACCTTGCTGAACCTGGTGGCAGAAGGTACTGGTGTTATCACCGAAACGGTATTTGAAAACCGCTTTATGCACATACCGGAACTTATCCGTATGGGCGCACATGCGGAAATTGAAAGCAATACCGCCATTTGTCACGGCGTAGAGCAGCTCTCAGGCGCTCAGGTCATGGCAACCGACCTGCGCGCATCTGCAAGCCTCGTGCTGGCAGGCTGTATCGCTCAGGGAACCACGATCGTTGACCGTATTTATCACATCGACCGTGGCTATGAGCGCATTGAAGACAAGCTAAGCGCGTTAGGCGCGAACATCGAGCGTATTAAGGGCGAGTAATCGCAACGCTTGTTACACGCCCTCTGGCCCATCTGGAGGGCGTTATTTTTCCCGGTCAGACCTGCGCATTGCTTTCGTTCTATCAATAAACTCATGGGTTATCGGATCGTGATAGCGCGATGGCCAGATTATCCACGGTTCAGTTTCCAGCACCTTCGCAATAATCACTTCCCCTTTCGGCCAGTGGCGCGACAGCACATTGGCTAACGTCGACGAACTGAGGCCGTTCTTACGTGATTCTGCGGCCATTGACGTGCCTTTTTTATGCAACCCCGCGATAATATCTGCCGGATGCCAGTCGATAAGCTTATCCATACTTCCTCCCTGAGAATACTGTTTAAATCATCATGTCGAATGAGGAATGTACTGTATCGCTCTTTTCAGGAAGTTTCTAAAAAGTTCTAGTAAGTTTCTTTAAATTCGGAATAAGTTAATTTTTGGCCCTAAGACAAGGGGGCGTTTTGGCATGTTTGGGAAGTTTCCCGCGCGGAGTCCGCGCGGGAGAAGATTAACGATCGCGTTGCACAGCGATGTGGGCGAGGGCGATAAGCGCATCACGCCATTGGTTATCAGGCAGAGGGGAGAGGGCGGCAATGGCTTTATCGGCCTCTTCTTCGGCACGCTGGCGCGTCCACTCCAGAGAACCACACGCCGCCATCGCTTCGAGAACCGGTTCGAGCAGATGACGTCCATTACCCTGTTCAATCGCGCCGCGAATCAGCAGCGCCTGCTCCAGGGTGCCGTTACGCATTGCATGCAGCAAAGGCAGGGTCGGTTTGCCTTCGTTGAGATCGTCCCCGACGTTTTTCCCCAGCGTTTCGCCATCAGCGCTATAGTCGAGTAAATCATCGATTAGCTGGAAAGCGGTTCCCAGATAGCGACCATAGTCCTGGAGCCCTTTTTCCTGCTCGGGCGTGCAATTAGCGAGCAGGCCGGAACATTGGGCCGCCGCTTCAAACAGGCGCGCGGTTTTGCTGTAAATCACACGCATATAATTTTCTTCGGTGATGTCAGGATCGTTGACGTTCATCAACTGAAGCACTTCACCTTCAGCAATCACGTTTACGGCTTCAGACATCACTTCCAGGACTTTCAGCGACCCGAGGCTGGTCATCATCTGAAATGCGCGGGTGTAAATAAAGTCGCCTACCAGTACGCTGGCAGCGTTCCCAAAAGCAGCATTCGCCGTTGCCTTGCCACGACGCATATCCGACTCATCGACGACGTCATCGTGCAGCAGGGTCGCGGTATGAATAAATTCGATAAGCGCGGCAATATTGACATGGGCATTGCCCTCATAGCCAACGGCGCGAGCGGCCAGCACGGCAATCATCGGGCGGATACGTTTTCCGCCACCGCTGACGATGTAATAGCCTAGCTGATTGATCAACTGGACATCCGAGTTGAGCTGCTCAAGAATCGTCGCATTGACACCCGCCATATCCTGCGCGGTTAACTCATTGATTTGTTGTAAATTCATCGCAAAAGCCGGGCTTAGTGTCCTGTTTACCACTTATCCATTCGGGATAATGAAGGTTTTACGTTAGCGTTGTGGCTACGATTGTACTGAAAAAACGCCTCAGATAAACGTTGTCGTGCCGGTTGTGTTTTTTTTCTGCATCTATTGATGGTAGCACTTGTCAAAGGCTCACGTTTTGCGTAATATTCGCGCCCTATTGTGAATATTTATAGCGCACTCTGAATCACATGAAGTTGTGCGCGGAAGCGGAGTTTATATGTACGCGGTTTTCCAAAGTGGTGGTAAACAACACCGAGTAAGCGAAGGTCAGACCATTCGCCTGGAAAAGCTGGACATCGCAACTGGCGAATCTATCGAATTCGCTGAAGTTCTGATGATCGCAAACGGTGAAGAAGTCAAAATCGGCGTTCCTTTCGTTGATGGCGGCGTAATCAAAGCTGAAGTTGTTGCTCATGGTCGTGGCGAGAAAGTTAAAATCGTTAAGTTTCGTCGTCGTAAACACTACCGTAAGCAGCAAGGCCATCGTCAGTGGTTCACTGATGTGAAAATCACTGGCATCAGCGCTTAAGTTAAGAGGAGCAGATTAAATGGCACATAAAAAGGCTGGTGGCTCGACTCGTAACGGTCGCGACTCAGAAGCTAAACGTCTGGGCGTAAAACGCTTCGGCGGCGAATCCGTTCTGGCTGGTAGCATCATCGTTCGTCAACGTGGTACTCAGTTCCACGCTGGCTCAAACGTAGGCTGCGGCAAAGACCACACACTGTTTGCTAAAGCAGACGGTAAAGTGAAATTCGAAGTGAAAGGCCCGAAAAACCGTCGTTTTATCAGCATTGTTGCTGAATAAGTTTTTCGCGTCCCGGTAACGGATGAAAGCCCCGCAACGTGTTGCGGGGCTTTTTACATTCGACGCCAGGAAAATGATGGGTTGTACCACCGTTTGAAGGCAGGGAATCCGGTATGAAGCAGCAGGCGGGGATTGGCATTCTTTTGGCGCTTACGACGGCAATATGCTGGGGCGCATTACCGATTGCCATGAAACAGGTTCTGGAAGTTATGGAACCGCCTACCGTCGTTTTCTATCGATTCCTGATGGCGAGCTGTGGTCTCGGCCTTATTCTGACATGGAAGCGCAAGCTGCCTTCTTTGCAGATTTTTCGCAATCCACGCTGGTTGGTATTGCTGCTCATCGCAACCGGTGGGCTGTTCGGTAATTTCGTGCTGTTTAGCTCATCGCTACAGTACGTTAGCCCAACGGCATCGCAGGTAATAGGCCAACTCTCGCCTGTCGGCATGATGATTGCCAGCGTCTTTATCCTCAAAGAGAAGATGCGTGGTACGCAGATATTTGGCGCAATCATGCTTATCTGCGGTCTGCTGATGTTTTTCAACACCAGCCTGATCGAGATTTTTACTCGTCTCACTGACTATACCTGGGGTGTCATCTTCGGGGTGGGTGCGGCGATGGTCTGGGTGAGTTACGGCGTCGCGCAAAAGGTGTTATTGCGGCGAATGGCCTCGCAGCAGATCCTCTTTTTATTGTACACTTTATGTACTATTGCATTGTTGCCGCTCGCAAAGCCTGAGGTTATCGGGCAACTAAGCGACTGGCAGCTAGCCTGTCTGATCTTCTGTGGACTGAACACACTGGTCGGTTATGGGGCGCTGGCAGAAGCCATGGCGCGCTGGCAGGCGGCGCAGGTGAGCGCGTTAGTGACGCTGACTCCCCTGTTTACACTGTTATTTTCAGATCTTTTATCAATGGCCTGGCCCGATTTCTTCGCCCGACCGATGCTTAACCTACTAGGTTATCTCGGTGCGGTTATCGTGGTTGCGGGCGCGATGTATTCCGCCATTGGTCATCGTCTTTGGGGGCGGTGGCGTAAGCGTGAAACGGTTGTTCCGTTGCCCCGCGCAGGCGAATGATTTACGGAGAGTAAAATGAAGTTTGTTGATGAAGCAACGATCCTGGCAGTCGCAGGTGATGGCGGTAATGGTTGCGTAAGCTTCCGCCGTGAAAAATATATCCCGCGTGGCGGCCCTGACGGCGGCGACGGTGGTGATGGTGGCGACGTCTGGATGGAAGCTGACGAAAACCTGAACACCCTGATCGACTATCGTTTCGAAAAATCTTTCCGTGCAGAACGTGGTCAGAACGGCGCAAGCCGTGACTGTACCGGTAAGCGCGGCAAAGACGTCACCATCAAGGTGCCGGTCGGTACGCGTGTTATTGACCAGGGCACCGGTGAAACCATGGGCGATATGACCAAACACGGTCAGCGTCTGATGGTGGCGAAAGGTGGCTGGCACGGTCTGGGCAACACCCGCTTTAAATCCTCCGTTAACCGTACTCCGCGTCAGAAGACGATGGGTACGCCGGGCGATAAGCGTGACCTGCAGCTCGAACTGATGCTGCTGGCCGATGTCGGGATGCTGGGGATGCCGAATGCCGGTAAATCCACCTTTATCCGTTCCGTCTCTGCGGCGAAACCAAAAGTGGCAGACTATCCGTTTACGACACTGGTACCGAGCCTTGGCGTGGTGCGTGTCGATAACGAGAAGAGCTTCGTGGTTGCCGATATCCCGGGTCTAATTGAAGGGGCATCCGAAGGTGCAGGCTTAGGTATCCGCTTCCTGAAGCACCTGGAACGTTGCCGTGTGCTGCTGCACATCATTGATATCGATCCAATCGATGGTTCTGACCCGGCTGAAAACGCGCGCATCATCATTGGTGAGCTTGAGAAATACAGCGAGAAGCTGGCGAGTAAACCACGCTGGTTGGTCTTCAACAAAATCGACACCATGGATAAAGCGGACGCGGAAGCGAAAGCGAAGGCCATTGCCGAGGCGATGGGTTGGGAAGATAAATACTACCTGATTTCTGCGGCAAGCCAGATTGGCGTTAAAGACCTGTGCTGGGACGTGATGAACTTCATCATTGAGAACCCAGTGGTGCAGGCTGAAGAAGCCAAACAGCCAGAGAAAGTCGAATTCATGTGGGATGACTACCACCGTCAGCAGCTTGACGAAGTCGCCGCTGAAGCGGAAGAAGACGATGAAGATGACGACTGGGATGAAGACGACGAGGAAGGCGTAGAGTTTATCTACCAACGCTAATCCTGGCGCCGGAGAGCGACGCTAGCGCGTTTCATCCGCCGTACCTATATAAACGGGCCGCAATCGCGGCCCGTTTTGTTATGTACTTTATAGGCCGGATAAGCGCAAGCGCCATCCGGCAGCACCGAACTCAATTGTTCTGATAAATATCTTTATACAGCCGGCTTTCAAAGCGAACCAACGGAATACGACGATTCCTCTGGTCGGCAGGGGAAACCGCATAACCTGAAAGATATTGCACAAATGCCATTCTTTGACCGCTAGCGGTAGTGATAAAGCCCGCCAGGTTATACACCCCTTGCAGAGAGCCGGTTTTCGCCGACACCTTACCGTCAACCCCCGCCTGATGCAGACCGGCGCGGTACTGCAACGAACCATCGTGTCCGGCGAGCGGTAACATCGAGATGAAATCCAGCTCATTGTCATGCTGGGCGATGTACTGTAACGCCTGCATCATGGTTGCTGGCGCAATCAGGTTATGGCGAGACAGGCCGGAGCCATCGGCAATAATCGTATTGCCCAAATCGACGCCCGCTTGCTGGCGCAGGATCTGCCGGACGGCATCGGATCCCGCGCGCCAGGTACCGGGTACGCCAAAGCGCGAATGACCGACCATGCGGAATACGGTATCGGCAATCATGTTGTCAGACTTTTTCAGCATGATCTTCAGCAAGTCGTGCAGCTGCGCGGATTGCTTGCTAGCGAGCACGGTTCCGGGTTCGTTTACCAGAGTCTGGCGCAGTAGGGTGCCGCTGTAGGTGATCCCCGCCTGCTTGAGTTCATCTTTGATTATTGCCCCGGCATAGCTTGCGCCATCCTGAATGGCAAACGCCAGCGGCAGAGGCTCCGCGCGTTGTGGCAGGCAGCCGGTTAGCGTAAAGCGGTTCAAATCGCCTGGCACCACGTCCAGTTCGCAATATTGTGCATCCGGTGAGCCTTTAGCGAGCGTACGCACCTGGCTGAACATCGTCACCGGGTAGTACGATGCGATACGGATAAACGCCAGATCGTTAGCTTTTTGGGCGCTATAGAGTGAAATGGAGAAGCAGTTGCGGTCGATGATTGCGGCAGCGGGCGGCGCGCTAAAGCATTGGGTCATATCGTTCCACGGCCAGCCTGGCGCTTTATCATGGCTGGCGAAAATGGAGGTATCGATAAGTACGTTACCCTCGATATTTTGCACGCCTGCCTTTTTAAGCGTCGCCACCATATTGCGAATATCCTGACGTTTTAACGTCGGATCGCCGCCAAATCGCGCAATAAGGTCGCCTTTCAGCGTGCCATTATCAATGCTGCCTTTGGTTTCAAGTGTGGTGGTAAAACGAAAATCAGGGCCCAGTTGTAGCAATGCTGCCAACGCGGTGAGCACCTTTTGGGTACTGGCTGGAAGCGCCATCTGCTGGCCGTGATAATCCACCAACGGCGCAGAGGCACCGACCTTCTGCACTAACAGTGCAAGGTTGGCCCCGTCAGGGAGTTGATTGATATATTCATCAACATTCGCGGCCTGAACGCTAAACGCTATACTGGTGGTCAATCCGATGATAAATCTGGAAAATCGCATAATCTCGCGCTAACAACCTGGAAACAAGCCGTCATACTACGGTGCAAAGCCCTGTAAAGTAAACGATGACCCGTAGTGAACTTCAGGGTAAAATGCGTATCAAATTAAAAAATACTGCTGACCTGGGCTTAGTACCCGGGTCGGTTTTCTTTTGCTTCTGGCCTGGTGTCGATAGCGATACTGGCGGGCTTAACGGCCGGAGCGGGGGAACCGCTCCCTACAGGTATGTTTAAGAGGTATAACGATGCAAGCTATTCCGATGACCCTCCGCGGGGCAGAAAAACTGCGTGAAGAACTGGATTTTCTCAAGTCCGTACGTCGCCCAGAAATCATCGCGTCTATCGCTGAAGCGCGAGAGCATGGCGATCTGAAAGAAAATGCTGAGTACCACGCTGCCCGCGAGCAGCAGGGCTTCTGCGAAGGGCGTATCAAGGATATCGAAGCGAAGCTGTCTAATGCGCAAGTTATCGATATCACTAAGATGCCGAACAACGGCCGCGTTATCTTCGGTGCTACCGTAAAAGTGTTGAATCTTGATACCGATGAAGAGCAGGTTTACCGTATCGTGGGTGATGACGAGGCGGACTTTAAGCAGAACCTGATTTCAGTGAACTCTCCTATTGCTCGCGGTCTGATTGGCAAAGAGCAGGATGATGTCGTTGTCATCCGTACGCCGGGCGGCGAAGTTGAGTTCGAAATCCTGAAAGTGGATTATCTGTAAGATTTGTTCGACACTCAAAATGTTGACTGAGTGTAAAGATAAGAAAAAGGCCGCATAGCGGCCTTTTATCAAGCTTAAGAGCGTGGCATGTTGCTAGCCCTCGTAAAGAAAATCCCTCATTTAACACAATCTTGTGTCAGAAATTAGGATACTCTTAACGTGGCAGCGAGATTTTGCGTTCTTTACCAGGGCGATAAAGTACCAGCATCTTACCGATGACCTGTACGTTACAGGCGCCGGTTTCGCGCACGATAGCGTCCACGATCAAGGTTTTGGTTTCGCGATCTTCCGAGGCGACTTTCACCTTGATAAGTTCATGGTGCTCTAACGCTTGTTCAATCTCGGCCAGTACCCCTTCGGTCAAACCATTATTGCCAAGCATAACTACTGGCTTGAGCGGATGTGCAAGACCTTTCAGGTGCTGTTTTTGTTTAGTACTCAGATTCATCGTATATTTTTGCTTACGTTGGGATTGAAAACGGGTCATTCTACCGCCATCTCCCTTATATCACCAAATGATGCGTAGAAATTTACGCCAAAGGTTACGATGAACTGCCCCTATGGGAATGTTAAATGACAGGTAAAAAGCGTTCTGCCAGCTCAAGCCGCTGGCTCCAGGAACACTTTAGCGATAAATATGTTCAACAGGCACAGAAAAAGGGGTTACGTTCCCGTGCCTGGTTTAAACTTGATGAAATACAGCAAAGTGACAAACTTTTTAAGCCGGGGATGACGGTAGTTGACCTCGGTGCTGCCCCAGGAGGCTGGTCACAGTACGTGGTCACGCAGATTGGCGGCAAAGGCCGCATTATCGCTTGCGATCTTTTACCTATGGATCCAATCGTTGGTGTGGACTTCCTTCAAGGCGATTTTCGTGATGAACTCGTGGTGAAGGCATTACTGGAGCGAGTGGGTGACAGTAAGGTACAAGTTGTCATGTCAGATATGGCACCAAACATGAGCGGAACGCCGGAGGTTGATATCCCCCGGGCCATGTATCTGGTGGAGCTGGCGCTTGAAATGGTTCGTGATGTATTAGCGCCAGGCGGAAATTTTGTAGTGAAAGTGTTCCAGGGCGAAGGTTTCGATGAGTATCTAAGGGAAATTCGCTCCCTGTTTACGAAGGTCAAAGTTCGTAAGCCGGACTCTTCTCGTGCGCGTTCGCGTGAAGTGTACATTGTAGCGACCGGGCGAAAACCATAACCGTAAGAGTTTAAACGAAAGTTTGAATGATGACGGATATAGCGTATCCTGACGCTGTTTTTAACACAGTTGTAATAAGAGGTTAATCCCTTGAGTGACATGGCGAAAAACCTAATACTCTGGCTGGTCATTGCCGTCGTGCTGATGTCAGTATTCCAGAGCTTTGGGCCCAGCGAATCGAACAGCCACAAGGTGGATTATTCTACCTTCCTGCAAGAGGTCAATAACGATCAGGTTCGCGAAGCGCGTATCAACGGACGTGAGATCAACGTTACCAAGAAAGATAGTAACCGTTACACGACTTATCTTCCGGTTAACGATCCGAAGCTGCTTGATAACCTGCTGACGAAAAACGTCAAGGTTGTGGGTGAACCACCAGAAGAGCCAAGCCTGCTGGCTTCTATCTTCATTTCCTGGTTCCCAATGCTGCTCTTGATCGGTGTCTGGATCTTCTTCATGCGTCAGATGCAGGGCGGCGGTGGCAAAGGTGCCATGTCGTTTGGTAAGAGCAAAGCGCGCATGCTCACAGAAGACCAGATCAAAACCACTTTTGCTGACGTTGCTGGTTGTGACGAAGCGAAAGATGAAGTAGCCGAACTGGTTGAATATCTGCGTGAGCCGAGCCGTTTCCAGAAACTGGGCGGTAAAATCCCGAAAGGCGTCCTGATGGTCGGCCCTCCGGGTACCGGTAAGACCCTGTTGGCAAAAGCCATCGCGGGTGAAGCCAAGGTTCCGTTCTTCACTATTTCTGGTTCTGACTTCGTGGAAATGTTTGTGGGTGTCGGCGCATCTCGTGTGCGTGACATGTTCGAACAGGCCAAGAAAGCCGCTCCGTGCATCATCTTCATCGATGAAATCGACGCCGTAGGCCGCCAGCGTGGCGCAGGCCTGGGCGGTGGTCATGATGAACGTGAGCAGACGCTGAACCAGATGCTGGTTGAGATGGATGGCTTTGAAGGTAACGAAGGTATTATCGTTATCGCGGCAACTAACCGCCCAGACGTACTTGACCCAGCGCTGCTGCGTCCAGGTCGTTTCGACCGTCAGGTTGTGGTGGGTCTGCCAGACGTTCGCGGTCGTGAACAGATTCTGAAAGTGCATATGCGTCGCGTACCGCTGTCCCCGGACATCGATGCGGCAATCATTGCGCGTGGTACTCCTGGCTTCTCCGGTGCAGACCTGGCGAACCTGGTGAACGAAGCGGCACTGTTTGCAGCTCGCGGTAACAAGCGCGTGGTATCCATGGTTGAGTTCGAAAAAGCGAAAGACAAAATCATGATGGGTGCGGAACGCCGCTCCATGGTGATGACGGAAGCGCAGAAAGAATCCACCGCCTACCACGAAGCGGGCCACGCGATTATCGGTCGCCTGGTACCAGAGCACGATCCGGTGCACAAAGTAACGATTATTCCGCGCGGCCGTGCGCTGGGTGTGACCTTCTTCCTGCCTGAAGGCGACGCGATCAGCGCCAGCCGTCAGAAACTGGAAAGTCAGATCTCTACCCTGTACGGTGGTCGTCTGGCGGAAGAAATCATCTACGGCGTAGAGCATGTTTCTACCGGTGCGTCGAACGACATTAAAGTGGCGACTAACCTGGCACGTAACATGGTGACCCAATGGGGCTTCTCCGACAAACTCGGTCCGCTGCTGTATGCAGAAGAAGAGGGTGAAGTGTTCCTGGGCCGCTCTGTCGCTAAAGCGAAGCACATGTCTGATGAAACGGCTCGTATCATCGACCAGGAAGTTAAAGCGCTTATCGAACGTAACTACAATCGTGCGCGTCAGCTTCTGAACGAAAACATGGACATCCTGCACTCGATGAAAGATGCGCTCATGAAATATGAGACTATCGATGCACCGCAGATCGACGATCTGATGGCTCGCCGCGATGTGCGTCCGCCAGCGGGTTGGGAAGAACCGGGTTCATCCAACAACTCTGGCAGCACGGGTAAACCAAGTGCTCCGCGTCCAGTTGATGAGCCACCGGCACCGGACTCTGGCACCATGTCAGAGCAGTTCGGCGACAAATAAGTTCTCCTTCGTGGATAACCGTGCTTTACCTGAAACCCTGGGGCTTGCCCTGGGGTTTTTTCTATTCAACATCAAGAAATAAAAAGGATTCTTTATGAAACTCACCGCCCAGGGCTCCATCCTGGATCTTTCCCATCCGCACGTCATGGGAATACTCAACGTTACGCCTGACTCTTTCTCCGACGGCGGCACGCATAACACGCTGGTTGAGGCGGTGAAACATGCAAATCTGATGATTAACGCCGGTGCGACAATCATTGATGTTGGCGGCGAATCCACACGTCCTGGGGCACTGGATGTGAGCGTTGATGAAGAGCTTGAGCGCGTTATCCCGGTGGTCGAAGCCATTGCCCAGCGTTTTGAAGTCTGGATTTCTGTCGATACCTCTAAACCTGAGGTCATGCGCGAATCAGCGCGAGTAGGCGCGCATATCATCAATGATATCCGTTCGCTTAGCGAACCCGGGGCGCTGGAAGCGGCGGCAGAAACGGGTCTGCCCGTGTCGTTGATGCATATGCAGGGTAATCCAAAAACCATGCAGGATTCGCCGAAATATGATGATGTCTTTGCCGATGTGAATCGCTATTTTGTCGAACAAATCGCTCGCTGCGAGAAGGCCGGGATCCCAAAAGAAAAATTGCTGCTCGACCCGGGCTTCGGTTTCGGTAAAAATCTCTCCCATAATTATGAGTTACTGGCGCGTTTGTCAGAATTCCATCATTTTGGCTTACCGCTGTTTGTCGGTATGTCGCGTAAATCGATGATTGGCCAACTGCTCAATGTGGGGCCGTCAGACCGTCTTAGCGGCAGCCTGGCGTGTGCCGTGATTGCAGCCATGCAGGGCGCGCATATTGTTCGCGTCCACGACGTCAAAGAAACTGTTGAAGCGATGCGAGTGGTAGAAGCCACCCTGTCTGCGAAAGGAAAAAAACATTATGAGTAATCGCAAATATTTTGGTACCGATGGGATCCGTGGCCGTGTAGGAGACTCACCGATTACCCCTGAGTTTGTCCTGAAGCTGGGCTGGGCGGCAGGTAAAGTCCTTGCAAGCCACGGTTCGCGTAAAATCATTATCGGTAAAGACACGCGTATTTCCGGCTATATGCTGGAGTCTGCGTTAGAGGCTGGGCTGGCTGCGGCGGGGTTATCCGCCTCATTTACCGGCCCTATGCCGACCCCTGCGGTGGCCTATCTGACCCGTACCTTCCGTGCAGAAGCCGGTATTGTGATCTCCGCATCCCACAATCCCTTCTACGATAACGGCATTAAATTCTTCTCCATCGACGGCACCAAATTGCCGGATGACGTTGAAGAAGCAATTGAAGCCGAGATGGAAAAAGAGCTGACCTGCGTCGACTCCGCTGAGCTCGGAAAAGCCAGCCGCATTGTGGATGCAGCTGGCCGCTACATCGAATTCTGTAAAGGCACTTTCCCCAACGAACTTAACCTCAACGCATTGAAGATTGTGGTGGACTGCGCCAACGGCGCGACCTATCACATCGCACCGAACGTGCTGCGTGAACTGGGGGCGAATGTTATTGCGATTGGCTGCGAGCCGAACGGCGTAAACATTAACGAAGAAGTCGGCGCGACGGACGTTCGTGCGCTACAAGCGCGCGTGCTGGCGGAGAAAGCCGATCTGGGTATTGCGCTGGACGGCGACGGCGATCGCGTGATTATGGTTGACCACGAAGGCAATAAAGTCGATGGCGACCAAATCATGTATATCATCGCCCGTGAAGCGTTGCGTCAGGGTCAGCTGCGCGGTGGCGCTGTCGGGACGCTGATGAGCAACATGGGGCTGGAAGTCGGCCTCAAACAGCTGGGCATTCCTTTCACGCGCGCCAAAGTTGGTGACCGCTACGTGCTGGAAAAAATGCAGGAGAAAGGATGGCGAATTGGGGCGGAAAACTCCGGCCACGTTATCCTGCTGGACAAAACCACCACCGGTGACGGTATCGTTGCGGGCCTGCAGGTCGTTGCGGCCATGGTGCGTAACCATATGAGTTTGCACGACCTGTGCAGCGGGATGAAAATGTTCCCTCAGGTGCTGGTCAACGTTCGCTATACCGACGGCAAATCCAATCCACTGGAGAATGATGCCGTGAAAACGGCGGCGGCAGAAGTGGAAGCCGCGCTGGGCAACCGCGGGCGTGTGCTGTTGCGTAAATCAGGCACTGAGCCGTTGATTCGCGTGATGGTTGAAGGTGAAGACGCCGAACAGGTGACGGCATTTGCCCACCGGATTGCTGATGCGGTAAAAGCGGTTTAATGCTCGCTAAGTGACTAAAAAGGCGGCGCTTGCCGCCTTTTTTTGCATGATTCACCGTTGTTTTGCTGTTTTTTTCCGCAGTTGATACAATGTGTCGAAATTGCCCTTGCGAAGGTCATTCGCTTTGGTTAGTATTCACACCCGCTTCAGTGGGAAAATAAATCTCCCGCTTTATTGGTTGAGGCACTGGTACGCGGTGACCCCGCAAGGAACAGGTTGATTATGTACGAAGCTCTTTTAGTAGTTTTCCTTATTGTAGCGATTGGCCTTGTGGTCCTCGTTATGCTGCAACAAGGTAAAGGCGCTGATATGGGAGCCTCCTTTGGAGCAGGCGCTTCCGGCACGCTGTTTGGTTCAAGTGGTTCTGGTAACTTCATGACCCGTATGACCGCCGTGTTTGCGACGCTGTTCTTCATTATCAGTCTGGTACTGGGTAACATCAACAGTAACAAGACCAATAAAGGAAGTGAGTGGGAAAACCTGACTGCACCGGCTAACACCGAGCAGACTCAGCCAGCTGCACCGGCCCAGCCGACCAGCGATATCCCGCACTAATAGCAGTATCTGTACCGAGGTGGTGGAATTGGTAGACACGCTACCTTGAGGTGGTAGTGCCCTAACGGGCTTGTGGGTTCGAGTCCCATCCTCGGTACCAATATTCCGAAAGAAAGACGCTGAAAAGCGTCTTTTTTTTCGTCTGTAGTTTGTACTTGCGGTGTGGTGTATATGGTGTTGTATATGCCGTAGGCCTGATAAGCGTAGCGCCATCAGGCACAAGCGCACATTGCCGGATGGCGGCGTAACCGCCTTATCCGGCCTACAACACCATAACCCAGAATACAAAAAAGGCCGCATACGCGGCCTTTCACTCATTTTCTTACTCGTTTATTTACTTTTGTTTTCCAGATTCTCAACCTGAGGCAGGCCGGTTGCGGCAGACGCGGTCAGCAGACCGGACTTCGCATAGCCGAACAGCTTTTCGCGGGTATCGGTGATATCCAGATTACGCATGGTCAATTGACCAATACGGTCGTCAGGTGAGAAGACGGATTCACCTTTCTCCATGGTCAGACGCTCTGCCTTATAGGTCAGGTTGTCGGACACGGTGTTCATAATCGAGTAATCATTACCACGACGCAGTTCCAGCGTGACTTCACCGGTAATCTGGCTTGCAACCCAACGTTGCAGACCATCACGTAGCATCAGCGCCTGAGAGTCGAACCAGCGACCTTGATACAGCAGACGACCCAGCTGACGGCCGTGGGCGTGATACTGTTCAATGGTATCTTCGTTGTGAATGCCGGTCAGCAGACGCTCGTAGGCGATATGCAGCAGCGCCATTCCCGGGGCTTCGTAAATACCACGGCTTTTCGCTTCGATAATACGGTTTTCAATCTGGTCGCTCATCCCCAGACCGTGGCGTCCGCCGATGCGGTTAGCTTCCAGCATTAATTCAACGTCATCGCTGAAGGTTTTACCGTTCAGCGCGACGGGATGGCCCTGCTCAAAACGGACGGTCACTTCTTCCGCAGGGATTTTCACATTTTCATCCCAGAATTTTACACCCATGATCGGATTAACGATTTTGAGGCTGGAATTCAGGAACTCGAGATCTTTAGCTTCGTGGGTTGCACCCAGCATGTTGGAATCGGTTGAGTAAGCTTTTTCAACCGACATTTTGTAGTCGAAACCACAGGCAATCATAAACTCGGACATTTCATGGCGTCCGCCCAGTTCATCAATAAAATCGGTATCCAGCCAGGGTTTGTAAATCTGCAGTTCAGCATTCGTCAGCAGACCGTAGCGATAAAAACGCTCGATGTCGTTGCCTTTATAGGTGCTGCCGTCGCCCCAGATATTAACGCCATCTTCTTTCATGGCGGCAACCAGCATGGTGCCGGTTACTGCGCGGCCCAGCGGGGTGGTGTTAAAGTAGGTCAGGCCGCCGGTGGTATTATGGAAAGCACCGCATTGAATGGCGGCGATACCTTCAGCAACCAGCTGCTTACGGCAGTCGATCAGGCGAGCGTTCTCGGCACCATATTCCATAGCACGACGAGGAATTGCATCATAATCATCTTCGTCTGGCTGTCCCAGGTTTGCAGTATATGCATAAGGGACCGCACCTTTTTGTCGCATCCACAGCAGCGCTGCGCTGGTGTCAAGACCGCCAGAGAAGGCGATACCAATACGTTGACCTGCTGGAAGATGCTTGAGAATCGTCGTCATAAAGTAAAACCCTGCTTAAGTGACTGAAGGGGGAATCGCTTTCCGCTGTCAGTGAATTTTTATGCAAAATAAATGAGTTTTAATTTAATCATCTTTTGCTTGTGACTGGAAGTGATTCATGCATTTTTATTCAAAAAATCCGCGCTATCAGTGTAGGCCATTGGGATAACCTTACCGCGATGGCAAACGCATTTCTTCTGCATAGAATGTGAGGTTGACAAGCTGTGAGCCACATCACTATACTGTAGGTCGATTTTACGTCCCGTCCTCGGTACCAAATCCCAGCATTATTTGCATTTTTTACTCAAAACGCGTAAAATTTGCCACGTTCGTTTCAGGCGCGGGGTGGAGCAGCCTGGTAGCTCGTCGGGCTCATAACCCGAAGGTCGTCGGTTCAAATCCGGCCCCCGCAACCACTTTCCCTTAGAGTTATTTTTCAAATATACTGTGAAGACTTAGGCCTTCGGAGTTGGATTTGAAAAAAATTCTTTCGGAAGGTTCTCCAGGCCGCAGTTGCGGCTATAGGGTTCAGTTATCTAAAGCCCCGATTTATCGGGGTTTTTTGTTATCTGACTACAGAATAACTGGGCTTTATGCCCTTTTTTTATGTCTTGGGGGTGGGTTTGTCCACATTAGAGCAAAAATTAACAGAGATGATTACAGCGCCGGTTGAAGCCCTGGGCTATGAACTGGTCGGCATCGAATTTATTCGTGGCCGCACTTCCACACTGCGCATCTATATTGATAGTGAAGATGGCATCAATGTTGATGATTGTGCTGATGTGAGCCACCAGGTAAGCGCTGTAATGGATGTAGAAGATCCGATTACCGTTGCTTACAACCTGGAAGTGTCCTCTCCGGGCCTCGACCGTCCTATGTTCACCGCTGAACACTATGTACGCTTCCTGGGTGAAGAGGTGACGCTGGTACTGCGTATGGCGGTTCAAAACCGTCGTAAATGGCAGGGCGTTATCAAAGCGGTGGACGGTGAAATGATCACCGTTACAGTCGATGGTAAAGATGAAGTGTTCGCGCTGAGTAATATCCAGAAGGCGAACCTGGTTCCCCACTTTTAACAGTCTGGATTGAGGTGAAAAGCCCGCGATGAACAAAGAAATTTTGGCCGTTGTTGAAGCCGTTTCCAACGAAAAATCACTGCCACGCGAGAAAATTTTTGAAGCGCTGGAAAGTGCGCTGGCTACAGCAACCAAGAAAAAATACGAGCAAGAAATTGATGTGCGTGTAGAAATTGACCGTCGTAGCGGTGATTTCGACACGTTCCGCCGTTGGGTTATTGTTGAAGAAGTGACCCAGCCAACCAAAGAAATCACCCTGGAAGCCGCGCGTTACGAAGACGAAAGTCTGAACGTGGGTGAATACGTTGAAGATCAGATTGAATCTGTCACCTTCGACCGTATCACCACCCAGACGGCAAAACAGGTTATCGTCCAGAAAGTACGTGAAGCTGAACGTGCGATGGTCGTCGACCAGTTCCGTGAGCACGAAGGTGAAATCGTCACCGGCGTGGTGAAGAAAGTAAACCGCGACAATATTTCGTTGGATCTGGGCAACAACGCTGAAGCCGTTATCCAGCGCGAAGATATGCTGCCGCGTGAAAACTTCCGTCCGGGCGACCGTATTCGTGGTGTTTTATACTCTGTACGTCCAGAAGCTCGTGGCGCACAGCTGTTCGTCACCCGTTCTAAGCCGGAAATGCTGATCGAACTGTTCCGCATTGAAGTGCCGGAAATTGGCGAAGAAGTGATTGAAATCAAAGCCGCCGCTCGCGATCCTGGCTCTCGTGCGAAAATTGCCGTTAAAACTAACGACAAACGTATCGATCCGGTAGGTGCTTGCGTTGGTATGCGTGGCGCACGTGTTCAGGCAGTTTCGACTGAACTCGGCGGCGAGCGCATTGATATCGTCCTGTGGGATGATAACCCGGCGCAGTTTGTCATCAATGCGATGGCACCGGCTGATGTTGCATCCATCGTGGTTGACGAAGACAAGCACACCATGGATATCGCCGTTGAAGCCGGTAACCTGGCTCAGGCGATTGGTCGTAATGGCCAGAACGTCCGTCTGGCCTCTCAGCTCAGCGGCTGGGAACTCAACGTAATGACCGTTGATGACCTGCAGGCTAAGCACCAGGCTGAAGCACACGCTGCTATCGATACCTTCACCAAATATCTCGATATTGATGAAGATTTCGCAACCGTGCTGGTTGAAGAAGGCTTTGCAACGCTCGAAGAACTGGCCTACGTGCCAATGAAAGAGCTGCTGGCTATCGACGGCCTGGATGAAGACACCGTTGAAGCGCTGCGCGAGCGTGCTAAAAACGCACTGACCACTCTGGCACTGGCCCAGGAAGAAAGCCTCGGTGATAACAAACCGGCTGACGATCTGCTGAATCTGGAAGGATTGGATCGCGAAATGGCCTTCAAACTGGCTGCCCGTGGTGTTTGTACGCTGGAAGAACTCGCCGAACAGGGCATTGATGATCTGGCTGATATCGAAGGGTTAACCGACGAAAAAGCCGGTGAGCTGATTATGGCTGCCCGTAATATTTGCTGGTTCGGTGACGAAGCGTAATAAACTGTAGCAGGAAGGAACAGTATGACAGATGTAACCGTAAAATCGCTGGCTGCAGAAATACAGACCTCCGTGGATCGCCTGGTACAGCAATTTGCTGATGCAGGTATCCCGAAGGCTGCTGATGACTCTGTGTCCGCACAAGAGAAGCAAACCTTACTGGCGCATTTGAACCGTGAAAACGGCTCGGCGCCGGATAAGTTGACTTTGCAGCGCAAAACGCGCAGTACTCTCAACATTCCAGGTACCGGTGGAAAAAGTAAATCGGTACAAATCGAAGTCCGCAAGACACGCACCTTTGTGAAACGCGATCCGCAAGAGGCTGAACGCCTGGCCGCGGAAGAGCAGGCGCAGCGTGAAGCGGAAGAGCAAGCCCGTCGTGAAGCAGAAGAAACTGCTAAACGCGAGGCGCAACAAAAAGCCGAACGTGAGGCCGCAGAACAAGCTAAACGTGAAGCCGCTGATAAAGCGAAACGTGAAGCTGCGGAAAAAGACAAAGTGAGCAATCAACAGACCGACGATATGACAAAAACCGCCCAGGCCGACAAAGCCCGCCGTGAAAATGAAGCCGCTGAGCTGAAGCGCAAAGCTGAAGAAGAATCGCGCCGTAAGCTGGAAGAAGAAGCCCGCCGCGTAGCGGAAGAGGCTCGCCGTATGGCGGAAGAAAACGAAAAGAATGGTGTGAACACCGCTGCTGAACCAACTGAAGATGCCAGCGATTATCACGTCACCACCTCTCAGCATGCTCGTCAGGCTGAAGACGAAAATGACCGTGAAGTTGAAGGCGGTCGTGGCCGTACCCGTACTGCGACCAAAGCTGCTCGCCCTCAGAAGAAAGGCAACAAGCACGCTGAATCTAAAGCAGACCGCGAAGAAGCGCGTGCTGCGGGTCGCGGCGGTAAAGGCGGTAAGCGTAAAGGTTCTTCCCTGCAGCAGGGCTTCCAGAAGCCAGCTCAGGCCGTTAACCGTGACGTTGTGATTGGCGAAACCATCACCGTTGGCGAATTAGCGAACAAGATGGCGGTCAAAGGCTCTCAGGTCATCAAAGCGATGATGAAGTTGGGCGCAATGGCGACCATCAACCAGGTTATCGATCAGGAAACCGCACAGCTGGTTGCTGAAGAGATGGGCCACAAAGTTATCCTGCGTCGTGAAAACGAGCTGGAAGAAGCGCTGATGAGCGACCGTGACACCGGCGCTGCGGCTGAACCGCGCGCACCGGTTGTGACCATCATGGGTCACGTTGACCACGGTAAAACCTCTCTGCTGGACTACATTCGTTCAACGAAAGTGGCCTCTGGCGAAGCGGGCGGCATTACCCAGCACATCGGTGCATACCACGTTGAAACTGACAACGGTATGATCACCTTCCTGGACACCCCGGGGCACGCCGCGTTTACCTCTATGCGTGCTCGTGGTGCGCAGGCAACGGATATCGTTGTTCTGGTTGTTGCAGCAGACGACGGCGTGATGCCGCAGACTATCGAAGCTATCCAGCACGCGAAAGCTGCGCAGGTACCGATGGTTGTTGCAGTCAACAAAATCGATAAGCCAGAAGCCGATATGGATCGCGTGAAGAACGAACTGTCTCAGTACGGCGTTATGCCGGAAGAGTGGGGCGGCGAATCACAGTTCATCCCAGTTTCTGCGAAAGCCGGTACCGGTATCGATGACCTGCTGAACGCTATCCTGCTGCAGGCTGAAGTTCTGGAGCTGAAAGCGATTCGTAAAGGTATGGCAAGCGGCGCGGTTATCGAATCCTTCCTCGACAAAGGTCGTGGCCCAGTGGCTACCGTCCTGGTACGTGAAGGTACTCTGAACAAGGGCGATATCGTACTGTGTGGCTTCGAATACGGCCGCGTTCGTGCAATGCGTAACGAACTGGGTCAGGAAGTTCTGGAAGCAGGTCCGTCTATTCCAGTTGAAATCCTGGGTCTGTCCGGCGTTCCTGCGGCGGGTGACGAAGTTACCGTTGTTCGTGACGAGAAAAAAGCGCGTGAAGTTGCACTGTATCGTCAGGGCAAATTCCGTGAAGTTAAGCTGGCTCGTCAGCAGAAATCTAAACTTGAAAACATGTTTGCTAACATGACTGAAGGCGAAGTTCACGAAGTGAACGTCGTACTGAAAGCAGACGTTCAGGGTTCTGTTGAAGCTATCGCTGACTCCTTGCTGAAACTGTCTACCGACGAAGTGAAAGTAAGAATCATCGGTTCTGGCGTAGGTGGTATCACCGAAACCGACGCAACGCTTGCTGCAGCATCCAACGCTATCCTGGTTGGCTTCAACGTCCGTGCTGATGCCTCTGCGCGTAAAGTGATTGAATCTGAAAGCCTGGATCTGCGTTACTACTCCGTCATCTATCATCTGATCGACGAAGTGAAAGCAGCAATGAGCGGCATGCTGTCTCCAGAACTGAAACAGCAGATCATTGGTCTGGCTGAAGTTCGTGATGTGTTCAAATCACCGAAATTTGGTGCAATCGCGGGCTGTATGGTTACCGAAGGTACCATCAAACGTCACAACCCAATCCGCGTTCTGCGCGACAACGTGGTTATCTATGAAGGCGAGCTGGAATCCCTGCGCCGCTTCAAAGATGACGTCAACGAAGTCCGTAACGGTATGGAATGTGGTATCGGCGTTAAGAACTACAACGATGTACGCACTGGCGATATGATCGAAGTCTTCGAAATTATCGAAATCCAACGTACCATCGATTAATGACCGATCGTAGGCCGGGTTAGCGAAGCGCCACCCGGCAATTATTTCAAAAGGGGCTGATAGCCCCTTTTTTGTCTGGAGAATTTATTATGGCGAAAGAATTTGGTCGCCCACAGCGCGTGTCTCAGGAAATGCAAAAAGAGATCGCTATCATCCTGCAGCGCGAAATTAAAGACCCACGCCTGGGTATGATGACCACCGTTTCCGGTGTTGAAATGTCTCGCGACCTGGCCTACGCCAAAGTGTTCGTGACTTTCCTGAACGACAAAGATGAAGCTGCCGTGAAAGCAGGCATCAAAGCGTTACAGGAAGCCTCTGGCTTCATCCGTTCGCTGCTGGGTAAAGCCATGCGTCTGCGTATCGTGCCTGAACTGACCTTCTTCTACGACAACTCGTTGGTTGAAGGGATGCGCATGTCAAACCTGGTCAGCAACGTGGTCAAGCATGACGATGAACGTCGTGTGAACCCGGACGACAGCAAGGAGGACTGATGAGTCGTCCTCGTCGTCGCGGCCGTGATATTCACGGCGTACTGTTGCTGGATAAGCCATTAGGCGCGTCCAGCAATGATGTGCTGCAAAAGGTTAAACGTATTTATAACGCTAACCGTGCCGGGCATACGGGTGCGCTGGATCCACTGGCAACCGGTATGCTGCCGATTTGCCTGGGTGAAGCCACCAAGTTTTCCCAGTATCTGCTCGACTCCGACAAACGCTATCGGGTGGTTGCACGTTTAGGGCAACGTACCGATACCTCGGATGCCGAAGGGCAGATAGTCGAAGAGCGTCCGGTTAACGTCAGCGAGTCTCAACTGGCCGACGCGCTTGAGAGTTTCCGTGGTGACACCCAGCAGGTGCCATCAATGTACTCTGCGCTGAAGTATCAGGGGAAAAAACTCTACGAATACGCCCGTCAGGGAATTGAAGTGCCGCGTGAAGCGCGCCCGATTACCGTCTACGAATTGCAGTTTATTCGTCATGAAGGTGATGAGGTTGAGCTGGAAATTCACTGCTCAAAAGGCACTTATATTCGTACCATCATTGACGATCTCGGCGAGAAGCTCGGCTGTGGCGCGCACGTCATTTTCCTGCGTCGTCTGGCGGTCAGCAAATACCCGGTTGAACGGATGGTGACGCTGGATCATCTGCAAGAGCTGGTTGCACAAGCCGAACAGCAGGGCATCCCGGCGGCAGAACTGCTCGATCCCTTATTGATGCCAATGGACAGTCCCGCGTCGGACTATCCGGTGGTCAATATTCCTCTCACCTCATCGGTTTACTTCAAAAATGGTAACCCGGTACGCACCACCGGCGCGCCGGTGGACGGCCTGGTTCGCGTGACTGAAGGGGAAGAAGGGAAATTTCTGGGTATGGGTGAAATTGATGATGAAGGCCGCGTGGCTCCACGCCGTCTGGTCGTCGAGTACACCGAGTCAGCCTGACTCTGTCGCTTGCGATAACAGAGCGCTGCGGGTAGAATATCGCGGCTTAACGTCTGCTTAATTGTTTAACAATTGGCGCGCGTTATATCAGGGGTCGCTGAATTAGAGATCGGCACCCTTTCTTTCTTTTAAATTTGGAGTTCAAAATGTCTCTAAGCGTTGAAGCTAAAGCAAAAATCGTTTCTGAGTTCGGTCGTGGCGAAAACGACAGTGGTTCTACCGAAGTTCAGGTTGCACTGCTGACTGCACAGATCAACCACCTGCAGGGTCACTTCTCTGAGCACAAAAAAGATCACCACAGCCGTCGTGGTCTGCTGCGTATGGTTTCTCAGCGTCGTAAACTGCTGGACTACCTGAAACGTAAAGATGTTGCACGTTACACTGCGCTGATCGAGCGTCTGGGTCTGCGTCGCTAACTCTAGCGAGTTTCAGAAAGAGGGGCCTTTATGGCCCCTTTTTTCCACCAGACGGCAGTACGTTATGAAAGCATGTACCCGCAAAATCACTGATATGGTGTTCAGGCCATCCCATCTTGTTTAGATAAAATTAAGCTGGAATTGCCAACACAGCAGTATTTTGAAAGATAACGGGTATAATGTATTGTTGTTGTACATATTCTTCGTTGCAGAGGTTCGCGCGGCTAATGAGAGGCTTCACCCAGACCGGGTTAGGATTGTCATTAGTCGCGAGGATGCAAAGAAGATCGGTTCCATTGGCAGAGACACCAAGGGGTGCTCAGCCGCATATTAAGAAAGGATAGAATTTTGCTTAATCCGATCGTTCGTAAGTTCCAGTACGGCCAACACACCGTCACGCTGGAAACCGGCATGATGGCGCGTCAGGCGACTGCAGCCGTTATGGTTAGCATGGATGACACTGCGGTATTCGTTACCGTTGTCGGCCAGAAAAAAGCGAAACCAGGCCAGGACTTCTTCCCGCTGACCGTTAACTATCAGGAGCGTACTTACGCTGCTGGCCGTATCCCAGGCAGCTTCTTCCGTCGTGAAGGCCGTCCAAGCGAAGGCGAAACCCTGATCGCGCGTCTGATTGACCGCCCGGTTCGTCCGCTGTTCCCTGAAGGCTTTGTTAACGAAGTCCAGGTTATTGCGACCGTGGTTTCCGTTAACCCACAGATCAACCCAGATATCGTGGCAATGATCGGTGCATCTGCTGCGCTGTCCCTGTCCGGTATTCCGTTCAACGGCCCAATCGGTGCTGCACGTGTTGGTTATATTAATGACCAGTACGTACTGAACCCGACTCAGGACGAGCTGAAAGAAAGCAAACTGAACCTGGTTGTTGCCGGTACCGAAGGTGCCGTGCTGATGGTTGAATCCGAAGCAGAACTGCTGAGCGAAGACCAGATGCTGGGTGCTGTCGTGTTTGGTCACGATCAGCAGCAGGTTGTTATCAAAGAAATCAACGAGCTGGTTAAAGAAGCCGGTAAACCACGTTGGGATTGGCAGCCAGAAGCCGTCAACGAAGCGCTGAATGCGCGCGTTGCTGCGCTGGCGGAAGCTCGCCTGAGCGACGCTTACCGTATCACCGACAAACAAGAGCGTTATGCTCAGGTTGACGTGATCAAATCTGAAACCATCGCTCAGCTGACCGCAGAAGACGAAACCCTGGACGCTAACGAGCTGGGCGAAATCCTGCACGCTATCGAGAAAAACGTTGTTCGTAGCCGCGTACTGGCAGGCGAGCCGCGTATCGATGGCCGTGAAAAAGACATGATCCGTGGTCTGGACGTTCGTACTGGCGTACTGCCACGTACTCACGGCTCTGCGCTATTCACCCGTGGCGAAACTCAGGCGCTGGTTACCGCGACCCTGGGCACCACCCGTGACGCACAGAACCTCGACGAGCTGATGGGCGAGCGTACTGACAACTTCCTGTTCCACTACAACTTCCCTCCGTACTGCGTAGGTGAAACTGGCATGGTGGGTTCTCCTAAGCGTCGTGAAATTGGTCACGGTCGCCTGGCGAAACGCGGCGTGCTGGCAGTGATGCCGGATCTGGATAAATTCCCGTACACCGTACGTGTTGTGTCTGAAATCACCGAATCCAACGGTTCTTCTTCCATGGCTTCCGTGTGCGGTGCTTCTCTGGCGCTGATGGACGCAGGCGTGCCAATCAAAGCGGCCGTTGCAGGTATCGCGATGGGTCTGGTGAAAGAAGGCGACAACTACGTTGTTCTGTCTGACATCCTGGGCGACGAAGATCACCTGGGTGATATGGACTTCAAAGTAGCGGGTTCCCGCGACGGTATCTCTGCGCTGCAGATGGATATCAAAATTGAAGGCATCACCAAAGAGATCATGAAGGCCGCTCTGAACCAGGCTAAAGGTGCACGTCTGCACATCCTGGGCGTGATGGAACAGGCGATTAACGCGCCACGTGGCGACATCTCTCAGTTCGCTCCACGTATCCACACGATCAAGATCAGCCCAGACAAGATCAAAGACGTTATCGGTAAAGGCGGTTCTGTTATCCGTGCGCTGACCGAAGAAACCGGCACCACCATCGAAATCGAAGATGACGGTACCGTGAAGATCGCAGCGACCGACGGCGAAAAAGCGAAATACGCGATTCGTCGTATCGAAGAGATCACCGCAGAAATCGAAGTGGGTCGTATCTACAACGGTAAAGTGACTCGTATCGTCGACTTCGGTGCATTCGTTGCTATCGGTGGCGGTAAAGAAGGTCTGGTTCACATCTCTCAGATCGCTGACAAGCGCGTTGAGAAAGTGACCGACTATCTGCAGATGAACCAGGAAGTGCCGGTTAAAGTTCTGGAAGTTGACCGCCAGGGCCGCGTACGTCTGAGCATCAAAGAAGCAACTGAACAGTCTTCTACCGCACCGGTTGCACCGGAAGCGGAACAAGGCGAGTAAGGTTTGCCTTTTGCCCTCCGCGTTTGCGGAGGGCGCATTTCGCTGGCATGATGCCTTGTTTGCATGCGGGGAACAGGACGTTCATCCATTTGTTGTCTTCGGGAGTGGGAAATGAAGCCTTTTTTGCGCTGGTGTTTCGTGGCGACAGCACTCACGCTGGCAGGATGCAACAGCTCTGCCTGGCGTAAAAGTGAAGTCCTCGCGGTACCATTGCAACCGACTTTACAGCAGGAAGTGATCCTGGCACGCATGGAACAAATTCTTGCCAGTCGGGCTTTGACCGATGACGAACGCGCACAGCTTTTATATGAGCGCGGAGTGTTGTATGATAGTCTAGGTTTGAGAGCATTAGCGCGTAACGATTTTTCGCAAGCGCTGGCTATCAGACCCGATATGCCTGAAGTATTCAATTACTTAGGCATTTATTTAACGCAGGCAGGCAATTTTGATGCTGCCTATGAAGCGTTTGATTCTGTACTTGAGCTTGATCCAACTTACAATTATGCGCACTTGAACCGCGGCATCGCACTTTATTACGGTGGCCGTGCTAAATTAGCGCAAGATGATCTGCTAGCGTTTTATCAAGACGATCCCAATGATCCTTTCCGCAGCCTGTGGCTATATCTCGCTGAGCAGAAGCTCGATGAGAAGCAGGCCAAAGATGCGTTGAAGCAACGCTTCGACAAATCGGATAAAGAGCAATGGGGATGGAACATTGTCGAGTTCTACCTGGGCAACATTGACGAAAAAACGTTAATGGAACGCCTGAAGGCGGACGCAACGGATAACACCTCGCTCGCTGAGCATCTCAGTGAAACCAACTTCTATTTAGGTAAGTACTACCTAAGTCTGGGGGACAAGGACAGCGCTACGGCACTGTTCAAACTGGCGGTTGCCAACAACGTACACAACTACGTTGAGCACCGATACGCATTGTTGGAATTAGCGCTCTTGGGCCAGGAGCAAGATGACCTGGCAGAATCGGACCAGCAATAGCTGACGTACACATCAGCCCATAATCTCTTTTGATTGTCATCACCTTAACGGGTGAGGGCGTTGTTGTTCGTTAATACACCTACTTTGAGCCGGTTCACACTTTTAATGAAAATTACCGAAAATTTTCACGATGAGTTATGTAGACTGGCCGCCATTAATTTTGAGGCACACGTACTACATGGCTGAATTCGAAACCACTTTTGCAGATCTGGGGCTTAAAGCTCCTATCCTTGAAGCCCTTAACGATCTGGGTTACGAAAAACCATCTCCGATCCAGGCTGAGTGTATCCCACACCTGCTGGGCGGCCGCGATGTTCTGGGTATGGCCCAGACCGGTAGCGGTAAAACCGCAGCGTTCTCCTTACCGCTGCTGAACAACCTTGATCCTGAGCTGAAAGCACCACAGATTCTGGTGCTGGCACCGACCCGCGAACTGGCGGTTCAGGTTGCTGAAGCAATGACTGAATTTTCTAAACATATGCGCGGCGTAAACGTGGTAGCCCTTTACGGCGGCCAGCGTTATGACGTGCAGTTACGCGCCCTGCGTCAAGGGCCACAGATTGTCGTCGGTACTCCGGGTCGTCTGTTAGACCACCTGAAGCGCGGCACCCTGGATCTCTCTAAACTGAGCGGTCTGGTGCTGGACGAAGCTGACGAAATGCTGCGTATGGGCTTTATCGAAGACGTTGAAACCATCATGGCTCAGATCCCAGAAGGTCATCAGACCGCTCTGTTCTCTGCAACCATGCCGGAAGCAATCCGTCGTATTACCCGTCGCTTTATGAAAGATCCGCAGGAAGTGCGCATTCAGTCTAGCGTTACTACTCGCCCGGACATCAGCCAGAGCTTCTGGTCTGTTTACGGCATGCGTAAGAATGAAGCACTGGTACGTTTCCTGGAAGCGGAAGACTTTGATGCGGCGATTATCTTCGTGCGTACCAAAAACGCGACTCTGGAAGTGGCTGAAGCGCTGGAACGTAGCGGCTACAGCAGCGCTGCGCTGAACGGTGACATGAACCAGTCCCTGCGTGAGCAGACTCTGGAACGTCTGAAAGACGGTCGCCTGGACATCCTGATTGCAACTGACGTTGCAGCACGTGGTCTGGACGTTGAGCGTATTAGCCTTGTTGTGAACTACGACATTCCAATGGACTCCGAGTCTTACGTTCACCGTATCGGTCGTACCGGTCGTGCGGGTCGTGCGGGTCGTGCGCTGCTGTTCGTTGAGAACCGCGAGCGTCGTCTGCTGCGCAACATCGAACGCACCATGAAGCTGTCCATTCCAGAAGTTGAACTGCCAAACGCAGATCTGCTGGGCAAACGCCGTCTGGAAAAATTCGCCGCGAAAGTACAGCAGCAGCTGGAAAGCAGCGATCTGGATCAGTACCGTGCACTGCTGGCGCAAATTAAGCCAACCGCAGAAGGCGAAGAGCTGGACGTTGAAACGCTGGCCGCTGCGCTGCTGAAAATGGCACAGGGCGAACGTTCTCTCATCGTTCCACCTGATGCGCCAATGCGTGCTAAGCGTGAGTTCCGTGAGCGTGACGATCGTTTCGAACGTCGTGGCGACCGTAATGACCGTGGTCCTCGTGACCGTGCTGAGCGTGGCGGTGAAGATCGTCCTAAGCGCGAACGTCGTGACGTTGGCGATATGGAACTGTACCGCATTGAAGTGGGCCGTGATGATGGTGTTGAAGTTCGTCATATCGTTGGCGCGATTGCTAACGAAGGCGACATCAGCAGCCGTTACATCGGTAACATCAAGCTGTTCGGTACTCACTCTACTATCGAACTGCCAAAAGGTATGCCGGGCGAAGTTCTGCAACACTTTACTCGCACTCGCATTCTGAACAAGCCAATGAACATGCAGCTGATGGGCGATGCCCAGCCGCGTTCTGACCGTGGTGGTCGTGGTGGTGAGCGTCGTGAAGGCGGCCGTGCATTCGGCGGCGAACGTCGTGAAGGCGGTCGTGGCTTTGGCGGTGAGCGCCGTGAAGGTGGCCGTGGTGATGGTCGTCGTTTCAGCGGCGAACGTCGTGACGGTGGCAACGGTAACCGTGCGCCGCGCCGTGATGATGCTGGTTCCGCACCGCGTCGTGATGACTCTACCGGTCGTCGTCGTTTCGGCGGTGACGCATAAGCCTCGCAGCTTATTAGCGTAAAGTAATAATGACAGCCCCGATCTTTATGATTGGGGCTTTTTTTTATTTCATTTGTACTCGTGTACTGGTACAGTGCGACACATTGGAATGCAGTAGCAAAATAATACACTGGAGATAAGGCTGTATGGCGACACTAACCACCACCCAAACGTCCCCATCGCTGCTTGGCGGCGTGGTGATCATTGGCGGCACAATCATTGGTGCTGGGATGTTTTCCTTACCGGTCGTCATGTCCGGGGCGTGGTTCTTCTGGTCAATGGCGGCGCTGGTGTTTACCTGGTTCTGCATGCTGCACTCAGGGCTAATGATCCTTGAGGCCAACCTGAACTACCGAATTGGTTCAAGCTTCGACACCATCACGAAAGATCTGCTGGGCAAGGGCTGGAACGTCGTTAACGGCATCTCTATTGCTTTTGTGCTCTACATCCTGACCTACGCCTACATTTCAGCGAGCGGCTCGATTCTGCACCATACCTTTGCTGAGATGTCGCTGAATGTTCCGGCACGTGCGGCGGGCTTTGGCTTTGCACTGCTGGTGGCGTTCGTGGTGTGGTTGAGCACCAAAGCGGTAAGCCGTATGACGGCCATCGTGCTGGGCGCCAAGGTCATCACCTTCTTCCTGACCTTCGGTAGCCTGATGGGCCACGTCACGCCCACCACGCTGTTTAACGTTGCGGAGACGCATGCCAGCTATACGCCTTACCTGCTGATGACGCTGCCGTTCTGTCTGGCCTCGTTTGGCTACCACGGCAACGTGCCGAGCCTGATGAAGTACTACGGCAAAGATCCTAAGACCATCGTGAAGTGCCTGGTCTACGGCACGCTGCTGGCGCTGGTGCTCTACACGGTGTGGCTGTTGGCGACGATGGGTAACATCCCACGTCCAGAATTTATCGGCATCGCGCAAAAGGGCGGTAATATCGATGTGCTGGTACAGGCGCTGAGCGGCGTGCTCAATAGCCGTAGCCTCGATCTCCTGCTGGTGGTGTTCTCAAACTTTGCGGTAGCCAGTTCGTTTCTTGGCGTGACGCTGGGGCTGTTTGACTACCTGGCGGATCTGTTCGGCTTTGATGATTCTGCGCTGGGTCGTTTTAAAACCGCGCTGCTGACCTTCCTGCCGCCGATTATCGGTGGTCTGTTATGGCCGAACGGTTTCCTGTACGCCATTGGCTATGCGGGGCTGGCGGCAACGATTTGGGCGGCAATTGTTCCGGCGCTGCTGGCACGTAAATCCCGCAAGCGTTTTGGTAGCCCGAAATTCCGCGTCTGGGGCGGTAAGCCGATGATTGCGCTGATTCTGGTGTTCGGGGTGGGTAACGCGCTGGTGCATGTGCTGTCGAGCTTTAATCTACTGCCGGTTTATCAGTAAGGCATTCTTCCCCTCACCCTAACCCTCTCCCCAAAGGCGAGAGGGAACTGCCCCGTGCAGTTTTTAACGCCAGCACCAATCGGGTTTTCTCCCTCGCCCCTTTGGGGAGAGGGCCGGGGTGAGGGGAACAAACTGCACTATCCCAACAATTCCTGCTTCACATCCATCGCTAAATCAAACGAATGCAACCGCGCCTGATGGTCAAAAATCTGCCCATTAACCATAATCTCATCCGCCTGGGTTTCCCGCAGAATCGACTCCAGCCCGTGGCGCACCTTCGCTTTATCTCCCACCAATGACATGCCGAGCGCCTGGTCAACCCCATACTTCTCCGACGGAGACCAGAACTTGCTCATATCCTGAATCGGTGGCGGCAACTGCCCAGTTTCACCCCGGCGAAGCCTGGTAAACGCCTGCTGCATGGAGGTAAAGAGGAATTCCGCATCGCGATTGCTGTCGGCGGCGATGATGTTGATGCACACCATTGCATACGGTTTTTCCAGCCGTGCTGACGGCTTGAAGTGGGTACGATACAGATGCAACGCCTGGAACAGCATGTCCGGTGCGAAATGTGAAGCAAAGGCAAAAGGTAGGCCAAGCTGTGCTGCCAGCTGTGCGCTGTACAAACTTGAGCCTAGTAACCATACCGGGATTTTCTCGCCGTATCCCGGCACCGGGCGCACCTGTGGGTCAGGATCGCGAGCATCAAACCAGTCCACCAGTTCTGCCACATCGCGGGGGAAGTTATCAATATCGCCGCCCATATGACGACGCAGCGCGCGCATTGTTGGCTGATCGCTGCCCGGCGCGCGACCAAGTCCAAGATCGATACGTCCCGGATATAACGTATTGAGCGTGCCGAACTGCTCGGCTATCACCAGCGGTGAATGGTTCGGCAGCATCACGCCGCCGGAACCGAGATGCAGCGTCGTGGTGTTCGCCGCCAGATAGCCAATCAGTACCGATGTCGCCGCGCTGGCGATGCCGGTCATATTGTGGTGTTCAGCCAGCCAATAGCGCTGATAACCCCGCTTTTCTGCCAGTTTTGCGAGGTCGAGCGAATGAGAGAAGGCTTCTCGCGCGGAGGAACCCTGGGGGATCGGTGCGAGATCCAGCACCGAATATGCAACGGTTTTGTCAGTCATAAAGGCTCACTTTGTTACCAGCTAATCTTGTCATACTGCATTAAAGAATAGTGAATGTTGTTAACAAAGTGAGCTTTATAAGACTGGTGATAAACATAAAATGCCTGATGGCGCTACGCTTTTCAGGCCTACAAACGCATTGTAGCCCGGCCAAGCGCAGCGCCGCCGGGAATGCTTATGCCTGTAATTCCAGACCGGCCAGCCGCTTCCAGTAACCGTTACAATCACTGTTCGCCGCCAGCGGCAGCGGGGCATTGCCGTTTTCATTGGCGCGGAAAGCATCAAGCATCGCAAACGTCTCCTTGCCCATCGGCGACAGACGCACCATATCGACCAGTCCGTGCATCGAGGTCAGCTCGTTGCCCAGGTTATACACATAGCCGCTCATGGTCTGAATACCGTTAAGCACAAACACCTGCTGGTTCTCCTGCGATAACACGTTGCGCCCGGTAGGGTACTTAATGCAGCAGGTTTCACACTCATCTTTCGGCTTGTCTTCTGAACGCGCGGTAAAACAGCGGGCGGAGTAGGCCAGCGGCAAATGTCCGTAGCTTAGCACCTCCACTTCGAACTTATCGCGGATACCCAATTCTTCACATTGATTCAGCAGATTCACCAGCCAATCACGAGACAGCTCAACCGGCATACACCAGCGCGTCATGCCCTGTTTTTGCAGCAGACGCAGGGTCACCGCGTTGTAGCAGTTCAGCGCATGACCGGCGACAAACGGCAGCTTACGGTCGGCACACATATTGACCACGCCAAGATCGCTGGCTTCCACCAGAAAATCACCGTTTTCAACATAGCGCTTGAGCTCGCCCAGTTCTGATGAAGCCTGCACCAGCGCCAGCGTGGAAAGCACCACCTGCTTGCCGCTCCCGGCGAGAGATTTCGCCATATCCAGCCAATCGCCCACTTTGGTGGCGCGGCGCTTGCTGCATACCGCTTCGCCCAGATAAATGGTATCGGCGTGGCTTGCGGCGGCCTGCTGGTAAAAATCTTCCAGCGTCTCTTTTGGCCAGTAGTAAAGCACCGGCCCTAATGAATATTTCATTGCTGTTCCTACTGCCATTTACGGTGATACGCGCCGAGGGTGGTCTGGGTGCCTTCGGACATTGAGCCGAGCGTTTCCATCCATGAATCCTGAGCGACGAAATTCTGTGGGTCAGCCATACAGCGGTCAATCGCCTGACGCCAGACTTTCGCCACCTGGCTAACATAAGCAGGGCTACGCTGGCGGCCTTCAATTTTGACCGACGCGATATTAGCGGCCAGCAGTTCTGGCAAAAGCTCCAGCGTGTTGAGGCTTGTCGGTTCTTCCAGCGCATGATAGCGCTCGCCGTCGACCATATAGCGGCCTTTGCACAGCGTCGGATAACCGGCGTTTTCGCCATCCTGGTAGCGGTCAATTAATACTTCGTTAAGACGCGACTCCAGACCCTGTGGCGTTTGCTGCCAGCGCACGTAGCGCGCCGGAGAGCAGGCTCCCACGGTGTTTGGCGACTCGCCGGTCAGGTAAGAGGAAAGATAGCAGCGGCCTTCCGCCATAATGCACAGGCTACCAAAGGCGAACACTTCCAGCGGCACCGGCGTGACGCGGGCCAATTGCTTAACCTGGTGAATAGACAGCACGCGCGGCAGCACGACGCGGGCGACGTCAAAATTGCGATGATAGAAATTAATCGCTTCTTCGTTGGTCGCGGATGCCTGAACGGAGACATGGCGCTCAATATGCGGATAGCGCTCTGCGGCATACTCAAGCATGGCGATGTCGGCAAGGATCAGCGCATCGGCGCCCAGCTGTGCGGCCATATCCACGGCGCGTTGCCAGCGCACGTAGCCGTCAGGGTGCGCGAAGGTATTAATGGCGATATGCAGCTTACGGTTATGCTGATGTACGAAGCTCACCGCTTCTTGCAGCTTTTTCTCGGTGAAGTTAAGACCGGCGAAATGGCGGGCGTTGGTATCATCCTTCAGCCCGATATACACCGCATCGGCACCGTTTTCGATAGCCGCCTTCAGCGCCGGAAGGTTTCCGGCAGGGCAGAGCAACTCCATAATTCTTCCTGAGTTTGCGGCCCAGCAGGGGCGCATTATTGTTAATGAATAGGGATTTTAGTTAACCTATCGCTAATCATTTTTGATTTGAGGCAGACAAAAGCGTATTGATGACGCCAATAATCCCTCTGCCTCACGACATAATTGTTGATTTACGCCGCTATGTTGTTTAACTGATATGGCAAAATAACGGAACTATTGCATTCAGGGAGTAAAGCTTGTGTTGGATAAACTGCGTTCACGTCTGGTTCATGTAGCGCCTACTTTGATGAGCGTCCCGGTGAAATTGACGCCGTTCGCGCTGAAACGCCAGGTTCTGCAGCAGATGTTAAGCTGGCAGTTCCGCCAGGCGCTCAATGATGGCGAACTGGATTTTCTTGAGGGGCGTTGGTTGAGCATTGAGGTGCGCGATATTGGCCTGAAATGGTTTACCTCGGTGGAAAACGAGCGCTTAATTGTCAGCGACGCCGCCCAGGCGGACGTCAGCTTCAGTGCGGATGCCAGCGATTTACTGATGATTGCGGCGCGCAAACAGGACCCGGACACGCTCTTCTTCCAGCGTCGTCTGGTGATTGAAGGGGACACGGAGCTGGGGCTCTATGTCAAAAACCTGATGGATGCCATTGAGCTTGAGCAGATGCCTAAAGCGCTGCGCGTGATGCTGATGCAGTTGGCTGATTTTGTCGAAGCAGGCCTTAAATCGCCATCAGAAACTAAACATACATCGGTAGGTGAGCCATGCTGATTCGAGTCGAAATTGGAATTGATGCCCCGGGCATCGACGCGCTGTTGCGTCGTACTTTCAACGGTGATGGCGAAGCCAATCTGGTACGCGAACTGCGCGAAGACGGCCTGATTACGCTAGGTCTGGTGGCGACGGATGATGAAGGCCATGTTGTTGGCTATGTCGCCTTTAGTCCGGTGAGTATTGAAGGCGAAGAGTTGCAGTGGGTGGGGCTTGCGCCACTGGCTGTCGACGCTGAATATCGCGGCCAGGGTCTGGCGCGCCAGATGGTCTATGAAGGTCTGGATTCACTGAATGAATTCGGCTATGCCGCCGTGGTTACGCTCGGCGAACCGGCAATGTACAGCCGTTTCGGTTTTGAACGCGCCGCGCAGTACGATCTGCGCTGCCGCTGGCCGGACACCGAGGAGGCGTTTATGGTGCATCCTCTGGCAGATGACGCACTAAATGGCGTCCATGGTCTGGTGGAGTATTCCGACCACTTCAATCGCCTGTAAGGCTGTGCAGTAACGTTTCAAACGAACCATCACCGGTGACGAGGCGCTCTTTCTGGCGCTTCGTCAACTGCTTGATGCGATACTCCAGGCGGAGCGCCAGCGAGTGCTCGCCCACTTCACCAGAAAATACCAGCCGCAGTTCGCCTTTGCCGCGCAGCGCTTTTGCACCTTTCCCGCTCTGATGCTGGTGGAATCGCCGTTCAACATCAGTGGTGATACCGGTGTACAATTTGTCGTCTGCGGTTCGGACGAGATACAAAAACCAACGCACGTGTGCCAACCTGTCTGTGATGATGGACGCACCATAGCATAACGGAGAGAACAGATGGAAACGCTTGCTGCCATTAGCCGCTGGCTATCAAAACAACATGTAGTGACCTGGTGCGTGACGAGTGAAGGCGAGCTGTGGTGCGCCAACGCTTTCTACGTCTATGACCCGCAGCGCGTGGCTTTTTATGTGCTTAGCGAGGAGACGACGCGCCACGGACAAATGACCGGCAAACAAGCTCCGGTGGCCGGTACGGTGAACGGCCAGCCGAAAACGGTGGCGCTGATTCGCGGCGTCCAGTTCAAAGGCGAAATTCGTTTACTCGAAGGTGAGGATGCCGCAGAAAAACGTGCGCGTTACGTTCGCCGTTTCCCGGTAGCCCGCATGCTGCAAGCCCCGGTCTGGGAGCTGCGCCTTGATGAACTCAAGTTCACTGACAACACCCTCGGTTTCGGCAAGAAATTACACTGGCTGCGCGACTAACTTCCCATTTTAGGCAGCTCAATGATAAAGCGTGTGGCGACGGTATCTGACGTCACATGGATCCTGCCACCGTGCGCCCGCACGATCGATTTAACGATAGCCAACCCGATCCCGCTGTTGTCCCCCTTGCGCTGACGTGAAGGATCGACCCGATAGAAACGATCGAACAGTCGCGGCAGATGCTCAGGGGGAATCGGTGTCCCCGGATTCTCAACGCGATAGACGATCCGATCATTATCTTCACTTGCCTGTACGGTGACCGACATCCCGCGAGGCGTATAGCGGATAGCATTCGACAGCAGGTTATTGATAACCCGACGGATCATCAGCGGATCGCCCTCAATCAGCACCGACGAGCCAACAAAATTGAGCCTGACTTCGCGCTCCTCCGCCCAGGCTTCGAAGAACTCAAACACCTTCATGGTTTCCGTTTGCAGATCCAGCGGCATACGCTCGGGCACCAGCAGGTTTTCATCGGCCTGCGCCAGAAACAGCATATCGCTGACCATTTTTGCCATCCGGTTATATTCCTCGAGACTGGAATAGAGCACATCCTCCAGCTCTTTCACCGTGCGCGGATGGCTTAGGGCGATTTCCGTTTGCGTAACCAGATTGGTGATGGGCGTGCGCATCTCATGGGCTATGTCGGCGGAGAAGTTGGCCTGGCGGCGGAAAACGTCCTCGATCCGTCCGATCATCTGATTGAACGACACCACCAGCTGTTCCAGCTCAATGGGCACGCGTTCGGGCTCCAGCCGCACGTCGAGATTTTCGGAAGTGATATTCTTGATCCTCATACTGACATTTCGCAGCGGCTGGTGGCCTTTGCGCACGGCGATCAGCACGATCCCAATAATCATCAGGCTGATGACGGCGGCGATCATCATCAGATTACGTTTAAGTTCATCAAGATAGTGCAGATGGAAGTCGATCGACAGCGCGATAAGCAGCGTGTAAGTGCGATCGCCCGCGTGGATCGTTGAGGCAATCACACGGTAAGTCGTCGTCGGTCTGGCGCTGGCTTCATGACCGGGCATCGGCGGCATGTTGCTCCCTTCCCAGCGGAACATACGCTGGGATTTGAGCTCCTGAGCAAAGTCTTGTGTCGCGAGAATTGCAGAAAGATCCGGCCCATTTGGCGAGTGGTATAACTGCGGGTTATCGGGGCTGCGCAGCAGCACGGCGATATTTCGATAACTTGCCAGCGCACTACTGATATTGTTTATCTTCAACGCTTCCGGCGTATCCGGCGCGGTCAGCAGCGTGTTAAGCGTGGCGTTGACCTGTTTTAAATCGTTAACGTCCTGCTCGGCAAAATGTTTTTCCACCGAATACAACATGATTCCGGTGAATGCCGCGAAGGCAATAATGGTGGCGAGGCTAATGAAAAAGGTCAGGCGGGTGGCCAGCGAAAACGGGCGCCGATGCAGACTAAGCTTCATCGCGCACCTCAAGCACGTAGCCGACGCCACGCACGGTTTGAATCAGCTTCGGCGAAAAATCGTTATCGATTTTGGCGCGCAGACGTTTGATGGCGACGTCGATGGCGTTGGTATCGCTATCAAAATTCATATCCCACACCTGAGAAGCGATGAGCGAACGCGGCAGCACTTCCCCTTGATGGCGCAGGAAAAATTCAAGCAGGGTAAACTCTTTGCTGGTGAGCGTAATGCGGGTATCGCCTCGCATCACCTTACGAGAGACCAAATCAAGATGGAGATCGGCTACCTGAAACTGGCTTTCGGCAATGACCGCATTGCCCCGACGCAGCAGGGTTCTGACGCGCGCCAGCAGCTCCGCGAAGGCAAACGGCTTCACCAGATAATCATCCGCCCCCAGCTCCAGACCTTTCACTCGGTGTTCAATGGTGCCCAGCGCGGTCAATAGCAGGATCGGCATCCCCTTATTGGCGGCGCGCAGCATACGGACGATATCCCAGCCGTTCACGTCCGGCAGCATGATATCCAGTACCAGAAGATCGTAATCGGCGGTCATCGCCAGGTGATAACCGTTGAGGCCGTTGTCGGCATAATCGACCACAAAGCCTGCTTCCGTCAGCCCCTTGCTCAGGTACTCGCCCGTTTTAATCTCGTCTTCCACTACCAGAATTTTCACCTGCCCTCCGTCACCGCTGTGTGATGGAGTCATTCTAATGGAGCGAGTATTGATGGCAACGGCTAAGGGCTTAAATGACAGCATTGTCATTTAAGCCCTCGCCCGGTGTAGGCCGGATAAGGCGTAGCCGCCATCCGGCAATATGCGCGGTTGTGCCTGATGGCGGCTACGCCTTATCAGGCCTCCCCATTGCGGGTGTTCACAGTACCTACATAGTTAAGGTTACTGCGCCCACGCGTTTTGCCGCTTCAACTCGTCGTTAACCCTGGCGTTGATCTCTTTGAGCACCGCGGGAATATCGCCGTCGCAGCTGGCATAAATTTTATTAAAGCCGTCAGCGGTAATCTGCCGCACGGGGATCCAGTTTGGGATCTGCGGCATATAGCGCCCCTCTTTGGCGTAGGTACTGGCAAACACTTCCCAACGCGGATCATCGTGGTAATCCTTAATATTCAGCGTCTTGTTAACCGGTAACCTAACGATCGGCATCGACGTGCTATCCACCGCCATGCCGATCTTTTGCCCTTCCGGGGAGATTAAAAACTCAAGGAACCGCTTCGCCGCGGCTTTGCGCTGGCTGGTTTTCATTAAGAATGCGGTAGTGCCTTCCGCCATTGACGTTGCGCCACCGGGGCCGGCCGGTGGGGGCACCACGGTGTAGGTATCTTTCCCCGGATCTTTATCGAACAGAGCGATATGGTACGGGCCGGAAGAGTACATACCGGTCTGGCCGGAGCGGAATGAGGTGTTGGCATCGGCGGTGGTGTGGTTGATTGCCCCCGGCTGCGCCAGCCCCTCGCAAACCATACCGCGCATAAATTCCATCGCTGTGGCTATCTCTTTACTGTCCAGCGCGGCCTTAAATTTCCCCGGCTTGGTGGCGACTAAATAGTTACCGCCTGCCTGCCAAAGATAGGACGACGAAAATGAACTCGCGTATCCCCGCGTTGTGGCGAGCGGCATGGTAAAGCCGTAAGTATCTTTTTTACCGTTGCCGTCGGGGTCGTCATGGGTAAACGCCTGCGCCACTTTTTTCAGCTCATCCCAGTTGGTCGGCGCTTTGAGGTTGAGCTTGTCGAGCCAATCCTTGCGAATAAACAGGGCATAGGTATGCGCGGAAGTCGGCACGCCATAGTATTTACCATCCGGTAGCTGCGTGGATTTCCAGGCCGCCTCATAGACATCGCCGCCGCCTTTTAGCTCGCCGGGTTTAATCTCATCGACAATACCCAACTGCACCATCTGGCCAACAATAATGGCGTCGTTGAATACCACATCCGGCAGTGCCCCACCGGTGGCGGCACGTGCCAGACGCTGGTCAAAATCGGTGACCGCATTGAAGTATTTAATCGATATTCCCGTCTCTTTCTGGAACTGGTCGGCTAGCTTCTGATAAATCACTTTTGAATCATTGCTGGCGCGGATCCAGACATCCAGCTGTTCGCTGAAGGCCTGATGTGAGATAGGGAGTAACAGGGCCAAACTCAACGCTTTTATTTTGAGATGCATATATTTTGACTCCAGTTTTGCAGTGGATTATCTATCCCTGGACAGAGGTAAAAACAGATAAAAAAGCGAGTGAGAATGATGATAGGAGCGGGTTTAAGGTGAAACAATGTTTTAATTCTGGCACCGATCGGATATTGTGCCGTTGTGTGGTCTGACTCACAGTGAATATGAGGTCATATTTTTAATAAATAACTAATATATTGAAAATATTGAGTTTGTTGTTTATTGGGTAATTATCTGGTTTGCCATTTCCGCAATAAAACTGTGAGCGATTTAATCATTTAGACCAATAGTGTGATCGCCACGAATAATTCGAAAAAAATAATCAACTTTTTAGCGTGCTAATAACGATGTTCATTATCTGAGGCGAGTTTTTTGCCATAACCATCACACTCTTTCATCTCATCCAGCGGCTTAAATGACAATTTTGTCATTAACCTGTCACCGAGCAAACAGAGTCACTTCCTTAAAATCAGCGTATTACCAGCCCCTTTTCCTGGCTGAACAGGACGTGACATGTTTAATGCAAAGCAACTGACGCTGATGATGGCGTTTATTCTGGCCGGATGCACTTCGCTGGCACCGGACTATCAGCCGCCGGAAAACGTTGTGCCGGAGCAGTTCTCACTCTCGCAGGGGACGCTAGTGCCGACGAATAGCCGCTGGCAGGAAACCGGCTGGCAAACCTTTTTCGCTGACCCACAGGCTCGGCGCATGATTGATGTGGCTATACGTAACAACCGCGATTTGCGTATGGCGGTGCTGAACGTTGAGGCAGCTAGGGCGCAATATAACGTCACCGATGCCGGGCGTTATCCGCAGCTTAATGGCACTACCGGTGCAACCTACGAAGGCGATCTGCAAGGGCAAAAATCTACCAGCAAAAGCTACGATATTGGGCTGAACCTCAGCTACGAACTCGATTTTTTCGGCAAGCTGAAAAATATGAGCGAGGCTGACAAGCAGAACTTTTTCGCAAGTCAGGCCGCCCAGCGTGCGGCGCAAATCGTGGTGGTCACGAATGTTTCGCAAGCCTATTTCAACCAGCGCCGACTCACCGCACAGCTGGCGATTGCCAAAGAGACGCTGAAAAACTACCAGCAATCCTATGCGTTTGTGGAGCAGCAGCTCGTGACCGGCAGCACCAACGTGCTGGCGCTTGAACAGGCGCGCGGCGTGATTGAAAGCACCCGGGCCGATATCGCAAAACGAGAAGGCGAATTGGCGCAGGCGAGCCACGCGCTCCAGCAGCTTTTAGGAACCTACAAGACCCCGCTTGAGGAAAGCGCAACATCGGCCACGGCGGTGAACCCGTTGGTGCTCCCGCCTAATCTGCCGTCCACCATTTTGCTTCAGCGCCCGGACATTATGGAAGCGGAGCACCAGCTACGTGCAGCGGATGCCAATATCGGCGTGGCACGCGCGGCATTCTTCCCATCAATTACGCTCACCAGCGGCATCTCCTCTGGCAGCTCGTCGCTCTCGAGCCTGTTTAACGCTGCCAGCGGAATGTGGAATTTTGTCCCGAAGGTGGATTTGCCTATCTTCAACGCCGGACGTAACGAAGCCAACCTTGCGCTGGCGAACGTCAAGCAGCGACAGGCGGTGGTGAACTATGAGCAAAAAATTCAGACCGCGTTCCAGGCCGTTGCCGACACGCTCTCTCTGAGTGACAGCATTGAGGGCCAGCTGGCGGCCCAGCAGCGCTACTTAACCTCGCTGCAAATCACCTTACAACGTGCCCGGGCGTTATATGCCAGCGGGGCGGTCAGCTATATCGAAGTGCTGGATGCGCAGCGCTCGCTGTTCACCACCCAGCAGGCCATTCTCGACTTACGGTATTCCCAGCAGGTTAACGAAATTAATTTATTCAGCGCGCTTGGCGGCGGCTGGAAAGCCTAACTTTTCTTCAGGAGTTTTTAGATATGCGTAATGTAACCCCTCTTATTGGCGGAATTTTTATGCTGTTGGCGGCGAACGTGCAGGCGGCAGAAATGCAGCATGACGGGCACGGTCAGATGATGGAGATGAACACCCAGCAGCAGGTTATTGAAGGGACCGGCGTGGTGAAACACATCGATACGGATGCGAAGAAAATCACCATCGCGCATGAAGCCATTGCGGCCATCAACTGGCCCGCGATGACCATGCGTTTTACCTACAACGCGCCAACCGCAGCCATTAACCAGCTTAAAGAAGGCGACAAGGTGAACTTCAGCTTCGTCCAGCAGGGCAATCTTTCCCTTCTTCAGGATATCCAGGCGCAGTAATGATCATGACGACAGCCAAACTAAAATATACGGCGGCGATCGTCGCAAGCCTTATCGTTGGCGGGCTGTCGACCGCTGCGGTGAGCCATTTTTTTGCGTCCGATAAGCCGACGTCATCCGCGCCCGCCGAGCGTAAAGTGCTCTACTGGTACGATCCGATGAAGCCGGATGTGCGTTTTGATAAGCCCGGGAAATCGCCGTTTATGGATATGGATCTGGTGGCGAAATACGCAGACGAGGGTGGCGAAACTTCGTCAAGCGGCGTGCGTATCGATCCGACACAGGTTCACAATCTGGGGCTACGTACCGCGAAGGTAAGCAAAGGACGCCTCGACTATACGCAAACTTTGCCAGCAAACGTCAGCTATAACGAGTACCAGTTTGTTATCGTTCAGGCGCGCGCCGAAGGGTTTATCGAAAAGGTCTTCCCGCTGACCGTCGGCGATAAAGTGCGTAAAGGCACGCCGCTGGTGGTGGTAACGATCCCGTCGTGGGTTGAAGCGCAGAGCGAATATCTGCTGTTAGCCAACTCCGGCGGCACGGCAAGCCAACTGGACGGCGTGCTGGAACGTCTGCGTCTGGCGGGAATGCCGGAAGCGGATATCCAGCGCATGCGCACCACGCGGCGCGTGCAAACGCAGTTTACCCTTACCGCGCCAATTGACGGCGTCCTCACCGCCTTTAGCCTGAAAAGCGGCATGAACATCGCTAAAGATAACGTGGTCGCGCAAATACAGGGGATGAACCCGGTATGGGTAAGCGCCGCCGTACCTGAGTCGATTGCCTATCTACTCAACGATTCTACCCAGTTCACGGTTGCCATCCCGGCGTATCCGGGCAAAACGTTTACCGTGCAGAAAACCACTATTCTGCCCAGCGTTGACCCCGCCACCCGTACCTTGCAGGTACGTCTACAGGTCAATAATCCTGACGAACGGCTAAAGCCGGGGATGAATGCCTACCTGAAGCTGAGTGCGCAAAGCGATGAGATGCTGCTGATCCCGTCGCAGGCGGTGATTGATACCGGTGATGAGCAGCGGGTGATTACGGTGGATAGCCACGGCGAGTTTGTGCCAAAGAAAATTCAGGTGCTGCATGAATCCCGACACCAGACGGGAATCGGGAGCGGGCTGTCGGAAGGCGAGTCGATAGTGGTTAACGGCCTGTTCCTGATCGACTCGGAAGCCAATATCAGCGGCGCGCTGGATCGTATGCGACATACCGCTGACGCCCATAGCGGACATTAAGGAGACGGCGATGATTGAATGGATTATCCGGCGCTCGGTCGCCAACCGTTTTCTGGTGATGATGGGCGTGCTGTTCCTTGCACTCTGGGGCAGCTGGACGATAGTGAATACCCCGGTCGATGCGCTGCCGGATCTCTCGGATGTGCAGGTGATTGTAAAAACCAGCTATCCGGGCCAGGCGCCGCAGATTGTCGAAAATCAGGTGACCTATCCGCTCACCACCACCATGCTATCGGTGCCCGGGGCGAAAACCGTACGCGGCTTCTCGCAGTTTGGCGACTCTTACGTGTACGTCATTTTTGAGGACGGCACCGACCTGTACTGGGCGCGCTCGCGCGTGCTGGAATATTTAAACCAAGTGCAGGGTAAGCTGCCGCAGGGCGTTAGTTCGGAGATTGGCCCGGATGCCACCGGCGTCGGCTGGATTTTTGAATATGCGCTGGTGGATAAAAGCGGCAAGCACGATCTTTCTGAACTGCGCTCGTTGCAGGACTGGTTCCTCAAATACGAGCTGAAAACGATCCCCAACGTGGCGGAAGTGGCCTCGGTGGGCGGCGTGGTGAAACAGTACCAGGTACAGGTCGACCCGCTCAAGCTTGCCCAGTACGGCATCAGTTTAAGCGACGTGAAACAGGCGCTGACTACCTCCAACCAGGAGGCCGGTGGCTCTTCGGTCGAGATTGCCGAAGCGGAATACATGGTACGGGCGACGGGTTATCTCAAAAGCCTCGAGGACTTTAACCACATTGTTCTCAAAGCCGGAGAAAACGGCGTGCCGGTGTACTTAAAAGATGTCGCGCGGGTGCAGATTGGCCCCGAGATGCGTCGGGGTATTGCCGAGTTTAACGGCGAGGGCGAAGTGGCGGGCGGCGTGGTACTGCTGCGTTCCGGCAAGAATGCCCGTGAGGTGATAACGGCGGTGAAAGCGAAACTCGCCTCCCTGCAAAAAAGCCTGCCGCCGGGCGTTGAAGTGGTCACCACCTACGATCGTAGCCAACTGATCGACCGGGCTATCGACAACCTGCGCTCCAAGCTGGTTGAAGAATTTATCGTGGTCGCCGTGGTCTGTGCGCTGTTCCTCTGGCACCTGCGTTCGGCGCTGGTGGCGATCGTCTCGCTGCCGCTGGGGCTGTGCATTGCCTTTATCGTCATGCATTTCCAGGGGCTGAACGCCAATATTATGTCGCTGGGCGGTATCGCCATCGCGGTGGGGGCGATGGTGGATGCGGCGATCGTGATGATCGAAAACGCCCATAAACGCCTTGAGCACTGGCAGGAAGTGCATCCGAACGCGCGGATGGACAACGCCACGCGCTGGAAAGAGATAACCGATGCCGCCGTGGAGGTGGGGCCCGCGCTGTTTATCAGCCTGCTTATCATTACGCTATCGTTCATTCCCATCTTCACCCTGGAAGGCCAGGAAGGGCGGTTGTTTGGGCCGCTGGCCTTCACCAAAACCTATGCCATGGCGGGTGCGGCAGCGCTGGCGATTGTGGTGATCCCGATCCTGATGGGCTTTTGGATCAAAGGTAAGATCCCGGCGGAGGCGAGCAACCCGTTAAACCGTTTTTTGATTGCCCTCTACCATCCGCTGCTGTTGAAAGTATTGCGCTGGCCAAAGCTGACGCTGCTGGTGGCGCTGCTGTCGATCTTCACCGTGCTGTGGCCGCTTAGCAAGGTCGGCGGCGAATTTCTGCCTAAGATCAACGAAGGCGATCTGCTGTATATGCCCTCAACGCTGCCGGGTATTTCGCCGGGGCAGGCGGCGGTATTGTTGCAGCAAACCGACAAGCTGATTAAAACGGTGCCAGAGGTAGCCTCGGTATTTGGTAAATCAGGCAAGGCGGAAACGGCAACCGATTCTGCGCCGCTGGAGATGATTGAAACCACCATCCAGTTGAAGCCGCAGGATCAATGGCGTCCGGGAATGACGATTGACAAGATCATCGATGAACTTGACGCCACCGTGCGCCTGCCGGGGTTGGCTAATCTCTGGGTGCCGCCGATTCGTAACCGTATAGATATGCTCTCGACCGGTATTAAAAGCCCGATTGGTATCAAGGTGTCGGGCACATCGCTTGCCGATATTGACGCCGCGGCGCAACAGATTGAAACGGTAGCGAAAACGGTGCCGGGTGTGGTGTCCGCGTTGGCGGAGCGGCTGACGGGGGGACGCTATATTGATGTGGATATCAATCGCGAGAAAGCCGCGCGCTACGGCATGACCGTGGGTGACGTGCAGCTGTTTGTCTCGTCGGCCATCGGCGGTGCGACGATAGGCGAAACCGTCGAAGGGGTGGCGCGTTATCCGATTAATATCCGCTACCCGCAGGGATTCCGCGACGGCCCAACGGCGCTGCGCCAGCTACCGATACTGACGCCAACAAAGCAGCAGATTACGCTAGGTGACGTGGCGCAGGTGAAGGTGGTGTCTGGCCCCACGATGCTGAAAACCGAAAACGCCCGTCCGGCAAGCTGGATCTACATCGACGCGCGCGACCGCGATATGGTGTCGGTAGTGCATGACCTGCAAACCGCTATCAGTCAGAACGTGACCCTGAAGCCCGGTACCAGCGTGGCGTTTTCCGGCCAGTTTGAATTGCTGGAACACGCGAATAAAAAGCTCAAGCTTATGGTGCCGATGACGGTGATGATTATCTTTATCCTGTTGTATCTGGCGTTCAGGAGAGTTGATGAGGCATTGTTGATTCTGATGAGTCTGCCGTTTGCGCTAGTGGGCGGGATTTGGTTTATCTACTGGCAGGATTTTCATATGTCGGTGGCAACGGGCACCGGATTTATCGCCCTGGCGGGCGTGGCGGCTGAGTTTGGCGTGGTGATGTTGATGTATTTGCGTCACGCCGTGGAAGCCGACCCGACGCTGAAAAGTGCGGAAACCTTTAGTGAAGCGCGGCTGGATGAAGCGCTGTATCACGGTGCGGTTTTACGCGTGCGGCCTAAAGCGATGACCGTCGCCGTGATTATTGCCGGTCTGTTGCCCATACTTTGGGGAACCGGTGCCGGTTCCGAGGTCATGAGCCGCATCGCCGCGCCGATGATTGGCGGCATGATCACCGCGCCGCTGCTATCGTTGTTTATTATTCCTGCGGCTTATAAATTGATAGAATTACAGCGCAATAAACGCAAAGGATAACGGCCGCTGGCTGCGTTTTGCCGCATCGCATTAGACTTTGTTGCATTCCCGGCGGCGCTGCGCTTGGCCGGGCTACAAGATCGGTGCCCGGCCAAGCGCAGCGCCGCCGGGGGAAAACGGAGCAAAATCATGCACCACGTACTCATCACCGGTGCCACCGGCCTAGTTGGTGGGCACTTACTTAACTTGCTGCTTCGAGAGTCGCAGATTGAATCTATCACCGCACCGACGCGGCATCCGCTGGAGCACGCTTTCGGTATTGTGAATCCTCATCACTCCGATCTCACGGCGGCGCTGGCGCAGGTCTCAACACCCATAGATACCGTCTTTTGCTGCCTGGGCACCACTCAGCGCGAAGCCGGTTCGAAGTCAGCGTTCACTCACGTTGACTACGATTTAGTACTGGAAACCGCACAGACTGGCTTACAGCTGGGTGCGCAGCAGATGCTGGTGGTCAGCGCGATGGGTGCGAACTCCCACTCGCCGTTCTTTTATAATCGGGTGAAAGGTGAAATGGAAGCCGCGCTGATCGCGCAGGGGTGGCCAAGGCTGACCCTTGCTCGACCGTCAATGTTACTGGGTGAACGCGGTTCGCCGCGCTTGAGCGAGCGTCTGCTGGGGCCGCTGTTTAGCCTGCTGCCGGGGAACTGGAAATCAATCAAAGCGGAAGATGTGGCGAGGGCGATGCTGGCGACGGCGAAAAAACCGGGGGCGGCTTCTTTGACGATACTGTCGTCACGACAGCTTAGAGAAATGGCCCGGCAGTGAACCTGCCGGGCAGCATGATTACTGAATGTAGGTAAACGCCGTGGTCACGCGCTTCACACCGCTTACGCGGCTGGCGATATCGGCGGCGGCTTTACCTTCCCGGTCGGTCACCAGACCCATCAGGAAGACTTCGCCGTTCTCGGTCGTCACCTTCACATTTGACGATTTCACCTGATCGCTCGTTAACAGCTGAGAGCGGACTTTGGTGGTTATCCATGTGTCGTTAGACGAGGTGCCAAGGCTGATTGGCTGGCCCTGACGCACTTCGTTGAACACCTCGGTTGCCCCATCAACGCCGACGGCTATCTGCTTCGCGCGCGTGGCAAGGCTGAGATCCGGCGCCTGACCGGTCAGCAGGACTTTGCCCTGATACGCGGTGACGTTGATACGTGCTTCTTTCTTAATCTGTTCATCTTTCGACAGCGCGCTGTTTACACGTACTTCAAGCGTACTGTCATCCACCTGAGTTCCCACGGTACGCGGGTCAGTAGCGGCTTTAGTCCCCACTGCTGCCGTACCGACAACGGCGGCTGCAATACATCCTTGAAGCAGCAATGCGGAAATAAGGACTGCGAGGGCAGAAATGACCTTCATTTATTCTCCTTAGAGCCTATCCCATTAGGCTATTTTATTCGCCATTTTGGCATCGTGCAGTGCTCAAAATCCTCACGTACTCCAGTACGCTCCGGTTTTTGCGCGCTGTCCGCTGCCAAACTGTCTTCAACAACTACGCCTACCGGGATAGGCCATTAGTCGTCCTGGTGTGGGAAAAGCGTGTTATCAATCAGATCGCACAAACAGTTCACCGTGAGCATGTGCATCTCCTGGATACGCGCGCTGCGGTGTGAAGGAATGCGAATTTCCACATCCTGTTGACCGAGCAGGCCCGCCAGTTCACCACCGTCATAGCCCGTCAGGGCGACGATGGTCATATCACGCGTCACGGCAGCTTCTACCGCTTTCACGATATCGCGACTGTTACCGCGCGTTGAGATAGCCAATAGCACGTCACCGGCGTGACCCAGTGCGCGCACCTGCTTGGCGTAGATCTCATCGTGCAGACGATCGTTGGCAATCGCCGTTAAGACCACGTTATCACTATTAAGTGCAATCGCCGGTAAACTTGGGCGCTCTGTTTCATAACGGTTAATCATGCAGGCAGCAAAATGCTGTGCGTTGGCACCGGATGAACCGTTACCACAACAGAGAATTTTGTTGCCGTTCAGCAGTGACTGTACCAGGGTCATCGCGGCTCGGGAGATAGCATCCGGGAGCGCTTCTGCGGCGGCGATTTGGGTCTGGATGCTTTCGGTGAAGCACACTTTAATTCTTTCGAGCACGATATCCCTTTACATTCTATTAGCTAAAAGCGTTCTGGAACCATTCGATCTCATTGCCCGTGAAGGCTATCACATCGAAACGGCAATCCACAGTATCAAAACTCCCATTGTGCTGGGCAAGCCACAAGCGGGCAGTCTGTAATAATTTGTGTTGTTTGCTCCGGGTCACACTGGCGGCCGCGCCGCCGTATGCCCTCGATGACCGGAAACGGACTTCAACAAAAACCGTCACCGCGCCATCGCGCATCACCAGGTCAATCTCGCCGCAACGCGCATGCACGTTGGCGGCGACAAACCGTAGACCCTGATTTTCCAGCCAGCGACGCGCGCGAAGCTCTGCGTCGTCGCCGGTCTGTTTAGAGGTTAATTGGCGGGGACGATCTGCCCCTGCTGGTATTTGAGCCATGATAACTTCCTGTTAATCACGCAGTCCGAAGTTGCACTCAGGTCGCCGGTATTACCGTTCAGCTCAAAGCCCGGCACTCCGCGCATCTGCGCGAAATGGTTGGCCAGCGCCCAGGCATCCACGCCCATGGCATACAAACGTGCCAGCGAGTAGTCATTATTGACCGCGCTCAGCGCCTGCTGCATCAGTGCCGGGTTGCTGCCAGCCAGCATCGGGATTTCGCTGTATTGCAGACCTTCCATCTCCAGACGGAAATCCGGGCCGGCGGTGCCCTGGGCGCTGCGTGAGCTGGCGTACAGAAGGGAGCCGCTCTGGCTGCCGTTACGCATCGCAATCATCGGTTTGATAAAGGCAATCTCTTCCGGCGTTGCCACAATATAGGCAGCGTCTACCTTCCCGCTACCGCTAATCTGGGCGTCCGTCGGTGCCGGTGGAATGGTCAGGCCGCCGATGGTCACGCCTTGTGGTTGTGACTGAGCAGAAATAACCGGCGTACCGGACAGCGCAATACCTGAGCCGCCGTTCACGCCGCCGCGCAGTTCAGCCAGTGAACCCAATTTCTGCTGCAATACGGTGCCGCCGCCCAGCTTCTGCCACTCATCGGCAAAAGCCTGCGTCACACGGTCGCCAAGGGCATTGCGCGGCACCATCAGCAGCGGAGACTGTTTACCCTGGTCGTGAATGTGACGAGCCGCATCGCGAGCTTCATCTTCCGGCGACAGCGCGAAGTAGCAGATGTTGACGCGGTTGGTTACGGCTTCCGGCTGGTTAAGCGCCAGCACGTTCAGTGAGGTATTGCTTTTCAGCAGCTCATCGACATTGTTTTTCAACAGCGGGCCGACCACCAGACTCACGCCATCCTGCTGCGCCTGTGCCAGGATCTGATTCAGCGGCTGCGTGGAGGTATCATAAATTTTCAGCTCGGCCGATGGATTCGCCGCGACGTTTGCCACCGCCTGAGGCTGTGCCGCCGGAGCGGCTGGTGCCGAGGTGTTTTCCGGCGACGTAGACGTCGCTGCCTGCACCGGAGCGCTGGCGGCTGGTGCCTCTACCGGAGCCTGAGTTTGTGGGCGTGTCAAATCGGTCACTTCCGCCTGTGACGGGCTCACGACGTCGGTCGATGCGGATTGTGCGACCTGTTCCGGCACGGCGCTACCGTTAACCGGCGTGGTGCCGTTCTTCGCCGCTTCAAACCCTTTTTGGATAGCGCGGCCAAACACAGACGCCTGTCCGCTCAGAGGCAGCAGCAGGGCGATTTTATTGACCGATGCGGGTTTAAAGTTCTGCACGTTCGCGAGCTGTGAAGGTAATACCTTCGCGCCCGGATTTTGCGGGTAGCGGGTCTGCCAGTCTTTGATCCCGGCTTTCATCATGTCTGGATCGTTACGGTTATCAAACCATACGCGTTGCAGATCCAGCCAGCCTTGCAGCACGTTCTCATCGGCATTAATCACCAGCGCGTTAGCCTGCGCCTGAGTCATGGATGAGAGTGCCTGCCAGGTGGCATCGCTGTTTTGCTGCTTTTGGGGCTGCTCGGTCAGCAACGGCGCCTGGGCGATTAACGCTCGCAGCAATGCCAGCGACGGTTTACCCTGCTCGGCGGTGATGGTGTCTTGCCAGAAACGCGCCTGTAATGCGCTGTCGAAGTCATCGGCTTTCAGTTTTTGCAGCAGCGCCTGCGCACCGGCAAAATCTTTCTGCGCCAGCTTAATTTCCACCGCCAGCAGCGACTGCTCCTGACGCTGGGCCGCGTTCAGTTCCTGCGGCAGTTGGTTGTACAATTCCAGCGCCTGCTGGCTCTTGCCTTCCTTCAGCAGTGCACGAATGGCGAGTAATTGCCAGTTGGTCTTGCTATCATTCGAGCTTTGCTGCATTTGTTGCAGATAAAAGCCGGAATCAGCCTGTGTCGCACTCTGAAGTAGGGCGGTACTCTGATCGGGAGCCTGAGTTCCACAGCCTGCAAAAATCAGCGCAGCCAGGATAACAGGCAGACAGCGCACAGCTTTCATACGAGAAAATGTTGAGGGTACCATACTGTATCCAGTGATATTTTTTACGCAATGCTCAATATTAAATCGGCAATACGGACTAAACAATGAAACAACACGAATCGGCGGATAATTCTCAAGGCCAACTCTTTATTGTACCTACTCCAATCGGAAATTTGGCTGATATTACCCAACGAGCGCTAGAAGTATTGCAAGCTGTTGATTTAATTGCGGCAGAAGACACGCGACATACCGGTTTACTGCTGCAACACTTCGCGATCAGCGCCCGGATGTTTGCCTTACATGACCACAATGAGCAACAAAAAGCCCAGATGCTGGTGGCAAAACTCAAGGAAGGGCAGAACATCGCGCTGGTGTCCGACGCCGGCACGCCGCTGATTAACGACCCTGGCTACCATCTGGTGCGCACCTGTCGCGAAGCGGGCATCCGCGTGGTGCCGTTGCCAGGGCCGTGCGCAGCCATTGCCGCGTTAAGCGCCGCAGGTCTGCCTTCGGACCGTTTTTGCTACGAAGGATTCTTACCGGCTAAATCGAAAGGCCGTCGTGATGCGATGAAGGCGATTGAAGCCGAGCCGCGGACGATGATCTTCTACGAATCAACCCACCGTCTGCTCGATAGCCTGGAAGATATGGTCGCGGTATGGGGCGAATCTCGCTATGTGGTGCTGGCGCGTGAGCTGACTAAAACCTGGGAAACGATTCACGGCGCGCCGGTCGGGGAACTGCTGGCATGGGTGAAAGAGGACGAAAACCGTCGTAAAGGCGAGATGGTGCTGATCGTCGAAGGTCACAAGGCCCAGGACGACGAACTGCCTGCCGACGCGCTGCGCACGCTGGCGCTGCTGCAAGCCGAACTGCCGTTGAAAAAAGCGGCGGCGCTGGCGGCGGAAATTCACGGCGTGAAGAAGAACGCGCTGTATAAGTATGCGCTGGAGCAGCAGGGGGAATAAGTGTGAGCGCCTACCAACCACCTTTTGTCGTAACGCCTCTATTGCTCAATCTGGTGGTTGAAATTGGTGAGCTTATGGGGCATTGGGCTGCGATGGCCGGTCGGTCTTCCCCTTTGCTACGCAAAGAAAACCGTATTCGGACTATTCAGGCGTCGTTGGCAATCGAACATAACTCTTTGACTGCCGATCAGGTGACGGCGCTGATGGAAGGAAAGCGGGTTCTTGCGCCAGCGAAAGATATTCAGGAGGTCAGAAATGCTCTTCTGGCTTACGATAAAATGCCCGGATGGAAAAGCTTTCAACTCGCCGATCTGCTCGACGCGCATCGCCTTTTAATGGCTGGGTTGGTGGATGCTCCGGGACAGCTTCGTGCGGGTGATGTCGGGGCTTATCGCGGTCAAAAACTTGTTCATATGGCTCCTCCTGCTTCGCAGGTTCCACGCTTGATCGGCGACTTACTGCAGTGGCTAAAAGCGACGGATATTCATCCGTTGATTGCCAGCGCTGTGTTTCACTATGAGTTTGAGTTTATTCATCCGTTCGCCGACGGTAATGGCCGAATGGGACGGTTGTGGCAGACATTAATCCTGAGTGAATGGCGAATAGAACTAGGCTGGTTACCTGTCGAAACCCTGATTCACTATCAGCAGGAACGTTATTATCAGGTGTTGGGACAGTGCGATAACCGGAGTGATTGCACGCTATTTATTGAGTTTATGTTGGAAAATATTGCTGCTGCGCTCAAGGAAGGTTTAGCGCGACCGACGTTCATGTCGGAAGAAATGTCGGAAGAAATGTCGGAAGAAAATATCTCAGGTCTCACTTCCACTGAGATATTAGTGCTGAAAAGCTTAGCGCAAAAGCCCATGCTTACGGCGAAGACTATTGCATTGGAAATTGGTGTTTCTACACGAACCGTTGAGCGGGCACTCAAAACATTACAGCAAAATGGAAAGCTAAAGCGTGTGGGTTCGACTAAACGTGGCGAATGGCGGGTGCTGTAGCCTTCACACCCACCCTCCGTTTCGTCACTTAAACAATCTGTAGCTCAACCCCGGTTTCAGCCAGCGACGCAATGTCCGCTTCGCCGATCTCGTCATATTGCCGGATGGCGGCTTTGCCATATCCGGCCTACGCCACTGGTAGCCCGGGCGAGGCGTTTACGCCGACCCCGGGAGGTTCACCAAATCAGGTCACCGGCGCTGGGTTAAACACCGCCAATTGGTTGTGCAGCCCCCACTGATCCGAGAAGGTTTTCTTGCGGCCGCTCGCCACGTCGAGAATGAACTCGAACAGCTTCAAGCCCACATCCTCAATCGTTTCTTCGCCGGTGGCGATGGTGCCCGCGTTGATATCCATCAAATCGTACCAGCGGTTGGCAAGCTCGGTACGGGTCGCCATTTTAATCACCGGCACCGCCAGCAGGCCGTACGGTGTGCCGCGACCGGTGGTGAACACCTGCACGGTGATCCCGGAGGCGACCTGCTGCGTACCGCACACAAAGTCGCTCGCCGGTGTTGCCGCGTAAATCAGGCCGCGTTTGGTCGGGCGTTGACCCGGCGATAACACTTCCACAATGGCGCTCTTGCCAGATTTTGCGATTGATCCCAGCGCTTTTTCGACCACGTTTGCCAGCCCGCCTTTTTTGTTACCCGGAGACGGGTTGGCGCTGCGGTCGGTCTGCCCTAAGTCGAGATAGTTATCGTACCAGGCCATCTCTTCGAGCAGGCGTTTGCCCACTTCTTCATTGATAGCGCGCGGCGTTAACAGATGGATAGCGTCACGCACTTCGGTCACTTCCGAGAACATCACGGTCGCGCCGCAGCGCACCAGCAGGTCGGAAGCGTAGCCAACCGCTGGGTTTGCGGTGACGCCGGAGAACGCATCGCTGCCGCCGCACTGCATACCCACCACCAGCTCGGAGGCCGGGCAGATTTCACGTTGACGCTGGTTAAGTTTTTCCAGGTGACGTTCGGCCACCTGCAGAATATCTTCCACCATTGATTTAAAACCGACGTGCTGCTCGTCTTGCAAACGCACGATGCTGGCGCTATCGACCGGGATGCTTTGCACATCTTCCGTCCCTTCCAGCAGACGTTCCGGCTGAAGCTTTTCACAGCCCAGGCCGACAACCATCACTTCGCCACCAAAGTTTGGGTTGAGGGCCAGGTTGTGGATAGTGCGAATCGGCACCACGGCCGCCGGGGCATTGATGGCCACGCCGCAACCGTATAAGTGATTAAGGCCAACCACGCCGTCAACGTTCGGGTATTTCGGTAGCAAATCGCGCTCAATAATTTTGACGACGTAATCCACCACGCCCGCCACGCAGTGCACGCTGGTGCTAATCCCCAGCAGGTTTTTGGTGCCCACGCTGCCGTCGGCATTGCGGTAACCTTCGAAGGTATAGCCTTCGAGTGGCGGTAAAGGTTCCGGTACTTTGGTAGCCAGCGGCAGGGTGTTTAGCGGTGGCGCTTTTGGCAGCGTCACCGTGGACTCATCGATCCAGCTGCCTTTGACGATGTCGCGCACCGCGTAGCCGATAACTTCGCCGTAGCGAATAATTTCACCGTTTTGAGGAATATCCACCAGGGCAACTTTATGGCCTTGAGGAATATGTTCGATTAATTCCAGCCCGTCAGGAAAACGTGTGCCTGCTTTTAATCCGTTATCGTTGACAATAATCGCAACGTTATCTGTTGCATGTACTTTTATATAAAAGGCAGTGGGTGACTCTTGTCTGATTTCAATGTTCGCCATTGTCCAGCACTCTCCAGCTACGGGGTAAAAAGAATAATGTTTAAAAGTGTTTCGCTTCTGGTTATTTAAAATAAAAACACGGTCAGATTGGAATAAAGCATGTCAGGTGTTTGATTATGAAAATGTGATATAGATCACTCATTATCGTCATGCCCCGCAGGGTAAGGGTAGCAATGGTTGAAATTGTGCATCAGCGCCCAGTGTTGTGTGCATCTGCTCAATTAAATGATTTTATAAAGTCATTAAATTGGATGATTGCACAATGCCTGGCCAAGGCTTCATGATTATACTGAATCTCGATTTCATGGTGTCTTATTTTTGTCGATAGTTTATTGCCAATAAATAGTCAGAGAAATACACCTTAATAAAAACAATACAATTAAGGTGACCTGTACCCGAGGATAATAAAATGATGCACGATACCGCAGATGCTGCTGAAATAAAAAAAGGTATGCCAACCCGATATTTAATTTTACTGATTATTTTTATTGTTACGGCTGTGAACTACGCTGACCGCGCGACGCTCTCTATTGCAGGTACGTCGGTTGCAAAAGAGCTGAATCTTGACGCGGTATCGATGGGATATATCTTCTCTGCATTTGGCTGGGCATACCTGCTCATGCAGATTCCCGGTGGCTGGCTGCTGGATAAATTTGGTTCGAAGAAAGTCTATTCATACAGTTTATTCTTCTGGTCATTGTTCACGTTTTTACAGGGCTTTGTTGGCTTCTTCCCATTGGCATGGGCTGGCGTCTCCATGTTCTTCATGCGCTTTATGCTGGGCTTCTCTGAAGCGCCGTCCTTCCCGGCCAATGCCCGAATCGTGGCAGCATGGTTTCCAACGAAAGAGCGCGGCACTGCCTCCGCTATTTTCAACTCTGCACAATATTTCTCGTTAGCGCTGTTCTCTCCACTGCTCGGCTGGCTGACCTTTGCCTGGGGTTGGGAGCATGTGTTTACCGTAATGGGCGTGATTGGTTTCGTGCTGACCGGCCTGTGGATCAAGTTCGTCCATAACCCAACCGACCATCCACGGATGACCCAGGAAGAGCTGAAGTTTATTGCGGACAACGGCGCAGTGGTTGATATGGACCATAAAAAGCCGGGTAGCGATGCCGCTAAAGGTCCGAAAATGGATTACATCAAGCAGTTGCTCAGCAGCCGTATGATGTTAGGTATCTTCTTCGGGCAGTACTTCCTGAACACCATCACCTGGTTCTTCCTTACCTGGTTCCCGATTTATCTGGTGCAGGACAAAGGCATGTCGATTCTGAAGGTGGGGATGGTCGCTTCTATTCCGGCGCTGTGCGGCTTTGCTGGTGGGGTACTGGGCGGACTGTTCTCTGATTATTTGATCCGTCGCGGTTGTACGCTGACCTTTGCGCGTAAGCTGCCTATTGTCCTCGGCATGTTACTGGCCTCAACGATTATTCTGTGCAACTACACCGATAATACGGCGCTGGTGGTGGCCCTGATGGCCCTCGCATTCTTCGGTAAAGGCTTCGGCGCGCTGGGCTGGCCGGTTATCTCCGATGTGGCGCCAAAAGAAATTGTTGGACTGTGCGGCGGGATGTTTAACGTCTTCGGCAACGTAGCCTCTATCGCCACTCCGCTGGTCATTGGCTATATCGTCAGCGAGCTGCACTCCTTTAATGGTGCACTGATTTTTGTAGGCTGTTCCGCCTTGATGATGATGGTGTGCTACCTGTTCGTGGTAGGCGACATTAAGCGTCTGGAATTGCGGAAATAAGTCACGACTCACTTAAGGTAAAGAAAATGGATAACGCGATTTTCCCTAACAAATTCAAAGCAGCACTGGCTGCAAAAGAAATCCAGATTGGTTGCTGGTCAGCGCTGTCTAGCCCAATCAGCACGGAAGTTTTAGGTCTGGCTGGGTTCGATTGGTTGGTGCTCGACGGCGAACATGCGCCGAACGATGTCACGACGCTTATCCCACAGCTGATGGCGTTAAAAGGCAGCGCTAGCGCGCCGGTGGTTCGCATCCCAACCAACGAACCGGTGATTATCAAACGTATGCTGGATATCGGTTTCTACAACTTCCTGATTCCGTTTGTGGAAACTCAGGAAGAGGCGGCGCAGGCGATCTCCTCCACCCGTTATCCGCCGGAAGGTATTCGCGGCGTCTCCGTGTCTCACCGCGGCAACATGTTTGGCACCGTGCCGGATTACTTTGCGCAGTCGAACAAGAACATCACCATCCTGGTACAAATCGAAAGCCAGCTGGGCGTGGATAACGTGGACGCCATTGCGGCTACCGAAGGCGTAGATGGGATCTTTGTTGGCCCAAGCGATTTAGCGGCAGCACTCGGCCATCTTGGCAATGCATCACACCCGGAAGTGCAAAAAGCGATTCAACATATTTTTGCCCGTGCCAAAGCGCACGGTAAACCAAGCGGCATCCTGGCACCGGTTGAAGCTGATGCGCGCCGTTACCTGGAATGGGGCGCCACCTTTGTGGCCGTAGGCAGCGATCTGGGCGTATTCCGCGCTGGAACCCAGAAGTTAGCTGACGCTTTTAAAAAATAACCCCTGGCGAATTACTGCAAAATTGAGGAAATGACGATGAAAGTTGGCTTTATTGGTCTGGGCATCATGGGTAAACCAATGAGTAAAAATCTGCTGAAAGCAGGTTACTCGCTGGTGGTTTCTGACCGTAATCCTGAAACGGTTGCTGAACTGATTGCCGCGGGCGCGGAATCGGCGACAACGGCAAAAGCGATTGCCGAGCAGTGTGATGTGATCATCACCATGCTGCCAAACTCTCCGCACGTTAAAGACGTTGCGCTGGGTGAAAACGGCATTATCGACGGGGCAAAACCGGGCACCGTGCTGATTGATATGAGCTCGATTGCTCCATTGGCAAGCCGTGAAATTAGCGATGCGCTGAAGGCGAAGGGCGTGGATATGCTCGATGCGCCGGTCAGCGGCGGCGAACCAAAAGCTATCGACGGCACGCTGTCGGTGATGGTGGGCGGTGATAAAGCGATCTTCGACAAATATTATGATCTGATGAAAGCGATGGCAGGCTCCGTGGTGCACACCGGCGAAATTGGTGCGGGCAACGTGACCAAGCTGGCAAACCAGGTGATTGTGGCGCTGAATATCGCCGCCATGTCGGAAGCGTTGACGCTGGCGACTAAAGCGGGCGTCGACCCGGATCTGGTGTATCAGGCAATTCGTGGCGGCCTGGCAGGCAGCACCGTGCTGGATGCGAAAGCGCCGATGGTCATGGACAGAAACTTCAAGCCGGGCTTCCGTATCGATCTGCACATTAAAGATCTGGCCAACGCGCTGGATACCTCCCACGGCGTCGGCGCGCAGCTGCCGCTGACGGCGGCGGTGATGGAGATGATGCAGGCACTGCGTGCCGACGGTCTGGGAACCGCCGACCATAGCGCAATTGCGTGCTACTACGAGAAGCTGGCGAAAGTCGAAATTTCTCGCTAAGGACGTGGTGCCCGGTGGCGGTACGCTGACCGGGCCTACACAGTAGGCCACGCCATCCGGCGTCGTGCGCGAATAGGCTCAGATATGAAAATCGTTATCGCCCCAGACTCTTATAAAGAAAGTCTTTCTGCCTCTGAGGTAGCACAGGCAATAGAAAAAGGATTTCGGGAAATTTTTCCCCAGGCGCAGTTTGTCTCCGTGCCGGTCGCCGACGGTGGAGAAGGCACGGTTGAGGCGATGATCGCAGCCACGCAGGGGCAAGTGATGACCTCAACGGTCACCGGCCCTTTAGGCGATGCCGTTTTGGCCCAGTGGGGGCTCTCGGGCGACGGCAGTACGGCGTTTATTGAGATGGCGGCCGCCAGCGGTCTGGCGCTGGTGTCTCCTGAGTTACGCAATCCGTTAATTACCACCTCTTACGGCACCGGAGAGCTTGTGCTACAGGCGCTGGAAAGCGGGGTGAAAAAAATCATTATCGGTATCGGCGGCAGCGCCACGAATGACGGTGGGGCCGGAATGGTACAGGCACTGGGGGCAAAACTGTGTGATGCCAATGGTGCTGAAATCGGCTTTGGCGGCGGTAGCCTGATAAGCCTGAATCATATTGATATCAGCGGTCTTGATAGCCGTTTGCAAGATTGCAGCATCCGGGTGGCCTGTGATGTGACCAACCCGCTTACGGGCGCGTTTGGCGCATCCCGCATCTTTGGCCCACAAAAAGGGGCCAGCGAGGCGATGATTGTTGAGCTGGATAATAACCTTGCCCACTTCGCCGAGGTGATTAAAAAATCGCTGCGGGTGGACGTGAAAGAGGTTCCCGGCTCCGGCGCGGCTGGCGGTATGGGCGCAGCTTTAATGGCGTTTCTTGGCGCTGAGTTACGCAGCGGCATCGAGATTGTTACCCAGGCGCTCAATCTGGAAGAACATATTCATGACTGCACGCTGGTGGTGACCGGAGAAGGTCGCCTTGATAGCCAGAGTATTCACGGTAAAGTGCCGGTTGGCGTCGCCAGCGTGGCGAAGAAATACCATAAACCGGTGATTGGCATTGCCGGTAGTCTGACCCGCGATGTCGGGATTGTGCATCAGTACGGCATTGATTCGGTGTTCAGCGTATTGAACCGCATTGGCTCACTGGAAGAGGCATTTCGCGAGGCGGCGGACAACATTTACCTGACCTCACGTAATGTTGCCGCGACGATTAAGGTGGGGATGCTCACTCAAGGGTGACATCGTCGCGCAAACCCTCTATACTTCGCGCCGAAGCTGACCAGACAGTCGCCGCTTCGTCGTCGTCCTCTTCGGGGGAGACGGGCGGAGGGGAGGAAAGTCCGGGCTCCATAGGGCGAGGTGCCAGGTAACGCCTGGGGGGTGTAACAGCCCACGACTAGTGCAACAGAGAGCAAACCGCCGATGGCCCACGCAAGTGGGATCAGGTAAGGGTGAAAGGGTGCGGTAAGAGCGCACCGCGCGGCTGGTAACAGTCCGTGGCACGGTAAACTCCACCCGGAGCAAGGCCAAATAGGGGTTCATAAGGTACGGCCCGTACTGAACCCGGGTAGGCTGCTTGAGCCAGTGAGCGATTGCTGGCCTAGATGAATGACTGTCCAACGACAGAACCCGGCTTATCGGTCAGTTTCACCTCTTAAAAAACCCCGCCTCGGCGGGGTTTTTGCTTTTCAGGAGCCGGGCTGCGCATGAGCGCATTATGCTAAATAGTTACCATATCCTTACAAAGAATAGAGTTATTAACTGAATCTGTTTAACTTTGTGATAAGCCTCATTTTTTTGCTTTTATAAAAGTAACATTTCATTAACCTTAACTTATGCGCTATCTCACACCTTCGTCTTAGCTAAAGCCTACGTACAAAAGTACCGAAATCACAAAATCATTAAAAAACATAACGTTATGTTGTTTTCGGAACGCATCAAAACAATCCATTCCTCTCTTTTTTAGTTAAAAGAGAAATTACAGGACTGATATTCCGCTGATAGGAGAAATATCTTCTTTTTCTGGCCCAGCCTGACGCAATAACCGGCAATCTTTTTCTCCTTAACCCGCGCTATTATTTACTCACTCTGAAAAAGGCAGTGAATATAACTGCAATATTCAGTTTTTCTGGAATATCAAACCGCATTAGAACAATAAACCCTACACACCAAGAGTGAGACTTTGTTATGGAAACAATCTCAGTGGTACCCGTGCGCACGTCGACTGCCGCAGCGCGAGCGGGGATGTCGGAAAGTGAGTGGCAGACGGCAATAAAGTTCGACAGTACCGATGTGGGCTGGATCATCATGAGTATCGGGATGGCGATAGGCGCCGGGATCGTGTTCTTGCCCGTTCAGGTGGGATTGATGGGATTGTGGGTTTTCCTGCTCTCTTCAATCGTTGGCTATCCGGCGATGTATCTTTTCCAGCGCTTGTTTATTAATACCCTCGCCGAATCCCCGGAGTGTAAAGACTATCCCAGCGTTATCAGTGGCTACCTCGGTAAAAACTGGGGGATTTTATTAGGTGCGCTCTATTTCATCATGTTGGTTATCTGGATGTTCGTGTACTCCACGGCCATCACCAACGACAGCGCTTCTTATCTGCATACCTTCGGCGTCACCGACGGACTGCTATCTGAAAATCCATTCTATGGCCTGGTGCTTATCTGCGTGCTGGTTGCCATTTCATCGCGCGGCGAAAAGCTGCTGTTTAAAGTCTCAAGCTTTATGGTGCTGACCAAACTGCTGGTGGTGGCGGCATTAGGGGCGTCGATGGTGGGAATGTGGCATCTGTATAACGCCGGTACGCTACCGCCGATGGGGCTGCTGATTAAAAATGCGATTATCACGCTGCCGTTTACGCTGACTTCAATCTTGTTTATTCAGACCCTAAGTCCGATGGTTATCTCCTATCGCTCGAAGGAAAAATCACGCGAAGTTGCCCGACATAAAGCGCTGCGCGCCATGAATATCGCCTTCGGGATTCTGTTTGTGGTGGTCTTTTTCTATGCCGTCTCGTTCACGTTGGCGATGGGGCATGATGAAGCGGTGAAAGCCTATGAGCAGAACATCTCGGCGCTGGCGATTGCCGCCCAGTTCATCAACGGTAGCGCGGGTGCATGGGTCACCGTGGTCAGCGTTATTCTCAATATCTTTGCTGTGATGACCGCGTTCTTCGGGGTGTACCTGGGCTTTCGTGAGGCCACGCAGGGGATTGTGATTAACCTGCTGCGCCGCAAAATGCCGGAAGAGAAAATCAGTCAAAATCTGGTACAGCGCGGCATCATGCTGTTCGCTATCCTGCTGGCCTGGAGCGCAATTGTGCTCAATGCGCCGGTGCTGAGCTTTACCTCTATCTGTAGTCCTATTTTCGGGATGGTGGGCTGTCTGATCCCTGCCTGGCTGGTCTACAAGGTTCCCGCGCTGCATAAATATAAAGGTGCTTCTTTGGTGATCATCATCATCACCGGTTTACTGCTGTGCGTCTCTCCATTCCTGGCATTTTCCTGATTAATTGGTGGTAAAAATGGTTGAAGTCAAAATGAACCCGCTGTGGGATGCGCTGATTAAAGCGGTGAAGCAGAATGTTAAACCGGCGATGGGCTGTACTGAACCGGTATCGCTGGCGTTGGCAAGCGCTATCGCCGCCTCCCACCTCGCTGGTCGTGTGAGCCATATCGAGGCCAAAGTCTCTCCTAATCTTATGAAGAACGGGATGGGGGTGACCGTACCGGGTACGGGCATGGTTGGGCTGCCGATTGCCGCCGCAATTGGGGCGCTGGGCGGCGATCCGCAGGCGGGTCTGGAAGTGCTGAAAAGCGCGTCGGTAGAGGCGATTGCGGCAGGAAAGGTGCTGCTGGCCAGCGGCAAGGTGTCGGTGACGATTGCACAACCGTGCGATGAAGTGCTCTATGCCAGTGCCACCGTTTATACCGCAGATGAATCTGCCACCGTCACCATTGCGGGCGGCCATACGCGGGTCATCCGTATCGTAAAAAATGGCGTTACGCTGTTGGACGCCAGCCGCTGTGGCGGTGAAACAGAAGAGCAGGCGGTCTCGCTTTCAGAGGTAACGCTCAAACAGGTGGTAGAGTTTGCCGAGCAGGCTCCTTTTGACAAAATCAGCTTCATTCTGGATGCGGCGTTGCTGAACAATGCGTTATCTCACGAAGGCTTGCGCACGCAGTATGGTCTGCATATTGGCGTGACGCTACAGCGCCAGCGTGAGCGCGGGCTGCTGGCGAAAGATCTGTTGAGTGACATCATGATCCGCACCTCGGCGGCCTCCGATGCGCGTATGGGCGGAGCGTGCTTACCTGCAATGAGCAACTCGGGGTCGGGTAATCAGGGCATTGCTGCCACCATGCCGGTCGTGGTGGTGGCTGAGCATCTGGCGTGCTCGCAGGAAAAACTGGCGCGAGCGCTTATTTTGTCGCACATGACGGCTATCTATATTCATCATCAGTTGCCTATGCTGTCAGCATTGTGTGCGGCAACAACGGCCTCAATGGGCGCGGCAGCGGGCATTTGCTGGCTTATTGATGGCAGCTATCGCAGCATCTCAATGGCGATTAGCAGCATGATTGGCGATGTCAGCGGGATGATTTGTGATGGTGCCTCCAACAGTTGCGCGATGAAGGTCTCCACCAGCGTCTCGTCGGCGTGGAAAGCGGTGCTGATGGCGCTGGATGAAACTGCGGTGACGGGCAATGAGGGCATTGTCGCGAACGATGTGGAGCAGTCGATCAGTAACCTTTGCTCACTGGCCTGCCACTCTATGCAGCAAACCGACAAACAGGTGATTGAAATTATGGCCAGCAAACTAGCTTGAAATACGCCCCGGCCTTGAGCCGGGGTTTTTACGTCTGACCGTGTTTTCCTGCCCCCTCAACGTCTATTTCCCCCTTGTGCAAAACAACCATTTCGTAGAAATGCGATGCCACGCACAAAACGCTGTTTATGATATTTCTGATGGTTTTAATGTGCGCTTTCGTCAGATTGGTTGGTCTTTTCGGTTGCCAATGTATGCGAATGCAGTATTTATGTGTGGGCGTTGTTTGGGATTGTATGTTTATTTTTTGTTAAAATAAATGATGTGTATATGCTGATAATTATGAATATGGCGTCGGAGTTATGTGATGTTGCGCGAATAAAAGCGTAAATAAATAAATTTTTATCGGTTTATTTTATAAATTAAAAATAATGTTAATTTTATGGGTGCGTGTAATTTAGCCGAGAAATGGTTGAATGGTGATCTGTTTTATATATTTTTGTCAGGATTAAATTGTATTAATTATCGCCATAAAATAAATTTATACACCATTATTTCGTTGATGAAAATCATCATAATGCCACTTTGAATTGTGCTTATAGCTTTGATTTTAAACTCTTTTTGTCTATTTTTATGTGAGTTGTAAGAGAGTGTTAAACTGAATTGTGAGAGATAGCACATATCTTTCGTGGCTATATTTATTAGAATCCATCTCGCCAAGTGAAAATAACGGGGAGAGAAAAATGGATAATGTTCTTCTACCAAAAACACAGCAACTTGTCGTGTTTCAGGAAGTCATTAGAAGTGGCTCTTTCGGCTCCGCTGCAAGGCAGCTGGGTCTTACCCAGCCGGCGATCAGTAAGATTATTAACGATATCGAATCGAACTTTGGTATCGAACTGATGATCCGTAAAAATACCGGTGTCACGCTCACCAGTGCCGGACAGGTGTTGCTCAACTATTCAGAATCTATCACTCGTGAAATGACCAATATGGTCAACGAGATGAACAGCCTGAGCTGCAGCAGCGTCGTTGATGTCTCATTCGGTTATCCATCGCTTATCGGTTTCACCTTCCTGCCTGAAATGATTAAAACCTTCAAAGAGGTGTTTCCGGCAGCTCAGGTCACGATGTTTGAAAATCAGCTCTCCTCGCTCTTGCCAGCGCTGCGTGATGGCCGCCTGGATTTTGCCATTGGGACGCTGAACGATGAAATGCAGCTTCAGGATTTACAGGTTGAACTGCTTTTTGAGTCTGAATTTGTTGTGGTCGCCGCAAAATCGCGAACGTGTACGTCAACGCTAACGCTGGAATCGCTCTCGAATGAGCAGTGGGTTTTACCGCAGACGGATATGGGCTACTACAAAGAATTACTCAACACCCTTCATCATCACCACATCAATACTGAAAGCATCGTCAAAACCGACTCGGTCGTCACTATTTATAACCTGGTTTTAAACGCCGGTTTTTTAACCGTTATTCCGAAAGATATGATCGCCCCTTTCGGTTCAGACCAATTTATTATGTTACCGGTTGAAGATGATTTACCGGTAGCGCGCTACGCAGCCATTTGGTCAAAGAATTACCGTATAAAAAAATCTGCCTCAGTGCTGGTTGAGCTTGCGAAAAAATACTCTTCGCGAAACGAGGCCGTTGCGGTGAATTAAAAAAAGGCTGCTGCTTAATTTAAAAGAAACCCAGAGCGACGTATTACTCTGACACTTTATTATTGTCTAAAATCAGAACGCTATTCTGATAAGAGGATAAAATGCATATTACATACGACCTGCCTGTTACTCTTGATGATATTAAAACAGCGAAAAAAAGACTTGCCGGTAAAATTTATAAAACCGGGATGCCGCGTTCGAATTATCTCAGTGAAAAATGCAAAGGCGAGATATTCCTTAAATTTGAAAATATGCAGCGCACCGGCTCGTTTAAGATCCGCGGTGCTTTCAATAAATTGAGCGCTCTATCGGATGCTGAACGCCGTAAAGGGGTGGTGGCGTGTTCGGCGGGCAACCATGCACAGGGCGTTTCCCTCTCCTGCGCCATGCTGGGCATTGACGGCAAAGTTGTGATGCCGAAAGGGGCGCCAAAGTCTAAAGTGGCGGCGACACAGGATTACTCGGCAGAGGTCATTCTGCACGGAGATAACTTCAACGATACCATCGCCAAAGTCAGTGAAATCGTCGAAATGGAAGGACGTATTTTTATCCCACCTTATGACGATGCGTTAGTCATCGCGGGGCAGGGAACCATTGGCCTGGAAATACTGGAAGATCTCTATGATGTCGATAACGTCATTGTGCCAATTGGCGGCGGTGGGCTGATTGCCGGGATTGCAACGGCGATAAAATCGATTAACCCAACGATTAAAATCATCGGCGTGCAGTCGGAAAACGTACACGGAATGGCGGCCTCGTTCTACGCGGGTGCTATCACCAATCATCGCACCAGCACCACGCTGGCGGACGGTTGTGATGTGGCGCGTCCCGGAAATTTAACCTTCGAAATTGTTCGTCAGCTCGTCGACGATATTGTATTGGTCACCGAAGATGAAATTCGTGACAGTATGGTGGCACTGATCCAGCGTAATAAAATTATCACTGAAGGCGCAGGCGCACTGGCATGTGCGGCGTTATTAAGTGGCAAGCTTGATGAGTATATTAAGGGGCGGAAAACGGTCAGCATTATTTCTGGCGGAAATATTGACCTGTCACGTGTTTCTCAAATTACAGGATTTGTTGCAGCGTAAATTATTTCTCTGACTGTTGCAGGCAGCATCTATATTACACGTTTGGTGTACGGCTGCCTGACGTTTTAAAACAACGAAAACATTAATCAAAGGATACGTTATGAGTACAACAGAAAGTATTAATGTTAGTTCAGCCAAAGAGTCCTCCTGGCGCAAATCAGATACCACGTGGACGTTAGGATTATTTGGTACAGCAATCGGCGCCGGGGTTTTATTCTTCCCTATTCGTGCGGGTTATGGCGGTCTGATCCCAATACTGTTAATGCTGGTGCTGGCTTATCCTATCGCGTTTTATTGCCACCGTGCGCTGGCGCGTCTGTGCCTTTCCGGCTCTAATCCTTCCGGTAATATCACCGAAACGGTTGAAGAGCACTTCGGGAAAATGGGCGGGGTGGTCATTACGTTTCTGTACTTCTTCGCAATCTGTCCGCTGTTATGGATTTACGGCGTCACCATTACCAATACTTTTATGACCTTCTGGGAAAACCAGCTACAAATGCCGGCGCTGAACCGTGGGCTGGTGGCGATGTTCCTGCTGCTGTTGATGGCGTTCGTTATCTATTTCGGTAAAGACCTGATGGTCAAGGTGATGAGCTTCCTGGTGTTCCCGTTTATCGCAAGCCTGGTGTTGATTTCCCTGTCGCTCATTCCTTACTGGAACTCAGCCGTCATCAGTCAGGTGAATCTGAGTGAAATCTCAATGGTCGGCCATGACGGTATCCTGGTAACGGTATGGCTGGGTATTTCCATCATGGTGTTCTCCTTTAACTTTTCACCGATTGTCTCCTCGTTTGTGGTCTCAAAACGTGAGGAGTATGAAGGTGAGTTTGGCCGCGAATTTACCGAACAGAAATGTTCAAAAATCATCTCTCGCGCCAGTATGTTGATGGTTGCGGTGGTGATGTTCTTTGCCTTTAGCTGCCTGTTCACTCTCTCGCCACAAAATATGGCCGAAGCGAAAGCGCAAAACATTCCGGTGCTCTCTTATCTGGCGAACCACTTCTCTACCATGGCGGGTGAAAAATCGACATTTGCAACCACGCTGGAATACGGTGCTTCTATTATTGCGCTGGTCGCTATCTTTAAATCTTTCTTTGGACACTACCTGGGCACGCTGGAAGGGTTAAATGGCCTGGTGCTGAAGTTCGGCTATAAGGGCGATAAAACGAAGGTCTCTACCGGTAAGCTCAACACCATCAGCATGATTTTCATCATGGGCTCTACCTGGGTTGTGGCTTACGCCAACCCGAATATTCTGGACCTGATTGAAGCAATGGGCGCGCCGATTATTGCCTCGCTGCTGTGTCTGCTGCCGATGTACGCTATCCGCAAAGTTCCGGCGCTGGCGAAATACCGTGGCAAGCTGGATAACGTTTTTGTCACCGCGATTGGCCTGCTGACCATTCTGAATATTGTGTATAAGTTATTTTAATTATCTTACTCAGGATGAGTGGAGTGTGATATGAATGAATTTCCGGTTGTACTGGTGATTAATAGCGGTTCGTCGTCGATTAAATTTTCCGTATTGGATGTTGAAACTCATGATGTATTACTGGCGGGTATTGCGGAAGGAATAAATACCGAGCGAGCGGGGTTATCAATTAATGGTGGCGAGGCTTCTGCATTATCCCAACCGACTTATGAGGTGGCATTACAAGCCATTTCATTTGAACTGGAAAAACGCAATCTCATAGACAGCGTGGCCTTAATTGGCCACCGCATTGCGCACGGTGGCGATATATTCACCCAGTCGGTATTAATAACGGATTCAGTCATTGAGAACATCCGTAAAGTTTCGCCACTGGCGCCATTGCATAACTACGCCAACCTGAACGGGATTGAGTCTGCAAGGCACCTTTTCCCGTGCGTACCGCAGGTGGCGGTGTTTGATACCAGTTTCCATCAGACGCTGCCGCCTGAGGCGTATCTCTATGGATTACCCTGGAAATATACCGAGGAGCTGGGCGTGCGCCGCTACGGTTTCCACGGGACATCTCACCGCTACGTCTCCCGTCGGGCCTATGAATTACTGGGGCTTCCCCAGCAGGATTCTGGGTTGGTGATTGCTCACTTAGGTAACGGCGCATCCATTTGCGCGGTACATAATGGCAACAGCGTCGATACCTCCATGGGAATGACGCCGCTGGAAGGTTTGATGATGGGAACGCGCTGCGGCGACGTGGATTTTGGCGCCATGGCGTGGATTGCCAGTCAGACTCAGCAAACCATGAGCGACCTTGAGCGCGTAGTGAATAAGGAGTCGGGGTTACTGGGCATCTCCGGCCTGTCATCTGATTTACGCACGCTGGAGAAGGCCTGGCACGAAGGCCATGAACGCGCGCGGCTGGCGATTAAAACCTTTGTTCATCGCATTGCCCGTCATATTGCCGGGCATGCCGCTTCCCTGACGCGTCTGGATGGCATTATTTTTACCGGCGGTATTGGTGAAAATTCGGTTTTAATTCGCCAACTGGTTATTGAGCATTTGCAGGTGCTGGGTATTGCGTTAAATCCCCAGATGAACAAACAACCTAATTCTCACGGTGAGCGGATTATTTCTGAAAAACATTCACGGGTGCTGTGTGCTGTTATTCCGACGAATGAAGAAAAAATGATTGCGCTGGATGCAATCCGCCTGGGAAATATTAATACGGTTGCTGAATACGCCTGATTTAATCACTTTTAGAGCCTATCCCATTAGGCTATTTTATTCGCCATTTTGGCACCAGGCAGTGCTCGAAATCCTCACGTACTACGTGTACGCTCCGGGATCGAAGCGCTGTCCGGCACCAAACTGGCTTCAACAATTACGCCTACTGGGATAGGCTCTTATTATTAAGAGAAGAATTTTCATGAAGGTAGATATCGATATTAACGATAGGCTGTTTGCCGATGCATGGCGAGGATTTAACGGTAGCGATTGGCAGCATGAAATTAATGTGCGCGATTTTATCCAGCGTAATTACACGCCTTATGAAGGGGATGAATCTTTCCTTGCTGAGGCCACGCCTGCGACTACCGCGTTGTGGGAAAAAGTTCTGGCCGGTATTCGTATTGAAAACGCAACCCATGCGCCGGTGGATTTTGATACCAATATCGCCACAACGATTACCGCGCACGACGCCGGCTATATCGATAAAGCATGCGAGAAAATTGTTGGTCTGCAAACGGATAAGCCGTTAAAGCGCGCGCTGCATCCGTTTGGCGGCATCAACATGATCAAAAGTTCGTTTGAGGCTTACGGGCGTGAAATGGATGCTGATTTTGAATATCAGTTCACGGCGCTGCGTAAGACCCATAATCAGGGCGTCTTTGACGCTTACTCGCCGGATATGCTGCGCTGCCGTAAATCTGGCGTGCTGACCGGTTTGCCGGATGGCTATGGGCGTGGTCGCATTATCGGGGATTATCGTCGTGTTGCCCTCTACGGTATCGGCTATCTGGTGCGCGAACGTGAGCTGCAGTTTGCGGATTTACAGACCAACCTGGAGTGGGGGCAGAACCTTGAAGCCACGCTGCGCCTGCGTGAAGAACTCTCAGAACAGCGCCGTGCGCTGCTGCAAATGCAGGAGATGGCGGCGAAATATGGTTACGATATTTCCCGCCCTGCCGCCAATGCCCAGGAAGCGGTGCAGTGGCTCTACTTTGCCTATCTGGCGGCGGTGAAATCACAAAATGGCGGCGCGATGTCGCTGGGGCGTACCGCCACGTTCCTCGATATCTATATTGAACGTGATATGAAGGCCGGGCTGTTAAGCGAACAGCAGGCGCAGGAACTTATCGATCACTTCATTATGAAGATCCGCATGGTGCGCTTCCTGCGCACGCCTGAGTTCGACACGCTGTTCTCCGGCGATCCGATTTGGGCGACGGAAGTGATTGGCGGAATGGGGCTGGATGGCCGTACGTTGGTGAGCAAGAACTCCTTCCGTTATCTGCATACGCTCCACACCATGGGGCCAGCTCCCGAGCCTAATCTGACCATCCTGTGGTCGGAAGCGCTCCCGGTTGCTTTTAAACAATATGCCGCTCAGGTTTCAATCGTCACCTCATCGCTGCAATACGAAAATGATGATTTGATGCGCGCAGATTTCGACAGTGACGACTACGCCATAGCCTGCTGCGTCAGCCCGATGGTTATCGGTAAACAGATGCAATTCTTCGGCGCGCGCGCCAACCTTGCGAAAACGCTGCTCTATGCGATCAACGGCGGTGTTGATGAGAAGCTGAAGATTCAGGTGGGGCCAAAAACGGCGCCGCTGATGGACGAGGTGCTGAATTACGATACGGTTATGGACAGTCTGGATCACTTTATGGACTGGCTTGCCGTGCAGTACATCAGCGCTCTGAATGTTATCCACTATATGCATGATAAATACAGCTATGAAGCATCACTGATGGCCCTCCACGAGCGGGATGTTCATCGCACAATGGCCTGCGGCATGGCCGGATTATCGGTCGCTGCCGACTCCCTGTCAGCCATCAAATATGCCCGCGTGAAACCTATCCGTGATGAGAATGGATTGGCGGTAGATTTTGATATTGAAGGGGAATATCCGCAGTACGGCAACAACGATGAGCGCGTCGACAGCATTGCCTGCGATCTGGTTGAACGCTTTATGAAGAAAATCAAAGTGCTGCCAACTTACCGCCATGCAGTACCGACCCAGTCCATTCTGACTATTACCTCAAACGTGGTCTACGGCCAGAAAACGGGGAACACCCCTGATGGACGCCGTGCTGGTACGCCGTTTGCACCGGGGGCGAACCCGATGCATGGGCGTGACCGTAAAGGTGCCATTGCCTCGCTGACGTCGGTGGCGAAACTGCCGTTTACCTATGCGAAGGACGGAATTTCCTACACCTTCTCTATCGTCCCAGCGGCGCTGGGGAAAGAAGAAACGGTGCGAAAAACTAACTTGGTTGGGCTACTGGATGGCTATTTCCACCATGAGCAATCGGTAGAGGGGGGCCAGCATCTTAACGTTAACGTGATGAACCGTGACATGCTGCTGGACGCTATCGCCCACCCGGAAAATTACCCGAACCTGACGATCCGCGTGTCCGGCTACGCTGTGCGCTTTAATGCGCTGACCCATGAACAGCAGCAGGATGTTATCTCACGCACGTTCACTCAGGCAATCTGACCGTGGTAGCCCGGGCGAGCGCAAGCGACCCCGGGAATATCACCGTTCTCTACACACGGTTTCCCGGCGGCGCTGCGCTTGGGCGGGCTACTTTACGGTAGCCCTTCATTTTAAGTTGGAACGAGGTTGAGGCTATGATCAGTACTTTCGACATGTTCAAAATCGGCGTTGGGCCATCAAGTTCACATACCGTCGGGCCAATGAATGCAGGGAAAGCATTTATTGATGAGCTGAGTACGTCAGGTCTTTTGTCGCAGACAAACCGTCTGGTGGTCGATCTCTACGGCTCACTTTCACTCACCGGCAAAGGCCATGCCACCGATGTTGCCGTGATTATGGGATTAGCCGGAAACAGCCCCGATCGCGTTGATATTGATGCTATTCCCGCTTTTATTCGCGCCGTGGAACGCAGCGGACGCCTCTGCGTCGCTCAGGGCGCTGCGGTAATTCCTTTCTCTGTGGCTGATGATGTTGTTTTTCATGATGAATATCTTCCTCGCCATGAAAATGGACTGCGTTTTACCGCGTGGGACGCCGAGAACATGCTGCTGAGTAAAACCTATTACTCGATTGGCGGTGGTTTTATCGTTGAAGATGCTAAGTTTGGTCAGGAGTTCGAGGTTGAGCAGCCGGTGCCGTATCCGTTCCATTCTGCAAGCGACCTGTTGGCGCAATGTAAAGAGCACGGCTTATCGATATCGGGCTTGATGATGAAAAACGAATTGGCGCTGCGCAGCCAGGAGGAGATCGACGCTCGCTTAGCCCGGATCTGGCATGTAATGCAAACCGGGATCGAGCGCGGTATGAATACCGAAGGCACGCTTCCCGGCCCGCTGAAAGTACCGCGTCGGGCGGTGGCTTTGCGTCGGCGGCTGGTCTCCAGCGACAGCACCTCCAGCGATCCGATGAACGTTATCGACTGGATCAATATGTTTGCCCTGGCGGTCAGTGAAGAAAATGCGGCAAGCGGCCGCGTGGTGACCGCGCCGACGAACGGAGCCTGCGGGATCGTCCCAGCCGTGCTGGCCTATTATGATAAATTCCGCCGCACGGTAAACGGCAATTCAGTAGCGCGTTTTTTACTGACGGCGGGCGCGATTGGCGGTTTATATAAGCAAAATGCGTCTATTTCCGGGGCGGAAGTGGGATGTCAGGGGGAGGTTGGAGTGGCGGCCTCCATGGCGGCGGCGGGCCTTGCAGAACTGCTCGGCGGTAGCCCGCAGCAGGTGTGTATGGCCGCGGAAATCGCGATGGAGCACAACCTCGGATTAACCTGCGATCCGGTCGGTGGACAGGTACAAATTCCCTGCATCGAGCGCAACGCGATCAACGCCGTGAAAGCCGTTAACGCGGCGAGAATGGCGATGCAGAGAACCAGCGAAGCCCGGGTGTCACTCGATAAAGTGATTGAGACAATGTATGAAACCGGCAAGGATATGAACGATAAATACCGTGAAACATCACGCGGCGGGCTGGCGATCAAGGTGTTGTGCAGTTAAACCCTTCTGGCGGCACCACCATGAAGAAGGGTGCCGCGATAGGGGCGTTAAGCCGCTTGCTCTTCAGCCTGTTGGCTTTTCTGGGCGGCAACCACAATGGCCTCCAGCTCGCCCAGCATCTCTTCAAATCCAAACTCGGTCGGCGTCGTTTTAGCCTGCGGCGCCGATTTCACAACCTGCTGCTTTTTATGGTTTCTTTTACTCATTTGCGTTCATCTTCCTGATAATGACTATATCGGTAAATCTATCAGCAAAGCGCGCAACGGGGTATCAGCCACCAGTGTGATATTGGCTTCATCACGAATAAATGCGCCATCACCGCAGGTTAAGGCCTGTTTCTGGGCATCATCATGCGCCAGCGCATGCACCGTACCGTGAATGGACTGCAAATAAGCGCGCGGCCCGTGCAGCGGCAGGCTGACCTGCTCACCTTTATCCAGATTGATATGGTGCAGCCAGACCTGCTGACGCAGTTGCAGGCTGCCCTCGCTGCCGTCCGGGGAGGCCAATAATTGATGCGCGGAATCAAGCAGTTTTAACTTCTGCACACGTGAGTTTTCGCGCTCCGGGCAGGCGTCCAGCCAGATTTGAATCCGGGTTAACGATTTGTCTTTGCTGAGATTATGCTCGCTGTAGCTCACGCCGGGCTGGGTGGCGATAAGCAACGCCTCACCGGCTTTCGCTTTGACATGATGCCCATCGTTGTCACGATATTCGGCTTCACCTTCTAAAATGAGATTCAGGATATCCACTTTGGGGTAAGTTCTTGGCTGGAAGGCCGCGCCGGGCGCGAGAACTTCTTGATTCAACACGCGCAGAGAAGCGTAACCCAACAGTTTCGGATCAAAGTAGTGCCCAAATGAGAAGGTATAGCGAGCCTGTAACCAGCCGTAATCGGCCTGCCCGCACTGTTTAGCTGTTCTCGTGGTAATCATCTTCTTGACCCTCCTTTACACTAAATCAATGGTAAAGGTATGGACGCTGCATTGTTAGCCAGATATTCTGCCCGGTATGTTCAAATTTCCTGAATGATAACGCCATGGCTAAAGAAAGAGCACTGACGCTTGAAGCACTACGAGTAATGGACGCCATCGATAGACGCGGCAGCTTTGCCGCCGCTGCCGATGAGCTGGGACGTGTGCCTTCTGCATTAAGTTACACCATGCAAAAGCTCGAAGAAGAGCTGGACGTGGTGTTATTTGACCGTTCAGGTCATCGAACAAAATTCACCAACGTAGGACGTATGCTGCTGGAGCGCGGACGCGTTCTGCTGGAAGCGGCGGACAAGCTGACGACCGATGCCGAAGCGCTGGCGCGCGGTTGGGAAACTCATCTCACGATTGTGGCTGAAGCGCTTATCCCGACGCCGACGTTGTTCCCGCTGGTTGAGAAGCTGGCCACCAAATCTAACACCCAGCTGTCGATTATTACCGAAGTGCTGGCGGGCGCCTGGGAGCGGCTGGAACAAGGGCGCGCGGATATCGTGATTGCGCCGGATATGCATTTTCGCTCATCGACCGAGATTAATTCCCGCAAGCTGTATTCGGTGATGAATGTGTACGTGGCCGCCCCGGATCACCCTATTCACCAGGAGGCAGAGCCGCTTTCTGAGGTCACGCGAGTAAAATATCGGGGGGTGGCAATTGCCGATACCGCGCGTGAACGCCCGGTGTTGACGGTGCAACTTCTGGATAAACAGCCGCGCTTAACGGTGACGTCGATGGAAGAAAAACGTCAGGCGCTGCTGGCGGGATTGGGTGTCGCGACCATGCCGTATCCGCTGGTGGAGGACGATATTGCGCAGGGGCGCTTGCGTGTCGTCAGCCCAGAATATACCAGCGAAATTGACATTATCATGGCGTGGCGTCGTGACAGTATGGGTGAGGCAAAATCCTGGTGCCTGCGTGAGATCCAGAAATTATTGATGGTCAAATAGTCAGTAGGCCTGATAAGCAAAGCGCCATCAGGCACAATGGTGCAGGGATGCCGGATGGCGGCATAACGGCCTACAGCAATCGGTAGCCAATAACCCGGAGTGGGCGCTCGCGCACCTCATCCGGGTGACTGTTATCAGGAAAGACGTTTAGGATCTGGCCCGAAACGGTTATCCCCCGGCGTGCCATTCTGACAGTTGAAAATAATAATGATTATCCAACCCACCACCGGTATCAGCAGCAGTAACAGCCACCATGCGGTGCGATCGGTGTCGTGCAGGCGGCGGAACTGGACTGCCCACCAGGGTAGAAAAATCAGAATGCCGTAAATGGTGGTCAGGATCCCCTCTCCACCAGCTCGCTCCCAGCCAAGCATTTTGTCCACCACGCTTAGCACGGCCGTCAAAATGACGTTCACCAGGATGAACATCCAATACTCTTTGCGGCGGGCGCGACCGCCAAACCCAATGTAATTACGTAGAACCTTGAGATACCAATCCATTTTTTTGCCTCAGTTGATCATTAATCACTTGTTTTTAAAGCGATCGATCTAAGGATAGTCGTGAATGAATTGGTGGTAAATATTGATACGGTGAATAAATTGGGCATCGCGTTAACGATGCCCAATGTCCTTAACGGAAACGTTCGTCGCGCCCGTGGGGTTCATCGAGATCCTGCCACGGCCCAATTGAGATAATGCCCGTCGGGTTGATGGTTTTATGGCTACGGAAATAGTGGTTGCGGATATGGTCAAAGTTGACGGTTTCGGCAATGCCCGGCATCTGGTAAATATCGCGCAGGAAGCCGTGCAGATTCAGATAATCGCTGATGCGGTGTTTATCGCATTTAAAGTGGGTAACGTAGACCGGATCAAAGCGAATCAGCGTGGTCCATAAACGAATATCCGCTTCGGTTAACTGATTACCGGTGAGATAGCGATGCTGACCGAGGATCTTTTCCAGCCTGTCCAGCGAGCTGAAAACCTTTTCTACCGCTTCGTCATAGGCCGCCTGGCTGGTGGCAAAACCGGCCTTGTAGACGCCATTATTCACGGTGTCGTAGATCCAGGTATTCAGTTCATCAATCTGCTCGCGTAGGGCAGGCGGATAGTAATCACCGGCTTTCGCGCCCAGCGCGTCAAACGCGGTATTGAACATACGGATAATTTCCGCAGATTCATTGCTGACGATGGTCTGATTCTTTTTATCCCACAGTACCGGGACGGTCACGCGACCGGAATAATTTGCGTCGGCGTGCTGATAAAGCTGATAGAGAAATTGATGTTGATAGAGCCCGTCCCCGGTTGCGGCCGGGAAATCAGCATCAAACGTCCAGCCGTTTTCCAGCATTAATGGGTTAACAACGGAAACGGAGATAAAAGGTTCCAGCCCTTTCAGGGTGCGCAGGATCAGGGTGCGGTGCGCCCACGGACAGGCCAGAGAAACATACAGGTGATAGCGATCTTTTTCTGCGGCAAAGCCGCCGTTGCCGGTTGGGCCAGGTTCACCGTCGGCGGTGAGCCAGTTGCGAAAAGCGGAGACTGAACGCTGGAAACGTCCACCGGTGGATTTGGTGTCATACCAGACGTCTTGCCAGACGCCGTCAACTAATTGTCCCATCTCATGCTCCTTCAGATAGCAAAAGCGAGGAGATATCTCCTCGCTTTTTAATGAATCAGTATAGTGTACTTACCACTTTTTGTTCAGAACGCGGTCGATGCTGAATGCGCCAGGACCGGTGATACCCAGCAGCAGGTAGCCGCCAGCGATGGTCAGGTTTTTCATGAACATCAGTGAGTTCACGCCTTCGGCAAAGTTGCTGTGGAACAGGAACGCGGTCAGCAGAGTAAAGCCTGCGGTGAACAGCGCGGTGGTACGCGTCAGGAAACCGAACAGAATCGCCAGACCGCCGCCGAACTCAAGCAGGATGGTCAGTGGCAGCAGGAACCCTGGGACGCCCATGGCTTCCATATATTGCTGTGTACCCGCATACCCGGTGATTTTGCCCCAGCCCGCTGTAATAAACAGAATTGGCATCAGAATACGAGCAACCAGGAAACCAACATCTTCTAATTTTTTCATCTTTCTCTCCAGAGAATCTTGCGGGTCGTAAAACCATATTATTGAGCGTTTACACGTCGATAGCGTGTATCTGCTGTCGATGGAGAGAAATATAACCGTGGTGTATGACAATTGTTAGCAAGGAAAACTGTTGAACTTCTTCAAAGAATCTGAGCAACGATGTATGGCAGCAAGATTTTCTCCGCGGCGCTACGCAGGTTCTGGCTTCACGGGTGGTGTGCTTTTCGGTTTTTGGGATACTTGTGGCAGGAATCAATGAAAGCAGGAACAAAGGAATGACCGAGGGCTTATTGCGAAAGGGTATAGCGATGAAAACTGTTGCTCGGTGCACAGGGGGGTTGCGTTGAGCAGCTCAACGAATTGAGCTGCTAACGAACGTCAGAGCATTTAACGCAGTAAGTTTTTTGCCATTCGCCAGGTGCTCCAGGCGCCAAAACCACGTCGCGCCCAGCGAACCAAAAAGCGCGGATGGCGGACTGAAACAACTGCCATCGCGCTTGTGGCAACCACTGCCCACGAACGCAGGCTAACGAGCTTATTCCACCTGCGATCGTAGACTTGTGTGACATCCAGCCAGTCGCGACGACTGGCGCTCAGGTCGAGACGTTGCTGCTGTATCTGTCGCAGCAGAAACGCCTTACGGGTATCACGATCGCCTAATGGGGTCATTTCTCGTCGTCCTCCAGCAGAGCACGATCGTTTGCCAGTTCGTTGCGCGTATGCAGTAACAACGTTGAACGGCGCGCACGGCGGATAGTCAATATTCCACCAATTAACGCCAGCAGCAGCAGCGTACCGGTTGTCGCAATCATGACGGGCAGACGATACTGAGGATCGACGGCCCAGATAATCAACACCAGCAGGCTCATCAGGCCGAAAGCGGTAAATAGCAGGGTAAGCCCTGCCATTAACAGCAGCTGGATGAGGTTAGATTTCTCCTCTTCCAGCTCCACGACGGCCAAACGCAGCCGTGTTTCCACCGTCTGAACGACCAGTGTGACAATGCGCTGACCAATGCCCAGGATGTTTTTTCCTGGGCCTTGTGCATGGTGAGAATCGCTCATACTTAACGGCGAGACAGCAGAACGCCCAACACCAGGCCGACCGCTGCGCCAATACCGACACCGGTCCATGGGTTTTCACGCACATAGCCATCGGCTTTAGCCGCCGCTTCACGGGTTTGTTTTGCCAGAGCTTCGCTGGTTTCACCCAGACGGACGCGGCTTTCCTTGAGGGCGCTTTCCGCTTTGCTGCGCAACTTGCTCAGCTCTTCTTTGGACTTATCGGTGGAAGTATTCAGGACTTCTTCCAGCGTATCGGACAGAGCTTTCAGTTCTGCGCGTAACTGTTCTGATGTTGCATCTCGAGCCATCGTATCTCTCCTGTAAGGGTTTCCACTCAATACGCGCGGGATTCCAGCGCGTTAAGTTCGTCTTGGGCTTCTTTGAGCTTGCGCTCACGTTTAGCCACTTTGTCCGCATCACCGGTCTGTTTTGCTTCTTTTAAATCCTGCTGGCGCTCGCGGATCTCATCTTTCTGATCGGCAATTTTTTCCTGATGATCGGCACGCAGTTTGCTATCCGTGCAGTTAGCTTTTACTTCACTCAACGCTTTTTTCAGCCCGTCAATCCGGTGCTGATTGTTATGCTTTTCGGCATAACCAATTTCACGCTGAATATCCTGCTCTTTTTCCTGACACAGGGAAGTCGCCGCCGCGCTGGCGCTGAGCGAAGCAAGAGTAAGAGCAAAGATGATGCGGTATTTCATGTTTAGGCCTTCCATTGTGCGTAGTACATTCGGCTGTACTTTCCTCAGTGCGTGGATGACAACATAAGGCCACCACAACACTAAGCATAGTAAGTAAAATACAAAATCACCAAAGTTAGTGAAATTATTCAGATTCCTGGAAGTTTGCTAACCAAATCGATGCGAGGTATCACGAAGAAGGGATAGCCAACTTGCAGGGTTATTATCTTCATCCCCAAGCGCGATGACGTAGACGTGCGGCAGGGAGTTATCCAGTACGCGCTTCGCGGCTGCGCTTTGCTCGCTGGATTCAAAAGTGATAAGCAGAGCATCATCCTTTGGCGTGATGCTCTTAAAGCGAATGCCATTCGCATCCAGATGGTGCGAGATGGCAAAGCCATCTGGCATGTTAGCCTGGTTCATTGGGCGGATGGCGAGCGTGGACTCTTCGTGCTGCAATGCTGCCCAAAGCCAGAGCATGATGCAGAGCATCAACATGATGCTCAGACTGAGTGCAAACCGGCGAAACTGAATGTGGTTTGACCCCATAATTACCCTCGATTACCGTACTTTTTCTTCCACACCACGACCAGCGAGCCAATCAGGCCAAATACCAGCAGTACCACAGGCAGCAGCATCAGGCACGACATCAGAGCATCTTCATATTTCTGGAAGACCGGCGTTTTACCCAGCAGGTAGCCCAGGGTGGTCAGAATCAATACCCACAGCAGCCCGCTCATCCAGTTAAAGAACTGGAAACGCGCGTTGTTCAGCCCTGACAGGCCGGCAATGGTGGGGAGCAGGGTACGAACAAAGGCAATAAAACGCCCGACGAGCAGGGCGGAGAGCCCGTGCTTGTGGAATAAATGGTGCGCACGTTGGTGATAGTGGGCGGGCAAGTGCGAAAGCCAGTTCTGCACGAGCCGGGTATTGCCTAGCCATTTACCCTGAATGTAACTCACCCAGCAGCCGAGACTTGCGGCCACGGTCAACAGGATGACCGTTTGTGGAAAGCCCATCGCCCCTTTGGCAATCAGTACGCCGACCAGCACCAGCAGGCTATCGCCCGGCAGGAAGGCGGCAGGCAACAGACCATTCTCAAGGAACAGAATCATAAATAAGACAAAATAGAGCATACCGATCATGGACGGATTAGCGAGGGTTTCGAAATCCTGGCTCCACAAGGCATTTAAGAGTTGGGTTAGTAGTTCCATTCACGATTCCTGGTACATCGATTAACGTAATGCCTGAACGCGCTGCGATATCTTCTCTGTCTTTATTTTAATAGCATCGCGGTAAATACGCGCTGAACAGTCCTTGTTTTGGCGAAATAATTGCAAAACGACAAAAAGCATTCGATTGTAACAAAAGGCCCAGAATGTCGTCATAGAAATTGCAATTTGTTGCAGATTGATTTTGCGGGTTAGGGCGGGGAGAGGCTAGGGGATTTACAAAGGCTTACCCATACTGAACGTCGGGTAAGCCTGAAGGGGATAACAGCGCGCTTATTTACCGGCGGCTGAGGCGGTATCGAGATGCACCACCGGGTTCTCCGCAAACAGATAGCGGTCAGCGTTAAACTCGAAATCATCACTGGTTTCGTTGAACAGCATCAGCTTGGTGTTTTCCAGGTGCTGCCACATGGCGAGCTTTGCCGCATGGGGATCTTTGCGAATAAGCGCCTTCAGAATTTGGTCGTGGTCATCGCACCAGTTATCGACGGTTCGCGCGTCAATGTGGTCGTGAAGCTTTTTCCAGTACGGGTTATGTACTCGCTGGGTCCACATTTTCTCGACAATTGCGGCAAGCGCCGTATTTTGTGTGGCAAGGGCCACCTGCACGTGGAACTGAAGGTCCCATTCGGAGTCACGGAAGCACTTCTCTTTACGCGCGTTCTCCTGGATCTCCATCAGCTTCATGATGTCTTGCTTGGTGACCTGAGTCGCGGCAAATTCGGCGATATTGCTTTCAATGAGCTGGCGAGCTTGTAGCAGCTCAAACGGGCCGTAGTTAGCAAACTCCATATTTTCATCGGGAGCTTGATGGTGCTTAGCCTGATTCGAAATGACGTGGATACCCGAGCCTTTTCGCACCTCAACATACCCTTCCACTTCGAGCATAATAATGGCTTCGCGCACCACCGTTCGGCTGACGCCTTTCTCATCGGCAATAAAACGCTCGGCAGGTAGCTTATCACCCACCAGATAAACGCCTTGCTCAATGCGTTCTTTCAGCTCAGCGGCAAGTTGCTGATATAAACGGCGTACGTCGGTGATTTCCATATGCTCTCCAGGCAGGGTACGGCAGACTAAATTTGTTATACCACTTTTACGAGCGGCTAACCATATTCAGGCATGAAAAAAGCCGCCTGAATCACGGCGGCTTGTCGGATAAAAATTATCGATATTGATTAGTTCTGGGTTGCCTGCTGTGTCGGATGAGGAGTATCCGATTCGTCGTTATCAACCTGTTTGTTTTGCAACACGGTCCAGATAACCAGGGCACCTAACAGATCGAAGATTGCCAGCACTGCAAACAGTGGGCTGAAGCCGATGGTATCTGCCAGTGCACCCACCACCAGGGCGAACATGGTACTCGCCATCCATGCAGCCATCCCGGTCAGACCGTTTGCCGTTGCCACTTCGTTACGACCAAATACGTCAGAAGAGAGCGTAATCAGCGCGCCGGACAGCGACTGGTGAGCAAAGCCACCCAGGCACAGCAGAGCGATAGCAATATATGGGCTGGTGAACAGACCGATTAAGCCTGGGCCAATCATCAGCAGTGCACCCATGGTAACAACCATTTTACGGGAAACGATCAGGTTAACACCGAACCAGCGCTGGAACAGCGGCGGCAGGTAACCCCCGATAACGCAGCCGAGGTCAGCAAACAGCATTGGCATCCACGCAAACATCGCGATTTCTTTCAGGTCAAAACCGTACACTTTGAACATGAACAACGGGATCCAGGCGTTGAAGGTCCCCCAGGCAGGTTCAGCCAGGAAACGCGGCAGGGCGATACCCCAGAAGCGACGAGTCTGGATAATCTGCCATGGCGACATTTTCTTGCCGTTGTTGGTCTGGTGAGCCGCTTCCTGACCGCCGATGATGTAATCACGTTCTTCGTCGGTTAATTTTTTCTGGTCACGAGGGTGTTTATAGAACACCAGCCAGCACATGGCCCAGATGAAGCTCAGTGCGCCGGAGATGATGAACGCCATCTGCCAGCTGTGCATCACGATAGCCCATACCACCAACGGAGGTGCAATCATGCCGCCGATAGAAGAACCAACGTTGAAGTAACCTACGGCAATAGAACGTTCTTTAGCCGGGAACCACTCGGAACTGGCTTTCAGACCCGCAGGGATCATAGCCGCTTCAGCAGCACCTACTGCGCCACGAGCGATAGCCAGACCGCCCCAGCTGCCGGCCAGCGCGGTTGCGCCGCAGAATATAGCCCAGGCAACGGCGAAGAAGGCGTAACCAATTTTGGTACCCAGAACGTCCAGAACATAGCCCGCAACGGGCTGCATAACGGTATAAGCTGCGGAATAAGCAGCGATGATGTACGAATATTGCTGTGTGGAAATGTGCAGCTCTGCCATCAGAGTTGGCGCAGCTGCTGCCACGGTATTACGCGTCAGGTAACCCAGCACGGTGCCCATTGTCACCAGTGCGATCATGTACCAACGTAATCCTTTAATTTTACGCATGTAAACCTCATCGTGTAGTTATCTCTGCGAGTTCCGCAGCCATCATCGTTACAACATCAATGATGTCTCACCAAGGGGCTTACCAGGGAAAGGGTTCCCGGTACGGCCCGAACTTGCCATTAGTACGTGTGCTGAATTCGGTATCCGTACCGCTCAATCAGGTGTCTAAATCGACCACCGCTAATGCATTCCGTCGTTCTATGTGTTTCGACGGGAGGCAAGATAACTTGTCATACAACTTTAAAAGGTGAATGCCGTCACAAAAGAGGTATTTACCCTAGTGTTTAAGGGGTAGATAAGGCAGGCCAGTCGTGGCGCGGGTTGCAGCGCATTTTTGCCAACTTTCATGTCAATTTTTGTCAGTGTTTATTGATCTAACTCACGAAAAAATCTTCGGTCCGATGAAATTGGTGTGATAACTTTGACGTCATTACAGATAAACATCTGACCCACTCGTTGAGAGGAAGACGATAATGACCCCGTTTATGACTGAAGATTTCCTGTTAGACACCGAATTTGCGCGCCGTTTGTACCACGACTACGCAAAAGACCAGCCGATTTTCGATTATCACTGCCATTTGCCACCGCAGCAGGTCGCTGAAGATTACCGTTTTAAGAACCTGTATGACATCTGGCTGAAAGGTGACCACTACAAGTGGCGCGCAATGCGCACCAACGGTGTGGCTGAACGCCTGTGCACCGGTGATGCGTCTGACCGCGAGAAGTTTGACGCATGGGCCGCCACCGTCCCGCACACCATTGGTAACCCGTTATACCACTGGACTCATCTTGAACTGCGTCGTCCATTTGGCATCACCGGCAAACTGCTGTCCCCGGCGACTGCGGACGAAATCTGGAATGAGTGCAACGAGCTGCTGGCGCAGGACAAATTCTCCGCGCGCGGCATCATGAAGCAGATGAACGTGAAAATGGTCGGCACCACCGATGACCCAATCGACTCTCTGGAGCATCACGCATCGGTCGCTAAAGACACGACCTTTGACGTGAAAGTGCTGCCAAGCTGGCGCCCGGATAAAGCTTTCAACATTGAGCTGGCGACCTTTAACGACTACATGGCGAAACTGGGTGAAGTGTCTGACACCGACATCCGTCGCTTTGCTGACCTGCAAACCGCGCTGACCAAACGTCTGGATCACTTTGCCGCCCACGGTTGTAAAGTTTCTGACCACGCGCTGGATGTGGTGCTGTTTGCTGAGTCTAACGAAGCTGAGCTGGATAGCATTCTGGCCCGTCGTCTGGCTGGCGAAACCCTGAGCGAGCATGAAGTTGCTCAGTTCAAAACCGCCGTTTTGGTCTTCCTGGGTGCAGAATACGCACGTCGCGAATGGGTACAGCAGTACCACATTGGCGCGCTGCGTAATAACAACCTGCGTCAGTTCAAACTGCTGGGCGCGGACGTCGGCTTCGACTCCATCAACGACCGCCCAATGGCTGAAGAACTGTCTAAGCTGCTGAGCAAACAGAACGAACAGAATCTGCTGCCAAAAACCATCCTTTACTGCCTGAACCCACGCGATAACGAAGTGCTGGGCACCATGATCGGTAACTTCCAGGGTGAAGGTATGCCGGGCAAGATGCAGTTTGGTTCCGGCTGGTGGTTCAACGATCAGAAAGACGGTATGGAACGTCAGATGACGCAGCTTGCGCAGCTGGGCCTGCTGAGCCGCTTTGTCGGTATGCTGACCGACAGCCGTAGCTTCCTGTCTTACACCCGTCATGAATACTTCCGTCGTATTCTGTGCCAGATGATTGGCCGCTGGGTTGCCGCGGGTGAAGCGCCTGCCGATATCCAACTGCTGGGTGAGATGGTTAAAAATATCTGCTTTAACAATGCGCGTGACTACTTCGCCATTGAATTGAACTAAGGTCTGGGTGAAGGTATGCAATACATCAAGATCCATGCGCTGGATAACGTCGCGGTAGCGCTCGCTGACCTGGCTGAAGGAACCGACGTCACCGTGGATGGGCAGGTTGTGACTCTGCGCCAACCGGTCTCGCGTGGCCATAAATTTGCTTTACGCGATATTGCGAAGGGCGAAAACGTCATTAAATATGGTTTGCCAATCGGTCATACGCTGGTCGATGTTGCGGCGGGCGAGCATATCCATGCTCACAATACCCGTACCAATCTGAGCGATCTGGACACGTATAGCTACCAACCTGATTTCCAGGCTCAAGTGGCTCAACCCGCCGATCGTGAGGTGCAGATTTATCGCCGTCCGAACGGTGAGGTTGGGGTACGTAACGAGCTGTGGATCTTACCGACCGTCGGTTGCGTCAATGCGATGGCGCGTCAGATGCAAACGCGGTTCTTAAAAGAGAGCAACGATGCCGAAGGTATCGACGGCGTGCATCTCTTCAGCCATACCTACGGTTGCTCACAGTTGGGCGATGACCATATCAACACCCGCACCATGCTGCAAAACATGGTGCGCCACCCGAATGCGGGTGCGGTGCTGGTGGTCGGACTCGGCTGCGAAAACAACCAGATTGACGCTTTCCGCGAGACGTTAGGGGAGTTCGATCCTGACCGCGTTCACTTTATGGTCTGCCAACACCAGGAAGACGAAGTGGAAGCGGGGCTTGAGCACCTCCGCCAGCTTTACAGCGTGATGCGTCACGACAAGCGCGAGCCAGGTAAACTGAGCGAGCTGAAGTTTGGCCTGGAATGCGGCGGCTCTGACGGCCTGTCCGGTATTACCGCCAACCCGATGCTGGGTCGTTTCTCCGACTACGTGATTGCCAACGGCGGCACCACCGTGCTGACCGAAGTACCGGAAATGTTCGGCGCCGAGCAATTGCTGATGGATCACTGCCGCGATGAAGAAACCTTCGGCAAACTGGTGACGATGGTCAATGACTTCAAGCAGTACTTCATTGCCCATAATCAGCCAATTTACGAGAACCCATCGCCGGGTAACAAAGCCGGTGGTATCACTACGCTGGAAGATAAGTCACTCGGCTGCACGCAGAAGGCTGGATCAAGCAAAGTTGTGGATGTCCTGCGCTATGGCGAACGCCTGAAAACGCACGGTCTGAATCTGCTGAGCGCGCCGGGCAACGATGCGGTAGCCACCAGTGCCCTGGCGGGCGCAGGTTGCCATATGGTGCTGTTCAGCACCGGGCGCGGTACTCCTTACGGTGGTTTTGTGCCAACGGTGAAAATTGCCACCAACAGCGAGCTGGCGGCGAAGAAAAAGCACTGGATCGACTTCGACGCGGGTCAACTGATTCATGGAAAAGCAATGCCGCAGTTGCTTAATGAATTTGTCGACACGATTGTTGATTTCGCCAACGGCAAGCAGACTTGTAACGAACGCAACGATTTCCGCGAACTGGCGCTCTTTAAGAGCGGCGTCACGTTGTAATAAAAAAGCGATCTGATACGATAAAACGGCGTTTCAAATACTGAAGCGCCGTTTTTTTATGGCTTCGTTTTCCAGGGACTCTTCATGACTGCGTATTGGCTCGCCCAGGGCGTAGGTATCATTGCTTTTCTGATTGGTATCACTACCTTTATAAACCGCGACGAACGGCGCTTTAAGTTCCAGCTGGCTATCTATAGCGGCGTCATTGGCCTGCATTTTTTCCTGATGGGGGCGATCCCCGCAGGCGCCAGCGCCGAGCTTAACGTTATTCGAACGATTATCTCGGTCTACACCCGCCGCCTGTGGGTGATGTTCTTATTTATCGCGCTGACGTTGATTATCGGTGTCGGAAAACTCCAGCACGCCATGGAGATCCTGCCGGTCATTGGTACGGTGGCCAGCACCTGGGCGCTATTTCGCTGCAAAGGACTCACGGTGCGTTGCGTGATGTGGTGCTCCACCGCCTGTTGGGTGATTCACAATTTCTGGCTGGGTTCGATTGGCGGCACGCTGATTGAAGGTAGCTTCCTCGTCATGAACGGCCTGAACATTATTCGCTTCTGGCGCATGCAGCGTAAAGGCATTGACCCATTTAAGGTTGAGAAGAAAGTGCAAAGCGAAAGCTGACGGAAGCCCGGCGTCGGAGTAAATGCCTCGTCCGGGCTGTAGGCCGGATAAGGCAAAGCCGCCATCCGGCAATGTGCGCGCTAATGCCTGATAGCGCGCACCTCGATTAACTGCGCAGCGCGCTTTTAGCCAGGCGCGCATCCTCCGCCTGACAAACGGCAGCGGTAAACATCACGTCGGTTGATGAGTTAATGGCGGTCTCACAGGAGTCCTGCAACACGCCAATAATAAAGCCGACGGCCACGACCTGCATGGCAATCTCATTAGGAATACCAAACATATTGCAGGCTAATGGAATAAGCAGCAACGAACCTCCCGCCACCCCAGAAGCCCCGCAGGCACACAGCGAAGCCACGATGCTTAACAGCAGTGCGGTTGGCAGATCGATAGCAATACCCAGCGTATGCACCGCCGCTAAGGTGAGAACCGTGATGGTAATCGCGGCCCCCGCCATATTGACCGTCGCCCCCAGCGGAATGGAAACCGAATAGGTATCGCGATCCAGATTCAGCTTCTCGCAAAGTGACATGTTGACCGGAATATTGGCCGCTGAGCTGCGGGTAAAGAAGGCGGTGACGCCGCTTTCGCGCAGGCACATCAGCACCAGCGGATATGGGTTGCGACGAATCTGCAGGTACACCAGCAGCGGGTTAATCACCAGCGCGACGACGGCCATGCAGCCAATCAATACCAGCAGAATTTGCGCATAGCCCCACAGCGCCGAGAAACCGGTGGTGGCAAGCGTAGAAGAGACCAGGCCGAAAATACCGACGGGAGCAAAGCGGATCACCACTTTGACAATAAAGGTGACGGCGTTGGACAAATCGTTGACCAGATTTTTAGTGGTCTCGTTGCTATGACGCAAGGCAAAGCCTAAGCCGACCGCCCAAACCAGGATCCCAATGTAATTGGCGTTGATCAAGGCGTGAATAGGGTTAGCAACAATACTCATTAATAACCCATGCATCACTTCCACAATACCGGTTGGCGGTGTGATATCCGTCGCACCGGTAGTGAGTTGCAGCGTGGAAGGGAAGATAAAGCTCACCACAACGGCGGTCAGCGCGGCGGCAAAGGTGCCGAAAAGATAGAGCCATAAAATGGGGCGAATATTGGTTTTCTGGCCCTGCTGGTGGTTGGCAATTGAGGCCATCACCAGCGTTAATACCAGTACTGGAGCAACGGCCTTCAGTGCGCCAACGAATAGCGTACCGAGCAGGCCGGTGGCGATGGCAGCGGGCTTAGAAACCAGCGCCAGCAAAATACCGAGAATTAATCCAACCAGGATCTGTTTGACCAGACTGCCCTTGGTTAGCATGCGCATAAAGCCGGATGATGCGGGTTGTTGTGTCATCATTGCATTCCTTAAGATGATGAGTTGTGTCTTTCCAGCGACGTATTATTTGTTACGTTTATGTCTGGATGTAAAAAAATGTTTGCTCGATCGAGTATAAGGAAAGTCTTCGGTTGGGGAAGTACAAAATGCTGGAATTTACGCCATGCGTCATATTTTTTAACCAAATATTTACATGCGATGGCGTGGATTGAAGTATGCAGGTAGATACTGTGGGCATTGACAACACGTAGGCCTGATAAGCTACGCGCCATCAGGCATAACCGAGCACATTGCCGGATGGCGGCTTTGCCTTATCCGGCCTACGAGTTACATATTCTGCTTTTTCATATCGTTACGATGGTTGACCCACGCGTTAAGTAACAGTGTGAAGGCCAGGATCCCGCCGACAACCCCCAACGATACCGAAATCGGGATATGGTAGAACTCGACGATCAGCATCTTGATACCGATAAACACCAGAATCACCGACAGCCCATACTTCAGCATTGAGAAGCGCTCCGCCACGCCTGCCAGCAGGAAGTACATCGCGCGCAGACCGAGAATGGCGAACAGGTTAGACGTCAGGACAATAAACGGATCGGTGGTTACCGCAAAAATCGCCGGGATACTGTCGACCGCAAAAATCACGTCGCTCAACTCAACCAGAATCAGCACCAGCAGCAGCGGCGTGGCAAACAGCATGCCGTTTTTGCGGGTAAAGAAGTGCTCGTTCTCTATTTTGTCGGTCATGCGTAAATGACTGCGTAACCAGCGTACCAGCGGTTTATCGCCGATGCCGCCTTCATCCTCTTTCGCCAGCGCCATTTTGATCCCGGTAAACAGCAGGAAGGCGCCAAAGACGTACAGCAGCCATTCGAACTGGGAGATAAGCCAGCTACCGGCGAAAATCATGATGGTACGCAGCACAATCGCACCTAACACGCCGTAAACCAGTACGCGACGCTGCAAGGCCGGTGGAATAGAGAAGTAGCTAAACAGCATCAGCCAGACAAAGACGTTATCAACGGCCAGTGATTTTTCAATCAGATAGCCGGTAAGGAACGCCAGAGCCTGCGGGTCAGCGACCGCGCGTCCCTGGGTTTGCGCCAGATACCACCAGAAAGCCGCGTTAAACAATAAAGAGAGGGTGACCCACACCAGCGACCAGGTCGCCGCCTGCTTCATGGTCATGGTATGAGCGCCGCGACGCCCCTGTATCAGCAGATCAATGGCGAGCATAATCACCACGATGACCGCAAATCCGCCCCACAACAACGGGGTGCCGACTGTATTCATAATCAATTCCTTACGCATAAAAAAACGGCTACCGTCAGAAGACGATAGCCGTTGCTTTTTATGCATAGACCTCGCCTTCCGGCAAGGTCTCACTTACAACAAGAAAGGAATACGCTTTCGTATTCCTTTTTCGTTGCCCGGCGACCGGATACGGTTTTTCACGTATCGTATTGACGATCCACCGACAAGGAAGTTACTCCCCTTTGCACGTAACAAAATATGACAGGCCATTGATTTCGTCAATGACCCGCAACATCTCTTTTACGTTGTTTTACGCAGCAGACGTATCCGCCGGGAAAACGACGCCGGTCTGGCGACGAATTTCGGTCTGAACTTTGGCGGTAATCCGGCTGACCTCTAAACCAGGGTGCTCGACTTCGTTGTTTTCGACCAGGCGCGCAAATTCCTCGGCTTCATAGAGCATAGTATTAATATGCTGAGGCTGGCTGAGATCCTGCGCTTTGCTACCGCGCGGCACGAAACAGAGTTTCTGGCACTCGGAAATTTTTTCAATCACCAGCGCCCCCGCTTCCCCCTGAATCTCGCTTGGCAGGGTGGAGTCGCTGACTTTGGAATGTTGCAGCGTCACGCTGAAATCACCGTAATCCATCATCACCACGCCGTGGGCGTCAACGCCGCTGTCCAGCAGGCTGGCAGAAGCCTGAATCCGTTCGGGTTCGCCCCACAGCGCCACCGCAGAAGCCAGGCAGTAAAAACCGATATCCATAATCGAGCCGTTAGAGAAGGCCGGGTTAAAGGTATTTGGGTTCTCGCCATCGAGATAACGCTGATAACGTGATGAGTACTGGCAGTAGTTGATAAACGCTTTACGGATCTGACCTATCTTCGGCAGCGATTGTTGTAGCAGTTGGAAGTTAGGCAAGCTGGCGGTTTTGAACGCTTCAAACAGCACCACCTGATTCTCACGGGCAGTGGCAATGGCCTGCTCAACTTCGCGCAGATTGGACGCCAGCGGCTTTTCACAAATCACGTGCTTTTTATGGCGTAAGAACAGCTCTGTCTGGGGAAAGTGTAGCGAGTTTGGGCTAGCGATATAAACCGCGTCAATATCATCGCTTTGCGCCATTGCCTCAAGCGAGGTGAATAAATGTTCGACCGGATAATCGTTAGCGAAGCTTTGTGCCTGCTCGAGGCTACGGGAATAAACGGCGGTTAATTTATACTTGCCGGTCTCATGAGCGGCGTCGACAAACTGGCGGGTGATCCAGTTTGTGCCGATAACAGCGAAACGTATCATAAGTGCCTTCAGGCTCCATAAAGGGATTCTTTGGTCAATGTATCACGCCTTTATGACATTGCCAGCGCCCGACCACGCACTCTGACATTTTAACGACTGGACGGACAACCGTGTTCACTGGTTGGGCTGATAATGACGCTGGAACCGAGATATTTTGGCTGACGATGGATCACTTTTGCATCAATTACCGCGCTGACGCGCGCCAGTTTCTCTCTGAACCGAACATACTTCCCGCGACTCTCGCTCAGGTCTGGCGCATTAAAGCCGATAGCGTCAATCCCGTACTGTTGTGCAAGCCAGATAGCCCGCTGGTTATGAAATTTCTGAGAGATCACCGTGATATGGCTTTCGCCGAAGATTTTTTGCGCCCTGACGACAGAATCAAGGGTGGAGAACCCTGCATAATCACAAAAAATCGCATGTGCCGGTACGCCTTTGGCAATTAAGGCTCGCTGCATAGCGGACGGCTCATCGTAATGCTTGTTACCGTTATCGCCGCTCACCAGCAACCATCTCACCTTGCCCGCGTGATAAAGCGCGGCGGCCGAGTTGATTCGACGATTAAAATAGTTATTTCCCGGCTTTGCGCCTAATACCAGCCCGACATTGCGCGACGGAATAGTGCTGGCGTCATTCCACGTCAGCCCTTCACTTGCCTTATCAATATGGTGGTTGGCGATAAAGACAGTGGCGAGGGGGGCGACAAGAATGATGCCAATAAGCATTAGTATGCGCCGTACAGAGAAAAGACGTCGGAAGAACCGAAGGAATATCCGTATCATGGTCGTTATCCTTAACGAAACGGGAGCTGCCGATTCTAAACTTAAGCGGCAAAAAATATAGTCACAAACGCGGAATTCAGACTTTAGCCTGAGACAGGGACAAATGTGTCAGCCACAAACGGGTATCAAACTCCAGCTGGTGGTACTGCGGTTCCATATGGCAGCACAATTGATAAAACGCTTTGTCGTGCTCTTTCTCTTTTAAATGCGCCAGTTCGTGCACCACGATCATTTTCAGGAATGCTTCCGGTGCGTTGCGAAACACGGTGGCGACGCGAATTTCTGCTTTGGCTTTCAGCTTGCCACCCTGCACGCGCGACACCGCAGTATGCAACCCCAGCGCGTTTTTCAGCACGTGGATCTTGTTGTCGTACATCACTTTATTGATGGGCGGCGCGTTACGCAGGAACTGGCTTTTGAGATCCTGGGTGTATTGCCACAGGGCTTTATCGGTGGCGAAATCGTGAGTGCCCGGATAGCGTTTTTCCAGCACGGTTCCCAGACGCTGTTCGGCGATGAGCGTTTTTACCTGTGAAAGTAAATGTTCGGGATAACCTTGTAGATAAGTTAGTTGGTTCATCTTTGCCCATGCCAATCATAAAAAGTGTATACTCACGCACCCTTTTCAGGGATAACGCCGAAATTTTACCATTCAGGAGGGCCGATGAGCCACATAGACAACGGTTTCCGTTCGCTGACACTAAAACGTTTCCCGGAGACGGACGACGTTAACCCACTGCTGGCGTGGGAAGCGGCGGATGAATATCTGCTGCAACAGCTGGACGACACCGAAATTAGCGGCCCGGTGCTGCTCCTGAATGATACCTTCGGTGCGTTAGGCTGTGCGCTGGCGGAGCATACACCATACAGCATCGGTGATTCTTATTTAAGCGAGCTGGCGACGCGTGAAAACCTGCGCCACAACGATATCGCTGAGTCTAGCGTTAAGTTTCTCGACAGTACCGCCGAATACCCGCAGGCGCCGGGTGTGGTGCTGATTAAGATCCCAAAAACCATGGCCCTGCTGGAGCAGCAGCTGCGCGCTTTGCGTGAGGTTGTTACCCCGCAAACGCGTATTATCGCGGGCGCGAAAGCGCGAGATATCCACACTTCAACGCTTGAGCTGTTTGAAAAGGTGCTCGGCCCAACGACCACTACGCTCGCGTGGAAAAAAGCCCGTCTGATTAACTGTACCTTCAGCAAACCTGCTCTGGCCGATGCATCGCTGACGCTGAGCTGGAAGCTGGAAGGCACCGACTGGACTATCCACAATCACGCTAACGTCTTTTCCCGTACCGGGCTGGATATTGGTGCGCGCTTCTTTATGGAACACCTGCCGGAGAACCTGGAAGGCGAGATTGTCGATCTCGGCTGCGGCAACGGCGTTATCGGGATGACGTTGCTTGAGAAAAACCCGCAAGCCAGCGTCGTATTTGTGGATGAATCGCCAATGGCCGTCGCATCCAGCCGTCTGAACGTGGAAAGTAACCTGCCTGAAGCGCTGGATCGCTGCGAGTTTATGATCAATAACGCGCTCTCCGGCGTCGAGCCGTTCCGCTTTAACGCGGTGCTGTGCAACCCGCCGTTCCACCAGAAACACGCGCTGACCGATAACATCGCCTGGGAGATGTTCCACCACGCCCGCCGCTGCCTGAAAATCAACGGTGAGCTGTATATCGTGGCCAACCGTCACCTGGACTACTTCCACAAGCTGAAGAAGATTTTCGGCAACTGTGAAACCATCGCCACCAATAACAAATTTGTGGTGCTGAAAGCGGTGAAATTAGGCCGCCGTCGCTAATCAGGCCCGCCGGATGGCGGCTTCGCCTTATCCGGCCTACTCCACCCCGTAGGCCGATAAGCGCAGCGCCATCGGGCACACCCTGCCGGATGGCGGCAAATTGCCTTATCCGGCCTACTCCACCCTGTAGGCCCGATAAGCGCAGCGCCATCGGGCACACCCTTGCCGGATGGCGGCAAAATTGCCTTATCCGGCCTACAATTTGGCTTCGTTAAATACTCAGTGCAAGCGTTGTCCCCTGCGCAATTGCCCGGCGAGCATCGAGCTCACCCGCCACATCACTGCCACCAATCAGATGCACCAGTTTTCCCAAAGCCTGTAGCGGCTCAGCCAGCACGCGGTTAGGTTCCTGACCGGCGCAGATAATCACGTTATCAACCGCCAGCAACCGCTGCTCACCGCCGATCTCAACGTGCAATCCATCATCGTCAATTTTCTGATAGCTCACCCCCGGGATCATCTTCACACCGCGCGATAGCAGGGTGGTGCGATGGATCCAGCCGGTGGTTTTACCAAGCCCTTCGCCCGGTTTGCTGGCTTTACGTTGCAGCATCACTATTTGCCGTGGGCTACGCGCCAGATGCGGCCCTTCCGGGCGCAGACCGCCCGATTGCTGCAAACTGGTATCGATGCCCCATTCGACGCAGAATTCGGCAATATTCTGACTGGTCGGCGAGCCCGGCTGGCTCAGATACATCGCCGTATCAAAGCCGATGCCGCCGCAGCCGATAATCGCCACGCGCTCGCCGACCGGCGCTTTATCACGCAATACATCCAGATAGGTCAGTACTTTTGGATGATCAATGCCTTCAATCGGCGGCGTGCGTGGGGTGATGCCGGTAGCGAGGATCGTTTCATCAAACTGGAGAAGATCTTCTGCACTAACGCGATGATTCAATTTCAATGTCACGCCGGTTACGTCGATCATCCGACGGTAATAGCGCAGCGTTTCATAAAATTCTTCCTTGCCGGGGATCTGTTTGGCGATATTAAACTGCCCGCCAATCTCAGCGTTCGCATCAAACAAGGTCACCTGATGGCCGCGTGAAGCGGCGTTGACGGCAAAAGCCAGCCCTGCAGGGCCAGCGCCGACGACCGCCAGATTTTTGATCTGCGTGGCAGGCCTAATGGGCATTTTGGTTTCGTGGCAGGCGCGTGGGTTTACCAGGCACGAGGTAACTTTACCGACGAAGATCTGATCCAGGCAGGCTTGGTTACAGCCGATACAGGTGTTGATCTCATCGGCCCGACCAGACTGGGCTTTCGATAGCAGTTCGGCATCGGCGAGAAACGGTCGCGCCATTGACACCATATCAGCATCCCCACGCGCCAGAATATCATCGGCAACCTGCGGATCGTTAATGCGGTTGGTGGTGATAAGCGGGATCGTTACGTGACCTTTAAGTTTGCGGGTTACCCAGCTAAACGCGCCGCGCGGTACCGGTGTGGCGATGGTTGGGATCCGCGCTTCATGCCAGCCGATCCCGGTGTTGATGATGGTCGCTCCTGCCGCCTCAATGGCTTTTGCCAACTGGACGGTCTCGTCAAAGGTGCCGCCGTTGTCCACCAGATCGAGCATCGACAGACGATAGATGATAATAAAATCTTTGCCGACACGTTGACGCACCGCGCGCACGACTTCAACGGCAAAGCGCATGCGGTTGGCGTAGTCACCGCCCCATTGGTCATCGCGCTGGTTGGTGCGGGCCGCGAGGAATTCGTTAATCAGATACCCTTCGGAGCCCATCACCTCTACGCCATCATATCCAGCTTCTCGCGCCAGTTGGGCGCAGTGTGCGAAATTATCGATAAGCGTCAGGATTTCTTCATGCGTCAGGGCATGCGGCGTAAAGCGGTTAATCGGGGCCTGTAGCGCTGAGGGGGCCACCAGATTCGGCTGATAGCTGTAGCGACCGGTATGCAGGATTTGCAGGGCGATTTTTCCGCCTTCCTGATGTACTGCATCAGTGATGATGCGGTGGTGCGGTAACTGGCTGACATCATTAAGCATTGCGCCACCCGCCATGCCGACGCCGGTGGCGTCAGGGGCAATCCCTCCGCTAACAATCAGCGCCACGCCGTGACGTGCCCGTTCGGCATAGAACGCCGCCAGACGCTCCGCGCCGTCGGGGTACTCCTCCAGACCGGTATGCATAGATCCCATCAGCACACGGTTTTTTAACTGGGTAAAACCCAGATCCAGCGGGGTGAACAGCGACGGATAGCTCATAAGTTGTCCAGTATGTGAAATTATTGTTATGTGGTCGGATGAGTTACTAATTTAGCCGTCGGCGAAGAAAAGGGAAAAGGCGAATGCGATGATTGTGATGGGATTCAAAAAACACTCATGTGCTTGTGTAGTTACTATGGGCATTGACAACATGTATGCCTGATAAGCTACGCGCCATCAGGCATAACCGTTCACATTGCCGGATGGCGGCTACGCCTTATCCGGCCTACAAATAGCGAAGTAGCCCGGCCGAACGCAGTGACGCCGGGAACCACGGCGTCGGTGTTACAAATAGTGGAGTAGCCCGGCCGAGCGAAGCGACGCCGGGAATTTGGCGTCGCTGCAACCGCATCTCTTTCAGGCTCCTGATGAGGGGCAAACTTACTGCTCGGTGGCGACCTGCTGTTGACCGACGCGCAGGGCGGCAAGCGCATGACGCGCGGCTTTCAGCACCTGTTCGCACTGTTCCATCGTTAGGGTTAACGGCGGTTCAATACGAATCGTCTTCGCGTTGTTGAGCGTGCCGGCGACCAGCACGTGCTGGCGGAACATCTCGCTCGCAAAGCGATAACCGATTTCATTATCGACAAACTCAATGGCCATCAGCATCCCTTGACCGCGCGCTTCCCGCACCAGGTCCGGGTATTCGCGAACCATACTGCGGAAACCGTCCAGCAGGATGTCCCCTTTCTGCTCCGCCTGCGCCGGGAGATTTTCGGTCAGCAGAACGTTGATGGTCGCCAGCGCGGCAGCGCAGGCCAACGGGTTACCGCCGAAAGTGGTGGTGTGCAGGAACGGATTATCGAACAGCACCGAGAACACCTCTTCGGTGGCGATGGTGGCGCCGATAGGCATCACCCCGCCGCCAAGGGCTTTCGCCAGGCACAGGATATCCGGCTGCACGTTTTCATGCTCGCAGGCGAACATCTTACCGGTGCGCCCCATCCCGGTTTGTACTTCATCAAAGATCAGCAGCGCGCCGAACTCATCGCACAGTTTGCGCACGGCGGGCAGATAGCCTGGCGGAGGCAGAATCACACCACCTTCACCCTGAATCGGCTCAAGGATCACCGCAGCCACATCATCCCCGGTTTTCTGGCATTCGCTGAGCATGGTTCGCAGAGCGTCAATATTGCCGAACGGGACGTGACGGAATCCCGGCAGCAGCGGCATAAACGGTTTACGGAAAGTGGATTTCGCGGTGGCAGATAACGCCCCAAGCGATTTGCCATGGAACGCACCGCTGGTGGCGATAAAAGTAAACTTACCGCGCGGAGTTTGATACGCCTTCGCCAGCTTCAACGCCGCTTCTACCGACTCGGTACCGCTGTTGCTAAAGAAGCTGTACTTCAGCTTACCCGGAGCGAGCGCAGCCAGCGTTTTAGCGAGCATCGCACGTAGCGGGTCGAGCAGTTCCTGGCTGTGAAGCGGTTGTTTGGCGAGCTGATTCTGTACGGCGGAAACCACCACTGGATTACGGTGCCCCACGTTGAAAATTCCAAAACCGCCCAGGCAATCCAGAAACTCCTGGCCCTGGGTGTCGACAAGCGTATTTAACCCTCCCGCTTGCCACTCTACGGCTCCGTAATCCCCGCCGGCTGTGACAGATTTTCGATACTCCAAAAAACCCGGATTCACATGCTCTTTAAAGTATTCCCTGACCTCCTGGTTGAGTGCTTTCATCTCCTCATGATCGAGCGTTCGCTTTTCAATGAGATTCAGTGCGTGTGCGCTGCAGGCCAGAGCCGATGCGCTGGAAGGTAACCTGTTCAAAATGAGCTCCTGGACGGGGCGTATCACATGATACTGATTTAAGTATTGCAGGGATTACGCCACTTCAGCGGCTGCGGTGAAAATCGGGATAAATGCCAGGGAAAACCGTATCTGTACAATATTTAATCGTCCAGCGTAGCGGGGGAGGTGGGAAAGATAATCGGAGGATTGCTGCCTGCAAGGGCGACTGCGCCATGATGGTGCGCTTGATGTCCCAACGGGGAGCGCCGGGCAAAAAGTAGGGTTTTTATCGATTTTGCGATCTAACGCAAAATTAACAAGTAAGGTTAACGAAATATCCTCCGATATAACAAATGTAATACATTTTATCTTCGCCCCTGAAAAGGATGTTCGTATGTCTACCCTGTCCGACCCAAACCAGCATGAAACTGTGCTGGATGATCACATCACCCTCATGTCGACCACCGACCTTAATAGTTACATCACCCACGTTAATGATGCCTTTGTAAAAGTCAGCGGCTACAGCCGCAATGAGATGCTGGGCCAACCGCATAATCTGGTCCGTCATCCTGATATGCCGAAAGCCGCCTTCGCGGATATGTGGCACACGTTAAAGCAGGGCGAACCCTGGACGGGCATAGTGAAAAATTGCCCGAAAAATGGCGGGCATTACTGGGTACGTGCTAACGCTATCCCTCAGGTGCGCCAGGGGAAAACGATTGGTTATATGTCTATTCGAACCCGAGCCAGCGCGCAAGAAATCGCGGCGGTTGAACCGTTGTATCAGGCCTTACGAGAAGGGCGCGGCAACAAACGTCTGCATAAAGGCCGGGTTATCAGCACGCGCTGGTGGGGCAAGCTCTCCTTGATGCCACTGCGCTGGCGAGTCAGAAGCGTGATGATGGGGTTCTATCTCCTGCTGGCAGGATCGCTCCTGGCGCTGCATGCACCCGTAGCCTCGGTGCTGGCATCGGCGATTTTGCTATTACTGACCACGTGGATATTTGAAAGGCAGATTGTCCGGCCAATCGAAAATCTGGCGAAACAGGCGCTTAGCGTGGCAACCGGCGAGCGCAACAGCGTCGAGCATCTGGATCGCAGCGATGAGGTAGGGTTGATATTACGTTCGGTAGGTCAGCTTGGTCTGATGTGCCGCTGGTTGATTAACGATGTTTCAAGCCAGGTCAACAGCGTGAGCGACGGCAGCGATGCGTTGGCGCGTGGCAACAATGATCTCAACCAGCGAACGCAGGAAACGGTGGAAAACGTGCAGCAAACGGTCACCACTATGAACCAGATGGCGGCATCGGTGCAGAACAATTCACACACGGCGGCAAAGGCCGATAAGCTCTCGCTTGCCGCCAGCGGTGCGGCGACGCAAGGTGGTCAGGCGATGCATCGGGTGGTGAAAACCATGGAAGATATTGCCGACAGCACGCAGCGCATTGGGTCGATTACCACACTGATTAACGATATCGCATTCCAGACCAATATTCTGGCGCTGAATGCCGCGGTTGAGGCCGCGCGTGCGGGTGAGCAGGGGAGAGGATTTGCGGTAGTGGCAGGCGAGGTGCGTCATCTTGCAAGCCGAAGCGCGACGGCGGCGAATGAAATTCGCCAGCTTATTGAAGCCAGCGCCAGCAAAGTGCAGTCCGGCTCTGAACAGGTTCACGCCGCGGGGCGCACCATGGATGATATCGTCTCGCAGGTGCAAAACGTCACCGAGCTGATTGCGCGGATAAGCCAGTCGACCTCGGAGCAGGCGACGGGCCTCTCTGATTTGACGCGTGCGGTGGCAAAACTCAATGAGATCACCTCGCAAAATGCGCAGCTGGTGGCGGAGAGCGCCGATGTTTCGGCGATGGTCAAACGCCGCGCCAGCCTGCTTCAGGATGCGGTTACCGTCCTGCATTAATCCAGCTGTGAGATATCCAGCGCCGCGCGGTCGATAACGCCGATAATCTGCTTGAGCTGCGCGTCGCTGATATCACCCTGATTTACTTTAAGATCCAGCACGGCCTTGAAGTTATCCAGCGCGCGCTTCATCTGCGGGTTTCTGCGCAGTTCATGCCCAACCATTTTCGCTTTCAGCCGCGCGTGGATATGATGAAGCGGCTCCTGATTGTCATCCAGCATCTGCCGGCCGTCCGCCGTAATCTTGATTTTCTTGCGTCCGCCATCTTCTTCCTGAACGGTAATCAGCCCCTGATCCTGCAACAGATCCAGCGTCGGGTAGATAACGCCCGGGCTCGGGCTGTAGTGGCCCTGAGTGAGGGATTCAATCGCTTTAATCAGTTCGTAGCCGTGGCTGGCACTCTCTTTGAGAATGCTGAGGATCACCAGGCGCAGCTCACCGTGACCGAAGAAGCGCTGGCGACGTCCACCGCCGTGGCCTTCACGATGTGCGCATTTACCGTACTCCCCGGGATGGCCGCGATGTTCACTGTCAGAAGAAGGTTTCATTGCTAAATCCTTATTTATTTCGATATATCTAATTTATATCTAAATGTAATTCATGGGCAATGAAAAAATAAAATAAATTCCAATATGTTGATATTTAATGACTTATTTTTAATTTCTGTAATGGCGTCAACGAAGCGTCTATATCAAAAAATTGCTTGCTTTTTGCTTTATTAGCAATCATTATCATTTGCAAATAAGTTTAGATATATCTATTTATGAGAGAGACGCCCGATGAAAGAGACAAAGTACCCACAGCGCGTGCGCAATGAACTCCGATTCCGTGAACTGACCGTCAAGCGCGTTGAGCGTATCGGCGCGGCTTTCCAGCGTGTTGTGCTGGGTGGTGAAGCGCTGGAAGGTTTTAGCTCTCGCGGCTTTGATGACCATACCAAACTGTTTTTCCCCCAGGCGGGAACGACGCTCACGCCGCCTACCGTGAGTGACGAAGGTATCGTCTGGGCGGATGGCGTTCGCCCGCAGGCGCGCGACTATACCCCGCTGTACAATGCCGAGCGCCACGAGCTGGCCTACGATTTCTTTATTCACGAGGGCGGTGTCGCAAGTCGTTGGGCGATGGAGGCCAAAGTCGGCGACACCCTGCTCATCGGTGGCCCGCGCGGATCACTGGTGGTGCCGGAAGACTACGCCTGGCAGCTGTATGTTTGTGATGAAACCGGTATGCCCGCACTGCGTCGCCGCCTCGAGGCGCTGAGTCAACTGCCACAATTCCCGCAGGTGACGGCACTGGTCATGGTGCGGGATATCGCCGATAAAGCCTATCTGAACGGGTTTGCAGGCGGCAATATTGAGTGGTTTAGCCAAAACGACCACGCCGCCGTTGCCGCGCGTCTGGCGCAACTGACGGTGCCAGAATCCGATTACTTCATCTGGCTCACCGGTGAAGGGAAGGTAGTAAAAAATCTGGCCGATGGTTTTGTGACCGAGGCCCTCGATCCGCAATTAGTCCGCTCAAGCGCATACTGGCACGCTAAATAAGCCACCGGCAGGTATCAACTGTGATATCTGCCGTGCCCTTTGGTCGTTATTTATCGTTGCTTGCCTCAATTCGTGCAACGAGAGCCACATTTCCACACTTTTTATATCCCTTTCTCTGCGATGATTTTGCTCGCTTTTTTGCGATTGATTTTCTATTAATTCATTGTTTTAAATGAATAATAATCCCCTTCGTACGCTGCATCGCGATGTCAATCATATTTCCTTCCCAACCAATACAAAATCTGTAAAAGTAGATGTTTATCGAATTTTCGTCTAAAAAGGTGGAGGCAAGGACTAGACACGACCATAAGATGGTTATCAAATGGTTAAAAAACACCGTGTCAGATGTGAATCATCGACAAAATTAAAAATGGCTAGTCCGCTTACACAACTTACACGCGTTGCGGCGCACCTCTTCGGGAGAAACTATGCATTCCTCTGTTAATAAAAACGAAAGCCGAACCTTTTTCGGTCATCCTTATCCACTGGGGTCACTGTTCTTTACCGAAATGTGGGAGCGATTCTCGTTTTACGGTATCCGCCCATTACTGATCCTGTTTATGGCGGCGACCGTTTATGATGGCGGCATGGGGCTGGCGCGTGAGAACGCCTCGGCGATTGTCGGTATCTTCGCAGGAACGATGTACCTGGCAGCCCTACCGGGCGGCTGGCTGGCAGATAACTGGCTGGGTCAACAAAAGGCCGTCTGGTACGGCTCTATCCTGATTGCGTTAGGCCATCTGGCCATCGCGCTGTCGGCCTTTATGGGCGACAATCTGTTCTTTATCGGCCTGATGTTTATTGTTCTGGGTTCGGGTTTGTTTAAAACCTGTATCTCGGTAATGGTCGGTACGCTGTATAAAAAAGGAGATGCGCGCCGTGACGGTGGTTTCTCACTGTTTTATATGGGCATCAATATGGGCTCGTTTATCGCGCCGCTGATTTCCGGTTGGTTGATTAAATCACACGGCTGGCACTGGGGCTTTGGTATCGGTGGCATCGGGATGCTGGTGGCACTGGTTATCTTCCGTGTCTTTGCCGTACCGGCGATGAAGCGCTATGACAGCGAAGTTGGGCTGGATTCCACCTGGAACAGCCCGGTGGCGAAGAAGAACGGTGTTGGCGCGTGGCTGGTCGCACTGGCGGTCGGTGCAGCAGTGATTATTACCTTGATTGCCCAGGGCATCATTGTGATTAACCCGGTCGCCGTGGCGAGCGTACTCGTTTACGTTATCGCGGCTTCTGTTGCGCTGTACTTTGTCTACCTGTTCGCCTTTGCCGGTATGAACCGCAAAGAGCGCGCCCGCCTGCTGGTGTGCTTTATCCTGCTGGTTTCCGCCGCCTTCTTCTGGTCGGCCTTTGAACAAAAACCGACCTCCTTCAACCTGTTTGCTAACGACTACACCAACCGTATGATCGGCGATTTTGAGATCCCAGCGGTATGGTTCCAGTCGATTAACGCACTGTTCATCATCCTGTTGGCTCCGGTATTCAGCTGGGCCTGGCCGGCGCTGGCGCGTAAAAACGTGCGTCCCGGCAGTATCACTAAGTTTGTTATCGGTATTCTGTGTGCCGCCGCAGGCTTTGGTTTGATGATGCTGGCTGCGCAAAACGTGCTGAGCAACGGTGGTGCGGGCGTTTCGCCATTGTGGCTGGTGGGCAGTATCCTGATGCTGACGCTGGGTGAACTGTGCCTGAGCCCGATTGGTCTGGCGACCATGACGCTGCTGGCACCGGAAAGAATGCGCGGCCAGATGATGGGGCTGTGGTTCTGCGCCAGCGCGCTGGGTAACCTTGCTGCTGGCCTTATCGGCGGTCATGTGAAAGCCGATCAGCTCGACATGCTGCCTGACCTGTTTGCGCGCTGTTCCGTAGCGCTGCTCATCTGTGCGGCGGTACTGTGCGTCTTAATCGTGCCGGTCCGCCGGATGCTGGAGAACACCAAATCCAGCGCCGAACAAAAGCCAGTCACTAACGCCTGATGTGATGAGCGTTAGCCAAGCCAGCGTTTGATACGCTGGCTTTTTTTTGCGCATAAAAAGCGCGATATCGTAAAAAGAGGCGTAAAAAGTCGGCTTTTGCTCACGAAAAAGTGCAATAACGTGAGCGGTTCTTTGAAATCAGATCCAATTTCGGTCCATAGTATAAACTTGTTTACTACGTGGTTAATTTAAGGACAAGCATATGCCAGCAGTCATTGATAAAGCATTGGATTTCATTGGTGGTATGAACACGTCTGAGCCAGTACCACAATCCATGGATGAGAGTACAGCGAAGGGAATTCTGAATTATTTGAAAGAGTTGGGCATGCCGCTTAGTCCTTCCGATGTAACCGAACGCGGGCATCAGGATGGCTGGAATGCTGGATTCACCGACAAAGTCGCCGGATGGGCAGACAGGATTGAGTCCGGCGAGCGTATTGTGATTAAAAACCCTGAGTTTTTCACTTCTTACATGCGTGAGGAATTGAGCGCACTGGTGTGATGCCTGTTCGCCCTCGCCGCTGGGTGGGGGTATTTATTCTCATCTTTTAAAAAAGCAAAAGGGCTGACGAGAAATCGTCAGCCCTTGCTGTATCTGGTGGCCCCTGCTGGGTTTGAACCAGCGACCAAGCGATTATGAGTCGCCTGCTCTAACCACTGAGCTAAGGGGCCGTGGTAGGCGAGGATTATAAAGTAACAACGCACACCAATCCAGCACTATGCGCACGTCCGCTGTTTTTATAAACAATGCATTTTCAATTCGTTATACTCAACTTACGATGTATAGGTTGAGGATATTATGGTTAAGGACATTATTGGTTCAGAGCTTCGGGTACTCTTTTGCGGTATAAACCCCGGTTTATCGTCTTCCTCTTTGGGTTATCCCTTCGCCCATCCCGCGAATCGTTTCTGGAAAGTGCTGCATCTGGCTGGGTTTACTGAGCGACAGTTGAAGCCGGAGGAGGCGGAGCAGATGCTCGATTTCCGCTGTGGAGTGACCAAGCTAGTTGAACGGCCGACAGTGCAGGCTAGTGAGGTGAGCGTGCAGGAGCTGCGTAGCGGCGGTCAGGAGCTCATTGAGAAGGTTGAACGCTATAAACCAGCAGTGCTGGCTGTGTTAGGTAAGCAAGCCTATGAGCGTGGGCTGGGGCAGCCTAAGGCGACCTGGGGGAAGCAGGCGTTTATGATTGGCGATACTGAGGTGTGGGTTCTGCCAAACCCGAGTGGGTTGAGCCGGATTACGCTGGATAAGCTGGTTGAGGCGTATCAAGAATTGGACGTGGCGTTAAAGGCGCGTGGTCTATAGAGTCAGATGTTCCCGGCGGCGCTGCGCCTGGACGAGCGACTCCGACATGTCGCCGGGGAATGCTTCGTGATTTACAGGCAAAAAAAAGCTCCCGGAAGGGAGCTTTTAGATTTCTAACCAGAGCGATTAATCGTCCAGGAAGCTACGCAGTACTTCAGAGCGGCTTGGGTGACGCAGTTTACGCAGCGCCTTCGCTTCGATCTGACGGATACGTTCGCGGGTAACGTCGAACTGTTTACCCACTTCTTCCAGCGTGTGATCGGTGTTCATATCGATACCGAAACGCATACGCAGGACTTTCGCTTCACGCGCGGTGAGGCCCGCCAGGACGTCGTGCGTTGCGGCACGAAGGCTCTCGGTGGTCGCAGAGTCCAGCGGCAGCTCGAGGGTGGTATCCTCGATGAAATCACCCAGATGCGAATCTTCATCGTCGCCGATTGGCGTTTCCATGGAGATAGGCTCTTTAGCGATCTTCAGCACTTTACGAATCTTATCTTCCGGCATCAGCATACGTTCAGCCAGCTCTTCCGGCGTTGGCTCACGACCCATTTCTTGCAGCATCTGGCGAGAGATACGGTTGAGTTTGTTGATAGTCTCAATCATATGCACCGGAATACGGATGGTGCGCGCCTGGTCTGCGATAGAACGAGTAATCGCCTGACGGATCCACCAGGTTGCATAGGTGGAGAACTTATAACCACGACGGTATTCAAACTTATCTACCGCTTTCATCAGGCCGATGTTGCCTTCCTGAATCAGGTCAAGGAACTGCAGACCGCGGTTGGTGTATTTCTTCGCGATAGAAATAACCAGACGTAAGTTCGCTTCAACCATCTCTTTTTTCGCACGGCGGGCTTTGGCTTCACCGATGGACATACGACGGTTGATGTCTTTGACCTGCTCGATGGTCAAGCCGGTTTCTTCTTCAATCTGACGCAGTTTCTGCAGACCACGCTGAACATCATCAGCCACATCGTGCAGTTTTTCGGACCACGGTTTGTTCATCGCGATAGCCGCGTTGAACCAGGTATCGCTGGTTTCGTTGCCAGTGAACAACGTGATGAAGTTTTTCTTCGGCATTTTGCACTGTTCAACGCACATCTTCATGATGATACGTTCCTGGGTACGCACGCGATCCATCATGACGCGCATGCTGTTAACCAGGTAGTCGAACTGTTTTGGCACCAGGCGGAACTGCTTGAAGACTTCAGACAGCTTCTGAATCTCTTCCTGGGCTGCGGCGTGGCTACGGCCTTTGGCTTTGATCGTGTCGCGCGCTAATTCGTACTGAGTACGCAGCTCGGCGAATTTTTCACGGGCGAGCTCTGGGTCGATGCTGTTGTCATCATCGCTATCGTCGTCGTCTTCTTCGTCTTCTTCTTCGTCATCATCCATCTCTTCCTGAGACAGTTCAGAACCGACGTGCGTGGCGGTCGGTGCCATGTCTTCTTCGGCGTTTGGATCAACGAAGCCGGTGATAAGGTCAGAAAGACGCGCTTCTTCAGCTTCAACGCGATCGTACTGTTCCAGCAGGTAGGTGATGGCTTCAGGGTATTCGGCAACCGAACACTGAACCTGGTTGATACCATCTTCAATACGCTTGGCGATGTCGATTTCGCCTTCGCGGGTCAACAGTTCAACGGTACCCATTTCACGCATGTACATGCGCACCGGGTCAGTGGTACGGCCAATTTCAGATTCAACGCTGGACAGAACCTGTGCCGCCGCTTCTTCTGCGTCTTCATCAGTGTTGTTGGAGTTTTCAGCCAGCAACAGATCATCGGCATCCGGTGCTTCTTCCATCACCTGAATGCCCATGTCGTTGATCATTTGGATGATATCTTCGATCTGATCTGAGTCGACGATATCTTCCGGCAGATGGTCATTGACCTCGGCATAGGTCAGATAGCCTTGCTCCTTACCACGTTGGACAAGAAGCTTGAGCTGTGACTGCGGGTTTTGCTCCATAAGACGGTATCCACACTTAATTCATTTGATTGGTGTCGGCCGGCGAACGAACCGCCGACATTTAATGCGAGGGCGTACTTATATTTGTGCCGCTGCGCCTCGGTGCGGCTGTCGGGGGCTACCCGATAGGTATTCGGCAGTTAAGCCGTTAAATTCATTTTTTGGCCAGTTCCTGGTTTAATGTCCAGAGTTCCCGGCGTTCTTCGCTGCTTAAACCGTGTGTGCGATCGCGAGCTATCAACTCTTCTTGTCGCAGTACAAGCAACGAATCAAACATATGGTTGAGCGAGTCGGTGAAGGTTTTTTCAGCGATATCCTTATCTGCTATATCGTCCCACATCGACAGTTTTTCAAGGGTCGCGGCTTCATTTGTTCCACGATACTGCTCCAGCAGCTGTCCGGTTGTCAGACCCGGCTGGGCTAAACAGGTATTGACCAGTTCGGTAAACAATCCCAGACCTGGCATTTTTTTCGGATCCAGCCCGACCAGCGGAGGAACGCGTGGTGCGAGATCGGGGTTTTGTACCAGTAACCCTATCAGTATACGCATGGTCGTGCGTTTTAGCTGTTGAGTCGGGCGTACCACGCCACTTTCTGCCTGTTTTGGCATTAAACGATCAAGTGCAGCATCGTCGAAAATGCCCAGCTTCAAACCCAGCGTCTGGCGTAACTGGATACGATGCGCATCGCCCGGCACCTGGCTAATGAGCGGTAGCGCCAGCGCCGCAAGCTGCGTGCTGCCGTCCGGTGTGCTCAGGTCAACCTGCGGCAGCAGGCTATTGAATAAGAACACGGAGAGCGGTTGCGCATGCTCCATCCGTGCTTCAAAAGCCTCTTTCCCTTCTTTACGTACCAGCGTATCCGGGTCTTCGCCGTCGGGTAGAAACATAAAGCGTAGTTGACGACCGTCGGTCATATACGGCATTGCGGTTTCTAAGGCGCGCCATGCGGCATCCCGTCCCGCGCGATCGCCGTCGTAACAGCAAATGACGTTGTTTGTTGCACGGAATAACATATGCATATGGTCAGCCGTGGTCGACGTCCCCAGCGAGGCAACGGCGTAATTGATACCGTATTGCGCCAGAGCCACAACATCCATATACCCTTCGACAACCAGCAGGCGCGGTGGTTCAGCGTTGTGCTGCTGGGCTTCATAAAGACCATATAACTGACGGCCTTTATGGAAAATATCGGTTTCCGGGGAGTTCAGGTATTTCGGCGTATCGTTACCCAGTACGCGACCACCAAAACCAATCACCCGGCCGCGTTTATCGCGAATCGGGAACATCACACGATTGCGAAAACGGTCGTAGGTTCTTCCCTGGTCGTTGGTGACCAGCATTCCGGCATCGAGCAGCAGCTTTCTGTTGTCGACATTACCGCCGAAACGTTTTAATGCGTTATCCCAGCCTGGTGGTGCAAAACCAATAGCAAAACTCTGGACAATTTCGGCGCTCAGGCCGCGTTGTTCCAGGTACTGGCGTGCAGGTTCGGCGATGGGTTGAGCGAAAGATTGCTGATAAAACGCATTCAATCCGTCCATCAGCTGATAGAGATTTTGCCGCTGATGGCGCTCTATCTGGCTCAGGCCCGTTCCGGCTTCATACGGCACTTCAAGATTGTGCATAGCCGCCAGTTCTTCAACGGTTTCAACGAACTCGAGCTTGTCGTAGTTCATCAAAAAGTCGATGGCATTGCCGTGCGCGCCGCAGCCGAAGCAGTGATAAAACTGCTTATCACCATTTACGGTGAAAGAGGGGGTTTTCTCGTTATGGAAGGGACAGCACGCATGATAATTTTTGCCCTGCTTTTTTAGCTTCACCCGTGCATCGATAAGATCGATGATGTCGGTGCGCGCCAGCAGGTCACTAATAAATACGCGTGGGATTCGTCCAGCCATAGGCCCCGTTTATTTTCACTTTAACCTTCAAACTGTCTCTGCGTTGGCCGCGTTCGTTCACCCCTGTCACTTACTGATGTAAGCTCCGGGGATTCACTCACTTGCCGCCTGGATACAGCATGAATGATTTTGTGTAAATACTGATTTATAAACGAAAACAAGCCGCGCATTCCTTTCGGAAGCACGGCCTTGCAACTACAACTCGGTCTGACAATTGAGAGCGTGTGCCCTCAAGAGATTAGTACAGACGAGTACGGCGTGCGTTTTCGCGAGCCAGTTTCTTCGCGTGACGTTTCACTGCAGAAGCTTTAGCGCGCTTACGTTCGGTAGTCGGTTTTTCATAGAACTCACGACGACGAACTTCCGCCAGAACACCTGCTTTCTCGCATGAACGTTTGAAGCGACGCAGTGCTACGTCGAACGGCTCGTTTTCACGTACTTTAATTACCGGCATGTAACTCTCACCTTTAATAAATTCGGTTTGCCGCTGGCATCAACGCCAGCTTATTTCAAAATGGTGCGGAATTTTACTACAACTGCTGCTGCTTTGTAAAGCACCGACGCTCTTTTGAAAGGGACTTTTTAAGGTTGAGAAGTATACACGAACTCGACGCCTGAAGTGAGCAAAGTTTTACATCTAAGGTCAGAGATCCTACACTGCGCGGTACTGAAACGAGGTAAATGTAGCCATGCGTGTACTGGGAATTGAAACATCCTGCGATGAAACCGGCATCGCAATTTATGATGATGAAAAAGGGCTGTTAGCCAACCAACTGTATAGTCAGGTGAAATTACACGCTGACTACGGCGGCGTGGTGCCTGAATTAGCCTCGCGCGATCACGTGCGCAAAACGGTTCCGCTGATTCAGGCTGCGTTAAAAGAAGCCAGCTTGACGGCAAAAGATATTGATGCGGTTGCTTATACCGCAGGCCCGGGCCTGGTAGGCGCGCTGCTGGTAGGCGCAACCGTGGGGCGGTCTTTGGCATTCGCGTGGAACGTACCGGCGATACCGGTGCACCATATGGAAGGCCACCTGCTGGCGCCGATGCTGGAAGAAAATCCACCGGAGTATCCGTTTGTGGCGCTGCTGGTCTCAGGCGGTCACACGCAGCTTATCAGCGTGACCGGCATTGGTCAGTACACCTTGCTGGGTGAATCTATTGATGATGCCGCCGGTGAAGCTTTCGATAAAACGGCGAAACTGCTGGGGCTGGATTACCCGGGCGGGCCGCTGCTGTCGAAAATGGCCGCTCAGGGTACGGAAGGGCGTTTTGTTTTCCCACGCCCAATGACCGATCGTCCGGGGCTGGATTTCAGCTTCTCTGGCCTCAAAACATTCGCGGCTAACACTATCCGCAATAACGATAACGACGATCAGACGCGCGCCGATATTGCTCGTGCATTTGAGGATGCGGTGGTGGATACGCTAATGATCAAGTGCAAACGCGCGCTGGATCAAACCGGCTTTAAGCGTCTGGTGATGGCGGGGGGCGTGAGTGCTAACCGTACGCTGCGCGCCAAGCTCGCCGACATGATGCAAAAGCGTCGTGGCGAAGTGTTTTATGCGCGCCCGGAATTTTGTACCGACAATGGGGCGATGATTGCCTATGCGGGCATGGTGCGGTTGAAAACGGGCGCTAGCGACTCACTGGGCGTCACCGTTCGTCCGCGCTGGCCGTTGGCAGAATTGCCGGCAGCTTAATTGTTAGAACTTCCCGGCGGTGCGGCGCATAACCGGGCTATTCTGAACTGTAGCCCGGCCGAGCGCAGCGACGCCGGGAGCAATGCCAACCCTTCCTCTATTCTTCTTTCTTCTGCTTACGCTTCTTAAACCGCACCCAGATCTTTGTCTCCTGACGTCGCCACAGACGCTGAATATTGTCATGATGACGCAGCAAAATCAGGCATGAGAGCATCGAAACCGGGAAGGTGTACTGGGGTTTGAACCACCAGACGTAAAACGGCGCCACCAGCGCGCTGACGATCGCACCCAGCGAGGAATAGCCGCTGAGAAGAATGGTGAGGATCCAGGTGCCCGCCATTACGCCGGTCAAATCAAGGCCGATAGGGGCAATAGCGCCAAATGCAGTCGCCACGCCTTTTCCGCCCCGGAAATGGAAAAACACCGGCCAGATATGGCCCAGACAGGCGGCAATCGCCACAAGACCTAGCCAGAATGGCGACAAGCCGAGAGCGTATGCTCCCCACACAGGCAGCATCCCTTTCAGAACATCGAAAATCAGTACGGCTAAGGCAGCACCTTTTCCGCCAATACGTAATACATTGGTGGCTCCAGGATTACCGGAGCCACAGTTACGAGGGTCAGGTAACCCTGCGAGGCGGCAGACCAGAATGGCGCTGGAAATTGAGCCGCAAAGGTAGGCAAGGAGAATCATTCCAGGCTCGATTGCACTCATAACGCTGTTCCATTTTGAAAATGTCGAAGTATTCTCTGCATCTGTGGATAATACGCATAATTCGCCGGAAGTGGTATCCGGTTTAGCCTAAAACCAAGCAGGTCGTGATGGATATTGTATTTATAGAGCAACTTTCGGTAATCACCACTATTGGTGTTTATGATTGGGAACAAACCATTGAGCAGAAACTGGTGTTCGATATCGAATTAGGCTGGGACAACCGCAAAGCCGCTGCCAGCGACAATGTGGAAGACTGCCTGAGCTACGCTGACATCAGCGAAGCTGTCGTGCAGCATGTGGAAGGCAGCCGTTTTGCGCTGGTTGAGCGCGTAGCGGAAGAGCTGGCTGAGCTGTTAATGTCCCGCTTTAACTCGCCGTGGGTGCGTATCAAGGTCAGTAAACCCGGTGCGGTTGCGCGGGCGGCAAACGTCGGCGTAATCATCGAGCGTGGCCATAATCCGAAATAAAATATTTAGTGGTCATATAAGTTAAACCAAAATGATCTATACCCGTCATACTTCAAGCTGCAGATGCGTTGGCTGCGCTCACTCACCCCAGTCACGTACTGTATGTACGCTCCTGGGGATTCGTTCTCTTGCCGCCTTCCTGCAACTTGAATTATTTAGGGTTACACCGGTCATAGTGCTGGGTTTATTTTATTGTTTACTTTTAAAGGGTTTATAAATGAGCGATATACACTCGCTGCTGGTGGCGGCAATTTTGGGTGTGGTCGAGGGATTGACGGAGTTTCTGCCTGTTTCCAGCACTGGTCATATGATTATTGTGGGTCATCTTCTGGGGTTTGAAGGTGAAACGGCGAATACCTTTGAAGTGGTGATCCAGCTTGGGTCGATTCTTGCCGTCGTGGTGATGTTCTGGCGTCGACTGTTTAGCCTGATAGGCATTCACTTCGGTCGCCCGCCGATTCACGAAGGTGAAGGTTCAGGCCGACTGTCTTTGATTCATATTCTATTGGGGATGATCCCGGCGGTGGTGTTGGGTCTGGTGTTCCACGACACGATCAAATCGCTCTTTAACCCGGTAAACGTGATGTATGCCCTGGTGGTCGGTGGCCTATTGCTGATTGCCGCAGAGTGCCTGAAACCCAAAACGCCGCGCGCGGTCGGGGTTGACGATATGACCTATCGCCAGGCGTTTATCATTGGTTGCTTCCAGTGTCTGGCGCTATGGCCGGGCTTTTCTCGTTCAGGAGCGACCATCTCAGGCGGCATGCTCATGGGTGTGAGCCGTTACGCCGCCTCAGAGTTTTCTTTTCTGCTGGCGGTGCCGATGATGATGGGCGCCACCGTTCTTGATCTCTACAAGAGCTGGCACTTCCTGACCGTCGGCGATATTCCGATGTTTGCCGTCGGTTTTGTGATGGCTTTCCTGGTGGCGCTGGTGGCCATCAAAACCTTCCTGAAGCTGATTAAACGTATCTCGTTTATTCCGTTCGCCATCTATCGCTTTATCGTCGCGGCAGCGGTTTACGTGGTCTTCTTCTGATCAATTGCCCTCAGTCTTTTGACTGAGGGCAACGTTTTTCCTTCCAGTCAGCGACCGCTTTAATTCGGCGTCGCGTCAATTCTTCGCGGATAGCAGGGCCTTTAAATCCGGCTTCGATAACCTCTTTATTGCCAACCGCACGAGCCACTTCCCATGCTTCACGCAGCAGCCGTCCTTGCGGGTAGTCGCTGGCTTCAAAATGGGTGCGTCCGCGCACATCCGCTTCGCTGGTTAGCGCAATTTGCTCTACGCGCTGCGGTTTACGCCAGGCGTCAATGGCGTCAAAAAGCTTGATAATCGTTTTCGGTTGCAGAATGGGCAGCGTGTGGATGAGGTCGTGGAATTCGGCAACCAGTTTCGCGAGGTCACGCATATCATTTGGGACTTTCAGGCGCTGGCTCAACCGTTCAACCAGCTTCACGCCGGCCGGGCCGTGGCCGTGGTGGCGAGGCCACAATGCTTTTGGCGTAAGCCCTTTGCCCAAATCATGACACAACGTCGCAAAGCGTACGTCGAGTTCAGGGCTGAGCATTGCCGCCATGGTGAGGGTCATCAGCGTATGGACGCCGGTATCGATTTCGGGATGCCATTTTTCCGGGGCCGGAACGCCAAACAGCACGTCGATTTCCGGGAACAGAACTTTTAGCGCACCGCAGTCGCGCAGCGTCTGGAAGAACACCTGCGGGTTGCGAGTACCGAGAGCGCTTTCGGTTTCTTTCCATACGCGTTCTGGCGTCAGATGCGCCAGCTCGCCGGCCTCCGTCATCGCTTTCATCAAGGCCAGCGTTTCATCGGCAATACGGAAACTGAGATGGGCGTAGCGGGCGGCAAATCGCGCCACGCGCAGCACGCGCAGCGGGTCTTCGCCAAAGGCCGGGGAAACATGGCGCAAAATACGCTGCTTAAGATCGCGGTAGCCATCGTACGGATCGATAAGAGAACCGTCGGCATCCTGCGCCATTGCGTTAACGGTTAAGTCCCGACGCAGCAGGTCTTGCTCCAGCGTAACGTCAGGGGCCGCATAGCAGGTGAAGCCGGTATACCCGGAACCGGACTTACGTTCGGTACGGGCAAGGGCATATTCTTCGTGGCTGGCAGGATGCAAAAAGACAGGAAAATCACGGCCGACCTGCTGGTAGCCTGCATCAAGCATTTGCTGCGGTGTCGCACCGACCACCACCCAATCTCTGTCTTTGATCGGGAGGCCCAATAAACCGTCCCGAACTGCACCGCCAACCAGATAACTCTTCACGCCACGCCTCTCCTCATCATTTTCTCTGTGATAATACGAAAGAAGTTGATTCAAGGCGAGTTAGCTTAGTTCATCCAGCGATCTTTACGCTTACGGCTTGGAATGATGTGCGGTAAGACCAGACCGAGGATCAGACCCATCCCCAGCACGCCGCCGCCATACATGAACCACTGCATAATGATGGTGCGCTGTTTGTCGTCTAACTGGAGGTTAGCGGCGCTCACTTTTTTCTGCGCAACGATAAGCTCGTTCTTCAGCTTCTGGTTTTCGTTTTTCAAACCGTTGATCACGCTATCGCTCTGAGCGACCTTTTTCTGCATTTCCGCAGTGCGCTGGTTCCAGGTGCCGTCGATATTATTGAGCTTGTCGGTCAGCGTTTTGACCTGGTTTTCCAGGTCGGGCACGCGGGTACGCAGGCTTGGCGTGGCGGTCAGCTCTTTAAGCGGGATCCACGCGGTACGGCCATTGCTGTCGCGCACCTGGCCGTATTGTGTACTGTCGTTGGTTTGTAGCAGGGTCACTTCTTCACCGGCGTTCAGTGAACCGGCGAGACGGTAGTTATCGCCCGGGCCGCTGCGTACCCAGGTGTTCAATTCGTCGGAAACGTAACGCTTTTCATCAGCATGAGCCAGAGTGGAAGCGGTAAGTGTCAGTAAAGTAATGGCAATTAAGCGTAATTTTGGCATCAGATCATCGTTTTTGTCATAAAAGTGGAACGATAGTAGTGGCAACAGTCTGACGACGCAAAGCATTCTGCGGCAATCGGAATCCTCCAGGAGGAAAAAAACGCCGCCAGCGTGTTACCTGACAAATTGCGCATTGCATGGCAATTTGTCGCAAAATACTATCTACTGACAAAAAGAATACCTATAAGTTCGCCAGATGGGTATTTCCAGGTAACGAAACCACAAGAATTCAATCATGGCTCAAGAAATCGAATTAAAATTTATTATCGACGACGCAGGCGTTGAAGCGCTGCGTGAAAATCTGCAATCCCTCAACGCTGAGCACACTGCGCCGACGACGTTGCTAAACATCTATTATGAAACGGCGGATAACTGGCTGCGTCGGCACGATATGGGCCTGCGCATTCGCGGCGATAATGGCCGCTACGAAATGACCCTCAAAATCGCCGGTCGCACCGTAGGTGGGCTGCATCAGCGCCCGGAATACAATATTGATATCAGCACCCCAGAGCTTGCGCTGGATAAACTGCCGCTGGAAGTCTGGCCAAACGGCGAAATGCCTGAAGGGCTCGCCGAGCAGGTTCAGCCGCTATTTAGTACCGACTTTAACCGCGAGAAATGGGTCGTCAATCACGGCAACAGCCAGATTGAAATCGCGCTCGATCGGGGCGAGGTGAAAGCGGGCGAGCACCAGGAAGCCATCTGCGAACTGGAGCTTGAGCTTTTAAGCGGTGAAACCGCTGACGTATTGGCGCTGGCACAGGAGCTGGCGAAAACCGGCCTGCTGCGCCAAGGCAGCCTGAGCAAAGCGGCGCGCGGCTACCATCTGGCGCAGGGTAATCTGGAACGTGAAATCAAACCGTTGACCATTTTAACGCTGCCGCCAAAAGCCACGGTAGGTCAGGCGTTTGAGGCCGCGCTGGAAAGTGCATTGTCTCATTGGCAGTATCATGAAGAACTGTGGCTGCGCGGTAAAAAGAAGGCGAAAACGGAAGTCGTTAATGCGCTGGGGCTGGTTCGCCATGTCCTGACGCTGTTTGGCGGTATTGTTCCGCGCAAAGCCAGCGCTCAGCTGCGTGAAGGGTTGACCCAGGTGGACGCGCTGATGCTCAGCGAAAAGTCCGCTCATGATATCGTTTTCTGCCCTGAGATGGCGTTAACCAAGCTGGCCTTTACAAAATGGCTGGTCACGCGCGGCTGGCAGCCGTTCCTCGACGCCAAAGCCGAAGCCAAAATGGCGGACTCCTTTAAACGCTTTGCCGATACCCACCTTTCTCGTCAGGCCGCTGAGCTGCGCACAACCTTTGCCTATCCTCTGGGCGACAGCTATGCCGACCAGCTCCCACGTCTGACGCGCGACATCAATACGGTGCAGATATTATCGGGTTACTACGACGCCGGGAAAGCCGAACGCTGGCTGGCGAACTGGCAAGGCTTACGCCACGCCATCGAAACGCGTCAGCATATTGAAATTGAGCATTACCGCAATGAAGCGCTGGCGGTTGAACCGTTCTGGTTACACAGCGGAAAACGTTAATTAACTTCAGGGAACCCGCGTATGACGCCGCTTTCTTCGCAGTTACAGCAGCACTGGCAGACGCTTAGTGAGCGCGCGCCAGAAGCGTTTGCCATGGATTCGCTTAGCGCCGAGGCGCAGGCTGTTGTCACCTTCAGTGATTTTGTTTCGCAAAGTTTGCTGACCTATCCCGAGTGGCTGACGTCGCTGGAAAGCAGCCCGCCACAGGCGGATGAGTGGCAACAATACGCGGGGTGGCTTCAGGCTGAGCTGTCTGAGGTGCATGATGAAGCGGCGCTTATGCGGACGCTGCGGGTATTCCGTCGTCGGGTAATGGTGCGTATTGCCTGGGCACAAGCGCTATCACTCGTCAGTGAAGAAAATACCCTTCAGCAACTGAGCCATCTGGCAGAGACGCTAATTGTTCAGGCGCGTGATTGGCTTTATGACGCCTGCTGCCGGGAATGGGGCACACCGTGCAGCGCCGACGGCGTACCGCAGCCGTTGCTCATCCTTGGGATGGGAAAACTGGGCGGCGGCGAACTCAACTTTTCTTCCGATATCGATCTGATTTTTGCCTGGCCGGAACACGGCACGACCCAAGGGGGGCGCCGCGAGCTGGATAATGCCCAGTTCTTTACCCGTCTGGGGCAACGCCTGATTAAGGCGCTGGACCAGCCCACGCAGGATGGTTTCGTCTACCGCGTCGATATGCGCCTGCGTCCGTTTGGCGACAGTGGCCCGCTGGTGCTGAGCTTTGCCGCCCTGGAAGATTATTACCAGGAGCAAGGGCGCGACTGGGAGCGCTATGCGATGGTCAAAGCGCGGATCATGGGCGATGACGAAGGTGTTTACACTCGCGAACTGCGCGCGATGCTGCGACCGTTTGTATTCCGCCGCTATATCGACTTCAGCGTGATCCAGTCCTTACGCAATATGAAAGGGATGATCACCCGCGAAGTGCGCCGCCGTGGCTTGAAAGACAATATCAAGCTGGGGGCGGGCGGCATCCGCGAGATTGAATTTATTGTGCAGGTTTTCCAGCTGATTCGTGGGGGGCGCGAGCCTTCACTGCAAAGCCGCGCGCTGTTGCCCACGCTGTCGGCGATTGAAGCGCTGAATTTGTTATCCGCAACGGATGCGCAGGCGCTGCGCGAGGCCTATTTGTTCCTGCGTCGCCTGGAAAACCTGCTGCAAAGCATTAACGATGAGCAAACCCAAACCCTGCCCACCGATGAGCTCAATCGGGCGCGCCTGGCGTGGGGCATGCATCTCAACGATTGGGATTCGCTCACCGCGCGCCTTGACGCGCTGATGGCGGATGTCCGCCGGGTCTTCAACGATCTGATCGGCGATGACGAAGAGCCATCACAGGAAGAACAGCTGTCTGAAGACTGGCGCGAGCTGTGGCAGGACACCTTGCAAGAAGATGATACTCCAGTGGTGCTGACGCATCTGAGCGATGACGATCGCCACCACGTTTTGTCGCAGGTGGCGGATTTTCGCAAAGAACTGGATAAGCGCACCATCGGCCCACGTGGACGCCAGGTGCTGGATTCCCTGATGCCGCATCTGCTCAGTGAAGTGTGCTCGCGGGAAGACGCGCGGGTGCTATTAACGCGTATCACGCCGTTACTGAGCGGTATCGTCACACGGACAACCTACCTTGAGCTGCTTAGCGAATATCCCGGCGCCTTAAAGCATCTTATTCGCCTGTGCGCGGCCTCACCGATGGTGGCAAGCCAGCTGGCGCGTTATCCGCTGCTGCTGGATGAGCTGCTTGACCCGAGCACCTTGTATCAACCGACGGCAACCGACGCCTATCGCGACGAGCTGCGTCAATATTTGCTGCGCGTGCCGGAAGAGGATGAGGAGCAACAGCTGGAAGCATTGCGCCAGTTTAAGCAAGCGCAGTTGCTGCATATTGCGGCGGCGGATATCGCTGGTACGCTGCCGGTGATGAAGGTCAGCGACCACCTGACCTGGCTTGCGGAGGCGATGATTGATGCGGTTGTCCAGCAGGCATGGGTGCAAATGGTGGCGCGTTATGGCCAACCAACACATCTCCACGAGCGACACGGCCGTGGTTTCGCGGTCATTGGTTACGGCAAGCTGGGCGGCTGGGAGTTAGGCTACAGCTCCGATCTGGATCTGGTGTTCCTCCACGATTGCCCGATGGACGCTATGACCGACGGTGAACGGGAAATCGACGGTCGTCAGTTCTATCTCCGCCTGGCGCAGCGCATTATGCATCTGTTCAGCACCCGTACCTCATCGGGCATTCTCTACGAAGTGGATGCCCGACTGCGTCCATCCGGCGCGGCCGGTATGCTGGTCACCACCGCCGAAGCGTTCGCCGATTATCAGCAAAACGAAGCGTGGACGTGGGAGCATCAGGCGCTGGTGCGCGCGCGAGTGGTGTACGGTGACCCACAGCTTGAGCAGCAGTTTGACGCTATTCGTCGGCAAATCCTGACCACCGCGCGCGACGGGGCGGTATTGCAAACCGAAGTTCGTGAAATGCGTGAGAAAATGCGTGCACACCTGGGCGGCAAGCAGCGCGACCGTTTTGATATCAAAGTCGACGCCGGCGGAATTACCGATATTGAATTTATCACTCAGTATCTGGTGCTGCGTTACGCCTACGACAAACCGAAGCTGACGCGCTGGTCGGATAATGTGCGCATTCTCGAACTGTTGGCGCAAAACGACATTATGGACGAGGACGAAGCGCGGGCGTTGACCCATGCTTACACCACATTGCGTGACGCCCTGCATCATCTTGCATTACAAGAACTGCCGGGCAACGTTTCGCAGGAGAGCTTCGCTCAGGAACGCCAGCAGGTAAGCGCCAGCTGGCAGAAGTGGCTGGTTCAACCGTGAAATGTGCTATTATCGCGCGAAATTTTGATTCTCTTTGGAGACAAGAATGAAAGTAACGCTGCCGGAATTTGAACGCGCAGGAGTGATGGTGGTTGGCGATGTGATGCTGGATCGCTACTGGTATGGCCCAACCAGCCGTATTTCCCCGGAAGCCCCGGTACCCGTGGTGAAAGTGGAAACTATCGAAGAACGTCCTGGCGGCGCGGCGAACGTGGCGATGAACATTGCCTCTTTGGGCGCGGTATCTCGTCTTGTCGGCCTGACCGGTATTGACGATGCGGCACGTGCGCTGAATAAAGCGCTGGCCGACGTTAACGTCAAATGCGATTTCGTTTCTGTGCCAACGCATCCGACGATCACCAAGCTGCGTGTGCTGTCTCGTAACCAGCAGCTGATTCGCCTGGATTTTGAAGAAGGTTTCGCGGGCGTTGATCCTCAGCCGTTGCACGATCGGATTCAAAGCGGCCTGCCGAACGTCGGTGCGCTGGTGCTTTCCGATTATGCCAAAGGCGCGCTGGAAAGCGTGCAGCAGATGATTCAACTGGCGCGCCAGGCGAATGTTCCGGTACTGATCGACCCGAAAGGCACTGATTTTGAACGCTATCGCGGTGCTACGCTGCTCACGCCAAATCTCTCTGAATTCGAAGCGGTTGTGGGCAAGTGCAAAACCGAAGAAGAGTTAGTGGAACGCGGCATGCAGCTGATTGCCGATTTCGACCTGTCTGCATTGCTGGTCACTCGCTCCGAACAGGGCATGACGCTGCTACAACCCGGCAAGCCGCCGCTGCATCAGCCGACTCAGGCGCAGGAAGTGTATGACGTGACCGGTGCCGGTGATACGGTTATTGGCGTACTGGCGGCGACGCTGGCGTCTGGAAAAAGTCTGGAAGAAGCCTGCTTCTTTGCCAACGCCGCGGCAGGCGTGGTGGTGGGGAAATTGGGGACATCTACCGTTTCGCCTATCGAGCTGGAAAATGCCGTGCGCGGTCGCGCGGATACCGGTTTTGGCGTGATGAGCGAAGAAGAGCTCAAGCATGCGGTTGCCGCTGCGCGTCGTCGCGGTGAGAAAGTGGTGATGACCAACGGCGTGTTCGATATTCTGCACGCGGGCCACGTCTCCTATCTGGCGAATGCGCGCAAGCTGGGCGATCGTCTGATCGTTGCGGTAAACAGCGACGCCTCGACGAAGCGTCTGAAAGGCGAATCCCGCCCGGTAAATCCACTGGATCAGCGCATGATCGTGCTGGGCGCGCTGGAGTCCGTCGACTGGGTCGTGTCCTTTGAAGAAGATACGCCGCAGCGTCTGATTGCCGGGATCCTGCCGGATCGTCTGGTGAAAGGCGGCGACTATAAGCCAGAGCAAATTGCCGGTAGCGAAGAAGTTTGGGCCAACGGCGGTGAAGTGCTGGTGCTGAATTTTGAAGATGGCTGTTCAACCACCAATATCATCAAGAAAATCCAGCAGGACAACGATAAGTCGTGAATGCGCGAGGCGCATCGAACATTTCGTTTTGGTGCGCAGCGGGCTGTTGACGCTGTTGTTTTTTCGACCTAAAGTAAAGGAATAAGGGTGAGAGGGGATTTCTCCCCCCTCTGATTGACTGTTAGAAAGCTGCGAAACTTATCAATAACAGCACAACCAGTATGATGATGAGCTTCATCATAACCCTTTCCTTATTAAAGCCCCTTCCTCGGGAGGGGCTTTCCCGTTTCAGCGCCTTGCTGACAGTGCGATTGTTAGCGTGCCCACTGACAGGCACAAGCCTTTTCCCTTTCGGTTTTATGACTTCTCGAGCGTCCACGCAAAAACAGCGTTTCTGGCGCTGAAAGGGCAATTTGCGGATAAAAAATCCCCGGCTTTTTGGGCCAGGGATACAAGGTTTAGCGACTTTGCGGAAAAATGATTAAGCCTCTTTTTGCTGTGCTTCCACCTCTACCCCGGAAGCTTTCGGCGTACTTAACGGCGAAGTCAGGGCATGAAGTGAACCGCCGGCAAGACCAATCTCGTTTAGCAGTGAATCGATAAGCGGCGCCTGCGTGCGATAAGAGAGGGCGGCAGAGAGTGCTTGTTCCGCCAGATTTCCACCGCTGACACCATTTGCTGTACTGGCTTCTCCGGTGGCACCACCGCGATTTAAGCCATCCACCTGGATTATCTTAATTCCGTCGATGGACTTCATTGGTTCAACGGACTTCTCGATGACGGCAGGCAGAGATTGCAACAGCGCCAGTTTGAATTTAAGGCTGGTCTGTTCATTGGAAAGCACGTTGATAGCATCGTTCAGCGCGCGCTGCGCTTCGGCTTCCGCCAGACCTTTTTTGCGCGTCGCTTCCGCCAGTTCGACAATGGCCGCCGCCTGCAATTCCGCCGCTTCCTTCTCGGCTTTCGCCCGTACCGTCAGCTCAACCGCTTTGGTTTCCGCATCCTGCGCGGCGGCGATAAGCGCAACCTGCTTGGCACGATCCGCTTCCGCCGTCTGACGGGTGGTTTCTACGTTCTGCTGGGCGCGAACCGCCTCGGCCAACGCATCGTTAGCGCGTGCTTCCGCCTGAGATTGCTGCTCGGATTTTGCGGCAATGGCGATGGATTTCGTCTGATTAGCGATTTCCGTGACCTGCTGCTGTTCGATCTCTTTAATCCGAACTTCACGCTCGGCCTCAACTTTCCTTGAGCGAACGGCCTGCTCGCGCTCAATTTCAGTTTCCTGAATCTGGCGCTCGGCAAGAATACGCGTCTGTTCCGCTTCACGGTGACGCTCGGCTTCAAAGGCGGCGATTTTGGCGTTCTGCTCGGCAGTGCGGGTTTTCACCTGCTGCTCCTGCTCAAGCGTCATAAAGGATTCCTGCTGCTCAATTTCCAGCTTGCGGGACAGCGCATCGCGGTTTTTCTCTCTTACCGCCACTTCCACGTCCTGCTCGACTTCATTACGCTCGCGGCGACGGCGCTCCGTTTCCTGAGTCAGCTTGGTCAGGCCTTCGGCGTCAAAGGCGTTGTTCGGATTAAAATGCACTTTCTCCGTCTGGTTAAAGTTGGTTAACGAGACGCTCTCCAGCTCCAGGCCGTTTTTTGACAGATCTTCCGCTACCGTGTTTTGCACGCCCTGCACAAAGTTTTCACGGGTGTCCTGTAGCTCATGCATGGTCATTTGCGAGGCCGTGGCGCGCAAGGCATCAACAAACTTATCTTCGATCAGTACGCGTAAATCTTCAGGCGAAAGGGTGCGCTGGCCCAGAGTTTGTGCGGCGGTGGCAATCCCTTCAACCGACGGTTTTACGCGGACAAAAAAGGCGACAACGACATCTACACGCATACGATCTTTGGTGATCAGACTGTCGACGGTAGACCGGCTAACCTCAAGTTTGAGGGTGTTCATATTGATGGGAATAATTTCGTGGAAGATGGGCATCACGATGGCACCGCCGCTCATCACCACTTTCTGGCCGCCAAGCCCGGTTCGCACAAATGCTTGTTCTGCGGAGGCTCGGCGATAAAGACGGGCAAATATAATCCCGATGATTAATAAGACGACAACCGCGACAATTGCGGTAAACATCCATGAAGGTAACGTGTTAATAATATCATCCATTATGTCGTTCTCTTAAGGTCAAAATACAATTACAAAATATTCGGCCAAGGGTTGAGTTCGGCCAAATAACGCGTTGCGGAGAGTCGGTAAATAATTAATACCCGGTCCCCTTTTTTAAACGCGTGTCCTTCTTCGGGTTCTAGCAACAAGTAATGAATTTGCCCGAACTTATCGGTAAATTTTCCTTCGCAAGGCGTGCCTGCCATTGCGGAATGTCCGGTAACCATTGCCATACAGCCGATATAATCATCCTCAGCGATAGCGGTACTTTCATCACGAGGGATCCACGGAGCAATGATTTTCCCGCTGTAATGTACCGCGAGGACAGACGCAATAAAGCATACGGGGGCCAGCAGCAGGTTACCCAGTGGCGCTTGCAGCAGCGTGGTCCAGCCATGCTGGACAAGAATACCAAACAGCCCAAAATAACCCGCCAGTAAGCAGAACACAACCAATGACGGAATACGCCCAATATTCAGGAAGTGAAGCACCTGGCCAATATTCCCGGACGATAAGGAATCATAATTATCGAGATGGGCGTCGAGGATGCCAGAGAGAAAATGACCAAAGGTCAGCGATATTATTTCAAGTGCACCAATAAGCAGGACAAATGATAGAGCGAATAAATAGGGGCTATTATATTCCGTAAATAAATACATACTTCATTCCCCCCTGTAATAATTTTCCTTGGGTGAAGATTTTGTTTCTTAAAATAATAGAGGGATACAATAGCATGTACCGAAGGAATCTTTTAATCCGAAAAGAGAGTTTTCAGGCTAAATATTTATCGACAAGGTGCAGGGCAAATCAGGATTGGCATAAAGCGGGCCATACGGCCCGCTTCAATTTTTACTCTGAAGGTTCTGTCGGGGCTGGTTTTACCTCTACAGCGGCCTGACGATTTTCCAGCTCGCTGATCCGCTGCTCCAGCAGCGCCAGCTTCTCGCGAGTACGCAGCAGAACCTGGGTCTGTACGTCGAACTCTTCGCGGCTGACCACGTCAAGACGCGTCAACTGTGACTGAATCACCTGACGAACTTTCTTTTCTACGTCATCACCGAATTCACGCAGGCCTTTTGGCATGGATTCGTGAACCTGACGGGCGATTTGTTCAATTTTTTTCGGGTCGATCATCTGTGTTTCCCTGATTCTGTCGGCGTTACCGTTATTGTAGTGCCTTCTCAGGGTGCGATAAACCAGAATTGTGCGAAGCTTATGCATTGCCGAAGATAATCAATAGCGTTATAGTAAGTACGCTTATTCTCAGGGCGGGGCGAAATTCCCCACCGGCGGTAAATCAGCAACATCCAAAGAATTTCGCGTTGCAGCAAGGCGGCAACTGAGCGAGTCACCAGGAGTTTAGTCAACTAAATGACTGGTGTGAGCGAAGGCAGCCAACGCAGCGGCGGCGTGAAAGTCGACGGATTGGCTGAAAGCCCGCGAGCGCTTCCCGTGTAAATGGGAAGGTCAGCAGATCCGGTGTAATTCCGGGGCCGACGGTTAGAGTCCGGATGGGAGAGAGTAACGATCCAGTCGGGTTTACGCCCGCTCGCGTTATCTATTAGCCGTTTATCGGCACTCCTAAGACTGCCCTGATTCTGGTAACCATAATATTAATGAGGTTTTTTTACCATGAATCAGACGCTACTTTCCTCTTTTGGTACTTCTTTCGAACGCGTTGAAAACGCACTGATTGCTCTGCGTGAAGGTCGCGGTGCGATGGTGCTGGACGACGAAGATCGCGAGAACGAAGGCGACATGATCTTTGCCGCCGAAAACATGACCGTTGAACAAATGGCGCTGACTATCCGTCACGGTAGCGGCATCGTTTGTCTGTGCCTGACCGATGAGCGTCGTAAACAGCTGGATCTGCCGATGATGGTGGAAACGAACACCAGCGCTTACGGCACCGGCTTTACGGTCACCATTGAAGCGGCTCACGGCGTAACGACCGGCGTATCCGCCGCTGACCGTCTGACTACCGTTCGTGCGGCGATTGCCGACAACGCTAAACCGTCAGACCTCAACCGCCCTGGTCACGTTTTCCCGCTGCGCGCGCAGCCGGGCGGCGTATTGACCCGTGGTGGTCACACCGAAGCGACCATCGATCTGGTGACGCTGGCGGGCTTTAAACCAGCTGGCGTTCTGTGTGAACTGACCAATGACGATGGCACCATGGCGCGCGCGCCAGAGTGCATCAAGTTTGCGCAGGAACATAATATGGCGCTGGTCACCATCGAAGATTTGGTGGCCTACCGTCGCGAGCACGAGCGTAAAGCAAGCTGATTGCGCTCTGTTTGAAGAAGCCCGGCTGAATTTGCGCCGGGCTTTTTTTATGGCTGTTAGCCAATTCCCATCGATTGTAATGCCACAAGGCTCATCCCCATCACCGACATTCCGCATAACACGCCGTAGCTGGGGTTGTTGTTAGGATCGATCTCTTTCGCCAGCGGCATCAGCTCGTCAACGGATAGCGCCACCATAATCCCGGCAACGGCGGCCATAATCGAGGCCATCAGTACCGGCGACATCATGCTACCCAGAATCGCCCACGCCAGCACGCCGCCCAGAATCTCGGCCATCCCGGAGATTCCGGCCCAGAACACCGCTTTGCGTTTTGAGCCTGTCGCCGCATAAACCGGCCCGGCAACCGCCAGCCCTTCTGGAATATTGTGCAGCGCGACGGCGAGCGCAATGCCGAAACCTAATTCGAGGTTGTTGCTCGCCGTGACGTAGGTGGCGATACCTTCCGGGAAGTTGTGCAGACTAATCCCCAGCGTCAGCAGTATCGCCGTGCGGCGAATATTACGCGGCAGCGGCGTGGTGGTTTTCTGCATCAGATCTTGCGGATGCGCATGCGGCAGCACGCGGTCTAGCGCGAAGTAGCCAATAAGCCCGATAACAAACATGCTGTAACCCAATACCGGCGACATGCCTTCCGTACCCAGCGCGGCGGGTAGCATCTCCATTAAAGAGATCAGCAACATAATCCCGGCGGCAAAGCCCAGTGAAAACGCCAGCACTCGGTTAGAGGGCTTTTGGCCAATGACGCCGAGAATGGCGCCAATAAACGTGGCAGCTCCTGCCAGTAATGTCAGAATTAGCGGTACCGACATCGCTTACTCCTTTTGATAATGATTATCATTCATGATATTGAAGTTTGTGATTTATGGCGAGAGGCGCAGGCATTCTTTACCTCATCCTTACATTCAAATTTTCTGAAGATCATCATCACGCTTATCTGAGTTTATCCTCACGGAAAACAGGTTAATGTGGTGTTATTCAATTATGCCTCTGGAAGGATAACATCATGTCTCGTAACCGAATGCCAGCACTGTTTTTAGGTCACGGTAGCCCGATGAACGTACTGGAAGATAACCTCTATACCCGTACCTGGCAGCACCTCGGTGAGACATTGCCGCGCCCGAAAGCCATTGTGGTGGTTTCCGCGCACTGGTTTACCCGGGGCACGGGCGTGACGGCGATGGAAGCGCCGAAAACCATCCACGACTTCGGCGGTTTTCCTCAGGCGCTGTACGATACCCATTACCCGGCGCCGGGTTCCCCTGAGCTTGCGCAGAAGTTGGTAGAGCTGCTCTCGCCTGTTCCGGTTACGCTGGATACCGAAGCCTGGGGCTTTGATCATGGTTCGTGGGGCGTGTTGATAAAGATGTACCCGAATGCGGATATTCCGATGGTACAGCTCAGCGTCGACAGCACCAAACCTGCGGCCTGTCATCTGGAGATAGGGCGCAGGCTCGCCAGTTTGCGTGATGAAGGCGTGATGCTGGTGGCAAGCGGTAACGTAGTGCACAACCTGCGCACCGCAAAATGGCATGGTGATTCTGAACCTTATCCGTGGGCGACGTCGTTTAACGACTATGTTAAAGCGAATCTGGAATGGAAAGGGCCGGCTGAACAACACCCGCTGGCAAATTACCTGCAACATGAAGGCGGGGCGCTCTCAAACCCGACGGCGGATCACTTCCTGCCGCTGCTGTATGTTTTAGGCGCGTGGGATAAAGAAGAACCCATTACGATCCCGGTAGACGGTATCGAAATGGGTTCCTTAAGCATGCTGTCGGTGTTAGTCGGTTAACGGCTACTCGACGAAAATGTGCGGATAGAAGCGTGACAGATCCTGGGTGATCAGCGCTCTATCCTCACGGATCCCGATGCCAGCTGGCTGGTCGTTGATAAGCCAGCTGCCAATCAACATGTAGCTATCGCCAAACTTCGGCAGCTGATAGAACTGCTGGACGATCATCCCTTCTTCACCATACGGGCCTTCCACCTGCTCGATAGTTTTGCCGTTTTCGATGATCGAAATGTTGGCGCCTTCACGGGAGAAGATAGGCTTCACCACGAATTTGTCCATCGGCGGGTGGCTGTCTTCCGCGAAGTAGGCTGGCAGCAGGTTCGGGTGATCCGGGAACATTTCCCACAGCATTGGCAACAACGCTTTGTTAGAAATGATGCTCTTCCACGCTGGCTCAAGCCAGCGTACGCCCGCATCCTCCAGCTTGGTGGAGAACATCTCGCGCAGCATATATTCCCAAGGGTAGAGCTTGAACAGATTACCAATCACCTGATCCTGAAGATCGGTAAACTGGCCTTTCTCGCCCAAACCCAGTTCGTCGATATAGAGGAATTCGGTGGCAATATCGGCTTCTGCCGCACAATCCTGGAGATATTGTACCGTCCCGCGATCTTCCACGGTGTCCTGGCAGCAGGTCAGATGCAGTAGCTGGAAGCCGAACTGTTCGCGCAGTTCAGTAAAGCGCTCGATTAACTTTTCCTGCAGGCTGTTGAACTGGTCGCTGCCTTCGGGCAGGTTACCGGCATTGAGCTGGTCTTCCAGCCAGATCCACTGGAAAAACGCCGCTTCATACAGCGAGGTTGGCGTATCGGCGTTGTTCTCTAAAAGCTTTGGCTCGCCGGTGCCATCCCACGCCAAATCAAGGCGCGAGTAGAGCGATGGCTGCTGCGTTTGCCATGACTGACGCACAAAACCCCAGGTGTGTTTTGGAATGCGGAATTTCGCCATCAGTTCATCGCTGGCGATCACCCGGTCGACCACTTTCAGACACAGCTGGTGCAGCTCGGCGGTGACATCTTCCAGTTTTTCGACCTGGGCAAGCGTCAGCTTGTAATAGGCTTCTTCACTCCAGTACGGTTCACCGTACATAGTGTGAAAGTTAAAGCCGTATTCCGTCGCTTTTTCGCGCCAGTCCGGGCGCTCAACAATACTGACTCTTTCCATGATAATCAGCCGCCCATTGAACGGGAGGTGCTGCCCGTCGCGCTACGCTGCATGGTGGACTGCTTCGCCACAGACTCACCAAAACCGCCGCGGGTGACCGTATTGGTGGTCGCCGGTTTTGGCGCCATCGCGGTTTTTGGTACGTTCATTGAACGACCCGGCTGTGCGGCACCGTAGTTTTTACCGCTCGCATCGGTGTATTTACCGTAGGCCGGGCTGGATGGATTCTTCGAGGTGAATACCGGCTGCTGCTGGTAACCGCCCATGCCGCCGCCCATCATACGGCCCATCATGTAGCCCGCCATCAGCGGCATCCAGAAGCTACCGCTGCTCTGATTCTGCGCCTGAGCCTGGCCTTCGCCGGTTGGCGCCATGCCCGCCTGTGCAGGAGCCTGCTGGCATTGGCCTTCACCAAACTCAGCCACACAATCTTCACGGCTGGCGTATTTTGGTGCGGTACGCTCGGCTTCTTTCAGAGCGTTGTTGTAGGTAGTGGTACATTCTGCGCTTTTGCTTGGATTAGCGGCAGAGCAGTCGTCCGCGTTCTGATACAGCGTGACGGTTTCGTCCGATTTCTCACAGCCCGCCAGCATGAATACTGCGGTAACGGCGAGTGCCACCGGCGTTAAGTGACGCGCGCCCCAGCTTTTACGAAATGCGGCGTGCTGAATATTATTTGTCCGTTTCATTTTAATCTTCCTGGACCCAGTAGAGTGGTATTGCAATAACGCTCAGGATAGAGGATGAGTGGTTGAAAATGAAGCGAAGAAGGGAATAAAGGAGGCGATCTTTACGTTGCCTTACGTTGAGAGGGGATAAATAAAAAAGGGCCCGTAAAAACGGACCCTTTTGAAGGCAAATACCGATCTTAGCGCAGACGTGCTTTGCTGGTGGCCGGTGAGGTGTAACCGTCGGCGGCAGCATCCTGCTGGGTATTTTCCGGCGCGACGCTGGCGTTGGCGGTAGAAACCGGTTTGCCTAGCGTATTGTTCAGCGCCAGCAGATCCTGCTCGTTGAGCGTACCCAACGCATTTTTGATATTAAGCTGGTTTATCAGATAGTTATAACGCGCACTGGAGAGCTGCTGTTTGGCGTTATACAGCGTGGTGGTGGCGTCCAGTACGTCAACGATAGTACGCGTACCCACGGAGTAGCCCGCTTCCATCGCGTCTAAAGAACTCTGTGCAGAAACCACGGCCTGTTTGTAGGCGTTGATGCTGCTGATAGAGGCGTTAACGTTGTTGAAGGAAGAACGAACGGTCTGTACCACGGAACGGTGCGCGCTTTCTAACTGCTCGCTGGCGCCCACGAAGTTGTACTGTGCTTGTTTGACCTGGGAGTTAACCATCCCGCCTTGATACAGCGGCAGGGAGAAGCTCAGGCCCACTTTGTTCTGACCGGCATCGTTATCGTTGTACTGCGTACCGTTGGTTTTAGAACCGCTGTAAGAGGTGTTAGACACCCCGGTAGAGGCGGTTAAATCCAGCGTCGGCAGATGGCCATCCTGCGCCAGGCGAATTTGCTCACGCGCCAGGTCCTGGCTCAGACGAGCCTGCAACAGCGTCAGGTTACGGTTTTCCGCTTCTTTCAGCAGCGAATTAACTGCCTGCGGTTTGTCGGTTTTGAAGCTATCCACGTTCAGTGAGGACAGTTCAGGGTAGTAGTTACCGGTGACCTGACGCAGCGCTTCAACGGCATTGTCGAGGTTGTTACGTGCAGTGACTTCGTTTGCCAGTACGGTATCGTATTGTGAACGGGCGTTCTGCACGTCGGTGATGGCGACCAGGCCCACGTTAAAGCGCTGAGTGGTCTGATCCAACTGACGGTAAATGGCCTGTTTCTGTGCTTCCGTAAAGGAAAGCGAGTCAATGGCGCTCAGGACGTTAAAGTACGCCGTGGCGGTATTGAGGATCAGCGTCTGCTGATCGGTCTGATAGGTCACATCCTGGATACCTGCGGATTTCTCTTGCAGGGAAAGGTTACGCCATTTGGACATATCAAACAGGCTTTGCGTTAACTGCAAAGAGCCGCTGGTGACGTTAGAGTTCACGCCGTTGCTGTCGCGGAAGCCGTTGGTATAGGTATAATCAGCACCCAAACCTAACTGCGGCAACAGTGGACTGCGCGCTTCGTTGATCTTCTCGAACGCTGCATCACGATCTGCGGCAGATTTGCGGAGATCCGGGTTGCTGGTACGTGCCTGCTGATACACCTGTAACAGGTTCTCTGCCTGGCTCATTGCACTGAAACCCGTAAGGCTCAGACCAATAAGGATGGGGAGCAATTTCTTCATTTGCATTTGCATTCCTTGTTGTGAAGCTTAGCGCTGATCTAATTCACAGAAAAAATATTCGCCGATTGTACCAGAGTCTGCCACGTTAAAAAGTTGTCGTAATGTGCCATCTGGCGTTAATTTGCACCAATCTACCATAGAGTTAGTGAATCCTAAGAGTCACTGACTTTAAATCCACAATTTCAACACAATTACTGCATAGGCCAGTCCATGACAAAAACAGTTAATCCTGTGGCAACGCTCTCGAAAAATGATGTAGAAATTATTGCACGAGAAACGGTATATCGCGGCTTTTTTTCGATTGATTTGTATCGCTTTCGTCACCGGCTGTTCAACGGTGAGATGAGCGGCGAAGTAAAGCGTGAAATTTTTGAGCGCGGTCACGCCGCAGTCTTGCTACCCTTTGACCCAGTGCGTGATGAAGTGGTGTTGGTTGAGCAGGTTCGAATTGCTGCCTACGACACCAGCGAAACCCCGTATCTGCTGGAGATGGTGGCTGGCATGATTGAAGAAGGGGAAACCGTAGAGGACGTTGCCCGTCGTGAGGCGCAAGAAGAGGCTGGGCTTGAAGTTGGCCGGGTGAAAAAGTGCCTGAGCTATCTGGCAAGCCCGGGGGGCACCAGCGAGCGCCTGACCATCATGGTCGGCGAAGTGGACGCGACAATGGCCGAAGGTATTCATGGCCTGGCAGAAGAACACGAAGATATTCGCGTTCATGTGGTAAGCCGGGAGTTCGCTTATCAATGTGTAGAGGATGGAAAAATTGACAACGCAGCGTCTGTCATCGCTTTGCAATGGCTACAGCTGCATTATCAGGACTTACGAAAAGAGTGGATCAAATGAAGCGCTATACACCTGACTTCCCAGAAATGATGCGTCTATGCGAAACCAACTTCGCGCAATTGCGTCGCTTACTGCCGCGTACTGATGAAGTCGGTGAAACCGTGAACTATCAGGTGACAACTGCGCAATATCGCTTAACGATAGTCGAATCAACACGTTACACTACACTGGTGACGATTGAACAAACGTTGCCTGCGATAAGCTACTGGAGCCTACCGACGATGACGGTTCGGCTGTATCATGATGCGATGGTGGCTGAAGTGTGTTCAACTCAGCAGATCTTTCGCTTCAAAGCGCGATATGATTATCCAAATAAAAAGTTGCATCAACGCGACGAAAAGCATCAAATTAATCAGTTTTTGGCCGATTGGCTGAGATTCTGTTTAGCACATGGAGCGATGGCGATTCCGGTTTGTACATAACAGCCTTCAGGCGGCATCACAGGCGCTGCCAGCGAGAAGTCGCCTGAGAGGATGATGTGTATATTTGCATCGTGAAACCTAAGGACACCATTTGGAAAGCCTTTTAAACCTTCCTCTGGCTGGTGGGGCCAGTGTTAGGGTACTGCAAATTACTGATACTCACCTGTTTGCCCAGCAGGATGAAACGCTGTTAGGGGTGAACACCTGGGAAAGCTATCACGCGGTTCTGGAGGCCATTCATGCCTCGGCTCGTGACGTTGACCTGGTGGTTGCCACCGGCGATTTAGCTCAGGATCACTCCTCCGCGGCCTATCAGCATTTTGCTGACGGCATCGCGAGTTTTTCTGCGCCTTGCGTTTGGTTGCCGGGGAATCATGATTTCCAGCCCTCGATGTACAGCACGCTGCAAGAGGCAGGCATCTCCCCTGCTAAACGCGTACTGGTGGGCGAAAACTGGCAGATATTATTGTTGGATAGCCAGGTATTCGGCGTTCCGCATGGCGAGTTGAGCGAATTCCAGCTGGAGTGGCTCGAAAAACGTCTGACGCAAGAGCCGGAGCGTCATACCTTACTGCTTCTGCATCATCATCCGCTGCCGTCAGGCTGTAGCTGGCTTGACCAGCATAGTCTGCGCAACGCCGGTGCGCTTGATGGCATACTGGCGCGTTATCCGCGCGTAAAACATCTGCTTTGCGGCCATATTCATCAGGAGCTGGACGTTAACTGGAACGGTCGACGTATTATGGCGACGCCCTCAACCTGCGTGCAGTTTAAGCCGCACTGTTCTAATTTCACCCTCGACACCGTATCTCCCGGTTGGCGCTGGCTTGAGCTGCATGCCGATGGTTCATTAACCACCGAAGTCTGCCGCCTTGCTGGGGTGAAATTCCATCCTGATACCGCATCTGAAGGCTATTGATGTCGACGCTTCTTTATTTGCATGGATTCAACAGTTCCCCATGGTCAGCCAAGGCCACGGCGCTTAAGCAGTGGCTGGCGGAACACGCCCCGAACGTGAACATGCTTATTCCCCAGCTGCCTGCGTATCCGGCGCAAGCGGCTGAAATGCTCGAAGCGCTCGTGCTTGAGCACGGCGGTGAGCCGTTGGGTATCGTGGGGTCGTCGCTGGGCGGCTATTACGCCACCTGGTTATCGCAGTGTTTCATGCTGCCAGCGGTGGTCGTTAACCCGGCAATCAGGCCGTTTGAGCTACTGACGAATTTCCTCGGGCCGAACGAGAATCCCTACACCGGGCAGCAATATGTGCTAGAGTCTCGCCATATTTACGATCTCAAAGTGATGCAAATTGACCCACTTGAAGCCCCGGATCTTATCTGGCTGCTTCAGCAAACCGGCGATGAAGTGCTTGATTATCGCCAGGCCGTGGACTATTTCGCCTCCTGTCGACAAACGGTCGAAGAGGGCGGAAATCACGCATTTATCGGCTTTGAAGATCACTTCACCCAGATTATCGATTTCCTGGGGTTGCATTAAGCAACGCCAACTACCTACGAATAGATCATGACGCAATCTTCTTATAACGCTGATGCCATTGAGGTACTCACTGGGCTTGAGCCGGTTCGCCGCCGCCCGGGGATGTATACAGATACCACACGCCCTAACCACATGGGTCAGGAAGTTATTGATAACAGTGTGGACGAAGCGCTGGCTGGGCACGCGAAACGTGTCGAGGTCATTTTACATGCCGATCAGTCACTGGAAGTGATTGATGACGGCCGTGGTATGCCCGTTGATATTCACCCGGAAGAGGGTGTACCGGCGATTGAGCTGATCCTCTGCCGCCTGCACGCGGGCGGTAAGTTCTCGAACAAAAACTACCAGTTTTCCGGCGGCCTGCACGGCGTTGGGATCTCGGTGGTCAACGCCCTGTCAAAACGCGTTGAGGTTAACGTTCGTCGCGATGGCCAGATCTACAGCATTGCCTTTGAACATGGTGAAAAGGTCGAAGACCTGCATGTTTCCGGTACCTGCGGAAAACGCAACACCGGCACCAGCGTGCATTTCTGGCCGGACGAAAGCTTCTTCGATAGCCCACGCTTCTCCGCATCACGCTTAAGCCATTTGCTGAAAGCCAAAGCGGTGCTGTGCCCGGGCGTTGAAATTGTCTTTAAAGACAAGGTCAACGATACCGAACAGACCTGGCGCTACGCCGATGGCCTGACCGATTACCTGAGCGAAGCGGTAAACGGCCTACCGTTACTACCGGAAAAACCGTTTGTCGGCACGTTCGCCGGCGATACGGAGGCGGTGGATTGGGCACTGCTGTGGCTGCCTGAAGGTGGTGAACTGCTGACCGAAAGCTACGTCAACCTGATCCCGACGATGCAGGGCGGTACGCACGTTAACGGCCTGCGTCAGGGCCTGCTGGACGCGATGCGCGAGTTCTGCGAATACCGCAATATCCTGCCGCGCGGCGTGAAGCTGTCGGCGGAAGATATCTGGGATCGCTGCGCCTACGTGCTGTCGGTGAAAATGCAGGATCCGCAGTTTGCCGGGCAAACCAAAGAGCGTCTGTCTTCCCGTCAGTGCGCCGCCTTTGTCTCCGGTATCGTTAAAGACGCCTTTAGTCTGTGGCTAAACCAGAACGTGCAGTCGGCAGAACTGCTGGCGGAAATGGCGATTGCCAGCGCCCAGCGTCGTCTGCGCGCCGCGAAGAAAGTGGTGCGTAAAAAGCTCACCAGCGGCCCGGCGCTGCCGGGTAAACTGGCGGACTGTACCGCGCAGGATCTCGCCCGCACCGAACTGTTCCTTGTCGAAGGTGACTCGGCAGGCGGCTCGGCCAAACAGGCGCGCGACCGTGAATACCAGGCGATCATGCCGCTTAAAGGTAAGATCCTTAACACCTGGGAAGTCTCTTCTGATGAAGTGCTGGCGTCGCAGGAAGTTCACGATATCTCTGTGGCGATCGGTATCGATCCAGACAGTTCGGATCTCAGCCAGCTACGTTACGGCAAGATCTGTATCCTCGCGGATGCCGACTCAGATGGCCTGCACATCGCGACCCTGCTGTGCGCGCTGTTTGTGAAACATTTCCGTACGCTGGTGAAAGAAGGGCATGTCTACGTTGCGCTGCCGCCGCTGTATCGAATCGATCTGGGCAAAGAGGTTTATTACGCGCTGACCGAAGAAGAAAAAGCGGGCGTGCTGGAACAGCTTAAGCGTAAGAAGGGCAAGCCGAACGTGCAGCGCTTTAAAGGTCTGGGTGAAATGAACCCGATGCAGCTGCGTGAAACGACGCTTGATCCGAATACGCGCCGCCTGGTGCAGTTGTTCATTACCGATGAAGATGAGCAGCAAACCACGGCCATGATGGATATGCTGTTAGCCAAGAAGCGTTCGGAAGACCGCCGTAACTGGCTGCAGGAGAAAGGCGACATGGCGGATATCGAAGCCTAATCTCATCAACCCCGTAGGCCTGAAAGCTGCGCGCCATCAGGCAGAGCGGTGCAGTGTGCCGGATGGCGGCGTAAACGCCTTATCCGGCCTACTTTTTCGAAAAGGAGACGCTTGCGTCTCCTTTTTTATTGCCTGAACCGCCTCTTAGTTAATCGATTCAATTCTAATTTCTTCACTTTCTGAAATGCCATTTTGAAATTTGGTATGACAGGTCACACTTTAGTTGTATGACTTCTACCATATTCCTTTGCTGGATATAAATCATACTTCTGAACATGGACGTCAATCTGTGCTGGCAATTGATTCGCATGGTGAATTTTATCTTTCCTCAAAAGAGAATCGTCTATGTTAAGAAGAAAACTGGCAGTAAGCGTTTTATCTTTCTCGTTAATGATGGGGTCTGCGGCGGCGATGGCAAAAACTGTGTTTATCGCCTCTGATGTGCATCCGGCTGACTATCCGACGACGGCGGCAGTCATCCACATGGGTGAAAAACTCAGCGCCCAAACGGATGGGCGGCTTTCCATTCGCATGTTCCCGAGCGGGCAAATGGGTGATGAAAGCACTACGCTGGAAAAGACCCGTGCGGGGGCTATCGATATTCTGCGTGTCTCAATGTCGCCGGTCGGCGGCATCCTTCCTGAAGTTAGCGTATTCAACATGCCGTTTGTGTTCCGCGATACCGATCATCAGCACAAGGTGCTGGACGGCGATATCGGTAACAAACTCGCGCAGGAGATCTCTGATAGCAAACTGGGGTTGGTTTTCCTCGGCTGGATGGATGCGGGTTCGCGCAGCCTTATCACCAAAAAGCCGATAACGACGCTCGACGATCTTAAAGGCGTGAAGATCCGTCTGCAAAACAACCCTATTGGCCTTGATACCTTTAAAGCGCTGGGCGCAAACCCGATTGTGTTACCGGTTGGCGATGTCTTTGCCAGCTTACAAACCGGGGTTATCGATGCCGCGGAAAACAACGAACCGACCTTTGATACCGAAAACTACGTGGTCGCGGGTACGAAGTATTTCGACCTCACCGAACACTTTATGATCCCCGAAGTGCTGGCCTTCTCTAAACGTAAATGGAACAAACTCACCCCAGAAGATCAGGCGCTTATCATGAAGCTGGCGAAGGAAGCGCAGGCGGAAGAACGCGTGCTGTGGGCGCAATATGTGGAGAAATCCAAACAGCGTCTGCAAAGCCAGGGGGTGAAATTCCTCCCGGTGGATAAAAAGCCGTTTGTTGATGCCACCGCGCCGGTGCGTGAGAAATATGGCAAGCAATTCAGCACATTAATGCAGGAAATTCAGGACACTCAATAAGGCACGTGGCGGCAGGCTGGCGAGCGCTGGCCTGCCCGTTTTGATCTGGAGATAACAATGAAAAATATCTATGTCCTGGTCATGGATGGCGTGTATCGGATCTGCATTTGGCTGTCAGGGATCAGCCTGTTATTTATGACGTTTATTTATCTGGTGGGGATCTACGCTCGCTTTCGTCCTGATTTTCCTCAGTGGCTGGGTTTCTTACCCCACGCCTCAACCAGCTGGCCGGAGCCCTTGTCGCAAATTTGTATGATCACTTTTTCGTTTGTGGGGGCGGCGGCAGCTTATCGCGCGGGTAGCCATATCGCCATCACCATGTTGGTCGATCATATCAACCCGGCGATGAAAAAAGCGTTGGCGGCGTTTGTCGATCTGGCGATGCTGGCGACCTGCCTTTTTATCATCCACTGGGGAATTATTGGCTGTATGGATGCCTGGGAAGATGTGGTGCCGTCGCTGCCGTTCCTGACGTCGGGGATCACTCATCTGCCTATTCCATTAGGCTCGTTCTTTACGCTGCTGTTCGTGGTTGAAAAACTGCTGTGCGGCCCGCAATCGCACCGCGAGCTGGTGCAGTACGGCTCACCGAAAGTCGGCCATTAAGGAGCGCACCGATGGACTTAACGCTAATTATTTTTGTGGTCACGTTCGTGGTGTTAATGGCAGTGGGGATGCCGGTGGCATATGCCGTTGGCCTGACCGCCGTAGTCGTCACGGCTTTCGCCGATTTTTCATTAGATGGGCTTATCATCACCATCTTCCACAGTACCGATAACGTTAACCTGCTGACCATTCCGTTCTTCGTTTTTGCCGGGGCAATTATGGCGGAAGGGGGTATGGCACGAAGGCTGGTCGATTTTGCCGGGCTGTTTGTGGGCTGGATCCGTGGCGGCCTGTCGCTGGTTAATATTCTGGCCTCGACGCTGTTTGGCGCTATTTCTGGATCGTCGGTGGCGGATACGGCGTCGATCGGATCGGTGCTGATCCCGGAGATGGAACGTAAAGGTTATCCGCGCTCGTTCGGCGCGGTATTGACTGCCAGCGCCTCGGTGCAGGCGATTCTGGTACCGCCAAGCCATAACTCGGTGCTGTTTGCCATTGTCGCCAATACCGCAGCGGTCACTATTCCGGCGATGTTCCTGGCCGGGATCATCCCGACGCTGGTGCTGTGCTTTACGCTCATCATTGTGTGCCTTGTTGCCGCGCGCAAAAATAACTACCCGAAGGAAGAGAGCGTCGAACTCAGGCGTAAGCTGAAAATCGCCTCCGACGCCATCTGGGGACTTATCACCATCGTCATCATCTCTGGCGGCATTCTCTCCGGCTTCTTCACGCCGACCGAGTCTGGGGCCATTGCCTGCGTGTGGGCGATGTTTGTCACCTTCTTTGTCTACCGTGAATATAAGTTTAAGGACTTCCCGAAATTGATTCACCGTACCATCAAAACGGTGACCATGGTGATGGTGCTTATTGCCTTCGCGGCGGCCTTTGGCTCGGTGATGACGCTAGTGGGGCTGCCGCAGGAAATCTCAGCCGCGCTGCTGTCACTGTCGGACAACAAGTACGTCATTTTGTTGATTATCAATATTATGCTGCTGTTGTTGGGGTGCCTGATGGACATGGCGCCGCTGATCCTTATCCTGACGCCGATCCTGCTACCGGTGGTGGTGCAACTGGGTATCGATCCGGTGCACTTTGGCATCATCATGATGATGAACTTAGGGATTGGGCTTATCACGCCGCCGGTGGGATCGGTGCTGTTTGTAGCGAGTGCGGTCAGCGGCGAGAAGATTGAGACCGTGGTGAAGGCGATGGTGCCGTTCTACTGCATACTTTTCCTGGTGCTGGTGATCATCACTTACATCCCGATGATCTCGCTATGGCTACCGGGCCGCTTCCACTAACCTAGCGGCGCGAAACGTGATTTTTGCGGTATTGTAAGGGGGTCTCACCGATCCCCTTTTTAAATGAACTGATAAAGTAGGTCACCTCGGAAAATCCCACCAGAGCGGCAATCTCGCTTACCGGTAACACGCTGTGCAACAGCAATTCACACGCGCGGCGCAGGCGCAGAGTATTAAGATACTCGTGAATGTGCTCCCCGGTTTCAGCGTGGAAACGCCGTGACAGATAGCTACGTGATTTGCCAAGCTCATTTGCCAGCGCATCAAGGCTGAATTTCTGTCGGTAATTCTCCTCAATCCAGAACATCACCGGAGTGGCGATGCCGCGCGATGACTCGGCCATTTTCTCCTGTTCCGGCGGCAGCATAGCGAACAGCGTCATCAGCATGGTGGCGATGCGTTCGGGGCTAAGTCCAGAGGTGGATGCCGTGTTGGCATAAAGGCTAAAAAGATGGTCGATGTGGGGATGAGCGTCGGCTAAATCGGCGACAAAAGCCGGGCGGCCACGTGCAGAAAGTGCCTGTAAACGGCGCTGATTTTCGGGGAAAAGGTGCAGAAGCTTAGCAATAGCATGCTGATCGACATGAATAATGGTACGTCGATAGCAGTCCTGCGCTTTTTCATCGACCATAATTTTATGCAGCGTAAACGGCGGAAAGAAAAAGAGCCTACCGGGACGCATGGTGTATTGGCGATTATCGACGATGACGACGCCAAAACCCTCTTCTACGTAGAGAATTTCCAGACATTGATGCCAGTGATGGTAGCGTACCGTATTAGCAAAAAGACGGCTAAACGACGCGACGGTATCGTTGAGGGTAATCAGCTCCAGATGTTCGGCATTCCAGGATGAAGTCATGTGCAATAAATTTAAATTTATCCGTCATTAATCTGACTACTAAACCACTGTTTTAAATTTTATCAAGCAGCGGTTCAATCAAAGCTATCAGTTGTGACCGGGTTAACATTTCTCCATCACCTGGATTCTCTATGCTTTAGCCACTTTCGAGGATGGTTAAATTAGAGGCCAGAACAGTGACGGAAATATCAAATCTATTGTCATCACGTGAAGACGTCAGGCAAACGCTGATGACGATGCTGAGCGCTCTCGATAAACAATTTCCCGCAGGCGTTGCGCAGTTCTCGCTGGGTAAAACCTGCGCGCACTACAGCACTTCCATCGCGGAAATGGAGGGCTTATCGAGAGCGCTTTGGGGCTTGTTCCCGCTGATGGCGGGCGGGGCAGATGTGCCGTTTAGCGAGAAATATATCACCGCGATTAAGCTGGGTACTGACCCGCAAAGCCCGTCTTACTGGGGCGAAACTGGGCCATACGATCAGCGTCTGGTTGAAATGGCTGCCTACGGTCTGGGGCTGGCGTTAATGCAGCAGCGATTAACCGACCTGTTTAGTGAAACTGAACTGGCTAACCTGCATCGCTGGCTCAACCAAATCACCGATGCGCAGATGCCGGACAGCAACTGGAACTACTTCGCCATTATCGTTCAGCTCGGCTTTAAACGCGCCGGGCTGCCGTACGACCAGGCGGCGATTGACCGTCGTTTTGCGATGATGGAAGCCTACTACCTCGGCGACGGCTGGTACTCCGACGGCCCCGGACGTCCGAAAGATTACTACATCTCAATGGCGTTTCATTTCTACGGCCTGATCTATGCCACGCTAAATGCGGACGATGATCCCACTCGCGCCGCCACGCTTCGCGAACGTTCATGCCTATTTGCCAAAGACTTTATCTATCTTAGCGCCGCGGACGGCGCATCGGTGCCGTTTGGCCGCAGCCTGACCTACCGTTTTGCGATGGTGGCATTCTGGAGCGGCGTCGCGTTTGCTGAACTCGATGTTTTCTCACCCGGCGTGGTCAAAGGCATCATCCTGCGCCACCTGCGCTGGTGGCTCGCGCAGCCTATTTTCGACCGTGATGGGATCTTAACGTTGGGCTTTGCTTACCCGAACCTGGCGATGTGCGAAGACTACAATTCACCGGGCTCACCATACTGGGCGCTGAAGGTGTTTCTGATTATGGCGCTGCCTGCCGAACATGCTTTCTGGCAGGCTGAAGAGCTACCGCTACCGAAGCTCGCGCCGGTACATGCGATTATCCCCGCGCAGCAAATTTTGCAGCACAGCGAAAATTCGCAGCATGTGGTGATGCTGACTTCAGGCCAGCTGGAGCTGAATAACTACGTTAATACCGAAGCTAAGTACACTAAGTTTGCTTACTCCACCCGCTTTGGTTTCACCATTGAGCGGGGGCGCTACGGTATTAAACACGCCGCCTGCGATTCCATGCTGCTGCTGTCGGATAACGATAACTACTGGCGCGGTCGTCGTGAATGCGCAAGCGTGGAAATGCTCGATGGTGCGATTTACTCCCGCTGGTTGCCGTGGCACGACGTGCAAATTGATACCTGGCTTATCCCGTGCGGCGAGTGGCATGTGCGTGTACATCATGTGAATAGCGCGAGACGTTTACAAACGGTGGAAGGCGGCTTTGCGGTAATGAAGGCCGATGCACAGACCTCGGCGCGGGGCAGCAAGGTGCTGGCTGCTAACGGTCAGAGTGTGATAGCAGATTTATCGCCGCTGATTGTGCGTCAGGGCGATAGCGTGGTTACGCCGCCGAACAGCAGCGTGATGTTTGCCGAATGTGCCTCAATCCCGACCCTGATGGGAGAAATATCCCCCGGCGAACACTGGCTATGTTGTGCGGTGACGGCCAGCGCGCAGACTGCTTCAGCGACGCCGCTCGCGCCGACGCTTGAGATTGAAAATAATACGCTTCACGTTACGGATAATATCAGCGGGAAAATTATCTCCCTGCATTTATAACGCTCCGGATAAAAATAACAACCGGAATACCCTCTGACACGTGCTGAATAATCATTATTCAGCACGTGTAACCTACACATTTTGTCGAGGCTTGTATGGAAAATGTATCGTCTCAAAACAGAATAGAATATTACAAAATAAGCTCTTTTATATTTTTATACTTCTTCACCTGGTCTGCCAGTATTGGCTTATTTGCCATTTGGCTTGGGCAAAAAGCGGAGCTGAGCGGCGCGGTCATTGGCACCGTATTTGCCGTTAACGGCATTTTCTCCGTGGTGTTAAAACCTATTTATGGCTACATCCTCGATAAAATTGGCATGAGTAAATATCTGCTCTATTTTGTGGTGGTGATGTCGGCCTTAATGGCGCCATTCTTTATTTATGTTTACCAGCCGCTACTGCTGTCTCATACGATGTTAGGGATTATTATCGGTGCGATTTACCTGAGCTTTGCCTGGTATGCGGGCGTTGCGGCCTGTGAATCTTATGCCGATCGCTATAGCCGCCTTAACAGCATGGAGTTTGGCCAGATTCGTATGTGGGGTTCGCTGGGTTGGGCGGTAGCATCATCCTTCTCAGGCCTGCTGTTTAATATCTCTCCGGCCTACAACTTTATTCTCGGTAGCGTCGCGTCACTGGTGATGCTGGCGGTGTTGATGAGTCTGAAGGTAGATACTCAGACCGCCAATGCGAGCGCCGTTATATCGAAAGATAAGATTGTCCTGAAAGACGTTTTCGACCTGCTGAAAAGCGGCAAATTCTGGGCCTTCTGCCTGTATGTTGCCGGTGTCGCATGGATGATGTTTGTTGCCGAACAGCAGTTCTCGCGCTATTTCGTCACCTTCTTTAGCGATGTTCACGAAGGCAACACGGTATTTGGTTTACTCGGTACGGTACAGTCGGGCACCGAGTTCGTGATGTATATCTTTATGCCGATGTTTGTTAACTATATTGGCGCAAAACGCGGTCTGCTTATTGTTGGCGTGTTAGTTGGCGCGCGCCTGGTTATTTCAGGTCTGTGTGATTCACATCTGCTGATTTCAGTAATTAAACCATTATACGGACTTGAAATTTGTCTTCTGCTGGTGTCGGTCTTTAAATATATCGCCGAGCATTTCGATAAACGTGTTAATGCCACAATGTATTTATTAGGTTATCAGGCAATGCTGTATATCGGTAATGTGGTGGTGTCATCACCGGCAGGTTTATTGTATGACCGTATTGGCTTTGAAAAAACGTATATGATTATGGGGGCTATCGCTTTGTTCTTTACGCTTGTCTCCGCTTTCACCTTATCCGCTTGTCAACGCCAGAATCATCGCCAGCCTGCGCTGGATGTGGCTGAAAACGGTATTTCTAAATAAGCTCTACTGAATAAAGGATCCGAAAATGTTAAACCATATCGTTGAGGAAAAATTGCGCGAATATCCGGGGGCTCCCGTTAATCTTCAAACGTTTAACGATGAACTGTGCTCGGCGCGTAGTCATGTCCTTAAGCTGATTAGCCGTCATTTAACGGATTTCGGGGATAAATTCCCAGGCGAGGCCGCTGTTAATGGGTATTACCCGTTAACCGAAAACGTCGAGTGGACGACCAGTTTCTGGACCGGGCAGCTGTGGTTGGCGTGGGAGATGACCGGCGATGATAAATATCGGGCGCTGGCAGAACAGCACGTGCGCTCGTTTGGCCTGCGGATTGCCGGGCGTCATGATACCAACACCCACGACCTGGGATTTTTGTATACGCTCTCTTGTGTTTCCGCGTGGCGTTTAACCGGAAATCGTGAGGCGCGTGGTTTCTCGCTGCAGGCGGCGGAAGCGTTACTTGAGCGCTTCCATCGGAAAGCGGAAATCATCCAGGCCTGGGGCGTCCTGACCGACCCTGAACAGGCCGGACGCATGATTATCGACTGCACCATGAATCTGCCGTTGCTGTACTGGGCGACCGAGCAAACCGGTGACCCGCGCTTTGCTGATGCTGCGCGCGCCCACGTCCGTCAATCGGCGAAATATCTGGTGCGTGACGATGCTTCAACCTATCACACCTACTATATGGATGTGCAGACCGGCGCGCCGCGCTTTGGTAAAACTCAGCAGGGCTATGCCGATGATTCTTGCTGGTCACGTGGCCAGGCATGGGGCATTTACGGCTTTATGCTGAGCTTCCTCTATACCGGCGATAAGGAACTGATTAGCCTGTCGAAAAAGCTGGCGAATTACTTCCTCAATCGCCTGCCGGAAGATGCTGTCTGTCATTGGGATTTAGCACTGGTCGGTACCGATGCGCTGCGTGACTCATCATCAGCGGCGATTGCCGTTTGCGGTCTGCTGGAGCTGGTGAAACATCTCCCCACGACCGATCCGGATCGTGAACGCTATCAGCAGTGGGCGATGGGCATGATGTCATCGCTGTCTAAACACTATCTGATGAGGCTTGATGAGCCGGGCACCGGCGTGCTCAAACACTCGGTTTATCACTTCGCCAGCGATAAAGGTGTGGATGAGTGCTGTAGCTGGGGGGATTACTTCTATGTGGAAGCGCTGGTGCGCATGACGCAGAGCTGGAAGCTGTACTGGTAAGAAACATACTCTCCCTATAAAGCGGTCTCTTGATCATAGTTCTTGATCAAGAGACCTTGCCCGTTTTTTCTACCTTTCGCTTCGGTGATGCTTATTACCTAAAAATTATCTCAACAGATGCCCTTTGATAGGTATCTATTATTTTGTGGTATCTGTATCAAAAAAACATTTATGGCACGAATTAATTCATTGAAAATTAATTGTTTTATTTTTCATCTGGCATAAAAATAAAGCACTCATCACATTTTCCCGAATCGTTATTGCTTCTAATACTTTTTGCACTCTCTGGTGCATATGGATTAACAGCAAAAGGATGTGAGCGATGAGTGGAAAACCGGCGGCCCGCCAGGGGGACATGACAAAATATGGCGGCCCGATAGTCCAGGGCTCGCTGGGCGTGATGATTGGCGCGCCTTCCGGCGTCGCCTGCTCGGTCTGTCCCGGCGGGGTGACCTCCGGCAACCCGGTTAACCCGCTGCTGGGGGCCAAGGTGCAGCCCGGCGAGAGCGATATCGCGCTGCCCGGTCCGCTGCCGTTTATCCTCACCCGCTCGTACAACAGCTACCAGACGAAAACACCGGCACCGGTAGGTTTATTCGGCCCCGGCTGGAAAATGCCCGCCGACATGCGCTTACAGCTGCGTGATGCGGAGCTGATACTGAACGACAACGGCGGGCGAAGCATTCACTTTGAACCGCTCTTTCCGGGCGAGTGCTCGTACAGCCGCAGCGAGTCCTTCTGGCTGGCCCGCGGTGGGGTTGCAGCCCTGCATGACAGCCATCCGCTGCACGCACTCTGGCAGACGCTGCCGGAAGCTATCCGCCTGAGCCCGAATATTTATCTGGCAACGAACAGCTTTCAGGGGCCGTGGTGGATACTTGGCTGGGCAGAGCGGGTGCCGGGCGTGGATGAGGTGCTTCCCGCGCCGCTGCCACCGTACCGGGTACTGACCGGGCTGGCGGACCGCTTCGGTCGCACGCTGCGCTATCATCGCGCCGCTGAGGGCGAGCTGACCGGCCACATCACCGGCGTCACCGATGGCAACGGGCGGCGGTTTCAGCTGGTGCTGACCACCCAGGCGCAGCGCGCGGAAGCGGCTGAAGTGCCATACCCGGAAGGCCTGCCCGCCGCCGGATACGGTCAGGACTGCGGTGTCCGCCTGTCCCAGGTGTGGCTGACGCATGACCCGCTGTTTCCGGATAAGCTGACCGCCCCGCTGGTGCGCTACGCATACTCCCCACACGGTGAACTGCTGGCGGTATACGACCACAGTGATACGCAGGTGCGTCACTTCTCTTATGACCCGCAACACACCGGCAGAATGGTGGCCCAGCAGCACGCGGGACGTCCGCCGGTTTCTTACGGATATGATACCAACGGCCGGGTTATCGCCCAGCATCACCCCGATGGCCTGAGCTACACCTACGCCTATGGCAAAAACACCGTCACCATTACCGACAGCCTGAATCGCCGCGAGGTCTTACACACCGAAGGCGAAGGCGGCCTGAAGCGGGTGGTGAAAAAAGAATTCGCCGACGGCAGCGTCACCCACAGTGAGTTCGACGGTTATGGCAGGTTAAAGGCGCAGACGGATG
>Ga0256408_1000054_pt1 | contig 239141 bp, 215 predicted proteins | sample PhyAR1_FD_185998 | JGI IMG/M metagenome (GOLD analysis project Ga0256408, IMG submission 185998) | Leaf surface microbial communities from alfalfa plants in UC Gill Tract Community Farm, Albany, California, United States - DLSL A.R1 | ecosystem: Host-associated > Plants > Phyllosphere >... | reverse complement strand
TTATGTCGACTAAAAAAAAGACGCAGTCCAAGTTTGGTGTTCATTCAGAAGTAGGGAAATTGCATAAAGTCATGGTCTGCGCCCCTGGCAAGGCGCATAACCGGCTGACGCCGAGTAATTGTGATGAGCTGTTGTTTGATGATGTGCTGTGGGTTGAGCGCGCCAAACGTGACCATTTTGACTTCATGACCAAGATGCGCGAACACGGCGTAGACGTGGTTGAAATGCACAACCTGCTGGCCGAAACCCTGGCGTTGCCCGAAGCCAGAAAGTGGATACTGGATCAGCAGATTGTGCCTAATGAAGTGTCGCTGGGGATCTTGAATGAAACCCGCAGCTTCCTGGATGGCCTGGCACCCCGGGCCTTGGCGGAGGTATTGATCGGTGGCCTTTCCACTACCGAACTGGCCAAAGAAGGCTATGCCGACCACGAAGAGCTGAAGCTGATCCGCGAAGCGGTAGGCATTACTGAATACCTGCTGCCACCGCTGCCGAATACCTTATATACCCGTGATACCACCTGCTGGATCTACGGCGGCGTGACCTTGAACCCACTGTATTGGCCAGCCCGTCACGAAGAGACCATTTTGACCACGGCGATCTATAAGTTCCACCCAGACTTTGGCGAAGCCAATGTTAACGTCTGGTGGGGGGATCCAACCGTACACCACGGTACTGCCACGCTCGAAGGCGGGGACGTGATGCCGATCGGCAACAAAACCGTGCTGATTGGGATGAGTGAGCGTACTTCGCATCAGGCGATCACCCAACTGGCCGCCGCGCTGTTTGCCAACAAACATTCCGGCGTTGAACGAGTGATGATTGCCGCCATGCCGAAACTGCGTGCCGCCATGCACCTGGATACGGTATTTACCTTCTGCGACCGCGATGTGGTGACGCTCTACCCGGCGATCGTCAATCAGATCAAAACCTTCTCACTGCGCCCGGATGATGGCCCAACCGGCATGAAGCTGAGCCGCGATAAAGGCACCTTTGTTGAAGCCATTGCCGGAGCACTGAACCTGAAAAAACTGCGGGTGGTGGAAACCGAAGGCAACGACTACGACACTGAACGCCAACAGTGGGACAGCGGCAACAACATGGTAGCGCTCTCTCCTGGGGTGGTGCTGGCTTACGACCGTAATACCAAAACCAATACCCAACTGCGCAAAGAAGGGGTTGAGGTCATTGAGATTGTCGGTAGTGAGCTGGGCCGTGGCCGTGGCGGCGGCCACTGTATGACCTGCCCGATTATCCGCGATGCCATTGATTATTAATCGCCAAGCGTGATCAGAAAAGGCCGGATTTTCCGGCCTTTTTTATGCTGACATTCCCTCACCAGGCTTAAAACGTAGGGGCGCTGCATGCTGCGCCCGGCAGAACATCCTCGATTCAAAGACCTTCGGTAACAATTTTAGCGGCCGCAGCCAACACGTCTTTGCGGGCTTCAGCATTCTGCTGTGGCTGGGTGAAATAGGTGACCAGCACCAACGGTGCGTGGTTAGCTGGCCAAATCACGGCGATATCGTTAGTGGTACCGTAATCACCGCTGCCGGTTTTATCACCGACTATCCACGTGGTTGGCAGACCTGCGCGAATGCTGGCTCCGCCGGTAGTATTCCCCTTCATCCATTCAACCAGTTGAGCACGCTGTGGTTCACCCAGCGCCTTACCCAAGGTCAGGTTTTGCAGGCTTTTTGCCATCGCCAGCGGCGAACTCGTGTCACGCGGATCACCCGGAATGGCGGTATTCAAGGTGGGCTCGGTACGATCAAGACGGAAGGTTTTATCGCCGATGGTACGCGCAAATTCTGTTACTTTTGCCGGGCCGCCAAGATGCTCAAGGATCTTGTTCATCGCCGTGTTGTCACTGTACTGGATGGTGGCGGCGCTGAACTCGGCCAGGGTCATCCCGGTATCCAGGTGTTTTTCGGCGATCGGGTTGTAGTTGACCAGATCGGATTGCTTGATTTCCATCCGCTTAGCCAAAAGATTTTTATCCGTCTCGCTCTGTTTTAACAACGCCGACACCGCCATCACCTTGCTGGTGCTGCACATAGGAAAACGTTCATCCCCGCGATACAGGATCTGCGAATTATCGGCGGTATCGATCAGCGCCACGCCCAGGCGGCCACCGGAGTTTTTCTCCAGTTCAGACAGTTGCTGCTGAATATTCGCCTTGGCATTAGCAGTTTGCGCCCATAGCGGTGCGCTACTGAACAGCAACGGCATAACCGTAGCGACCATCAGGGTGGTTTTACGTAGTGTATTTTTAACCATGTTTTGCCTCACATAAAATGGATTAACGCAGTAGGTCGTCCTTCAGATGGCGGGAAATATCCTCTTTTAGACCGTTATTGACAAGCGACAAGAATTTTCTCTAGCATAAAGAAAATCTTTTGGATAACACCCATGCGCTCTAATCTTCCCCTGAATGCCCTACGTGCTTTTGAAGCCTCTGCCAGACATTTGAGTTTCACACGGGCAGCGCTGGAGCTCTATGTTACCCAGGCTGCCGTTAGCCAACAGGTTCGGCTGCTTGAAGAGCGCCTGGGTATGGTGCTGTTTAAACGCTTACCCCGTGGTTTAGAAATGACGGAGGAATCGCGGGCGCTGTTTGCCGTGTTAACCGACGCCTTTGGCCATATTGAAAAAGCCTTTCGGCAGTTTGAAGGGGGGCAATTTCAGGAGGTTCTCACCGTTGCCGCCGTTGGCACCTTTGCCGTGGGTTGGCTGTTGCCGCGTCTTGATCGGTTCAGGCAAGAGCATCCTTTTGTCGAACTGCGGCTGCGCACCAACAATAACGTCGTCAATCTGGCCGCCGAAGGGCTGGATTTCGCCATCCGTTTTGGTACGGGTTTGTGGCCATCAACCCATAACGAAATGCTGTTTGAGGCGCCGCTGACCGTGTTGTGTACGCCCGCTACGGCTAAACGGCTCGTTACTCCAGCCGATCTGCTGCAAGAGGATTTACTGCGTTCTTACCGTGCTGAAGAGTGGGAAAACTGGTTTGCTGCCGCTGGCCTGCAGGCAGTGAGAGTTAATGGCGCCATCTTTGATTCATCCCGTCTGATGATCGAGAGCGCTATCCATTCCGGTGGTGTGGCATTAGCCCCAGCGAAAATGTTTGCCCGGGAACTCGCCACAGCGCAACTGGTGCGCCCTTTTGCTACCGAAATCAACATGGGCAGTTACTGGCTAACCCATTTAAAATCGAAGGCAATGACCCCGGCGATGGAAATATTTAGCGAATGGCTACTGAAGGAAGCAGCAGAAGATAATACGTAGGGGCACAGCATGCTGCGCCCCTCAAGTTTCCAGACTTATTGCAGCTCCTCACGTATCCGTTTGGCCGCGCTTTGCAACAGCTTATAGGCCTCATAGCGATTGGCGTGCAACTGGCGGAAATCCGCATTCGGTTGGTATTGGCTATCCAACTCGGAAAACTGCGCCATCGCCTGCTCCACCGAGGTGGCAACCTTCCCCGCCACAGCACCCAGGATCGCCGACCCCAGCAATACCGGCTCTTCCGCCTTGGTTGTCAGCACGGCGCAGCCACAGCTATCCGCCAGCAACTGCCGCACCAACGGGTGACGGCCAGCTCCGCCGCTGATCACGATCTGCTCAACGGTGACACCCATCTGGGACTGGGCATCGAGGATTTGCCTGAGCCCATAGCCAATCCCGCAAATTCCGGCAACATACAGGGCCATCAGGTTATCGAGGTTGCTTTCCATACCCAACCCGGCAACCACGGCGCGAGAATGAGGGTCGGCAAACGGGGCGCGGTTGCCAAGGAACTCGGGAACCACATGTAGACCATTGGCGAGTTTTGCAGCTTCCGACGCAGAAACCATTTTGGCCAGCGCCAAATCGGCCAACAAGGTTGGTAGTGAAACACCCAACGCCTTAGCCTGCTCCGCAGCCTCTGGTGCCGCGGGGTGGAACGAGACCAGCTGCTTGATCGCCGCCCCCGCCGCGCTCTGCCCACCTTCATTCAACCAAAATCCCGGCACCATTGCAGAGTAATATGGCCCCCAAACGCCTGGGACAAACGCCGGGTTTTGCGTGGTGGTCATCGTGCAGGACGACGTGCCAAACACGTAAGCCAGGTTATTGGTGACGCCACCGCCAACACCGACAGTACCAATCCCGCCAGCATGGGCATCAATCAAGCCCACGGCGACAGGCGTGCCCACTACTAATCCCATTTCTTTGGCCGCTTCTGCCGTCAGGCCATTGCCACAAGGCGTACCAGGTTCTTTGATATGTTCCCCAATGCGGCGGAACGCTTCGTCTGCCAACTCTTCAAGGCCGATGGTACGGAAATAGTCCGGGTCCCAACGTTTCTCATGGGCCAGATAGGTCCATTTGCAGGTTACCGTACAGACGGAACGAGCCAGATCCCCAGTGGCGCGCCAGGTCAGGAAATCGGCCAGGTCGAAGAACTGCCAGGCGCTATCGTAGACCGCACGACGGTTCTCCTTCAGCCAAAGCAGCTTGGGCGTTTCCATTTCTGGGGAGATTTTTCCGCCAACGTAGTTAAGTACCGGATGCCCGGTAGCGTTGATTCGCTCGGCCTGCTCCGTTGCCCGATGGTCCATCCACACGATAATGTTTCGGTCGGGATCTTCAGATGGCCCTACTGCCAGGGGGTTGCCGTCTGCATCGAGTACCACCAGGGAGCAGGTGGCATCAAAGCCGATGCCTGCCACGTTACTTAGGGAAATGCCGGATGCGGCAACCGCCTGTTTGATGCTGGTGCACACCGCTTGCCATATTTCACGGCTGGATTGTTCAACATAATTTTCAGGGCCGCGGAACAGGGTAATCTCTTGGCTGGCATGCGCCAACATGGTACCGGAGAGATCAAAAACCCCTGCCCGTGCGCTGCCTGAACCTACATCTACACCGATAACGACCTGTTGTTGATTGTTCATCATTTTCACCTATCAGAGATCGACGCTATTTGGCAGGATCACCAGGTCACGTACGGTGACATGCTTCGAGCGCGTTACCATAAACAACACCGCTTCGGCCACTTCCCTTGGCTGCATTAGGCTGCCGTTGGCCAAAGCCTCATCCATCTTGGCTTTTGGCCAATCGTCCAGCAGCGCGGTAACCACCGGCCCTGGCAACACGGCACCCACCCGCACGCCATACTGCGCCACCTGGCGGCGTGTGGAGTGCACAAACGCCTGAACGGCAAATTTTGAGGCGGTATAAATCGGTTCCCAGATCACAGGTACGACCCCGGCAATCGAGCTAGTAAACAGAATATCACCGGATTTTTGCTCGATCAGATGCGGCAGTACCGCCTGCACCGAGCGGAACGCAGCGTTAATATTGAGATTAAGCACGCGATCCCAAACGTCTGGATCCCCTTCAGCCACCGGGCCGCCAATATAGGCGCCGGCATTGGCGTGAAAAATATCGAGGCGTCCGGCAGCAGCCAGAATGCCGGACAGCATGCCAGAAACCTGCTGTGGGTTGAGCAAATCGATGACCAGTGGATAGGCGTTTGCACCAAGCTCATCCGTCAGGCGCTGCAGCTTTTCCTGGTCACGGTCGATCAGCACCACTTTAGCCCCGGCCTGCAGGAAAATACGCGCGCACTCCAGGCCGATACCCGAGGCCGCACCGGTGATCGCCGCGACCTTACCTTTGAGAGAGAAATTCAATTGGGTGAAATCTGTCATGGTTGGGTTCCTTTATTAAACAAGAGATCAAATCTTCACGATGAAGTCACTGAGTGTGAGTTCATCGCGTTAAGAATTTGGCTGTCGATATTGCCCCTCACCCTAACCCTCTCCCAAAGGGAGAGGGAACCGAGCGTGCCACGGATTAGCTCCCGAGCCTGACTTAAGCACCTAATTCTCAAGGGCTAAAGCGTACAGCTGTTCCTGACCCAGCTTTATATTTGCAAGAGTTGGAAACGCACCACCGCACCTGACCTCAACGCCGTGCCAGCCTCTCTCCCTGTGGGAACCGAGCGTGCCACGGATTAGCTCCCGAGCCTGACTTAAGCACCTAATTCGCAAGGGCTAAAGCGTGCAACTGTTCCTGACCCAGCTTTATATTTGCAAGAGTTGGAAACGCACAACCGCACCTGACCTCAATGCCGTACCAGCTCCCTCTCCCTGTGGGAGAGGGTTGGGGTGAGGGGAAATTTACGCCCCCTATCACACCCTTTGCTTATGGCGCTCAATCGATTGAGCATAATTGCTACTTTTTATTTTTACTGTCAAGATATAGAAAATTGGGGAGCGAAATTTGTGACTGGGTTCAAAGCAAAAAAAACGACGATTTACGATCTGGCCGAACTGGCCGGAGCCTCCTCAAGCGCGGTCAGCGCCGTGCTCAATGGCAGTTGGAAAAAACGCCGCATCGGCGCCCAACTGGCAGAAAAAATCCTGCGACTGGCCGAAGAACAAGGCTATACCGTCAACCAGCAAGCCAGCCTGCTGCGCCGCCGCAAATCGACGATGATCGGCATGATCGTCCCCAAGTATGACAACCGTTACTTTGGTTCGATCGTCGAGCTGTTCGAATCGATGGCCCGTGAACGCGGCCTGTTCCCGGTGATCACCTGTACCAGCCGCGATCCTGAACTGGAAATCGAAGCGGCGCGCACCATGCTTTCCTATCAGGTTGACTGGATCATCTCTACCGGTGCTACCGCCCCCGACAATATCACCGAGATCTGCGCCGCCTCCGGTATTTCAACGCTGAATCTCGATCTGCCAGGCACCCTCGCCCCTTCGGTGATCACCGATAACTATGCCGGGGCCAAAGAGCTGACGTTACGAATTCTGGCCAACTGTGAAAAACGGCTGGGCTACCTCAAGCCGCTGATCTTCGTGGGGGGACGCGGGGTTGACCATAACACCACGGAACGCCTGCGCGGCTTCAGAGATGCCCATCGGCAGTTAGGCGTTGAGGTCATCGAAGAGAACCTGTTGGCCTGCGGCTATTCTCCAGACAAGGCCGAGCTGGCGATGAAGACGTTTATAGCTCAAGGCGGCGATCTGCAAACCGGGCTGTTCGTCAACTCGACGATCTCGCTTGAAGGCGTGATGCGCTGGTTGGTGGCGTCTGGCTATCGCGGTGATAAACAGCCGGTGATGGGCTGTTTTGACTGGGACCCTTTCGTACTGCTGTTAGGCCATGACATCGTGATGGTGAAGCAGGACGTCAACAAGATGCTGCAGGCGGCGTTTGCGCTGATCGATGCCAACTCGCAAGAAAAGCGACTGATTGAAATACCGCCGATCTTCCCAGAGATGATTTGAGGTAACTACGCCGGTATTTTTCGAACATTATGATTAGCGGATTGCCGATAACTCGGGTTCCAGCAAAAGACTCATATCAAAACCCGTTATCCGAAAACCAAACTCTTTATATAATTTTAAAGCCCTTTGATTGTCCGGTGATACTCTTAGTTCTACCTCATACGCACCCTGGCGAGTCAGCTCATTCAGGAACGCACGGATAAAATCTCTGCCCATCCCCTTACCCTGAAATTCTGGGATAAGCATTATATCTGACAAGAAAGCCGAGTTATCTTCCAAGCTGAACCATAGATATCCCGCAGCCTGAGCGTCATGTTCATAAGTTCTAAAATGGTTATTTTGAGTATTGATACCCGCCGGCAAGGCTGTTTTAAATGATTTAGACGCTTCTTCCTGGGCTTTTTTACGGCTGTACCGATGATTGGTCATCAAGTCTTCGATATAGTCATTTAAAGAGAGAGCCGCCCAGAGGTCGAACTCGTCGCAATGCATGGGCCTATAAATTGATTTAGGGATTTTTGACTGTTTTGTTTTCAATCTACTGTCTCACACTTAATAGTAACGTAACGCATGCTCAGTACTACCCTACCGAATTAGCCATCGATTCAACATGAGTCTGGTGGGATGAATAACTTGCCGATTAACTCCGCATACACTTGGATTTCTTGATCCGGTACATGGTGGAGTCCCCCTCTGCCAGCAAGGTTTCCAGGCTATGAGGTGCGGCGGGATCAAACTCGACGATGCCGTAGGAGAACGCCAGTTGGTAAGGGGTGATCTGAGAGGCATTATGTTCATCCACGTAGCGTTGCAGGGCTAAAATCCCCTGTTCGGCTTCGCTTTTGGTCCGGTTGCCCATCAGCGCGACAAACTCGTCACCGCCCAACCGGGCTATCACGTCAAAGTAGCCAAACACCTGTTTCATCAGCTCGGAAAAGTAGACTAACGCCCGGTCACCTTCCCCATGGCCGTAGGTGTCGTTAATCAACTTGAATTTGTCGAGGTCGATAAATACCAGGCTGGCCTTAACCCCTTTCATCTGACAATGGTGCAGCATATGACCTGCCAGGGAGATAAAGCCACGGCGATTGGATATTTGCGTCAGTTCGTCAGAGGTTGATGCCTGAAAGGCACGTAGCTCATCCTCCACCATCGAGGCCAGATCGCGCAGCGCCACCGCATCATCGGCATCAAACAGCCGAGGTTTATCGTCGATCAGGCACAGGGTACCCATCTTGAGATTGCCGGAGAAACTCAGTGGACAACCGGCATAGAATCGGACGTGTGGCGCATCTTTGACAAACGGGTTTTCCGCAAAGCGCGCATCCTGCAATGTATCAGGAACCAAAAGAATATCGTTGCCCAGGATCGCGTGACCGCACAATGAGAGATCCCTTGGCGTTTCGGTAGCCGCCCCCAATCCACAGCTGGATTTGAACCATTGGCGATTTTCATCGATCAGGCTCACCAAGGCAATGGGGACGCCGAACAGCCGGCGGGCCATGCGTGTCACCCGATCGAAGCGCTCTTCTGGCAGAGTATCCAACAGATGCAGGGAACGCAGAGCCTTCAATCGCTGTACTTCATTCGCAGGTATCTCTGGCGTTTTCATGACTACATCCACTCCAATTAAACCCAAGGTCTTTCTCGGGAAAGCAAAACAGCAAGTTGCAGGATAATAGCGTTCGCCACCGCTGGCAATCCGATGCACAAAACAGATGCCACTTTGCCCCTGTTTTCAGCCGTTTGATTAGGCTATAGCCACTTAAACTAGGCGTTTTACCCGTCGTCTTTCAAGCTGCAGCGGTGTTAACTGCACTTACCCACCCCAGTCACTTACCAAAAGTAAGCTCCTGGGGATGAGTAAGTTTGTTGCCTAGCTGCAGCTTGAAATCCATAGGGTATCGCTAACAAGCAAGGCATCCGGTGTGGCAAAACCCTTTTTACGCAGTGGCAATCTAGATGACGTTCTTACATTGGGCGAAAATGGGCAACCTGTTTATACGTTGGCGTCGCAGTTACGTGAGGCGTTACGCCTCCAACAACAGCCAGCCGTAGCGGATTGCCTGGCGATCCCGATCCCCAACGCGCAAGGCGACCGCATTGACTGGTATGCGCCAATCGCTGGACGGGCGATCTCCTGGCATGCGGCCGATGACGATGCACGTGCAGCCGCCTTGCCGCTGTTGGAACATTTTCAGACCACCGCAGAAGCCATCAGTCTACGCGCTCGCCACAGCGGTAAAGCCAACCTGCAAATGTTTGCGACGCTGCTCAGCAAGGCCATGCAGTTCCCGGATCAGAACGCCGTTTTCCTGGTGGATGGCAAACCGGTGATCACCTTCTGGGGCTGCGTGAAAGCCGATGGCAAGATCCGCACCGCGCCTTTGGATTGCCTGCGCCCGAAAGATCGCCCTGCTCCCCCCATCGCACCACCCATTATTGAACCCGTTGCTGAGCCCATTGCTGAACCGCAACCGCCCGCACCTCTGCCACCCGTCGCGGAGGACAAGTCTCACCACGCCTGGTGGCTGCTGCTACTGCCTGCAGCTTTCATTCTGGCCGCCGCGATCTGGTTGTTGCTCCCGAAGCCAACCCCTCAGGAAGCAATAAAAACGGTTGAGCCGGTCAAGGTACAACCCAAGCCGGTTATTACTCCCGCCGCTCTACAGTTGCCATTAGGCTATGCGGAGGTGCTGCCTCCGCCGGTCATCACGCCGGTGGTGGTGGATAAACTGGCGCTGACGTTACCCGCCGAAGCGGTAAAGATCGGTTCTACCGCCTTCCTCAACGGTAAATGGCGCGTCACCTTGGCGATCAAGGATCCGCTGACCGGAAAACCGCCGAGCCTGCTGTATCAGTTTAACCGTGGCAAGGGCACCGCCAGGATCGTTCAAGGTGACAAAGTCACCTGTCGGGTCGAGGTCAACGCTGGTCTGATGCAGTCCGGCAATCTGGTGATCAACAGCCGTACCAAGGCCCGTTGCAGCGACGGCTCCCGTTATCAAATGCCGGAACTGATGTGTAAGCAAGGTGAAGCTGGCACCGCCGCAGAATGCACCGGTCGTTACGGCAACAACGAAACGGTATTCCCTATGACGATCAAGCGCGAGAGTAAATAATGTTGGCGACCCCCATCGCATATCCGCAGCGCGTTACGCTGATACCCAACAGCGGGGTCCAATTTCTGGACTTCTCCCTTACGCCGGTAATGGATGCTGAGCGCCCAGGCAAATTTGTCCGCCAGACTGCCAACGGCCCACTGCTACGGCTGAACTATCACGAGGCCAAAGATCGCTATTTCCTGCCGGTAGCCCCAGGCGAACCGGCCGAAATGGTGCGCCCGGAATTCAGCTTTCCTTTGGAGCAGTCATTGCGGCTGCTAGATCGCGTTTGGTTACCGCTGCCGTTCTTGCGCTTCAACCCGCCAAACAGTTTTCTCAGCGGGCCGGACAACTGGGCGCGTATACAAATCAGACGTTTGGAGCAGCCGGATCGGCAAGGCCACACGCTGCGCATCACGCTGGCATTTGATACCCAAGTCTATCCAGCAGGACATGAAAACCAACAGTTGGCTCCTAATCAGCAGGACATCGCCACCGGGCTGAGCTTTGCGCTAGCGCACCATAGCCAGGATTTGGGTGATTTCCTGGATGCCACCTGGGTGGACGGCTGGCTACGCGAGGTCTTTACCCAGCAGGCTATCGCCCTGGAGCAGCGCCCAGAACGCAACATCAATGCTTCACTGCGAGAATTTGAATATCAGGCACACTACCTGAACCTGCTGGAACTGCTGGCCAACCAGCTAAACGTGCCGAATATCACCCTAGGCAGCGATGTGCAGCAACCCGCAGTGAATGTGGATTTGATCCTCGATGTCGGCAATTCCCATACCTGCGGCATCCTGGTAGAAGATCACCCGGCGGAACGCAACGGCTTGAAACACAGCTATGAACTACAACTGCGCGATCTCAGCGAACCACATTATCTGCACCAAGGCCTGTTTTCCAGCCGCACTGAGTTCGCCCCCGCCAACTTTGGCAAGGCAAATTACTCGTTTGAAAGTGGCCGCGACGATGCGTTCCTCTGGCCCTCGATGACCCGGGTGGGCCATGAAGCCTGCCGCTTGGCACTTCAGAGGCAAGGCGATACGGCATCTACCGGCCTGTCCAGCCCACGGCGCTATCTGTGGGATGAGGAGAGTTATGCCCCCGGCTGGCGTTTCAACCGTACGGCAGAGCATAGCCTACAAGAACCGCCTGCATTCGCGACTCCGCTGGCTCAGTTAATCAATGACCAAGGGCAGCCGTTATCCAGCCTGCCACCGGAAGAGCGCCTGCCGGTTTTCACCCCAAACTACAGCCGCAGTTCGCTGATGGCTGTAATGCTTAGCGAGCTGTTGGCTCAGGCGCTGATGCAGATCAACAGCGTTGCCCAGCGCCTCTCTTTGCGTGACGGGGCAGCACCTCGCCGTTTGCGTAATATCATTCTGACCCTGCCTTCCGCTATGCCGGTACCGGAACGTGAAATCTTCCGCCTGCGGATGCATGAGGCGATCGCGCTAGTGTGGCAAGGCATGGGGTGGCATTCGGCAGATGAAGATTTGATCGGCATAGCCAGTTCGGTACCGGTCCCCGCCGTACAGATGGAGTGGGATGAGGCCACCTGCGGCCAGATGGTCTATCTGTATAACGAAATCCAGGTCAACTTCGCGGGCCAGGCTGAGGCGTTCTTTAGCGCCATGGCACGTCCGGACTCCGCTGAGCCGGGGAAAACGTTGCGTATTGCCTCAGTGGATATCGGCGGCGGCACCACCGATCTGGCAATTACCCAGTACCGTCTGGAAGAGACGGCTGGCAACAACGTCAAGGTGACCCCGCATCTGTTATTCCGTGAAGGCTTCAAGGTGGCGGGCGATGACATTCTGCTGGAGGTGATCCGCCTGTATCTGCTGCCCGCCCTACAGGCCGAATTCAAGCGCGTCGGCGTGTCAGAACCGGCAGCACTGATGGCCGAACTGTTTGGCCAGGAAGAGAGCCCAGTATTGCAGCAACAAGTGACACTGCAACTTTTCATCCCGCTCGCTCAGGCGATCCTGGAACGCTATGAAAACTTCACCCCGGTGCAGACTCGCAGCGAGATCGACGCCGTACTGGGCGAACTGTTGACGCAAAAACCCACCGATAACGTATTGAAATATATCAATACGGCGGTGCAACGCGGTTTACCGGCAGAGGCAGAACTGTTCGACGTTTTGCAGACGCCGCTAATCCTGCGGCTGAGCGACTTGCACGCCGAATTCCTTTCACCGCGCATGGCGCTTACCCGCAATCTGCGGTTGCTGACCGAGGTGATCGCCCTGCACAACTGCGACGTGCTGTTGCTCACTGGCCGCCCTTCTCGTTTCCCTGGCATTCAGGCCCTGTTCCGGCAGCTACAGCCGGTGCCGATCAACCGCATCGTTTCGCTGGATGGTTATCACACCAGCGGCTGGTATCCTTTCAGCCAACAAGGGCGGATCGACAATCCCAAATCCACTGCGGCGGTGGGTGCGATGCTGTGTCTGTTAGCATTGGAGTTGCGCTTACCGGGCGTTTACTTCAAAGCGGCCGATTTCCGCCCTTATTCAACGGTGCGTTATCTGGGGCGCCTGGATGCAGACAACCGCCTGCCTGCCAATCAGGTTTTCTATGCCGATCTCGATCTGGATACCCCAGATGGCGGCTTGGACAGCAGCGTCAGCTTTGCCCTCAACGGTGCGTTGTGCCTGGGATTCCGTCAGTTAGATAACGAACACTGGCCTGCCGCCCCGCTGTTTACCCTGACGATTATCGATCCGCAGCTGGCGCGTAACCTGGCTGGCGATAACCTGTTACGGGTTAAAATTGCTCCGCAGCCGGGCTCTCCCGCTCGCTGGAGCATCACCAGCGCCGAACTGGAAGACGGTACCCCGGTGCCCACCGAACATCTGCAACTCAAATTGAATACGCTGATCGACAGTGCCACCGGGGCTACCCACTATTGGATCGACAGCGGGAGCGTTTTTGCATGAAGTCAGCCATTCCCCCCATCTCTCCGCTTACCCAGCGCTGGCCGTTATTAAATCAAGGTATCGCTCAGGCACTGGCCTGGGCGGATAATACCCGCCTGCAGACGCCTCGTTTTGCAATGGAAGCGCCTACCTTAATGCTTAACCTGCGCCGATGTCGCATCCGGCTTCAGCGGCTGGCGGTTGCCGCCACCCAACGGGGAGCACTGGGCTTTTATGGCCGTTCGCAAGCGGCAAAAGATTATCTGATCGCCTCACTGGCCTCGGCAGAAGCGGGCTGTCTGGCGACCACCTTCGCCGGTAAAACGCTTGATTACCTGACGCATATCCGCCCAGGGCACTCCGCCGTAGGGATAGCGATCCGCTTTAGCCACGCCGTACCTCAACAAGATCCTGATTATCCGGTGCAGCTTCAACTGCTGACGGCGGCGGAGTTAGTGTGCATGCTGGCGCGTAGCAGTCATACGCAACAGGCAATAGAAAAAACAGAGTTCGAAGAACTTATCGCCTCGTTGACAAAACGTTGCCAACCTCAGGCGGTGCCAGGTATCGGTGCCGATGATATCGTCACCCTCTGGGATAGCTTGCGCACAGACGACCCTCGGTTACAACAGTGCTGGGACAGTGAATACTGGCCAAACGCCTTGGCTATCGCTCCCTATCTGTCTATTGACGACCGGGCACAGCTGTTTGCTCCGCTGTGGGGGAAAGAACCGGCATTAACCGCATGTTATCGCCGTCTGGCTTACCGGCTGGAGCAGTTGGGGGGCGCAGCAAGCGTGCTGGCTCCGCTCAGCCTGCTGACGGATGAAAATCAGCAGCCCAGCTACGGTATCCTGACGCCAGCAAACCTGGAAGAGAGCGATGACAAGGTTCAGCTCAAACTCAATAACGGCGTGATGACGATGCCCTTGGCAGAGCTGAGGTTATTGGCCGCAGAGTTGCTGATCCCTTTACAGAGCCACCCGGCCCACAGCGGCTTTGCGTCAACCGATTATCTGGATCTGCCTGCCTATACGACAGACGACGAGAGTCTGCAACAGGCCAAAAGCCTCACGTTGCTACAACGTTATAGCGACCAACAAGCTATGCAAGCTTTGATCGTCTGCCATGCTGCGGCCTGCCGTGAAGAAGCAACAATGGTCGGCCAGGCGCTGGATCATTGGGCACAACAACATCAGGAAGCCGATAGCCGTGGCCATCCCGAGTTGATCTGGGCATTTACCCCGTACGATCGGCGTTCGTCGGCCCATTTTGACCAAGCCGTACAACGTTACGTTGGCCATCCCGGCGAGGTTTGGGGAACGCTGCTGGCGATGAATGAAGATGAAGTCCGGCGTATGACCGACTACCTGCTCACTTCGGTGAATGTTGCCGCCCGTCATAATCGCCTGCAACAACGTTTCGATCGTCATGAGCAAGAGTTACGGCACAACCTGCTTGGCCGCTGGCTCAACGTGGCAACCGAGGATAAAGCGCCTCTCGGCAAGGCTACGGTAAAAGAGTTGCAAGACCGCACCACGCTGCACGGTGAACTACTGGAGCACCTGTTGCCTGACCGCAACGCCCTGCTGCCACTCTTTTGCCAACAGCAGCAAGATCGCCCGCATAACGAAGATCCCTTGGCGATCGCGTTAGATCTTTTTGACGAGCAACCTACAGCGGTATCTCCGCTGGAGTCTGGCACTAACGTGGTTTTGCAGGTGCAACAGCTATGGATCACCCAATTACGTAATCTGGCTGAACATCGTGCGTTAATCGACCTGCTGGCGATTGAAACAGCCACCTTGACCACGCTGGCCGATGAGTTGATCACCGCCAGTTTCCGGCTGGATATCTGGCAACGCCTAGGGAATGCCCTGGCCGAACCGGGACACGCGGGTCACAACAGAGAAAATCACGTCGAGCGGCAGATCGCCTGTACCTTGACGGTGCTGGGGGATTTTGTCGCCTGGCTTGGTTTCCAACTGCGTCCGCAGGCGCAACGGCCAGAAAGCCGCATTAACCGTGGCCATAAGATCTTTACCAAACCCAGCCAGAGCGCCGATCTACGCATGACCGCATTACCTGTCGAACCGATCAATAACACGGCGTTGTACATCTACGATTGGCTGGTGGGGTTATATCAATTAATTGCTGAGAATGCGGGCCACGGCGGTGCGCAAGCGCTCAGTGAACAGCAGCGTGAAAAGTTGGGTCGGATTATTCAAGAAATGGGTTAAACGGGCGCAGCATGCAGCGGCCCTACGGTCGAACATGTGAATTCAGCAGTCAGCAACTATAAGAACCTCTCTCCCAACGAGGAGAGAGGCAATTCAATTAAAAACGGTCAATCTGTACAATCTCATCAACCGGCAGTTTACCAATGCGTGGGTAAGGCTGGCTGATACCTTTGCCAATCGCCACCATCAGCGCAATCTGGTAGTGCTCTGGCTTATTGATGATCTTGCCCACGGCGTCAAAATCAAAGCCGTCCATTGGGCAAGAGTCATAACCTTGAGCCTTGGCCGCCAGCATCAACGTCTGAGCAAACAGACCGCTGCTGCGCATCACTTCATCACGCTGTACCTGGGCCTTGCCGCGGTAATATTGGTCAACAGCAGGCAACATAAACTGTTGCACCGGCTCTGCCGCTTCACGCCAGATGTTTTTCACCTGGGATTCCCAGCTGGACAGATCGCCACACAGCACAACCAGCATAGAGGCATCGGTTACCTGCGCCTGGCCCCAAGCCACTTCGCGGATATGTTCACGCTGGGCACGATCTTCAATCAGCAGCGGGCGCCAATGTTGCAGGTTGAAAGCACTAGGGGTGTTTTGCAGGGCAATATTGAGTAGCGCCTTCTTCTCATCCAGCGTCATCACATGCTGGGTATCAAACTGTTTGGTCGCGCGGCGTTGCTCAATAGCGTCAAGTGTATGCATTACTTCATGTCCTTTGATTAAGTTAACCCGCTTATTGTCGCTTTTTCGCAGCCTCTGTCCACCGGGATTTGTGATCCATTTGGCTCAGGCATCCCCTTCCGCCGTCAAGTAAATAGCGACTTCTGTTTTCACAATTTAACCTGCACTAATCAGACACAGATAAAAGCGTCAATAACATATATTTTTATAATGAAACAATGGACTGACATTTTAATTTTGAATAATAGAAACTGCTACACATGCGTTTTTATAGACAACCCCAGTTATTTATAGGTAATCTGCATTATTACCGAGGTGAAATTTACGGATTCAAGCGGTGAACATTTTCGGTTTACGCTCCAACTTACGGTGCCCTCAGCGCCGCCATAGCGACACTGATCGTGTTTTTAATGAAGGTATGGACTACATAAGTTAGAGCTTTACTACGAAGTTAAATTGACCGAAGCAACCCTTGTCGACATCACCTGTATCTACCCCCATTCCATCGATGAGGGTGACAAAATGCCGTTTGAAAAGGTGCAGGTAAAGTATAAGTCCATTAGCTGGAGCCATAAGAGCGCAGGTACTTCGGGTTATAGCATCTGGGATGACAGGGTTTACTGATCCTAAAGACCAGGCACTCTTTATTGCAGTGTCTGGTTTATTATTGTCAGCATAGTTTTATGTCTTTTACATACTTATTAGGGAGCATCAGCGATTTACTTGGGCAAACCTTATAATCGTTATTTATTAGGTTTTGATCTATATATGTAGATGAGAGTATTCCAAATACAATGCCAAGCACTGGAAGAATGCCCAAGGTATTACCTAGTTTAGTATTCATTTTTACAAACTCGTTTTTTACCACACTACAAAATATCAAATATACAAAATACAAAATGAAAGGAACTACAAATATCATGAACCCAGACTTCCAAGAGTAGTTCACGACATCATTTAATGTGAAAAATTCTATAAATCCACTTAAAGGTATCCAGCACCCTAAAAAAGCAAAGAGTAAAAGAAAGGCTGCAAAAAAACCATATAGCCCTCTAGTTACGTCATCCATGTTTTCCCCTTGCGTTAAAAACCAATATCATCCATGACTAAGTCCCGTTAACTACTGAAGAAATAACAATTTCACTACGGACAGAGCTTTAGATCTCTTACGTATTCATTAGGCGCTACCCAAGACGCTTTTGAGCATACTTTATACCCTCTCTCTTTGAGATTATGCCCAATGTATATGGAGGAGAATAAGCTTATTATAGCGCCAAATACAGCGAATAAAGTTAATGAATTAGCGAGTTTGTTATTCATGGCTGGAACCTTGTTTTTTATTACGCACAAAACCGCCAAATATGAAAAGTAGAACAGCAAAGGGGTTCCGAATATGAACACACCTACTTTCCAAGAGAAAATAATGACATCGCTTAATTTAAAAAAAGACAAATACCCACTTAGCGAAACCCAGCTAAGCCAGCATGGTAGTAAAAAAACAAAGACTCCAAATAATCCAACTAGCGGTCTATTTATTTTAACCACGGCTATATCTCCCCCAAGTGTTAAAAAATTGATCTGGATGATACGGGGCGTTATGCTCTTTATATGATTTCAGATGCTTAATAATTCTTTCACTTATTTTTAATTCGCTATCCAACCGGTATAAACCATAACTAATACCAAGCCCAAGTAAAAATATACCACCAGCTATAGCAATAACACTGCCTCCAGTAATCATAAGACTGGTAGCTATCGTTTTTGCTCCCCAAGCAATCCCCACAGATACCGCCAATTTAGCCATATCCATGGTTAAATTCACAAAAAAATCGGTCAAACCATACTCATCTTTTAGCAACAGCTCAACGGCTCGATAAGCTGCGGCAAACACAATACAGAATCTTGCCCCACCAATAATGCCATTCTCAATACCTCTGGTCCCGATGCCTATATCTAATATTCTCTGGTTATCAATCAGGTAACGGGTAGCATTTAAATACCTTCTGATACCAGGGTATCCCGACAACCGGATGTAGCGATTGCCATTTCTCCCCACGTATTCGGTTGCCGTGACGCCAAACCCTCTCAGCTCCATCACTATCCTACCCACGGACAGTGACTCGGCGATATTGCCAGCAAAAGACGACATCGGGTCGGTGCAGGAAAACATCGCGTCCTTCCACGACTGGTTAGCATTGGGATCGCATAAGGTTTTTAAGAAATACTGTGCCTCCTCTACCGTGAGTAAGGCATACATATTCTCATCTTTCATTTCGTTGAGCTGAGCGTGCAGCTTTTGATAGTTGATATCCGCGTGTTGCCGCTTAAAATCAAGGTGATCTTGCAGGCGGTAGTCATCTTCAACAAAAGTTTGCGAAACCGGATCGTATCTCATAAGCCTTCAGTCCCTCGATTTAGCCTAAGTCAACACAGTATATGAGTTTGTTTGTCACAATCCCATAAGTTTCTCTCACCAATGCGAGAGCCGTCAGATTTTCTCAGCGTGGTGGAAACCATACTATATAGTTGCACGTTAGTGGGTTACATAACGGGAAATAGGGTTTTGCAGTCAATTTACGCTTTCCATTACATTCATAAAGTGAATAAATATCACTGTATTTGGCTGCAGCCATCACTCATGACGTGAGCTTTTTAATTTTTAAGATAATAAACCAAGAATATTCTCACTTGAACGCTGATAGCTGCCATATAACACCTAAAAATACCAAACGCAAATGAGTAAGCTTATCATTACAACCGTAAGTTTATTAAATTACCCCTAAATAAGTAGCTCTCTTTGATATTTCGCAATGAAGCGAGAGTGGCTAACCACCGATACTATTTTTTCTTTTGAGCAAATATCATGACCGATAAATATAATAACGACTCCCCGCCAGGGATTAGCCGCCGTCACTTCGTTAAAGTGAGCAGCGCACTAGCCGCAGCCCCGTTGGTTGGCGTCCGATTTGCCTATGCCAATGGGGGCACCAAAAACGACACACCTGCTGGAACTGTTCCACCAGAACGGATCGTTCCGACTTGTAGTAGCTTTGACTGCGGCGGTAAATGCGACATCCGTGCCCATGTGCAAGATGGCATGGTTACCCGTATCACCACCCTGCCCGATGCCGAGTTTGATCCGGAAATGCCGATCATGCGCGCCTGCGTGCGTGGCCGCGGTTACCGTAAATTCGTCTATCATCCCGATCGGCTTAAATATCCGATGAAGCGCGTCGGTAAACGCGGCGAAGGTAAGTTTGTCCGTATCACCTGGGATGAGGCGACCACGTTAATTGCCGATAACCTGAAACGGATCACCGAGAAATACGGCCCTGCTTCGCGCTTTGTGCATAACAATACCGCAGTTACCGGCGGCGCGTTCTCAGGCGATAAAATGGCTCGCCGTCTGCTCAGCCTGACCGGCGGCTACCTTGAGTATTATCACTCGGTCAGTATGGGTAACACCGGTGCGGCCACCCCGTATACCTACGGAGCCGCGGCCAGTGGTAACACTTTGGATACCCTGAGCGAGACACCACTGGTGATCTTGTGGGGGCATAACCCTACGGAAACCATCTTTGGCCATACCAACCACTATTTTCAGCAGATGAAGCAGAACGGCACCCGCTTTATCGTCGTTGATCCACGTTACTCAGACACCTCGTCTTCGTTGGCGGATCAGTGGATCCCGTTGCGGCCCGCCACGGACAACGCACTGATGGATGCGATGATGTACGTCATCATCAGTGAAAACCTGCATGATCAGACGTTTATCACCCGCTATACCTTGGGCTTTGATGAGGGTTCGATGCCGGAAGGTGTGCCAGCCAACGAATCACTGGTCGCTTATCTGATGGGGGCTAAAGACGGCATCAAGAAAACCCCAGAGTGGGCTGAGGCTATCACCCATGTCCCGGCGCAAACCATTCGTCAGTTGGCGCGTGATTACGCCACGACCAAACCGGCAGCGCTGATCCAGGGCTGGGGGCCGCAACGGCATAACTGTGGCGAGCGCACCGCCAGAGGTTCAACGCTGTTGGCAACCATCACCGGCAACGTGGGTATCAAAGGCGGTTGGGCTGGCGGCTATGGCGGCATTGGTAACCGTAAATTTACCACTGGCCCAGAAATGCCAGACAACCCGGTAAAAGAAAAAATCTCCATAATGAACTGGGTGCAGGCGGCGGATGATGCCAGCAAGGTCACGCCCGCAGATGGCTTGACCGGTGGCGACCAGCTCAATAGCAATATCCGCCTGCTATTTTCCTTGGCGGGTAACTATCTGGCCAACCAAAACCCGGATATCAACCAGGCCGTCAAGGTGTTGGCCGATGAGTCCAAGATCGAATTTATTGTGCAAAGCGATCTCTACCTGACGCCCAGCGCAAAGTATGCCGATGTGTTATTGCCCGAAACCAGCTTTATGGAACGTTGGAACATTGGCGAAACCTGGGGCACGGCAAACTATTTAATCCTGTCTGAAAAGCTGATCGAACCTGAATTTGAACGCCGTTCCGATTACGACTGGATCCGTGAAGTGGCCCAGAAGCTGGGCGTGGAGCAGGAATTCAGCCTGGGACGTAGCGAGAAAGAGTGGATCATGCAGATCTGGGAAAACTCTCGCAAGGCCATGCCAGATGAACATTTGCCGACGTTTGATGAGCTGTTGGTCCAGCGCCGCCACCTGTTCAAAGGCAAGCCGCATATTGCCTTTGCCGATAACATTCGTGACCCACAAAACCACCCGTTCCCGACGCCGTCAGGAAAAATCGAGATTTTCTCCAAACGTCTGTATGACATGCACCATCCGGAAATTCCGGCGTTGTCCCATTACGTTCCCGCTCATGAGGGACCGGAAGACCCACTGGCGGCTAAATACCCGCTGCAGTTGATCACCTGGAAAGGCAAGAATCGGGCTAATTCCACCCAATATGCCAACCCGTGGTTACAGGAGGTGCAGACGCAGAAGCTATGGATCAACCCGGCAGATGCCAGCCACCGGCACATTGCGCAAGGAGATTACGTTCGTATCCACAACGATCGCGGCGTGACGCTGGTTCCGGCAGAGGTTACCCAGCGTATTATGCCTGGCGTGGTGGCATTGCAAGCGGGATCTTGGTGGCAGCCTGACGCCAACGGCGTCGATCATGGCGGTTGTGCCAACGTGCTTAGCTCTGCGCGGATCACCGCGTTGGCGAAAGGTAACTCTCACCAAACGATGCTTGTGGAGGTTGCCAAAGCATGAGTAAATTTATCGAGTATGCCCCTGTCAGCGATCGCCAGCTTGGGTTCTATATTGACTCCTCTCGCTGTTCCGGCTGCAAAGCCTGCCAAGTCGCCTGTAAAGACAAGAATAATCTGGAGGTCGGGCGGCGCTTTCGTCGCATTTATGAGGTCAAAGGCGGCGGTTTTGTCTCCACCGGCCAAGGCGGTTTCCATAACAACGTATACGCCTATACCCTGTCGATATCCTGTAACCACTGCAAGGATCCGATCTGTACGGTGAACTGCCCAACCACCGCAATGCATAAGCGCCCCGGTGATGGCATCGTGCGCGTCGACACCGATAAGTGCATCGGTTGCGGCTATTGTGCCTGGTCGTGCCCGTACGGCGCACCACAGCTCAACGAGACTACCGGCCAGATGTCAAAGTGCGATTTTTGCATCGATTTACAAGCCGCTGGTGAACAACCCATCTGCGTGGCAACCTGTCCGTTGGGGGCCATCAAGTTTGGCCCTATTGATGAACTGCGGGCGAAATATGGTGACCTTTGTGATGTGCAGGGTCTGCCTGACTCGGCCATTACTCACCCTAATCTGGTCGTCAAACCGCATCAAGGTGCAGAACAGGGGAGTAAATAATCATGCATGAATGGCCTCTTATCATTTTCACCCTGCTGGTGCAGGCTTCCGTCGGTATCACCTTGTTCACCACCTTTAGCCTGGTGCTGGCCAAGCAAGGGCTGGGCAGTCAGGAAAAGCGTCGTTACGCGCTACCTTTCATGCTGCTCGCCTTTATCTTCGGGGCACTGGGTCTGATGGTGTCAACTGCCCACCTGGGGTATCCGCTGAATGCGTTCCACGCCTTGCGGCATGTGGAAAGCTCCTGGCTGAGTCGTGAAATCATCTTTGCCAGCCTTTATCTGGCGTTTTTAGGGCTGGGGACACTGATTGCCCTGATCTCAAAACGGCTGCCGATCGGTTTACTGCTGATTGCCTCGCTACTGGGGATCGTCGACGTCTTCTGTATGAGTGCCATCTATGTTCACAGCTCTGTAGTGACATGGATGCATTTCAACACCTACCTGATGTTCTTTGGTTCGGTACTCAGCCTGGGCGCGGTTGCCAGCCTGTGGTCGCTCGCGATCCGCCCCGAACTGCCCTCGCAGCTGATGAGAAAGCTGGCGCTGACGGCAGTGGCCTTGCTGATTGCCATCACGCTGTGCCGCCTGCTGGTACAACCCGTGTATACGGAGTATCTGACCTCGGTGTGGGATAGTGACATTGTCACCTTCCCTCATCAACCGTTGGACGCCTTTGCTCAGTTGGCCAGCCTGCGTTTAGCCTCGTGGGTCGTATTGATCGCTGGCGTGTGCGCGCTGGCATTCTGCTGGCGTTCCCAACGCATCAACAAGCGGTTGCTTGCCTTGGGCAGCGGGTTGATTGTGGTCGCTGAAGTGCTGCTGCGCGTTGGCTTCTTCAATATCCAATAACCGCAGACTTCTCTAGTCACATGGGGGGCGCCAGGCGCCCCCTATGAATTACTTCATCGTTTTGGCATCGTTATTGGCATACATCTGATGGCGTTTGTGCATTTCCAGCGCGTCGTTGTAGTTGCTATACAAGGTCTGATAGCGCTCCAGGCAGTAAACGACCAGTAGCGGCAACAATGCGCAAAGGTATAGCGGGATAAATTGCGGAGTGATCTGCAATACCGCAAACACCAGGCAGATCGCAATAGCCCACAGCTGCGAAGCCAGCAACCAGAGCAGACCACGCTGCCAACGTGTCAGCTTGCCGGTGAACGCCCAGGGAGCAGCAGGCGCAGAGTTGGCGTCCAGCGTGCCATTGAGTAGCTCCCCAAACAGCACATAGCGCCGCGTCCGGCTGGCAAACGCCAGCATAAACAGCGTCACCGCCCCCATCAGGATCATAAACGCGACGATAAAGGCAGGATCGGCGTAGCCGGGAGCCAGGCTAAATGCAGGCTTACGGGCAATCGGCAAGACCAGGGCGAAATTGGTTAGCAAATTCAATAGCAAATCTTCGGCCACCAATCTTGGCAAACGGCGCTGCCGAGGGCGATAGGTTTCGGGCTCACTATAGGACTTCAAGGCCAGCAGGATATTGAACGGCGTTGATTTACCTAGCTGAACCACCATCAATGCTGGCAGCACCAAGACACCAAGCAGCCCAATCAAGGGATAATGCCAGTCTGGGCCGCATAGCCATATCAGCCCGCTCAGTGCTGCCGCGAGGCACAGTATGACCAAAGAAGCCCAGCCAGGCTGGTACAGCAATTTCGCCATCCCTGCTGTTTTACGCTCTTTATACTGCCCCGCGATTGCTTGCGGGTTTTTAAACACCCGCAAGGTAAATACGCTGTACGCCCAGTAGCCTTGACCATCGCGCATCATACTCCAGACAATCGACAGACAGATTGCCCCCAACCCGGCAATCATCTCCGGCAGAGTAATGTCAATGACGTTGCGGATCAGTGACGAGGTCAGAATAGCCGAGACCAATACCACGGGGATCACGGCTCCTCGCATGTATCTTTGGCTGAAAGTAGTCAATGTTGGCATCATATCGCTCTTATCCCGCATGCTTAACACCGCTGCCAACGAGATGGAAATAGTGTTGGATATGGTAATCCTCGTCAGCCCCGTAGTGCTCCGCCAACAGGTGGCTGAGGATTTTCTTGTTGCTGATCTCCAGATAGCGGCGATGTCCCATCTGGGCCCACCGATCCATACTTTCACGCCAGCGCACGGTATGGATAAGGTGCAACGCCAGATTTTCCTTGATCTGTGCCACGCTATATTCCGCCTTGCCACTGCTGTTCATGATCAACGGACAAACCGGCGAAGAGAACGGCAGGTCGGCTAATGCCTGGCGCATCTGTGCCACCCCATCCTGCATCAACGGCGTATGCCAGGCGCCATTGACGCCCAACTTGATGGTATTTACCCCGTGGCGCGCCAGATGATTAACCAGGGTTTTAACCGCGGTCAGTTCCCCTCCTACCACTTGCTGTTGGTGCCCGTTGTCACAGCACACGTTGAGTACGGTTCCCAGCCCAAGATTGTCGATTTGCTCGCGCAGCGCATCATGGCTGTAGGGCTTGACCACATACATCGCCCCTTTGCGCTGTTCGGCCAGGTTTTGCATGATGGTCGCGCGCAGCGTGATCGCGCGGAACAACGTCTCCAGATCCATCACCCCGGCGGCATACAGCGCACTATATTCACCTGCGCTATGCCCGGCGTAACCGGTTTCCAATACGGGGGTCCGTTCGCGTAACAACGTCAGCATGGCGGCGTTAACGGTGGTGACGGCCAACTGCTGATAAAGGGTTTTGGTCAGGCGTGTCATCGGCCCTTTCTGGCACAGCTTGCGGACATCCAGCCCGGAAACATCGCTGGCACAATCCCACACCGCCTTGGTGCCCGGTGAAACATCACAGACATCGCTGCCCATGCCGATCGCCGGGGATCCTTGTCCTGGAAAAATCATCATCCAACCGTCCGCGACGTTAGTTGCGGACGGTGTATTACCAATTGATTCGCATACCTGCATAGATATTTCCTTTTTCTCCGAAGGTGCCAAACTCACTCTCTTTACTGCCGAAGCTGGCGGCAACGCCGGTATAAGCCTCAATATTGTTTTTGAGCGGCGTGCTCAGGTGCAGATTCAACACGTTGCTGCCATCCACCAGGTTGACCATGCCGGAGACCGACCAATCGATACTGCCGACCTGCTCTTTATTGGTACGCGTATAGAGGGTGAGGTAGTGTTTGCCGAGCAGGTCACCGCCCCGCCCGACGTTATCGGTTTCTGCCGCCATCATGCGGGAGTACTGCTGATAGCCGTTACGGATATCCGCCATGAACGATGGCGGTAGCGGTGGCAATGACTGACCGTAACCCCCATTGACGAAGCGAATGGTGTCGACGTTGTCCTGCCACTCACTGCGGCTGTAGCCCTGGCTCTGACCATAATATTCCGCGCCGTATTCGCTTTGATCGCCAGTGGTGTAACGCAGGCCAACGCCGATATCCGCTTGTGCACCATTGGCGCGCACCTTGTACGGCTCCTGCACATTGGCAAGTTGGCGCATGGCACGTGCGGAAGCCATGTCCAGGTGACGCCAGGTCTGCCCATGGGAAATCGCCCCCTCAACGCTGAGGATCAGCATATCCGTCAGGTTGCCACTAGTGCCTAGCGCCACGGTTTTCCGATCGCCAGCCAGTAGCGAAAAAGTCGGGTTGAAGGCCTTCAAACCGGTCGCGGTATAACTGGCATAGTATCTGTCGGTACTGTTGGTGCGCAGGATCGCGTCCCATTCCGAGGCGGCTTCCTGACGCTGGTGGTTGCGCTTGAGGCGCGGAAAGGCCGCTAACGTGAAGGTCCCTTCGTTGCGGTACCATGAGCTGCTGATGCCATACGCCCCTTCATCATAGAAATTGCGCCCGCGCTCCCCCAAGCCAAATACCCGTACGCTACGCATATTGCCGCTGATATTGCGCAGCAGGTCGAGCGGCGCAACCGAGAACAGATAACCACTGGTTTTACGTACCTTACCGGCATCAATATACCCACTGTCGCTGACCTCCCAACTGGCAGTGGCTTCGTTGAGTATGCCCAGCCCCTGGCGGCGCTGATCTTCCAGGGCTCCCGGCTGACGTGCCTGGAGAGCGTATTCACCACTGGCCTGCGCCTTGACGCTGAGGGTCTCGGTCAACGTACAGCGGGCCACGCCGGAAAGGTACAGATTGGCAATAGCGTTGTTACGAAATGCCGGGTCGTCAAACTGCCATAATGAGTCCGAGGTATGGGACGATATCCCCTCCATACCCGCGTAACCGCGTTGGATAAGACAGTCAACCGCCCAACTGCTGCTACTATAGGCGCCCACCAGCAGCAGAACCCCGCTAATCGGGGATCGCCTGCTCGCCATCAACCGTTCAACCTCAGCAGATACTCTTTCTGGAAGTTACTTTCCGGCAACGATTCCAACCGGATGTCGCTGTAACGCATGGTGGTGTAGTTATCCTTGCGCAGCGCGTCTTCCACCACGATGGTGGTGGGCCGCATCTGGCCTAACACCTGCTGATAATCGCGATAGTACGAGCGCTTGATCGGCACACCGTCGGCGGAAAGGAAGTCGGCCCGGCTAGGGAAACCGGTATCTTTTTCCACCCAGTAACTGATCGCTGGATAAGTGACATAGGGCCAACGGCGCTGTAACGAAAGTTTGTAGCAGATCGTCTGGCCACAGGCCTCTTCACCCACCAGCCGGGAGATATAGGAGTAATCAAAGTCTGCGGCAACCACGTCACCGTTGGAGATCTGCCCCACCAGGCGTTGCTGGCGGGAAATGGGGATCGGACGCCGCAGGTCTGGAGCGTAATACCACATTTTGTCCAGATCGGAGAGTAAGGCTTTGCCTTTGTCGCGTACCGGGGAGATAAAGCGCACCAATGCACGCGCATCCCCTTTCTCTACCTGCTCCGAGGGTTTATAGAAGCGCATGGAAATATCCAGTACCTGCTGGTTTTCCGTGACATCACGCCCTCCCTTATGTTCCAGCAGTGTCAGCGTATAGCGGAAAGGCCGGTCGGGTGCCCTCACGCGATCGGCACGACGGATAATCTCACGGGCCTGCTGATCTTCCTGGGTCAGGCTGTTCAGTTGATGACGATCCAACAGATCTGCCGCCTGAGCCACACCCGACAGACCCAGTAACACCAGGCATCCAGCTAATTGATATTTCATGGGAACGGTCCTTGTTTATGGGGCTATATATCCAGCATCATGCCAAGATCGGCAATAAGGGTGCTGCCACGTATCGCGCTCGACTGTTCAGAAACCAGAAACGCGGTAATGTTGGCCACTTCTTCCGGCTCCACCTTCCAACGGCGCGGTGCGTTATTCCAACGTTCGAACATTGCTGACCACAGCTCGTCCAGATACGGCAGCATATCGGTGTTCACCACCCCGGCGCAGATGCCGTTGACCCGGATATTGCGGTCATACAGTTCCACCTCCAGGTAGCTCACCAGATTTTCCAGAGCCGATTTAGCGATGCCGAGCGGGTATTTTTCCAATACGCGCTGGCTGCCTAGACTGGAAATCACGCAGATCGTACCGCCCTGGGGCATCATCGGTACCACTTCCTGTACGCAGGCGGTGTTGCCGATCAGGTTGGTATTGAGCAACAGCTTCCAGTCGCTGCGCGTCATGTCCATAAAGGCTTTGAACGGCGCGGCGGCGGCATTCAGCACCAGATGATCGATACGTTCGATCCCCTGCTGTCTGAGCTTTTTCATCATTTCACTGATATCGCGCGGTTCGGCGATATCCGCTTTGGCCAAAGTCACCTTCACGCGGGTTTCCGCTGCGACAAAGCGTTGCAGATTGGCCGCACTTTTCCCCTGATCCTTGCGGTAGTTGAGGATCAGGTCATAGCCCTCTTGCGCCAGTTTTTCGGCGATCGCCATACCAATGCCACGGCCTGCGCCGGTAATGAGTACGGTTTGTCCCTTTGACATGTCTCTTCTCTCCCTGAGGGGTTAAACAAAGCGGAACGCTTGCGCTATAACCAGTTTCGATGCCCGGCGTGCCGGGATAATGGACGCTATCAATGCCGTCACCAGCGGCAACGCGCAGGAGAACCAGAACAGATTGAAGTCCTGATCCCACAGCACAAAGGCCAGATAGCCCTGGGTATAACCAGGCGAAGGCGGCATCGGTATGCCGTTGATATTGATAAGCGCGGCGATAAGAATGCCGAAGCTGACACTCAGCGCCGAGCCAATAATGCCAATGATGATCCCTTCCAACACAAACAAGCGGCCAATATAGGCTTGGTTAAGACCGAGTGCGCGCAGCGTAGCGATTTCGCGGGTACGCTCAATGACGTTCATCATCAACGTGTTGCCAATCATGAACACCACGATGACGCTGACGATGGATTTGATAAACAGGAAGATCCCTTCAAACAGATTCACCACCTGATGATAGAAAATGGCCAACTCATCCCATGAGCGCGCCTCCAGCTTGAGCTGATGCTGGTCAATGAGCTGGTTGATCCGCGCTAACACTTCTTCGGTTTGGTTGGTGTCCTGCAGCATGATGATGATTTTGCTGACATCCTGGGTCTGCAACAGACGCTGGGCCGTTTGCAGCGGCATCTTGATCGCCGTATCGTCGTATTCTTTGATGCCGGACTGGAAGACGCCGCGCACCTGAGAAGACATGGCGTTTTGCCCACCTTGCGGGTTGACCACCAACATGTCGACCCAGTCGCCATAGCCCGCCGACAAGGCATTGGCGATACCAGAACCCAGGGTGATGTCCTGCTGCTCAACCCGCGACAGGTCGCTACCAGAAATGATTTTATCCAGCGAGCCCAATACCAACGAGGTTAGAGGTTCGATCCCCACGCCGGTAAAGAAGGTGGAAGCCCCCTTGTCATACTGGGAAATGATGCCGGTAAACGCCAGTTGCCCGGTAATGGTGGCGATCTTCGGGGCAATCACCGGATCGGCCTGCAGGAGCTGTTTCACCTCATCGTAATTATCGATGGTGTACTGCAGCGAATTGTTGGCTCCACTGCTGAGGTAGCCTTGCTGATAAAGTTGAATATGCCCCAGGTTGGTGCGGATGGTTTGTTCTCGCAGCGCCCAGAACGAGTAATCGACAAACCCGCCAAAGATAAAGACCGCCCCCCCTCCCAGAGTGATCGCCAGTAGCGTCACCCCGGAACGACGGCGCTGGCGAAACAGATTGAGGAAGGTGTAACGGATATCGGTAGGTTTACGGATCGCCGTCACGATCACCACCAACAAGGCGTAAATGATAATTATGTTGGCAACCCAGAACAGGATATTCATCATAGCGGCACCTCCGACAGCGGCTGGATGATGGCTTTGAGTTCAGCAGGCGTCCATTCAGGTGCCGTGCTGTGCTCGGACAGACGTTTCCCCTCTGCGCCCTGCTGTGCCAACGCCGCCCAGGCCGCCTTGGCATCGGCCACACGTTGGCAATTGGCCAGCGCATGCGCGGACATCAGCGTGATCATCGGTTTCAAATCAGCGGGCACCGCCGGGTTCTGCTGCAAATAGTCCAGGTCTTTCAAGGCCACGACGCAACGGCCATGGGTAGCTGGAACAAATGCATCCATCCGCACACGCAGAAAGCGCATCTGCCAGTCGCTCCCTTCGCTTTCCGCCGCTTCATCTATGTAGAAAAAACCCAGTTTTGAAGTTTCTGCCGCACGCATATAATTCTTCTTGGCCAGAAAATCCGTGGCCATAAACAGTTGTGCGTAGCCATAAAACATTTTGGCAATGTGGCGTTCCGGGTGCTGTTGATACAAGGCTTGCAATTGGCTGGCCGCACGGGTCAACGTACTCATTGGCGCTTGGGAATTAACCGCCAGGATCGCCTGTAAGTTGGGGTTGTCCTGCGCTTCCGGCAAACCAGTGGCCTGCGACAGCCCACTGACCAACACCAATAAAGTGACAGCGTAACGCTTAAGTGATGACAAAATCATTTTCCAACTCCCCATCCCTGATTTCCAACACCCGTTTGGCCCGATCGCGCAGCGTCAATGAATGGGTGGAAATAACAAACGTGGTTTTCAGTTCTTGATTCATGGTAAGCAGCAGATCGACGATCTCCTGCCCGGTACGGGTATCCAGATTGCCGGTGGGTTCATCGGCAACGATCAAACGTGGGCGTTTTACTAGCGCACGGGCGATCGCCACACGCTGCTGCTGCCCGCCGGAAAGCTCGCCGGGAGTGCGTTTGTAGTGCGCCGCCAACCCCACTTTTTCGATCATGTCCATCACCTGGTCCTGCGCCACGCGGCGGCTGAAGCCGTTAAGCATCAGTGGGTAATAAACGTTATCGAACACGCTCAGTACCGGCAGCAGGTTAAAGAACTGGAATACGAAGCCGATAGCATCAGCACGCAGGCGAGCGGTTTGTTGGTCATTGAGCGTGGAAAGGTCGTTACCCAGCAAATAGACATGGCCACTGGTGGGATAATCGATACCGCCCATCAGATTGAGCAGCGTGCTTTTACCACTGCCGGATGGCCCACATAACGCGATAAATTCGCCGTCATGGATTTCGGTGGTAATCGATCCCAGCGCCACAATGGCACCCGGCCCTTTACCAAAGCGTTTGCCTGCCTGCTGCATCGACACCACAGGCAGAGGTTGTGCAATATGTAGGCTGGTCATGATGTTCCCCGATGATTTGACGGTAAGTGACAGGCTTGCGATACCCAGTTCTCCAGCAACCAGGCTCCTCCCTCACCGTCGAGCACATTCAACAAGCTGTGCCCGGTGATATTGCTTTGCAGTAGATACTGCCAGGCCAACGCCGGATTCATGCAGCCGCTGTCGCCGTAGAGTTCACTGAGCGAGACGCAAGCCAGACCGGCAGGCAACTGTTCAAAAGCTTGCCGCTGCACGGCGCGAAATGACAATGCCGGTGGTGTTACGCCCAACACGGCCTGGGTATCCGTAGCCAGATACCGCTTACAGTGGTCGGCCAGCTGCAGCGCGCGCCGCTGGGTAGAACCCGACAAGGCTTGATAGTCACTCAAATGCAGAGCAACGCCCTGGCCTGGTTGCTTTTTGAGGATCAGGCAACCGACACGCTCAACGCTGAACTGACTGTTGGCAGGGATCGGCCCCCGTTTGCTGGATAAAGGAAAGTGTTCGGCCTCAGAGAAAACCAACGCTGGGAAGCTACGGAATTGGCCACAGATGATGACGTTATCGGCCATATTACTGTTCAGGCAGTCTTGCGCCATCCGCAACGCACTCACCAAACCGTTACGCTCACCGCGCAATTTGCAGGTGAAATCCTTGATACCGTAATCCCTCACGATACCTTTGGGCAGAATATCGACGCTCAACGAGTCTCGCCAGCTGTTGACCCCTTCAAATACCGATGCCTCGCCCCAGGAATCACAATAAATCAACGCATTACGCTCATTACGCAGGCGAAACGCCCCTTTACTCCCCAACTGAGCCACCGCCTGAGCACAGGCCGCACTCATATCGTTCAACCAGCCACGATAATTGGCTTTACGCAGCGCCTCTTCAGGCAGCATTTCACTGTCAATGCCGAAACGACGGAACAACCACTGGTCGCTGCCCGCTTTGGCATTGGCTTTTTTATGCAACCAGGCTTCCCACACGTTGTACCAGCTAGGAAAAAACCGTTGCATCGTCGTGCAGGGTTCCAGCAGGGAAAACCCCACCAGATTGATGGCTGCCGCCGGTATCACTTGTTTAACCGTGTTCATCTACATCCTCACTGTTAGCGGAGATCACCATGGCGATGGCCGAGCCATCGAGCCCGATGCCAGACTTGAGGATGTGCTGCCGTTTCAGTGCCAACGGCGGGCTATCGGCATGAACATGAATTTGCAGACTGTCGTTAATCGGGTAACGCGTGGTCAGCGCCAGCAGACGACGTTGTTGTAGCGCATCCGCCGCCAGCATCAGGTCCAGCAAACCGCAGCAGCTCTCCATGTAACCGACCTGCCCCTTGTAACTGACCACCGGAACCCCGCATTTCCCCCAGACTTTTTGCAGCGCCATGGCTTCTGCCTTGTCGCTGGCGATCACCCCATTGGCATGAGGGAAAACACAGGCGATATCTTGCGCGGTGAGCCCTGCTTCCAGCAGTGCCCGCTCAAACGTCTGGGCGATGGTGCGGAAATCCGCCGTGAAGGAACTGCTACCCCTGGCACCGCTGCTCTGGCAAAACACTGAGCTGCGCAAATTAACAGGCGAAGTAAAGTTGCGCTGATGAGCGTGCTTCTCGCTTTCAACGATCAGCGCCACGACACCGTTGGTGGGTAGAATGCAGCTGTTATGGCTGCTAAACGGTTGTGAACCCTCTTCCCCCAGCATGTCCTGGCCCCCCAGGAAGACAATGTCCTGCGTCATCGTTTCAAACCAGCCAACGACCAGCACCAAATCAACCTCATTGGCAGCAATGGCCGAGTGGGCCAAATGGACCGCCGCTAAAGAAGAGTTGCTGGCGCAATAAAGTGAAACCGGTGGCCAACTGAGCTGATAACTTTGCGTCAGCTGTCGCGCCAGCCGATCCTGACCGTAACTCTTGGCATGTAGCCGTTTGATTTTTGGAAATAACCGCAGCTCTTCCTGGTCGTTGCGCTCCTGATACCCCATAAAATCAGCAATGTCGGGCCGTTCACCATGGCCAACCAGATAAACTCGAACCCGCTTTCCCTGCAATTGATCCGTTGTCATCCCAGCTCCGGCAAGCGCCTGATTGATAACCGGCTGCAGGCGGGTAAACGTCGTACCGGCTGGCTGAGGGTCAGCAACATGGTGCGGGTTGCAACTCAAACGCAGATCCTGCCATTCGCTTTCGGTGGCGAACCAGGGCTGTGTGCTGGCCAACCTGTTTTCGCTCAGGCCCTTGATCAGCGCCGGACAATCCGGCGCATAAGCACTGGTGACGCCCCAACCACTCAGGACGACATTCTGAATCACGCCAGACTCCTCAGCACCACGGCATAGTGATTGCCGCCTTCCGTTGCGCCGAGCACCAGAGCGTTACGGACGATTTTCTTCAGCGGTTGGGTGACAAAGGCGATATCCTCCGCACAGAAGTTTTCGGTGTAAGGGATCGGCAGGATTTCACCCCGCTTCATAATCTCCGTGACCACCGCGATATTGAGGATACCGACGCAGGATTCCACCAGACCAAACCAGGCGTTGTAGTTAACAAACGGCAGGTTACGGCGAGCCTCACCGAAGGCGCTACGGATCGCCCCAATCTCAACGGCATCACGGGCGGCAGTACCATCACTGGTGCCACAGATCAGATCCACCTCTTGCGGCTCAATGTCGGCTTCGTGCAATGCCTGACGAATGGCCACCGCCATGGACTCGATCCGCGCTGGCATATCATCCTTGGCGAAGTAGCAGCCATCGCTGGATTTGCCATAGCCGACAATTTCGGCGTGAATGTGGGCGCCACGATCCTGGGCATGCTGTAAATCTTCAATCAGCAGCATGCCCGCACCTTCACCTGGGATATAGCCTTTGGCGTCCTTGCTGTAGATCTGGAAATCAGCTGGGTCGCGAGTCAGCAGCAGATCGCTGTTCAGCGCCTGCAGGCAGATGACGAAGGTGTTCATATTTTCATCCGCCCCCCCTACAATCATCTGCGGTTGCAGATCCTGGCGGACCAACTCGTAGCCGTAAGTCAATGCGCCCAAACCGGCATTGATACCTGTGGCCAGTGAGGTGTTATAGCCCTTGATCCCTTCAGAAATGGAACAGAAGGTCGAAATGGCATTCATCAGCGCACCTGGAAATTCGGAGGTCCGCACTTTGGTTGGGTCAGGGAACAGGCTTTGCAGGTAACGATCCACCGTCGAATGCGGCCCTTTGGACATGCCAAGGATCATGCCAATCGACTGACCGTCCCGTTTGATCTTACGCCCGGCGTCATTCATGGCTTGGGTAAGAGCCAGTAACGCAAATGTACTGATGGTATTGGCTTTACGCGGGTCAAAGCGGCGTAGTGTCTTACGGGCATCCAACCCTTGCACCTGATGCACCCCGCCCGGTTTGTTCAGCTCATATTCCACATCCTGTGCGCCGAAGCGGTTACTCATGTAGTTAGCCACACCCTGGTTTTTCAGCATGACATTGAGTAATTCACGAAATCCATGGCGTGTATCGTCATCGAGCTCCGGTGAGAAAAGTTGTGACAGAGGCTTCTGCGCCCACATTGTTTCCAGCATGCTTTGCAAGGTGTGGCCCACCGAACTGACGGCCCCCATGCCGGTGATCGCGACGCGTTTGGGTTGGTAATGCGTTACCGGACTTTGCTCAGGCTTGACGCTGGCAATCACACAGCAGTTGTTACCGCCAAAGGCATAGTTGTTCTTCATGAACATCTTGACTTCGGCTTCCTGGAACTCGTTGGGCACGTAGTTGAGATCGCAGTTTGCGCGCGGCGTAGTGAAGTTGAGCGTTGGCAGGATCTTGTTTTCCGGCAAGGTCAGGAAGCAGGCGGTCAGCTCAATGATCCCGGCGGCGCCGATATTGTGCCCCACATAAGCCTTGGTTGAACTCACCGGAATAGCCATGATATTCGGGAAGACCTTCTTCATGGCCAGCGTTTCGCAGCGATCGTTAGCATCTGTGCCGGTACCGTGGGCGTTGATATAATCAATATCCTGCGGCCCAATCTCGGCATTCTGCATCGCATGGCGCATCACCTGTACTGCCCCTTCGGCCCGTGGGTCTGGGGCAGTCTCGTGATAGGCATCGCAAGAGGTCGCGTAAGAGACCATCTCGCCATAGATCGTCGCGCCACGAGCGACGGCATGTTCATATTCCTCCAGCAACAAAGCGCCAGCACCTTCACCAACCGACATCCCTGGAGCACCGGAGAACGGGCTGGACGGCGTACGTTTCATGGCATGGAGAGCGTAAAATCCGGCAAAGGTCGGCAGATAGACAGGCTCAGTACCAATCACCAACACCGTGGCATTCTTGCCGTTCTGGATCAGGTCATAACCAATCCCCATCGCATTGGTACTGGCCGTACAGGCAGTAGCGACCAGTTCAAAACCCCCTTTCAGCCCCAGCAGTGAAGAGACAATGGCGCTACAGGAAGAAAAACTGCCGGAGACCATGGCCTTTTTCAACGAGAAGCGCTCCGTCTGACGTTCGATCAGCGGCATAAAAGGCTCGGTACCGGCAGAGGAAACGCCGATGATCAGCCCGGTCTTATCCCGTAGTTCTCCGCGTGGTAACTGCCCTTGCTGCAAAGCCTCATGGCCAACCTTATAGGCCCACAACGAAGCATTATCCAAAGAAGCAACGGTATCAGCAGGGAGATCGGGCCAACTCAGAGGCTGTAATACCTCGGAGGCGTTCGCATCCTCGAACCATTCCAGGTACTTTTTACTGGGCTTGATCCCACAGGTTTTATTCAGCAGTGCCTGTTTGAACTCGGCAACGTTAGTGGCAATGGAAGAGAGGTGACCCATACCGGTGATCACCACTCGTTTACGCGTGACTGTCATAGTGTCTTCCGTGTCAGCAAACCAGAAATCGAATGTGAGTGCGCCATGCTGCCATGGCGCAAAATAACGTGATGCTTTAGGGAGTGTTCGGCTTACTCGTTCTCTTCTCTCAGCTTTTGCCATTCAAGCTGTTGCAACAAATCGCGTGGGCGCGAGCTGTCGACATAACTGTGTTCAGAAGGATTAATCAGGAAGCTGTAGTTACGGGCGAAAGGCACCGCCGACGTAGTCACCGCCACCGGGCCATTAGCCGTCACCACGTGGTAGCCATCAATGTCTGCCCAAGCCCAGGCATCGGTCAGGAACAAACGGCCCAGACAGGCTTGCAGATCTGCCGAGTAATCGCAGACGATCACTTCACCGATGCAGTTACCGTCAAACATCACTTTGTCGCCGCGCTGCGGGACGGCGTCCGGTTTCCCGGCAATGCTCATCCCCACGATACGGTGGCTGATGCCCTGCTCTACGCGTTCGTTCAAACTTGCCAGGCCGGTGAAAGCGTCTTTGTCGTAACGCACTGCCCACTGCATTTGCAATGCGATCGGGCAGCCGGTGTAGGCATTGAACATGCCAGGTTCCCAGCAAGGGTTTTCCAGGCGCACTTTCCGCTGGTAGTTCAGCCCACCGGTACGCATGTCGTACTTTTCGCCAGCCTCCAGCATCTGGGTCCAAACATCGGCCAGCAGATCCTGTGGCCCCATCAGTTTGTAAGAGTACTCGCCGTGTTTGCCGCTGCGCAGCAGGATCAGATCGTCCTCAACGTGCATGTGTTCCTGGTATGGCAAGCCAATCACATCCATCCCATAAACTTCAGCAAGCAGTTCCCAGGCGTACGGCCCTTCGAAGTGCAACATGCCCCACTCTGGCGTCAGCGATTCAATCGAGTCGATATCCTCAAACTCGTCTTCATTGCCAGCCAGCTTGGCACGCAGCATCTCGCACAGCGTTTCACCGCTGACCCACTCCGACAGCAACAGAAAACGTTCGTCATCACAGGCGATATACAGGTCGGTAATGATATTGCCAGCCTCATCGAGGATCAGGCTGTACATGGCTTGCTCATCCCGGATCGATGAAACATCGCCGGAAACCAGCTGGTTGAGCAACGACCAGGCGCTGTCACCGTTGATGGCCGCGATGCCAAAATGGGAGTAGTCGGACAGCAGAATGTGTTGACGTACCGCCTTGTGCTCCTCTCCCGCTGCAAAATAACTCAGGGGAATGGCAGCGCCGTTACGCTCCCCCATTACCGCCCCGTGCTGCCGATGAATGTCAGTGAGTTTGGTCATTCCTTGTCCGCTCCTGTTGCTGATCCGTTGGTGGTTTCCCCCTGCTTGGCAATAACAAACGAAGTCAGGGTGTTGACGCTGCGCATGTAGGAAGGATCGTCACCTTCTGTCACACGGATGCCGAAGATTTCATCGAGCAACACGACGACCTCGGTGGCATCCACCGAATCCAGCTTCAACCCACTACCAAACAGCGGCGTGTCATCGTCAATCTGACTGACTTTCTGATAGAGGTTCAGGCGTTCTATTAGCCCCGTTTTGATTTTCTCCAGCACAGACTTGCGCTGTTCAATCCTTGCAATAAGCGCGATGTTACTCATAGCGGCATTACTCCCTGTTAGTTAAACGTACATACCTTTGCCTTCAGCCAGAATGCGATCGGTGCGAAAATTGACAATCCGCCCGACGCACGCCACATTCCGGCCAACCCGCGCCTCCACTTCGTAGTGGTGGAACCCGTTCATATCGGCGAACGCCAGGCGGCTATTGACCTCAATGGTGTCGCCCGGCGCGACCATGCTTTTGTACTTGACGTCCTGAGAGGCCAGCACGCCTAACACGCGCGCCCGTTCGCCTATCACTCGTGCTGTGCCCTCTGGCGTCTGCAGCGCCCGTGATACCTCATCAAATTTCTTCAAGGGTTGCTGGGTTTCTCGTTCATGCAACTGGCAAAAATCGTTCAGCAGACTCAGGTATTCACTAGACTGGCCGAAGATCTCGGCGATCATCACGCCAGGCATTACCGGATTGTCTGGAAAATGCCCCGGAATATAGGATTCATTAAAGGTGACGTGCTTGATCACGGTAATCGATCCTCTTTCTCCCGGTGAAAAGTCCACGATGCGGTCGACCATAAATATCGGTGCACGCCAGGACCCCATTTTCAGCAGCAGATTGGGCTGGACTAAGCTCTTGTTATAATTCGCCATACAACATTCCTGTCGGTTAACGCATCACCAGGCCGCCATCGGCCACCAAGGTCTGACCAACGATATAGCTGGATGCGTCTGAACTTAAGAAAGCCACCACGTTGGCGATCTCGTCGACACGACCAAGACGTTTCAACGGGATAGCGGACATTACGTTGCGCACTATCTGGCGCGGCACCTTTTTCACCATTCTGGATTCAATCATCCCCGGTGCCACGGCATTGACGCGGATCCCCTTCGAGGCCATTTCGCTGGCCAGGGTGCGGGTAAGGCCAATAATGCCGGCCTTGGCAGCGCTGTAATTGCTCTGGCCAAAGCTGGAGGTGATGCCGGATATCGAAGATATATTCACCACCGTTGAATTGCGGGCGTGACGCAATAATGGCAGCAACCGTTTGGTCATGGTAAAAGTGCCATACAGATTGACCTTGATAACCTGATCAAACTCTTCATACGTCAGCGCAGAAAATACGTTGTCTTTGTAGATCCCGGCATTATTAATCAGCACATGCACCTCATGAGCCTGTTTCTCAAGCTCATCGGCCAGGCTGGACACCTCACTGACATCGGCAACATTGCACTGCAGGATATGCAGATTCTCACCCTGCGGATGGGCGGATTTTAATTTTTCCAGACCGCTATTGTCGTGATGGTAAATAGCGAAAACCTTAGCCTGCTGTTCGAGATATTTCTCACAAATGGCCAAGCCAATATCACCACTGGCGCCGGTGATAACCACATTTTTACCCCCGATATCGGGATAGTGAGACATAGATATTCCCTTACTTTATAATTAACCCAATGCCGCTGCGGCAATGGCATGTGACTGACAATGAGAAATGCTCAGCGTGGCGTGAGTCAATTTTTTCTCCTGCATCAATCTGGCAAATTCACCGCTGAAGAAATAATAAGGGCAGCCCAAATCATCGTGTCTTATTTCGATGTCGTGGAATAGGATCCCCAGGCGGAACCCGGTACCGAGCGCTTTCACCGCCGCCTCTTTGGCCGCCCAGAAGCCAGCCAGTCGTTCGACGTTTTCGGCCAAATCCCCCAGTGCCTGCTGCTCTAGCGGGGTTAACAAACGTTGTGACAGCCTATCGCCACTTCGCATTAACGCGGTGTTTACCCGTGCGATCTCAATAATGTCCACACCAAGATTCATCCTTTCTGACTCCCATCGTCAAATCCATTGAAGCAGCTTCGTGTGAAAGCGACATAATACCCAAATACAATATGGCAACAATGGCAGAACCTATAACGCAATAAAATTGCAATAGGGAATTGTCTGCATTGCTTAACGAGAATGTTATCGCGAAATGTTTAAAATAATCAATAAAGCCTCAGTAAAAAACACCATCAACAAATAAAATAGAACATTATTCTAATTATGAAGTTAAAATGCAGAACAAAAACCCACAACATCATTTTGACTGGTCGGATATGTCATTTTTTTATTATTTAAACGGGATTTATTTTTGCAAGAATAACCCTGCTTGTTAGGAGCATTCAAAATAACAAGGGATTTAATTGAGATTAATTCAAGAAATAACCTATTTTAAAGTATTTTTATCTTTCACCCTATTTAAAAAAATGGCCATTATTAAATTTCCACCCTCTCTGATTTATCTTGGTGATCGGTAAATGCCGAAGGATTTTGCATCATGTCCTTCATGGAGTTGGCGCATAATTTTTAAACAGGAAGCGTTTTCAGACAATAATGCACCGCTGAAATTCAAATTCCGTCTCAAAAAGAGCCACTATCAAGCGAACATCACCTTTGGCAGGCCAGATCTTCAGGAGATGCAACCTTCCTTTCCGCTTCGCTACTCATTTTTTAATCAATATTCTCTTCGGCATAGCAGGCCAGTCTGTTACTCTGCGACAGTGCTAGAGCCCAGATTCAGCAGCAGAATCGGCCAGACGATGAAAAATACCGTAATCAGGCTGAAATATCAGACTTATCCATGTTAGTTTCGTAGTTTAACAAGTTGAACTGACCATACTCTGCGGTGCAGAATACGCGCAGATGAAATGGAGGTTCGGATGTACCAAATGGGAAATGTCATTAACCAGCAGATGGCGGCGATCTCGCCCCAGGTGCTGACGGTGTTGGAACAAAAGCTGGTAACGGCTAAAGAAAAGATCGCGCTGTGCCTTAACGGTATGGGGGCCTTGATCCTGCAAAAGACCCGCGACTACCTGCATCGCAATGACAACTCACTCCGTTTCCGCCAGTTGGTCGGGCGCACTCCCCCCTTTGAATTGGGCTTTCTGGATGAAGCTCTGGGCAAATTCAGCCCAGCATTGCTGACGATGGTGCTTGGCCACAAAGTGAAGCGCCTCACCCAGCTGTTTGTGAGCTTTTATGTGCTGGAAAAACAGGTCGCCGAGCGGCTGTTTTCCGTGGCCTCCGCGGTGGTATTTGGCCTGTTGGGCCAATATTTGCGCCAGCGTTCCCTACAATCACCATCGTTAAAAGGCTGGCTCGAGTGGCAGTTGCCGCAGATTGCCGCAGCCCAGCCAACGGCGGTACTCAACCAGCTACCCGCTCTTATCCCAGCCGATCCGGCCGTTTCCCGCACCGGATCGCTAGCGCCCCCCAAACGCCGTATCTGGCCGTGGTTAATGCTGGCGCTGCTATTGGTATCGCTGCTGTTCTCACTGCGCGGTTTTAGCGTGTTACAACCCATGCAGGCCAGCGGTCAGAGCGATGTGACCTACCGCAGGTTGGCCGATGGCAAGCAGCTCCTGCTGTCACAGCGTAGCGTCGAGAACCTGCTGATCACCTATATTGAGAGCAATGCCCCCACTAGCGAAAAGCGTTGGTTTACGCTGGATCGCATGCAGTTCGACACCAACCGCACCGAGTTAACTCCTGCATCACAAGAACAGCTGAGGAATATCGTCGATATTCTGCGTGCTTACCCGGATGTGGAGATCCAGCTGGGGGGATATACCGATAAGTCCACCAACGAGCAGATGGACCGGCGTTTATCGCAGGATCGCGCCGATGCGGTACGCATGGCGTTGGTAAAAATGGGGATTGGGGAAAGCCGTATCAGCGCCGAAGGTTACGGCTCGGCTTACCCCTTGGTGCCTAACGATAGCGAAGCCAATCGCGCGAAAAACCGCAGAATCGACCTGCGGGTGGTTGAGAAGTAATTGCCACTCAGCCCTTGGCTACCGCTACCACTTTCAACGGCTGGGCATCCGGCAAGATATTCATATGCTCCAGCACCTGGGCCATAATCTTGCCAAATACCGGCCCCGCCACCGAGCCACCAAAGTGTTTGCCTGCCTTGGGGTTATTGACCATCACCACCAGGGCCACCTGCGGATCGCTGGCCGGTGCCACGCCTGCGGTGTAGTTGATATAACCACCATCGTACTTGCCGTTTGGCCCCATCTTCTCAGCAGTACCCGTCTTGATCGCCAAGCGATAGCCAGGCACTGCGGCACTGAGGCCGCTCCCCCCAGGCAACGCATCGCTCTCCATCATGTGCACCACGGTTTTTACCACCTCGGCGGACATGACTTGCTGACCCATGACCGGCGGAGTGACTTTAGTGATGGAAAGCGGACGATAAACACCGAATGAACCGATGGTGGCATATTCACGCACCATCTGCAGCGGCGTGACGCGTAAACCGTAACCAAAGGAGAAGGTGGCTCGTTCAATATCGGCCCAGCGCGCGCGGTGAGCGGGCAGATAGCCACTACTTTCGTTGCCAATCCCCAGATCGGTTGGCCGACCAAGGCCAAAACTGCGATAAACGGCAGGCAACACCGTGGCAGGCAGTGCCAACGCAATATGCGAAACCGCAATATCGCTGGATTTTTGCAGCACGCCGGTAATGGTCAGTTTCGACCAATGGCCCACGTCTTTGATCAGATGGCCGTTCACCGTATAAGGCGTAGTATCCAGCACGGTATCTGGCCGGATCAGCTTGTGATCCAACCCCACCATCACTACCACCGGTTTAACCGTCGAGCCAGGTTCAAAGCTGTCGCTGCTGCAGACATTATGTATGTCTTTCACCGGCGTATTGGCGTAGTTGTTGGGGTTGAAAGAGGGATAGCTGGCCATGCCGAGGATCTCACCGGTATTCACCTTCACCAGCACCGCACAGCCGGAGTCGGCCTGATTGGCGATCACCCCATCGCGGATCTGGGAAAACAGCACGTACTGAATAAATTTGTCGATGCTTAACGTCACGTTCGGTGGCGGCACTGGATCAACGCTTTTGATCACGCCGATAACCGCACCGCTGCCGTCTTTCTGATAGACACGCAGGCCGTTTTTACCCTGCAACAACGGATTGAAACCCAGCTCAATCCCTTCCAGCCCCTGATTATCCTGGCCCACAATGCCAATCAGCCCGGCGGCGTCTTGCCCCATGGGATAGAAACGGCTGAAGTCCTGCTCGGTGCTAACGCCGGTCAGATGCAGCTTGCTGATATAGGCCGCATTGTCATCCTCCACCTTGCGGGCCAGATAGACAAAGCGCTTACGGGCGTTGGCCTGGATCAGGTGCTGAACATCAGCAAGCGGCATTTTCAACACGTTGGCCAAACTCTGCCAGCGCTCGGTGCTGGTATCGGTTTGGGTATCGAGGATATGTTTGGGATCCAACACGATATCTTTGGAAGAGACGCTGACCGCCAGCGCCGCATCGTTACGGTCGGTGATCATCGCTCGGTTGGTGGGCACCACCTGGGTACGAATGGAACGCTGGTCAGCCTGATCGGCCAACTGTTGGTGTTCCAGCAACTGTAAATAACCGACCCGGAACATCAAGAGAAAAAAGCAGACCAAGATGCCTGCGCAAATCCAGCCAAAACGCGCCGTCGAGTAGTTTTTACCGTTTTTCTTGGTTGGAGGAGCCACTGTTAAGCCTACGTTTTTAAACTGATTATTGATCCGCTCAGTCTAACCTGAGTCAGATTGCCAGAAGGTTGCAGTTTGTAAGAAAGTAAAAACAAACGCGTTTAATGTTGCTTTAATTTTACAGCTATTAAAAACAGTCACTTAGGCAACATCATTTGACTGAATGGCGATAAGGTGGCGGCACACGTTTTGCGGCCACAAAAAAACCTGCTTTCGCAGGCTTCTAGTCAGATCCAAAGTGCACCCTGATTTCCCCTCGTTGGGTGCGGCGGCACGATATCTATCTTCCCCGGTGTCACGATTTGGCGTTGGATAGACTCCAGGGTCACAAACGTACAACTACAGTTTATGTTCTGGCACTGGTGATAACGCTCTTTGGTGTTCTCACTCAGATAACGACTGGTGCGGGCATGTGCTGCGGTACAGCAAATCAGGCGACAATGCATCATTGGGTATCCCCTCCTCTATCCCATAATTCCGGCGATAATACCGGAACGAAACCACCTTTAAGTGTATTTACAAATAAAATTTATATTACGATACTGAGTAAGTAATTTCAGACAGCAAAACCTATAACTCTATCGCCGTCGTAAATCCGCTGTTACTCAGGTAATGCACCATCTTGCTCACTATCCGATGTCACTCAGGGTGGAGTCGTGTTAAGAGGCTTCCCGGCGGGTATTGAGCGCCCCCTAAAATCGGCACTGCGGGCGCGAATGGTGAGCGTGTCCGGTGCGCCCTGGTGTTCGACCTCATTCACCGTAAACCGCCCTTTATGTGTCAGTTGTGAACCCTGCCAACCAAGCCCCTGAGACAGCACCGCATCACGCTGCGGCATTACCATCAGGCCGTCGCTGTCGTCCGGTTCCAACGCGTAGCGGTACCGACGATGGCCGTCGAAACAGTAGAGATAACGCGGGTGCCGTCGTTTGGTTTCGATGACACGCACGACATGATAATAGTCAGCCATAAGCGGTTTGCTCCGTAATGGATTGGTACAAACAAGATGCAATCAATTTACGGAGCTTTCATCTCAATGAGGATCGTTAGTCCTCCAAAAACATTTCTATCTAATAATGTTTATTCTCAAACCTCACTCTCAATACAGTTTTATTATTTTTCCTATTCATGAGGATATTCATTGTGTATCCTAACAATCTCTTTAGCATTGTGAATCGAAGACACAGCACTCATAAATATCATTACGGAAAGTATGGAGAAAAGTGCAGTCATCGCGGATATCAAAAATAATATGAGCACAGTAAATAGCCCACTAAAACCATCAGCCACACCAACCCCACCATGGCTATAGGAATCAATTTCTTTTATTAAAGTAATGAGGAATTTATTGCCAAAATACATCATCATTAAGTACATAAAAACAAAGCCTACAAAAACCAAACAATACTTTGAAAATCGCTTCCATTTTTTTTCAAAACCAGGACACAAATCATACCTTACAGTTCCATTTTCAAATTTAATTTTGAATACATAAGACCATCGTCGCACTGTGGCAAACTTCTTGATTGCTGTCGATGGCCTATTGTGGTTCATAAGGATAATTATTTCCTCATAACTCACATTGCTACAGCGATATAATTCAAAAAACAATCGTTCGACAAGATACCGATTTGGTTCTTTTTTTCTTAGTTCCGAAACCAGGGCAATATCAACCTGGTATTTATCCTTCCGTGTCCCATGGAGATAAACAGCAACAGAAACAACTATTGTAATAGCAGCACCTAAAAATGTACCAAATCCAGTTACCCAAGACATAAGAAATCCTTTTGCATACTGTTCATTTTAGAAAAATAACATACCTTCAAAAAAAAGTTAAATTTTACGTTCGCTTTCACCGTTCAATAACAGAATATTGATCTACCGAATCGATTGAACATGCTTTGACCAAGTGGGATAGGGTTAAGTCTCTCTCCGTCGATACCAGGGAAAGCTTGGAGAGAACACGGCCCGCCTTGCGGCGGGCCATTTTTAAGCCTTCAGCACCAATGGCCAATCAATATCCGGACTTTGCTCTTACTGTGCTCCCCAACCAAATACACCCGCCGCGGCGTTAAGTCGGATACCTATTAGTTTGTTCAACCCTTGAAGCGGTGCCTAGACCAGTGCAAAAGATGGGCGCAGCATGCAGCGCCCCTACGTTGGGACCCCAGTGAAGATTTGTCAGCAGTCTCGTTTAATGTTGCACATCGTCACTGTCTCCCAACAACGTCTGGCTACCGTCGTTATCCCCCGGCGCTGGCGCATTGGCCGGGTCGAAAATGTGGTCCAGGATTGCCCTGGCCGTCGGCCCTGCAACTACGCCATCCCCACCGCCGTTTTCCAGAATTAGCGCCATCGCCACCCGCGGGTTTTTATACGGCGCAAACAGGGTGTAGAAAATGTGGTCACGCAGGCGTACTGGGGTCATTTTGGCATTGTAAGTCTGGTTTTCCTTCAGGCTGAAAACCTGTGAAGTCCCCGATTTGGCCGCTATCTGGTAGGGCGCGGTATGGAACAGCTTATACCCGGTGCCGTTAGGCAGGTTCGCCATGCCATACATACCGTTGCGTACGATCCCCCAATATGGCGATTTGGGCTCGCCAATCTGCACAGCCTGCTCTGGTGGCTGGTAGCGTTTGACTTCCCGGCCTTGTTTCATCGAATACAGCAGATGCGGCGTTTTCACCCTGCCGCTGTTGATCAGCGTGGTCAGCGCTTTCACCATCTGGATCGGCGTAGCGACCCAATACCCCTGGCCAATCCCCACCGAGATGGTATCACCTTGGTACCACCCTTTTTTATGTACTCGCTGCTTCCATTCCCGGCTCGGCAGCACGCCGCGATATTCCTCGTTCAGATCGATCCCCGTCGCCTTGCCATAACCAAACTGGCTGAGCCACTGATGGATCCGGTCGATCCCCATCTCATAGGCAACCTGATAGAAGAAGGTATCGGCCGACTCCTCGATCGCCTTGGTGACGTTCAGCAGGCCGTGCCCGGTTTTCAACCAGTCGCGATAGCGGCGCTGCGTTCCCGGCAAAGTCCAGGTGGGTGCGCCAAAGAAAGTGGTGGTTGGGGTGATGACACCAGCGAACAGTGCCGATACCGCCATATAAGGTTTTACCGTTGAAGCAGGCGGGTATAACCCCTGCGTCACGCGGTTAATCAGAGGTAAATCCGGGTTGCTGAGCAGCGACTTGTAGGCCTGATAGCCAATACCTCTGACGAACGGGTTGGGATCGTAGCTAGGGCTGGAGACCATCGCCAGAATGCCTCCGTCGCGCGGATCGGCAACCACCACCGCCGCCCGTTGCCCTTTGAGCAAGCCTTCGATGTACTGTTGCAGGTGCAGATCGAGCGTCAGATAGATATCTTTACCCGCCTGGGGCGGTTGTTCCTTCAGCAGGCGAACGATACGCCCGTGGTTATCCACCTCCACTTCCTGATAGCCAGTGGTACCGTGTAGCTGTTTCTCGTAATAGGCTTCCACCCCCTGTTTGCCAATATTGTGGTCGGCCGCATAGTTTTGCGCCTGGCCCTGCTGCTCCAGCTTTTTGACGTCGTTATCATTAATTCGCGAGACATACCCCACCACGTGCGCCAACTGTGCCCCGTAAGGATATTGCCGCTGCTGGTAGGTATCGATGGTCACACCGTCAAAGCGATACTGGTTTACCGCAAAACGAGCCACCTCGGTTTCACTAAGCCCGGTCTTGAGGGTAACGGGCTTATAGCGACTATTGTGGTGCATATCATCACGAAAGGCGGCGATGTCATCCGGCGTCAGATCAACAATGGGCGTCAGGTTTTGCAGCAGCCCTGCCATATCGGCAATCTTGCTGGGGGTCACTTCAATCTGATACAGCTGTATGTTGCGCACCAGCGGGATGCCGTTGCGATCGAAGATCAGGCCACGATGAGGGGCAATCGGCAGCATCTTGATATCGTTCTGATTAGAGCGCGTCTGGTAAAACGCATGCTGTTTGATCTGCAACTGATACAGGTTGAAAACCAGCAAGCCAAAACAGGCGACGACCAGCACCATCGCCACGCAGGCACGGCGAATGAACAACGTTTCTTCGGCGGGATGGTCACGGAAAGGATCTTTTAATTGGGCCATGCGTGGGGTCTTACCTGCCTGACTGATTGCTAAAAGGGGTGCGAAAAGCCGGCAAGCATAGCGTTAATAGCCCTGGCGCCACATTAAAAGGTTGCTAATGATTTGGCATAAATGTTTCAACATATTGGAATGTTGCTGTGATTTGTCAGACAGGCCATAACGACTATTGAGACGCCAATTATTCCAATGCTACAATGTGACGCAGATCACACTAACAACCTAAACCACCGTCTATCCAATGCGCATTCTGCCCCAAGGTCTGATACCTGGAGCCGACTGCGGCATTTGTAGCAAAGGATCACCTCCGATGAGTACCATAGCCACTGGCTTTATTATGATGCGCTGGGAATTGCTGAGCGCAGTGATGATGTTTCTGGCCAGCCAACTGAATGTGGTGTGCCGCAAGGCCAGCCGTAACGGCATGGCGTTTGTGTTCAGCAGCCTGGGGCTGTTCACTAGCTGCTGGTTTGTGATGGGGCTGATGGGCATGTCCTTCAACCTGGCTGGCATTATGCAGTTCTGGGCGTCATTCAAGGACGTTTTCATCGATGTCATGAGCCAAAACCCGACCGCCTTCCCCCTGCCATAACCGCTTTTCCTGTCTAGATGGCGCAGTATACTGCGCCATCTACATTTCGGCACACTCGTCCTTTATAGGCTCCATTGGAAAATGGAAAATATTGTACGTTACGATATTTTTTGTACTGAATGACATCAACTCGCCATTGAGGTCGATATTTCCCTTATGCCAGCTTGTTGTTGTTTCTCCAGATATAGCCCCCTCCAATTAATATCACCAACGGCGACAGGCTTGCTGGCAATGACTTATTGAGATGAATACCTTTTCGCTTCAGCAGGCTAATGGATTTTCTATATATACTGTACTCCACAATGTGATCACTGCGGTAATGAACGTACGTCCGCTGCTGCAGTAAGATTAATCTTTTATCTCGTGAGACAACTTTCTTCTCACACCCCATTAATTTTCATGAAAAGTCATCCATACTTTCATTGAAAATGAATGCTCTCTCCATGAGTAATCATCACCATGGCTTAGGAAAAAACTTAAGAATTATACCCGAGAATATTCTAATAAATATTCACATGATGAATGTGCATACAATAAACATTAGAAAAGACAATTGGTAACCTTCGTTTACTATATTTAAAATTGTAGAGTCACAAAGCATCATCACAATAAAATTCATCGATCAACACTCAAAGTAACTATTGACATTAAAATTATACAATAAAATCAATGGTAAATTATTTTAAAACCCTATATTAACCACCATGATTGATGTTTGCATTTGTATTGCTAAAGTTTTAAACTAAAAACACCAAGAGAAATGATAAGAAAATTTAATATTACCTCATTAAGAATGACGCTGCCTATTCATCTGATTTAAATAGGCATACGATTCAACTTAATTCAATGAATGCCTCCGGTTATTTATTATCCAGGAACGTGATTCTTTCTTTTCTTTATAGGAGGGATATTAGGCAGGACTGTCAATCATCGAACCGTTTTTAATTAAATGCCGGGGTCGCATTTGCATTTTATGCACAATGAATATTTTCTTGGCTTAGTGTTTACCAATACCTACATGTAAGTATTGACTTCAAAAAGAGGAAGGAACCAATGGAGTTGATTTTGATCTCGCCGTATACCAGAATGTTCTGGAATGAGTATGTTCTTAAGCCTCAATCATCTGAGTACAATCTAGTAGTGGATCAGTCAATTGAAGGGCCGCTTGATATTAACAGGTTGCGATCTGCTGTAGAAGGACTGGTACGCGACAACGTTTTATTTCAGCATGTTTTAAGTGATAAAAATGAGCAACTTCAATGGATCAAGTCTGAAAAGGAAATAACGCTTGAAATACATGATGCCTCATGTGATATAGCCACTTTGGTCAACACTCCTTTTAACCTCATGGAAGGGCCTCTTTGTCGTTTTTATTTAATTGAACTGGGTTCACAGCGCTACAATTTCATCGGTATACTACACCATATACTGATCGATGGCTTATCTGGTCAAGAGTTTTACGACACTTTATCCCGCTACTATAATCAAGGGCCGCTGGTATCGCCAAATGCCCATACCCCGGTACACCTGCAACAACTCTATCAACAGTATGCAACTGATGTATCACGATTGAAACATGAGCTCAACTCTCCGTCTTTTTGGAGAGAGTTATTGGCGGACTGCCCTCCCCGTATCGACCTACCCTACATTCATGGTCAATCAAATACATCTGGTACATCAGGTGAAGTAAGATTCAGCTTGCCGCTTGCCGAATGGAATAATCTGAAAGCCGGGGTGAAGCATGCAAATCCATTCTTGATTTTCAAGACGTTATGGGCACTATTAATTGCCCGTCAGTCTGAACAGAAAACGGTATATATTGGTTATCCCGTTGCTGCTGAAGGAGGAGATAAACTCTATTATGGTGCCCAGGTAAACACAGCCGTCTTCCCACTCCGGCTGTCACCACAGGACACTTTTGCCAGCCAGTATCTGGCTACTCTTGACTACACCAAAGCGCTTAAAGCTTCAGGGAAGTTGCGACACACCAAGCTGCCCATCGACGAGATATTAAGTCAGAGCCAGATCAAGCAGTTAAACGTTAATTTTACTCAAGCCTACCTCAAAGACTCACCGCTAAACTTCAAAGGCTGCCGGATGAGTGTCAATCACCGTTTTAATATTGACTTGGCGGGTTCTGAGCTGTTGCTGGAGTATCAGCAATCAGAGAAGACATTTGATTTCAGGCTGAGATATAGACCAGATTTGTTCGATGAAACTCAAATGCATGAAATGGCGGAACAATATCTTTATTTGTTACGCTCAACATTGAATGAACCCAAGCGACCAATTTCTACCTTCTCACATCTGACACCCCAGCAAGAACTAAGCCTGTGGGATCGATTCAACAGTCATGACGTTCCGCCTTCAGGCTCCCAAAACACATTGCTCAGCGGGTTTGAGAAAACCGCCAATATTTATCCGGAACGTATTGCTCTCAAAAATGACAGTGAACAAATCAGCTATGGTGAACTTGAGCATCGCAGTACTCGATTGGCTCAGCAACTACGTATGGAATACCGGCGCATTTGCGGTCAGGAAATGCCCGCCGATACCCTGATCCCGCTCTATTTACACCGGGGTATGGATGCCGTGGTTGCCATACTGGCCATTATGAAGGCAGGGGCAGCCTATGTTCCGTTGGATCCTAACGCCCCCGCGCAACGACTGGCCTATATTTTACAGGACGTAAATAGTCCGTTAGTACTGACTCAGGGAGCGCTGCAGGATAACATTTTGCAAAATTCACCCGACAGTCACTGTCTGCTGATTGATAGGCCAGAGCCGACTCCTTTTGCTGAGAATATTGCGTTGCCGGATCTTGATAACCGGCAGTTGGCTTATGTGATTTATACATCCGGTACCACAGGGCGGCCCAAAGGGGTGCTGTGTGAACACCGTGGTGTCGCCAATATGATCCTGCGTCATACTCAGCGAATACTTGCTGGCGATCGTAATATTCTGAACTGTCTACAATTTTCCTCATTAGCCTTTGATGCGCACGTGTTCGAGGTCTTTATAGCGCTAGGTAATGGACACTGTCTGTGTATCGCCAATGAAAATCAGCGTCTGGACCTGGCATCACTTATCGAGCAAATGGCTGCATGGCAGATCAACTTCTGTTTCCTCCCTCCCGCACTGCTCAGTACCAAGCCGGTATTTCCAGCCTCGCTGTACTATCTGGGCGTAGGCGGCGAAGCCACTTCACAGGACGTGCTTGATCACTATCTGGCAAGTGGTTTACGGGTTTCCAATCTGTATGGCCCTACTGAGGCATCGGTCAGCGCCAGTATCAACCTGTATCGAAACAATGGTGCACGTAATATTGGCAAGGCGATCGCTAATATGCAGTGTTACGTGATGGATGAACATTTCAACCTGTTGCCATTGGGCGTGGAAGGAGAGCTTTATCTTTCAGGTATTGGCCTGGCTCGCGGTTATCTGGGGCAGCCTGAGCTGACTGCCAGCGCGTTTATTGATAACCCGTTTAACCATTCTGCAGAATATGGTCGTGTTTATCGTACTGGAGATCGGGTGCGCCGATTAGCCGATGGCAGCCTGGAATACTGTGGCCGTAAAGATCAACAGGTGAAAATCCACGGTTATCGCATTGAGTTGGGCGAAATCGAATCGGTTATGCGCGGTCTGTCAGGCATAACAGAAGCAGTGGTCGTTGCGCGTAAACATCCATCACCGCAACTCTTGGCCTGGTATGTGTTGGCTCCGGGCTGCGACCTGACGCCTAAAGAGATCGGCCAGCAGCTTGATGCTCAATTGCCACATTATATGGTACCTGGCGCGATGATGGCGATACCGTCGATCCCGCTCACGGTAAGTCAAAAGGTAGATTATCGCGCATTACCCGAGCCCAAGCTCATTGAGCAGAATACGCCTTTCCGGGCACCGACCAATCCGTTAGAAAGCCAATTATTAGTTCTAGTGAATGGCTTACTAAACAGCAATGCGGGCATAGATGACCACTTTTACCGCTTGGGCGGTAACTCTATTTTGGCGATTAAACTCTGCCATGAAATCAATAAGCAACTTGGTGTCAAAGTCTCAGCGCTGATACTGAACCAGCACCCGACGATCGCCGCGCTCAGCCACTATATTGCTCAACAAGAGCATGACATGTGCGACAACGTGATCCTGGCGACAGGATGCCAAACCGCGCCGCTGTCTTTCCAGCAGTCCCGCCTGTGGTTTATGGAGCAACTGTCAACGGGTGCCACGCATTACTTGTCGCCGATCCTGCTGCAGCTCGCTGCCGAAGTGGATTGTGGTGCCTTTATTAAAAGCCTGCAGGCGATTGTGGCTCGTCATCAGGTATTGCGCAGCCTGATACAACAGGATCAGAGAGGGGAAGCCTGTCAAATTGTCACAGACCGGGTACTGCCCGTACCGATCCACGTTGTGACGGCTGATGAATTCTCTTTTTACCTGCAAAAGGAATTAAATCAACCTATTGATTTAACATGTGAAATTCCACTGCGCGCCGCAATCTATCAGTATCAGGATGAAACGGGGAAAACTCACACAGCAAGCCTGTTGGTATTCCACCACATCGCCTTTGATGGTTGGTCGATGGATGTGCTGATGAAGGAGCTTGCTGAGTTTTACACTCACTTCCTACTGCGCACAGAACAGCAACCGGCAGAACTTTCCCTGCAGTATATCGATTATACCCTCTGGCAGCATCAACAGGGTGAAGAAGCGGGCAAAGCGGATGACTTGGCATTTTGGCACCAGGCATTAGCGGATTGTCAGCAATTGGACATTCCACCCGACTATGTCCGCCCTGCCACGTTTGATACCCGTGGAGATAACTGCGATGTCATGCTGCCAGCACACTTGGTTGCATCACTCGGCCTGCTGGCCCGCGAAGAGGGAGTCAGTTTGCATGCCGTCATGTTGAGCGCATTCACATTGCTGTTGGCTCGTTTCACCGGCCAGGATGATGTCATGGTTGGGACGCCTCTGGCGAATCGTGGCCAACCTGAACTGGAAGATTTGATCGGTTTCTTTGTTAACACCTTACCGCTGCGCAATCGTGTGGATAACGAGATTTCGGTTTCTGCATTTATCCAGCAGGTAGCCACCAACACGCTGCAAGTACAGCAGCATCAGAGCCTCTCGCTGGAACAACTGGTTGACAGTCTGGCACTGCAACGTGATTTTTCGCGCCATCCGCTGTTTCAGGTGATGTTTGCGCTGGAGGAAGGCGTCAAGAGCACTGATGACTCGTCCTGTTTCTGCGTGGTGGATCTGAGCGGCTATGAGCAAACGGCTAAATTTGATTTAACACTGACCCTGACGCCAAATGAAAATCAGATGTGCGCACGATTCAACTTTGCCACCGCATTGTTTAAAAAATCCTCAATCAGTCAACTGGCCAATTACTTTGTTTCTATTCTGCAGCAGATGGTGGAAAAACGTCATCATCAACTAAAAGACATCAGTCTTTCCTATCAAGTAGATAGACAGCAGCTAATCTCTTCCCGCCTTGAACAGCCGTTTGAGTATTCATTCGAGCGTACGTTGCATCATGACTTTATGCTGAATGCCCGGCAACATCCACATGCCGTAGCCGTCATCGATCAATGGGGGGAAATGACCTACGGTGAGCTGTACCTTACAGCGCTAACTCTCGCGACCCAATTACGTCTGCAAGGGGAAATTCAAGGGGGATCCATCGGTATACTGGCGGACAAGGGACGTCAGCAGCCTATTGCTATTTTGGCTGCTCTGATGTGTGGTAAAGCCTTTTTACCCATGGATAAAAGCTGGCCACGGCAACGACGCCTGGGCGTGATGGCACAGGCAGGCATCAATACCCTGCTGAGTAATGAAGCCTGGGAAACGCCAGAGATTAACGTTGTAACGCTCGATAGCGCAGGCTTGGCACCAAGGCTACCTAAGCCTGAACAGCTTTTATCCCCGGTTGATGTGGATGCGGATAGTCTGGCCTATATCATCTTCACCTCTGGTTCCACTGGCATGCCGAAGGGGGTAGCGATCGAACACCGCAGCGTCGTCAACATGATTGAAGGGACGAATCGTTACTTTTCCGTTGATAGAAACGATCGCAGTATCGCGCTTAGCGTGCTGAGTTTTGACCTCGCCATTTATGACATTTTTAGTGTGCTTTCAGCAGGTGGCACGGTCGTTATGCCCGCCGAGTGCGATCGAAGCAATCCAGAAGCCTGGTACCGGTTGATAATCACCCATCGCGTTACCCTTTGGCTTAGCGCTCCGGCGTTGATGGAGCTGTTGTTGGACTACGTCAACAATATCGGTGTGGTCTCTGGACCCGTGCCAGCATTACGTGCCGTGATGGTCGGAGGAGATTGGATTGCTACCTCGCTACCAGAGCGTTGCCGCCAATGGGCGCCGAACAGTCGATTCTGCAGTGCAGGTGGCGCCACAGAATCTGCTATTTTCTCGATCCTTTATGAAGTGCCGCATGAGCCAGTGCTTTCAGTCAGTATCCCTTATGGCAAGCCGCTGCCACATCAGCGTTTCTATATTTTGGATACCTGGTTACGCCCAGTTTCTGAGGGGGTGAAAGGCGAAATCTACATCGCGGGTGAAGGGTTGGCGCGCGGTTATTACGGCGATAAAGAGAGAACCGCAAATAGTTTCTTCTGGCACGAGCAATTGCAGGAACGGGTTTATCGCACAGGTGATGCTGGCCGTTTCCTGAGTGACGGAAATATTGAATTTATGGGGCGAATTGATCAACAGGTCAAAATCAACGGTTACCGCATCGAGTTGGGTGAAATTGAAAATATTGCATTGTCGTATCCTACTCTGACGGCCTGCTGCGTGATACTGCTCAAGCACCCTCAACCCTATCTGGCTGCTTATTGGGTTGCCAGCGAGCCGGTGGACGTCTCTGCATTGCGCCAATACCTGCGCAGCCAGTTGCCACCATACATGATGCCCAAAGCGTTTGTTCAGCTCGATAGTATGCCGCTGACGGAGAACGGTAAAATTGCCAGGAAGGCGTTACCAGAACCGCAGTATGAGCAACGCGATTTCGTCTCGGCTGAAAGTGGCTGGGAAAGTGAGTGCTGCGAGGTTTGGAGCGGGTTGTTAAATCTCCAACGTGTCAGCGTAGAAGATAACTTTTTCTCGCTGGGAGGAAACTCGATCCTGGCGATCCAGGCCTGTTATCAAATCAGTCGCCGACTGCAACGTGATGTCACCCTGAGCGAATTGGGACAACATCCGACGATCAGGGAGCTTTGCCAATACCTGAATAACAAGCCTGATCAGGAAAAACCCCTGTCCATACCTGCATTGCACCGTGATACCTATCCGTTATCCTCCTCACAGATGCAACTCTGGTTTATCGAAAATATGAATGGCGGCAGTAACCTTTACCACATACCGATGTTGTTCCGCCTCAGTGAAGCGATTGACCAGATGGCATACTGTCAGAGTCTACAGACTATCGTTGCCCGTCATCACGTATTGCGTAGCACTATTTGCCAACAACAGGCTTTAACGGCCGCCTCACAGCTATCGGATGATGAACTCCAGGTGGCATGTTTGACATTGAATGAGGACAATTGGCAGCGACAGTTGCTGCAAGATATCGACCGGCCATTCCGGCTTGAGGAAGAAATTCCGATTAGGGCCAGCATTTATCAGATCCACCGGCAAGATAACTCCACAGAGCGTTACAGCCTGATAGTGGTGCATCACCTGGCTTTCGATGGCTGGTCACAGAACCTGTTCCTGCAAGAATTGCGGACCTTGTATGAGGCCTATCGAACCGGGCGGCAACTGGCGTTGCCTGAAATGACCTTGCAGTATGGTGATTATGCCTGCTGGCAGCAGACGTATCTGGGATCTGAAAAGGTCGAGCGGTTGAAAACTTTCTGGCTACAGCAACTTCAGGATTGGCAAGTGCTGGAAATGCCGCTTGATTATGTGCGCCCCACTCTGTTCGATCATCGAGGCGCCAATCACCGCGTTATATTGTCCGCTACCCTGGCAGCGCAGGTGGAACGCTTTGTGCAGCATCAAGGGGTGACTCCTTTTGCCCTTTTCCTGTCGGCATTCAATCTATTGCTAAGTTGCTTTAGTGGTCAGCAGGATATCCTGGTGGGGACACCGGTTGCCAACCGACCAACGGCGGAGACCCGCTCGGTGATCGGCTTCTTTGTCAACACGCTACCGTTACGTACACAAATCGATGACAGCATGCTGTTGTCTGACTATGTGCATGAAGTCTTTAACATTTCACTGGAAGCACAGAAATACCAAAGCCTGCCGCTGGAACAGCTGATTGATATACTCCAGGTGCAGCGCGATCTCTCTCGTCATCCGTTATTCCAGGTGCTATTTGTGCTGGAGGATCCCACGCAAAATCCGCAGCAGCTAGATTGGCTGATACCACAAAACCTGATGGAACAGTATCAAGCTGCCAAGTTTGATCTGACACTGAGTATTCAAAAAGATGGCGAATGTACCCAGGCCGTATTCAACTACGCCACGGCACTGTTTTCACCGGAAACTATGGCCTGCCTGTCACAGTATTATTTGACGATCCTTGAACAGATCGTTGGGCAGAGTAACCTGCGAATTAATCAAATGGCGCTGGTCTCCACTACAGAGGTAACCCACCAGCGTGAAGCCTGGCAAGGCTGTTCGCCAGCTTATGATTTTGAGCGTGCGATCCATCATGATTTTATCCAGCAAGCTCTGCAGCAACCCCAGGCAGTGGCAATTATCGACAGCTTGGGAGAGCTGAGTTATGGCGAGCTCTATCAGGCCGCATTGACTCTGTCGTTACAGCTACGTCAGAACATGGATATGAATACCGAAACCATTGCGGTGATGGTCGACAAAGGAAGAGCACAGATTATCGCCGTGCTGGCGATCGTCATGGCAGGTAAGGCTTACCTGCCGCTAGATGGTTCCTGGCCAGAGCGTAGACGGCTGGAGATTATCGCTCAATCACAAACCCGAGTGATCCTCAGCAGCGAGCCCTGGCACAACGTCGAGCAGGCAAGGCTATTGCTGATTGATATCCATGGCGTGGTGGCAGAGTTGCCCCCGGCACAGCCAGGGGAGCCGGTATTCTCCGCGCCTCATGAGCTGGCCTATATCATCTTTACTTCGGGCTCGACCGGCATTCCTAAAGGGGTAGCTATTGAACATCGTGGTGCGGTAAACAGCATCATCGATACCGTCCGCCAACTTGGCCTTGACCGGCGAGATCGTGGGTTGGCGCTCAGTGCGCTGAGTTTTGATATCTCGGTGTTCGATATTTTTGGCATTCTATCGGTAGGCGGGACCATGGTGATGCCGTCGGAGTCAGAACGTTATCGCCCCGATTCCTGGCACCAATTGATGGTTAATCATGGGGTGACGTTCTGGAACTCTGCACCTTCGGTGATGACATTACTGGTTGAATATCTGGAGTCCGAGCAGGCTGGGGAGAAAGGCTGGCCGATGTTGCGTACCGCAGTGCTGGTTGGGGAAGTCATATCCAAACAGCTACCGACACGTATCCGGCAATGGAGCAGTGATTGTCGAGTGGTCAGTGCCGGTGGTGCAACGGAAAGCTCTATCTGGTCGATCCTCTATGATATTCCGGATACACCCATTCTTAGCCCCAGCGTACCCTACGGTAAGGCTATGGAGCATCAGCGTTTTTACGTGCTGGATCGTCACATGCGTGTGCTCCCACCCTGCCTGCCGGGTGAGCAATATATTGGTGGTGCGGGGGTTGCTCGAGGCTATTTCCGCAATGAATCGATTACCCAGGAGAGATTTATCTACCATCCTGAATTGGGCGAGAAGCTGTATCGCACCGGAGATGCCGGACGCTACCTGCCAGATGGAAATCTTGAATTTATGGGGCGTATGGATTTTCAAGTCAAGATTAATGGCTATCGCATAGAACTGGGGGAAGTTGAGAATAGTGCTCTGGCGTTTGGCCTCATCAAATCGTGCTGTGCGATCGTATGGAAAGATCATGATCAGGAGCGATTAGCCCTCTACTACGTTTGTGATGAACCGCTTATTGAAGCTGAACTGCTAGAGTTCCTCAGCCAGCGTTTGCCACTTTATATGATCCCGACAGCGTTAATCGCACTAGAGGCTCTACCGTATAACTCAAGCGGTAAGCTGGATCGCAAAGCGCTGCCTGCTCCGCAGAAAAGTGAACAGAGCGGCTATGTTGCTCCGGGTAATGAACTCGAACAACAGCTTTGCTCGTTGTGGCAAAAGTCCCTGAAACGCGATCGGGTAGGCATGACAGACGACTTCTTCAGTTTGGGGGGAACGTCGATTATCGCGATCTCGGTATGCATAAAACTGTCTGAATTGCTGAAAACGACCATACCTGTTGTCAGGCTGTTTCAGTGCCGCACGCTGAAAAACCTTCTTGCCGCTCATAAGGTAAGTTTGGTGACACCTCTAACACCGACGGTTAGTGGCCTGCCTGCTTTGTGGATGATCCACCCTGCTCTGGTTGGTGCAGAAGTATTCCATCCCTTCGCACAACATTTGCAGGATCGAATGAATAGCTTTGGCGTTGATAATTATAATCTTTATCACCGCCCGGTTATTTCTTCTCTGACAGTATTGGCCGATCTTTATCTGGAGGAAATGATCGCAAACGGCTTACTTGCGGGGCCGATACAGATATTGGGGTGGTCGTTGGGAGGACTCATCGCTCTGGAAATTGCGGCCAGATTGGAAGCTCGTGGTATTGAGGATGTGTCGCTCTATCTGCTTGATAGTTTTTATCAGCAGACGGCGAAGGAAGTTTCGCTTGCCACTCTGCTGCCCGCTATGGGGATTACCGGAGAGGCCGCCGAGCGTGCTCTGGCGGTGGCAGAAGTAGAGGATCAGCTTTCGTGCGCGAAACTCAGCCGCAAACTGCAAACTACCCAGGTCACGCTGTTTAAAGCGATGTTGGCAAACCCTGCTTTACCGGAGGAAGCGATGAAGCCGTTGATTGCCGTCCCTGACAACGGTCTGAAAGCAGCCTGCGAACATCTGAAGGTGATCCCGCTGGACTGCCATCATCATAATATTCTGGAATGTGGTGATGACATCCGTAAAGTGATCGGCTCTTCTCGAGGTTAAATATAGCCAAGGGCAGCGGAGGAAATCCGCTGCCCTTGATTCTCTATATAACAATAAGTTGCCTGGTTGTTCGGTGTTATGCCCGCATCCAGGGCGTTAAAGTCACGCCGACCAGCAAACCTTCCGGGCTTAGCAGACGGGTGACGCTCTGACCCCACGGCTCCAGACGATTGGCTACCAGCAGTTGATAGCCCTGATCCAGCAGCGTTTGGGTGGCCTTCGCCATATCTGCCACGTCAAATTCCATCCACGCCTGCGGCACCGGTAAATCTTGTGGCCATTGATCCTGACCAAAGCAGGATTGGGCAGCCTGCGCCAAAGGCCACAGCGCAAAGTGCTTCACGCCGTTCAAGGCATCGTGCTCGGTCAGCAGATAGTCCTCATTCCCTTCCATTGGCTTTAGCGGCAACCCCAGCGCTTGCTGATAAAACGCAGCACTTTGGCTGGTGTTTTGGGTGATCGGGCCAAAACCCGCGACAAAAAGTACCTCAACACCACAAAATGGTTGTTCCATATCCTTTCTCCTCAGGGATTAACGGCTTTGCTGCCGCAGCCATATCGGCGTATGGCCATAGAATGCCTTGAAACGGTGGCTGAAATGGCTGGCCGAGCTAAAGCCGCAATCCAGCGCAATCTGGGTTAGCGGCATCAGCGTGTTGCGCAGTAATTTCTCCGCCTGTTGCAAACGCACCTGCATCACATACTGATGCGGTGCCTGCCCGGTGCTGTGTTTAAACATGCGGGCAAAATGAAACTCGCTCAATTCCGCCAGATCGGCCAGATCGGCCAGCACCAATGGTTGATCGAGATGGTGATAGATAAACTCCTGCACCCGCTTCAGCACGGCCGGTGCCAGCCCACCACGCACGCTAGGCAGCCGCCATTGCAACTGGGTGTAGCGCTGAAGCATATGCGACATCAACAGCGTGGAGGCGCTGCTCAGTGCCAGCTGGTTGGCGGTGTCTTGCCAATTGTGATTAAGTAAAAACTGGCGATACAGCAACGTGATCTGCGGATCTTCCGCAAACGACAGCGGCTCTACGTTGATGGACGCCGGGCTGCGATCCCAGGTCTGCTCCACCAAATGGCGCAAATGCTGGTCGGTACAATACAGATGAACAAAGGAGAGATTGCTGCGGACATCCCAGGTGGATTCGTAATGACGCGGCATGATGCAAAAACGATCCGGGCCGCCGCCGTTCTGCCACCCCCCGGGCACCTTCTGATAGCACTCATAACCATCCGCCACGTACAGGCTGAGGGTGTGGTGATCGGCACTTTCCTGGGTGATACGGTCGTTGCAGTTGGACCAGGCCGCCAGTTGCACGCCAGAGCCCAGTTGCACGCTGTTGTGCAACCGGGCTTTATGTTGGTGCAGTGTTTCAAATGCCAGGTATGCCATAGCTGCCCTATTCCTGTGATCCAAGCCGTCTCAGTTTAAAGAGTGATGGTGCGGGATACCAGTTGCCACCGGGCGCTTTTAACAAAAAAAGCGCAAGAATATGCAATTGGCCGCAAAAGGCTGAAAGCGTTACGGCGCTAAAAGATGAATACTCCCGTCATCATTCACAGGAGAATTTATGAATACGCTGTTGTATCTTGCCGTGGTGCTGATTTGGGGCACCACCTGGATTGCGATTACCCTGCAACAAGGCACGGTAGCGATCCCCGTTTCGATCGGTTACCGCTTCCTGCTGGCTGCCGTCGTGATGTGGCTGGCCATGCTGGCGCTACGCCGTCTGCGGGCCATTAGCCTGCGGGACCACCTGTTCTGCATGTTGCAGGGCTGCTGTGTGTTTGGCTTTAACTTTTACTGTTTCTACCTGGCCGCAGCCTATATCAGCAGCGGGCTGGAATCGGTGATTTTCTCGATGGCGGTGTTGTTCAACGCGGTTAACAGCATGATTTTCTTCCGCCAACGCCCCAGCCCCAACCTGCTTCCTGCGGCGCTGTTAGGCATGATCGGCATCGTGGCGCTATTTTGGCAGGATCTGATGGCGACCCAGATGGCGCCAGAATTGCTTAAAGGTATCGGGTTGAGCGCCCTGGGCACCTACGGTTTTTCGCTGGGGAATATGCTCAGCACTCGCCACCAACGCCGTGGGCTGGATATGCTTTCCACCAATACCTACGCCATGAGCTACGGCGCACTGCTGATGTTTGCCATCGCACTGGCACAGGGCGCTTCATTGCAGCTCGAATTCACCACTCGCTATCTGGGATCGTTGTTCTATCTGGCGATCTTTGGCTCGGTGATCGCCTTTGCCGCCTATTTCACCCTGTTAGGCCGCATCGGTTCGGGCGCCGCTGCCTACAGCACCTTGCTGTTCCCATTGGTGGCGCTGACAATTTCCACTCTGTATGAGGGTTACCAGTGGCATCTGAATGCGGTGATTGGCCTGTGCCTGATCCTGTTGGGTAACCTGGTGATGTTCTCCAAGCCGGGGATGTTCAATCTATATCGATGGAAACGTGGGTTTCAGTGACGGTATTAAAGATAAGCGTGGAGATACCGTTGCCCACTTAAGATAATCCACAAAAATCATTGAGGTGTGATGTAAACCACCTCAATGATTGCCCCCTATCACGAAAGATTACAGCCCATTGCAGTAGGATTCGTAGTTCCCAGTTTACATTTCCTGCACCTGAAACCAAATTAATTTCATCAAAGCTTAAGACTTTCATTTAAAAACTCCTGTTACTTGATAATAAATAAACATCACGATTGCTATGCCAGTAGAAATAGCCAAGGACTGAAATAACGGAGACGCGTTAAAGCTTCTCGCAATAGAACCTATGGCCACCCCAAGAAAAACACAAAAAAAGATAAATAGAATGTTTTTCATTAACCCCCCTAAAATGTAAGTAATGAACTTTTTTAAAATTACAATATTGATTTCAATAAATCATAAAAACAAGAGAGATTGTTCAGGCATTATAAAAATGCCTGAAGGTGCTAAGGTTTGTGATATAACCTACCAACTCATTTCTCAAATGATGTCATCACAGAATAACCATCCAGAAGTTGATAATGACTATCATTCTAAATTATTTTATCAAGGTCAAGTTATTTTTATTCGACAGTAAATGCCTATTCATCATTCCTATAATGAAAACCGTTAAAGCGATATACTAATTTTATTAGCAACAGTCAAAGTAAGCAGCGAAAAATAAATCGATGGCCATGGTCTAAAATCTTGTCATCCCCGAAGGCTTTTTAGCTGCGCTCAAAATTCAGGCCTGTCGCAGGAAGCTCTCTATGCTCGTTGCCAGGGCAAGCGGTACTTCATTCATTGGGTAATGACCTGCATTCTCAAGTATTTCCAGTTCAGCCCTTGGATACCATGCAAGGTAGGTAGAACGCATCAGATCCGTATTGAATGTCGGATCATACTCCCCGATCAGCACCTTAACCCTGTGTGGTAAACCCTGTACCTCCGCGCTGAAATCGGTGTTACTCCATGCATTCAAGTAAGCGGCAAAAGCGGCTCTGGACGAACGCTCCATGGAATACTCAGCTTTCCAGTCGATCCACGATCGTGAAAGGCGCTGTCCAGTACTACGATTGATGATGATCCTTCTATTCTCGATGCTATCAGCCGCACCATTAAACAATGCTTGCCCTACAGGGTCGAAAACCACACCGCAGCAAGGAACCGGTGCGACAGGCACTAACATACGCACGCGCTCAGGGGCCAGGGTCGCTACACGTTCAATTGCCATTCCGCCCATCGAGTGGCCTACCAAGCTAAACGTGTCGAATCCAAGCTCATCAGCAAGGGATAAGGTATCCATCGCAATTTCATCCATGCTATAAGTGCCAGCGGCGGAGCTCATGCTCCCGTATCCACGGTAGTTCATAAAGATATAAGTAAATTCGTCGCGGCTAAGGGCGTCCTCCATTGGCGTGAAAGCATGGCAATCGCCAAACCACCCGTGAAGAACGATGACAGGATGCGGACCACTACCTACTCGGTGAAACGTGTTGGACATATCGACTCCTAATAAACTGAATGTGCCAGATGATTTCGTTACCGTGGCCATTGTAGGATCCGCAGTACCAGCTCGCTTTCAATATTGAGTCAATTATTATAGAGTTTGGGCCATGCGTAATACGTTACTCGACCCCTACGAAGACATCCCACGAATTGCCGTAATCACCGCAAATGACTACCCGGCGTCTTCGACTTTTCCCTCCCATACACATCGTCGCAGCCAGTTTGCCTATGCAGCCTCCGGGACGATCAGCGTGTTCACGGCGCGTGAAAACTTGGTTGTTCCACCACAGCGGGCATGCTGGATACCTGCTGGCATCGACCATGAGATGCATATGCGTGGCCCTGTCACCATGTTGAACGCATTTTTTACCCCGGACGCTGCCCGCGCCGCAGGACTACCCGATGGCTGTCGAGTAGTTGGAGTGTCCCCCCTGCTACAAAACCTGTTAGTACAGGCAGTGGATTTGCCAGCGCTCTATGACCTGAATAATAGAGAAGGCAAGATTATGTCTCTGTTGCTTGATGAAATTGCCACTATGCCGTCGCTGTTGCTAAATACTCCGTTGCCCGACGAGCCTCGTTTAGCCAGACTGTGCCGTCAACTGATTGAAAATCCCTCGCTTTCTATCGATATCAACAAAATGGCTACTGAAGCAGGCATGAGTCGGCGCACCTTCACCAGAGTGTTCCGAGCTCAAACTGGGGTGAGCTTTAGCGAGTGGCGCCAACAAGCCTGTTTGCTGGCGGCTATCACCCGCCTCAACAATGGGGAATCGGTTACTCGCGTTGCGCTGGACCTTGGCTATGGGAGTTCAAGTGCCTTCACTGCACTATTCCGTCGGGTACTTGGCGTGCCACCCAGCCTATACCTTGAGAAATAGCGAAAAATCAAAGGGGTCATATTGCTGGATAGATAGGAGCACCATACCGTGCCCCTAGTGACTCCGGTGACTGAATTTCTGCACTGATATTGTCACTTCATTCCGCTTGGACAAGTATCCGCGACGTCGTTAAGCCCTTCGGTTTGACGTTCGAAGCGGATCTTGTTGGCGGGCGCGTCGTGGTCAATCGTCACCACATAGATGCCGTCGAAATCACTCCCCGGCCATTTGGTCACCTGTTGTGGGTCACCTCCTTCAGCGGTGATAATATTTTTTACCACCTGCACCAGGTTGTGATGTTCCCAAGAAACATACACCACGGCATTGCGGAAACGATCGTCCAGCAGAGCCGTCTGTAAATCAGCGATGTCATCGGCGTGATACTGGATATTCACCGGCAGCGAAAGCCGAATGGCCGTTGGGGTGATGGTGGTCAATGCCCGCATGGAGCTGCCCAGCTTATTTTTCTTGGGGCCAGCGGCATAAATGGCCTCCGGCTTACCGAAGCGGGAGATCAAGACCTCCGGCAGTACCAAGGCGCGGTTAAAACCTTTGCAGGTCAGTTGACCACTATTGTTGTCTGGCTTCTCGCCGTGGCGAACGAAAACCAGGGTTTGCTCACTCCAGGCGGCCCCTGCCACGCAGGACAACAGTAACGCCAATACGCCATTTTTAAACGCCTGCTTCATCGTTCTTCTCACCACAATTTGCCCTTAAGTCCCTGACAGAACACTGTCACGATTAGTGAATTTTTTGCATAGGGATATGCCTATTTCGCTACCTTATCATTGAAGCTCCCCAGCAATACACTTCCTCCTGTCGACCATAAGCACATCGGTCCTCCTTTTTGGTTACTTCCTGAAAGCAGGCGTAATTTGACAGCGGAGACAAAATGAACGAGAAATTTGACGGTAACGGTATTTTCCCCAAAGGGCCAAAAAATGACGCCTATGCGCAATATTTCACCGGCACCAGCTACCTGAACATGTTGACCACCGAAGGAGTAGCCATTGGCAATGTGGTGTTTGAACCAGGCTGTCGGAATAACTGGCATATTCACCATCAGGGCGGCCAGATCCTGCTGGTCACCGGGGGGCGCGGCTGGTATCAGGAGTGGAATAAACCGGCTCGCCAACTTACCGCCGGAGACGTAGTCAATATCCCGGCAGGAGCCAAACACTGGCACGGTGCAGCCCAGGATAGCTGGTTTGCGCATATTGCCGTGGCGGTTCCGGCCGAAGGTTCCTCCAATGAGTGGTTGGAACCGGTATCCGACGAGGATTACCGTCAACTGCCATGATAAAAAAGCCACCTGCCAAAACGGGTGGCTTGAGATTAATGACCAAGGGCGCAGCATGCAGCGCCCCTACGTGCTGAACCGGTTAATATCTTTGGTATCGTAATTTCAACCCACTACTTTGGGTAGAAATAGTTCACTACACAAAAAACCAATTTCGCCACTACATAACAGCACGAGAGAGAAACCAGTAAGTGAGAAATATTGGCTGGTGCAGCATACCAACCCAATGACCACACGCAAGCCCCTTTTAATAAAGCCGCAGCCAGATAAAAGCTAACCAAAGAGGCAAGTATACGTACAATTGCTTTCATGAAATTTGTCCAGTCAGACATAACCGGTATACATTATTTAAAAGGTTTATTTTAGTCGACTACCATGAGCATGAACTGCCAGCGTTAGAACCGCAGTTATTTCCGGCACTGCCGCTTCCACCGCCATTTCCGTTGCCTCTCCCGTTACTTCCCTCGCTGAGGCATCCACTGTTAATTCCGCCATTGATAGCATTCGCTAGTGCACCGACGGGTCCACCTAAGGAACCTGTTATTGCACCACCAACTACACCTGTGAAACAGCCCGGATCTGCATATTTACCATAAAACCCACCAGAGTTATTTCCGTTACCTTTATTACCTTTACCACTAGTCCTGCCACCGTTATCGGAACGGTCACCGCCATTATTTCCTCGCCCGCCAGATATCTGGCCCAATAATGCAAGTTCTAAGAGCTCCATAGACAACCCCTTTGTTATTGATAATATAATAGAGTACAGCGATTTGATTATCACCTCATCATCATAAAATTATCAACATAAAACAAAATAGGATTTTTTAATTTTAGAACCTAATCACAAAAACATTGTGAATTATTAGCCTTGTAGTTTACTTAGATAATTTAGTTAATTTAATTACTCTAGCGATTAATTAAATTAACTATAATGATCTACATCGCTACGCAGGGCGGGGCATGCTGCGTCCTCTAGATAATTAAGTGGTTAACCCATCACTAATCCCAGCACCGCCCCGCCCGCCAGGATCCATAATGGATGAATACGTTTATTCATACTCAGCAGCGTCGCTAACACAATTAATATTGCTAACCGCCAATTGGTCGCTGAAGCCTGGGCAATCAGCACGCCGCTGGCGGCAACCAGCCCGACCGTGACCGGCACCAGCCCAACCTGCACGATACGCCGCCAGGGTTTATCTTTAAAACGCCGCCATGCGCCCATCACCAGAATAGTGACAATGGACGACGGACCAAACTTGGCCACGGAGGAAACCAACAGCCCGGCCCAGCCCGCGACGTGCCAACCAATCAGCGGCACGATCATCATATTCGGCCCCGGTGCCGCCTGCGCCATGGCGAACAGCGCGCTAAATTCCTGGGCGCTCATCCATTGATGCACCTCCACTACCTGGCGCTGCATTTCCGGCAGGATGGTATAGCCGCCGCCGAACGCCATCAGTGAAAGCTCGGTAAAAATGATCGCCAACGAGATTAACACCGCCATCATGAAGGTTTCCTCCAGGCCAGCAGAATACTTAGCGGGGCCAGCACCAGCATGGTAGGCAGCAATGGCAAGCGTAACCAGGCAATCGCCACCAAAGCAATGGCGACAATCGCTAACGGCAACCATTTCCCCCACAGCGGTAACAACATTTTCAACGCGGTAGAGAGCAGTAAGCCCGCCGCCGCTGCGGCTAAACCGGCAAACACGTGCTGCACATGAGCATCGTCTTGGTAGCGGGCATAAATCACGCCTAGACCAACCACAATTGCCGTTGGGGCGCAGATCAGCCCGAACAAGGCAGATAAGGCACCACGCAATCCGCGAAACTCCATCCCCACCGCCACGGATAGGTTAATGACGTTGCCACCCGGCAGGAACTGGCACAACCCCAGCAGTTCGGTGAACTGCTCAGCGGTTAACCAGCGGCGTTGTTCCACCAACATACTGCGCGCCAGCGGCAGCACCCCGCCAAAGCCGATCAGGCCCAGCATCAGAAAGCCGGTAAACAGTTGACCATTGCTCGGTGGCTGATTGACTTCATGATCCTGTACCGCGTTAGAGTCAGACATTGCATTTCCCACATCACCCAAGTTGTTATCTCGCATGATGCGCGCGGCCATGTCATGATGTCTAATGCATTTCTAAACCAGTTTCGATACCTATAAGGTATGAATATGATTGAACTACGCCGCCTGCGAGCGTTCGTTACCGTGGTCGAAGAAGGAAATATCACCCGTGCCGCGGCTCGGTTGCACATTCAGCAACCGCCGCTGACCCGTTTGCTGCAAGGGTTGGAGGAAGAACTGGGCGTAAAATTGTTACAACGATTACCGCGTGGAGTGCGCACCACAGAGGCAGGAAGCGTGTTGTTTAACGAGGCAAGAGCTTTACTGACAAAAGCCGAGAAGTTGACCGAAGCGGTCCATCGCGCGGCACGGGGTGAGCAAGGTCATTTGGCGATCGGTTTTACCAGTTCGGCGGCGCTGCATCCGTTTGTACCCAATCTGTTACGCCGTTACCGCGATATTCTGCCCGGGATCACCACATTGCTGGAAGAGGCTGGCAGCGGAGAGCTAATGGAAGCCTTGGTAGATGAACGCCTGGATGTGGCTTTTGTACGCTCGCCGGTGAGCGGGATACCAGGGTTGTTGATCGAACCTGTACTGCTTGAACCCATGCTGATCGCCTTGCCTGCCGGCCATCGTTTGGCGATAGACAGCAGCGAAAAGGTCCCCCTGACCGAACTGATCCACGAACCGCTGATCCTGTATCGCCGTCCGGCAGGCCAAGGTTTGTATGATGCCATTCTGGCCGCCTGCCACCGAGCCGGTTTCAGCCCGCGCATTGTGCAAGAGGCACCACGCCTGCCCGCCACGCTGAATCTGGTCGGTGCTGGCCTGGGATTGTCAATCGTACCGGCATCCATGCGGCGTCTAGGCGGCGACGGGATCGTTTTTCGCAACATTGCCGAGGAGGCTCAACTGAGCGCCCCGCTGTATCTGGCGCTGCGCGAAAACAGTCAGTCACCGCTGATTACCCGGTTGCGGCAGTTGGTGGCAGAAACGGTGAACGCGCTGTAGACCGGGCCTAATCGTCCCGATCGACAATCCGCGTCAGGTGGATGACCAAGTACAGCAGCTCGTCGTTGGACATCTCCATTTGCAGCAGATTTTTCACATAGTCACGGATCACCAGTGCGCAACGATAGGCATCGGGATACTCTTTCGTTGCCTGCGAGAACAGGAAATCGTCTTTCGACTTTACCTGTTTGTTATCGATCATGCGTTGAATGAAAAACTGCATATGCAGCAGGAAACGCGAGTAGTTGAGCGAGTCCGTGGCGATATCAATGCGGAAATGGTATTTGATGATGTTGAAGATATCCTTCAGCATCTTCACCGCCAGCAGCGTGTGCTCCATACTCTGTACGTCGGTCTGGCCATTGACCAGATGAAAGGCAATATTCCCCGCCTCTGCCTCTGGCAACAGGATATCCAAACGTTCGTTGATCTGCGCCAGCGCCTGTAACGCCACGGCAAATTCCTGCGGATAAAAGCGTTTTACCTCATGCAACAGCCGGTTCTGAATGATGATGCCTTTACGGCAGCGCTCAATCGCAAAACTGAGATGATCCACCAGGGTAAAAAAGATCTGTTCGTTGACCCGGCCGCCAAGCTGGCTGTTGGCCAGCCTGAGGATCATCTGCACCAGCTCAATATGCTGCTCCGGCGTGGCTTCTATCAGGCGTAGATGGTCGTGGCCGGTTTGACCATTCTGCACCACATAGACTTTTTCTATGCTGGCCGCAGCCAGCACATCTCCCACTTTGCTGTTAAACCCGATGCCCTTGCCCATCACGATAACTTCGCGGTTATCGTTGTCGGTGGACAGCACCAGGCTGTTATTGAGCACCTTGACGACTTTCATCATTAAACTGTGTTATCCACGTTGTTGGCCGTTCGAGGCAATCAGGCGCTGATACCAGGCGAAACTGTTCTTCTTGATACGCCGCAGATCGTGCAGATCCTGTTCGCCACGGTTGACATAGATAAAACCATAGCGCTTGGCGTAGCCCTGATGCGTGCTGACCAGATCGATAGCAGCCCACGGGCAGTAACCCAGCAGATCGACACCATCGTTAATCGCCAACTGCATCTGTTCGATATGCGCACGCATAAAATCGATGCGGTAATCATCATTGATGATATCCCCAGACAATAGCTGGTCCGGCGCACCGATGCCATTTTCAGTAATTAAAATCGGCAGATGATAACGTTCATAAACCTTGCGCAGCGTCAGCCGCAGGCCCACGGGGTCGATCACCCAACCATAACGCGTTTTGTCGACATACGGGTTTTCCGCTGCCCGATACACGCCCGGTTCGCCCAGCATGATTTGCTGGTCCCCCGCACGAGCCGTGATATCTGAGGCATCCCCACGGCTGGCAGCGATGGTGGCGGTGGAATAGTAGTTAATCGCCACATAATCCGGCCGCCCTTGCAGCAATAGCTCCGCATCTCCATCTTCAATCACCGGGGCAAGGCCGCGATCCTGCAAATATCGCCAGGCCAACGCATTGTAACGACCATGTACTGCAACATCCAGAAAGCTCCAGCAGCGCAGCGTTTCCCAGTTATGGGCCGCGATGGCATCCAACGGATGGCAGGTTTCCTGATACATGGCAGTGGTATTGATCGCCGGGCCGATTTTCCCCTTGGGGCAGCGCTGATGGCACAAAGCCATAACCCGCGCCTGCGCCACCAGCATATGGTGGCTCTGTTGATAAAGTACCGGCTTGGTAGGCAGTTCGCCGCCCTTTGGCACCCCGATGGCGCCAGGGTGCAGGATCATGGTGTTCTGCTCGTTGATGGTCAGCCAATATTTGACCTTATCGCCAAAGGCAGTGAACAGCACGTCCGCATACTCGACAAAGGCATCGATGGTCTGCCGGTTGCTCCAACCGCCCTGTTGTTCCAGCACATAGGGCAGATCGAAGTGGTAGAGCGTGACCACAGGTTCAATGCCGTGCTTGAGCAGTTCATCGATCAGGTCACGGTAGAACGCCAGGCCAGGCTGATTCACCTCGCCCGTGCCGTTGGGCAAAATGCGCGTCCAGGCTACGGAGAAACGGTACGCCTTCAGCCCTAATTCGGCGAACAGCTTAACGTCCTCACGAAAACGGTGGTAATGATCGCTGGCCACCTTAAAATCTGCCGTGTCGGTGGGATGATCGAGCATATCCACAATGGAAGGACTTTTGCCGTCTTCATCCCATGCCCCCTCAACCTGATAAGCCGAGGTTGAGGCCCCCCACAGGAAGCCTGGTGGAAAATCGTTCAGCTGTTGGTAAATCATGCGTTGTGCTCCTCAGTATTCAGCGCGACAATTTGCTCACCAAAGTTCACCGGGCCAGGCTGCCGACAGCTCAGGTGCGGATACTGCTCACTGTTGACCACCAGCACTGGGGTGATAATGTCGTAACCCAGCGCGGTAATGGCGGCAATATCAAAGCGCACCAGCTCATCACCGATTTTCACCCGATCGCCCACCTGCAGTTGAGAGCTGAAATGCTCACCGTTAAGATTGACGGTATCGATACCGATATGCATCAGCACTTCCATACCGTTATCGGCCTTAATGCCCACGGCATGCTTTGAAGGCAGGAAAGTCACGATTTCCCCGTCCACAGGTGCACGCAGCACGCCTTGCTCAGGCACTATCGCCACCCCCTTGCCCAACAACCCTTGCGAGAATACGTCGTCATTCACCTGTTCCAGCGCCACCAGTTGGCCTGCCAACGGGCTGTTTAGCAATGCGTCGTCACCAGACGGTGCGCTGTCTGTGGCTATTGCGTCTTCTTCATCAACCGGATCCTCAAAGCCCAGGATCCAGGTCAAGGCAAAGGTCACGACGATAGCGATGACGCAGGTGATAAGAGCGTGCACGATATTCATCGGGTTTTCGCCGATAAAGGCCGGTAATGCCGCTAATCCTGGCGAAACAAAGGCATAGCGCACCAAACCGCTGACACCCGCGTAGACACCGGCACAGCCGCCGCCGATCATGGCCGCAATCAGCGGTTTACGCAGTTTCAGCGTGACGCCGTAAAGTGAAGGTTCGGTGATCCCCAACAGCGCGGTGAAACCGGCGGATGAGGCCAATTGACGCAGGTTTTTGTTCTTGGTGCGGAACGCTACGCACAGGGTGGCCGCGCCCTGGGCGATGTTGGAAGCCAACATGCCGGGGCCATTAATCATCTCAAAGCCGTTTTTACTCAACTGGCCGGTAGCAATAGGCGTCATCGCCCACGCGGTGCCGGTGATCACCAGGAACGGTTGCAGCCCGCCCATCAACATCGGGATCAGCCAACTGGCCTTGCCATCGATAATCGCTGCGCCGCTGGCCACCAGATCGTTGAGGAAAATGCCGAACGGCCCCACCGCCACCAACGCTAGCGGCGTGGTAACCAGCAGGATGATCATCGGCTTGGTGAAGAATTTAATCATGGTCGGTGAGACTTTCTCGGCAAAGCGCTCGATATAGGACATCAACCATACCGTGAAGATGATCGGCAGCACCGAACCGGCATAATCGGCCAACCGCACTGGGATGCCAATAAAATCGATTGGCGATCCGGCGGCCAGCATCTGGGCAAGATTAGGGTGTAGCAAGGCTCCCGCGATGGTCATGGCCAGAATAGGGTTACATTCAAACTTGATCGAGGCACCATAGGCCAGCAGCACCGGCAGGAAAAAGAAGGCGGCATCGGCGATGGTATCCAGCAGATGGTAAGTTGGGCTGACTGCGCTGATCGCCCCAGTTAACTTGAGGATCGCCAGCAGCGCCTTGATCATCCCCGCTCCGGTAATAGCCGGGATCACCGGCGTAAAGGTGGTCGAAATCACGCTGATAATCTGCGTAAAGACACCGCCCTTGGCCTTGTTCTTTTGCTGTCCGCCCGGTTTGCCCAGCGATTGGCCAATCGCTTTTTGCAACGCGCGGAAAGTCTGTTGCACGTTGTTGCCCACCACAATCTGGAACTGGCCACCGCGCTCGACCACGCTGATCACACCGGGCAAAGCTTCGATCGCTTTCGCATCGACCCGACTATCGTCGTTAAACTCCATCCGCAGGCGGGTGGCGCAGTGCGTCAGCTTACTGACGTTAGCCTTCCCCCCGACCAGTGCCAATATGTCCAAGCCCAACTTGTTATAATCCATAGGTTTTCCCCGGCAAAAAAAGCAAAAAAAAAGACCAAAATGAAAATGCTCCCCTTCAACAGAAGAAGTGCATTTCTATTTTGGTCTTGCCTGCTTGCGCAGTAACACGCCATCATAAAAATGATTGAGTAGCTGATTAGGCTACGGCGCAAGTAATACCGCGGACGCGATCGCCAGGCAACCGGCAACGGCAAGCTTTGTGATTCGCATCACGATTAGCCGCAGGAAAAATCGCAAGCGATCCAACGAAAAATCATCAAACTCTCCCGCGACCTACTGTAGCCATCCCCTTCAATAGGTTAAACTTCTCTACCTCGGCGAGTTACCTCTGCCGACCGTTGCGCTTGAATAACAATGAACCAAGGAAGTCCACATGCAACAAGGCTCTAAACTGCGGCCACCACCCATTGATGTGATCACCATTCAGTCGCAGGTGGTCTACGGTAGCGTGGGGAATGGCATTGCCTACCGCACGTTGTTGAAGAAAAACCTGGAGGTGTTGCAGGTACCGAGCGTGTTGTTTGGTTGCCCGCCCTATTACGGCGCGCCGCACGGGGGAGCGATCTCCAGCGAATGGTTTAGTGGTTTTCTGGAAGATCTGATCGCCCGTGAAGTCGTGTGCCGCGCGCGGGCCATCATTATCGGTTACCTGGGTGACGTGGCGCAGTGCCATATTCTGGCCGACTGGCTGCCGCGGGTGATTGCCCTCAACCCAGGTATCAAGATCTATATCGATCCGGTGATGGGAGACTATGGCGAAGGGGTTTACGTCGATAAACGTCTGGTTGAGCGTTATCGCTCGCCATACCTCAATCTGGCTCATGGCCTGACGCCGAACGGTTTTGAACTGGAGCAGCTGTGCGGCATGGCGTTGAGCACGCGTGAGCAAACCGAACAGGCTGCGCGGGCGCTACTCAAAGGCAATACGCAGTGGGTACTGGTCACCAGCGCGCCAGGCGTGGCCAACAGTGCTCAAGAAGTTGGCCTATTGCTGGTCACCGCCGACGAGGCGCAAAGCTTCACCCATGCCAAAATCGATTCGCCGGTGAAGGGGACGGGTGACATGTTCACCGCGCTGTTAATTGCCCATTTACTGCAGGGGGAACCTTTCAGCAAGGCAGTGCCGACGGCGATCCATGAGGTGTGTGCGGTATTGGAAGATGCAGCGCGTCACGGTTGGCAGGAGATCGGCCACTTGCGGGCGCTGAAGTAGTAATGACCCCTCACCCTCACCCTAACCCTCTCCCACAGGGAGAGGGAACCGATCGAGTTGGGCTGAAAGTGTAGTAATTCACCTTGAACACTGAGGGTTCAACGTTTTTTCTTCTTGTTGAAATCCAACTCAAAAGCAAACACAGCGCTTTGAATTTTGCGTTCGGTCAGCATACCCATCTTGAGAAAACGGCAGGACAGGCGCATGAAATGATGCGTTTGGTCTTCATCAATATCATGATCTTGATTCACGGCGATCAGTTCCATATTCACCTTGAACTTGCCGTAATCCCCCAAATCCAATTGCGCCTTATTAAACACCAGCCCCGGCTGCATATAGTCGGGTACCGCGCCATCAATACGCAAACCAACGCCACCCGGCGAAAGATCGTGAATTCGCAGTTGATAAGGGGTGCCATCGCTGTGTTCACCGTTACAGAAGAACTCACGCCAATAAGGCGTGGTGATACGTAACTGGCGGCGACGCTGGATATAAACCAATTGTTTCGGCAGGCACGCCTCGTAAACCGGCATGTCGTTATGCTCGGTCAGCTGCGCCTGGTCGACGGAGAATTCGATTTTTGCATCATGGTTTTCAATCACAATGCTGAATTTCCCACCGGGGATCTGCTCTGGAGCATCGCAATCAAAGACGATGTTATCAGCGCCAACGCTCAATAATTGGCCAATGAATTCATGTTGTTGATTGACGACACGCAGCGGCGTTCTTTGCTTATAAATGTCGCGCAAGATTGCCAGAACTTCAAAACGCTCCTGCTTGATAAACCGTCCGTTATCAATATGTTCCACCCGTCACTCCCAGCATTGTCCATCGACGCTAACGCTTTCCTTACGCAATCATCACCGCCATCAATACTAAAGTCAAATTTCCCAGCGTTGCCATAATAATGGCAATAGCCGGGCAAAACGGGCTGCCCATGCTGCCTGGCCCGCACTATCCCCAATTAAATCCTGGCGGATCTCGATGCCAACATAAGGCAATTCATGGCGTTCCGCATGCACCGGCAGCGTGTAGTCGGTCGCATCAGTCATCGCATAAGGCTCATTGATACCGACCTGTAAATCCCCTTCTGCACGCAGCAACTCCGCCAACAGCAGGGCAAATTGTGGATGGCGGTTAAACAGTAGCCCAACCTGCCACGGCCGCGCATCGCCTTTAAACACCGGCGTAAAGCTGTGCATGGCGATCACCGCGCAGGGTTGGTTATTGGCGCGGCGAGCTTCCAGCGTGTGATTGATGGCCTGGTGATAAGGTTGAAAAATTTCCTGTTCACGGGCGCCCGCTTCGGCCGCGCTGATCCCTTGGTTGCCAGGTATTGGCGTAACTTCCGATAACGGTGGGATCGAACTGGCAATACCCGGCGTACGGTTACAGTCGATCACCAAACGCGAGTAGTGCTGATGGATTAATGTTGCATCCAACTGTTGGGCCAGCAGGCGGGAAACCGCCAGCGCACCGATATCCCAGCCGATATGCCGATCGATATCGCCGCTGGCCAGCCCAAGATCGCCCAAACGTTTTGGGATGGCCTGCCCCGCGTGATCGCACAGCAGTAAGAAAGGAGACGTCGCCTGTGGCAGCTCAACGCTCACGGCCGCAGGCTCATCGGCAGACAACAAGGTTGGGGTATAAGGGTGATACATAGGGCACTCCGGCGCGAGAAAGCGCTAATTCTAGGCGATCCTCTCACCGGCTACCAATATCCCATGGGAGAATCTGGCGTGGCCGCACTTTCGGTCAAAACGGAGCCTGCATCTCATGACCCATTGATATTATGAATAGGCGCAACCCTACATTGTTAGCCAAGCTAAAGATGAGCGGCAATATAGCGCTGATAGCGGGCAGGCTTCAGCCGCGTCAGATCCACCAACACTAAACCATCGATACAGTGGTTAAACGCCGGATCGGTACCGAAGTCGATAAACTGCACGCCGCCAGGTTCACACAGCTCGGTGTATTGCTTGTACAAGGTCGGGATCGAACAGCCGAGGTTGCTCAACAGGCTTTTCAGGCGCAGCAAGTCTTGCTGATAATCATCACCGGCGAACTGGGCCAATACCTGCGGCAAGGAGGCCGGATAAGGTTGCCGTGACTGTGCCATAACATGGTCTGGAGAGAAATAGAGACGATAGAAGGCAATCAACAAATCGCGAGCGGCAACCGGCATACCGCCTGAAATGGATACCGGGCCGAACAGGTAGCGATACTGTGGATATTTGGCCAGATAGGCGCCAATGCCGAGCCACAGGTAATCCAGACCGCGCTTCCCCCAATAGGCCGGTTGAATAAAGCTGCGACCCAACTCAATCCCCTGGTCAAGGATCGGCGTCATATCGCGATCGTAATGGAACAGGCTGTTGCTGTAGATGCCTTCCAGTCCTTTGCTGGCCAACTGCGGTGCCGTGGGGATAAAGCGGTAGGCACCGACAATCTCCAGCTCTTCCTCATCCCACAGCACCAGGTGATAATAGTCGTCGTCATAGCTGTCCAAATCACGCCGCCGCCCCGAGCCTTCGCCCACAGCACGGAAAGCGATCTCACGCAGGCGGCCAAGCTCCCGCAGGATCGGTGCTCTGGCCTCCCCCTGACGGCGATAAAGGAAAATGGTTTTGCCATCCGGCGTAACACCCAGTCGTTCGCAGGCCGCCAACGCTTTTTTCAGCTCAAGGCGATCTTCCGCCAAGGCGATGGCCGATTCGCAGGTAAACAGCCCCGGCTTACCCTGACCAAGCCGATAGACATGGCGACGGAAACGCTCGGTAAGATCGCGTGCTTGAGTATGGCCATCGTACCAATGGGCAAACGGAATACGCCCGCCGATGCGGATTTTGATCCGTCCGCCCTGCTGTTTGAACATCTCTCGCACCAACAACAAGGTGGATAACGGGCGATAAATCAGCGAGGTCAAATAGAACAGGCCGCTGTTTCTGGCGCTGATATGGATCGGTACGATCGGCGCCCGTGCCTTGGCGGCCAATCGCAGAAATCCGGTATGCCAGTGACCATCGCGTATTCCTTTGGGACTCATGCGGGACACTTCACCCGCCGGAAACAGGATCAGCACGCCCTGATTATCCAACTGGGCCTGCATGGCTGCGATCTGCTGGCGGTTGGTGCGGTTGCCCAGGTTATCAACCGGTACAAACAGATTACGTAAGGGTTCGATACAGCTCAGTAGCTGGTTGGCCACTACCTTGACGTCTGGCCGTACCGCCGCCACCGTCCGCAACAGCACCAAGCCATCCAGCGAACCAATGGGATGGTTGGCAACCAACACCACTGGGCCTTGGCTGGGGATGTTTTCCAGATCCCCATCCACCAGTTCGCAGCTCAAATGAAAGTAGTCCACCACCTGCTCGATCAGATCCAACCCTTTCAGGTGCGGATATTCGGCGGCAAACTGTCTGAATTCTTTTTCACGCAGTAAGGTTCTTAGCAGGCTTCGCTGCCAGGCTGGGGGAGAACGCTGTGGGAAGACATCTTGCAGCAGGCTATCCAAAGTAAACATCGGGTCATCTCCTGGCCTAGTCGCTGCAAACTTAAGCCAGTGCCATGACCCGAACATGACCGTTTGGTGAAGGAAAGATGAAATCAGGCGCGAAGGGGGAACATCGCCCCTACGCATTGAGCCGGAGACATTTGTCGTTACAGAGCCGCCTCTATACGGGCGTTGACCTGTTCCCGCAGCCGCAGTAAGGCAGAGGCCTGGTGAGGATAACGTTTGAAGGTAATGCGCATCCCCAGCGCTTGATCGATCAACTGCTCCACCGTGGCGCGATCGGTCAGGCTCTCCAACAACTGCAACGCCCGCAGATCCTGCAACCCCTGATGGAACACCCGCAAGCGCAGCGATTCTATCGGCATGAAGTCCGGCCCGGGATAAACCACAAAAGGATCGCCAGAGGGGAAGGCGTTGCCGCTGTCGGTTACCGCATAGGGATTCAGTTTCTCACGGGAATGGCTGCTGTTATAGAAGTTGTAGCCCCAGTGGAGGAAACCGCTGATGTTATAGAGGTAAAGCTGGATACCCAGAATGCGGTTGCGGGCCGAAGGCTGAGCAAAGAAGCGGTTGGCCACCTCGGTTCTTTGCACGCAGCAGTAATAGGCCCACAGCTGCGGGGTTTGATGCTCGAGGAACGGCTCGATATGATCGGTCGCCACCACCGGGGTTTCCACCAACCCGCGCTGATAGAAGTCAAAGTCCGAGAGCGCATCGAAGGTGCGGAACCCCTCCAGCAAAGGCCGCAGTGAATCGCTGGCGCGTTGGTAAGCGGCGATATTCTCCAGTTTGGGTTCATCCGAGATGTGGAACCACACCTGCCGTTGCAGATCCCGCGCCCGGAACCAGCCGGTCAACGCTGGCATCAATGCCTGCAGAAAATGCTGATATTCGCTGCCGTGGGCATCGGTATGCCAACCAAATAGCGGCTGCATTTCCCCCGCGACCTCAACCATAATTTTGGGCGCATGCGCTGCGCCCCATTGGGTAAACAGGTGAGCAATTTCGAAGTGTTCGATCCCCTCCTCCTGCGCCAGCGCTACCCACTGAGCCAACCGTTCAAAATCAAATTGATAACCCGCTGCGCTGCGTTTCACCCCTACCAACTGCACGGTGGTGCGTTCGCCACCGATGGCGGTATCCAGCGGCGGCGTAAAGATTGGCGTTAGCAACATATTCACGCCATTTGCCACCGCGTTACGCACCAGGTTGCGCACTGCCTGCCAGTATTGCGGGCTGAACACCGCAATCTGATAATAGTCCGCCAAACAGTCGGTATGTAACCATTCGGTATGTAGCAACCTCTGCTTTGGCAAGGCGGCGGGCACTACATGCAGCGTCATGCTGGCTGCGGCCAGCTCTTCCCCCGTCTCTTGATCGAACAACCGCAGCGTTAGCGGATAGTCGCCACCGGCAATACCCTGCGCTGGCGGCGTAAAGGTCAGCCACAGGCTGGCGTAATAACGGCAGGCGGCAAAAAAACGCCGATCCTGAATGGGCATCAGCGGGTCGGGAAATAGGCCAGGCTTGGTCGTAAGATAGTTCTCATCGGCCTCGGCATAACAGGGAAAGTGGCTGGGCACCGACTGCACATGGCGCACGCTGATATCATCGGCCAATTCCCCCTCAAGTTGATAGCGTAATTCCCGACGGGTTTCATTATCCTCGCGGTACAGACAATACACGCCTTGCCATGAGAGGGTCTCATTATTCAGACAGCTGAATTGGTTTTGCTGTTCCACTTGCGGTGCGGCTTGGCGATGAAATATCTTCTCTAGGCAATGGGTAAATAGTAGCGTGAGACGCATAATAGCTGCCCTGTTTTATTTTACGGTAGGATTGAATTAATTTCAGGCTAGCGCGTTTTTTCACCACAGGCAATATAGGCCAACAAAAAAAGCCAGCGAACGCCCTCTCACCCGGCAAAAAATTAATTTTTTTGTTTATTTGCATCACAAAAATGAAAGATGCCGCGGCCTGCACAATAAAAACGTTTTTAATCCCCATTATGGTGCAAGGGTTATCAGTTAATCCTATGACCCCAGCAAGCCATAACTGCCGCCCGACAACGGATTTTCGCCCTTCGACATTAACAATTCATCAACAAAAAAGGCTTTCGGTTGGTGGCTTTGACCTTTCGTTGTTAACAACAGTGAAAGATACATGCCCCATTTTTGGGCAAAATGGCCGCATTGACACATTGAAAGTTAAGGGATAGAAAGAAATCACGTTCACAAAAAATGTATTCGCCGACACCGAGGGTAAAGCAATGTCACCTAGAAAAAACGCCGGACGTTTTCTGTTGCATTCCGCTGTTGCAGCCGCTTTATTGTTGCCGACCATGTTATATGCCGCCGATCAGATAACATTACGTTATGCAGTTTGGGATCGAAACCAATTACCTGCCGAACAGGAAATTGCCAAACGATTTGAACAGGCCAACCCGAATATCAAAGTGGAAATAGAATTAACCCCCGCTGCACAATACTTTGTTAAATTAGATTCTGCCGCCGCCGGCGGTGTCGCGCCGGATATATTCTGGATTAACATGCCCTATTTTGTGCAATATGCCAAAAACGGCATTATGCAACCTCTGGGCGATTATTTAAAAGACGGCACGGTCAATCTGGATAATATCGTTGCCAGCTCCGTTAAGGCTTATCAATACGACGGCCAACAGATGGCCATCCCGCGCGACGTCGATTCCATTGCCGTGTGGTACAACAAAAAACTGTTCGATCAGGCCGGCGTCAGCTATCCCACCAGCGACTGGACCTGGGACGACATGAAGAAAAAGGCCGCCGAATTGCAAACCGGCCTGAAGGGCAGCGCCTTCCCGCTGGTGATGGATCTCAGTATCGACGGCCAGGACAGCTATATGAACCTGCTGTTCCAGAAAGGCAATCATATCGTGCCAAAAGATGGCCAACCGACCGATATCGCCAACGACAACGCCATCTGGGTCTACCAGCAGCTACAAGGGATGATGAAAGACGGCCTGATGCCGACCGCCCAGCAGATGAGCGAAGTGAAGACCGAAAACATCTTCCAGTCCAACCGCGCCGCCATGGTGTATGCCGGTTCCTGGCTGGCCGCACCGTTCGCCAACAATCCGCTGATCAACGAGCACATCGGCGTGGTGATGATGCCGAAGATCGAGCGCCAGTCTGGCGTGGCCCACAGCCTGGCCTATGCCATGTCCGCCAAGAGCGACCACAAGCAGGAAGCCTGGAAGTACATCGAGTTTATGAGCAGCGAAGCCTCGCAGGCCACCCTGGCGAAGGTAGTGATCCCGGCCAACAAGATCGCGGCTAAAGCCTGGGCGGAGGAAGTCAAAAAGGTTGACGTCACTCCGTACATCCAAACGCTGGAGGTAACCGAGGCCTATCCAACCGCTGGCACCAACACGCCGAAGTGGCAAAACATGTGGATTGGCAGCCTGAAGAAAATCTTTATGGGCGCGGATGCCCGTACGGAAATGGATAAATCGATCAAGAAGATCGAACGCATCATGGAGCAGTAATTCCCCGCGCTACGGCCTGCCTACCCGAAGGCAGGTCGCAGCGGAAACACTGAGCAGTAAAAGGTGAGGAATGGCGACATGTCGCTGGCAGAAACGGCTACGGCCAACATAAAACAGGCAAAGAGCAAACCTCGTGCCGCATTAAGCCGCCTGGAGCGAGCCGAACGCTTCTGGGGCTGGGTGATGATACTGCCGCTGGTGATCGGCCTGACGGTGTTTTACTTCATCCCGTTTTTACAGAACATTTTTTACAGCTTTACCGACCTCAACCAGTTTATGAGCTGGACGACCATCAGCTTTGACAACTACATCAACCTGTTTGAGGACGATGACTTCTATACCGCCGCCTTCAACACCCTGTTTTATGTGGTGGTGTGCGTACCGGTGATCTTGCTGCTGTCGTTGCTACTGGCGATTGGGCTGAACCAGAACATTCGCGGCAAAGCGCTGTTGCGCACCCTGCTGTTCTTACCGGCGGTGACCATGCCTGCCGCAGTGGCAATGGTGTGGCAGTGGCTGTTCAACAAGGATTTTGGCCTGATTAACCAAGGGCTAAACCTGCTGCACATTGCGCCGGTCGCCTGGCTCTCCGATCCGGACGTGGTACGCATCAGCGTGTCCATCATCATTATCTGGTCGTCGCTGGCGCTGAAAATCATCATCCTGCTGGCCGGTTTGCAAAGCATTCCCCGCCAGCTGTATGAAGCCGCCGATATCGACGGTATCAGCACCCTGCGCCGCTTCTTCTTTATCACGCTGCCAATGATGGTGCCGACGCTGTTCTTTGTGTCGGTGATGAGCTTTATCGAGATCCTGCAAATCTTTGACGTGGTGTTCCTGATGTTCGACCGCGCCCTGGTGGAAGGTGACGTGATGACCATCACCAACCTGTTCTACAAATACGCCTTCTATCTGCAAGAGAAAGGCTACGCCTCTGCCATTACCGTGGTGCTGTTCGCCGTGACGCTGGTGATCACACTGGTGCAGATGGCGATTGGCAAACGCCTGAGAGTGAGCTGAGGAGCCATTGATGACGATAAGCAAACGAGCCCTGGTCTATCTGTTTATGACGCTGGCGGCGCTGGCCTCGGTGGTGCCCTTTATCTGGATGCTGGTGACCTCGCTGAAAACCCAGGCCGAAAGCATTCAGATCCCGCTGACCCTGCTGCCGGAAAACCCCAGCTTGCAGGCCTACGGCAAGATCATGCGTGAGATCCCTTTTGCGGATTTTTATATCAACTCGCTGCTGGCCACCTTCTCCACCGTGACGCTGCAAATGGTGATCGCCACCATGGCCGCGTATGGCTTCTCCCGCCTGCACTTTCGTGGCCGTGACGCGGTGTTCCTGGTGTGCATCTCGATCCTGATGGTGCCCGGCCAGGCATTTCTAATCCCACAGTTCCTGGTGGTGCAGAAAATGGGGCTGGTTAACAGCATTACCGGCCTGGTGCTGCCGGGGATCTTCAGCATTTACGCCACCTTCCTGCTGCGGCAGTTCTTCCTGGCAGTACCTAAGGAAATGGAGGAAGCAGCGCTGATCGACGGTTACAGCTACTTCGCCATCTTCTGGCGCATCATGCTGCCGCTGATCCGCCCCGGCATCATCGCCTGCATCATCATTAACGGTTTGTGGAGCTGGAATAACCTGATGTGGCCACTGATCGTCAACACCACGACCGAGAAATTGACGCTGCCGGTGGGCCTGGCTTCGCTGTCCAGCCGTGCCGGAGTGGAATACCCGCTGCTGATGGCGGGGGCGCTGATGGCGGTGATCCCGATGCTGATGCTGTTCATTCTTTTCCAACGTTATTTCATCCAGGGCATCGCCAGCGCTGGCGTTAAAGGCTAACCGCGAACAATAAGGTAAACAGACATGGCCGGTATTCAATTAAACAGTGTGAAAAAGGTCTATCCCAACGGTTTCCGGGCGTTGCATGGCGTGGATCTGGATATCAAGGACGGAGAGTTTATGGTGTTTGTCGGCCCGTCCGGCTGCGCCAAATCCACCCTGCTGCGCATGATTGCCGGGCTGGAAAGCGTTAGTGAAGGTCAAATCATGATCCACGACCGCTGCGTTAACGACACCATGCCCAAAGATCGTGGTATCGCCATGGTGTTTCAGAACTATGCGCTCTATCCGCATATGACCGTCTATAAGAACATGGCCTTTGGGCTGATTGGTAAAGAGAGTAAGGCCGAGATCGACCGGCGGGTGCAGGATGCCGCCGAGAAACTGGAAATCACCAACCTGCTGCATCGCAAGCCTGGCCAGCTCTCCGGTGGCCAGTGCCAGCGCGTGGCGGTTGGACGTGCCATCGTGCGTAAACCGAAGGTGTTCCTGTTCGACGAACCGCTCTCCAACCTGGATGCCAAGCTACGCGTTTCTATGCGCGTGCAACTCATCGAACTGCACAACCGACTCAAGCAGGAAGGCGCCGCCGCCACCATGGTGTACGTGACGCACGATCAGGTCGAGGCGATGACCATGGGCGACCGCATCTGCGTAATGAATCGGGGCACCATCATGCAGGTGGACAAGCCGATCAACCTGTATCACCACCCCGCCAACCGTTTTGTCGCCGAGTTTATCGGCAGCCCGTCGATGAACCTGCACGATCTGGACTTGCTGCGTAATGCTCAGGGAACACAACTGCGTATCGACGATCGCTATCTGCTGACTCTGCCGCCTGCGCTGGAAAAGCAGTTGGAAAACTATCCGCACCAGCGCGTTTGCCTGGGTATTCGCCCGGAAGCGCTGCGCCTGTGCGCTGCCGGTACCCAAAACTGTTTCCCGGCCCGCATCGCCACCATTGAGCGCATGGGCAACGAAGAGTTGCTGCACTGCGAACTGGCCGGATTACGCTTCGTGCTGCGGATTGCGTCTCAGCCAGACTGGGAACCGAGCATCGGCGAACAGATCCATTTGACGTTTGATTTGGCCCGCGCCCACCTGTTCGATCAGGCCAGCGGTGACAACCTGAATAATAACTCTACCCAGTCACTGGGATAATTTGGGAGTACTTTGCAATGTCGTCAGCTCAATCTAATGACTATACCGGACGCCCGGTGCGCGTGTTGGTGATTGGTGCCGGTGCTCGTGGGGAAATTTATTCCCGCTATGCGCTCGCCCATCCAGAATTGATGCAAGTGGTGGCTGTCGCTGAACCGCGCGATACCTATCGCCAGCAGTTTGTAGCCCAGCACGGCATTTCCCCCGAAAACGTGTTTACCGACTGGCAGCAGGCCGTAGCGGCGGGCAAGCTGGCCGATGCGGTGATGATTTGTACCCAAGATACCCTGCACTTGGCACCGGCTCTGGCCTTCGCCAAACAGGGCTATCACATGCTGCTGGAAAAGCCGCTGTCGCCGGACGCGAGTGAGTGCCGTACCATCGTGGAAGAAGTGGAGCGCCAGGGGATCATCTTCTCCGTCGGGCATGTGCTGCGCTATACCCGCTATACCCAGAAACTCAAACAACTGCTGCGCGATAAGGTCATTGGCGACATCGTTAGCCTGCAACATCTGGAGCCGGTGGGCTATTGGCATCAGGCCCACTCTTTCGTTCGCGGCAACTGGCGCAATGACCAGCAGGCGGCCTTTATGCTGTTGCAAAAATCCTGTCACGATATCGACTGGATCCGTTACGTGATGGATACCCCTTGCGAGCAGGTCAGCTCATTTGGTGGGTTACGCCACTTCCGCCAGGAAAACCAGCCACAGGGCGCAGCGGATAACTGCCTGGACTGCGGCGTTGAGGCCGAATGCCCCTATTCCGCCAAACGTATCTACCTTGGCGATAATCACAAGGCGACGCCGGGCTTCCTGCGGGTGCTGACGCCGGAAGTCGACCAGGAGCATCTGGTCGCCGCGCTGCGTAACGGCCCTTATGGCCGCTGTGTCTACCGTTGTGATAACAACGTGGTGGATCATCAGGTGGTGAATATGCAGTTTAGCGGTGGCCGCACCGCCGCCTTTACCATGACCGCCTTTACCAAAATGGAAGATCGCAAAACGCGCATTTTTGGCAGCCAGGGATGCCTGGAGGGCGATGGCCGCTACATCCGCATCACCTCCTTCCTTGACGACCGCGACACGCTGTATGACGTGGACGAGGCCGAAGACCTGCACACCATGTCTGGCCACGGCGGCGGCGATTATTATCTGATGCAGCACTTTATCGCTGCCGTGCGCGCCAACGATCCTTCGCAAGTGTTGTCTGGCCCGCAGGAAACTTTGCAGAGTCACCTGATGGTCTTTGCCGCCGAACGCGCCCGCCGGGAAAACGCCGTCATCACCTTGGGCGAGGAGTAAACCGTGGCTACTCATGCTATGCGTTACGGTTTTGATATTGGCGGCACCAAAATCGAAATGGCCGCCTACGACGCTCAGTTGAATCAGGTGCTGTGCCAGCGCGTCAGTACGCCCACCGGCGACTACCGCGAGTTTCTCGCCTGCATCGCGCAACTGGTCAGCCAGGCCGATCGCAGCCTGCACACCCAAGGTAGCATCGGCATTGGCTTACCGGGGATCACCGACCCACGCAGCCGCAAGCAGTTGGCGGTAAACGTGCCCTGCCTGACGGGCCACTGCCTGGCAGACGATCTGACCCAGGAGCTATCGCGACCGGTAGAGATTGAAAACGATTGCCGCTGTTTTGCACTTTCGGAGGCCAGTACGCCCCAGACTGAACGGTTGGAGGTGGTGTTTGGTGCCATCATCGGTACCGGCGCTGGCGGCGGGCTGGTGATGAACAAACGGCTCCACAAGGGTCGCAATGGACTGGCTGGTGAATGGGGGCATACGCCTATCTCGGCCCAATTGGCGCAGCGTTACGATCTGCCGCTGTTTGTCTGCAATTGCGGCCTAACCGGTTGCTTTGAGCGTTATGTCTCCGGCAGCGGTCTGCTGGCACTGAGCCAACACTTTGGCCATAGCGCGGCCAACGTTCCGGCGCTGATCGCCAGTTACCGTCAGGGCGATCCGTTAGCGCAGCACCTGATGGGGATCTACATCGATATCCTGGCCAGCGCGTTGGCCAGCCTGCAACTGTTGCTGGATGTGGACGCTTTCGTGCTAGGGGGCGGGCTTTCTAACGTGAGCGAACTCTATGCACAGTTGCCTGCCGCCATGAGCCGCTGGCTACTGCCAGGGACAGAACCGGCGATGGTTTATCCCCCAGTGTATGGCGACAGCAGCGGCGTACGCGGTGCGGCACTGTTGCGCCAAAGCTGGCAATAAAAAAATTAAGGAAAGCTCACCCGCATTAATCACCGTGGGTAGCTTTCATCCACGGCGGAATTAATTGGCGTGGTCACGGAGATATTAGCCGAATAAATAAGGCATTACCGGTTTTCAGTTTATTTCCACGCGGCTTTCAGTTGATGACCAACCGAAAGACGCCAAGGTAATAACCGGTTGAAATATAAGATTATATTTAAATTTTTCGATTGCGTTGCGTGGTTTCGTTTGCTGTAATTTGCAACGAAAGACTGAAAATACGCCTGTAACGGTTGCTGTGGCCCCTATGCCACGGCCGGGGTTTGCTACGGGTAAATCAGGAGTCAGCTATTCATGATCAATACCGTAAAACGGCGGGAATTAATTATCGACCAGCTATGCCGTGAGGGCACGGTGCGCGTGGAACAGTTGAGCAGCCAGTTTGCCGTCTCTACCGTCACCATTCGCAGCGATCTGCGCCATCTGGAAAAAAGTGGCTGTGCGGTACGGGCCTACGGCGGCGCGATGCTCAATAAACAGTTCGCCTTCGATCGCCCGCTACAGGACAAGGGGCGCATCAACCGCGATGTGAAATTCGCCATTGCCTGTGCCGCCGCCGCGTTGGTGAACGACGGTGACGCGATCATTCTCGACTCGGGCTCCACCACTAGCCAGATGGCTACCCAGTTAGCAGGTAAGAAAGACCTGGTGGTGATGACCAACGCCTTGAATATCGCCTTTGAATTGGCCAGTAACGAGCAGGTGGATTTGATGGTGGTCGGCGGCAGCGTACGGCGCAAGTCTTGGTCGCTGTATGGCCCCGCTGCCGAGCAGCACATTCGCCAATATCGCTTTGATAAATTTTTCCTCGGCGTTGATGGCTTTGATTTGGTGGGCGGTATCACCACGCCAGATCCCGGTGAAGCACAGCTCAACCGCGCCATGTGCGAAGTGGCCCGCGAAGTGATTGCGGTGGTTGACGCCAGCAAGTTTGGCCGCAGCAGCTTCTGCATGATCCGCGAGATCGGCCAGATCCACCGATTGGTGACCGACAGCCGCATTCCGACCAATTACCTGCATGCGCTGCAAAATCTGGGGGTCCAGGTGATTATCGCCGACCAATGAATCAGCCCCTCACCCCAACCCTCTCCCTCAAGGGAGAGGGAGCTAGTGCAGAGCAGCAGTCAGGTACAGAGGCTACTTCGAAAGCAGGCAGTAAACGGAACGGCGGTCAGGTTCAGGCGTATTAGGCATCCGGGATCGCCCCCTCACCCCAACCCTCTCCCTCAAGGGAGAGGGAGCTAGTGCAGAGCAGCAGTCAGGTACATAGCAACTCCGGAATCAAAAGAGTGGGTACGGAGAAATAGCCAGGTAAAGAAGCTAATTAGTGGCGAGCGCAGGAGTTGGCCGGTGGCACGGTTCGATCCCCTCTCCCTTTGGGAGAGGGTTAGGGTGAGGGGCAATTACAGCACCAGACCCTAACCTGGCTCAGCACCGCATCAACAGGCATTTATTAGGTATTAACCGTTTTATTTTTTAAGGAGTTACCATCATGACAGGTTATTTTTCTTACGATGCGGACTGGCTGGAGCAACATCATGCACTGCATACCGCCCGTGAGATTTGGCAGCAGCCGGACCTTTGGGCTGCCTTGCATCAGCAGTTGGTCGCCCAACAGGAGCAATGCTCCGCTTTCCTGACGCCGCTGCTGCAAAATCCTCGCCTGCAGATTGTGCTGTGCGGTGCTGGCAGCTCAGCCTTTGCCGGTCGGGCGCTGGCCCCATGGCTGAGGGAAAAAACCGGCCGGGATGTTGCGGCCTATGGCACCACCGATATCGTCGCCAATCCGCAGCAGTTTCTCGGCCCGTCACGCCCGACGCTGCTGGTCTCTTTCGCACGTTCCGGCAACAGCCCGGAAAGCGTCGCTTCGGTAGCGCTGGCAGATCAACTGCTCCCCCAGTGCTATCACCTGATGCTGGTGTGCAACCCGGACAGCCAGTTGGCCAACTACGCGCACGGCCGTAAGAACGTTTGTGCCCTGGTGATGCCACAGGGCTCAAACGACCAGAGCTTTGCCATGACCTCCAGCTTCAGTTGCATGATGCTGAGCACCGCGCTTCTGTTAGGCCCCTATTCCCTGGATGCAGCCCAGCAACCGCTGGCGCAGATGATCGAGCGCTGTAGAGAACTGCGTGAAACGCTGCAATCCCAAGTGAAAGCCCTGGCCAGCAGCGGCTTTAACCGTTACATCGTGCTCGGCAGTAGCTGTTTCACCGGCCTGGCGGAGGAAGCCTCGCTGAAAATGCTGGAACTGACCGCTGGGCAGATCGTCACCCGCTACGACTCGCCTCTGGGCCTGCGTCACGGCCCTAAATTTATGGTCGATCCACAGACGTTGGTGCTGCTGATGCTCTCCAGCAACCGCTATACCGAGCGTTATGAGCAGGATCTGTGGGACGAACTCCAGCGCGACGGTTTGGCCAAGCAGCTGGTTGGCCTGGGTAACTCGCCAACGGAGAAAACGGGCCAGTCCGATTTGCATCATGCCGACGACGATATCTGGCTGTTATTCCCCTATCTGCTGTTCGCCCAAATGCTGGCGTTTGAAACCTCGCTGGCGCGCGGCCTGACGCCGGATAACCCTTGCCCAACCGGGGAAGTCAACCGCGTGGTAAAAGGCGTGACCATTTATCCCTACTCTGCTACCGAGCTGTAAGGAGCCGTTATGTACCTGATATCCAACCGTGAAATGCTGTTGAAAGCACAAAGGCAGGGCTATGCCGTGCCAGCGTTCAACGTACACAATCTTGAAACGGTGCAGGTAGTGGCAGAAACCGCCGCCGAACTGCAATCCCCGGTGATCATGGCCGGGACCCCGGGCACCTTTAGCTATGCGGGTACCGACTATCTGGTGGGAATTTGCCGCTCGGCAGCCCAGCGCCATGACCTGCCGCTGGCGTTGCATCTGGACCATCACGAAGAACTCGAGGATATCGCTACCAAGGTCAGAGCCGGGATCCGCTCGGTGATGATCGATGGCTCGCACCTGCCTTTTGAGCAGAACATCGCGCTGGTTGCGCAGGCCGTCGCGTTATGCCATCGCTATGGGGCTAGCGTAGAAGCGGAGCTGGGCCGCCTGGGTGGCCAGGAAGACGATCTGATTGTCGATGCCGCAGACGGCTTTTATACCGATCCAAAAGCCGCCCGCGAGTTTGTCGCGGCTACCGGGATCGACTCCCTCGCCGTCGCCATCGGTTCGGCTCATGGACTGTACCACGGGGAGCCCAAGCTGGATTTTGACCGTCTGGCGCTGATCCGCGAACAGTTGGAGATCCCGTTGGTGCTGCACGGTGCCTCCGGTATCCCGGAAGCGATGGTCAAGCGAGCCATCTCGCTGGGGGTGTGTAAGGTCAACGTGGCTACCGAACTCAAAATCGCCTTTGCCGATGCGGTGAAGAGCTATTTCTCCCAACATCCGGAGGCCAACGATCCGCGTAAATACATCGTCCCGGGCAAATTGGCGATGAAAGAAGTGGTAGCAGAAAAGATCCGTATCTGTGGCAGTGCGGGGATGCTGTAACTCTAAAGAGTAAGGTTAAGGGCCGCAGAATAACGATGACTATGCGGCCTTAACATTAATATCGCTATTTAAAGTCACACCCGTTATTATAAGCAGCATTAAAAGTAATAATTCTTACATCGCCCCCTAAATTCCCCCACTATGATCTAAATCATGGTTTTACTGCCTGCCCATCCCTACTATTAAATTCAATTAACGAACGATTGCTGTTATTATTATTTACTCAATACATTATAGTAACGTTGGAAATTAAATCATCAGACAATGGAAGTTTATTTTTTAGACAATAATCGACTTTTTGTTAATGGATGGTTTTACTTTATGCTAATAGGAATAGCTTATGAAATATATTATTACGGCTTTGGCCATACTGGCAGCCTTGCCACTTTCAGCCCATTCAAAACAAGAAGTTAGCCACAACACCATCTCCGGGAGCATCCAGTTTTCCGGCAAAATCAGCGCCCCAACCTGCGAAATTGCGCGCAATGATGGTCAATATATATCCAGTTGCTATCGTGAAACTGCCTTCAACACCAATGAATTTATCAAAATGCCATTGGATAATATGGGTTCGGAATTAATGGGCAAGCCCATTCGCGAATCGGTGTTTAATGACCCTTCTCTACAACGAATTACGTTAATTTACAATTAATCCTAATCGACGGAATTATGTCATACAATTAGCCATAGAAAATGATTTTGTGGTTTTATTAACATCTTGGCGTTTCGCCTCTCGGGGTATACCCACTTGGGTGTACCCTGTTTTTTCCTTATGCCCCGCCCCATCAGCATGTCCGAAATCCGCCATCACATCCGGCTCTTTCATGTAATAATCGCCCTATCAAACGCAAGGAGTGAACAACATGCTGACCTTTTTTATTGATCGTATGCCGACGCCGGTCGGTGAACTGGTGTTGATCGGAGATGAGCAAGGACGGATGCGCGCGCTGGACTGGACCGATCATGAGGCTCGCCTGATGAAGCTGCTCAACAGCCATTATCGAGCCTCTCCCTTCGTCATTCAGGAACAAGCCAACCCAGGCGGCCTGACGGAAGTGATGCAACGCTATTTTGCTGGCGAGTTGGCAGCCATCGACACTGTGCCGGTGATGACTGCGGGCACCGAGTTCCAACGCACCGTCTGGCAACAACTGCGGCAAATTCCCTGTGGGGAGATCATCACCTACGGGGAATTGGCCAAGCGCATTGGCAGGCCAACCGCTTCGCGCGCAGTTGGCATGGCTAACGGCACGAACCCGATCAGTATCGTGGTTCCCTGCCACCGAGTGATCGGCTCACAGGGTGCGCTGACCGGTTACGCCGGAGGGGTGCAGCGCAAACAATGGCTGCTGAAACATGAAGGTTTCCTGCCCCAGGATCTGATTTAATCGGCCAGTAGCGCCAAGGCGCTCTCCTCATCCGTCACCAGGCCGTTGATCCAGCGGCCTAGCAAGGCGGCACGAATGGCCTGATGCTTTTCTGCGCCACCGGCCAGCGCAATCACCGGTTTTTCCGGCCGTTGGTACAGATTGACGCTGGTCAGCCGCCGATCGAGTTCGCTGGCCACCCGCTGGCCCTGCGGATCGATAAAATGGCCCAGCATTTCTGCCACCGCGTTAGATTCGCAAAGCCGATCAACATCTTCTGCGGTGATAAATCCATCCTTGTGCAGCGGGCAGTGATATTCGATGGTGCCAATGCCGATAAAGGTCACATCGGCCTGGCTGGCCTTGTCGTTAACCGTGCGGTAAATGCGGTGGTTGCACCACAAGGCGCGATCCTGTTCGCTATCGGCAAACAGCGGTGCGGGCAGGATAAAGTAGCGGCCCTGGGTTTTCTCCGCCATCCACAGCGGTACATCATACCGGGTACAGGAGCCATCAGCCGCGATCGCACCAATCAGTGAGACGCAGCTATGCTGTGGCCGCTCCAATTCAGGCAGTTCATCAATCGCCGCCTTCAGGCTACGGCCTGAACCAACCCCAATGTTCAATGGCTGTTCACTGCGCAAAAACTGCGCCATCACTTCAGCCCCGGCCACCGCCACCGCGCGGTTTATTCCAGCGCTCTCCATTCCCTGGCTAGGCACCACCTGACACAGCGTTAAGCCATAGCGTGCGCTAAGACGGGCCGATAATTCCATGCAGCGCCCTACCGGGTGGGAAATGTTGACGCTGATCAGACCGCTGTCGATCGCCAATGCCACCAGCCGCTGCGCAACCTGGCGCGATACGCCCAACGCTTCGGCAATTTCATTCTGAGTCTGTCCGGCCACGTAATACATCCAGGCGGCGCGCGCCGCCTGATCCAGCTTCTTATCGTGTTTGACCATGTTGTTTCACTCGCTACCCCTGATGGCCCCATTTTACCGGCATTCCACCTGCCCGCAGAGGTCGATTTGCACATTTGTGAGCTAAAGCCCATTTAAAGGGCAAAAGTTTATTTACTCTATCGCCATTAACAGAGCAAATGCCCTACAAAAGGGCGGATGCCCTAAAATAACCTTTAGTGGAGAACGTTATGAGCAAACCAGTGAACTCTTCTCAAGCCATTTGGCTGCATATCGGCGCCGGATCTTTCCATCGTGCTCATCAGGCGTGGTATCTGCATCGGCTGATTGCAACAGGCGATAGCCGCTGGTCGATTGCGCTTGCCAACATTCGCGATGACGCCACGCCGTTACTGAATACGCTGGCTGAGCAACAAGGCCAATACGTGCTGGAGACCGTCACCCCACAGGGCGTACGTCAGTATGAAACCATTACCTCCATCAGCAAGGTCATTCCCTGGGATAACGAACTGGCCGCGTTGACCGCACAGGGGGCCAAGCCAGAAACCCGCGTCATCTCCTTCACTGTCACCGAAGGCGGCTATTATCTGGATAATCAGTTCAACCTGGATCGCGCTAACGCCGATATTCAGGCCGATCTGCTGGGCGCCTGCCGCACCATTTACGGCACCATGGCCCAACTGTTGGCACGCAGAAAGCAGCTTAATAGTGACCCTGTCACGTTATTGAACTGCGATAACCTGCGCCATAACGGTGAACGCTTCCGTCACGGCCTGATGCAGTTCCTGCAACTGCGTAAAGAACCGGAGCTGATCGCCTGGATCGATAGCCACACCCGCTGCCCCAACACCATGGTTGACCGCATCACGCCACGTCCAGCGCCGGAAGTTGCCGAGCGCGTTGCCGAAGCCACCGGCTTCCAGGACCGTGCGCCAGTAATGGGGGAAGCCTTTATCCAATGGGTGATCGAAGATGATTTCATCAACGGGCGGCCAGCGTTGGAAAACGTCGGCGTCGAGATGGTTGAATCAGTGCTGCCCTATGAAGAAGCCAAGATCCGCATCCTCAACGCCAGCCATAGCTGCATTGCCTGGGCTGGCACGCTGATTGGCCAAAGCTATATTCATGAAAGCACCGGCACCCCAGCCATCCACCAGTTGGCTTATGACTATGTGACCCAGGACGTGATCCCTTCCCTGACGCCTAGCCCGCTCGACTTGGCCGCCTACCGTGACGTGGTTCTGGAACGCTTTAGCAACCCCTATATTCGCGATACCAACCAGCGCGTCGCCGCCGACGGTTTTTCCAAAATCCCCGGTTTCATTACCCCAACGCTGCAAGAGTGTTATCAACGCGGCCAAGAGCCGAAAGCCACGGCCATGCTGCCTGCCCTGTTCTTTGTCTTTATGCAGCGCTGGCACCAAGGCCAACTGCCTTATGAATACCAGGACGGCATTCTGGACGCAGCAGCCGTGCACCAGATGTTCGCAGCGGCGGATCCGGTGGCGGTATTTGCCTCAGATGAGAAATTGTTCAGCACCTTGGCCCACAGCAGTGCCTTTAGCCAACTGCTGCGCCAATCCATCGATCTGGTTAACCACTGGCTGGCGCAATAAAGGGAGCGAACCATGTATCTAGGACTCGATTTAGGCACCTCAGAAATCAAAGCCGTGGTGATTGATGACCACGGCACCCTGATCGCCAGCGCCGGTGAACCGCTGGAAGTACAACGCCCGCATCCTCACTGGGCCGAGCAGGATCCGGCCGATTGGTGGCGGGCAACGCAGGCGGTGGTGAGCCGTTTACGCGCCAAGATTCCGCAACAGTGGCCGCAGATCCGCTCGCTGGGGCTTTCCGGCCAGATGCATGGTGCGGTGCTGCTCAACCGTGATAATCAGGTTTTGCGCCCGGCGATTTTATGGAATGACACTCGCAGCGCCGAACAGTGCAAGCAGTTGACGCAGAACGCACCGGAGTTGCATGACATTGCCGGTAACCTGGCGATGCCGGGATTCACCGCGCCCAAGCTGTTGTGGGTTGCCAGGCATGAACCGGACATCTTTGCGCAAATATCCACCGTGCTGCTGCCCAAGGACTTCCTGCGCTGGATGATGAGTGGCGACAAGGTTTCGGATATGTCGGACGCGGCGGGCACGCTGTGGCTCGACGTGGGCAAGCGGGACTGGTCAGATTCCTTGCTCGCCGCCTGTGGCCTCAACCGCGATCAGATGCCGCGTCTGGTAGAAGGCAGCGAAGTCTCCGGCCAGTTGAAAGGCGATATTGCCCGCTCCTGGGGCCTTGCTGACAATATTATCATCGCCGGTGGCGGTGGAGATAACGCAGCCAGCGCAGTGGGCATTGGCGCGGTTAATCCAGGCGATGCGTTTATCTCGCTGGGAACGTCCGGCGTGCTGTTTGCCGTTAACGATCGCTTCCGCCCCAATCCACAATCCGCTGTCCATGCGTTTTGCCATGCCTTGCCTGAGCGGTGGCATCAGATGAGCGTGATGCTTACCGCCGCCAGTGCCCTGCGCTGGTTCTGCCAACTGGTGGGCAGCAATGAACCCACGCTGTTGGCCGAAATCGCCCAGATGAACCTGGCGGAACAGCGCCTGGCCCCGGTCTTTCTGCCCTACCTGTCCGGCGAACGGACGCCGCACAACGATCCGCTGGCGACCGGTGCGTTCCACGGCCTGACCCACAGCCATCAGCGTGCGGCAATGGGCTATGCGGTACTGGAAGGCGTGGCCTTCGGCATGGCGGACGGCCTTGAGGTGCTTTCGCAGGCGGGGACCCGACTGGAGCAATGCTCACTGATTGGCGGCGGCGCTCGTAGCGAACATTGGGCGCAACTGATGGCCGACGTGCTCGATCTGCCGGTGGTCACCCATCTTGGCGGCGAAGCCGGTGGCGCTTTGGGCGCGGCGCGGTTGGGATGGCTGGCAGCGGGCGGAACGGTGGAGCAGGTTTGCCACAAACCCGCCATCGATCGGCGCTTCCTGCCGGACGGCGAACGCCAACCTCTGCTCGCGGAACGTCTGGCCACCTACCGCCAGCTCTATCAACAACAATTGGCCCTGCGCCGGGCATGATCCCGGCGCGGTAAAAAATAATAAGACTGTACCCTTACACCTATCCTGGAGTTTGTTATGCCACAAACACATAAACACTGGTTCGGCCTGCCGATGAACCTGTTCTGGGGCTACATCGCCATCGCCATTTTCATGAGCGGCGACGGCTTTGAGATGGCTTTTCTGTCTAAACACATCACCGATATGGGGTTCACACCGGCACAGTCGGCGCTGGTGTTTACCGTGTATGGCCTGGCAGCGGCGCTGGCGGCCTGGAGCTCCGGCGTGGTGGCTGAAATCATCACGCCACAAAAAGCCATGCGCATCGGCTTTATCCTGTGGCTGGTGATGCATGTGCTGTTTATGCTGTTTGGCCTGGGGATGCGTAACTACCCATTGATGTTGCTGTTTTACGGCATTCGTGGCCTGGCCTATCCACTGTTTATCTATTCGTTTGTGATGTTGGTGGTGCAGAACGTCCCTAAACAGCAGCTCTCTTCCGCAATGGGCTGGTTCTGGGCGATGTACTCGATCGGTATCGGCTGTGTCGGCAGCTATCTGCCTAGCTTTACCATTCCGTTGATGGGCGAAACCGGCACCCTGTGGTTTGCCATTGCCTGGGTGGCTGCCGGTGGCTTGATGGCGATGTTCCTGCTGCGCAACGTGGGTGAGGCCAGCCCCAAGGCCGATCTGTCACCGCAGGAGAAACTCAAAGAGCTTTCCCGTGCGGTGACGATCCTGTTCACCAACCGCAATATCTTCCTCTCCTGCCTGATCCGCATCATCAACACGCTGTCGCTGTTTGGCTTTGCGGTGATTATGCCGATGCTGTACGTAGGCCGGCTGGGCTTTAGCATGTCCGAGTGGCTACAAATTTGGGCGGTGTTCTTCTTTGTCACCATCTTCACCAACATCATGTGGGGCATTCTGGGGGAGAAAATCGGTTGGCTGCGCCAGGTACGCTGGTTTGGCTGCATCGGTTGCGCCATCTCCAGCCTGGCGTTTTACTACCTGCCGGTGCATTTTGGCCATAACTTCTGGATCGCGCTGGTGCCCGCAGTGATGCTTGGGATCACCGTTGCGGCCTTCGTCCCCATGACCGCAGTGTTCCCGGTGCTGGAACCCAACCACAAAGGCGCGGCCATCTCTATCTATAACCTTTCCGCTGGCCTGAGCAACTTCGCGGCCCCGGCCATCGCCTCTATAGTGCTGCCCTTCTTTGATATCGAAGGCGTAGTGTGGGTGTATACCGGTTTGTATCTGGTGGCGGCGGTGTTGACGCTGATCGTCAAAGTCGACCAGCCAGGACATAACAACGTCCCGCGCTATGTTCCGGCTAATGACGCTTTGGCTAAAAATAGCGCCTGACTTTAAAGCTGGGCGCAGCATGCTGCGCCCATTCGCTCCTGCACAGTACCGTCATCACTGGCGGGCTCATTCACCGCACAGATTTGTGTAGAAATATTTACTCGTTATCCTACGTTACCATCACGGATGAAAGCTATCCGCCCATTAATGCCCACACAATTGATAAGACTAATCGCAGAAAGCCGATGATAATGCGAGATTTATTCGTTTTTCATATGGTTTTAGTCAATATCAGCCAGGCTTTTCCGAAGTCAATAAATCACTAAACATCAGTATGCTACGCAATGATGAGTAATAGCCGTGTTTAAAAATCACACAAAATGTCGCTATTGTTGTTCTTGCTGTACTTATCACCTGCCGCAAAAGATGTTAAAATTGACTCATATCAATTATTGCGTGAGCTTAATCTATGATCCCGGAAAAACGCGTGATTCGTCGTATCCAGTCTGGTGGTTGTGCGATCCATTGCCAAGACTGTAGCATCAGCCAATTGTGTATTCCTTTTACGCTGAATACGCATGAGCTGGACCAACTCGACAACATCATCGAGAGGAAAAAGCCGATCCAGAAAGGCCAAACGCTGTTTAAAGCCGGTGACGAACTGAAATCACTGTACGCCATCCGCTCCGGGACCATCAAAAGCTACACCATCACCGAACAGGGTGATGAACAAATTACCGGCTTCCATCTGGCGGGCGATCTGGTGGGCTTTGACGCCATCGGTGGCCTGAAGCATCCAAGCTTCGCTCAGGCGCTGGAAACCTCCATGGTCTGTGAAATCCCGTTTGAAACGCTGGACGACCTCTCAGGCAAAATGCCTAATCTGCGCCAGCAAATCATGCGTTTGATGAGCGGTGAGATCAAAGGCGACCAGGATATGATCCTGCTGCTGTCGAAGAAGAACGCCGAAGAGCGCCTGGCCGCTTTCGTGTATAACCTGTCGCACCGCTTTGCCGAACGTGGCTTCTCACCGCGTGAGTTCCGTTTGACCATGACCCGTGGCGATATCGGCAACTATCTGGGCCTGACGGTGGAAACCATCAGCCGCCTGTTGGGGCGTTTCCAGAAAAGTGAAATCCTCAGCGTGAAAGGCAAATACATCACCATCGAAAACGCAGACGCCCTGTCACAACTGGCGGGTGTCGCACGCATCAACGTCTCCGTAAGCGCCTGATCCCCTACTGGGCCAATGATTCGCTGAAATTGTTGGCCTAGCCCCTCTCTGCCGCTGTTCTGTTTTTCAATGTTGGGTTACTCTGTATGTAAACAGACTGTTGATCTACAGCTGTAAGGAGGCCCTATGGCGAAGTATCAGAATCTACTGGTGGCTATTGACCCCAATCAGGACGATCAACCGGCGCTGCGCCGGGCAGTTTACCTGATCAAGCGGAACGGCGGGCGGATTAAGGCCTTCCTTCCTATCTATGATTTCTCTTACGAAATGACCACCCTGCTTTCCCCTGACGAAAGAACGGCGATGCGGCAAGGGGTGATCAGCCAACGGGCGGCGTGGATTAAAGAGCAATGCCGCTTCTATCTTGAAGACGGTGTCCCCATTGAAATCAAAGTGGTCTGGCACAATCGCCCCTATGAGGCGATCATTCAGGAAGTGCTGAGCGGCAAGCACGATTTGCTGTTGAAAATGGCCCATCAGCACGACAGGCTGGAATCGGTGATCTTCACCCCGACAGACTGGCATCTGCTGCGCAAATGCCCTTGCCCGGTGTGGATGGTGAAAGATCAACCTTGGCCTGAAGGGGGTAAAGCGCTGGTGGCGGTTAATCTATCCAGCGAAGAGCCTTATCATGACCCACTCAATATCCGGCTGGTGAAAGAAACGCTCGAACTGGCGCAAAACGTCGATCAAACCGAAGTGCACCTGGTAGGTGCCTACCCGGTTACCCCGATCAATATCGCCATCGAACTGCCCGATTTTGACCCCAGCATCTATAACGATGCGATCCGCGGGCAGCACCTGATCGCCATGAAGGCGTTAAGGCAAAAATTCCACATCAACGAAGAATTCACCCACGTGGAGAAAGGCCTGCCGGAGGAAGTGATCCCGGATTTGGCCGAGCATTTGCAAGCGGGCGTAGTGGTGTTAGGTAGCTTGGGCCGCACCGGTATTTCTGCCGCGTTTATCGGCAATACCGCGGAACAGGTGATCGACCATCTGAAATGCGACCTGCTAGTGCTCAAACCGGATGACTTCGACTGCCCGATCGTGATGGATGAAGACGACGAGCACGACGATGAAGATTGATTTCGGTACGTTATAAAACAAACAGGGCCCAATTGGGCCCTGTTTGACATTCTGGGGTAGGAAATTAAAGCTCTACCACATCGAAACGTACGTCTGGATTAACGTCCGCGTCATAATCCACTTCTTCCAGACCAAAGCCGAACAGGCGCAGGAACTCCTGCTTGTAGCCAGTGTAGTCGGTCAGCTCGCTCAGGTTTTCCGAAGTGATTGACGGCCACAGATCGCGGCAAGCCTGCTGCACATCATCACGCAGTTCCCAGTCATCCATACGGATACGGGCATGATCGTCCAGCGGCATCTCTTCGCCGTACAGACGGGTGTGCATCAAACGGGAAACCTGTTCCATGCAGCCTTCGTGAATGCCCTTCTCTTTCATGATCTTGAAGGCCATGGAGATATACAGCGGCATTACCGGAATGGCTGAAGAAGCCTGGGTGACCACGGATTTCAGCACGGCAACGTGAGCGGTGCCGCCCTTGGCAGCCAGATCGCCACGGATGGCGGTAGCTGCGCGATCCAAATCTTCTTTGGCGCGGCCCAAAGTACCGTGCCAGTAGATTGGCCAGGTCAGGTCGGTACCGATGTAGGAGTAGGCAACAGACTTGGCACCTTCGGCCAGCACGCCCGCTTCTTCCAGCGCCGACATCCACAGTTCCCAATCCTGGCCACCCATCACGGTGATGGTGTTCTGGATCTCTTCTTCGCTCGCCGGTTCAACAGTGGCGGTGATGATTTGGTCTTTGTTGGTGTCAATAGCGGTGGTGGTGTAAACCTCACCGATTGGCTTCAGCGCGGAACGCACTACTTCGCCGGTATCTGGCATTTTACGCACCGGCGAAGCCAGCGAGTAAACCACCAAATCGATCTGGCCCAGGTCGGCTTTGATCAGCTCAATCACCTTGGCACGGCATTCGTTGGAGAAGGCATCGCCATTGACGCTTTTCGCGTACAGGCCAGCTTCTTTAGCGGCTTTATCGAAAGCGGCCGAGTTGTACCAGCCAGCGGTAGCGGTTTTGCCTTCGCTGCCCGCTTTCTCGAAGAATACGCCGATGGTCGCAGCGTCGCTGCCAAAGGCGGTGGCAATACGGGAAGCCAGACCATAACCGGTAGATGCACCGATCACCAGCACACGTTTAGGGCCATTGGCAATCTTGCCCTGCGCTTTGGTGTAGGCAATCTGACGACGAACATTGGCTTCACAACCGACCGGATGAGTGGTGGTACAGATAAAGCCGCGAACCTTAGGTTTGATAATCATATGGGTCTAGGATCCGTTAAAGGGATGAAATCGGGACATAAGATAACTCATTGTGTCCCTTTTTTGTGATCTGATGTGTTAGATTGCACAAATGTTGCGCAAATCTTGTTAAATTAAGCACAAACTCCGTCAGGGATCTGCCTTGTTAAGCAAAATCACCCCTGCGTCACAAACCCCAATTCCTGAGAGATGCGCCGCGTGGTCTCCAGCAGCGGTTTCATCAACGACTGCAGGCCAACCTGTTGCAGCTTGGCCGTAGGCAGCGAAACCGAAACGGAATAAGGCACCCGTTGCTGAATATCGAACACCGGGGCAGCAATACAGGACACGCCCAGCTCGTTTTCTTCGCGATCCATCGCCACGCCCTGCTTGCGGATATCCGCCAACTCCTCATACATCTTTGGCAATTCGGTAATGGTGTTACGCGTCAGCACCTGGATCTCCTGCTGGTGGGTTTGCCAATAGTGATCCGGATAGTCGCTCTTGCCATAGGCCATGAAAATTTTGCCCATCGCCGAACAGTACAACGGCATATGCTGGCCGATGTAAGCGCGGGTACGCATCATGCCGGTGGTCGGCTCCAGCTTGTAGATCAGGATCACGTGATCGTCTTCCCGGCTGGAGAAGTTGACCGTTTCCCCCACTTCCAGGTTCAACTGCTCCAAATGAGGGGCAGCCACGTGGATGATGTTCAATGAGGAAAGCGCCTTTTGACCAATAGAAATGAATTTGGTGGTCAGGCGGTAACTGCCTGGGGAAGGCGCCTGCGTGACATAGCCACTGGTATGCAGCCCTTGTAACAGACGGTGCACGGTGCTTTTGTTCATCTCTGCCAGCTCGGACAGGTGCGCCAGTGGGCAACCATTAGGGAAATTGCTCAATATTTCAATCAGCTGCAAACCACGAAACAGGCTTTGGCTGCCCAGGGGTTTGTCTTTTTTATCATCTTTTTCGTCAACAGCTTTCAGGCTCATAGCGAAGTCTCTCCATTGTTGAGCCGCCAGCCGTTGCCACGGCGTAAGAAGCGGACCTACTGGGGGAGAATGTTACTCCATGGGCCGCATCAGGTGAAGTTGGAACGCCGTATCATTTTCAGTAACGGGGTTAAAACCCGCAACATTCCGGTAACCTTATAAGTGAGTTGTGCGTCACAAATTGACAAAATTAAAAATAATCCATTGTTTATTAAGGAGAATTAAAAGCGTCCCGGCTTTGCTTTAGCTCGACGTTAGGCATATCATTTTTGAAATCTGATTTCGCATGTTGAAATTTAAGGTTGATTTAAACAGCAGCAATTCACTTATTGGCATCGCGCTGATGGCGCGAACCGACACAGGGGCGCATCACATGACTCAAGGCAATGCGGATCAACCCATTCTTACGCTCAGCCATATCGTCAAGCGTTTTGGCGGCAACATCGCGGTTAACGACGTCAGCCTGCAGGTGATGCCCGGAGAAGTGCTGGCGCTGCTAGGAGAAAACGGCGCGGGTAAATCCACGTTGATCAAAGTCCTGGCAGGAGTGTATCCGCGCGATGGCGGCGATATCCACTTTCAAGGTAACAGCATTGCCTCGGCGGCGGCGATTAAAAGTGATAGCCGCCAGCCGATTGCCTTTATCCATCAGGATCTAGGTCTGATTGAATGGATGACGGTAGCGGAGAATATGGCGCTGGTAATGGGGTTTCCCCGCCGTTTCGGGCTGATCAACTGGCGTGCCATTCGCCGCCGTGCGCTGGAAGCCCTACAGGATGTTGGGATTGCCCTGGACCCAGACGCGCGCGTATTTGAGCTTTCCCGCACGGAGAAGTCGTTGCTGGCCATTGCCAGAGCGGTGGCGGTGAATGCCGAACTGCTGGTGTTGGATGAACCTACCGCTTCCCTACCCGCCAACGACGTACGCCACCTGTTTGCGGTGATCAACCGGCTGCGCGCCAAAAAAGTCGGCATGATTTACGTCACCCATCGTCTGGATGAGGTGATTGAAATAGCCGATCGGGTTTGCGTGATGCGTGACGGCCGCTACGTTGCCGGGGGCAATACCGCCGATTATTCCCTGCGCGATCTGGTGCAGATGATCGTGGGTGAAGCGATGGCAGAAGATCAGCGTGAACCGCTGCCGCAGCACCAGCCGCCGGTGTTGCAACTGCATAACGTCAGCGTCGGGGATATCGGCCCAGTCAGCTTCGAATTACAACCGGGTGAAATGCTCGCTCTTGCCGGGCTGCGCGGTGCTGGCCAGGAAGAGATTGGCCGCCTGCTGTTTGGCCTGCGCCAGCGAGACAGCGGCGAAATCCAGTTCCGCGATGAACCTTACTCAGCCACCACGCCGCAGCAGGCGATGGCCTGTGGAGTTTCGCTTGTCGCAGGCGATCGTACCGGCGAAAGCCTGGTGATGTCGATGAGCGTGCGGGAAAACCTGTTTATCAACCCCTGTGCCAGCGGCCATAAGCTGTTCTCGCGCTATAGCCGCCGCGCCGAAATCGGTGCCAGCTGGTGGAAGGTACAACTGTTCGACGTACGCCCCAAGGACGTCAATATCGATATCAGCGCCCTGTCCGGCGGCAATCAGCAAAAAGTGGTGATGGCCCGCTGGATGCACCTTGCAGCACCGTTACTGATCCTGGAAGACCCCACAGCCGGGGTTGACGTGGGCGCCCGCGCCGAAATCTATCATCTGTTAAATAAATCCCTGGCAGCCGGCGTGGCGGTATTGGTGATCTCCAACGATTTTGAAGAGATCGCGCATATCTGTAACCGCGCCCTGGTGTTTAACCGGGGAAAAGTGGTGGGCGAGTTAAAGAACCAGCAGGTCTCGTTCGCCAATTTATTGGAGCTGGCCTCGGCCAGCACCGGGGAAGCCGTTGTGGAGGAATACCATGTCGAATAAAACGTCCGTCAAATCAACGGCGCTGGAACAGCGTGTCAGCCTGGGGCAGGACGGCTTCGGGCCGTGGCTGATGCAAATCATCACCCGCTATGGCCTGCTGCTGCTGTGTATTGCGCTGGTGATCGTCTTTTCGCTTACCACGCCGTCGTTCGCCTCAATGCTGACGGTACAGGCGATCCTCTCCAGCAAGGCCAAGATCGCCCTGCTGGCGCTGGCGGCCACCATTCCGATGATCGTCGGCAAGATCGACCTGAACGTCGGTTTCGGTATCGTGCTGTGGCACATCCTGGCGATCACCTTACAGGTGGAATATGGCTTCTCCTGGCAGATGGCGGTGTTGACCGTGCTGGTCGTTTCCGCGCTTTATGGCCTGCTTAACGGCATTTTGGTAGCGCTGGCGGATATAGACAGCTTCGTGGCCACCCTGGGTTCCGGCACCGTGCTGTATGCGGTGGCGCTGTGGCACTCCGGCGGGCGGCAGATTGTCGGCGACCTGCCCGATGCCTTTATCGCCCTGCATCACACCGAAATTGCCGGGATCCCGATTGTGGCCTTCTACGTGCTGATCGTCGCCGTCATCCTGTGGCTGATCACCGAACATACTCCGCTGGGCCGCTGCATGTACGCGGTAGGCGGCAATCCGGCTGCGGCGCGGCTTAATGGTATTTCGGTCAATCGCTTCACCATTGGCGCCTTTATCGCCTCAAGCGTGCTCACCGGTTTCAGCGGCGTGCTGATCGCTGCCGAACAGGGCGTAGGCCAGGCCAGCGTCGGGATGGATTACCTGTTACCCGCCCTGGTGGGCGCATTTCTCGGCAGTACCACCATTCGCCCAGGGCGGGTGAACGTCTGGGGCACCGTGGTCGGCATTGCCATTCTGGCGATCGGCATCGCGGGGATCCAACAGTTTGGTGGAGAGTTCTGGGTCGAACCGTTATTCAACGGCGCAACGCTGCTGCTGTCCATCACATTGGCCGGTTATGCCCAACGCCGTCGGTTACTCAATCAGAAAGCAGTACAACGCAGTCAGGCGGCATCTGCCGACAACAACAACCAAAAAGCGATCAATCCTTAATCAGGAGCACAGCCATGAAACATTGTTGGATTTTGCCCGGGATCACCACTCTGCTGTTGGCCACCTCACCGGCCTGGGCAGATACCTATCTCGATCAGGCGACCGCAGCGGTAGCCAAAGCCACTGCCAGCAGTACCCAATGGGATGGCCCTACCAGCGGGCCGCAGCTGCAGGCGAACAAGAAAATCATCTTTATTGCCTCCGACATGAAGAACGGCGGCGTGCAGGGTGTGCAACAAGGTCTGAGCGAAGCGGCCAAGGTGGCGGGCTGGCAGTTGGAAACGCTGGACGGTGGCGGTTCGGTGAAAGACCAACTGTCATCGCTGAATCAAGCTATTGCCCAAAAGCCAGACGGGATCGTGATCGGCGGCTGGAACCCTAACGTGGCTAAAATCCCGCTGAAAAAGGCGGTGGCTCAGGGGATCGTTCTGACAGCCTGGCATGCAGTGCCGGAACCTGGCCCCATCGCCAAATACGATGTGTTTTATAACGTGACCTCCGATTCCAACGAGGTAGCACGCATCGCCGCACAGTACGCGGTCGTGAAATCCGGTGGGCAGGCCAACGTGCTGATCTTTACCGATTCGCTGTACCAAATCGCCCTGGACAAAGCCAACGTGATGAAAGAGGAAGTGGCTAAATGCAGCGGCTGTAAGCTGGTGGAGTTTATCGACACCCCGCTGGCAGATACCGCCAGCCGCATGCCAGCCATGACCTTCAGCCTGTTGCAGAAATACGGCGACAAGTTCCAGTACGCGCTGGCGATCAACGATCTGTATTTCGATTTTATGGCCCCGGCGCTGAAAACAGCCGGCAAAGGCGGCAGCAATGCGCCGTTTAATATCTCGGCCGGTGACGGCTCCATTTCTGCCTACCAACGCATTCGTTCCGGTGACAGCCAGTCTGCCACCGTGCCCGAGCCGCTGAAGCTGCACGGCTGGCAGTTGCTGGATGAGTTTAACCGTGCCTTCGCCAAGCAGGCTCCTTCCGGTTACGTGACTCCGGCCCATCTGGTCACCCGCGAGAACATCGCCAATGACGGTGGCCCGAATAACCTGTATGACCCGCAAAATGACTATCAGGGCCATTACAAAACGATTTGGGGCGTGAAGTAATCGGGAGGCTGAGATGATCGAACAACGACTGGAACGTTTGTGTTCCTCCGCCATCTGGGCCGAAGGCCCGGTATGGCTACCACAGCAGGACGCCGTGGTATTCAGTGATGTGAAAGGCAATCGCATGTTCCGCTGGGAACGCAATGGCGAGCTCAGCGTATGGCGTGCCGCATCCAACTATGCCAACGGTAATGCCCGAGACGCCGAGGGGCGCGTCATCAGCTGTGAACACGGGCGGCGGGGTATCAGCCGCACCCAGCACGACGGCAGTGTCCAACTGCTGGTCGACCGGGTGGATGGCAAGCGCTTCAACTCACCGAATGACATCGTGGTGCGTTCCGACGGCACATTATGGTTTACCGATCCGCCTTACGGCATCATCGGCGATGAAGAGGGCTACAAGTCGGAAAGCCAGGTGATCGGCTGTTATCTGTATTGCTTCGATCCCCGTGATGGCTCGTTGAACATTGCCGCCAGCGATCTGCAACGGCCTAACGGCCTGGCCTTCTCGCCAGATGAAAGCCAGCTGTACGTGGCCGATATGTCGATTATTGACTTCCCTACCCTTGGGCGTCGCGAGTTGCGGGTCTATCAGGTGGAAGGACGGGAGTTAAAGACTGGCAGGCATTTTGCTCAGGTCACACCGGGGATCCCGGACGGCTTCTGCCTGGATAGCGCCGGTAACCTGTTTTGCAGCTGTGCCGACGGCGTGATTATCTTCAATCCTCAGGGGGAACAAGTTGGCAAAATTCCGGTACCGGAGTGCGTTTCCAACTGCACCTTCGGCGGGCCGGAAGGCAATGAACTCTACATTACCGCCACCACATCGTTGTACCGCATTGTCCTGAATACCCACGGGTAAATGCGGCATTTCAATGATGTTGGGTAAGTGATGTTTGCCAATTAAGGTTACCGTTGCCCCTCACCCCAACCCTCTCCCACTGTAAAGGTTGGAGATCACATTAATAAGGGTTTGGGGAGAGGGAGCAAGACCAGAGCCGCTTTCAGGTACAGGTGCCAAAATGTAGCACGTTTAGTCCCCTCTCCCTTTGGGAGAGGGTTAGGGTGAGGGGAGATTGCTGCGCGCATTTCTTCGCTTAGCCGACAAAAATCAAGTATGGGGGAGTTTACCTCTCCCTGCTTTGTCACGTCTGTAGCACGCCAAAACCCTCAAACTGTGTTGCCGATCACATAATCGCCAGGATAATTTAACCGACTGTTTTTACGCGATAATTTCCTAGACTCCGGCTTTGACTTCGTCCCAACAGGGGTATAGCATTTATTTGAAATGCAATTTCGCATATTGAAATTAAAAGAACACAAAACATGCAGTTCACCATAAGGGAGAAGCAGTATGAGAGTGAGCTATACCGAGTTAAAACAGCAATTCAAACGCGTGTTGCTGGCACGAGGCGTGGCGGAACCCACCGCGGATGAGTGTGCCACCCTGTTCGCCGATACCACCGAAAGCGGCGTCTATTCCCACGGGGTCAACCGCTTCCCACGCTTTATTCAGCAGTTGGACGCGGGTGATATCGTGCCTGACGCCGAACCGAGCAAGCTGCTGTCGTTAGGCGCAATCGAACAGTGGGATGCCCATCAGGGCATTGGCAACCTGACCGCCCGCAAGATGATGGATCGCGCCATGCAGTTAGCAGATCAACACGGGATTGGCCTGGTGGCGTTGCGTAATGCCAACCACTGGATGCGTGGCGGAGGTTACGGCTGGCAAGCGGCAGAAAAAGGCTATATCGGCATTTGCTGGACTAACTCGATCGCCGTCATGCCACCTTGGGGGGCTAAAGAGTGCCGTATCGGCACTAACCCGCTGATCGTCGCCGTGCCGAGTAATCCCATCACCATGGTAGATATGTCGATGTCGATGTTCTCCTACGGCGCGCTGGAAATGAATCGCCTGGCGGGCAAAAAACTGGCGGTAGACGGCGGTTTCGATAACGACGGCAACCTGACGCGCGATCCGGCCATCATCGAGGAAAATCGGCGTATCTTGCCGATGGGCTATTGGAAGGGGTCTGCGCTGTCGATCGTGCTGGATATGATCGCTACCCTGCTCTCTGGCGGTTCATCGGTCACTGAAGTTACCGAAGATAACCGCGATGAATACGGCATTTCGCAGGTGTTTATCGCCATTGAGATCGACCGCCTGATCGACGGCAAAACCCGTGATGAAAAACTGCAGCGCATTATGGATTACGTTACCAGCGCCGAGCGTGATAACCCAGAAGTCGCCATTCGCTTGCCGGGCCACCGCTTCCCGCACGTCCGCGCCGAAAATCAACGCGATGGCATCCCGGTAGACGATCGTGTCTGGGCCCGCATTCAGGCACTTTAAGGAGCAGTTATGATCTTCGGCCATATTGCCCATACGGCAGCAGAACACTATCCCCCGGCGATTGCCAAAGCCGTGGCCTATTTGCAGAACACCGACTTTACCGCCCTGTCTGCCGGGCGTTATGAGGATCCTGAAACCGGTTATGTGGTACAGGTTCTGGATCTTCACACACAGCATAAAGATGAGTTGCGCCCTGAAGTACACCGCAAAAATATCGACGTGCAGTTCCTGGTAAGTGGTACTGAATTAATAGGCGTTGCGGCGGACAAAGGAAACAACGTTATTCATCAGGAATTATTAGCGCAGCGCGACATTATTTTCTATCAGGAGGTAGAAGACGAATCCTGGTTAACCATGCAGCCCGGTAATTTTGCGGTATTTTACCCGCAGGATGTCCATCGCCCTGCCTGCATTAATCAAACGCCCTGCGATATCAGAAAGGTGGTGGTGAAAATACCAATAACATTACTTTCCAGCACGATGAAATAAAGACTGTCTCATAACGTGAATTTAGCCGTTTCATTGATTGCGATAATATCAGGTGAAAAATATGGAAAACACAACGCCGGGCTTTATTATTGGTGCTTATCCTTGTGCACCTTCATTTCATCAGCTCGAACGTGAAAAGGAAATTCAATTCTGGGATCGGCTGGCTGAACTGCCGCTGATCCGTGGGCTGGAGCAACCTTGTCTGGACGATCTGCATCCTTATGGTGACGATTTCTTGCTTAAGCAGATCCCCAACCACTGGCAACTGGTGCTTACCGCGGTAATGGGGACTATGCAACGACGCGGCAGCGGGCGGGATTTTGGCCTCGCCGCCCGTAATGAGGAAGAGCGCCAGGCAGCGGTGGATTATATCCGTTCAATACATGACAAAGTTAAGCGAACCAACGATCGCGCCGGTCGCCAACAGGTGGTAGCCCTGGAGCTTCAATCGGCCCCCAACCGGCAGGAAAAAGACAGTGCGGCGGCGCGGCAGGCCTTCATTGCCTCATTGGAAGACATTGCCGGTTGGCACTGGGAATGCGATTTGGTAATTGAGCACTGCGATGCGCTGAACGGGCCCATGCCACGCAAGGGTTTCCTGACGCTGGAAGATGAGATCATCGCGGCGCAGGCGATTAACCGCCACTTTGGCGATACGCTAACCCTGGCCATCAACTGGGGCCGTTCTGCTATTGAGGGGCATAATAACCATCTGCCTTTACAACAGGTGAAACAGTGCCAACAGGCAGGGTTATTAAGCGCCCTGATGTTCTCCGGCACCGCCAGCCAAGGTGCTTATGGCGAATGGGAGGATACTCATGCGCCCTTTGCCCCATTCGATGGCAGCCATTATGTTTGCCATGAATCATTAATGACGCTGGACAGTGCGCGGCAATTATTTAATCAGGCTCCGCTGGCAGAATTAAACTATGCCGGTATCAAATTACTGTCCACCTCGGCACAAGAGAGCGTTGAGCAACGGATCGCTATTATCAAGGATGGTATCAACGCCCTGGCGCTAAGCAGTGGCCTGATCACGACACCAATAAAATAGAACATCAAATAATACCCATTAAAACGGTAAACAATAATACGGATTTATTCCGAGCCCCCTATTTATGCGAAGGTATCAATAACATGAATACTGTTTCTGTTGCTGTTAGCCAAAGTCAGGCCATACCCAGATTACGCTGGCTGAGAATTGTGCCGCCTATTCTGATTACCTGCATTATTTCTTATATGGACCGCGTTAATATCGCCTTCGCCATGCCTGGCGGCATGGACGCCGAATTGGGGATCACCGCCTCAATGGCCGGATTGGCGGGCGGCATCTTCTTTATCGGTTATCTGTTCCTGCAAGTGCCCGGCGGCAAGCTGGCGGTTAACGGTAACGGCAAGAAGTTTATTGGTTGGTCGCTGCTGGCCTGGGCGGTGATCTCGGTGCTGACCGGTTTGGTGACCAATCAATACCAACTGCTGTTCCTACGTTTTGCCTTGGGTGTTTCCGAGGGCGGTATGCTGCCGGTAGTGCTGACCATGATCAGCAACTGGTTCCCGGACAAGGAACGGGGCCGTGCCAACGCCATCGTGATCATGTTCGTACCGATCGCCGGTATCCTCACCGCCCCGCTATCCGGCTGGATCATCACCGCCTGGGACTGGCGCATGCTGTTCCTGGTGGAAGGTGGCCTGTCACTGGTGGTAATGGCGTTGTGGTGCTTCACAATCAGCAACCGCCCGCAGGAAGCGAAGTGGATTTCGCAGGCCGAAAAAGACTACCTGATCAAAACCCTGCATGACGAACAACTGCTGATCAAAGGCAAAACGGTGCGCAATGCTTCGCTGCGGCGCGTGCTGGGCGACCGGATCATGTGGCAACTGATCCTGGTTAACTTCTTCTACCAAACCGGGATCTACGGCTACACCCTGTGGCTGCCCACCATTCTGAAGGGCCTGACCAACGGCAATATGGAACAGGTAGGCTGGCTTGCCGTGCTGCCCTACATTGGTGCCATTTTCGGCATGCTGATCGTTTCCACCTTGTCCGATCGTACCGGTAAACGCAAAGTCTTCGTTGCCCTGCCGCTGGCCTGCTTTGCTATTTGCATGGCGCTTTCCGTGCTGCTGAAAGATCACATCTGGTGGTCTTATGCCGCGTTAGTCGGCTGCGGCGTGTTTATTCAGGCGGCGGCCGGTGTGTTCTGGACTATTCCCCCCAAATTATTCAACGCCGAAGTGGCCGGTGGCGCACGCGGCGTGATCAATGCCTTGGGCAACCTCGGTGGCTTCTGCGGCCCCTATATGGTCGGCGTGCTGATCACTCTGTTCAACAAGGACGTTGGCGTTTATAGCCTGGCTGCCTCACTGGCGATCGCCGCACTGCTGGCGCTGATGTTACCCAACAAATGCGACCAGGTCGCCGGGAGCGAGCAATGAAATACTGGCTAGGGCTCGATTGCGGCGGCACCTTTATCAAGGCCGGATTGTATGACGCCGAGGGTAAAGAACTGGGCATTGCCCGCCGTAATCTGGCAATTGTTGCCCCACAGCCTGGCTGGGCGGAGCGGGATATGCCCGCGCTATGGCAAACCGCCGCCAGCGTGATCCGTGAGGTGTTGGAACACAACGGTATCGCTGCGGCAGCCGTTCAGGGGCTGGGGATTTCGGCCCAGGGCAAAGGCGTGTTCCTGTTAGATAAACAGGGGCAACCGCTGGGTAACGCTATTCTGTCTTCCGATCAGCGGGCACTGGCTCAGGTGATGGCCTGGCAACAAGCGGGCATGCCGCAAGACCTGTACGAGCAAACTCGCCAAACCCTATGGACCGGCCATCCGGTTTCGCTGCTGCGCTGGATCAAGCAGCATCAACCCGAGCGTTACGCCAAGATCGGCAGCGTGCTGATGGCGCATGACTACCTGCGTTACTGCCTAACGGACGAACTGGCCTGTGAAGAAACCAATATCTCCGAATCCAATCTGTATCAGATGGAGCGCGGCTGTTATGACCCGGCGCTGGCACAGCTGCTTGGCATCGGCGAGATCATGTCAGCCCTACCGCCGATTGTCGGTTCTGCCGAGATCGCCGGGCGCGTTAGTGCTGAAGCCGCGGCGTTGACCGGCTTGCAAGTCGGCACCCCGGTGGTAGGCGGTTTGTTTGACGTGGTATCCACCGCACTCTGTGCCGGGCTGCAGGATGAAACCCGACTCAACGCAGTGATGGGCACCTGGTCGGTCACCAGCGGGATCACCGCAACGATCGCTTCCGACTCCGGCTATCCGTTCGTTTATGGCCGCCATGCCGAGCAAGGCAAATACATCGTCCACGAAGCCAGCCCTACCTCCGCAGCCAATCTGGAGTGGTTTTGCCAGCAATGGGGCTTGCAAGACTACGCGCAGCTCAACCGTTGGGTGGCTGACCTACCCAAGGCTGGCAGCCAGTTGCTGTTTGCCCCCTTCCTTTATGGCTCCAACGCCGGACTGGGATTGAGTGCCAGCTTCTACGGCATCCAGGCCTTCCATCAAAGAGAACACCTGGTACAGGCGATTTTCGAGGGCGTGGTGTTCTGCCATATGACCCATCTGAACCGTATGCGGCAACGTTTCCCCCAGAGCAAGGCGCTGCGCGTCACCGGGGGGCCTGCTAAATCGGCTCCCTGGATGCAAATGTTTGCCGACGTCAGCGGCTTACCGGTTGAGCTCCCGCAGGTGGAGGAAACCGGCTGTTTAGGTGCAGCAATGGCTGCCATGGTGGGCACCGGCGCTTTCAGCGACTTTGCCGCCGCGCAGCGGGCATTGGCTCCACGCATCGAAACCGTTCTGCCAGATCCCGCCGCTCAGGATGCTTACCACCGTAAATACCAACGTTATCAGGCGCTGGTTGCCACGCTACAAACGCTGCAACACGGCGACTTTCAGGAGGCTTTATGACCATCAAACCGCGCCTGCAATTGGCGCTCGATCACACCCGGTTAGATGCCGCTCTGCAAACGGTCGACCGCCTGCATCCGTACGTCGACATCATCGAAGCGGGGACCATTTTATGTATCAGCGCCGGGATCCAGGCAGTGGGCGCCCTGCGTGAACGTTGCCCACAACATACGCTGGTCGCCGATCTGAAGGTGGCCGATGCTGGAGCTACCCTGGCCGAACAGGCTTTTTCGCAGGGGGCCAACTGGATGACAGTGATATGCGCAGCCCCCCTGGCCACCATGGCTAGCGCGCTGGAGGTGGCCGAACGCTACCGGGGCGAAATCCAGATCGAACTGTTTGGCCGCTGGACGTTGGAAGATGCCAAAGCCTGGCGCGATCTGGGCATCAAACAGGCGATTTACCACCGGGGCCGCGATGCACAGGCCAGCGGGCAAACCTGGGGCCAACAGGATCTGGACACCATGAAGGCGCTGTCCGATCTGGGGGTTGAGCTTTCGGTTACCGGCGGGATTGTCCCGGCCGATTTGCCGCTGTTTAAAGACATCGCCGTGACGGCGTTTATTGCCGGGCGTGCGCTGGCCGAGGCTGCCGATCCGGTGGTGGCCGCACGTCAGTTCCATACCGCCATTGATGACATTTGGAGATCTTGATATGCGCCAGCATCCGTTGGGAATTTACGAAAAAGCGCTGCCGAAACACCTGAGCTGGCCGGAGCGCCTGGCATTGGCCAAGGCCTGTGGCTTTGATTTTGTCGAGATGTCGGTCGATGAAAGTGATGAACGGCTGGCACGACTGAGCTGGAGCAAAGAGCAGCGGCTTTCGCTGGTCAGCGCCATGTTGGAAACCGGCATCAATATCCCCTCCATGTGCCTTTCTGGCCATCGCCGCTTCCCTTTCGGCAGCCATGATGAGGCCACGCGGCAACAGGCTTATCTGATCATGGAACAGGCGATCCAGTTGGCCAAAGACGTTGGCATCCGCACCATTCAGTTGGCGGGTTATGACGTGTATTACGAACCGCAGGATGAAGGAACCCTCGCCCGCTTTGCCGAGGGTATGCAATGGGCGGTGGAACGTGCCGCTGCCGCGCAGGTGATGCTGGCGGTCGAAATTATGGATACCGAATTCATGAGTTCCATCAGCAAGTGGAAAAGCTGGGATGCCCTGCTGGCTTCCCCTTGGTTCACGGTATATCCAGACGTTGGCAACCTCAGCGCCTGGGGTAACGACGTAGCGGAAGAATTGCATCTCGGTATTGACCGCATCGCGGCCATTCATCTCAAAGACACCTTCCCGGTCACTGAGACGTCACCGGGCCAGTTCCGCGATGTGCCATTCGGTGAAGGCTGTGTGGATTTTGTCGCCCTGTTCCGCACGCTGAAACAGCTCAACTATCGCGGTGCATTTCTGATTGAGATGTGGACCGAAAAGGCCGACGAACCGGTTGCCGAGATCGTGCAAGCCCGCCGTTGGATTGAACAGCAAATGCAGCAAGGAGGAATGACATGCTAACTCTGCCACAGCTTAAACAGCAGGTATTGGAGGCCAACCTCGACCTCCCGCGCCACAAGCTGGTGACCTTTACCTGGGGTAACGTCAGCGCCGTTGACCGTGAACGCGGGTTGGTGGTGATCAAACCTTCCGGCGTGGAATATGCGCATATGCAGGTGGAGGATATGGTGGTGGTCAATCTGGCTGATGGCCAACGCATTGAGGGCAGTAAGAAACCCTCTTCGGATACCGCTACCCATCTGGCGCTGTACCGCGAATTTGCCGACATCGGCGGCATCGTGCATACCCATTCACGCCATGCCACCATCTGGGCGCAGGCCGGGTTGGATATCCCTGCCTGGGGCACCACTCATGCCGACTATTTCTACGGTGCGATCCCTTGCACCCGTTTGATGACCGCAGACGAGATCGAGCACGATTATGAACTGGATACCGGCAAGGTGATAATTGAAACCTTCCACCAACGCGGCATCAGCCCAAGCGCCATCCCGGCGGTGCTGGTCAACGCCCACGGGCCGTTTGCCTGGGGCAAGGATGCGCATGACGCAGTTCACAACGCAGTCGTGCTGGAAGAGATTGCCTATATGGGGATTTTTTCACGGCAGTTGACGCCGGGGATTGGCAACATGCAGCAGGTGCTGTTGGATAAGCATTACCTACGTAAGCACGGCAAGAACGCCTATTACGGCCAATAGCGGGTTGAGTAAATGGGCGCAGCATGCGGCGCCCCTACGGTCGAATATGTGAGAGCTCTAGCTAAAAAAAATGCCAGCCACTGTGAAGTGGCTGGCATTGTGTTTTTCCAACAGTGATATTACAGCGCGCGCAGGATCGCTTCCACGCTGGCCTTGGCATCGCCAAACAGCATCTGGGTGTTCTCTTTAAAGAACAGCGGGTTCTGCACACCGGCATAACCGGTATTCATCGAGCGTTTGAACGCGATAACGTTTTGCGCTTTCCACACTTCCAGCACTGGCATACCAGCAATTGGGCTGCGCGGATCTTCCAACGCCGCCGGGTTCACCGTGTCGTTGGCACCAATGACCAGGACGGTATCGGTGTCCGGGAAGTCATCGTTGATTTCGTCCATTTCCAGCACCACATCGTACGGCACACGGGCTTCCGCCAGCAGCACGTTCATGTGGCCCGGTAAACGGCCCGCCACCGGATGAATACCAAAGCGCACCTTGATACCGCGCGCACGCAGCTTCTCGGTAATTTCCGCGACCGGATACTGCGCCTGCGCCACCGCCATGCCGTAGCCTGGGGTGATGATCACCGAGGTGGAGTTACGCAGCTGTTCAGCCACTTCTTCCGCCGTGGTTTCGCGGTATTCGCCCATTTCTTCTGCGTCGCCGGTTGAGGAACCATCGGTACCAAAACCACCGGCAATCACGCTGATAAACGAACGGTTCATCGCTTTACACATGATGTACGACAGGATCGCACCGGAAGAACCGACCAGCGCACCGGTCACGATCAGCAGGTCGTTGCTCAGCATAAAGCCTGCCGCCGCTGCTGCCCAACCGGAGTAGGAGTTCAGCATCGACACCACCACCGGCATGTCTGCCCCACCGATTGACGCCACCAGATGCCAGCCGAAGCCAAGAGCAATCACGGTCATGATCAACAGTGCGAACACTTCCCAACCAACGCTGTTGGTACGAACGAACAGCACCATCAGCAGGAAGGAAACCACCAGGGCAGCCAGGTTCAGCTTGTGACGGTTAGGCAACATCAGCGGCTTGGAAGAGATAATGCCGCGCAGTTTGCCAAAGGCCACGATAGAACCGGTAAAGGTCACCGCACCGATGAAGATACCGAGGAACACTTCGGTAAGATGGATATTTTCCATCACCGGTTCCATGGCGATCGTACCGTGATCCAGGTAGCTGTTGAAGCCGACCAGCACCGCAGCCAGACCCACGAAGCTGTGCAGCACCGCCACCAGCTCTGGCATTTCGGTCATTTCGACCTTCTTGGCCAGATACACGCCGATGGAACCACCGATGATCATCGCGATAATGATCCAGCCCACGTTACCGGAATCCGGCCCGAGGATGGTGGCGATCAGCGCGATCGCCATCCCAGCCACGCCGAACAGGTTACCCTGCTTGGACGTTTCATGGCGCGAAAGACCGGCCAGGCTGAAAATAAACAGAATAGCGGCAACAATGTATGCAGCTGTAACTAATCCACCAGACATTTTTGCTACCCCTTAGTTTTTGCGGAACATCTTCAGCATGCGCTGAGTGACGGTGAATCCACCAAAAATGTTGATGCTGGCGATCAGTACCGCGACAAAGGAGAGGAAACTCACCCAGCCGCCATGACCAATCTGCAACAACGCACCGACCACGATAATCCCTGAGATCGCGTTAGTGACCGACATCAACGGGGTATGCAATGCATGGCTGACGTTCCAGACCACGTAGTAACCCACCACGCAGGCCAGCGCAAACACGGTAAAGTGAGACAGGAACTCTTTCGGTGCCGAATTGGCAAACCAGCCAAACAGGATGATCGCCAGTGCGATCAGGCCGTATTTCACCATTGGTGAGGTTGGTTTCTTTTCAACTTTCTCGATTGGTGCGGCGGCAGCCTGCTTCGGCTGGGCAGATACCTGGATTGGCGGTGCCGGCCAGGTGACTTCGCCATCGCGAACCACGGTCACGCCGCGGATCACGGTGTCTTCGAAGTCGATATCGATTTCGCCGTTTTTCTCTTTCGACAACAGCTTCAGCAGGTTCACCAGGTTGGTGCCGTAAAGCTGTGAGGACTGCGTCGGCAAGCGGCTTGGCAGATCGGTATAGCCGATAATCTTCACGCCGTTTTCGGTGATGGTCACCTGATCGGCCACGGTCAGCTCACAGTTGCCACCGGTTTGCGCGGCCAGATCGACAATCACGCTGCCCGGCTTCATGGAAGCCACCATCTCTTTGGTAATAAGCTTTGGTGCCGGGCGGCCAGGGATCAGCGCCGTGGTCACGATAATGTCCACTTCCTCTGCCTGAGCGGCAAACAGCGCCATTTCCGCTTTGATAAAGGCTTCCGACATCACTTTGGCATAGCCATCGCCGCTGCCTGCTTCTTCCTCAAAGTCCAGCTCGAGGAATTCTGCGCCCATACTCTGCACTTGCTCTTTCACTTCCGGGCGGGTGTCGAAGGCGCGAACGATCGCCCCCAGGCTACCAGCCGCACCGATAGCGGCCAAGCCAGCAACCCCAGCACCAATGATCATCACTTTGGCCGGGGGAACTTTACCGGCGGCGGTGATTTGGCCGGTGAAGAAACGCCCGAACTCGTGCGCTGCCTCAACGATAGCGCGATAGCCTGCGATATTGGCCATTGAGCTCAGCGCATCCAGGGACTGCGCACGTGAAATACGTGGCACAGAATCCATGGCCATAGCGGTCACGTTGCGGGCCGCCAGCTTCGCCATCAATTCTGGGTTTTGTGCAGGCCAGATAAAGCTGACTAACGTACTGCCTTCACGCATTAACGCAATTTCTTCCTCAAGAGGTGCGTTAACCTTCAGGATCAGATCCGATTGCCACACATCGGCTGTATCGGTAATTGTCGCCCCTGCGGCTTGATAAGCTGCATCTTCAAAGCTTGCCAGTTTTCCCGCCGCGCTTTCGATCGCGACGGTAAAGCCCAGTTTCAGCAGCTGTTCTACCGTTTTCGGCGTTGCTGCAACTCGGGCTTCATTGGCCAACCGTTCTCTTGGTACACCAATACGCATAATGTTCCCTTCTCACCTGTTCTGATGATGTTTATTATCGTCTTACCCATAGCGATAGCACCGGCTGGCAAGTTTTTTATCAGCCTTGCCTGTCAGCAAATTAAGGTGCCACCTATAACCTACTGAAAATGTGATCGATGATCCATAATTGCTTACGTTTACCCGTCAGTTTTTACATAAAAATGCAGCTAAGGCTATGACAAATCTCAAATCTGGATGCAAAAACTGCCTGGAAGGCCCTTTTCAACGCACTATTGTGCAGAACCAGCCCTAGGCCATTTCCTGTCAGCCGCGGAAAGCGAGCATAAAAGTTATAAAATTGTGAATAATTAACATTAATGAGATTAAACGCTTTATTATTGAAACTTATAACCCGTTGGCCCAACGTGGCTCATCAAGTGTGGCTCGGCTTTGTCGCATCGCATCACATAAAATGCTGAGACACCTGCCAAGGTTACATGGCATAATCTGCGGCTGAATTACACCTAAACTGTTCAGCACGTTATAAACGTTACTGCGCTTGGCGAAAGGATTTTTTATGAAGCTGAAGACCACGATCATCGCATCAGCCTTGTTATCACTTACTGCGCTGTCTGTGCATGCCGCGCAAGAGTTAACTCCTGAGAAAGCAGCGGCCATCAAGCCGTTTGATCGCATCACCATTACCGGCCGTTTTATTGCCATCAACGAAGCTGCCGATGCCGTATCCCGCCGTGCAGATAAAATGGGGGCCGACGCCTTCTATATCCAGGACATCAACAACAGCAACAATGGCGGCAACTGGCGCGTCACCGCAGACGTCTATCATAAAGATGCCCCAGAAGTCAGCAAAGAGACCAAGTACCGCGTGATTAACGGTGTGAAAGAGCTGCCGAAGGACGAAGCCTTCCTGCTTGAACCTTACGATACCGTGACCGTCAGCGGCTTCTACCGCAGCCAGCCAGACATCAACGACGCCATCTCCAAAGCCGCACAGAAGAAAGGCGCTGCCTCGTTCTTTATCGTGCGTCAGGTGGATGCCAACCAGGGCGGCAACCAGTTTATTACCGCTTATATCTATAAAGCCGATGCGCCGAAACGTATGGTGCAGAGCCCGGATGCCGTGCCTGCCGATTCCGAAGCCGGTAAAGCCATGCTGGCTGCTGGTGGTGCAGAAGCCGCCAAGGTCGAGATCCCAGGCGTTGCCTCTTCCGGCTCACCAGCCCGCGACGTTGGCCGCTTCTTCGAAACTCAGACCTCTACCGGCCAGCGTTACACTGTAACCCTGCCGAACGGTACCAAGATCCAGGAAGTGAATAACGTCACCGCCGCGCAGATGGTGCCGTTTGATTCCGTGACCTTTACCGGCCACTTCAACAGCATGACCGACGTCTCTACCGAAGTGGCTAAACGTGCCGCAGAGAAAGGCGCCAAGTACTACCATGTGACCCGCCAGTGGCAGAACAAGAGCGGCGGCAACCTGACCGTCAGCGCCGATCTGTTCAAATAATCCCTGCTGTCACCTTGATCGAAGGGCTGCCACCGTGCAGCCTTTTTTTATGCCGCTGCTGAATAAGTTTTTATCCATCGCGCATAACCAATCATTGCATCCGCAAGCATCTCCCCTTAGAATTTGCGCCAATTTTTAGCTCCATTGCCTGCCCTTGCGGTAATTGCCATGACGTTATGGCTGGCCTGCACGGAACGCATAGTTGTTTATTCTGTCTCGGGATCCATCATTGGAAAGAAAACTTGGTCTTACCGCGTTAACCGCCTTGGTGCTCAGCTCAATGCTGGGCGCAGGCGTCTTTAGCCTGCCGCAGAATATGGCCGAGGTTGCCAGCCCGGCGGCCTTGCTGATTGGTTGGGCCATCACCGGCGTCGGTATTCTGTTCCTGGCCTTTGCCATGTTGCTGCTGACACGCCTGCGCCCCGACCTGGACGGTGGCATCTTCACCTACGCCAAAGAAGGCTTTGGCGAACTGGTGGGCTTCTGCTCTGCGTGGGGTTACTGGCTGTGTGCGGTGATCGCCAACGTCTCTTATCTGGTGATCGTGTTTGCCGCACTGAGCCTGTTTACTGACCGCAGCGGCACGGTGATCCTGGGGGATGGCAATACCTGGCAGGCGCTGATCGCCGAATCCTTGTTGCTGTGGATCGTCCATGCCTTGGTATTGCGTGGCGTGCAAACGGCGGCCAGCATCAATCTGGTGGCCACCCTCGCCAAATTGCTGCCCCTCGGCCTGTTTGCCGTGCTGGCCGCTATCGCGTTCCGCATGGAGACCTTCACCCTGGATTTCCACGGCGTTGCTCTTGGTACGCCAGTCTGGCAGCAGGTTAAAGACACCATGTTGATCACCCTGTGGGTGTTTATCGGTGTTGAAGGTGCTGTGGTAGTTTCCGCCCGTGCCCGGCAGAAAAAGGACGTTGGCCGCGCCACCATGCTGGCCGTGATTTCCGCTTTGGCGGTGTATCTGGTGATCACCCTGCTGTCGCTCGGCGTGGTGCCACGCAGTGAGCTGGCTGAAATGCGTAACCCGTCAATGGCGGTGCTGATGGTTGACCTGATCGGCCCTTGGGGTGATGTGATCATCGCCACTGGCCTGATCGTTTCGGTGTGCGGGGCCTACCTCAGCTGGACCATCATGGCAGCCGAAGTGCCTCTGCTGGCGGCTCAACACGGTGCATTCCCCAAAATTTTCCGCAAACAAAACCAGAACCACGCCCCGTCAGCCTCTTTGTGGTTGACCAATGGTGCGGTGCAAATTGCGCTGGTGATTATCTGGCTGACCGGCAGCAACTACAACTCGCTGCTGACCATCGCTTCCGAGATGATCCTGGTGCCGTATTTCCTGGTGGGAGCCTTCCTGTTCAAGGTGGCCCGTCAGCGGCAGGACAAGCGGCTGATTTTCGCCGCCAGCGGTGCCTGCCTGTATGGGCTGTGGCTACTCTATGCTTCAGGTCTGATGCACCTGTTGATGTCGGTGCTGCTGTATGCACCTGGCTTGCTGGTGTTTATGTATGCCCGCAGTGGACATCAGGATGTGAAATTGCTCAACCGATTAGAGAAAAGCACCGTTATGCTGCTGTTGGCCGCAACCCTGCCGGCCGGATGGTTTATGTTGCATTGATCGACTATTAACGGATTACTAGATTGACCATAGGGGCACTGCATACGGCTAACCTACTGATTATTCAGACGGGCGCAGCATGCAGCGCCCCTACGTTTTGAGCCTGTGTCTGACTCACCCGGTTAATTGCCCGCCACCGGTTTGGCGTTAATGGTGATCCGCTCACCCACCTGCGTCACTATCACCGATTCGCCGCACTCTTTCTCAATGGCGACCAACTGCTCCGCCGCCAGCGGATACGGCAGTTGAATATCAAACACCACCAACTGCTGCTGCCGGGCCAGATCGATCAGGCGAACAATGTTGACCTCATCGCTGACCTGCGTCGAAACCACCTGTAACGCCAACTCTTTCAACTGATCCTGACGTGAGCGTGAGTCTGCCACGCGCGATTTCACGACCATGCCAAAAATGGGCATCACGCCATAGATTGCATCAATAAAGCGCCACTGCTTCTTGCAGGAGGCAGATAAAAAATGGGTGTAGTCAAAACAGACTCTCTCACTGCGCGCGACGAATGCAAGATGATCGTTGTTCATCTTCGTTACCCTTCTGGTGGCCAGTGCTGAAATGTCATCGATGGCAAGCGTTATCCGCTTTCTGACGTATAATGGCATAATTACCTTAATGTTTACCAGTTTGCTCAGGAGCTTTACTCGATGGTCTCTCACAACTCGGCCCCTGTGCTGATCACCGGCGGTGCCCGAAGAATTGGGCTGGCTCTGGCCAAGTCGTTCTTACAGCGAAGCGTTCCTGTCATTATTGCCTATCGCAGTGAATACCCGGCATTAGCCGAACTCCAAGACCTTGGCGCAATCTGCCTGCAGGGCGATTTCTCTGCCCACGAAGGGATTTATCGTTTTGCCGATCAGGTAAAACAGGTTGCTCCCAAGCTGCGTGCCGTGATCCATAACGCCAGTGCCTGGTTGGCAGAATCGGCCGAGACTCCGCCTGAACAGGTAATGGCTTCGATGCTTCAGATCCACGTTTACACGCCCTACCTGTTAAACCAACTGCTGGAACCCTGCCTGCTTGGCCAAGGGCAAGCCGGTGCCGATATCATCCACCTGACGGATTATGTGGTGGAGAAAGGCAGCGACAAGCACATTGCCTATGCAGCCAGCAAGGCCGCGCTGGACAATATGACCCGTTCCTTTGCCCGCAAACTGGCCCCCGACGTCAAAGTCAATGCCATCGCCCCGGCACTGATTATGTTCAACACCGGCGATGATGAAGCCTATCGCCAGCAGGCACTGACCAAATCCCTGATGCAGATCGCCCCAGGGGAAAGTGAAGTGGTCAATCTGGTGGATTATCTGATGGGCAGCCGCTACGTCACCGGGCGCACTCACGGCGTGGATGGCGGGCGACCGCTGCGCTGAATAATGGGCATGGCGCAACACCGAGCAGCGCGCTATGCTGGATGCCGTTTTTCCTATAAAACCACCCTATTATGACTAAAATTGTTTTTGTAGAAGACGATCCTGAAGTGGGCAAACTGATTGCCGCCTATCTGGGCAAACATGACATTGACGTCATCATCGAACCCCGTGGCGATACGGCACAGGCCTGTATTGAGCGGGAACAGCCAGACCTGGTGCTGTTGGATATCATGCTGCCCGGCAAGGACGGCATGACGCTATGCCGCGATCTGCGCCCGGTTTATCCTGGCCCGATCGTGCTGCTCACCTCACTGGACAGCGATATGAATCACATCCTGTCATTGGAAATGGGTGCGCATGACTACATCCTCAAGACCACGCCGCCTGCTGTGCTGCTGGCTCGCCTGCGTTTACACCTGCGCCAACACGGTAGCAACCAGCCAAAAGAAGAACAAACCCAGAACATCACCCAACATAATGCCGTGCATTTTGGTTTGCTGTGCATCGATCCGGTCAACCGCCAGGTGACACTGGGGGAAGAGATCGTCACCCTTTCTACCTCGGATTTCGATCTGCTGTGGGAGTTGGCGACCCATGCTGGGCAGATCATGGCCCGTGAAGCGTTGCTGCAAAACCTGCGCGGCGTCAGCTACGACGGTATGGACCGCAGCATCGATGTGGCCATCTCACGCCTGCGCCGCAAGCTGTATGACAATGCCCTGGAGCCGTTTCGCATCAAGACGGTGCGCAACAAAGGCTATCTGTTTGCCCCCAACGCCTGGGCATCGGTGCAACAATGAGAAAACTGTTCGTACAGTTCTTTTTACTGCTGTTCGTCTGCTTTCTGGTGATGGCGATGCTGGTTGGCCTGGTTTACAAGGTCACCGCCGAACGTGCCGGGCGCCAATCAATGGACGACCTGATGAAGAGTTCGCTGTATCTGATGCGCAGCGAGCTGCGGGAGATCCCGCTAAAGGACTGGAACAAAACCATCGCCACCCTGGATTTAAACCTGTCGTTCAAACTGCATATCGAGCCGCTCGGAAAGCAGAACCTGAATGAAGATCTCACCAAGCGTCTGCACATGGGAGAGATTATTGCTCTGGACGATCGCTACACCTTTATGCAGCGCATTCCCCGTAGCCACTACGTGCTGGTCGTTGGCCCCATCCCTTATCTGTTTTATCTGCACCAGATGCGCATTCTGGATTTGGTGCTGCTGATTTTTATCGGCTTGTCGCTGGCCCTGCCGGTGTTCCTGTGGATGCGCCCGCATTGGCAAGACTTGCTGAAACTGGAAAATGCCGCCCAACGTTTGGGGGCCGGACATCTCGATGAACGTACCCACTTTGTACCCACCTCGAGCCTTTACCGGCTTGGCGTCGCCTTTAATCAGATGGCCGATAACGTCAACACGCTGATCGTCAGTAAAAAACAGCTGATTGACGGTATTGCCCATGAGCTGAGGACTCCGCTGGTACGTCTGCGCTACCGGTTGGCCATGAGCGATAACCTGACCGACGGCGAGCAACAGGCGTTGAATCGGGATATCGGCCAGCTAGAGTCCCTGATCGACGAGCTATTGACCTATGCGCGTCTGGATCGGCCTCAGGTGGCCTTGAATATTGAGCCTATCGATTTGCCCGGCTGGCTACAGGATAAGGTGGCCGATATCCAGTTGATCCACCAAGAGCGCGACATTGAGCTGAACATCCCGCATGTCGGTGACTTTGGCGGTGTCGATCTGCGGCTGATGGAACGCGTGTTAGACAACCTGGTCAACAATGGCCTGCGCTATAGCGAACGGCGTTTACGCGTCGGCCTGTGGTTTGACGGTGACGCCGCATGCCTGCAGGTGGAAGACGATGGCCCAGGCATTCCCCCAGAAGAACGCGAACGGGTATTCGAACCCTTCGTCCGCCTCGATCCCAGCCGCGATCGCGCTACCGGCGGCTGCGGGCTTGGATTGGCGATCGTGCATTCCATCGCCGTGGCTTATCAAGGCCAGGTCTTTGTAGAGGCGAGCTCTTTGGGCGGCGCCAGTTTCCGCTTCTGCTGGCCGATTAAACCCCCTTTAGATACCAAAACAGAGCCGGCATAACGATCCGGCCCCGTTGGCTCAACGGATCCACTATGGAGTTGAACAAATGACATCTGCATCATCCTCTACGGCCTACGGCCAACTTCGCGCCCTATTCACCCGCCTTTCGCGTTTTGACCACCTCTCGGCCATCAGCGGCTGGGATATGCAAACCATGATGCCGCCAGGTGGCAATAAGGCGCGTTCCGAAGCCCTGGCGGAATTGAGCGTGTTGAAGCATCAAATCCTGACGGCACAGAAAACGGGTGAACTGCTCGACCGCGCGCAACAAGAAGCGCTAGATGAATTTGACCGTGCCAACCTGCTCGAAATGCGCCGCCAATATGATAATGCCGTGCTGGTGCCAGAAGCGCTGGTCGAAGCCAAATCCCTTGCAGGTGCGCGCTGCGAACATGCCTGGCGAGTACAACGTCCGGCCAATGACTGGGAAGGCTTTAGCGATAACCTACGTCAGGTGGTCAAACTGAGCCGTGAAGAAGCGCAGATCCGCGCACAGGCGGCGGGTGTCAGCCGTTATGATGCGTTGCTCAATCTGTATGAACCTGGCATGCGCAGCAGCGATCTGGACCGTATCTTTGGCGATCTGAAAACCTGGTTGCCCGACCTATTGCAAAAGGTGGTCGCCAAACAGCAGCAGGAGCCTTGCCTGATCCCGCAAGGTCCGTTCGATGTCGACACCCAGCGTAAGCTGAGCCTGAGCGTGATGAAGCTGCTCGGCTTTGACTTCGACGGTGGCCGGGTTGACGTTAGTGCTCATCCTTTCTGCGGCGGCGTGCCGGAGGACGTACGTATCACCACTCGCTACAACGAGAAAGAGTTCCTTACCGCGCTGCTTGGCATCGTGCATGAAACCGGGCACGCCCGTTACGAACAGAACCTGCCGCGTGAGTGGCTGGGCCAGCCCGTGGCGCAAGCTCGGTCGACGGCGATCCACGAATCACAAAGTCTGTTCTTTGAAATGCAGCTGGCTCGCGGGAGTGACTTCCTTAAAGTTCTGCGGCCGCTGATCGTCAATCAGTTTGGTGAACAACCGGCCCTGGAAGAAAGCAACTTTATTCGCCTTAATCAGCGGGTGAAGCCTGGCCTGATCCGCGTCGATGCCGACGAGGTCAGCTACCCTGCCCATGTGATATTGCGCTATGAAATCGAGCGTGCGTTGATTGAGGGCGAGATCGAGGTAGAAGATATTCCGGCACTGTGGAATGAGAAGATGCAAAGCTACCTTGGCCTGGATACCGTGGGCGATTATCGCAACGGTTGTATGCAGGACATCCACTGGACGGACGGTGCCTTTGGTTACTTCCCAACTTACACCTTGGGTGCGATGTATGCGGCCCAACTGTTTGACAGTGCACGCAGCGCAATGCCAAAACTGAGCGAAGATATTGCTGCCGGTAATTTAACCGAGCTATTCCATTGGTTACAGCAAAATATCTGGCGTCATGCCAGCCGTTACCCTACCGATACGTTGATCACCAACGCTACGGGTAAGACGTTAGACCCAAGCTATTTCCGCCGGCATCTGGAAAGCCGTTACCTGTAATCTCCGCCCCCTCCGTACGTTAAGGTGTTGCTGGTATAGCTTAACGTACGGATTTGCAAAACTGAGTCCACATGACCCTAACCATCAATGTGTTACTTGAAAATCGCCTGGCTGCCGGGGCGGATAAAGCGTTAATCGCCAAAGCTGGATTGAGCCTGTTAGTGCAGGATGAATCGGACAGCGTACTTTTTGATACCGGGCCGGACGGCAGTTTTTTAAAAAATGCTGCTCAAATGGGGATCAGCCTCGACAACCTGACCGCTACCGTGCTCTCTCATGGCCATTACGATCACAGTGGTGGCGTACCCTGGTTGCCCGATAACAGCAGAATAATTTGCCACTCCGGCGTACAAGACGTGCGCTATGCCGCCGTTAATCTTCTGGGCCGCGTAAAGAAAATCAAACGTCTATCGCCGGAAGTGGATTACTCGCGCCACGCCATGGAACTGACCCGAACCCCGGTGCAAATCAGTGAGCGATTCATCTGGTCTGGTGAAATCGAGGTAGCAACCCCAAAAGCCTACGGCATTATTGAAAATGCCCAACAGTCCCCTGATTACATCGCCGATGAAGGAGTGCTGATTTATAAATCCGATCGAGGTTTGATTATCATCACTGGCTGCGGCCACCGCGGAATAATCAATATTGTGCGGCACTGCCAGAAGATCACCGGTATCGATAAGATCCACGCGCTGATTGGCGGCTTTCACCTGAGATATGCCTCACCTCTGCGATTATTGCAGGTACAGCGTTTTCTCAAACAAATCAAACCCGAGAAAGTGATGGGCTGCCATTGCACTGGCCCTTGGGGGCAATTGTGGTTGCCTAATACGATTAGCCCGGCGACGGGGGATAGGATCACATTAGCGTAAATTTTCCGGGGGCATTACGCCCCTAAATGGTCTCTCTAATAGCGTCCCGCCCTATTTCCACCTAATAAGCTCAGCGATGTTCCATAGTGTAAGTTCTTTCCTGGAGCACCGGGGTCAAGGGATACTGGTTTGCACAACCATCAATGTATGTTGTAACTAAATTAGTTTGTTTTGATGCGTTCGCGGCGCGTCGATGTTCTCTGCATCATCCGTGACAGCCGTACAAATATGCTAGCTTTCACAGCCTGCAAACGATCGCACAACGGCAGCAACACTCCCCCGCCCAGACACTCGTACATTGAGTTACACGCCGAAACCAATCACTCACGGAAAGTACTCTTCAGTTTGCATAAGATTATTTCAACGGCCCCGCAGTGGGGTTACAAACCAACAGATATTTAAGGATCTACCGATGAAAAAAGTATTAGCTCTGGTTGTTGCCGCTGCAATGGGCTTGTCATCTATCGCGTTCGCAGCTGAAGCTGCCGCTCCTGCTGCTGCACCAGTTGCCACTACTCAGACAGCACCGGCTAAAACTACTCACGTGAAAAAACATCACGCGAAGAAAACCACCGAGCAAAAAGCTCAGGCGGCCAAAAAGCATCACAAAGCCAGCGGTAAAAAAGCCCCGGCCCAGAAAGCTCAATCAGCTAAAAAACATCACAAAAAATCCAGCAAGAAAGCAGCAACTCCGGCTGCCTGATAGTCAACCGGCGTGAGGCACCCCTCACCTGTTCTGGTAAGTGTTGTCCAACACCCGGTTCGCCGGGTGTTTTTTCATCGGGGGGTTGTCTATGCTGCGTCGCTATCGGTTCGAAATCATCCTTGGCACCCTGATCGTTTGCGGGCTTATCGCCAGCTTTTTTTATCTGTAATCTCCGATTTTTCTCAGGAAATTATCGGAAAATCAATCACCGACCATCTACACAGCGGCTAAATCAGTCTATAGTTAGCATTCAGTGTGTCTATGGATGATCCGAATTTGTCAGGCAAGAAACCTATGCGCATCTCTGTTTTACTGTTGTTGTGCTCATTTCCTTTGGCTTTATCCCATTCTGCGCATGCTGATAGCCCTTCCGAGGCGTCTGCGGCCGATCAAACCCGTCTGTTTTTTGGCAAAGACGACCGTATTAAAGTCACCGAAACCAGCGGTTGGCCGTGGCAGGCCATTGGTCAGGTAGAAACCGCCAGTGGCAACCTGTGTACCGCTACGCTGATCTCTCCCCATCTGGCGCTCACCGCTGGCCACTGCGTACTGGCCCCTCCCGGCAATCTTGATAAGGCCGTGGCGCTGCGCTTTATTTCCGGTAGCAAAGGCTGGCAATACCAGACGGAAAATATCGAAACGCTGGTCGATAAGTCATTAGGTGAAAAGCTGAAGGCGGATGGTGACGGCTGGATCGTGCCACCGGCGGCGGCAGCGTATGATTTTGCGTTGATCAGGTTAAAAGATAACAAGCCGCTGGCGATTAAACCGTTGCCATTATGGCAAGGTGACGGAAAAGCGTTAACGCAAACCTTAAAGCTGGCAAAGCGTCTGGTCACCCAGGCCGGTTATCCAGAAGATCATCTGGACGATCTTTACAGCCATCAAAATTGTAAAGTCACCGGTTGGGCGCAACAAGGCGTGTTATCACACCAGTGCGACACCTTACCCGGTGACAGCGGCTCCCCATTGATCTTGAAGACCGCCGAAGGCTGGCGACTTATCGCTATCCAGAGTTCTGCACCCGCAGCACAAGACCGCTACCGGGCCGATAACCGCGCGCTGTCAGTTACCGGCATTCGCGATGCATTGGATCTCTTAGCCGCCGGTAAGTGACTCCTCCAAACAGCGCAGGCCACCGTTATCCCACCGGAGGGTAATGGTGGCGGGCAAACTGTGCTGCAATACCCTATCAACGTTTGGCCCATCGGTTTGCTGATAAAAGGTGCTGGCCTGCTCCAGTGATGAACCACCTCGCATTTTACGCTCGATCAGCCTTGCCCGCAGTTGCTGTGCTGGTGCCTGAATAAATAGCGTTAAGTCGCTGTGGCGTGCCAGATCGCGCCAACCTGGCTCATCAAGTAACAACCAGTTACCTTCTACGATCGTTACCGGTGCGGTCACCTCTATCGCGTTGGGCACCGGATCGTGCAATACGCGATCGTAGGTAGGCCAGAATGGCCGTGGTTGATCGAGTGAAGCCAACGCCAACTCGAGCTGCTGACGATCAAAGGTTTCTGGCATTCCTTTCTTGTTGCGCAACCCTTGTGCATCAAGCCAGGAGTTAGGACGGTGAAAGCCGTCCATCGGCAGAGTTTGCAATGCCGGTAATTCATCATGCTGTGCCGATAAATGCTGCCAGAAGGCCGTCAGCGTCGATTTACCACTGCCGGGAGGTGCCGCCAGGAATACCACCAGGCGCCTGCCCTTTTGCTGCTGCTTTTGGGCCAACAGGCGCAGCAAAGGTAAGTGCACCAGCTCGACCTCCTCATCGGTAAAAAAGGCATCGATCGTCAGCCCATTAACAGTTAGCGCTATTTTCATTGGTCAGTTCCTTTAACAGCGAAGTCACTGCCAGCGTTAATCCGGTTTTAATCATGTTGCCGTAGCGCTCGGTATTAAAAACCTCAAAGCTGGAAAACTTCATCTTTCTTATCGCACTGAAAAGCTGTTCGTTTTCCGTAATGGCGTTAAGGTTGGCAATAAAATCAAAGGTCATTTCATCATGAAAGCTCAGCGAGCTATTTTCCGCCTGCACATGCTGGCTAAATTGTGAAAGACAGATGATATCGGCATAAACGGTTTTTTTGATTTTCCCTAATGCGTACAATAAGCGTAGGGAGACATCCATATTGTCCAATGGGCCGGATTTTGCCAACAATGGCTTTACCGCATATTCGAGTATGTCGGGATCGTTATTGACAAACACCTGTGGCAAATAGGTTTTGACAGCAGAAAATAAAATCTCATTTGCCTTCTGTAACCAACTAAGCAATTGTTCCTGCTCGTCCAGTTGTTCAATTATTTCATCTTCTGTCAACGTTTTCATTCGTCCTGCGATACCATCAATGCAAGTGTAATGTATGAATTCTATTACACGATCCGTCGGTACCATTAATCATAAGGGTTTCTGTGCTTAAGTACCCCTCTTTTTGTTTTATTCCGCCGATAATGTCACCTTTGGTTATCCCGGTTGCCGAAAAAATCACCTCATCACTGGCGATCAGGGCATTGAGCGGCAAAATGGTGTTAATCTCAATTCCCATGTTGCTGCAGCGCCGCCGTTCTTCCTGCGCCAGTATTCTGTGCTCTGGCGTATCGCCTTTCGCCTGGCAGAAATCGATCAACTCGGCTTGCATATCTCCGCCCAGCAGACGCACCGCACAGGCCGATATGACCCCTTCCGGCGCGCCCCCCAAGGTATACATGATGTCGGCTTCACCACCTGGTAGGCAGGTCATCAGGCTGGCGGCCACGTCACCGTCAGGAATGGCAAAAATCTTCACCCCCAGCGCCTGCGCCTGTTGGCGGATCAGTTCATGGCGCGGTTTATCCAGCGTGATCATTCGCAGTTGATGCAATGGCTTACCCAATGCCTGCGCGACTTGCCGCAGATTTTGCTCCAGAGGCAACCGTAAATCGATAGCCCCTTTAGCTCCTGGCCCCACCACCATCTTGCGCATATACATGTCTGGGGCATGCAACAAAGCATTGTGTGGGGCAAAGGCGATCACGGCCAGCGCATTATATTGGCCCATGGCCACCATCCGCGTGCCTTCGATAGGATCAACAGCAATGTCCACTGCCGGACCATTCCCGCTCCCCAACCGCTCACCGATATACAGCATGGGGGCCTGATCGATTTCGCCTTCACCGATCACAATCTGCCCCTGCATGGCCATACCGCTCAGTTGCTGACGCATGGCCGCGACGGCCACCCCATCAATTTGATTTTTATCACCACAGCCCAGCAGCGGCCAGGCAGCCAATGCAGCCTGTTGAGTGGTGCGTACAATGTCATAAGCCAGCGATTTCATCGGCAGTTATACTCCTGTTTCCACGCCAAAATGTTGCAGCAGGAAACGCTCGGCCTGTTCGTTCCACACGCCGTGGCTTTCAGCCACCAGTTCCGCCAAGCGGGCATAGAATGGGTCTGTTTTCCCGAGTTCTGGGAAGTCGGCAATTGCGGTTAACGGCATGGTGGCAAAGTTATAGATCAGCTTTTTCCCGCCGGGGATCGAAGGCAGATTGATGATGGTTTCCGGCACGGCATCCAGCCCACCTATATGGGTGATCATCACCGAAGGATTAATGCGGCCTTCAGCGGTCAGTTGCAGCGCCTCCAACATATCTCCCGTCGAGCCCCCCGAAGTGCCCACGACATGTGTGGATGCATAATGCACGTTGTAAAAGTTAAACGGCACTTTGAATTCACTGTCGGTTGGGCCCGCAAAGAAATTCAGGCAACCGTCTTCAGCCAGCAGATCATCCCCCAGCACCAGCACATCGGCCACCGCAGCATAAACGAAGACATCGTCAAAGCCGTGGCCCTGCGTCAGGTCACGTAAGGCAGCCACCGGGTCGGTAACCTTGCTGCTGTTGAAATACACCAGTTCAACGCCTTTTTCACGCGCTACGCTTTCCGGCAATAGCAACCTGGCCCGCGCCAAACGCGCCTCGTCGATATCCACGACCACTACCCGCGCAGGGCGGATGTTACCGTTGATGGCATAATCGATCGCACCAATACCCATCGGCCCGGCACTGGCCAATAACGCCACGTTGCCGCCGGGTTTGATCCCCATGCGATGCTCATAGACATATTGCGTCGTATGGTAATTGGCATGGTAGGCACCTATGATGCAACACATCGGCTCTGCCAAAGAGGCCGCCGCAAAATAGCTGCCTTCATACGGTAATACACAACCTAGCTCCACAGCCTGCTGTGGAATAATCATATAGGTGGCATTGCCGCCGAAAAACTCGTAGCTATAACCCGCCGAATAACCACTCGGCAATCCCATCGCCGGTTGCAGCACAAAACGTTGCCCAGCCCGGTAGCGTTGCTGTAGGTTTTTGCCCACCTGCTCAATGATCCCGGCACATTCATGGCCAGTGATCGCCGGGTGTTCGGCAACATCATCAGGTACCCGCTTGTGGTTAGCCCCCAATTTGGCGGCCTTCCAGGTAGACAGGCACACACTGTCGGAAATGACCTTAACCAACAGTTCATCATCACCTAGCGGCGGTAATTCAAACTCACGCAGGCGAACGTCGTTTTGGCCATAAATAGCGGCAGCTTGGGTTTTCATACGGCTTCCTTTTCTGAGTGTGTGGCAACCAGTTGTTCCAACAAACGATCGAGATTGCTGTCACCGAGATAATTGCTGATCAATACTTTGGGTTTATCGCTCACCCGTTCGGCTCGCCCTTCCAGGCTAGAGTGCGTCACGATCAGGTCGGCTTCCGGCGGAATATTTTCAATGGCGTAGTGCTTCACGCTGATCGGCACCCCGGCTTTCTCTAAACGTTTACGGAAGGTGGTTGCCCCCATCGCGCTGGAACCCATGCCTGCATCACAAACAAATGCGATGTGGCGGATCGGTTGTGTTTGCCCTTTGCCCGCAGCTTTCAAGGCTTTCACCTGCCGCTGTGAGTCATCAAAACTATCTTCGGTCACCTGCTTTTTCTCGGTTTTCAGGATCAGTGCGGCAATCAGGAACGAAACCAGTGTCCCGGCGGCGACGCCCGCCAAGGTACCAGCAAAGCCACCACGCGGCGTCAGAGCCAGATAGGCAAAGATTGAACCCGGGCTTGGCCCGGCAACCAAACCTGCACCCATCAGATCAAACACGTAGATCCCCGCCATGCCGCCAGCAATCATGGCAATGATCATCAGCGGCTTCATCAGCACATACGGGAAGTAGAGTTCGTGAATACCCCCGAGGAAGTGGATAATCATCGCGCCCGGTGCCGACTTTTTGCTCATACCTTGACCAAATAGCGAAAAAGCCAGCAGGATACCAAGCCCTGGCCCAGGGTTAGAGGCCACCATAAAGAACACCGAGCGGCCGTTCACCGCCGTATCCTGCATACCCAGCGGGTAATACACCCCCTGGTCGATGGCGTTATTCAGGAATAGCACCTTCGCCGGTTCGTTGATAATCGACAGCAGCGGTAGGTATCCCGTGGCTACCAGAGATTCAATGCCAGCACGTACCAAATGGTTGGCCTGCTGTACCGCGGGGCCAATCACCTCGTAGGCAAACAGGCACAAGAACATGCCGACAATCCCCAGAGAGAAGTTATTGACCACCATCTCAAAGCCAGCGGGGATACGCTTATCCAGCTTGGTGTCGATATATTTGATGATCACCCCGCCCAGCGGCCCCATTACCATCGCACCGATGAACATGGGAATATCGGCCCCTACAATCACGCCGATGGTGCCAATCCCCCCCATCACCGCGCCACGTTTTTCCGCGATCAGGTAGCCACCGGTGGAACCGATCATCAGCGGCAGCAAATAGGTGATCATCGGCCCGACCAGTTGCCCAAAATGGGCGTTAGGCATCCAGCCGGTGGGAATAAACAGTGCCGTAATAAATCCCCACGCAATAAATGCGCCGATATTAGGGATTACCATAGCCGTCAGGAACCCGCCAAAAGCTTGCACTCTGGCTCGCATTGTTTTATTGGCCATTATATTGATCCTTGAGTGTGTAAAATCAGAAGCGCTGAATGATTTCTTTTATTTCTGATACTTTAGTTGCCTGAGTAAGCTGTTCAATTGCCTGGTCATCGCAGAACATTTCACTCAATAACTGGATGGCATTGATATGACTGTCGGCATCTTTCGCCGCCAGGCCAATTAACACTTTCACCTGCGGATTGTCATCATTGAAATATACTCCCTGCGGCAATACCGTTAGGGTTAATGCCGTGCCCAAAGCCCCTTCTTCCGGACGTGCATGGGGCATAGCCACTTCCGGCGTAAGAATATAATATGCGCCATTATTTTGCGTGCTGTGTTTTATAGCCGCCACATAGCGTGGCTCAACGATATTATTTTGCAGCAGACAGCTCATCGATAAATCAATAGCCTGCTGCCAGTCGCAATCATGCTGGTGAACGGTAAATGCATTTTCCGGGAAGTAATCTATCAATCCATTCATGTGTTTTTCCTATCGTTATTCCAAGAGGATTGGGAATTGCTTTGCAGCTTATGGAGTAATAATGGGAAACGCAATCCGATGCCATTTTGTGATTGAAATCACTTTTAATGTGAAATACATTGCAATTGAAGATCTGGTTCACAAAAAAATGATGGGCATTCTTTAATTATAAATTTGTCAATATTGAAAATGTGATTCAAGTTGCATTTAATTAATTTTATAATAATCACCATATTGTGATTTAAATCACTTTACTGGTATTGCCAATCAATCAAAACAACAAAAATTACTCAACACCCCGTTCCCCACCCGCCATAAACCGCTTTGGCGTGGTGCCGGTATACTGGCGGAAAAAGGCGATAAACGCGCTGTCGCTAGAGAAGGCCAGCCGCTGCGCAACCGCACTTACGGAAGGCAATTGCGCCAGTAACTCAATGGCGTGCATCAAACGCCATTGCTGGCACCACTGCTGATAGCTCAGCCCGGTTTCCCGCAGGAAAATTCGCGTTAGCGTTTTAGGATGCAGATTGATCGCCTTGGCCAATACCACCAGCCCGGGTAGTTGATCAACGCCGTTTAAACCGTCAACCCAGGCCGCAACTCGCGGATCGCTCGGTAGCATCAAACTGGTTTTTTCCTGCTCCGCCACGCTCAGTTCATTGCGCAGGACTAGTAATAAATCTTCCGCCTGGGGGTTCTGCTGCGCATAGTCAAACGGCCAATGTGCGATGCGTTCTATCACCGCGGCCAGTAACGGATTGGCGGCCAACACCGCACTGTGCGGCATTGCCAGCATCGCGGCATACGCAAAATAGAGCGATCGGTAAGCCACCTGCCCGCGCAGTTGCACGCGGTGTCGCACCCCGCTCGGTATCCAGATAATGCGCGTTGGCGGCAGGATCAGCCAGCGTTCAGCTAATGTCACCGTCATACAGCCACGTGGTGCATAGAGGATCTGGGCCCGTTGATGCTGATGTTCGCCAGAATCATGATCCGCCAGCTCGGCACTAATTCCCACCACCGGAGCGGAGTAACTATCCGGATCAAAAACCTGATGTTGCAGAATCAGCGCCATGCCACAGTCCTATTCTCATTGTTTTTTGTCCCGATGATTGTAATCGAACAATCACCATCTCCCTATACTGGCGATACTTTTTAGGGAGAATGTCATGTCCGTCAAAAATCTACCTCTGCTACTGATCATCGTGATGATCATGGCACCACAAATCCTGGAAACGCTCTATAGCCCGGCGTTAACCGCTATCCGCTTTGATTACCAGATCGATGCCACGCAGGCCAGCCACACCCTGTCGGTCTATTTTTTCGCCTTCGCTTTCGGCGTGGCGTTTTGGGGAACGATCAGTGACCAATATGGCCGTAGAACCGCCATGCTCGCCGGTTTGGTGCTGTATACGGCCGGAGCCTTGCTGGCGTTGCTGAGCATCTCTTTCACGTTGCTCATCGTCTCACGCGCCGTTATCGCCTTTGGTGCCGCCGTTGGTTCTGTGGTGACGCAGACCATGCTGCGCGATGTCTATCAGGGGCAGGCGTTAGGAAAGATGTTTGCGATAATTGGCATGGCATTGTCGATAAGCCCGGTAGTGGGTATGTTTAGCGGCGGAATGCTGGTGTTTTGGGGCGGTCGCATGGCCATTTTCTCCGCGCAAGCCGGATTGGCGCTGTTGCTGCTGATCTGGTGTTGGCGAGCGCTGCCAGAAACCCGCCAGCAAACCGCCGGTATCGCTTTACTCCCCTGTTTGCAGGAGATGCTGCGCGATAGGCAAATCTGGTGCTCGGCGTTGCTGGTTGCCAGTTTTAACATCATGGCGTTCAGCTACTTCAGTCTGGCCCCGTTTATTTTTCAGACCTTGGGGCTGACCAGCGAGCAGTTTGGTTATTCGGGGATTGTTTTGGCCTTTGGCAGCCTGTGCGGTGCAGCGGCAAACCGCTACCTTCTGCAAAAAGGATTATGCGCTTACCGGCAGATCCAAATGGCCAGCCTGTTGGCCCTGTTGGCCGCTGTTGCTGCATGGTATTGGCAGGCAAGTCTGATGATCCTGCTGCCCTGCATGGCGGTGACCGTGGCCTTTGGCTTGGCCATTCCCAATATTCTCAGCCAGGCGCTGAAGCATTACCGCAACCGGCTGGGTGCTGCCGGTGCGGTATTGGGATTACTCTATTATCTGCTGATCGCTGGCGGCCTGGCACTGGCCGCCATGGGCCAGCACCTGCCGTTAACGCTGCTGGGATGTAGCTTGTTAAGCCTCGCCTGTTCAGCAAGGCTTAAAGGCTACGCAGAAAGCTGATCGATGGTCTGCAAGATACGCTTCTCAGAAATCGGGTAAGGCGTACCCAACTGCTGCGCGAACAGGCTGACGCGCAACTCCTCGATCATCCAGCGTACCGCCTTCACCTCTTCATCCTGCTGGCGTTTTGGCGGCAGCTTGTTCAGCCACTGCTGCCACGCCTGTTGGACCTGCTCCACCCGGATCATCTGAGCGCGATCGCGGTGCGGATCGATCGCCAGTTTCTCCAGGCGGCGCTCAATCGCTTGCAGATAACGCAAGGTGTCCGGCAGGCGGCTCCAACCATTATTGGTGACAAAGCCACGGTAAACCAGGCCATTAAGCTGGGCCTTGATGTCGGACAGCGCCAACGCCAACGAGATATCAACGCGCCCTTTCAGGCGCTTGTTGATATTGAACACCGTCGTCAGGATCTGTTCCACCTGTTTGGCCACGCCTACCACGGTTTCATTCAGCTCGGCCCGTACCAACTCTTGCAGCCGGGCAAAGTTCTCTTCCGCCCACACCGGCCCGCCGTGTTCGGCAATCAGCTTGTCGATGCCGCAGGAGATACAGTCGTCGATCAGATCCAATACCTTGCCATACGGGTTAAAATACAGCCCAAGCTTGGCCTTGTTCGGCAACTTCTCATGCAGATATTTGATCGGCGAAGGGATGTTCAACAGCAACAAACGGCGCGTACCTTGCCACATGGCCTGCTGCTGCTCCTGTTCGCTGTCAAACAGGCGGATGGCTACGCTGTCTTTTTCGTCCACCAGCGCCGGGTAAGCCTTAACCGAGTAACCGCCACGCTTCTGCTCATAAAACTCAGGCAGTTTGCCAAAGCTCCAGATATGCAGATTGCTCTGTTCCAGGCCATCATCAGCCACGGCCGACAGCGTCTCTTGCACCTTATCTTTGAGCTGGGCCCGCAACGCGGCCAGATCTTTGCCTTCGCGCAGGGTTTTGTGTTTCTCACCCACCACGCGGAAGGTCATTTTCAGATGATCGGGCACCTGATCCCACTGCCAATCCTCACGTGACACCGTCACGCCGGTCATGCGACGTAGCTCGCGTTCCAGCGAATCCAGCAGCGGCATTTCCAACGGCGTTGCCCGGCCAAGGAAAGCTTCGGCGTAGTTCGGTGCTGGCACAAAATTGCGGCGCATCGGCTTAGGCAACGATTTGATCAGCGCGATCACCAGTTCACGGCGGATACCGGGGATTTGCCACTCAAAACCGGCCTCTTCCACCTGATTGAGGATCGGTAACGGGATGTGCACTGTCACGCCATCGGCGTCGGTACCCGGCTCAAACTGGTAAGTCAGACGCAACTTGAGGTTGCCCTGATACCAGTAGTTCGGATAATCCAGCGCGCTGACCTTATTGGCTCCGTCCTTGATCAACATCTCTTTTTCGAAGTTGAGCAGCTCAGCGTTCTGCTTCCCGGCGGTTTTCCACCACTGGTCAAAATGACGCCCGGACACCACGTCGCTCGGAATACGCTGATCGTAGAAACTGAACAGCGTCTCGTCATCCACCAGAATGTCGCGGCGGCGCGATTTGTGTTCCAGCTCTTCTACTTCGGCACGCAGCTTCAGGTTGGCGGCGAAGAACGGGTGCCGCGTTTGCCAGTCACCTTCCACCAGCGCATGGCGGATAAACAGTTCACGGCACAGCAGCGGATCGATGGTGCTGTAATTCACCGGGCGAGCTGCGACGATCGGCAACCCAAACAGAGTGACCTTTTCGCTGGCCATCACCGCGCCCTGGGATTTGGACCAGTGCGGTTCGCTGTAATGATGCTTGACCAGGTGCTGAGCCATCGGCTCAATCCATTCTGGTTCGATACGCGCGGCTATACGGCCCCACAGGCGGCTGGTTTCCACCAGTTCTGCCACCATCGTCCATTTCGGCGGCTTCTTGAACAGCCCGGAACCAGGGAAGATGGAGAAACGGGCGTTGCGCGCACCGGTAAACTCTTGCTTATCCGCATCCTTCTGGCCAATGTGCGAAAGCAGGCCGCTCAGCAGCGCGGTATGCACGCTGCGATAATCCGAAGGCACGCTGTTGACCGGCAGGCCCAGCTCTTTCACTACCTGGCGCAGTTGGGTGTAGATATCCTGCCATTCACGTACCCGCAGATAGTTGAGGAAATCGTTGCGGCACAGGCGGCGGAACTGGCTGGAAGAGTTTTCCTTCTGCTGCTCTTTCAGGTAATCCCACAGGTTGACGAACGCCATAAAATCGGAGTCTTTGTCGGCGAAGCGGCGGTGTTTTTCATCGGAGGCCTGTTGCTTATCCATTGGCCGCTCACGCGGATCCTGGATCGACAACGCCGAGGTGATGATCATCATCTCACGCACGCTGCCACTCTTCTGGGCTTCCAACACCATTCGCGCCAAGCGTGGGTCGATCGGCAACTGCGCCAACTGACGGCCCTGTGGGGTCAGTTGATAGTGGCCGTTTTCCGCAGTTTTGATCGCCCCCAACTCTTCCAACAGGCGCACGCCGTCCTGAATATTGCGGTTATCAGGTGCTTCGACAAACGGGAAGGCGGCAATATCGCCCAATCCCAGCGAGGTCATCTGCAAAATGACCGAGGCCAGGTTGGTTCGCAGAATTTCCGGGTCGGTAAACGCCGGGCGAGACAGGAAATCCTGCTCCGAGAACAGGCGGATACAGATACCGTCCGAAACACGCCCACAGCGGCCCTTACGCTGGTTAGCAGAAGCCTGCGAAACCGGTTCGATCGGCAAACGCTGCACTTTGGTACGGAAACTGTAGCGACTGATACGCGCCGTACCTGGGTCGATAACGTATTTAATACCCGGCACGGTCAGCGAGGTTTCTGCCACGTTGGTCGCCAGCACGATGCGGCGGCCGTGGTGCGACTGGAACACCCGATTCTGTTCACTGTTGGACAGGCGGGCATACAGCGGCAGCACCTCGGTGTGCGGCAGGTTGAGCTTGGTCAACGCATCGGCGGTGTCACGGATTTCACGCTCACCGCTCATAAAGATCAGGATATCGCCTGGCCCTTCACGCCCCAATTCGTCCACCGCGTCGAAGATGGCCTGAAGCTGATCGCGTTCGGTATCGTCGGCGTCGTCCACCACCGGCCGATAACGCACCTCCACTGGATAGGTACGGCCAGAAACCTCAATGATCGGCGCATTGTTGAAGTGGCGAGAAAAGCGCTGCGGATCGATGGTGGCCGAGGTGATAATCACCTTCAGATCCGGGCGTTTTGGCAACAACTCCCGCAGGTAACCCAGGATAAAATCGATGTTCAGGCTGCGCTCGTGCGCCTCATCGATGATCAAGGTGTCGTACTGCATCAGCAGGCGATCCTGCTGGATTTCGGCCAGCAAGATCCCGTCGGTCATCAGTTTGACCAGGGTATTTTCACCCACCTGATCGTTGAAGCGCACCTTGTAGCCGACGCTGCCACCGAGCGGGGTTTCCAGCTCATCGGCAATGCGGTTGGCAACGGTGCGTGCAGCCAGGCGGCGCGGTTGCGTGTGGCCGATCAGGCCTTTGACGCCGCGCCCTAACTCCAGGCAGATTTTCGGTAGCTGCGTGGTCTTGCCGGAGCCGGTTTCACCCGCCACGATCACCACTTGATGATCGCGGATGGCGGCAAGAATGTCCTGTTTCTTCTGGCTGACAGGCAGGCTTTCAGGGTAAGTGATTTTCGGGCACGAGGCCGCGCGGGAGCGCACCTTCTGCAAGGCTTGCTCGATATCACCCGCTATTTCTGTGGCAACCGCCTGTTGAGCTTCGGGGCTTTTGACTTTGCGCGCACCTTGCAACCGGCGTTGCAAGCGCTGCTGATCACGGAGCATCAAGTCACCCAGTTGGGATGACAATGCCGCGAGCGTAGATTTCACGTTCGGTGTTCCTTGTTTCTTCGCAGCTACTGGTTAACGTCAGGGACTAGGTTTGATGTTATAGCTGACGTGTCGGTGCCAATAACTGCGTTTATTAAATTAGGTTTATCGATTTTTTGACTTAGCGCAGCAGGATACCACAATGGCATTTCTCCCCATAATCCATCCGTTTAGCCTGGATTTTCTTGTTCAATAAAATCGAACGTAGATCTCGAAATATTCCGCTATCCCTGTTGGAACAATGTGAATAGAGTGTACCTCATGCAACGGGCAACCAGCCCTGATGTCACAGTCAACATGAAAGGAATTTTCGATGAGCAAAGTATTGGTTCTAAAATCCAGCATCCTGGCAACTTATTCTCAATCTAACCAACTGGCTGATTTCTTCGTTGAGCAGTGGGCCAATACTCACAGCAACGATACCATCACCGTACGTGACCTGGCTGCACAACCGATCCCTGTGCTGGATGGCGAACTGGTTGGCGCAATGCGTCCTTCAGATGCCCCGCTGACCCCACGCCAGAAAGAAGCACTGGCCCTGTCAGACGAACTGATTGCCGAGCTGCAAGCCAACGATACTATCGTTATCGCCGCGCCGATGTACAACTTCAACATCCCAACTCAGTTGAAGAATTATTTTGACCTGATTGCCCGTGCCGGCGTCACCTTCCGTTACACCGAGAACGGCCCGGAAGGCTTGGTGAAAAACAAACGCGCCATCATTCTGACCAGCCGTGGCGGCATCCATAAAGGCACCCCAACCGACCTGGTAGAACCTTACCTGCGTCTGTTCCTGGGCTTTATCGGTATTACCGAGGTTGAGTTCGTCTTTGCCGAAGGGATTGCCTACGGTCCAGACGTTGCGACCAAAGCCCAGGCCGATGCCAAAGCGTTACTGGCCGAAGTGATCGCCGCTTAAATAGCGATACCAGGGCGCAAAGATTGCGCTCTGGGAAGTGAAACACACCTGCAAAATCCGTTTTACCCTCAGAACAATAAGTCGTTTAAATTCCGTTGCGCGCCTAAGGCGCGCTTTTTTATTTCTGCAACCACTGGCCGTTAATGCCACGGACATATTCCCCTGCTGGCGCTCGTGTCACCAGCTTCTGCCCGGCCATCCGCGCGACTTCATCGATGGCGATATGATTGCTGGCGGCCACCTGCTGATATTTCTCTGCGCGCCCGGCATTGATTTTTTTCACCAACGCCTGAGTCTCCGCATCCTGCTTCACCGGAGCGATATAACCACTGAGCGTTTCGCCCACCCGCCCCTGCTGCTTGGCCTCATCCAGCGTCAACGCCTGAGCCATCCCGCTGAATAACCAACCGGCGGCAATCAACCACAGATAATGCTTTTTCATGCTGGCTCCTAGAACAGACCGCTTTGGTCTTTCAGCAGGTTCTCAACGTCCTTATCCACTTTGATATGGATCTCATGCTCAATTTTGACGTTCATATTGATGGTGATGGGATCTTTAGGCGTCGCCACCTCAATGCGCGGTACACAACCGCTCAGCAAGGATGCGCCCAACACGGCTGCCAGCAATGGCCTTGTCGCGTTCTTCATTGTTGTTCCTCGGGTTTAGAGAGCGCCTGCTCCAGCCACTCTTGTAAATTGTCGCCAAAGCGCAGGCTGCGCCACAGCTGAAACACGTTTTCCTGATGGCTATAGTTAAGGATAACCTCACGCTTGGCATTTTTCTGCGGATTTACGCCATCGATATGCGCCTTTAGCGTCAGTTCGCCCAGGTTATCGAGATCGACCCGCGCCTTTGAGCGGTTGATTTCCATGTAGCGCAGCCAGTCGATGGCGGCACCGGTGGCTAAGTTATTGCTGCCAATGGCATCGGCCATGTCTTTATCCAGCCGCAGCGTCATGAGCCCCGCATTGGCAATCCAGCCGTTTTGCACCAGCCATTTGGGGTGGTTGAGGAACAGAGGTAACTCACCGTTGATGCGGCCAGACATGGCGAACTGCTTTGGCTTGAGCGCGGTAAACAGCGCGCTGAGGTCGATTTGATCCAGTTTGAGCACCGCCGCATCATGCTGCGGCATACGTAATGCCGAAAGGCTGATATGACCGTTCAGCATATCTACACCGATATTGCTCAACGTCAACGGATACGCCTCGCTGTACGGATAGGTGCCTTGCAGATCGGCGGTAATATTCTGCATCTCAAACAGCGTCTTGATAGACTTGATGCGCAGCATGATCGGGCGTTTGGCCCCAAGCTGCCACAGGTGGTTCTTAAACCGATAGGGCAAGACAAAATCCAGCCCGCTCAATTCGCCGTCTTGCAGCCACATGCCACCGTTGCGTACCACCCAGTGGCCACCAGCTTCAAACCCCTGCACTCGTGCCGCTGAGAATGCCGACTGTGCATAGAACTCACCCGCGCGCAGTTTGATGTTCAGATCGGGTGAAATCAGCGGTTGGAACACCGCTAACGACTGTTTTGGCCACCAGCCTTCCCCGCGTAGACGCTCGCCATCCCAGCGGCCACGCAACTTGATTGGCCCAACCTGCTCGGCCTGCAACGCGCCTTGCCATTGAAAACTGTCTGGCCCCGTACCTTGCAACTGCAAATCCAACACCGAAGCCGGCAAATAACTGCCTGCACCAAAACTGGTTTTGTCAGCCACCAGTTGCACACCGCCGGTAAGGCTCGGTGCTTTGACATCCCGCTGCCACTGGATCGGCTGGCTTAGCGTCATGCGCGGTGTCGCGACCGTGACCATGCCGTATTTCAACCGATCAAAACCGGTAGAAAGACGATCCAGGGTGATGCTGGTGTCCTGCCAACGCCCACTGCCTGCGACATCCCATGCAGCTTGTAGCGGTGGTAACTTGCCGTTACCCCAAGAGCGCCATTGCCACTGACCATGGTCTGGCCAGAAATCTTGTGCCTGACCGTCCAGATGCAGCTTGAAGCGCCCCCAGTAACTTTCGCTGGCGCTGATAATCGCCTGCAAACGGCCAGTGACCCCAAGAGCGGTGACTTTTACCCCAGCCAGCGGCAGCCGAGCCTCTTCCAGCTTCATATCCGGTGCCGGGCTGCCCCAGGCGCGCAGTAAAGATCCCGGCTGTAGCACCAACGTTGGGTTAAGGATCGAGCCGCTGATAATGCCGGGGATTGACGCCGTAAGTGAGAGATTGGCCAGGTTTGCCTGCCCGGTAAGCTGGAATCCCAGATCGCTGTTGGTCAGGCTCAGGCTACCCGGCCCCAACGTCAGCACCGCGTTGCCCTTACCGTTGTGCCCGGCGGTGATTACGTTCAAACGTGCGGTAATTTGGGTTTCGTCAAACCCCCGGCTCCAGTCATGCAACGCCACATTCAATCCACCACTGAGCGGTTGCTCCAGGTAAGGCCAGCGCCATTCCCCTTTTTCGATGCTGATCTGTTTTGGCGTTAATGCCCAGGGGAGCGTAGCCAACGGTTGGTCGCTGCCCTTTTCCGTCAGGGTCAACACCCCCTGCTGCTGTTGCCAATGCAAATCCAGCAACAAGGGTTTTTCCAGATAGGCGGTTTGTATCTCACCTTGCAACGCCCCTTGGGTTGGTAAACTGTCCATATCCAGCGGTATGGTGACTTTGCCTGTCAGTTGAACAGGAACCGTGCTGTTGGGTGGCGTGATGCTAAGCTTGCTTAACGTCAGTTGCTGATGTTCATCCAACTGCGCCTCAGCGGTGACGTTCTTGCCTTGATAATGCAGCCGTTGGCCAGTGGCTACAGACGACAGCTGCAGTTTACCGGCATAGGCTTGCCATGGGGTGAGCGTGAAAAGATTGATGTTCAGGTCAAACGGCGGCAGCATCGCTTGCAGTTGGTCTAGCGTTAACGGCGCGCTGTCACCCTCGGCGGAGGGCAATTTTGATAGGCAGGCGGTATCTACGTCCGCTCGTTCGCTCTTTAAATGCCAACTGCCCATCTGGTAAGAGAGTTGCAGTTCACTGACATTAGCTATAGCACAGCCTTGGGCGCTGAACTTCAGCCCATCAAGATACAAAGATCCCTGATGCCAGCGCAACGGCCCTTGTAAAACCAGTTGGCTACCCTGCGGCAACCAAGGAGCGATCGCTCGCGGCAACCAACGCGGCAGGGTTTGCCATAGCGTTAAGAGCAACAGGGCGATACCCACCACGATCGCTACGAATATTTTTAATCTCTTTGTCATTAAGCGCAGGTTTAGTTCCTGATAAACATCGATTAGCCAAGTGCAATGATGACACGGATCCCCTGGCAGGTGAAGGTGAACCCATCTCATCATTTATAGTGCAGGTTTCGTAATTTTGATATTTACCCAGTGAATATAGAAAATGGCTAATACACTGATTATCAGCATAAAACCCTAAAAGACCTGCGCCGCCACAGGGCGCTAAACCATTGTCGTATTTGGCAAAATATGTTAATTTGATCACATAATCACGCGGGAGAAACCACGATGAAAATGGCGATTTACAGCACCAAACAGTATGACCGTAAGTATCTTGAATTGGTAAATCAGCAGTTTGGTTATGAGCTGGAGTTTTTCGACTTTCTGCTAAGCAAGAAAACCGCCAAAACGGCTATCGGCTGTAAGGCCGTGTGCATCTTCGTCAATGACGATGGTAGCCGGGAAGTGCTGGAAGAGCTGGCCGCGCTTGGGGTCGAGATCCTCGCCCTGCGTTGTGCCGGGTTCAATAACGTCGATCTGGATGCGGCGAAAGAGCTGGGTATCAAGGTGGTGCGCGTTCCGGCTTATTCACCTGAAGCCGTAGCCGAACACGCCGTGGGCATGATGATGTGCCTGAACCGCCGCATTCATCGTGCTTATCAGCGCACCCGCGATGCCAACTTCTCGCTGGAAGGACTGATCGGCTTCAATATGCATAACCGCACCGCCGGGGTGATTGGCACCGGTAAGATCGGCGTAGCCACCATGCGTATTCTGAAAGGCTTTGGCATGAAGCTCTTGGCCTACGACCCCTACCCAAGCGCGCAGGCGTTAGAGCTGGGTGCCGAATATGTCGATCTTAAAACGCTGTATGCCCAGGCGGACGTGATCACCCTGCACTGCCCGTTAACGCCGGAAAATCATCACCTGCTGAATGCGGACGCGTTTTCCATGATGAAGGACGGCGTGATGGTAATTAACACCAGCCGCGGTGCCTTGATCGACTCCTCCGCCGCCATCGATGCCCTCAAACAGCAAAAGATTGGTGCGCTGGGGATGGACGTATACGAGAACGAACGCGACCTGTTCTTTGAAGACAAATCCAACGATGTGATCCAGGACGACGTTTTCCGCCGCCTGTCCGCCTGCCATAACGTGCTGTTTACCGGCCACCAGGCGTTCCTGACGGAAGAGGCGTTGACCAGTATCTCGCAAACCACGTTGAAAAATATTGAACAGCTTGCACGGGGTGAAGCCTGCCCCAATCAGCTTAATGCCTGATGCTTTGGGCGTACTTTACGTCCCTAACTCTCTCAACCTTTTGTAGGGGCGCTGCATGCTGCGCCCGTTTATCTTCTGGAAACAATAATGAAAAAACTGATCCCTTTAGCAATGGCCTGTGCGTTATTGGCTGGTTGTGGTTCCGCGCAAACCAAACAACAAACCGTAGTAGAAAGCGACTTGCTGCATCATAACTTTGTGTTGCAAAGCGTGGATGGTGTGGCAGTTGAGGCGAAACAAGGCAGCGGCCCGAGCATTGAGTTCGGCGAGAAAATGAATATTTCCGGGTCTATGTGCAACCGTTTCTTCGGCCAGGGCCAGTTAGAAAACGGCGTGCTGACGGTGAAAAACCTCGCCACAACCCGCATGATGTGCGCGGATCCACAACGTAACCAATGGGATCAAACCATCGGAACGCTGCTGGCTAACGGTGCAAAAGTCTCACTCAATGGCCAACAGCTGACCCTGAGCGGCAGCGATCACCAACTGGTGTATACCCTGAAAGACTGGGTTAACTAATTATCCCCCTCACCCTCTCCCAAAGGGAGAGGGTGCTGGTACGGTGATGTAGGTAACAATGGTTGCCAACCTGTAGCACCTTACGTCCGGGATAAAATGGCCTTACCGGGCACAGGCTCCACGGCCCAGCGCCGACTCTTCGCACTGTTTGCCGTTCGGCATCTGACACATTCTGAGCGTATCGCCGTTGAGCGAATGGGCAATGGTGGTTACCCCGCCCACGCTGGCACAGCTTTCGCTGGTAGGTATCGCACCAATATTGGCACTGGTAGCGATCTGCTGTGGTTCTTGGTTGTTATTACTGCTGCAGGCAGCCAAAGAGAGTATGGCGCCGGCAAGCAGCCATTTTGCTGAGATCATTATTCGTACCCCTGAACCGAAACGATGCTGTGTAATTTTGCCATTGCTGATAACCCGAGCCACTGGAACGATGGGCCCGTTTGGTTATCTTTGATGTCCACCCGTTGAGCTTCAAGTTGCCGCCTATTCATCTTATCAACAAGCGGCAACCGGAAAGACAACTTTAGTAATCTAGCTTGTTAGCTTAATAATAGAAATATGATTAGCCATTAATTTGGCTTTTTTTTGACCTGAAAGCATTTTAGCTCCCGATCAGTGCCCTGCCGACTTGGAGAGCAGATTGATCACCAGCACCCCGGCAATAATCAGCCCCATACCAACCACCGCAGGCAAATCCAGCTTCTGCTGGTAAATAAACACCGCGGCAATAGACACCAGCACGATCCCCAACCCGGACCAAATGGCATAGACAATCCCCAGCGGCATGGTTTTTACCACCATCGAAAGCCCCCAAAATGCTACCGCGTAACCCAACACGACAAACACCGATGGCCACAAGCGGGTAAACCCTTCAGAGGCTTTCAGCAAGGTGGTGGCGATCACTTCGGCGATAATCGCCATAGCTAAATAGATAAATGCGGTCATTTTCAACTTCTTCTTTCTGTTTCGCGTCACATCAATATGAGACGCGGAGATTAAATTAGCGTTACATCGCGGCAACGCTTTACCATTACGCTGCAAATAGTAATTATTTTTTAACGAAATATCACCTTACATCCGGATTTTGTGCGCCACACAAATGCGATAAAGCACAAATAACCCCCTCTGTTAGACTTTGCTGATGATTATAAGAAGCTGACTTTTGCAGCTTTGTGAGCACAGAAAGGTACTGCAGATGATTACTACAGATGGTAATAACGCTGTCGCTTCCGTGGCTTATCGCACCAGTGAAGTGATTGCCATTTACCCAATTACCCCGAGTTCGACCATGGCGGAACAAACCGCTGCCTGGTCCAGTGACGGCAGGAAAAACATTTGGGGCGACGTACCCAACGTGGTGGAGATGCAGTCCGAAGGCGGAGCTATTGCTACCGTGCACGGCGCGTTGCAAACCGGCGCACTTTCCACCTCCTTCACCTCGTCCCAGGGATTGTTGTTGATGATCCCTTCGCTGTATAAGTTGGCCGGGGAGCTGACGCCATTTGTCCTCCACGTTGCCGCTCGTACCGTCGCAACCCATGCATTATCCATCTTTGGCGATCACTCCGACGTGATGGCCGTACGCCAGACCGGTTGCGCCATGCTGTGCGCCAGCAACGTGCAAGAAGCGCAGGATTTCGCGTTGATCGCCCAGACGGCCACGCTAAACAGCCGCCTGCCGTTCATTCATTTCTTCGATGGTTTCCGCACCTCGCATGAAATCAACAAGATCGCCCCGCTGAGCGACGAAACGCTACAGCAGATGATGCCGCAGGACGCCATCGACGCCCACCGCAGCCGGGCTCTCTCACCGGATCATCCCGTCATACGCGGTACGTCAGCCAACCCGGATACCTACTTCCAATCGAGGGAAGCGACCAATCCGTGGTACGACAATACTTACCAGCATGTGCAGCAGGCGATGGACAAATTTGCTGCCATCACCGGCCGCAGCTATCAGCCGTTTGAGTATTACGGCCACCCGCAGGCCGAACGAGTGGTGATCCTGATGGGGTCCGCTATCGGCACCTGTGAAGAAGCGATCGACCACCTGCTGACGCGCGGTGAAAAAGTGGGCGTCCTTAAAGTCCGGCTTTATCGTCCCTTCTCCGCCAAACATCTGCTTGCCGTACTGCCAGAAAGCGCACAAAAAATTGCGGTGCTTGACCGCACCAAAGAGCCGGGTGCTCTGGCCGAGCCTCTATACCTGGATGTGATGACCGCGCTGGCAGAAGGCTTTAGCCGTGGCGAACGCACCAGCATGCCGATGGTGATTGGCGGGCGCTATGGGCTGTCTTCCAAGGAGTTTGGCCCGGACTGTGCGCTGGCCATTTTCCGCGAGTTGATGCTGGATAAGCCCCGCCCACGCTTTACCGTGGGTATTTTCGACGATATTACCGGTCTTTCACTACCGCTCCACGAAGAAACCCTACCTCAGCGGGCTTCGCTGGAGGCATTATTTTACGGTTTGGGCAGCGATGGTTCAGTCTCTGCCACCAAGAACAACATCAAAATCATCGGTAACAGCACGCCGATGTTTGCTCAAGGCTACTTTGTCTACGACTCGAAAAAGGCCGGCGGCCTGACTGTGTCACACCTGCGGGTTAGCGATAAGCCGATCAATTCGGCGTACCTTATCGACCGCGCCGACTTTGTCGGTTGCCACCAGTGGCAGTTTATCGACAAGTATCAAATGGTGGAACGGCTAAAACCTGGCGGCATTTTCCTGCTCAACACCCCTTATAGCGCGGATGAAGTCTGGTCACGCCTGCCGCAGGAGGTCCAGGCGATCCTGCATCAGCGCCAGGCAAAACTGTATATCATCAACGCGGCCAAGCTGGCGCGCGAATGTCATTTGGGTGCCCGTATCAATACCGTCATGCAGATGGCCTTCTTCCATCTGACCAAGATGCTGCCGGGTGAAGTGGCGTTGCAGGAGCTACAGGGAGCGATTGCCCGCAGCTACAGCAACAAGGGCCAAGAGGTGGTCGAACGAAACTGGCAGGCCTTGGGGGCAACGCTGAGTGAGCTGACGGAAATCCCGCTGCGCCCACTCGACAGCAACAGCCCGATACGTCCTCCGGTGGTTTCCGACGCCGCGCCGTATTTTGTCAAAACCGTTACCGCCGTGATGCTGGCCGGGCTGGGCGATACCCTGCCGGTTTCTGCATTCCCACCGGACGGCACCTGGCCTGTGGGCACCACCCAATGGGAAAAACGCAATATCGCCGAGGAAGTACCGATCTGGCAGCCGGACCTGTGTACTCAGTGCAACCACTGCGTCGCCGCCTGTCCGCATTCAGCCATTCGTGCCAAGGTGGTTCCGCCAGAAGCCATGGAATACGCCCCTGCCACGCTGCAATCACTGGATGTAAAATCCCGTGATATGCGCGGCCAGAAATACGTATTGCAGGTCGCCCCAGAGGACTGTACCGGCTGTAACCTGTGCGTAGAGGTTTGCCCGGCAAAAGATCGCCAGAATCCGGAAATCAAGGCGATCAATATGGCATCCCGCCTCGATCATTTGGCAGAGGAAAAGGCCCATTACGACTTCTTCCTGCAATTACCAGAGATCGACGCTTCGCAGTTGGAACGCATCGATATCCGCACCTCGCAGCTGATCTCTCCGCTGTTTGAATATTCGGGTGCCTGTTCCGGCTGTGGCGAAACGCCGTATATCAAGCTGCTGACCCAGCTGTATGGAGACCGGTTGCTGATCGCCAACGCCACCGGCTGTTCTTCGATCTATGGCGGTAACCTACCCACCACGCCTTACACCACCAACGCCGACGGCCGTGGACCAGCCTGGGCAAACTCGCTGTTTGAGGATAATGCCGAGTTTGGTCTGGGCTTCCGCCTGACGGTGGATCAGCACCGCCGCCGCGTATTGCGCCTGCTCGACACGTTGGCACCGCAATTACCTGCCCAGTTGGTAGCCTCATTGCAGGCAGAAGAGATCGCCACCGGCCCGCGCCGCCAGCAGATCGCTGAATTACGTAGCCTGTTGGCTAACGTGGCAGGCAACGACGCCCGTCAGCTAGCTACCGATGCCGATTATCTGGTGGATAAGTCTATCTGGCTGATCGGCGGTGACGGCTGGGCCTACGATATCGGCTTCGGCGGTCTGGATCATGTGCTAAGCCTGACGGAAAACGTCAATGTGCTGGTGCTGGATACGCAGTGCTACTCCAATACCGGCGGGCAACAATCCAAGGCCACTCCGCTAGGGGCCGTCACCAAGTTTGGTGAGCACGGCAAGCGCAAGGCCCGTAAAGATCTTGGCGTCAGCATGATGATGTACGGCCATGTGTATGTTGCGCAGATCTCGTTGGGCGCGCAGCTTAACCAGACGGTGAAAGCGATTCAGGAAGCGGAAGCCTATCCTGGCCCTTCCTTGATCATCGCCTACAGTCCTTGTGAGGAACACGGTTACGATCTGGCACTGAGCCACGACCAGATGCGGCAGCTCACCGCGACCGGCTTCTGGCCGCTGTATCGCTTCGATCCGCGTCGTACTGCAGAAGGCAAAGCCGCGTTGGCGCTGGACTCCCGGCCACCGAACAGTGAGCTGACGGCGACCTTGAACAAGGAACAGCGTTTCCGCCGCCTTAACACGCAGCAGCCTGAAGTTGCCGCTGCGTTGTATGAAGCAGCAGAAAAAGAGCTGAAAGAGAAATACGATTTCCTTAGCTTGCTGGCTGGAAAGTCAGAGAAGGCAGGTTCGGAGTAACTCTGTTGAGGGCGCGGTTTCGCGCCCTTTTTTGCTCTAGTTCACTATGTAAGGCGCGGCATGCTGCGCCCATCCAAATGATCGTGGCCACACCTGAATACTTACGAGCTGTTTTTTAATATCAGTGAGCAAGTGTAGTCGCACTCTAAGAGCCAGAAAAAGCGCTTTGCGGTTTCCCTTATGTAATCACACTGTTTTTGACGTGGAATGTCGAAGTGTCTTGGGAACATAACATGTAAATAACCATACTCCTCATCAAAGCAATCAACGAAATCGCTTCGGACTCCATTCCAATAGTTAACAACTCGACTTAACATTGGGCTATCAAATTCATACCAGCGATCGAACGTGTCGATTAACGTGCCCCAAACGACGTTTTCATCCTCAGACCAGGCCAAAATCTTAAAGCATCGTCGAAAATAGTAGACCGTGGCCTCCAAACTATCTGGATAGGGCTTACCGATATCTTTGAGGTGTGCTGCAAAATAAGTTTGTACCTCTTCCCTGACTAAATCCTTGTCCAGCCCTAGCGAAGCCAATATCAGCAAATTGCTAGAAGGATCACCAGCCAACACCCTCTGTTCAGCCCAGTCAGTGAAGTCACGTAAGTTTTGAATGGTAAAATCAGGTCTCGTCTTTGCGAGGAGATCCTTTAAATCTGTTGCGTTGCCAACCACAGTCTATCCCTGAATGGCTATGAACCTTGAACTGACATTACCACAGCTCAAACGAATAATGACCAAATCCTCCCAGAGAATGCTAAACTTGCCCGCTAAAAGTGTCATACCGCCGTAGCGCACCCAAATGAGAACGAGCACGATTTAAATGTCAGAAAATCAAACAATTAGCCAAAAAGAGCAGTACAACCTCAACAAACTGCAAAAACGCCTGCGCCGCAACGTGGGTGAAGCTATCGCCGCCTACAACATGATTGAGGAAGGCGATCGCATCATGGTTTGCCTGTCCGGCGGGAAAGACAGCTACACCATGCTGGAGATCCTGCGCAATCTGCAAAAAAGCGCTCCGGTGAACTTCTCACTGGTCGCGGTGAATCTCGATCAGAAACAGCCCGGCTTCCCCGAGCACATCCTGCCAGCCTATCTGGAAAGCCTGGGGGTGGAATATAAGATCGTTGAAGAGAACACCTACAGCATCGTGAAGGATAAGATCCCGGAAGGCAAAACCACCTGCTCCCTGTGCTCACGCCTGCGCCGCGGTATCCTTTACCGTACCGCCACCGAGCTGGGTGCCACCAAGATTGCCCTTGGCCACCACCGTGACGATATCCTGCAAACGCTGTTCCTCAACATGTTCTACGGCGGCAAGCTAAAAGGTATGCCACCCAAGTTGATGAGCGACGATGGTAAACACGTGGTGATCCGCCCGCTGGCCTATTGCCGCGAGAAAGACATCGAGCGTTTCTCGGTAGCGAAAGAATTCCCGATTATCCCGTGCAACCTGTGTGGCTCACAGCCAAACCTGCAACGCCAGGTGATTGGCGATATGCTGCGCGACTGGGACAAACGCTACCCAGGCCGTATCGAAACCATGTTCAGCGCCATGCAGAACGTGGTGCCTTCGCATCTGTGCGATACCGAACTGTTTGACTTCAAAGGCATTCACCACGGCAGCGAAGTGGTCGATGGTGGCGATTTGGCGTTTGACCGTGAAGATATTCCACTGCAACCGGTGGGTTGGCAGCCGGAAGACTCGGATGACAACGGCTCGCCCGTGTTTGAACGCCTGAACGTGCTGGAAATCAAATAGTCCCTCTCTCCGCCTGTGCCCGCAGGCGGAGGTTTTTTCCCCGCTTAATTTTAGATCCTGTTCACAATTCACGCATAAAGTGCCTGACAGTGCGGTTTTTACCTTATACTGTTTATTTATACAGTCAAAGGAGACCAACGATGAATATCACCCCCTGCCTTTCCCACGTCTCGCTGGGAACCAACAATTTCGATGCCGCCGCACAATTTTACGACCAGGTTCTCGGTGCGTTAGGCTGCCGACGCGTGCTGGAACACCCTGGCGCTATCGGCTATGGTCGTGACTATCCCGAATTTTGGTTGCAACTACCGATAGACGGCAAACCCGCAGGCATCGCAAACGGTGTGCATGTTGGCTTCTTCGCCACCAGCAAGCAGCAGGTTGATGAGTTTTATCAGCAGGCGGTCGCCGCTGGGGCGCAAGGAGACGGTGCACCGGGCTCACGGCCACATTACGGTGCCGCCTATTACGGCTGTTTCGTCCGCGATCTGGATGGCCACAAGATAGAGGCCAGCTTCTGGGACGAAAGCGCGGCTTAGCCTAATCGAGGCGGCGTATTGTTAATTGGGCGATCTTGGACGGCATGTCGCTAACTGGGCGCAGCATGCAGCGCCCCTACGGAGTGAGCCGGTTGTTTGGGATTCGCCTAAGGGAAAAAAGCATAAAAAAATGCCGGTGATTAAACCGGCATCGTATTGAATTAAATGTGCTATGCAATAATTCTAAAAATAAGAAAGTAAAACAATTATGGAGCGCAACGCCCATCGCTTGACGTTGCATTCACCTGCGAGAGTAAGAATGCCGTAGTTCGCGTAAGCAAATGTTGATACTGCTCAACTTTACTCGCGTTTTCACCACTATTTGTCGTTACAACCAGCGGCTACGCCTCAGCCACCAGGCAACGCCCCCGACCAATGCCACTAACATAAAGCAGAAAGAGGCAAACGCCAGCGGGCTACCGCTGCCCGGGATACCCCCCAGGTTGACCCCGAACAGCCCTGTCAGGAAGGTAGTGGGTAGAAATACCATCGCCATCAGCGACATGGTGTAAGTACGGCGGTTCATGGCATCGGCCATCACGGTAGTGATCTCATCAGACAGGATTGCCGTGCGGGCAATGCTGCCATCCAGGTCGTCTAATCCGCGCCCCAGGCGATCGGCAATGTCCTGCATGCGGCGGCGCTCATCGTCATTCATCCACGGCAGGCGGTCACTTGCTAAACGCGAAAACACATCGCGCTGCGGAGCCATGTAACGGCGTAATACAATCAACTGTTTGCGGATCAGCGCCAACTGCCCACGTTCCGGGGTTTGCTGCTCCAACAGCGCATCCTCCAGATCGATGATCTTGTCGTGCAGATCCTCTATGAATTCACTGGTGTGGTCGGTGAGCGCATCAGCGATTTCTACCAGCCAGTTACCGCTATTAATCGGCCCCTGGCCATTGTGCAATTCATTGACCACCTCATCGATCGAGTAGACCTTGCGATGGCGGGTGGAAATAATCATTTTATCGTTGATATAGACGCGAAACGTCACCAATTGGTCGGGCCGTGAGTCCGTATTGAAATTGATGCCTCGCAGCGTGATCAGCGTTCCGTCTCCCAACCGGGTGACGCGTGGCCGGGTGCTTTCCCCCGCCAGCGCTTGTCTCACCAGATCTGGCAGCAGCGGCGTGTTGGCAAGCCACTCGGCGCTGGCCGGATGGGCATAGTCCAGATGCAGCCAGCATGGCTCCTCGCTGGTGATCTTATCGTCATCCTCAATTGGCGTGGTGCCACCCTTGCCGTCGAGTTGATAGGCATAGACCGCGTCGGGCACCTGCAGTTCGCGCCCCTCAATGACATCCATTCAAAACCCTCATTATTTTGCCGTTGATACAGAGTCTAGCGTTATTGCCCTAGGGATCAAAGTGGCAACGCCATAACGGGATCTTAAAGTAAAAAGCCCCCGTGTTGGCGAGGGCTTGGATAAGCGTCAGGACTCTGAACATCAATGTTTCAGAATATACATTTCCTGGCTGTAGGCGACATCTTCTGGGTTAGTGATTGGGTAACCTTTCACCCAAGGCTTGATCAGACGCCCGTTGGTATATTGATAGATCGGGGCGATCGGGGCCTCGGCCGCAATCATCTGCTCGGCCTTGTTATAATCCGCGGTTAACGCCGTTGGGTCAGTCTCGCGACTGGCGTCGGCCAACAGGCGGTCGTATTGCGGGCTGTTAAATTTGGCGATATTCCCGCTGTGTGAAGAGGTCAGCAGCGACAGGAAGGTCGAGGCCTCGTTGTAATCCCCCACCCAGGAGGCACGAACCACGTCGAAGTTGCCGGTGTTACGGCTGTCGATATAGGTTTTCCACTCCTGATTTTGCAGTTTAACGTCAACGCCCAAGGTTTGCTTCCACATTGACGCCACGGCAATGGCAATCTTTTGGTGGCTCTCTGAGGTGTTATACAGCAGGGTCAATTTCAGGGGATGGCTCGGACCATAACCCGCCGCCTGCATCAGCGCCTTGGCTTGCTCGTTCAACTCTTCCTGGGACTGTTGCTGCAGCAGGCTGGTTTCCGGCTTAAAGCCAGCAGTGACATCAGGAGTGAAGTGGTAGGCCGGTTTCTCACCGGTACCCAGCACTTTTTCGGCAATGATCTTGCGATCGATAGCGTAAGACAAGGCTTTGCGCACCCGTACGTCATTGGTTGGCGCACGTTGGGTATTGAACGCGTAGTAATAAGTGCCGAGTTGATCAGGCGTGTAAACCTGGTCTGGGATATCCTTCAACAGCTTCTGGTACATGTTTTTCGGGAAGGATTCGGTAATATCGATATCACCAGCCTGATAACGCTTGGTGGCGTTAGATTCCTGGTTGATCGGTACAAAGGTCACCTTGGTCAACACGGTGTGTTCATGATCCCAATAATGGTTGTTCGGCACCAATACCAGTTTCTCGTTAACCACTCGCTCTTGCAGTTTGAATGCACCGTTGCCTACCAGATTACCCACTTTGGTCCAATCGTTGCCGTATTGCTCAACCACGGCTTTGGGTACCGGGAACAGGCTGAAGTTCGCCGTCAGGCTGACAAAATAAGGCACAGGCTTGTTCAACTGCACTTTTAGCGTATGGTCATCCACTGCCACCACGCCAAGCTTATCGATGGGCAGCTTCCCGGCGATAATCTCTTCGGCATTCTGGATCCCGGCTAGCTGAGCAAACCAGGCAAACGGCGACAGGCTTTTCGGATCGACCAGCCGTTGCCAGCTATAAACGAAGTCTTTCGCCGTGACAGGGTCACCGTTGGACCAGCGGGCGTCTTTGCGCAGCGTGAAGATATAGGTCTGGTTATCCGAGGTCTGCCAGCGCGTGGCAACACCGGGGATCACTTTGCCATGCGCGTCCTGATTCACCAGCCCTTCAAACAGATCGCGTGCCACCTGCGCTTCTGGCAGACCCACGGCTTTAATCGGATCGAGCGACGCCGGCTCATCTTTAATGTGCCGCACGATCTCCTGTTTCTCCGCCAGAGCGGTACCTGGGGGAACCTGAGCTGCCATAGCACCACTAATACCCGCGCCGATGGTGACCGCGCAAAGCGTTAAACGAAAACTCGCCAGAATTTTTCTTCTCGTCATGTTAGATATGCCCCAGTTAACCCCATGAATTTTTTATCATATAGCACAAAGATGCCCGCCACCTATAGCCACGCGTAACAAGAATGTAAAAAGTGGATGTTTGATCCAAAAAAAAGCCCGCAGCCATTATCGGCAATGCGGGCTGTTTGCTTAGGCAGGATCAGTCGTAAAGATGAATACTGGCGATCTTATAGCTGAACTCTTCCCCTTCTTCTTCATCGAAGATGGTGAAATAGCCTTTCTCTACCAGCGGGTTGAGCTGGATATCGGTCTTTTGCAACTGGCGTGATTCGGCGTCGTCAAAACCATAGTCCAGGAAGAACTCCCCTTTCTGATGATCCACGTGCAGGGTGAACGGATAGTTTGATTCGTCCCCACGCCCATCGTCATTTTTCACTACGCCAAACCACTCACCCTGGCGGATCTGGTTTTCTGCATCCACGCCGCACAGTAGGGTGATGGTGTCTTTTTCGTTTTCGCTGTAACGCGCGATTATTCTGGCAACTGGCATGATAAATCCTCTTTGTCGTTAGCACTCTGCCGATAGTATAACAATAGACATCACTTTATTCGCTTAACAGACTGGGAAAGATGAGCGAAAGCGTAATACACTCAATAACATCGCATTTCTTTCTGACTTTGGCTTAAGGGAAAACCCATGACCCAACACAGACCGCGCAGTGAGCGTGGCCAGCTGGCAGTTGCAGGTGAAACTTACGGTAAATCGATGTTAGGCGCCCCGCTGCTGTATTTCCCGGCGGCCAAAAGTGGCCCGGAAACCGGGCTGGTGATTGCAGGCACCCACGGTGACGAAACTGCCGCGGTGGTGACGTTATCCTGCGCATTACGCAGTATCGCCCCCGCCCAACTGCGCCATCATGTGATCCTGGCGGTCAATCCGGATGGTTGCCAGCTTGGGTTGCGCTCCAATGCCAACGGCGTCGATCTCAACCGCAATTTCCCGGCGGCCAACTGGCGCTCAGGCGATACGGTGTACCGTTGGAACAGTGCAGCGGAGGCTCGTGACGTGCGGCTCTCTACCGGCGGAAGGCCCGGTTCCGAACCGGAAACCCAGGGATTGTGCCATTTGATCCATCGCCTGAAGCCACGCTGGGTGGTGTCCTTCCATGAGCCATTGGCCTGTATAGAAGATCCGGAAAGCTCCGCGCTGGGGGTTTGGCTGGCGCATAAGTTTGCCCTGCCGCTGGTGACCAGCGTCGGCTATGAAACGCCGGGTTCATTCGGCAGTTGGTGTGCAGACTTGTCCTTGCCCTGCATCACCGCCGAGTTCCCGCCTATTTCAGCCGACGCGGCCAGCGAAAACTACCTTGCCGCCATGGTCGAGTTGCTGACCTACGCTGACTAGCGTGAAAGCTCAATAGCTCCGCACTCAAAGGCCAAACCTGGCACTACGTCTTTTGCCAGCCAGGTTGGGCCATCGAGATCCACAAAACGGGCGCCAGGCACCAACGGCAACGCCGCAGTAATGGCTCTTGAAGTGCAGAGCATACAGCCGAGCATGATTTCGAAGCCCTGCGCGCGTGCCTGTGCGGCAAGCTGTAACCCTTCTGTCAGCCCACCCGTTTTATCCAATTTAATGTTGACCATCTGATAGCGCCCCGCCAACCGCGGCAGATCGCCGCTGGTGTGGCAACTCTCGTCGGCGCAAATCGGTAATGGATGGATGAAGTTTTCCAGGGCGCTGTCGTCGCTGGCCGGTAAAGGTTGCTCCAGCATCGCCACGCCTAAATCCGCCAGCAGTTGGCAACGCGATGCCAAGCCTTCCGCCTGCCAGGATTCATTGGCATCAACGATCAACGTCATCTGCGGCACCGCCGTGCGGATCGCCACCAGCCTTTCGCTGATCAGGTGATCGTCGAGCTTGATTTTCAGCAGCATCGCGCCCTGTTGTTCCAGCTCTTTAGCGGCAAACGCCATCGCTTCCGGCGAGCCGATGCTGAGCGTTTGCGCCATCACTACCCGTTCCGGTGCGGTAACGCCGCTCAATTGCCACAGATCTTTGCCAGCAAGGCGGCATTCCAAATCCCACAGTGCCGAATCGACCGCGTTACGAGCCGCCCCCGCGGGCATCAGGTGTTGCAACTCCTGCCGGGTCACCCCTTGCGCGATGGCCGTGGACACTTCGGCCAACTGCTCCATCACTGAGGTTTCGCTCTCGCCATAGCGCGGATAAGGGGTGCATTCACCGACACCGCGCATACCCTGCTGTTCAATCTCTACCACCACGACTTTGGCTTCGGTCCGGCTACCGCGTGCGATCACAAAGGCGGTGTGCAATGGCCAGGCTTCAGGGTAAAAACGCATGCTTCTCATAACGGCTCCCGAGCGAAAAAAGCACATAAACTCAGTCCACTATACCTGCAGTTTATAAACTTTATCTATCCAAGGTGCGATTGTTGCCTTAAACTGCTTCGAGATTGTGAACCCGGTGTTAATCGGCTTCACATCTTTGTATAAACATCGTTGAAAGGAACCGAGCAATGACTCAGACCGTACATTTTCAAGGCAACCCTGTCACTGTAGCAGGCAAACTGCCACAGCAGGGCGAGCAGGCAAAAAGCTTTACCCTGGTTGCCAAAGACCTGTCAGACGTTGCCCTGAGCAGCTTCGTGGGTAAACGCAAAGTCCTGAACATCTTCCCAAGCATTGATACCGGCGTCTGTGCCGCATCGGTGCGTAAATTCAACCAGTTGGCGAGTGGCCTGGATAACACCATGGTCCTGTGTATCTCTTCCGACCTGCCGTTCGCCCAGTCACGCTTCTGCGGTGCAGAAGGCCTGAACAACGTGGTTACCCTGTCTACCCTGCGCGGCGGTGATTTCAAGCAGGCGTATGGTGTAGAGATCGCCGAAGGTCCATTGGCCGGTCTGACCGCGCGCGCCGTAGTGGTGCTGGATGGCCAGGACAACGTGCTGTATAGCGAGCTGGTAAACGAAATTACCACCGAGCCAGACTATGATGCAGCGCTTGCCGCGCTGAAATAAGCCTGTAGATAGCAAAAAGCCCGGTTTTTAAGCCGGGCTTTTTTATGCCTGAAAATGAGGGACTGTTATTCTTCGCTGTCGTCGGTGAGCTTGCGATTGCTCAGCCCGTATTCCCGCAGCTTATTGGCAATTGCCGTATGCGAGACGCCCAAACGCTTGGCCAGTTTGCGGGTGCTGGGATAAGTGCGATACAGACGAGTCAGCACCGAGCGTTCAAAACGCTTGCTGATATCATCCAGCGAGCCTTCCATCACTTCATCCCCTAACGCTATCTCCACCTCAAAATCCGGCAGAATGATATCTTGCGGGCGCAGCTCGTAGCCGTCCGTTTGGGTCAGGGCACGATAGATGGCGTTCTTCAGCTGTCGCACGTTGCCAGGCCAGCCGTACTTGCACAGGAAGCTACTGAGATCGTTGGCCAGTTTCGGCCTGGCGACCCCTTGTTCATCGGCAAAGCGCGCCACAAACAGCTCGGTGAGTGGCATGATATCCTGCGGGCGTTCGCGCAGCGGCGGGATGGTGATGGTCAGCACGTTCAAACGGTAATAGAGATCTTCACGGAATTCGCCGCGCTGCACCAGCTCAGTCAGGTTTTTCTGCGTGGCGCAAATCACCCGGACGTCCACATGCACCTCATGCTCTTCCCCTACCCGGCGGAACGTACCGTCGTTGAGGAAACGCAGCAGTTTGGTTTGCATGCGTGGCGACATTTCGCCAATCTCATCCAGCAGCACCGAGCCACCGTTGGCCTGCTCAAAGAAGCCCTTCTTGCCTTCCAACGCATTAGGATAAGCGCCCGGCGCATGGCCAAACAGTTCGCTTTCTACCACATCGTCCGGCAAGGCGGCACAGTTCAACGCCAGGAACGGCTGTTTGCCACGTGGGCTGCGCAGGTGGCAGGCCCGCGCCAGAATATCTTTCCCCGTGCCGGTATCGCCCACAATCAGCAATGGGGCATCCAGCATGGCCAGTTTACGCGCCTGCTCCAGCACGTGGCGCATTTTCGGGCTGACGGCGACAATATGGTCAAACTCGGTATCGTCATTCACCGACAGGTTCTGCAGCTGGCGGCCCATGCGGGCAGTGGATTTGAGCATTACCACGGCGCCCACGGGAGCATTCTGCTGTTGCTCATCTTCCAGATAGATCGGGGTGATATCCATCAGGAAATCCTGGCTGCGGATCACCACCCGCTCGGAATGCGGCTTAGTGTCTTCACTCTCCAGCCAGCGGCTGAAGTTATAGCCGCCAATCAGTTGGCTCGCCGTTTGATTGCGGATCTTGTCTTCGCTGAAGTTGAACAGCGTCTGAGCCGCCGGGTTAGTCAGTTCCACCTTGCCTTTCATATCGATGGAAAACACCGGTTCCGGCATCGACTCCAGCAACGCACGTAACGCACGGTGTTCACGTTCGGAAGGCATAAAGTTAACGGTGCGCACATCGGTCACACCGCTGATGCGCCGGATCTCCGCCATCAGCGCGCGGAAGGTATCAAAATCCAGCTGGGAAAAATTGAGGTAAATACGGCCGATAGGATCAATTTCGATGCCGCGCAGGTCGATACCGCGTGATACCAAAAGATCGAGTAATTCTCGAGTGAGACCGAGACGGTCTTCGCAAAATACTTCCAAACGCATCAGTATTGGCCTTATCTCTGCAGGTGCGGGGATGTCTGGTGATGATGATAACCTCTCCCCCCGGAAGGAAGAAGCGATCTGTCAGCAAAAGTTGACAGAGCTCCAGTTTATCACTGCTATTAGCGGTTTTAAACGCCAGCCAATAACACCATCGGCGTAATTTTAGCTTATTTCTAGAGAGTTATCATATTCAGCATTATTTTGGCAGCGGATTATCACGTGCTCACAGGGGGATATTCTTTCGTCAATCTGTGGTTACAAACTGAGAAATGAGCCCTCTCCGGTTACAAATGATAGTAATTCTCGTCTGAGTATTTTATAGTTGCGCTGCGTAACTATAAAGAAAGAGAGATGACCATGCTTAGAAAGCATTCACTGGCAGCATTTTGCTGCACCACGCTGTTGTTGAGCGCCCCAACTCAAGCGCTGGACCTATCCTATAAGGCGCCGGAGCCCAGCATTAAAGCCGCGCCCGCCCCCAAAGCTGTACCTGGGCCCGCGGAAAAAACCGCCAAGGCGCCAGTGGTCTGGTCAGAATCAGAAGATAAGACCGGCTTCAGTGCCAATCTTGAATGCGACCATCCCAGCTGCAGCCGCCCACGCGACAAATCGTATTCGACGCTTAATCGCCCTGTGAAAAAAACCGATCGCCTGCGCCAGTCCGATCCCTACTCCACCAATCAGGATCCCGATTACAGCGTGAACATGGGTTATAAGTGGTAATGACGCTTAAGAATCTCTGATAGAAGACGTGCTTAGCCGCAAGCTCATGGGTGACGAAGCGACCAGAATTACCCAAAAGAGCAAGCCCTCTCACTATATGAGAGGGTTGGAGTGAGGGGTAATTAATTGAGCGGTGCCTGGCTGGTTTCCTTGATGTACAGGAAGGCGAACAACGATAAGACACAACCGGCAATCACGTAAAACGCCGGGGCCGTGGTATTACCGGTTAGCTTGATCAGATAGGAAGCCACCGATAATGAGAAGCCGCCAAAGATCCCCACGGCAACGCTATAAACCAGCGATAACCCGGTGGTTCTTACTCGCCTTGGGAATATTTCCGGCAAAATGGTGATGGACGGCGAAGCACCGATAATATTGATAATGCTCAGCACAATCATTACCGCAAACAGCATTTCAATACTGGGGTGGGTGCTGAGTAAATAAAAGGCCGGATAAATCAGCACAACTATCGCTATTCTCGCCCAGGCAATCAACCGGACCCTGCCCACTTTATCTGACCACATTCCCGCTAGCGGCCCACCAATCAGAGTAATCAAACCGGCGATGGCACCGATTAACATGCTATAGCTGGTATCCAGTTTTAATATGCTGATGGCGTAGTTGGGAATATAAAACATGATGATCATATGTGGGATGGTTCCCCCCATCGTCAGCAAAATTCCCGCCAAGGTTTCTTTATAATAGGTAGTTATCACTTCCAGCAAGGGTATTTTGCTAACGCTCTCGGTGGCCGTTGGTAAGGTGTGAGTGGCGGTTTCTTCCAGCTTAAAGCGAATATACAGCCCCACCGGAACAATCACGATGCCAAACAGGAACGGGATACGCCAGCCCCAGGCTTCCACACTCGCCTCTGGCATGCAATTTACCAGGATCACCAACGTCATGGCGGCAAATACGTTGCCCGCACCTTGGCTCGCTACCTGCCATCCCCCGTAAAACCCGCGATTATGGGGTTTGGCATACTCCACCAGCAGGGTCGTTGATGCGCCTAACTCACCGCCTGCGGAGAAGCCTTGCATCAACCTGGCCAGGGTAATAATGATCGGGGCCGCAGTCCCGATGCTTTCATATGACGGGGTGATACCAATCGTCAGGGTACTGAGCCCCATCAGCAGGAACGTCAGCGTCATGGCGGGCTTGCGCCCTTTTTTATCGGCATAATGGCCGATGACCAGCGCCCCCAGCGGCCTGGCAAGATAACCCATCCCAAAGATCAGGAAAGTCATCGTCATGCTCACCAAAGGGTCTGTCGCGGGGAAATAAGCTTTTGCTATATAGGTCGCAAAAAATGCGTAAAGCACCAGATCAAAAAACTCTAAACCATTGCCTAACGTGGTAGCCACAATGGCCCTAGCCGGGGACTTTCTTTCCTTGACGCTATCCATGGCCTGTCCTTAATTTAATTTGCAGGGGCGCAGCATGCGGCGCCCGTCCAGATAATCGATGTTATGCCAGGATCGAACATTTTCGACCCTGACAAATTCAGGAGTATCACTAACTTATTAAAGACCGAGGTTTATTCCTTCAGGAATTCGTGCGTCAACGCAGACCAATAGGCGATCCCTCTGAGTATGATTTCATCATTAAAATCATAGCCGGGGTTGTGTACCATGCAGCTATTTTCCCCCTGGCCGTTACCTAATAATAAATAACTGCCCGGGCACTGGTTCAGCATAAAGGCAAAGTCTTCGCTGCCCATCAACGGTTCCGGGATATCAATGACCTGCTGAGGATGGCTATCACCCATTAAATTTTGCGCTACCTGCTTGGCAAAACGGGTCATCTCCGGTTGGTTGACCAACACGGGATAGGTGTGATCATAGTCAATATCGATCCTGGCACCGTATGAGGCCGCCTGGGCCGTCACTAACGTCTTGATGCGCTCTTCCAACAACTCCCTGACTTGCGGATCCAACGCGCGCACGCTTAACTTTAATACCGCTGAGTCGGCGATGACATTACTGGCCATGCCTGACTGGAATGAACCTACGGTGATCACACCCGGTTCTTGCGCCCCCAGATTACGCGCGACAATCGTCTGCAATGCCATCACAATACTGGCCCCGACGACCACGGCATCAACGGTGCCCTTCGGCATCGCGCCATGTCCCCCTTTGCCGTGAATGGTGATGGTGACCGTATCACTGGAGGCCATAAACGCCCCCTCGCCAAAGACAAATTGCCCCTGCGGGAAGCCCGGCATGTTGTGCATGGCAAAAACGGCATCACAGGGGAAGCGTTTAAACAGGCCGTCGTCGATCATCTTCTGGGCACCGGCCAACCCCTCTTCTGCGGGTTGAAAAATGAGGTGCAAGGTGCCATCGAAACAGGCGTGATCGGCCAGATAATGTGCCGCGCCAAGCAGCATCGCGGTGTGGCCGTCATGCCCGCAGGCATGCATGATGCCTTCATGCTGGCTGCTGTAAGGGAGTTGCGTATTTTCCAGGATCGGCAAAGCATCCATATCTGCCCGAATACCTAACGTGCGGGGGCTGTTGCCTCTTTTCAATGTCCCAACCAGGCCGGTGATACCGAGCCCTCGTGTCACCTGATACCCCCACTCCTCAAGCTTTCTCGCTACCAGATCGGCGGTTTGTCGTTCCTCGAATCCCAGTTCAGGGTACTGATGAATATGTCGACGGAGGATTTGGCTTTCGTCGGCATAGGGTTGGAAGGTCTCTAAGTTCGGCTCACGGTGCGGCATGTTCATTACCTCCTGTCCTTGGGATTGATGTCTTGGTGCTAAAGCGGCGAGCTAATATCGCGGATCTTCCGCTGGCGCAGTCAGATATTCAGATTAATTGTTGGTCAAATATACCGTCTTCTTTGCCGCTGTCCGTGGGATTTTTCGTGACCAAGACCGCAAAACAAACACTTCATTAACTTATCATTAACAATTAATGGGTATTGCAGAGGTGTACAAAAAGAAGGGAGTTTTTGGCAGTGCAGCTATAAGGCTGCGTCTGATTGACGCAGCCTGCTGAAGTCAGACTTTGCTTTGACCTTTTTTCATGGTGTCTTTCAACTGGTTAATCAATTGACCACGGAAATCACCCAGTTTTGGCTTATCGCCTTCTAACCAAGGTAACGGGCGGCACAGTTCCATCGCCTTGATGCCCAATCGCGCCGTCAACAAACCCGCCCCTATCCCCTGCGCGGCCCGCGCAGACAACCGCGCCGCAATATCCTGCGACATCCAATCCATGCCCACTTCCCGCACCAGTTCGGAAGCGCCGGCAAAGGCGATATTCAGCAACACCAGGCGGAACAGACGGATGCGGCTGAAATAGCCCAGTTCGATGCCATACAGGGCCGCAATGCGGTTAATCAGGCGGATATTGCGCCAGGCGATAAAGGCCATGTCCACCAAGGCCAACGGACTGACGGCGATCATCAGCGTCGACTCTGCCGCCGAGCGGCTGATTTCGCGCCGCGCCTGATTATCCAGCACCGGCTGCACCAGCTTGGCATACAGCGCAACCACTTCACGGTCGTTCTGGGTTTCATGTAATGAAGCCTGCCAGCGTTGCAATGCGGGGTGCCCTTGATCCAACCCGGCCTGACGCGCCAGCTTTTCACAAAACTCGCGCCCTCTTCCCAGGCCGTGACTGTGCAGCAGTTCCCGAGCTTCGTCACGCTCTTCTGCACGTTGGCGTAGGCGGTATAGCCTGCGCCATTCCCCCACCACAGAACCGATACCAGCGAAGACGATCAATCCACCGGCAATCCCGCCACCCAGCGCGATCCAATCCTGTTGCACCCAGGAGGTATGTACCCACTGGACACCTTGAGCCACCACGCTGACGCCAAACAGCATCAGCCCAGCGTTAACCATTTTACGCCACAGGCTGCGCTTGGGTTTCAACGCGGCGTTAACGATACCTTCCGCGCGCCCTTCCTCTTCTTCCTGCTCCATCTCTGGCGCTGCCGGATAGAATTTCTCGGCTTGCTGTTCGTCAAATTCCAAGCCTGCGCGCAACACCGGTTCCTGTGGCGGCTGCAACGGCTCGGCAAAATCGATACGCGGTTTTAACGGCTCGCTCATCGTAATTTATCTCCCAATAAAAACTCCATCACCGCGTCCAGACGGATATGCGGTAACGGACTGTCAACGCTCATCATACGTGGGCGGAACTGGTCAAAATGGAACCCTTGTTGCTGCCAGAACGCTGGGCCTGGCAGGCGCGCAGGCACTTCGCCAGGGAAGACCGTCAGCGGTGCGCCATCGTCCAGACGGTGGCCTTTCAATGCCGGGATCGGCTGCCCATGATGATCGACAATGCCGCTTTCGGTCGCCTGTACCGAAGCCAGGCCGACGCAGTCCATGCTGATGCCTTCAAACGCAGCGTTCTGCCAGGCTTCCTGCACCAGTTGCTGTAACAGCGAAACCAGATTGGCGTGCTGATCGGCGGTGATATGGTCCGCCTTGGTTGCCGCAAACATCAGTTTGTCGATGGTTGGCGAAAACAGGCGGCGGAACAGCGTGCGCTTGCCGTAGTGGAAGCTTTGCATTAACTGGGTCAGCGCCAAACGCATATCATTAAATGCCTGCGGCCCGCTGTTGAGCGGTTGCAGGCAGTCCACCAGCACGATCTGGCGATCGAAACGCACAAAGTGCTCTTTATAAAACGCCTTGACGATCGACTGGCAATAATAGTTAAAACGGGCGCGCAACATGCCCGCATTGGTATGTTTGTCCGCCTGTGCCAGGCGCGATTCCCCTGCCGCATCGACGTTCGGCCACGGGAAAAACTGCAGCGCAGGCGCACCGGCCATATCACCAGGCAGCACAAAGCGCCCAGGTTGAATAAAGTGCAGCCCTTCAGCCTTACAGCGCAGCAGGTAGTCGGTATAAGCCTGGGCGATCGCCGCCAGCTTGTTTTCATCCGCTGGGGCCAATGGATCGAGATCTTTGCACAATGCTAGCCAAGGCTCGGCCCAGCGCGCGCGGTCGCCCTGCAACAACCCAGCCATCTGACGTGACCAGGCCAGGTAGTCCTGTTCCAGCATCGGCAAATCCAGCAGCCATTCGCCCGGATAGTCGACGATCTCCAGATACAGCGTGGAGGTTTCTTTAAAATGGCGTAGCAGTGAATCATTGGAACGGTAGCGCAGCGCCAAGCGGATTTCGCTGACGCCACGGGTTGGCGTTGGCCAGCTTGGCGGATTGCCATACAGCTGCGCCAGGCCTTCGTCGTAGGTGAAACGTTGGATACCGAGGTCGCGTTGAGGAATGCGTTTCACCCCCAACAGTCTTTCTTCCCGCACAGGGGAAAACAGCGGCATACGCGCGCCGCTGTGAACATGGAGTAACTGATTGACCAATCCGGTGATAAACGCCGTCTTACCGCTGCGGCTCAAGCCGGTGACTGCCAGCCGCAGATGACGATCCATCCCGCGATTGACCAGCGAAGTTAACTCATTTTGCAGTCGTTTCATTGTTCTCCTTGGCATAGCGCCCGAACGCCTTGTTCAGCCCTTTGCGAAACAGCGGTTCCAGCAACAGGGCCAACACGTAACGCAGCGGTTTGCGGCTGACGGTTTTCAGCAACCACGCGGTTGCCCCCGCCGGGCCATAACTCATTAGCGCTATGATGATGACTTTCGACAAGGTCTTCAACAATGCACCTACTCCCCATTTTGGTGAAGCGGTTTTTGGGGCATTAATCGCATAGGTTTTACTCATGGTTGCTGCCCTCCGGCAAATGTTGGGGAAAAAGTCGGTGCAATGCCTGACCTGCGGCGTACGCAGGCCCGTGCATCGTTAAGAGAGGTTACAGTTGGCGAAAGCGGCTCTGCACGCCAAAGGTGTCAGACGTGACGTAGCGCTCAACCTTGCGCAACTGCTGCTCCCCGCTGCTCAATTCGTATTCCAGCTTATCAAGCAACTGGCGCGGTGTGGCCTGATGTTCATCCTGATAACGGCTGGCTGGAGCCTCCTCAAGCACGAAGACCAAGGCAATATAGGCGACCACCGTAATGAAAAACAGCCCGAAGAACAGCGACAGCACGGCAATCACCCGGATCAAACGCACGGGCACGTCAAAATAGTGGGCAAGGCCAGCGCAAACGCCCTTCAGCATGCCTTCTTCAGGTACACGGTACAGTTTTTTACTGCCTAACGTGTTGCCCTTGTATGAACCGCTGTCGTCGTTGTAGTAGGAACGATCGCGACGATCGCCAAACTTTCCTCTGTCCTGGTCTCTACGCATTACGACTGCCTCCAATTCGGGTGTTCCGCATCAAGAATGTCTTCCAACGCCTGAATACGATCGCGCATGCGTGTGGCCTGCTCCGCCAGCTGCGTCAGACGTTGCATCTCCTGATGACTCAGTTGAACGCCGCTCTGTTGCCGATTGCTGTAATGCAACCAAAGCCAAATCGGTGCGACAAACAACACAAAGATTGTCAACGGGATGGCAAGTAATAGAGCACTCATTTCAATTCCTTCTTATTGGCCGTAGTGTGGCGGCCACGCTGGGTGGCCGCTTAAGCATTATTCCGGGCGGTTCATCTTGGCTTTCATTGCCGCCAGTTGCTCACTGATGGCATCGTCCGCCTGCAGTTCGGCAAACTCCTGATGCAGGCTTTTCTTTTTGCCAATGCTGACGCTTTCCGCTTCGGCTTCCATATGGTCGATACGGCGCTCAAACTGTTCAAAACGCGCCATCGCCTCATCCAGTTTACCGCTGTCCAGTTGGCGACGCACATCCCGTGAAGAAGAAGCCGCCTGATGGCGCAGCGTTAATGCTTGCTGGCGTGCACGAGTTTCGGTCAGCTTGTTTTCCAGCTCGCCGATTTCACTCTTCATGCGGGCCAGCGTCTCTTCTACTGTAGCCACTTCCTGGCTCAGCGTAGCAAGCAGGTCGGCCACTTTCTGTTTTTCGATCAACGCGGCACGGGCCAGGTCTTCTTTATCTTTACGCAGCGCCAGTTCGGCTTTGTCCTGCCAGTCATTGATCTGGTTTTCACCCTGCTCAATGCGGCGCAGCAGCTGTTTTTTCTCCGCCAGGGCACGCGCTGAGGTGGAGCGCACTTCAACCAGCGTGTCTTCCATTTCCTGGATCATCAAACGCACCAGCTTTTGCGGGTCTTCTGCTTTATCGAGCAGAGTATTGATGTTGGCGTTCACGATGTCGGCAAAACGAGAAAAGATACCCATAATTTACTTCCTCTTGGTTCTGAAGGCGTCTGAAGCGCCGAGTTAAGTTATACAACTTGCCCTAAGAGTTAATCAAGAAGCGTGCCAACTTTTATTTCATTGAAATACAATGATTATTTGTTTTTGACTCTCGCCACGCTTGCTGTAGAGTGAGTGTTTTCACCAAACATTGGCGAATTTCATCATGAGCGAACCGTTAGAGAACCTGTTGGGCGAGGCCAACGCCTTTGTCGAGGTGCTGGAGCAAGTTTCACAGTTGGCCAAGCTCAACAAACCGGTGCTGGTGATCGGTGAGCGCGGCACCGGTAAGGAGCTGATTGCCCACCGTTTGCACTATCTTTCCAACCGTTGGCAAGGGCCGTTTATCTCCCTCAACTGTGCGGCGCTGAATGAAAACCTGCTGGACTCGGAGCTGTTTGGCCATGAGGCTGGCGCGTTTACCGGCGCACAGAAACGCCATCTTGGCCGCTTTGAGCGTGCCGATGGCGGCACCCTGTTTCTGGACGAATTGGCAACCGCGCCAATGCTGGTGCAAGAAAAGCTGCTGCGGGTGATTGAATACGGCCATCTGGAGCGCGTGGGTGGCAGCCAACCGCTGCGGGTGGATGTCCGGCTGGTGTGCGCCACCAATGACGATCTGCCCGCGCTGGCCGCCGCCGGTAAATTCCGCGCCGATCTGCTGGACCGCCTAGCGTTCGACGTGGTGCAACTGCCACCGCTGCGCCAACGCCAGCAAGACATCATGCTATTGGCCGAGCATTTCGCCATTCAGATGTGCCGCGAGTTGTCACTGCCGTTGTTCCCCGGCTTCAGTGAACATGCGCGAGCGACACTGCTCGGTTACTCCTGGCCGGGTAACGTACGTGAGCTGAAAAACGTGGTGGAGCGCTCCGTTTACCGCCATGGTTCAGACCAGGATGAGCTGGATGAGATCATCATTAACCCCTTTGCCAAGCGTTCAGAACCGCTTGATGATGAGGCAACCGCGCCGACCAGTAATTTACCTGCGTTGCCGCTGGATTTTAAAAGCTGGCAGCATCAGCAGGAGAAAACCCTGCTGGAAATGGCATTGAAACAGGGCCGCTTCAATCAGCGCAAAGCTGCCGATTTGCTGGGGCTGACCTATCATCAGCTACGCGGCATGTTGAAAAAGCATGCGTTGCTGCAAGGTAGCGACCCAGAGGGAAGTTAAACCGACTGGGCGATCAATTCACGTAACCATTGATGGGCGGGATCGCGATGCGAACGCTCATCCCACAGCATTGCCAGCTCATAGCCCGGGATCTCCACTGGCGGCTCGGCAATCTGTACTTCAGGGCTGTCGCGTACCAAGCGTTCGGGTAGCATCGCCACCAGATCCGTTTTGGCGATCACCGATTTCACAAACAGAAAATGCGGGACGGAAAGGACTACCCGCCGCGAAAGCCCAACCTGCTCCAGCGTGTGATCGGTGATACCGCTAAATCCCCCGCCGTTTGGCGAAACCACCACGTGCTCCAGTTGGCTAAATTGCGCCAGCGTCGGGCGAGCCGTCAACGCAGGATGACCGATGCGGCCCACCAACACATACTTCTCCTTGAATAACACGCGTTGACGCATCCCTGATGGTGCGCAGTCCTGAGTGTGAAAGGCCAGATCGATCTCCCCCATCTCCGCCTGCCGAGCAATCCTGGTTGGTGCCAGTTCCAACACTGCCAACCGGCTGTTGGGAGCGGCCTGACGAAGCCGTGCCAATGCGGGCAACAGCACCGTGGATTCGCCATAATCGGATGCGGCAACGCGCCAGGTGATATTCGCGCTGGCCGCCTCAAACGGGCTGATGGGTGAGACGGTGTGTTCCAGCACTTCCAACGCCTGCCGCAAAGGTTCACGTAACGCCTCCGCTCTGGCCGTTGGCCGCATACCTCTGGGGCCCGGTAGCAGCAGCGGATCGTCAAAAAACGCTCTCAGCTTGGCCAGATGAGCGCTTACCGAAGGTTGCGACAGCGACAACCGCTCCGCCGCGCGCGTAACGTTCAATTCCATCAGTAACACATCCAACGTCACCAGGAGATTGAGATCCAGCCTGCCGAAATTACTCATGCAAATACCTGTAATCATCTAAATCAATTTTAACTATACCTGGCGCTAACCTACTCTGTTGCTCTCTTTTCAGCAATGGAACTCAATGATGAATATTCTGCTGGTCTACGCTCACCCAGAAGCTCAATCGCTTAATGGCTCACTAAAAAACTTTGCGGTCAAACATCTGCAGGACGCTGGGCATCAGGTACAGGTTTCCGATCTGTACGCCATGAAATGGAAAGCCTCTTTGGATGGCGAAGACCGTACGGATCGGGATCGAGCCAACCGCTTCAACCCGGTACTGGATTCCCGGATCGCTCTGGAACGAGGAACGCAAAGTGCAGATATTGCACTGGAACAAGAGAAGTTACTCTGGGCGGATACCGTGATCCTCCAGTTTCCACTGTGGTGGTTCTCCATGCCAGCCATCCTAAAAGGATGGGTAGAACGCGTGTATGCCTATGGCTTCGCGTACGGCGTTGGCGAGCATTCCGATACGCATTGGGGGGATCGTTATGGCGAAGGTACGCTGGCAGGGAAACGGGCTATGTTGCTGGTTACCGCTGGCGGTTGGGAGTCTCATTACAGCCCGCGCGGTATCAACGGCCCGATAGAGGATATTTTGTTCCCCATTCACCATGGCATTCTGTATTACCCCGGCTTTGACGTGCTGCCACCGTTTGTGGCGTACCGCACCGATCGCTTCGACGAGGCGAAATTCCCAGAGCTTTGTGCGGCGCTGGGGGAACGACTGGATACGCTGGCCAGTACCGAGCCTTTGCCATTTCGTAAGCAAAACTTTGGCGATTATGCGATCCCACAGTTAACGCTGCGAGAAGACATTGCCCCTGGCCGCTCCGGTTTTGCCGTTCACCTGAAATAGAGGCAAAAAAAAAGCCAGCACCCGAGCTGGCTAAGTAAACACTGGAAGCAATGTGAGCAATGTCGTGCCTTCCACAAAGGGCCACAAGGTGTGGCCTTCCGTGAACTGCCAAATGATGATAATGGTTCTCAGTATCATCTGTAAAGCACTTTGTTGAGAATTTTTCTCATTACCACACTAAGCTTGGGTAATTATCCACCGGTACGGATTTCGGGCTGAGGCCGACACGCCAAAAAACAGCGGCAAGCTTAACCAAACCGCCGAAATTTCAGTCATTTTGCTCAAGGAATTGGGCTGTTGGTCAGAGTGCGATACACTAACGTTATTGCTTAATAACCCATGAAGCGTCTATGCGTGGTTTACCTCTTTGGATAATGTCGCTCGGCTGCCTGGCAACGTCTGCCCTGGCCGCGACACCGGCTGTGCCCAGCGCAGCACCACCGCCAGCAGACATCCGCCAGAGCGGCTTTGTCTATTGCGTCAGCGGCATTCTGAACACCTTCAATCCGCAGATGGCCAGCAGCGGTCTGACGGTCGATACCCTCGCCGCCCAGCTTTACGATCGGCTACTGGATGTCGACCCCTACACTTACCGCCTGATCCCGGAACTGGCGGAAAGCTGGGAAGTGCTGGACAACGGCGCGACCTACCGTTTCCACCTGCGCCGGGATGTGCCTTTCCAGACCACCGCCTGGTTCCAACCCACCCGCAAAATGAACGCCGACGATGTGGTGTTCAGCTTTCAGCGGGTGTTTGACCAGAAGCATCCGTTCCACAATGTCAACGGCGGTGAATACCCGTACTTCGATAGTTTGCAGTTTGCCGACTCTGTGCAAAGCGTGAAAAAGCTGGACCAATACACCGTCGAGTTCCGCTTGCAGGCACCGGATGCGTCCTTCCTATGGCATCTGGCAACCCATTATGCGCCGGTGCTATCGGCAGAATATGCCGACAATCTGACGCTGGATGGCACCCAGGAAATGATCGATCGTGAACCGGTCGGCACCGGCCCATTCTTGTTGAACGAATACCGCTCCGGGCAATATATCCGTCTGGCACGCAATGACGTTTACTGGAAAGGGAAACCGCGCATGCCGCAGGTGGTGATCGACATGGGGGCCGGGGGTACGGGCCGCTTGTCCAAATTGCTGACCGGCGAGTGCGACGTATTGGCCTACCCCGCTGCCAGCCAGCTTTCGATCCTGCGCGACGATCCGCGTTTACGCCTGACGCTGCGCCCAGGGATGAATATCGCCTATCTGGCCTTCAACACCCGCAAGCCGCCGCTGGATAACCTGAAGGTGCGCCAGGCCATTGCGTTAGCTATTAACAACCAACGCCTGATGCAGTCGATCTATTACGGCACCGCAGAGACCGCCGCCTCGATCCTGCCGCGCGCCTCCTGGGCCTATGATAATGATGCCCACGTTACCGAATACGATCCGGCCAAGGCGAGAGAGATGCTACGCGAAGCCGGTGTGGGGCCACTGGATCTGAAACTGTGGGTGCCTACTGCATCACAATCCTATAACCCTAGCCCGTTGAAAACGGCGGAGCTGTTACAGGCAGATTTGGCTCAGGTCGGCATTAATGTCACCATCGTGCCGGTAGAGGGCCGCTTCCAGGAAGCCCGGCTGATGGAGATGAACCACGATCTGACGCTCACCGGTTGGTCAACCGACAGTAACGATCCGGACAGCTTCTTCCGCCCGCTGCTGAGCTGTGCGGCAATCCGTTCGCAAACCAACTATGCTCACTGGTGTGATCCCGCTTTTGATGAACAGTTGCAGGATGCCTTGTTGTCACAGCAGTTATCACAGCGTATCGAGCATTATCAGCAGGCGCAGAAGATCCTCGAACAGCAGTTGCCGGTATTGCCGCTGGCCTCCTCTTTGCGTTTGCAGGCCTACCGTTATGATATTAAAGGACTGGTGTTGAGCCCGTTCGGCAACTCATCATTTGCCGGGGTGTACCGTGAACCGGCGGAGGCCGCGAAAAAGTGATTATCTTTACCTTACGCCGCATTCTGTTGCTGCTGATCACGCTGTTCTTCCTGACGCTGGTCAGCTTCAGCCTGAGCTACTTCACCCCACGCGCGCCGTTAAACGGTGCCGCCTTGCTGGATGCCTACCAGTTCTATTTCGTCAGCCTGCTGCACTGGGACTTTGGCGTTTCCAGCATCAACGGCCAGGCGATCAGCGAACAGCTGCGCGAAGTGTTCCCGGCCACCATGGAACTGTGCATTTTAGCCTTCACGCTGGCCCTGTTTATCGGCATTCCGCTGGGCATTATTGCCGGTGTAATGCGCGGCAAATGGCAGGATACCGCCATCAGTACCTTTGCCCTGCTGGGCTTTTCCATTCCGGTGTTCTGGCTGGCGCTGCTATTAATGCTCTATTTTTCACTGCATCTTGGCTGGTTGCCGGTGTCAGGCCGTTTCGATCTGCTGTATCAGGTCAAGCAGGTCACCGGTCTGGCACTGGTTGACGCCTGGCTGTCTGATTCGCCTTATCGCAATGAGATGATTGCCAGTGCGCTGCGCCATATGGTGCTGCCGATTGCCGCTCTGGCGGTGGCCCCAATCACCGAGGTGATCCGCTTGATGCGCATCAGCACCGACGATGTCCTCAGCCAGAACTACATCAAGGCTGCCGCTACACGTGGCCTGTCACGCTTCACCATTATCCGCCGTCACGTGTTGCACAACGCGTTACCGCCGATCATCCCAAAACTCGGTCTGCAATTTTCTACCATGCTCACGCTGGCCATGATCACCGAGGTGGTGTTCAGTTGGCCAGGGCTGGGGCGCTGGCTGATTAACGCCATCCGCCAACAGGACTACGCGGCCATCTCCGCAGGCGTGATGGTGATCGGCACGCTGGTGATCACCATTAACGTGCTGGCCGACATTCTGGGCGCGGCGACCAACCCGCTGAAACATAAGGAATGGTATGCCCTTCGATAACGTATACCGCGAAAAGAAAATGCCTAGCCCGCTGCTCTATACCTGGCGGATTTTCTATGGCGACACTTTGGCGATGATTGGTTTTTATGGGGTGATCGGCCTGCTGCTGCTTTCCCTGTTCGGCAGCCTGCTGGCACCTTACGCCCTCGATCAGCAATTCCTGGGATATCAGTTGCTACCACCGTCCTGGTCACGCTACGGCAACGTGTCGTTCTTCCTAGGCACCGACGATCTGGGCCGCGATATCCTTAGCCGTTTGCTGACCGGCACCGCCGCCACCTACGGTTCGGCACTGATTGTGACCATCGCCGCCGCCCTATGTGGCGTGATCCTGGGGGTATTTGCCGGGGTCACCCATGGCCTGCTGTCTGCGATGCTCAACCATATTCTCGATACCTTGCTCTCCATCCCTTCACTGCTGCTGGCGATTATCGTGGTGGCATTCCTTGGGCCGAAGCTGGAACACGCCATGCTGGCCGTTTGGCTGGCACTGTTGCCACGGATGGTGCGTACCATCTACAGCGCAGTGCACGATGAGCTGGAAAAAGAGTATGTGGTCGCAGCCCGTCTGGATGGAGCTTCGACGATGCAGATCCTGTGGTACGCCGTGGTGCCGAACATTGCCGCCGTACTGATCACCGAATTCACCCGTGCGTTGTCGATGGCCATTCTCGACATCGCGGCGTTGGGCTTCCTCGATCTGGGGGCGCAGTTGCCTTCCCCGGAATGGGGAGCCATGTTAGGCGACTCGTTGGAGTTGGTCTATGTGGCACCTTGGACCGTGATGCTGCCCGGTGCCGCTATTCTGATCAGCGTATTGCTGGTTAACCTGTTGGGCGACGGAATACGCCGCGCGATCAATGCGGGAGTGGAATAATGCCGTTACTCGATATCCGCAATCTGACGATTGAATTTATGACCGCCGAAGGACCGGTGAAGGCCGTCGATCGCGTCAGTATGACGCTGACAGAAGGTGAAGTGCGTGGTCTGGTAGGCGAATCCGGCTCAGGAAAAAGCCTGATCGCCAAAGCCATATGCGGCGTGACCAAAGATAACTGGCGCGTCACCGCCGACCGCTTCCGCTTTGACGATATCGACCTGTTGCAGCTCAGCCCGCGTGAACGGCGCAAACTGGTGGGCCACAACGTTTCGATGATCTTCCAGGAGCCGCAATCCTGTCTTGACCCTTCCGAAAGCATTGGTCGCCAGTTGGCCCAGGCCATTCCCGGCTGGACTTACAAGGGCCGTTGGTGGCAGCGCTTTAACTGGCGCAAACGGCGGGCGATTGAGCTGTTGCACCGCGTCGGTATCAAGGATCATCTCGATATCATGGGCAGCTTCCCCTACGAACTCACCGAAGGGGAATGCCAGAAAGTGATGATCGCCATTGCGTTGGCCAATCAGCCAAGATTGCTGATCGCCGATGAGCCAACCAACGCCATGGAACCCACCACGCAGGCGCAGATCTTCCGTCTGCTGGCGCGTCTGAACCAAAACAATAACACCACCATCCTGCTGATCAGCCACGATTTGCAGATGATGAGCAAGTGGGCCGACCGGGTTAACGTACTGTACTGCGGCCAGACGGTGGAGAGTGCGCAATGTGAAGACCTGCTTGCCGCCCCTCATCATCCTTATACCCAGGCGCTAATCCGCGCTATGCCGGACTTTGGCCGTTCACTGCCGCATAAGAGCCGCCTGAATACGCTGCCGGGAGCGATCCCCTCATTGGAGCATCTGCCGATCGGCTGCCGCCTGGGGCCACGCTGCCCGTATGCGCAAAAGCAATGTATTGAAACCCCACGCCTGCGCCCGGTGAAGAATCACCTGTTCGCCTGCCACTTCCCGCTGAACATGGAGGAGCAATAACATGGAAACGCTGTTGGAAGTGCGCAACCTGACCAAAACCTACCGCTATCGCACCGGGCTGTTCCGCCGCCAGCATGTGGAGGCGGTCAAGTCAGTCAGTTTTACCCTGCGTGAGGGCCAGACACTGGCGATCATCGGTGAAAACGGCTCAGGTAAGTCAACCTTGGCGAAGATGCTTTCCGGTATGGTGGAACCCTCCTCGGGTGAAGTGCTGATTGACGACCATCCGCTGGTCTATGGCGATTACCGCTACCGTAGCCAGCGTATTCGCATGATTTTCCAGGATCCGAGCACCTCGCTCAACCCACGTCAGCGCATCGGTCAGTTGCTTGATGCACCGCTACGTTTGAATACCGATCTGGAAGCCGCAGAGCGCGAGGTGCGTATCAATCAGACCCTGCGCCAGGTGGGGATGTTGCCGGACCACGCTTATTATTACCCGCATATGCTGGCCTCAGGGCAGAAACAACGTGTCGCGCTAGCACGGGCGTTGATCCTGCAACCCAAGGTGATTGTTGCCGACGAGGCGCTGGCTTCGCTGGATATGTCGATGCGTTCGCAGATCATCAACCTGATGCTGGAGCTCCAGGAAAAGCACGGCATTGCCTATATTTATGTGACTCAGCATCTGGGGATGATGAAGCATATCAGCGACCAGGTAATGGTGATGCATGAAGGGGAAATCGTGGAGCGCGGCAGCACCGCCGAAGTGCTGGCCGCACCGCTGCACGACCTCACCAAACGGCTGATCGCCAGCCACTTTGGCGAAGCGCTCACTGCCGATGCCTGGCGACGTGACGGCGGCAGGTTTTAATTTCGCTGACATCCTCCGGGCGCGCAACTGCGCCCGTTTCCCACCTACCAGCTCGTCAGCATCGGTTGTTAGCGTTAATCTGCACCTGCTTAACCAGGAATAATTAACGCTCAGGCAGACTAAACCAATCACTCATCATACAGTCAAAATAAAAACATTATTTCATTCATTTTAGGTGGGAATTATTTCTGCCCCTCACAAACATTACCGGTATTTTCTTAATTTATATCAAGAAGCATCCAATTGATTATAAAGCCAGTCTGTTATTATAATATCAGCGCTTAGGAAATTGATTAAATATCAGTAAGTACAGATTTACTCTCATTAATTACCATAAGGATATACTGTGAAAAAGCTCAATACCTCGGAAGCGTCAAAGATTGTCGGTGGCCATCAATACATTTGCACTACTCACTATGAACAATGGGGTCCAGGGAAATGTTTCCGCGTAGAGCATTGTAAAGACAAGTTCGGTTATGGCGAAGATATTGCACATAGTCGTGTCAGTTGCGAAAACCCAAAATAATGGTTTCTGCTGGGTACGGATCTCGTGCCATCACTACACTCCTGATATTATAATAATTTACTTTTAATAATTTGATTAGTTCTCTTCAACTTCCATCAAGGATATGTTGTGAAAAAACTCAATACCTCAAAAGCGTCAAAGATTATTGGTGGCGCTAACTATATTTGTATCACTCATGATGTAGCCTATACATCAGAACTTTGTTATCGCGTAAAGACGTGCAAAGACAAGAACGGTAATACTAGAGATCTTACTCGCATCGCTATTATTTGCCAAAATCCGTGATAATTGGCAGTGGGTGGCTCTAATCTAAAGTCATCACTTCCTTGGCACGGCATAGTTATGCCGTGCCGTTATGCACATCGTCAAGGCCACATAATTCCTGTAAACGCTTAATTACTAGCCATGTTGTTGGGCATCGATAGTCGAAGCTCGGGGGATGGCATCTTGGCACTCATCTACCCTACCGCAATATATTTTATTCCTTTACGTTATTAATTAGCACTTAACATTATTTTATCTCGCCAATCGAATCGGTGAGGATATCCGCTACGTTGAGCCATGCAAACAACAGGATATCGCGCTGATGAACAACGCCCACCCCCAACGCTTCTCGCAACTGATGCTTATCCTTGCCGCCGGTTTCGCTATTTATGGTCATGGTCTATGCGGCCATGACTGACGCCTGCTCCGTGGTTTTTTACCCTGCCGCCGTTGCCAACTGTAACGGTGGCTTGTTGTATTGATGAAGGATTTTATCCGATGGAACATCGCCTAACCCCTTTCCAGTGGTACCACGAAACCCAGCGTAGTTCTGGCGACAGTTCTCCACTCGAGCCTGCCGCTGCAAGCCTAAGGGAACGTTTTTTGTTAGGCCTGGGCACGTTTAGCGACGAGGGATTGAATGCCGCCCTCAGCCATCGCATTGACGTTTTTACTGCATCTTCGGCCTGCTATCCGGTACTGTTCCCCGATCGAGTCAACGTTTCGCGTGAAGTGACATTGTCACCTTACGATCGCCTGTCGACGGCCTTGACGGTGGCACAGGTCACTGGCGTGCAATCGCTTTGTAGCCATTACGCCGCTCGCCTCGCCCCTCTGGACAGCCCGGATGCCTCACGAGAAAGTAATGTCCGTCTGGCACAAATCACCCAATACGCCCGCCAACTCGCCAGCCAACCTACTCTGATTTGCTCCAAGGCTATACAACAGCTCGGCGAAGTTGGCCTGAGCACGCAAGATATTGTGACCTTTTCGCAAATCATCGGTTTCGTTAGCTATCAGGCACGGGTGGTCGCCGGTATTGCCGCGCTGGCAGGCAGGCCCGCCGTGGTGTTACCCGGTTTTCCTCAAATCGAAGATGCCGAACCGGCGGGATTTTCCTGTACGGAACGGTCATGGCAAACTCGCCTGCCGGAGATCGTTGTCGAGCAGGCCCAAGCTAGGCAGCTCGACATTCTGGACCAAAGCCACCCGGATGCCCGCAGCGAGTCTTATTACCTGCTGTTGGCCCACGACGCGCCAGCCCTACATGAGCGCAATGCGGTATTTAACAACATTACCCGCCACGCTGATGGGCTATCTCCACGCCTGAAGGCTTTGGTTGCCCTGGTGACATCACGTATTAATGGCAGCCATTACTGTGCCGCCACGCTAGCCCATAACATTGCCGATCGGGAGTTGGCACGAGCATTAGTGGCTGGGATTGATCACGCACTTGAGGTGGCCGACGATCCGGTAACCGCTGCCGTGATAGGCGTGACGGCCGAACTGACGCGAACGCCTGAGAAATTCACGGCACAAAGCGTGCAGCCGCTGTTCAACGGCGGGCTGGATCGGTCGCAGGCATTGGACGTGATTTTAACCAGCGCGCTGTACGCCTGGGAAAACCGGCTGCGTTACAGTCTTGGCGATACGGTGGCAGCCGATTTAGCGCAATAACCATGCCTGAGCCGCATCAAAAAAGTGCTGTGCCAGCGGCGTGGCCCTTGCTGGCTCGGCGATTACCAAGGCGGCATGACGAGACATCGGCGCAATGGCAACGCTGCGCCGATGCAGTTGCGGCATCATTTCCATCTGCAAGTTACCGCCGGGGAACAACCCGCACCCCAAGCCGACAAAAATCCCCTGTAACAGTTGGAAGATCGAGGTGGTTTCCATCCGGGTATGCAGCGTCAAGCCCGCCTCACGAAACTGTTGATCCAGATAACGACGGAAGTAACGCGTCGGCTCTGCCAGGCATAATGGCAACTCCGCCACGGTTGCCAGCGTTAGTGGACTTTCCCCCACCAGCTCGGGGAAATGCTGCGGATGAAATACCAGGTCGATACCGCTGTCAGCCAAAGACTGCGACTGAAAATGCAGCTCCTTGAGCGTTGGCAGCTCAAAGAAACCAATGCCGATATCCACCGTGTGCGCAGTTAGCGCTTCCAGCAACTGATCGGCGCTCAATACCGCTACGCGATAGTCTAACTGCGGGTAACGCTCGCTGACCGCCTTTAACATCTGCGCTAACGAAATGCTGCACTGGGGCACGGTGCCGATACGCAACGTCCCGTTCAGCCCGTGTTTAAGCGATTCCACTTCCAGCTTCAGCCCCTGGTAAACGGAAACAATTTCCCGCGCCCAAGCCAAGACCCTCTCGCCTTCGGCAGTGAAGCCTTCAAAGTTGTTGCCACGGTTGATCAACGAAACCCCGAGCTCTTTTTCCAGGTTTTTCAGCCGCATGGATAGGGTCGGCTGGCTGACAAAGCTGGCCTCAGCGGCACGGCCAAAGTGGCGTTCCCGCTCAAGATTACACAGGTAGATCAGTTGCTTAATATCCATGTATTGGCCCGGAAAATGATTTCTGCGTGAAGTATATCATTTGCTACGGCCTTGCTGGCAGTTGCGATAAGTGTCGTCTATCCCATCATTGCTCTATTCGATTAGACGCCAAGGCCTCACGCCCCTAGACTTGCCACATAAATACTCAAAATGCTTAAAAAGGCATTTACCTTTTAGCTACATTAATCACCTGCGAAGAAAATCATGAAATTTAAACCGTCAATCAAGCCTTATCGCGGCGCGGCGGGCGGCTGGGGCTCATTGGAAGCCACCACCCGCTATGTGTTCGATAGCAAACAGGCGCTGAAAAATCTGCGCAACCTGATGCGCGTTAACAAAGCGCGCGGTTTTGACTGCCCCGGCTGCGCCTGGGGCGATGACAACCACAGCACCTTCAGCTTCTGCGAGAACGGGGCCAAGGCGGTCAGTTGGGAGGCAACCCGCAATGCGGTTGAACCGGCATTCTTTGCTGCCCACAGCGTCAGCACCCTGCGCGAGCAGAGCGACTACTTTCTGGAGTATCAAGGCCGTTTGACGCACCCGATGCGCTACGACGCCAAGACCGATCGCTATCAGCCCATCACCTGGCCGGATGCCCTAAAACTGATCGCCAGCCATATCCAGGCAATGGATAACCCCAACCAGATTGAGCTGTACACCTCAGGGCGCGCCAGCAATGAAGCCTCCTACCTTTATCAGCTGTTTGGTCGGATGCTGGGCACCAGCAACTTCCCGGATTGTTCCAATATGTGCCACGAAGCCAGTGGCGTTGGCCTCAAGCAGAGCATCGGCGTCGGTAAAGGCACCATCCGTATGGATGACTTCGAACAGGCCGATGCGATTTTTGTGTTTGGCCAAAATCCCGGTACCAACCATCCACGCATGCTGCACAGCCTGAAACACGCGGCCAGCCGCGGCGCGCGCATCGTCAGTTTCAATACCCTACGCGAACGCGGGTTGGAACGGTTTGCCGATCCACAAAACCCGATCCAGATGCTGACACCTAAGTCCTCCCCCATCAGTTCGGCCTACTTCCAGCCCAACCTGGGTGGCGATATGGCGGCGGTGCGCGGCATGGTGAAGGCGCTACTGGAAACCCACCGCCAGCGGTTAGCCGCCAACGAGACAGGGTTGTTCGATCAGTCGTTTATCGATTGGCATTGCGTGGGCATCGAAGATTATCTGGCTCAGGTGGATGCCACCTCATGGCAACAGATCACCACGCAATCCGGGTTGAGTGAATCCCAACTGCGCCATGCGGCCACGATTTACCAAGGCGCAGAGCGTGTTATCTGCACCTGGGCGATGGGCGTCACACAGCATAAGCATTCCGTACCGACGGTGCGCGAGATCACCAACCTGCAGTTGTTGTTCGGCCAGTTAGGCAAGCCAGGCGCGGGCCTGTGCCCGGTACGCGGCCACAGCAACGTGCAAGGCAACCGCACCATGGGCATCGATGAGAAAGCGCCCAAGGCGCTGCTGGATAGCCTGGAGCAACACTTTGGCTTTAGCCCCCGCCGCGAGATGGGCCACAATACGGTCGAAGCCATTGAAGCGATGCTGCGTGGTGAGGTCAAGGTGCTGATTGCGCTGGGAGGTAATCTGGCAGCAGCAGCTCCGGATACCGAGCGTACCGCTCAAGCCCTGCGCCGCTGTGACTTGACGGTGCATATCAGCACCAAGCTGAACCGCAGCCATCTGATCACCGGCAAAGACGCACTGATCCTGCCGACGCTGGGGCGTACCGAACTGGATATGCAGGCCAGCGGCCCGCAATACATCACGGTGGAGGACTCATTCAGCATGGTGCACGCCTCTGAAGGCATCGGCAAACCGCTGGCAGATACCCAGCGTTCTGAAACTGCGATTGTCTGCGGCATTGCCGACGCGGTACTGGGCAACCAACAGCTGGACTGGTTGGAGCTGGCCGACGATTATTCACTGATCCGCCAGCATATTCAGGCCACCATTCCCGGTTTTGACGATTTTAACCAACGTTGCGAGCTACCTGGGGGGTTCTATCTGGGCAACGCCGCTGCCGAATTGCGCTTTGCAACTCAGAGCGGCAAAGCCGAGTTCTGTGCCGCTCCGCTACCCGATACGTTGTTCCCGCAAATCGGGGCGGAAAAAGCGCCGTTCGTGCTGCAAACCCTGCGTTCACACGATCAGTACAACACCACCATCTATGGACTGGACGATCGCTATCGTGGCGTTTACGGCCAGCGCGAGGTGCTGTTTATTCATCCGGAAGATTTGGCCGATCTTGGCCTGCAGGATGGGGAGTTGGTGGAAATCGAAACCTTATGGAACGATGGCATAACCAGAAAGGTCAGCGGCTTCAAGCTGGTTAGCTACGATATCCCACGCGGTAATCTGGCGGCCTACTATCCAGAAACCAACCCGCTGGTGCCGCTGGCCAGTTTTGGTGATGGCACCGGCACGCCGACTTCCAAATCGGTTCCCGTCGCCATCCGCCGCTGCGCTCAGACACCTACATTGCGTATTGTTTAGTTTGGTCGGGTATGGCATGCAGCTAAGCATGCCGCGCCCCTAGAGCAGTATTGCCTCAATTATCGCGAGCCATCGTCGGAAAAGCGTGACGTTTGGCTTGCCCGCAAGGAGTGATTCGCGTAAAACTGTCAGCCGCAAATCTTGCCACTCACAACCCATTCACTGGACGATATGTTTCAAGATAACCCGCTGCTGGCGCAGCTTAAACAGCAACTTCACTCTCAAACCCCGCGTGTTGAAGGCGTAGTAAAAGGGACTGAGAAAGGTTTTGGCTTTTTAGAAGTCGACGGGCAGAAAAGTTACTTCATTCCGCCGCCGTACATGAAAAAAGTCATGCATGGGGATCGTATCGTCGCCACCCTGCATACCGAAAAAGAGCGCGAAATCGCTGAACCGGAAACCCTGGTTGAGCCTTTCCTGTCGCGCTTTGTTGGCCGGGTGCAGAAAAAAGACGATCGCCTGTCGATTATCCCCGATCATCCGTTGCTGAAAGACGCGATCCCATGCCGTCCGGCGCGTGAAGTGACCCATAATTTCCAGGCCGGTGACTGGGCCGTCGCAGAAATGCGCCGTCATCCGCTGAAAGGCGATCGCACTTTCAATGCCGATCTGACCCAGTTCATCACCGACGGTGAAGATCACTTCGCGCCGTGGTGGGTCACGCTGGCTCGTCATAATCTTGAAAAAGAAGCGCCAGACATGGTCGCGATCTCCGAACAAGAGACCGCTCTGGTCCGTGAGGACCTGACCGCACTGGACTTCGTCACCATCGATAGCGCCAGCACCGAAGATATGGACGATGCGCTGCACGTGCAAGACAACGGTGACGGCTCGCTGTTGTTGACCATCGCCATTGCCGATCCTACCGCCTACGTCGAGCAAGGCAGCAATCTGGATGAAATCGCCCGCAAGCGCGCGTTCACCAACTACCTGCCGGGCTTCAATATTCCGATGTTGCCGCGCGATCTGTCCGACAACCTGTGCTCGCTGCGCCCGAATGAACGCCGCTCGGTGCTGGCTTGCCGCGTGACTATCGCCGCAGACGGTGCGCTGGGCAACGATATCCATTTCTTCGCAGCCGAAATCGAGTCCAAAGCCAAACTGGTTTATGACGAGGTATCTGACTGGCTGGACGGCATCGCTGGCTGGCAGCCACCGAGCGAGAGCATCGCACAGCAGATCACCTTGCTTAAACAGGTTTGCGATGCACGCAGCGCCTGGCGCCATCAGCATGCGCTGGTATTCAAGGATCGCCCGGACTACCGCTTTGTCCTCGGCGAGAAAGGCGAAGTGCTGGACATCGTTACCGAACAGCGTCGCACCGCCAACCGTATTGTTGAAGAATGCATGATCGCCGCCAACGTCTGTGCCGCCCTGGTGCTGCGCGATCGTTTGGGCTTTGGCATCTATAACGTGCATAACGGCTTTGATCCGGCCCTGGTTGAGCAAGCGGTCACCGTATTGCAGGCCAACGGCGTTGAAGCCGATGCCGAGAAGCTGCTGACCCTGGAAGGATTCTGCGAACTGCGCCGTCACCTCGACTCGCAGCCAACCCAGTTCCTGGACAGCCGTATCCGCCGCTTCCAGACCTTTGCCGAGATCAGCACCACGCCTGGCCCGCACTTCGGTCTGGGGCTGGAGGCATATGCCACCTGGACCTCTCCGATCCGTAAGTATGGCGATATGGTCAACCATCGTCTGCTGAAAGCCATTATCAGCGAGCAAGCGGCGGAAAAACCGCAGGACGACGTCACCGTACAGTTGGCCGAACGTCGCCGTTTAAACCGCATGGCTGAGCGCGACGTTGGTGACTGGTTGTATGCCCGTTTCCTCAAGGATAAGGCCGGAACCGATGAGCGCTTCAACGCCGAGATCATCGACGTAACCCGTGGTGGCCTGCGCGTACGCCTGCTGGACAACGGCGCGATGGCCTTTATCCCTGCCCCGTTCATCCACGCGGTTCGCGACGAGATGGTGTGTAGCCAAGAGACCGGCACCGTGCAGGTGAAGGGCGAAGTGGTTTATCGCCAAAGCGATAGTTTGCAGGTGAACATTGCCGAAGTGCGCATGGAAACCCGCAGCGTGATAGCCAGACCGGTGGCCTAACGTTATCCGTGTTCGATCAAGGCGATACTTCGGTATCGCCTTTTTTTATGCCCGCACCTACCTATTCTGCCCCCGCATGGCACGCTTCTTTCAGCAAACTCCAACTGAGCTCACATTTCTGATCCGACCAGCCACCGTCCGCGTTTAAACCTCCTACGTTTAATGAGTCGTTAACTTTTTGACGTACCCACAAACTAAAAAAATCACCTTTCTACCTCTGCACAACAAGGAGTTGCGGAACATGAAAAACGTCAAGTCAGCCATCATCTGGCTCGCGGTGGCGCTGGTCGGTGCCTTCGCTTTCGGCATGCTGGCTTTGAGCCGCGGAGAGCACGTCAACGCTGTCTGGCTAGTGGTGGCTTCCGTCGCCTGCTACAGCATTGCCTACCGCTTCTATAGCCGGTTTATTGCCAAGAACGTCTTTGAACTCGATGACCGTCGGTTAACGCCAGCGGAGCGCCATAACGATGGCCTGGACTACGTACCCACCAACAAATGGGTGCTGTTTGGTCACCACTTTGCCGCCATTGCCGGTGCTGGCCCGCTGGTAGGACCGATCCTGGCGGCGCAGATGGGCTTCCTGCCTGGCACCATCTGGATATTGGTTGGGGTTATGCTGGCTGGTGCGGTGCAAGATTTCCTGATCCTGTTTATCTCCACCCGCCGCGACGGACGCTCGCTGGGGGAAATGGCCAAGCAGGAGTTGGGTGCCTTTGCCGGTGTGGTAACCATGCTGGGTGCACTTGGGGTGATGATCATCATCCTCTCGGCGCTGGCGTTGGTGGTCGTTAAAGCGCTGGCAGACAGCCCTTGGGGTCTGTTCACCATTGCTGCCACCATCCCAATTGCGCTGTTTATGGGCGTTTACATGCGCTTTATCCGTCCGGGCAAGATTGCCGAGGTTTCGCTGATCGGCTTTGTGCTGATGATGATGGCGATCATCTACGGTGGCAACATCGCCATGCATCCATACTGGGGGCCGTTCTTTACCCTGCACGGCACCACCCTGACCTGGGTGCTGGTGATTTATGGTTTTGTCGCCTCGGTGTTGCCGGTGTGGTTGCTGCTGGCTCCGCGTGACTATCTTTCTACCTTCTTGAAAATCGGTGTGATCGTGGGGCTGGCGGTGGGCATTGTGTTCGCGATGCCGGAAATGAGAATGCCAGCGGTGTCACGCTTTATCGATGGCAGCGGCCCGGTGTTTGCCGGTTCACTGTTCCCGTTCCTGTTTATTACCATTGCCTGTGGCGCAATCTCCGGGTTCCACGCCCTGGTCTCCAGTGGCACCACGCCGAAGCTGGTTGAGCGTGAGAGCCATATCCGCTTTATCGGCTACGGCGGCATGCTGATGGAATCCTTCGTGGCCATCATGGCGCTGATTTGCGCTTCGGTGATCGACCCAGGCGTCTACTTTGCCATGAACTCACCGGCGGCGCTGATCGGCACCACGGTGGAAAGCGCTTCACAGGCAATTAACAGCTGGGGTTTTATGGTCACCCCGGAAACGCTGACGCAGATTGCTCATGATGTGGGCGAGAAGTCGGTGCTGTCCAGAGCCGGTGGCGCGCCAACCTTTGCCGTTGGCATGGCACATATCATCAGCGAGGTGTTTAACAGCCGCGCGATGATGGCCTTCTGGTATCACTTTGCCATCCTGTTTGAAGCCCTGTTTATCCTCACTGCGGTGGATGCGGGCACCCGCGCCTGTCGCTTTATGGTGCAGGATCTGGTTGGCGTAGCCATTCCACGGCTGGCGAACAACCGCTCCTGGTTCGGTAACCTGGCTGGCACTACCGTAGCCGTGGCCGGTTGGGGCTTCTTCGTTTATCAAGGCGTCGTGGATCCGTTAGGTGGGATCAATACGCTGTGGCCGCTGTTCGGCATTGGTAACCAGATGTTGGCTTCAATGGCGCTGATCCTGGGCACCGTGGTGCTGTTCAAAATGAAGAAACAGCGTTACGCCTGGGTGACCATTCTGCCGACCATCTGGCTGTTTATCACCTCAATGACGGCGGGCTGGCAGAAGATTTTCCATGAGAAACCGAGCATCGGCTTCCTGGCGCAGGCGAAGAAATTCTCTGCCGGGATTGAATCGAACACGGTTATCGCCCCGGCCAAATCCATTGCGGATATGCAGACCATCGTGTTTGCCAATCAGATTAACGCCGCGTTGTGCGCCTTCTTTATGCTGGTTGCGGTGACGATGCTGGTTTCGGCCTTCTTCGTGGTGCGCCGGGCGTTGAGTTCCAAAACGCCTACGGTACGTGAAAGCACGATTGTACTGCGTGAGGAAACCGGGCGTATCTAACTGAACGGGCGCTCTACAGGATGAGCCGGTGAAACTGGCTCATCGAATCCCTACAAGGGCGGCCAGGTGCCGCCCTTTTCAATGCATTTTAGCTTATCAGCGTCGTGCCGAAAGCTCCCTGCCAATCCTGTTCAAACTTCTCTACCGCCGCCTGAACCGCCGGGGTAGAAATAAACTGTTCTGCCACGTCCACCGGTAAAGTGATCGACTGACAGCCCGCCAACAGACACTCCAACGCCTGACGTGGCGTTTTGAAGCTGGCCGCCAGCACCTTGGCGTGAGGAGCATGCAGCGATAACAGCTGTTGCAGCTCGTGCACCATTTCAACGCCGTCGCCACCCTGTGCGTCCAGACGGTTAACGTAAGGTGCCACATACTCTGCCCCGGCCAACGCAGCCAGCAGCCCCTGACCAGCGCCATAAACGGCGGTACCCAAGGTAGGGATCGACATGGATTTCAGCTTCTTGATTGCCGCCAGCCCCTCTGCGGTGGTGGGGATCTTCACTACCAGGCCCGGCACGCGTTGACTCAGCAGGACGGCTTCGGCAACCATACGTTCCGCGTCGTTGGCCATCACCTGGGCAAACAGCTTGCCGGTGCCGCCTAACGCATCACGCAAGGCCGGCAGAACCTCCCAGATCGGCTTGCCTTCTTTGGCAACAATGCTTGGGTTGGTGGTCACGCCGTGCAGCGGCAAGACGCGCGCCAAACGTTTCACTGCGCTGACGTCGGCAGTATCGAGATACAGTTCCATAACCTTCTCCTGATTCTTTTGTGGGCAGATTCAAACTCTGAACATAATAAGCGAAAAAAGCCGCCATCATTTGATTAAAATCAAATCAACTTTCATTCGAAACCTATTTAATTTACGTAAGAAGATTTTAGACTTCACAGGTGACGAATGCTTTTCAATCTACAGCGCTACTCAACACATGACGGCCCAGGCATCCGCAGCGTGGTGTTCCTTAAGGGCTGCTCACTTGGCTGCCGCTGGTGCCAGAACCCGGAAAGCCGTTCGCGCCAGCAGGAGCTACTGTTTGATGAGCGCCTGTGTCTGGCGGCCTGTACCCTGTGCAGTGAGAGTTGCCCGCACGCTATCACCCGCGTTGACGACAACACCCTAACCCTGCAACGTTCGTTACTGACTGCCGCCGATTATGACGCATTAAACGGCTGTTGCCCAACCGGCGCGCTGAGCGTCTGCGGCACGGCGCTCGACATTGATACGGTGATGGCCGAAGTGATGCGCGATAAGCCTTACTATCTGCGTACCGGCGGAGGCCTGACGCTGTCCGGCGGTGAACCGTTCATGCAGCCCGAGGTTGCGGCTGAACTGCTCAAACGCGGGCGCGAGGCCGGTATCCATACCGCCGTAGAATCTTGCCTGCATACGCCTTGGTCCTATATCGAGCCATCTCTACCCTGGCTAGACCTGATGCTGGCAGATCTGAAACACGTCGACCCAGTTCGCTTCAAGCAATGGACCGAAGGTTCCGCCAAACGGGTGATGGATAACTTCCGCCGCTTGGCCGCCGCTGGCACTCAGATCACCGTGCGGGTGCCGTTAATCCCCGAATTTAACGCCGATCGCGACTCGATCCGCGCCATTACCGACTTTGCCGCCGATGAGATCGGCGTCAAAGAGATCCATTTTTTACCGTACCACACGCTGGGGATGAATAAATACCATCTGCTTGGCGCGCCTTATTACGCTTCCCGTACCCCACTAGACGACCCCGAACTGCTGGCCTATGCCGAAGATTACGCCAGCGTCAAAGGTCTGACCGCCATTTTGCGAGGATAACACCATGACAACGCTGGATCTGACTACCCTGACCGAACGCACGCTAGCGCACAAGAACGCGCTGATCCATATCGTCAAGCCACCGGTCTGTACCGAACGCGCCCAGCACTACACCGAAACTTACCAGCAGCATCAGGATAAACCGCTGCCGGTAAGGCGTGCCATGGCGCTGGCTAACCACTTGGCCAAACGGAGCATCTGGATCAAGAATGATGAGCTGATTATCGGTAACCAGGCTAGCCAGCTACGCGCCGCGCCGATCTTCCCGGAATACACCGTCAGTTGGATCGAAAGCGAAATTGACGAGTTGGCCGATCGCCCCGGCGCTGGCTTCTCCGTCAGCGAACAGGATAAAAAGGTATTGCATACCCTGTGCCCATGGTGGCGTGGTCAGACCGTGCAGGATCGCTGCTACGGTATGTTCACCGATGAGCAAAAAGCCCTGCTGGCTACCGGGATCATCAAGGCCGAAGGCAACATGACGTCTGGCGATGCGCACCTGGCGGTCAACTTCCCGCTGTTGCTGGAAAAAGGTCTGGATGGCCTGCGTGAGAAAGTGTCTGAGCGCCGCGAACGCTTGCACCTGACGGACTGGGACGACCTGCATAAGGAACAGTTCCTCAAGGCTATCGACATCTCGCTAGACGCTCTCAGCGAGCATATCCTGCGCTTTGCCCAGTTGGCTCGTGAAATGGCCCAGGAAGAGCAACGCATCTGGCGGCGTGAAGAGCTGTTGACCATGGCAGCCAACTGCGAACTGATCGCTCATCAACCACCACAGACCTTCTGGCAGGCGCTGCAACTGTGTTACTTCATTCAGCTGTTCCTGCAGATCGAATCTAACGGCCACTCGGTGTCCTTTGGCCGTCTCGACCAATATCTGTATCCTTGGTATCGCCGTGATGTGGAGTTGGAGCAAAGCCTGCCGCGCGAAAAAGCCATCGAGATGCTGCACAGCTGCTGGTTGAAACTGCTGGAAGTGAACAAGATCCGCTCCGGCTCGCACTCCAAAGCTTCCGCCGGTAGCCCGCTGTATCAGAACGTTACCATCGGCGGCCAGAAGCTGGTCAATGGCCAACCTTGTGACGCCGTCAACCCACTCTCTTACACCATTCTGGAATCCTGTGGCCGTCTGCGTTCTACGCAGCCCAACCTCAGCGTGCGCTATCACGCCGGGATCAGTAATGATTTCCTTGACGCCTGCGTGCAGGTGATCCGCTGCGGCTTTGGCATGCCGGCGTTTAACAACGATGAGATCGTGATCCCCGAGTTTATCAAGCTGGGTGTCGAACCGCAGGATGCCTACGATTATGCCGCTATCGGCTGTATCGAAACCGCCGTTGGCGGCAAATGGGGCTATCGCTGTACCGGGATGAGCTTTATCAACTTTGCCCGCGTGATGTTGGCAGCACTGGAGCAAGGGCGCGACGCCACCTCCGGCAAGATTTTCCTACCGCAGGAGTTGGGGCTGTCTCAGGGCAACTTTAGCCAGTTTGACCAGGTGCTGGATGCCTGGGATACGCAGATCCGCTATTACACCCGCAAATCGATAGAGATTGAGTGCGTAGTCGATACCGTGCTGGAAGAAAATGCCCACGACATTGTGTGCTCGGCCTTGGTGGATGATTGCATCGAGCGCGGTAAGAGTGTCAAACAAGGCGGCGCGAAATATGACTGGGTATCCGGTCTGCAAGTCGGGATCGCCAACCTGGGTAACAGCCTGGAAGCGGTACGCAAGCTGGTGTTCGATCAGGGGATCATTGGTCAGCAACAGTTAGCTCAGGCTCTTGCTAACGACTTTGCTGGCCTGGACGGCGAGCAGTTACGCCAACGCTTGATCAACGCGGCGCCAAAATACGGCAACGATGTGGATGATGTCGATCAACTGCTGGTACGTGCCTATCAGACCTATATCGACGAACTGAAACAGTATCACAACACCCGCTTTGGCCGTGGCCCGATCGGAGGTACCTACTATGCGGGCACCTCCTCCATTTCGGCCAACGTCCCGTTTGGTGCTGCCACCATGGCTACTCCAGACGGCCGTAAAGCGCATACGCCATTGGCGGAAGGGGCTAGCCCGGCCTCCGGCACCGACCATCTAGGCCCAACGGCGGTGTTCAACTCGCTGAGCAAACTGCCCACCGAGTCGATTCTGGGTGGCGTGTTGCTGAACCAGAAGCTGAACCCGTCCACGCTGGAAAACCCGCGTGACCGCGAAAAACTGATGCTGATGCTGCGCACTTTCTTCGAGGCTTACCATGGCTGGCACGTGCAGTATAATATTGTGTCACGGGAAACGCTGTTGGCCGCGAAGCAACATCCTGACCAATATCGCGATTTAGTGGTACGCGTAGCTGGATATTCTGCCTTCTTTACCGCATTATCCCCAGATGCGCAGGATGACATTATCGCGCGTACCGAACATACTCTTTAATCAGTGAATCGTTGCGGTCACCCTTTGGTGGCCGCCTATCAGGCCGCTATGAATTCAAGACAACAAACCATTTTGCAGTTGGTGAATGACCGCAGGCGCATCAGCGTTGGCGAGTTGGCGCGCGCCTCTGGCGTTTCTGAGGTGACGATCCGCCAGGATCTCAATCTGTTGGAAAAGCGCAGCTATCTGAAACGCGTTCACGGTTCTGCCGTTGCGCTGGAAAGCGACGACGTTGATGCCCGCATGATGTCCAACTTCACGCTTAAGCAGAAGCTGGCACAATATGCTGCATCGTTGGTCAACGATGGCGAAACCATCTTTATCGAGAGCGGTAGTGCCAACGCCTTACTGGCCCGCTATCTGGCCGAGCGCAAGCGCGTCACGCTGATCACCGTCAGCCATTACATCGCCCATCTGCTTAAAGAGACCGACTGCGATGTGATCGTACTCGGCGGCATGTATCAGAAGAAGAGTGAAACCGTGGTTGGCCCGTTAACCCGCATGTGTATCCAACAGGTGCACTTCAGCAAGGCGTTTATCGGGGTGGATGGCTATCACGCGGAAACTGGCTTTACCGGCCGCGATATGATGCGTGCCGACGTGGTCAATGCGGTGTTAGCCAAAGGCGTAGAGAACATAGTGCTGACCGACTCGTCAAAATTTGGCCAGATCCAACCTAATCCATTGGAGCCAATGAGCCAGATTGGGCGGGTGATCACCGATTCACGTATCGCCAACGACTACCAGCAATTGCTCAAACGCCAAGGTATCAAGTTGGATCTGGTTAACGAATAAAGGCTGCGGGGCCGTTCGGCCCCGTGGTGAGGTTACTGCCCGTAGTAAGCATGCGCACCATGCTTGCGCAGATAGTGCTTGTCCAGCAGGGTCTGCTGCATATTGCCCAACCCAGGCGCTAACTGGCGCGAGAAGATCCCCATATAGGCCAACTCTTCCAACACGACGGCGTTATGCACCGCGCTGTCAGCATCTTTACCCCAGGCAAATGGACCGTGGGAATGCACCAGCACCGCAGGTATCTGGGCAGCATCCAACCCGCGTTCTTTGAAGGTTTCAACGATCACCTGCCCGGTTTCCCATTCATAACGGCCGTTGATCTCTTCGTCCCGCATTAGCCTAGTGCAGGGAATATCACCATAGAAGTAGTCTGCATGTGTCGTTCCCCAGGCGGGGATGGCTAATCCGGCCTGTGCCCAAATAGTAGCATGGCGCGAGTGGGTGTGAACGATCCCACCCGCGGCAGCAAAGTTCAGGTACAGCACCCGGTGGGTATCCGTATCGGAAGAAGGCTTTTTACTCCCCTCCACCACCTTGCCGCTCTCCAGTTCCACCACCACCATATCCTCACGGGTCATGGCATCATACTCAACGCCGGAAGGTTTGATCACCATCAGCCCCTGCTGGCGGTCTACGGCGCTGACATTGCCCCAGGTAAAGGTCACCAGATGATGGCGCGGAAGTTGAAGGTTGGCTTCCAGCACCTGTTGTTTCAGTTCGTTGAGCATGATCTTGTCCTTGTGGCTTGGTCTGCGACTATTGTCAGCAGGTGAGCTACAAGCCGGTATGGGATAGATCGCTAAAGACCACGTAGAGTTCTGCTGGATACACCAAGATGTGTGGTGGGCTGATTCGGAATAATCGCCTGCCGAGCCGGGCTAAATTAAGACTATTTCCCTATTTATCCCGCACTAGACATTTATACTGAATTAAGGCGAAAAAACCGCCCTGATTTTTTTATTGCCCTGTTTTGTGCAATAAATGCCATTTTTTATTTCAAGGTTGTCTGGAAGGCTGCGTCAGGCCAGTTTGCTGATTACTGCCTATACTTAAGCTGTACTATGCCAGCAAAGTAGTTCCATATAGCCGATGCTAAGGAGAACTCATTATGATCATTAATCAACGTTTTGCCACCGCCGCCGTGGTGATTACCCTGGCCCTGTCGCTGAGTGCCTGTTCGAATATGTCTAAACGTGACCGCAACACGGCGATTGGTGCTGGTGCAGGTGCGGTAGGCGGTGCAGTACTGACCGACGGAAGCGCACTGGGAACCCTGGGTGGGGCCGCCGTTGGTGGCATCATCGGTCACCAGGTAGGAAAATAAGCCACGGCTTGCTGATACCTCTGCCGATAGGCTGACAAAAGCGTTCACGCTTTGACGTCTAATTGAAAAAAATCTTTCAGGTCTATTTTTACGTTTATCATTTCGATGAATGCAGCCGCAGTGACACACTGCGGCATATTTCATTTAGCTGCTCAACCGCCTGCCAGCTTAACCTTCATGCCCTTGGCTTCCAGCAATTGCTTTAGCAGGTCGCGTTTGTCGCCCTGGATCTCGATCACGCCATCCTTCACCGAGCCACCACAGCCGCATTTCTTTTTCAGTTCGGCAGCCAGTTTATCCAGTGCCGCATCATCCAGATCGACACCGGTGATCAGGCAAACCCCCTTGCCTTTTCTGCCGCTGGTCTGGCGTTGAATACGCACGATGCCATCGCCTTTGGCGCGCTCTGGCTTGGCTTCTTCCTGCTTGATACGCCCGCTGTCGGTGGAGTACACCAGGCGGCTATTATCATCATTCATGTTTGGTTCCTTAAGCCAGTGAGGCTCGAATAGCGCTGAGCGCTGCCGCTGGATCGGCGGATTGCGTAATTGGGCGGCCGATCACCATATAATCAACTCCGGCGGCCAAAGCCTGCACCGGCGTCATCACGCGGCGCTGATCGCCTGCGGCACTGCCTTCCGGGCGAATACCTGGGGTAACCAGTTGTAATTGGTTGCCACAGGCAGCTTTCAGGCGTGAAGCTTCCTGTGCAGAACAAACCACGCCGTCCAGGCCACAGTCGCGCGTCAGGCGAGCCAGTCTTTCCGCCTGCTCTGCCGGGCTGAGTTCGATACCAATGGCGCGCAGATCTTCCGCCTCCATGCTGGTGAGAACGGTGACGGCAATCAATAGCGGTGCATCCGCGCCATAAGGCAGCAGCGCCTCTTTGGCAGCGTTCAACATGCGGGCACCACCGCTGGCATGTACGTTCACCATCCATACGCCCAACTCCGCCGCAGCGGCTACGGCATGCGCCGTGGTGTTAGGAATATCGTGGAATTTCAAATCAAGGAACACCTCAAATCCACGCTGATGCAGATCGCGCACAATCTCAGGCCCGAACAGGGTGAACATCTCTTTACCCACTTTTAGCCGGCAATCTTGCGGATCGATGCGGTCAGCAAAGGCCAATGCGGCGGAACGGTCGGCGTAATCCAATGCCACGATGATGGGCGATGATTTTAAGTCATTGTTATTTGAGTTATTTTCAGACTTCATAGCTTCTACCTTGTGTGAAATGGACATGATGAGTGAGCCGCCAGCAAAACTGACCGCCGCATTCTACATGCCAGACAGCGGAAATCCCAGTCAAGCAACCCGTTGCCGTTACGTAATGTTAACGCAGCGTTGGTCATCGACTGTCAATAACACCCTGCGCCCTTAACCCAGGGTGAGTAAAACGCGGTAAAGAAGCGTAAATTCTTAATCAAATAATTTGATTAAGATGCTCAAGCCTATCCGATTTCATCCGTTTATAAATGCTTTATCATTCAACACATCGAAAGCGGAAACACTTTCACCCTCAAAACCAAATTGGAGATACTCATGAAAGGCATCAAATATTTTGCAGCAGCTACCGTTCTGGCCCTAACCTCATTTGCCAGCGTTGCCGCTGAGCCGGTCAGCCAGCAACAGGCACAGAGCCTGACCGAAGTTGGCGTAGTTTCTGCCGGTGGCGTTACCACCCTGAGCAGCCTGGAAGCCAAGCTGGCGGCCAAAGCCGAAGCCCAAGGCGCTAGCAGCTACCGCATTGTCGCCGCCGGTGGCAACAACATGCTGCACGGCAACGCGGTCATCTATAAATAAGTTCGAACCCCCCTCTAGATTATCTGAACGGGCGCTGCATTCGGCGCCCATCCCTACGACACAACAGCCCACATGTTTTTATTCTGGTACCAACTTGCGGCAGACATTCAGTACCAATTGCCGCAACCAGCGATGAGCCGGATCCGCCTCTGAGCGGGGGTGCCACAGCTGCGATATCGTAATCGCCCTGGTGGTTACCGGCAGTTCAAAAGCCCAGAGTGTCCCTACGCCCCCATCAATATTGGCCACCGGTTGATTGATCAAGAATGAGGCAGGCACCAACGCCACCAAATCGGACTCCTGAGTTACGGCCAAGGCTGCCGGGAAACTCGGCACCACGGCGGCAATGTTGCGCCGCAAACCTAGTTCAGCCAATGCTTCGTCTACCGGCCCGTCGGTGCGCTCCCGCCGGGAAGCGACAACATGGCCCAACGCGGCATACTGGCTGGCCGTCACCTCTGGTTCCTGCGTCAGCGGATGCCCCGCTCTTACCACACCAACGAAGCGATCCCTGAACAACGCCTGCAAGCGTATTTCCGGCCCCATGATCCCCAAGACGCCAATCTCAAGATCGACCAGACCTTCACGCAGATGCTTTGAGGTTTTCTCTGGTTTGGGCGAAAAGCGCAGGCGCACCAAAGGCGCTGCCTTCGCCGCTGCCGCAATCAGTGAAGCTCCAAATGCCTCCACAAACCCCTCATTGGCACGAATGATAAAGGTTCGTTCCAGCGTGGCGAGGTTCAATTCTGTGGCCGAAGGGCGCAGCACCGAACGCGCCGCAAATACGGCATTCTGCGTACGTTCCCGAAGCTCTTCGGCATAAGGCGTCAGCACCATGTGGCGGCCAGCGCGCACCAACAAGGGATCTTCGGTAACGGTGCGTAACCGGGTGAGCGTGCGGCTCATGGCCGAAGCGCTGAGGCCAAGACGACGCGCAGCACCAGCCACACTAACTTCAGCAAGCAGCGCATCAAGGGCGATAAGTAAATTGAGATCGGGTTCAGTCATGGCTCATAGTAGCTCGACCAGAAAAATGAGGAAAGCCTGGAGCGTTTGTGTAACCCACTTATGTTACAGAATTATTAAATTTTTATTACACACTAGACAGATCTGCACGGCTGACTTAGCTTGATGGTAACCTCCCGCGTAAAAGGCAGCAAAATGAGCGAGATATCGACACTTACCATCAAGATCCCTCTGGCACTGAAAGAGCAAATCAAGGCAATGGCCTTGGAGAACCAGCTTTCATTGAGTGCAGAGGTGTGCCAACGGCTGGAGCATAGCTTCGAAGTCCCGGCCAAAGCCAGCAAGAAAGCGGCTCCGCTGCATCATGACGATATCGATAATCAGGGTACCGAAGAGGAGGTTGAACAACCTCTTAGCCAGAAAGAGCTGAAGAAGCTGCGCCAACTGCTGAAAGGCGGCGCGAAAAGCGGCAAGAAAAAGTAACCCCGGACAATCTAAGCGGGCGCCGCATTTGCAGCGCCCCTAGTTAACAAGCTCTTTTATTGCCCGTCCAGCCCGCGTATCGGTTTAACCGAAGACCAGGCCCGGCACGAAGGGCAATGCCAGTAAAGTGAATGGGCGGTAAAGCCGCATTTGTGGCAGCGGTAGCGCGGTTTGGTACGGATCTGCTCGCCCACCATATCCCGTAGCAACAGCAGGCTTTCTTTGGCACGCCCGTCTTCTGCATCTGCCAGATGATAATCCATCAGGCGATAAAACACGCGCATGGTCGGATGGCGCTGCAACTGGCGATTGATGTACACCTGCACCACATCGCTCCCTTCCCGCTGCTCGATCACTTCCGCCAGCATCAATTCCGCCGTGGCACCGGTATTCTCCGCCACACAACGTTTGAGGAAGTCTGCCCAGTCTTGCTGTTGTTGAGGCAAGTGCTGGTAGCATTCCTGCAGCATCGGTAACGCTTCGCTGACCAGCTCCTTGTCTTGATCCAATACGCGCGTCAGGGTTTCTACCGCCTTGGCATACTCCTCTTGCGCCATGAAGATACGCCCAACCATGATCGACACGCGAGCGCACTGTTTATCCGCCGAGGCCGCGCGCTTGAGCAGGCCCATCGCCTTGTCCAGATCGTCGCTGCCCATCGCCTGCAGGGCCAGCTCACAGTAAAAATGCGCGATCTCGACGCGCTGCTTTTCCTTACCCAGCTTGACCAGCTTTTCTGCCACTTCGATGGCTTTCTGCCAGTCGCTGGTGGCCTGATGGATCACCAGTAATTGCTGCAGCGCGGAAACACGGAAGTCTTCTTCATTGATTAACTGGCTGAACATGTCCTCGGCGCGGTCATACAACCCGGCGGCCATATAGTCACGCCCCAGTTGCTGTATCGCCAGCAGACGCTGTTCGAAGGTTAGAGAAGCGCTTTCCATCAAGGCCTGATGGATGCGGATGGCGCGATCGACCTCACCACGAGAACGGAACAGATTGCCCAACGTCAGATGAGCTTCAACGGTATTGCTGTCCTCTTTCAACATGTCGAGAAACAGATCGACCGCTTTATCCTGTTGGTTGGAAAGCAGGAAGTTAACCCCAGCCACGTATTCACGCGACAGGCGGTTGGCTTCCTGTTGTTTATCCTGCTGAGCACTTCTGCGCCCCATGTACCAACCGTACGCGGCAGCTACAGGCAGCAACAGAAACAGCAGCTCTAACATAACAGATTATTCCTTGCTGACTGCGGGCAACGGTGCCGGCTCGACAGGTGCTTCGAGCTGCAGTTCCAGCCTTTTGATTTTCCGCTCTGCACGCCCAAGAGCGATACGTGTGCGCAGATAAAATAACCCACAAATAATCCATCCCAACACAAAGCCAGCACCAAACAGGGTGGCCAACAGGGTAGATACAGGATATTCGCCCTGAGCAACCAAATAGTTAAACGTCACCACCTGGTCGTTATGCGCGCCCAGCGTGACTGAAGCCACGAAAATCACCAGAACCAGTAAAAAAATCAGTAAATATTTCACATTCTTTCCCGCAATGCCGAGTGAATCGGATGAACTCTACCCTCAAGGCCACAAACCGGAACCCAATACAGGGTTTGCCGCCCACGGGTAATTGCCGCTAAGTGGCGTCCCTATGACTTAAGTTAGCATTTCCCATCGTAGCAGGGAAACCCTGGCAGACGATAAAACCGTAGATCTGCTGGGATATTCAGCAAGAAATGCAGCGCACGAGCAAATTAATGAGAAAGCTTCTCAAAATCACGGGTTTGATAAGATATGGGGGCGAAAGAACAGATTGCAATGCAGGGTAAAAACCAGCGTTGATGCGGCCCCGGGTTGGAGCCGCAATTAGTGACAACGTCACGCTAAGACATAATCAAGCCACCATCCACGTTGATGGTCTGGCCGGTAATATAGCAGGCATCGTCAGAGGCCAGAAACGCCACCAGCCCTGCCACATCTTCAGGTTGCCCAGCACGCTTGAGGGGAATGCCTTCCACCCACTCCGCCATCAATTCCCCTTTGCCGTAACGTTTTTCCGGCGTACTGAGAATTTCGCCCCACACCCGATCATTATATTCCCACATCTCGCTTTCAATAATCCCCGGGCAGAACGCATTGACGGTGATGTTATGGCGGGCCAGTTCCAGCGCCAGGCTCTGGGTGATGCCAATCACCCCCATTTTGCTGGCGGCGTAATGCGGCGTGTAAATAAATCCGTTACGCCCCTGACCGGAAGAGGTGTTGATCAACCGTCCACTGCCCTGCTTCACCATATATTTCGCGGCCTCGCGGCAGCATAGCCACACAGCGGTAGTATTAACCGCCAACACCTTTTCAAAATCGCTTTTGGGCATTTCATCAAAGCGATCGATGGTGATCACCCCGGCATTTTGGATTGATACGTCAATACGGCCAAAGGTCTCCCAGGCTTGCCGATACATATCGCTAACCTGTGCCTCATCGGTGACGTCCAGTTTTACCGCAACAATCTGCACCGGATACCGCTGACGTAGCTGTTCGGCCGTTTCGAAAATGCGATCGCTGTTCGATGCCACCACCAGGTTTGCCCCACGCGCAGCAAAGCGTTCTGCTATGCCAGCGCCGATGCCCCGGCAAGCGCCGGTCACTACTACCGATTTACCGCTAAATTGCTGTTTCATGCTGCTCCCTCGGTTATGCAAGTTTTCGATTCTGGTTGCCATAGCGTGCGTTGCACCGCCTGCTGCCAGCCCAGATAACTTTCTTTCAGCAACAGGTGCCGCTGCATATCTGGTTGGAATTCGTCATGTGCGGGCAGCAACTCCAACAACTGCCGGTCTGACAACGCAAAGCGTTGCCGCATGGCCAACAGTGCGGCTCCGATGGCCGAAAGCTCCGGCGTATTGCTGCGCGCGACCGGGCAACCCAGCAAGTCGGCCTGGAATTGCATCAGCCAGTCGTTACGGCTTGGCCCACCATCGGCCATCAGGCATTGCAGTTGGAACCCCGGATGCTGACGGAGTGCCCCGATCACATCGGCGATCTGATAGGCCACCGCTTCCAACGAGGCACGGATCACATGAGCACGCTGAGTCCCCCGACTTAGGCCGCAGATCACTCCACGAGCACGGTCATCCCACCAGGGAGCGCCGGTGCCGGTCAGGGCAGGAACAAAGTAGACCCCTTCGGTACTTGCAACGCTGGCTGGCAGCTCACTGAGTAAACGCTGTTCGGTGATCTCCATGTGCGTAATGCCCAACATCCAGGCAACGGCGTCCCCGGTATGGGGAATGTTGCCCTCAAGGGCATATTGCGAGCGCTTTCCATCGTGCCAGGCGATAGTCGTAGCCAGTTGGGTGATGCCATGACAGAGATCGTCTACCGGAGCCATCACCGAAGATCCGGTGCCGTAGGTCGCCTTGACTCTTCCCGCCAGTCCTAAGCCATGTCCATACAGCGCGGCATGGGAGTCGCCAATCATGGCGCAGATGGGAATACCGTCGGCGATCCCTGCCACCCCGTGTGTGACGCCAAAATTATGGCTTGAAGGGCATACCTGCGGCAGCGCCCGTTCAGGAATGCCGAATAACTTCAGCATGCCTGGGTCCCATTGCCCGGTAGACAGGTTGAGTAATTGCGTACGGGCCGCATTGGAACGATCGCAACAAAACTGCTGGCCACCGGTCAGATGCCACAGTAACCAGGCATCTACCGTGCCCAGACACACCTCGCCCTTTTCTGCCCGCTGTTGCCCTTGCGGCGTATTGTCCAGCAGCCAACGCATTTTAGAGGCGGAAAACAACGGGGCTATGGGTAACCCGGTAACCTGACGGATAAAATCGTCTTGTTTATCGCGGCGTAATTGATCGCAAAATGCGGCACTGCGTGAGCACTGCCAGGTGATGGCCGGGCCGATCGGCTGGCCATCATGACGATACCAGCCCATTGCCGTTTCACGTTGGTTGCTGATGGCGATGGCAGCAACGCGGTTCTCACCGACCTGGGCAATCGCCTCGCATAGCACCGTCAGCGAGGCTTCCAGCAGGGCTTCTCCGCGTTGTTCCACCCAGCCCGCCTGTGGCGTTAGTAACGTCAGAGGTCGGCTGCTGGTGGCAATCACCTTGCCCGCTGAATTCACTACTATCGCTTTGGCATTGCTGGTTCCCTCATCCAATGCCACCACACAATCGCGCTTATCCATGGCTCACCTCGGCCAGCGGCTGTGCCGCTTTCTTTTCATGGCGCTGCATCAGGGTCACTTTGCTCTGCAACCGCTGCTGGAACTGATCAATTACCACGGCGGTCACGATCACCAGCCCTTTGATCACCATCTGCCAGAATTCGCTGACGCCCAGCATCACCAGGCCGTCCGCCAGGAACACGATAACAAACGCACCAATGATCGAACCAAACACCCGCCCGCGACCGCCGCTGAGCGCGGTACCGCCTAGCACCGTTGCCCCGATGGCGTCCATTTCAAACATGTTGCCGGTCATCGGGTGCGCCGTTTGCAACTGCGAGGCGATAACCAGACCAACCAGAGCGGCACACATACCGGAAAAGGCATAAACAAACATCTTCACTATGACGATCGGTACACCGGAAAGCCGGGCCGCCGACTCATTGCCGCCAATGGCGTAGATATAGCGGCCGAGTGGCGTTTTCTTGGTGATATAAATCCCCAATAACACCACTACCACCATCAGCCAGATCGGATTGTAAATGCCGAGGAAAGTGCCGGAGCCCAACGTGGCAAATCCGGTATTCCCCAGCGATTCCACCCCCACCAGATTGGGGTAGGTTTTGCCGTCTGCCGTCAACAACGCCGCACCACGGGCCACATACATTGCCCCCAGAGTGCAGATAAATGGCGCTACACCCAGTTTGGTGATCAGAGTGCCGTTAACCAGGCCGATAGCGATCCCGGCGATGGCAACCACGATAAATACTTCGTACACATTGAGAAATAACAGGTTGCCGCCCCCAATCGGGATGCCCACCGTCAGCAGTGCGCCAGCAATCATGCCGCAAACACCGGCCACTGCCCCCACCGAAAGATCAATGCCGCCGGTCAGGATCACCAGCGTCATCCCCACGGCCAGCAACCCGGTAATGGCCACGTGCTGGGTCATGATCAGCAGATTGGACACCGTCAGGAAATTGGGCACCATGCTGCTGAAAAACAGCACCACCAGCAGCAAGGCGATAAAGGTGCGCGCTTGCAGCAAATACATGTACAACCGGTATTTGGTTTGCATCTTGTTATCCTTAAGCATGAGGGGTTGAGGCACGGATCAGTAGTTCTCGGTCGGCCTGTTCACGGGGAAGATCGGCCGTGAGTTTGCCATCGGCCATGACCATCACCCGATCGGCCAGTGACATCACCTCATCCAGTTCAGAGGACGAAAACATCACCGCCAGCCCCTGGCGCGCCATAGCCCCGATCAGGTGATAAACGTCGGTTTTCGCTCCTACATCGATCCCGCGTGTCGGTTCGTCAAGAAACACCACCTGCGGGTCGGTCAACAGCGCCTTGCCCAGCACCACCTTCTGCTGATTGCCGCCGCTCAGAGAGGTGACGGGCAATCCCGCATCGCTGACCTTGATTGCCAGCTTTTCGATCATCCCGTTGACGATAGCGGTTTCACGTTGCTCGCCGATCGACTTGATGGCATTACGCCCCAGGCTGGACAGTGTCATGTTGGCCTGGATCGACATCATCTGCACCAGACCTTCCGCTTGCCGGTCTTCCGGTACCAGTGCCATGCCACCGCGCATCCGCTCACCAAAGCTGGTACGCTCCACATTTTTGCCGTTAAGCAGGATCTGGCCGGATGTTTGGCGCATCACACCGTTGATCACTTTGAACAGTTCGGTTCGCCCCGCCCCCAGCAAGCCATAAATGCCAATAACCTCCCCCCGACGCACCGAGAAACTCACATCGTTCAAGCGGTAGCCGCCATTCTCATGCGGCAGCGTCAGGCCGTTCACCCGCAGTACTTCTTCGCCCTTTTCTGCCGGGACATAATCAAAGTGTTTTTTCTTCTCGCCGACCATTTTTTCAATGATCCAGGGAATGCTGACGTTGGCGATCTCCTCCGCCGCCACAAAGCGGCCATCGCGGAATACCGTAACCCGATCGCCAATCTCCATCAGTTCTTCCAACCGATGAGAAATGTAGATCAGCGTTACCCCGCGTTTTTTCAGATCGGCAATCACCTTGAACAAGGTGCGAACCTCCACCTGACTGAGTGCCGAGGTTGGCTCGTCCATGATCAGTACTTGCGTATCCTTCGCCAGCGCGCGGGCGATTTCGACCAGTTGTTGATGGCCAATCGCCAAACTGCCCAGCAAAGTATGAGGATCGACATTCAATTCCAGCCGCTCCAGCAGGGTTTTGGCCAACTGGTACTGATAGTCCACGTTGATCCGGCCACGCTGGAAAAACTCGTTGCCCATAAAGATGTTGTCCATTACGGACATGTTGGGGAACAGGTTCAACTCCTGAAAGATGATGCTGATACCGTGCTTTTCCGCCTGATGCGTGGAGTGCAGGTCGATCTCCTGCCCCTCCAGCTCAATGCTGCCGGAAGAAGGCCGCTCCACTCCCGCCAGCAGTTTCATCATGGTGGATTTACCGGCACCGTTTTCACCAATCAGCACGTTGACCTTATTGCGAAACACCTGGTAGTTGACGCTGTCGAGCGCCGTGACGCCGGGATAGCGCCGCGAAACGTTATGGGTCTGGATAATGACAGGGTTACTCATAACCGCTCCTCAAGGTTGGATGCGTACCGGCGTGATCAGCAAGGGGGGCTCAGGCAGTTGCCAACTGGTGAACACGCCATACACGGTGATCTTATCGCCCACCTTTGGGGTAAAACCGGCCAGTTCGGCCATCGACGCCTGATTAATGGCTTTGGCGAAATCCCCAAACAGGGTCTGATCGTTAAAATCGCCGTAGCCCAGGCCACGATAGCTGTCGCGCAATACCGTGCCGCGGTACACGGGGCCAATCTGCACGTCCACGCTTTCGATCGGGCCTGTGGCCAGTTTGAGTGTCAGGCGGCCACTGCGAGATTGCGTATTGATGGCCGTAATTTCCCCACTGACCTGGGCGCTGAAATGGCAAGGGAACTCCGGTTGAGCGCGGTAACCCAATTGCTGGCAAGCGGTGTCAAAATCCTTGGCCTGCTCAATCTGGGCGATCAGGTTTGCCAGCGGCACGGCACTCTTCATCACCTGCGGCACCATCTGCTCGTGGTAAATCGCCCCGGCCTGCGCCAGATGCGGATTGACCGGGCTTTGCAGCGCCGCCAACTCCTTTTGTGAAACAATGCGGCAACCGCTCAAAACCATGACAGCAGCCATTGCCAGCGCAATACGCTTGGACATAAAAACCTCCAGTTACACCCCGCCGTAACGGGGTGTAAAATTGCCATGACCCTGTTGGTTACTGCTTATAGTTGAACTCATTGACGTTGCTGGCATTTTTCTGGTCAATCAGAATGCCGCGGAACATGATACGTTCCTTGCCGGTGTAGCTACCGGACTTGAAGTAACCATCGAGGATCTCGACGCCCTGGCTGGCAATCGCCTGGGCTTGCAGCATCACGCTGGCATATAGGCTGCCATTGAGGATCGCATCACGTTCATCGTTGCTACCGTCGATACCCACTACGGTCACATCCGTACGTCCTGCCGCTTTCAGCGCGGCCACCGCACCCAGCGCCACTGGCCCGTTACCACAAATGACACCTTTAACATCAGGATGTGCCTGTAAGATGCTGTCCATGATACGTTTGCCTTCCAGCAGGTTACCTTTGGCGTCTTGGCGCGCTACGCTGACCATTTCAGGGTACTGATCAATGACGTTGTGGAAGGATTGTGAGCGCGTCACGCAGTTGTTGTCGGCCAGGTTGCAGGTCAGCTCGGCGTATTTGCCGGTTTCCCCCATTTTCTCAACGAACTGGTTGGCCACATCGGAACCGGCTTGGAAGTTGTTATGGGTGATCTGCGCCAGTGCCACGCCGTCAACCGGGATTTCACGGTTGATCAGCACCACCGGGATCCCCGCATTCTTGGCCTGCTGCACCGCCGCAACGCTGGCCTGAGAATCGGCATTGTCCAGCACAATGCCCTGCACTTTGCGGCCAATAACCAGGCTGATCAGTTCCCCCTGGCGTTTTACATCTTCGCCATGGGAGAGCACCAGCGTGCTGTAGCCCAGCGCTTTAGCCTTGTTTTCGGCCCCTTTGGCTTCGGCAGAGTAATAAGGGTTATCCAGTGAGTTGACCAAAATGGCAATGGTGCCTTTTTCCGCGGCCTGGACGGGCATCAGGGTACAGCCAGCAAGTAGTGTCAGGTAAGCTGCTATCTTTTTCATGATGTTGTTCTCTTATCGTTGTGTTGAACATCGTCTGGTGTTGGCGTACGGATCGGTGCCGGTTACCAAATGGTAAAGCCGCCGTCGATCATCAGGTCCGCACCGGTGATCATGTCGCTGCCGTTACTGGCGAAGAACAGGATTGCCGCTGCAATTTCATCGGTATAAGCAAAACGCCCCAGCGGGATCAGTTTTTTCATTTCCTCGCCTTTCTCTCCCCGCCAGGCTTTCTCACCCATCGGCGTCAGCACCACGGTTGGCGATAGGGTGTTGACCGTGATCCCATGAGTGGCCCACTCTTTGGCCATCACCTTGGTCATACCCAACAGCCCCGCCTTGGCCGAGGTATAGGCACAATGGTTATCGATAGCGATAGAAGCAGCCTGAGAGGCAATGTTGATGATCTTGCCACCGTGCCTGGCCGCGATCAGACTCTGAGCGAAGGCCTGTGAACATAAGAATGGCCCGGTCAGGTTGACGGCAAGATGCTGTTGCCATTCGCTGAAAGCGATCTCGGTGGCGGGTTGCAAATTAACGTATCCGGCACAGTTCACCAGAATATCCAACCGCCCCCAGCATTGCTGTGCCGCGCTAAAGGCCGTGGCCACCGACTGAGGATCGGCGACATCGCAGACCTGATAGGCGACCTTCTCCTCCCCCAGTTGCTGCTTTATCGCCGCCACTCTTTCCTGCTCAAAGGCCGGATACAGCAAGACCAACCTGGCGCCCTTCTCCAGCAGCATCTGGTTGGCCGCCATGGCAATACCACCAAGCCCACCGGTCACTACCGCCACTTTGCCAGCCAAGGACATCTGCGTATCGACACCGTAGCGTAAGTTGACGTCGTATTCGTTTTGGCTCATCGCACTCTCCTGTTATTTATTCAACTGCTGATGCAAACCTGCGGCGTCGATCGCATATTGCTGGCGCAATGCGGCACGGCTGCTGCTGTGGGTAAACTCATACGCCGGTACGCCCAATGGAACGAATGTCTGGCGCAGTTGATGTTTGAGTAGCAGTTCGCTGATGATGCTGGCCAGTCCACCGCTGAGAACATGTTCTTCTATGGTGATCACGCGCTGGTGTTCACGCATCAACGCCACCACCGCCAACTCATCCAATGGCCACAGCGAAGGTAGCGAGACCACGGTAGGATCGTCTCCCATCGCCAGCACTTTCATCGCCTCATGTGCCAGAGTTCCCAGGCAGAACACCACGCTGCCCGTCCCTTCGTGCAGCACTTCTGGCTGCCCTGGGCGCAAGCGGTAGTCATCCCCATGCAGCAGTGGCAGTTTGTCACTATCCATGCGGATGTAAGCCGGCCCTGGATTAGCGATCACGTGGCGCACAATCTCCGCAGCCTGCCGCCCGTCGGCCGGGGCATAAACCGCCAGATTGCCCAAGGTGCGTGCAATAGCGATGTCATTCATACAATGGTGAGTGGCACCCAGTGGGCCGTAACCAAAACCGGCGTTCAGCCCCAGCATTTTTACGTTGGTGGCCGAATAGCAGATATCGTTCTTCATCTGTTCGTTAGACCGGGCGAACAGAAACGGTGCAGCGTTGGCGGTAAACACGGTACGGCCGCTGAGCGCAATCCCGGCCGCCATGCCCACCATGTTCTGTTCGGCAATACCGACGTTAACCACTCGCTCTGGATAGGCTTGTTCGAATGGGCCAATTTTTGAAGTTGACGTCGAATCTGCCACCATTACAGTCAGATCGGCGCCAGCCTGTTGTTGTTCAATCAGCGTGGCGATCACTGCATCACGTAAATCCTGCATGATTAATCCTCCAGTTCTGCCAGCGCCTGCGCCAGCTGTTGAGCGTCAGGGACGGAATGGTGCCAGGCAGGTACATTGGTCATAAATGAGACGCCATGCCCCTTCTCGGTATTGGCAAGGATCACCCGAGGTTTATCCTGTCCAGGACGAGTGATGGCTTCGATCAGCGCTTGCGGATCGTGTCCGTTACACTCGATCACCTCAAAACCAAAGGCTTGCCATTTATCGACCAGTGGCTCCAGCGGCATGATATCTTCGGTTTTGCCAGCCAGTTGCAGCCGGTTGCGATCGACAATGGCAATCAGGTTATCCAGTTTGAATTTGCTGGCGGACATGGCAGCTTCCCAGTTAGAACCCTCCGCCAGTTCACCATCCCCAAGCAGTACAAAAGCACGGCGATGAGCTCGGCCCGCCAGCTTGTTACCCAATGCCAATCCGACGGCAATCGGCAGACCATGCCCCAAACCCCCCGAGTTGATCTCCACCAGTTCAGGGAGTTTTTGATGGATGGGATGCCCGGCCAGCAGGGTGTCGTCCCCCATGTACTGATCGAGTACCGCGGGATCCAGCAGCCCCATGGCGGCACAGCTGCAATAAAAGCCCCCGGCACCGTGGCCTTTCGACAGGATAAAACGATCCTGATCGGGGCGAGCCTGGGAGCGATCCATCACCGCCATATACAGCGTGCAGATGATGTCGATTTCTGACAGATCGGCACCGGTGTGGCCCTTGCCCGCTTTATGGTTCATGGTCACAACGTAACGACGAGCCTGCCGCGCCGTTTGGTTAATCGTCTGAATGTCCATCATCACCTCATGTTGGCTTTTCGTTTCATCGCTCTGACACCATGAACAGCCGATAAAAACGAATCATTGATTTTCGAACGAAATCATATATCGCCAATTCGATAATTGTTGTGCAGTAGATCAAATTACAAACAAAAATGAATCGATAATTAAAAGCCAATAAAAACAGTTAAATGGTGTTATTTCGTCCATAAACATGAGCTAATACCGGTTTACATCTCTAGTTTATTAACTTTTTCGGCACTATCATTTTCAAACAAAAACCAATGGCGTATCCCTAGTTATCAATGGCTTTATCACTGCAAGCGGGCTAAAATTCGGCGCATTAGCGGTGATATCCGGCACCGGGTAGCCCACGGCACGCGAGGGAGTATTTCGATTGAAAAGCAAAAGTGAACAGCTGGCGGAAATGCAACACCGGCGGGAGAAGATCCTCGACATGATCCGTGAGGACGGCTCAGCCACGGTAAAAATGTTGACGGAAACCTTCAATCTTACCGAGGCCACCATCCGTACCGATTTACGCGTGTTACAACAGCAAGGATATGTGCAGCGTTTTCATGGAGGAGCCACGCTGGTTGATGGCAAACAAAATACCCATGCGCTGCTGTTGGAGCGGCAGATCAATCTGACGGAAAAGGATCGTATTGGGGAGTTGGCGGCAAGCTTTATCGAACCAGGCGATACCATCATTCTGGACTCGGGCACCACTACCACGGCGATTGCCAACCACCTTAGCCATATCAAAAAGCTTTCGGTGATCACCACAGGGGTCAATATCGCCTTACAACTCGGCGGCGAGCCAGGCGTCAACATTCTGCTGACTGGTGGTACGTTCAAATTCCCGACGCTGTCGACCTCTGGGGACAAGGCCGCCAGCTTCTTCGAAAATGTTTTGGCGCAGAAACTGTTTCTGGCGACAGCCTGCATTTCACCGCGCCTGGGGCTGAGTTTCCCCAGTGAAACCGATATCAAGGTCAAGATGGCGATGATCAACGCGGCCACGACGGTGTATGTGGTGGCGGACTCTAGCAAAATCGATAAGGTTTCGATGTTTGCACTGCCCTGTGACTGGAGCCATATCAACTACTTGATCACCGATGCAGGGATCAGTCCTACGGCGGTGCAGGCATTTGAAAAGCTGGGTGTGAAAGTGCTGATTGCAGGTGCCTGAATACAGGCACCGTGCGAATTACTGCTCGCGTTCCCGCTCGCCGATTTCCTGCTGCTCCTGCGGCGGAATGGTGAGTGGCCCAAACCAACGCTGAGTCAGCCAACTGGCCAGGGTAACCAGCAGCCAGCTAATGACAATCGCCATCGCCAGATCCCGCGGCCAATGCATACCGAGCATCAGGCGGCTCGCCATCACGCCAAACGCCCAAATCATCAACACCGCTACGGTTTTATAATGCCGCCGCGGCCACAACAGCCCGACCCCCAGCAATGCCCACATAGCGGCAAACATCGTGTGGCCTGAAGGGAACGAGAAGCCGGTTTCAAACTGCCAGTGTTTGCTCAACCATTCAGGCACCAGCGCCTGGTCCAGCAACTGCTCTTTGACCAGAGCGCTACGTTGCTTCCTGTCCAACGAGTAGAAATATTTTTCATCAATCTGATGGGTCGACTCCAGCCACACGACAAACGGCCGCGGTGCCTGTACCTGCTCTTTGATGGAAGATTTGACCGCCTGGCCAATCCCGATCGCCGCAGACAACAGGATGAATAACCCCACCGCCGGTTTCAGCCGAAAACGCAGACACCACAGAAACCAGGCCGACAGGATCAGGCTAGTGAGGATACCCCAGGGCGCAGTGACAGTCTCCGTCACCCAGAACAACGCTTTTAACAGGCCGTCATTACCACCGGGTTGCCAGTGCCAGCCAAAAAGCCAGACCGCCAGCGGCAACAACATCAGCACAATCGCTCCGCCCGCCGTGCGTTTTGCTATCTTTAACATCCCATTATCCTTCCGCTGTGGTTAACCCGCAGTGTAACAATCTTGCGAACTCAGCAAAACAAGAGAAATTAGATAGATAACTGGCCTATTGCAACAATAGGAGCGGTAAAACGCCATATGCTGCTTTGCTGAGCACCGTTCGGCGACAAGTTATGGCAAAATAGCCGGTAAAGAATGAAATAGCGATCGTCGCCGTCTGTTTTAATGCTGGTCAGTCCCCTGTTCCAGTCGTAGGATGCACGCAGCGATTTGACAGGTAGTGTTTTTGGAGAGTGACATGCAGCTTAAACGTGTGGCGGAAGCCAAACTGCCAACACCATGGGGTGATTTTCTGATGGTGGGGTTCGAAGAACTGGCCACCGGGCAGGATCATCTGGCACTGGTTTTCGGCGATATTACCGGTGAAACACCGGTCCTCTCACGGGTTCATTCCGAATGTCTGACCGGTGATGCGCTGTTCAGCCTGCGCTGTGACTGCGGTTTTCAACTGGAAGCCGCGTTGGAACAGATCGCCGAGGAAGGCCGTGGCATTCTGCTGTATCACCGCCAGGAAGGCCGTAATATCGGTCTGTTGAACAAGATACGCGCATATGCCTTGCAGGATAAAGGGGCGGATACGGTGGAAGCCAACCATCAGCTAGGCTTTGCCGCCGATGAGCGAGACTTCACCCTGTGCGCCGATATGTTCAAACTGCTGGGGGTAGATGCGGTGCGCCTGCTGACCAATAACCCGAAGAAGGTCGAGATCCTGAGCGAAGCGGGCATTAATATCTCCGAGCGCGTGCCGTTGATCGTTGGTCGTAACCCGAAGAACGAACGTTATCTGGCCACCAAGGCCGCTAAAATGGGCCACTTGCTGGACAAAAAATAAGAATAAGGGCGCCTGCTGGCGCCCTCGTTTTCTCTACAGCATTTTACGGATAACGTAGTGAAGGATGCCGTCGTTCTGGTAATAAGTCAGCTCATTGCCGGTATCAATGCGGCAACGGGTATTCACCTCCACCTGCCGGCCATCGGCATAGGTGATATTGACCGGTACCGTCTGGCCGGGTTGCAACGCCTGCAAACCACTCACGTCGATCAGTTCCTCCCCCGTCAAACCCAGCGTTTTGCGCGTTATACCCTGCGGGAATTCCAGCGGCAAGATACCCATACCGATAAGGTTGGAACGGTGGATGCGCTCAAAGGATTCGGCGATCACCACTCGCACCCCCAATAAACGCGGGCCTTTGGCTGCCCAGTCGCGGCTGGAGCCGGAGCCATACTCTTTACCAGCGATCACCGCCAGTGGCACCTGCTCCTGCTGATACTGCATGGCGGCATCATAGATCGCCATCTGATTCTGCGAAGGCAGATGGCGGGTATAGCCGCCCTCCACACCCGGAACCATTTCGTTACGGATACGGATGTTGGCGAAGGTGCCCCGCATCATCACTTCGTGGTTACCGCGGCGCGAACCGTAAGAGTTGAACTCTTTCACCTCGACACCACGTTCACTCAGGTAGCGCCCCGCCGGGCTGTCACGCTTGATGTTGCCCGCAGGCGAGATATGGTCAGTGGTCACCGAGTCTGCCAGGATTGCCAGAATACGCGCGCCGTGAATGTCCTGCACCGGATCCGGTTGCGCTTTCATGGTACTGAAGAATGGCGGATGGCGAATATAGGTAGAGTCAGCTTGCCATTCGTAGGTCGCGGAACCGGTCACCTGGATCGCTTGCCAACTGGCGTCGCCATCAAACACGGCACCATATTCCTTATGGAACATTTCGGTGCTGACCTCGGCCACGGCTTGGGCAATCTCCTGGCTGGTAGGCCAGATATCCTTCAGATAAACCGGTTTCCCGTCGCGACCTACGCCCAACGCATCTTTGGTCAGATCAACCTTCATGTTACCTGCCAGCGCATAGGCAACCACCAGTGGCGGCGAAGCCAGCCAGTTGGTTTTTACCAGCGGGTGGATACGCCCTTCAAAGTTACGGTTACCGGACAGCACAGCGCCTACGGTAAGATCCCCTTCTTTGATCGCTTGCTCAATCGGCTCGGGCAACGGGCCAGAGTTACCAATACAGGTCGTACAACCGTAGCCAACCAGGTTAAAGCCCAATTGCTCCAGGTACGGCGTCAGTTTGGCGCGGTCAAAGTATTCGGTCACCACCTTAGAACCCGGCGCCAGTGAGGTTTTCACCCAAGGCTTGGTTTTCAAGCCCTTTTCAACGGCTTTTTTGGCCAACAGGCCAGCGGCCATCATCACGCTCGGGTTGGAGGTGTTGGTACAGGAGGTAATGGCTGCGATCACCACCGCGCCGGTATTTAGCTCCAAGCTTTTGCCACCCAGCGTGAAGCTTTTCACTTCCTGCTTATCTTTCTGACCGCCAATCTCCAGCTCGGTCGCGGCGGTGAATGCGGTTGGTACCTGCGGTAGCGCGACGCGGTCCTGCGGGCGTTTCGGCCCTGCCAGGCTGGCCTCAACCGTTGACATATCCAGCGACAGCGTGCTGGTAAACACCGGTTCATCGCCTGGATTACGCCACATCCCCTGAGCCTTGGCATAGGCTTCCACCAATGCGATCTGCTCAGCGCTACGGCCACTTAACTGCAGGTAGCCCAACGTCACGTCATCCACCGGGAAGAAGCCACAGGTTGCCCCGAACTCTGGCGACATGTTGGCAATGGTTGCCCGATCCGCCAACGGCAAATCAGCCAGTCCATCACCATAAAACTCAACAAACTTGCCGACAACGCCGTGCTTACGCAGCATTTGGGTGACGGTCAGCACCAGGTCGGTGGCCGTAATCCCCTCGGATAACTTACCGCTGAGTTTAAAACCCACCACATCCGGGATCAGCATGGAGACTGGCTGGCCCAACATGGCAGCTTCGGCCTCAATACCGCCAACGCCCCAGCCTAGGATACCAAGACCGTTAATCATGGTGGTGTGGGAGTCGGTCCCCACCAGGGTATCGGGGTAAGCAATGCGTTGGCCATTCTCTTCGGTATGCCAAACGGTTTGCCCCAGATACTCCAGGTTTACCTGATGGCAGATGCCGGTGCCGGGTGGCACCACGCGGAAGCGGTTGAAGGCCTTTTGCCCCCAGCGCAGGAAGGTGTAGCGTTCGTGGTTACGCTCCATTTCGATACGCACGTTTTCGCCAAAGGCGTCATCGTCACCAAACTCATCGACAGTGACAGAGTGGTCAATGACCAGATCGACCGGTGACAGCGGATTCACCTGATCGACTTTCCCGCCCAGGCGCAGAACGGCCTCACGCATTGCCGCCAAATCCACCACGGCAGGTACGCCGGTGAAGTCCTGCATCAGCACCCGCGCCGGGCGATAAGCAATTTCGCGATCGGCATGGCCGGTTTGCAACCAACCTACGATCGCCTTCAGATCGTCAACCTGTACCGTATCACCATCCACATGGCGCAACAGGTTTTCCAGTAACACTTTCATCGATTTCGGCAGCCGGTCAATATCCCCTAACTGTCTGGCCGCCAGTGGCAAACTGTAATAGTGATACTCACTACCCAGTGCTACCAGCTTATCCATACTCGTTTTACGAAGATCGGACGACATAGCTCCTCCATTTTTTATTATGTCAAACCAGGGTGATTTCTGAGGTGTTATTTAAAGATAACACAAACGCCATGTAACGTTTTGATAACAACACGTATTGATCATAACGATAGGCAAGAGCAATCAAAGGCGGGAAGCTACAGGTAGGTCAATGAGTTAGCAGGTATCAGATAGTGAAAAACCGCCCTTCGGCGGTTTAAATGATTTAATGCGGTTCAAGTTAACGGCCTATTTGGTCGGCAGTTTGATGTCCTTGAACATGGCTTCGATCTCGTCATTAGTGCGTAAAGCCACGGCGGTATCGACCACGTCGCGCGTCAGATGCGGTGCGAAACGCTGGATAAAGTCGTACATATAGCTGCGCAGGAAGGTACTGCGGCGGAAACCGATCTTGGTGGTGCTATAGGTGAAGATATCGCGGGCATCCACCATCACCAAATCCGGATCCTGTACCGGATCGACCGCCATGCTGGCGATCACGCCAACACCCAGCCCCAGGCGTACATAAGTCTTGATCACGTCAGCATCGGTGGCGGTAAACACGATGCGCGGCGTCAACCCCGCCCGGTTAAACGCCGTATCCAGCTCCGAGCGCCCCGTAAAGCCGAAGGTATAGGTGACGATAGGATACTCGGCCAGCTCTTCAATGGTGATGTGGCTCTTGCCCGCCAAAGGATGATCGGGCTTCACTACTACCGCCCGGTTCCAGTGGTAGCACGGCAGCATGATTAAATCGTCATACAGGTGCAGCGCTTCGGTAGCGATGGCAAAGTCTGCAGAGCCTTTGGAAACCGCTTCGGCAATCTGCGTTGGCGAGCCCTGGTGCATATGCAGCGACACGCGCGGGTAACGCTCGATAAAGCCTTTAATCACATTGGGCAAGGCATAGCGTGCCTGGGTATGGGTGGTTGCCACATACAGCGAGCCTTTGTCCGGGTAAGTATGTTCCCCGGCAACGGCCTTGATGGCCTCCACTTTGGACAGCACTTCGCGAGCAATGCGGATAATTTCCTGGCCAGCAGGCGTCACCTGGGTAAGGTGCTTACCGCTACGGGCGAAAATCTGGATACCTAGCTCATCCTCCAGCATCCTCACTTGCTTGCTGATACCCGGTTGCGAGGTATAGAGACCTTCAGCCGTGGAAGAGACGTTGAGGTTATGATTCACCACTTCTACGATGTAACGAAGCTGCTGCAATTTCATATTTGAATACCATCCTAGGTTAAAACACTGCGGCCTGCCGCAGCCAGGTATCTCGGTGTTGCCCCGGTATGCTTAATTCTCACAAGCCTTAAACACAGTGATTTCGCCCAGATGCTGATGAAAACGCCGTTGCTAATAAGCTTTAATCATAAAAAAAGTTTTTATATAACCATTATATCATGTCGCGCTACCAAGTATAGAGCCGCTTCACAAGATGATAACGATCTTTTCGCATGATTATCAACGCCGAGCCTTGCCGATAAAAATAAGAAAAAGCAGAGAAGAATAGATCCGCCAGCCGATTTTCGCCAATAAAAAACCAGCTCAGTGAGCTGGTTTTTTTGGTGCTGCCTTGCAGCCGGGTTACTTCTTGCCTTCAACCCATTTGCCATCAACGAAGAATGCGGACCAGCCGGTGGCCTTGCCGTCTTTCTCTGATGAGACATACTGCTGCTTGGTTTTACGGCTGAAGCGCACCATCGTCTTGTTGCCTTCGGGATCGGCCACCGGCGCATCGGCCAGATAGCTCAATTTCTCCGGCAAACGATCTTTGAAGCGCAGCAACTCTTCCACTAACGGCGCACGGGTTTCGCGCGATTTAGGGAAGGTGTTGGCCGCCAGGAACACGCCTGCCGCCCCATCACGCAACACAAAGTAGGCGTCCGATTTCTCGCACGGCAACTCAGGCAGCGGGACCGGATCCTCTTTCGGCGGCGCAACTTCACCGCTGCGCAGGATCTTACGGGTGTTCTTGCAGTTTTCGTTGGTGCAGCCCATGTACTTACCAAAGCGCCCCATTTTCAGGTGCATTTCGGAACCACATTTCTCACACTCAACGATCGGGCCGTCGTAACCTTTCAGGCGGAATTCGCCCTGCTCGATTTCGTAGCCGTCACAAGCCGGGTTGTTACCGCACACGTGCAGCTTGCGCTGGTTGTCGATCAGGTAGCTGTCCATCGCGGTGCCGCACTTCTGGCAGCGCTTACGGGCACGCAGGGCGTTGGTTTCTGCATCATCCCCTTCCAGGATGTTCAGCACTTCCGCTTCCGGCACCAGGTTGATGGTGGTTTTGCAGCGCTCTTTCGGCGTCAACGCATAACCGGAACAACCAAGGAACACGCCGGTACTGGCGGTGCGGATGCCCATCTTGCGGCCACAGGTCGGGCAGTCAATGCTGGTCATCACCATCTGGTTCGGGCGCATACCGCCCTCTTCAGGGTCTTTCTCGGCGGTTTCCAACTGCTCGCTGAATTCGGCAAAGAATTCGTCCAGCACTGCTTTCCATTCCGCCTGATTGTTGGCGACCTGGTCCAGGCCATTTTCCATGCGTGCGGTGAAGTCGTAATTCATCAGCTCACGGAAGTTTTCTTCCAGGCGATCGGTGACGATCTCACCCATTTTTTCCGCGTAGAACCGGCGGCTCTCTACCCGCACATAACCACGATCCTGAATGGTCGAGATGATCGAGGCGTAGGTAGATGGACGGCCAATTCCGCGTTTTTCCAACTCTTTAACCAGTGAAGCTTCACTGTAACGTGCCGGTGGCTTGGTAAAGTGCTGGCTCGGGATCAGCTTTTGCAGATCCAGCTCGCTGCCCACTTCCACAAATGGCAGAGTGCGATCTTCATCGCCCTTACGCAGCGCAGGCATCACCTTGGTCCAGCCATCGAAACGCAGCGTACGGCCTTTGGCACGCAGCAGGAAGTCGTCGGCTTTCACCGTCAGCGTGGTAGAGTCGTATTGCGCTGGTGTCATCTGACAGGCGACAAACTGACGCCAGATCAGCTGATACAGTTTCTGCGCATCCGCTTCCATATCTTTCAGTTGTTCAGCCAATACGCTGACATCGGAAGGACGGATCGCTTCGTGCGCTTCCTGGGAGTTTTCTTTGCTGCTGTATTGGTTAGGCGCCTTCGGCAGGTACTTGTCGCCGAAGTTGTCACCGATATAACCACGCACCATGTTCACCGCATCCTGGCTCAGGTTGGTGGAGTCGGTACGCATGTAGGTGATATGACCGGCTTCATACAGACGCTGCGCCATCATCATGGTTTTCTTCACGCCGAAGCTCAGGCGGGTACTGGCAGCCTGTTGCAGCGTGGAGGTGATGAACGGGGCACCCGGTTTGCTGCTGGTTGGCTTGTCTTCACGATCCAGCACCGTATAACGGGCTTTTTCCAGCAGGTTAAGCGCGGCATGAGTCTGCTCACGGTTAACCGGTTTGAACGGCTTATCGTGGGCGTGGGTGACTTCCATCTGCAGCGCGATTTCGCCTTTCGCCAGCAGATCGGCATGCAGTTCCCAGTACTCTTCGGGTACGAACGCCTTGATGTCGCGTTCACGCTCCACCACCAGCCGTACCGCAACGGACTGCACCCTGCCAGCGGACAGGCCACGGGCAATTTTTTTCCACAGCAGTGGCGACACCATGTAGCCCACTACGCGGTCCATAAAGCGACGCGCCTGCTGTGCGTTGACACGATCGATATTCAGCTCGCCTGGCGCTTGGAACGCCTGCTGGATCGCGTTTTTGGTGATTTCGTTAAACACCACGCGGCTAAAGCGCTTGTCGTCACCACCGATCACTTCCCGCAGGTGCCAGGCGATGGCTTCCCCTTCGCGGTCAAGGTCGGTTGCGAGGTAAATGTGGTCAGCATTTTCGGCTAACGACTTTAACTCGGCGACCACTTTTTCCTTACCGGGCAAAATCTCATATTGCGCTTCCCACCCGTGGTAAGGATCGACGCCCATGCGATTGACCAGCGCGGTCTTTTCATCTTTCTTGACTTTCTTTTTGGCTTTGTCTTTGGTTTTGTCTTCGGTTGACTCAGCGCTCTTTTTGCTAGCTGAGCCACTGGTCGGCAAATCACGGATATGACCGACGCTGGACTTCACCACGTAGTCATTACCTAAATATTTATTAATAGTTTTGGCTTTTGCCGGGGACTCAACTATTACGAGAGCTTTGCCCATAATTACCTTTACCTGAATTTAATACTTCTAAAAAGAAGCCATTTGTCTCGCCGTACCGCGGCAATTCGTATCTCTTATTTATATTGCGGTACTCTGGCAAGAGATCAACCTGTTTTTTTCTAATGGTTGCCTAACTGGTCAACCTGAACGCATTTAGCCAGCCTAACCTGTTCACGCCGAACCCCAGAGGCCAGGCCAGCTATGACCTGCGTTGAGCGTAAACAAATCCTTCCACCGGAAGCCGCAAAATCCCACACTCTACCTGATAACAAACGCGACGCAACTTAATTAGCGCGGAAAACCTCATTTCACCTCGGACGGTCAAATCACTGGCCGTCCAGACGGCAATTAAACCTTAGCTGGTTTGCGGACAAACGCGAACCCGCGCTAGAATACGTTCAGAATTTTCGCTTGCAGGAGAAATAAATGCGTAACAACACTCAACCCATCGAACGAGCAGATCTGCTTACTGAAGCAAATAACATCATCCGCCAACACGAAGATTATATGCACGGCATGGTGGCCACCGACGTTGAGCAGAAAGGCAGCGTGTTGGTTTTCCGCGGCGAGTTCTTTTTAGATCCCGAGGGGCTGCCAACGGCAAAAACCACCGCCGTATTTAATATGTTTAAGCACCTGGCCCATGTGCTTTCCGAGAAATATCATCTGGTGGATTAACTATTAAAAACGGGGCCATCTGGCCCCGTGTAATCATAGCCTTGCTGGCTTACAACAGCGGTTTCTCACCGCGTTGCCACCAGCGCAACAGCAGACGATCGGCGCTCTCCGCCGCACTGCCGGTAAAGCGGTCGATCAGGCGTTTACGGCGAGCATAGCGCACCCCTACCACCTCATGATTTTCCATCTCGGCAATCAGCAGATCGTCACTGGTGCCGACCGCGTCAACCAGCCCTTTATCTTTCGCCTGAGTGCCATACCAATGCTCACCGGTCGCGACCTCTTCGATAGCTAATGAAGGGCGTTGCTGATGAACAAACTGTTTGAACAACTCGTGGGTTTCGTTCAGATCTTCACGGAATTTTTCCCGCCCTTGTTCGGTATTCTCACCAAACAGGGTCAAGGTGCGTTTGAACTGGCCAGCGGTGTGCAATTCTACATCAATGTTGCTCTTTTGCAGCAAGCGATGGAAGTTGGGGATCTGCGCAACCACGCCAATCGACCCAATGATGGCAAACGGGGCTGCCACAATGCGGTCGGCAACGCAGGCCATCATGTAACCGCCACTAGCCGCGACCTTATCCACCGCCACCGTCAGGCGGATACCGCCCTTGCGCAGGCGCTCCAGTTGCGACGCTGCCAGACCATAACCGTGCACCACCCCACCAGGGCTCTCCAAACGCAGCAACACCTCGTCTTTGGCCGTCGCTACCGCCAACACGGCAGAGATTTCTTCACGCAGTGAGCTGACCTCATGGGCATCCATGCTGCCCTTGAAATCCAACACATACAGGCAAGGTTTGACTGCCTCTACCGCACCGGCCTTGGCACGCTGCTTTTTCAGCTTGTCATCGGCCTTGTTCTGCTTTTTGAACTGCTTGCTCCAAGACTTCTGCTCAGCCTCCCCCATGCGGGCAAGGCGCATTTCCCGTTGCATTTCACGATATTGCTCACCCAGGTCGGTAAGCTGTAGTTCCCCTTTCTGCTGGCTCTTGCGCTGCCCAAGGCTCACCGCCAGTAACGCCAGCGCGGCAATAGCAATCACCACCGTGGCGACTTTGGCCAGAAAAAGGCCATAAACAGATATAAACTCCACAGATACCGCCTTTATTTACAGTTTGTTAGTGTGATCCCGTTCATTTTAGCCAATCGCCACCAAGGCTGTCGCGCCTAAATGAAAATTCAGATGGATGAACGGCTCAGCATGCTGCGCACCTACGTGCTATGGGGTTGCCCGCATCGATAACCAAGCCGCTATTGTACCGTTTTTGTTACAAAAGAATGCCGTTTCTGTAGGTTACTCATTGAAAATGCGATCCATTTCAGGCATATAACAGACATTATTCATTAAATTACTGACAAAAATTCGCAGCGGATCGCCATTGTGGTTGAGCAACCCTGCTCCTGCCAGCGATCCGCAATCCACCCAAGCTCCCAGCCATAGCGCGGGAGCCGCCAACCAGGCGCGAGGAACTATTGTGCATTACCAACCTAAGCAGGATCTGCTCGAACAACGAATTATTCTGGTGACCGGGGCGGGCGACGGCATTGGTCGTGAAGCGGCGCTGACTTACGCTCGCTACGGCGCACAGCTAGTGCTGCTTGGCCGCACGGAAAGCAAACTGCAGGCCGTTCAGGCCGAAATTGCCGCCATCTCCAGCGCCCCGACGCATATCGTTACGCTGGATTTGTTACACACCACGCCAGAACAGTGCCAAACCCTGGCGGCCGACTTGGCCACCAAGGTGCCACGTCTGGACGGCGTATTGCAAAACGCCGGCCTGTTGGGTGACATCGCCCCAATGGCCGAACTTTCGATGACCATGTGGAACGAAGTGATGCAGGTCAACGTGAATGCCACCTTCATGCTTACCCAGGCGCTACTGCCGTTGCTGCTGAAATCCAATGCAGGATCGTTGGTGTTCACCAGTTCCAGCGTTGGCCGTACCGGCCGTGCTGGCTGGGGGGCCTATGCCGTTTCCAAGTTTGCTACCGAAGGGATGATGCAGGTATTGGCCGACGAGTATAAAAACCGTAACTTGCGGGTAAATTGCATCAATCCTGGCGGAACTCGCACCAAAATGCGGGCATCTGCATTCCCTCAGGAAGATAAAAACAAGCTGAAAACACCGGCCGATATCATGCCGCTCTATCTGTATTTGATGGGCGATGACAGCCGCCGTAAAACCGGCATGAGCTTCGATGCTCAGCCCAACCGTAAACCCGGCGCCGCCGAATAAGGAAGCTTTTAACATGGCTGAAGATCGTCACCAGCAACGCCAGCAACGGCTGAAAGAACAGGTGGATGCCCGCATTGCCGCCGCGCAGGAAACCCGTGGTCTATTGCTGGTCTTTACCGGCAATGGCAAAGGCAAGACCACCGCTGCATTTGGCACCGTCACCCGCGCCGTCGGCCACGGGATGAAGGCTGGAGTGATCCAGTTTATCAAAGGCCAATGGCCCAACGGCGAGAAAAACCTGCTGCAACAGCACGGCGTGGAATTTCAGGTGATGGCAACCGGCTTTACCTGGGAAACTCAGGATCGGGAAAGTGATACCGCCGCCTGTCAGGCCGTCTGGCAACACGGTAAGCGGATGTTGGCCGACAGCAGCCTGGATATGGTGCTGATGGACGAGTTGACCTATATGGTGAGCTACGGCTATTTAGAGCTGGCAGAGCTGCTGGAGGCGCTTGAGCAGCGTCCTACGCACCAGACGGTGATTATCACTGGGCGTGGCTGTCATCGCGATTTGCTGGAGCTGGCGGATACCGTAACGGAGATGCGGCCGGTGAAGCACGCGTTTGAAGCGGGGATCAAGGCTCAGCAGGGCATTGACTGGTAACTGAATAACCCGTGGCCAAGCCAGAAGGCAAGGCCACGGTGATAAATTTAGCTACGCTTGGAAGACTTGGCCGGTTTACCCGGTTTGCTGCTGCCTGGTGCGCCACGACGGCTACCGGGAGCAACCTGGCTGTGACGTTTTACCGCACGGCGGATCTGGTTGGCTTTCACACGGCGGCGATCGCGTTCCACCGGCAGTTTGCTGACGGTTTCCGGTTGCAGTTCCACCAGCTCACGCAGATAGTTGATCGCCTTGAGATCCAGCTCGGTATAACCGCCACGAGGCAGGCCTTTTGGCAGATCGATATCGCCGTAACGTACGCGGATCAAACGGCTTACCTGCACGCCAACGGCTTCCCACAGGCGACGCACCTCACGGTTACGGCCTTCGGTCAGCGTGACGTTGTACCACTGGTTGATCCCTTCGCCACCCTGGAAGGTGATGGTGCGGAATGCCGCTGGGCCATCTTCCAGTTGGACACCTTTGCTCAGTTGCTTGAGCTTTTCGTCGTCGATCTGGCCGAACACGCGCACGGCGTATTCGCGTTCAACTTCGCGGCTTGGGTGCATCAGGCGGTTAGCCAGTTCACCGTCAGTGGTAAACAGCAGCAAGCCTGAGGTATTCACGTCCAAACGCCCTACCGCTACCCAGCGAGAGCCACGCAGTTTTGGCAGGCGATCGAAGACCGTTGGGCGACCTTCTGGATCGCTACGGGTACAGAGTTCGCCTTCCGGCTTGTAATAAGCCAGCACGCGGCAAACCGCTTCTTCGGATTCTTTGATCGAGACAACATGACCGTCCAGACGAATTTTCATCCCGGCGACCACTTCAACGCGGTCGCCCAGTTTGGCGATCTTGCCGTCGACGCTGATGCGACCTGCCTCAATCATGGTTTCTATTTCACGACGCGAGCCATGGCCAGCATTCGCTAATACTTTCTGTAACTTTTCGCTCATTGAGCAACCTCTAATGTCGCCTTCACAGGCGTCGGGGGGACTTTGCCGCCACTCTCACCAAGAAGAGGAGGCCGCAAAGATTAGCACTTGGTCAAAACCAACCGCTTATTATACAGGCTTTATCCCTCCTTGGCACTGACTTCGTCCGGCAGTTTAGCGGAAAGGAGCTGGATCGCCCGCCCCTTCACGGATCACTTCCGGGGAGGATTCGGTCAGGTCGATAACCGTGGTTGGCTGCTGGCCCAGGAAACCGCCGTGGATCACCAGATCCACCTGCTTACCAAGGTGTTCGCTGATCTCTTCCGGATCGGATTCGGCAAAGTCATTGCCTGGCAGCATCAGCGTGGTCGACATCATCGGCTCATTGAGCACTTCCAGCAATGCCAGCGCAATCGGGTTGGATGGCACACGCAGGCCGATGGTTTTACGCTTGTCATTCATCAGGCGGCGAGGGACTTCTTTGGTCGCTTTCAGGATGAAGGTGTAATTGCCCGGCGTATTGTTCTTGATCAGGCGAAACGACGAATTGTCCACATAGGCATAGGTCGACAGCTCGGACAGATCGCGGCACATCAGCGTAAAGTTGTGGTTGCCGTCCAACTGGCGAATACGGCAGATACGCTCCAAGGCCGTCTTCTCTTCAAGTTTGCAGCCCAGCGCGTAGCCAGAGTCTGTTGGATAGACGATCACACCGCCCTTGCGCAGCACCTCTACGGCCTGATTGACCAGGCGCGGCTGCGGATTGTCCGGGTGAATATAAAATAGCTGGCTCATCTGTAACTCCTGAAAATGATGCACGCGGACGACAACGCCCGCGTTAAATCAATTTACGTTGCTCTCTTGGGGCTGTGGCCAATCTCGCCACACCGGTTCAACACCGCCGGGTAACCACAGTTTGCGCCCCAACTCAATCCACGAACAGGGCTGATGGAAATCCGAACCCTGAGACGCCAATAATTGATAGTCCTGCGCATATTTAGCCAACACCGTACGCTCATGGGGGGCTTGCTGACACTGCGCCACCTCCATCGCATCGCCGCCGTGTTCGGCAAAATAGGCCAGCAGGCGTTTCAGCCATTTTGCCGTCAGATCGTAACGGCCCGGATGCGCCATCACCGCTTGGCCACCGGATTGATGAATGACATCAATGGCTTGTTCTATTGTACACCACTGTGGCGGAACATAGCCGATTTTCCCTTTGGCGAGATACTTCTTGAACACCTGCGCCATGTTGTCGGCCATGCCCTGCTGCACCAGAAAACGGGCAAAATGCCCTCTGGTGACCGCCCCATCCCCCGCCAACTGTTGTGCTCCGGCATAGGCATCGGGAATACGTGCTTTCGCTAACCGAACGCCGATTTCTTGCGCACGTAGATTACGGCGCTCGGTCTGTTCGACCAGCAGTTGTAACAGCGCCGGATGGGTGATATCGAGCCCCAGCCCAACAATGTGGATCTCATGGTTTTCCCACAGCGTAGAAATCTCGACGCCGTTAACCAGCTGCAAGGGCAAGGCAAGATCGGCTATCGCGGCCGCGGCCTCTGCCAATCCATTAGTGGTGTCGTGATCGGTAATAGCCAGCACGCCAACGCGCATCTCAACGGCTCGCTGCACCAATTGTGTCGGCGTTAAGTAACCGTCCGAAGCGGTGGTGTGGCTGTGGAGATCGTACAGGGTAAAAGCGGAGGATTGTGGGCTGCTGTCTGTCAAAAGGGATATCCTGCTATGGCTTGGCTTTCTATCATACCCGTTATGGTTGGCCGGACGGAAATCTATTCTGCCGATGGCGCTCCCGCCAGATTAACGATTTTACATTAGCCGCTAACATATTGTGCAAAAAGAGAGTTGACATTGCCCCTTTGTTCCAGTTAACTAGTACACAAGTTCACGGCAATGACCGTGTTGGATGAAAATACAGAGAGCAACATGATGACTAAGCACACTTCTCTTCTTCGCTGGTGGCGTACTTCCCAATCAAGGGTCGAGTAATCACGCATACCTGTCATCTGACACTGCAGATTCCCTAGGCCCGCTCATTACAGCGGGCTTTTTTATGGACAAGATTTGACTGGAACTACCGAAGATGAACATCAAACCACAGCTCAAACTACTCACGGCACAGGCCGGTTACCGCAGCGATCCGACGGCGATTTTTCATCAGCTGTGCGGCGCTCGCCCTGCCACCCTGTTGCTGGACTCGGCGGAAATCAACAGCAAGCAAAACCTGAAAAGCCTGCTGATTGTCGACAGTGCCCTGCGCATTACCGCCTTGGGCCGTAAAGTCAGCCTTCAGGCGTTGACTGCTAACGGTGCAGCCCTGCTGCCACTGTTGGATGAAGCCTTGCCTACCGACGTACAAATCCAGGTTCGCCCTAATGGCCGTGAGCTGACCTTCCCGGCAATTGATACGGTACAAGACGAAGATGCCCGCCTGCGTTCACTGTCGGTGTTTGATGCATTGCGCACGATGCTGACGTTGGTCGATGCGCCAGCCGATGAACGCGAAGCGATGTTGCTCGGTGGCCTGTTTGCCTATGACCTGGTTGCTGGCTTTGAAGACCTGCCAGAGCTGCGCCAAGACCAACGTTGCCCGGACTTCTGTTTCTATCTGGCGGAAACGCTGCTGGTGCTGGATCACCAACGCGGCGTAGCTCGTTTACAAGCCAGCGTATTTAACGGTGACAACGCTGAAACCCTGCGTTTGCAGCAGCGTCTCGAACAGCTTCAGGTGCAATTGCAGCAAACTCCGATCGCCATTCCTCATCAGAAACTGGAAGACATGCAGCTAAGCTGCAATCAGAGCGATGAAGAGTACGGCGCGGTAGTCAGCCAGTTGCAGTTGGCCATCCGCCACGGTGAGATTTTCCAGGTGGTGCCTTCTCGTCGCTTCTCTCTGCCTTGCCCTAACCCGCTGGCGGCTTACCAGACGCTGAAGGAAAACAATCCAAGCCCTTACATGTTCTTTATGCAGGACAACGAGTTCACGCTGTTCGGTGCTTCGCCGGAAAGCGCGCTGAAATATGAAGCTACCAGCCGCCAGATCGAAATCTATCCGATCGCCGGTACTCGTCCTCGCGGACGCCGCGCCGACGGTTCGCTGGATCTGGATCTCGACAGCCGCATCGAACTGGAAATGCGTACCGACCATAAAGAGCTGGCGGAACACCTGATGCTGGTCGATCTGGCCCGCAACGATCTGGCCCGCATCTGTGAAGCTGGCAGCCGCTACGTGGCCGACCTGACCAAGGTAGACCGTTACTCATTCGTGATGCACCTGGTTTCCCGCGTGGTCGGCAAGCTGCGTAGCGATCTCGACGTGCTGCATGCCTATCAGGCCTGTATGAATATGGGCACGTTGAGCGGTGCACCTAAAGTACGCGCCATGCAACTGATTGCCGCCTCTGAAGGCACCCGTCGTGGCAGCTACGGCGGCGCAGTGGGTTACTTTACCGCTCACGGCGATCTCGATACCTGTATTGTCATTCGTTCCGCGTATGTTGAGGACGGTGTTGCCACCGTGCAGGCCGGTGCCGGTGTGGTGCTGGACTCCGTTCCGCAGGCAGAAGCCGATGAAACCCGTAACAAGGCACGTGCCGTGCTGCGTGCCATCGCCAGCGCGCACCAGGCCAAGGAGATTTTCTAATGGCCGATATCTTACTGCTCGACAACGTCGACTCCTTTACTTACAACCTGGTCGATCAACTGCGTGCCAGCGGCCATCAGGTCGTAATTTACCGTAACCAGATTGCCGCCGAGATCATCATCGCGCGCCTGCAACAGATGGAGCAGCCTATTTTAATGCTGTCCCCAGGCCCAGGTACTCCAGCCGACGCCGGCTGTATGCCCGAGCTGTTGCAACGCCTGCGCGGCCAGATGCCAATCATCGGTATCTGTCTCGGCCATCAGGCGATTGTGGAAGCCTATGGCGGCCACGTTGGCCAGGCCGGTGAGATCTTGCACGGCAAGGCGTCTTCCATTACTCACGATAACCAGGGGATGTTTGCCGGTATGGCCAACCCGCTGCCGGTCGCCCGCTATCACTCGCTGGTCGGCAGCAATATCCCTGAAGGACTGACCGTCAATGCTCGCTTCGGCGACATGGTGATGGCAGTGCGTCACGATGAACACCGCGTATGTGGTTTCCAATTCCATCCAGAATCCATTCTGACCACCCAAGGCGCGCGTTTGCTTGAGCAGACGTTGGCCTGGGCGCTGGCGAAATAATCAAGGGGAACCGACTATGCAACCTATTCTTGAAAAACTGTATCGCTCGGAGTCGATGAGCCAGGAAGAAAGCCAGCAGTTATTCAGCGCTATCGTGCGCGGTGAGCTGGAACCTAGCCAACTGGCGGCGGCCTTGATCAGCATGAAGATCCGCGGTGAGCACCCGGAAGAAATCGCCGGAGCAGCCAAGGCGCTCTTGGCCGATGCTTTACCGTTCCCACGCCCGGACTACGCCTTCGCGGATATCGTCGGCACCGGCGGTGACGGCACCAACAGCATCAATATCTCCACGGCCAGCGCCTTTGTCGCCGCAGCCTGTGGGGTCAAGGTAGCCAAGCACGGCAACCGCAGCGTCTCCAGCCGTTCCGGTTCATCCGATCTGTTGGCCGCCTTCGGGATCCGCTTGGATCTGCCCGCGGAAGAATCTCGCAAGGCATTGGATGAACTGGGCGTGTGTTTCCTGTTTGCACCGCAGTATCACACCGGTTTTCGCCATGCGATGCCGGTACGCCAACAGCTGAAGACCCGCACGGTGTTCAACGTACTCGGCCCGTTGATTAACCCGGCTCGCCCACCGTTGGCGTTGATTGGGGTCTATAGCCCGGAGCTGGTGTTGCCAATCGCCCAAACCCTGCGCGTATTGGGTTATCAGCGCGCCGCCGTCGTGCACGGTGGCGGCATGGATGAAGTGGCGATCCACACCACCACTCACGTAGCCGAGCTGAATGACGGCGAAATTGAAAGTTATCAGCTGACGCCTAAATCTTTTGGGTTGGACAGCTACCCGCTGGGCTCTCTGCTGGGCGGGTCGCCGGAAGAAAATCGTGACATTCTGGCAAGGTTGTTACAAGGTAAAGGCGAGCCAGCGCACGCCGCGGCAGTCGCCGCCAACGTCGCACTGTTGCTGAAACTATTCGGACAGGAAGACCTGCGCCAGAACGCGCAGCAGGCATTGGAAATGATCCACAGTGGGCAGGCTTACCAGCGTGTCACTGCTTTGGCAGCAAGAGGATAAATGATGCAGGAAACCGTGCTCAACAAGATTGTTCGTGACAAGGCGCAGTGGGTCGCGGCACGTAAGCAACAACAGCCATTAGCCAGCTTTCAAAACGAAATCGTGCCAAGCGAGCGTAGCTTTTATCATGCGCTACAAGGCGCCAGAACGGCATTTATTCTCGAATGCAAGAAAGCCTCTCCTTCCAAGGGGCTGATCCGCGAGAATTTTGACCCGGTGGAAATCGCCTCGGTGTATAAAGACTTCGCCTCGGCGATCTCGGTGCTGACTGATGAGCAATACTTCCAGGGCAGCTTCGATTTTCTGCCGCTGGTGAGTAAAACCGTGACCCAGCCGGTACTGTGTAAGGACTTTATGATCGACCCTTACCAAATCTATCTGGCACGTCACTACCAGGCCGACGCCATTCTGTTGATGCTGTCAGTGCTCGATGACGAACAGTACCGCCAACTTGCCGCGGTGGCACACAGCCTGAATATGGGCGTGCTGACCGAGGTGATCAGCGAAGAGGAATTACAGCGCGCGGTACAGCTCGAAGCCAAAGTGATTGGCATCAACAACCGCGATCTGCGCGATCTGTCTATCGATCTGGATCGCACCCGTATCCTGGCTCCTAAAGTGCCACATGGCGTGACGGTGATCAGCGAGTCCGGCATCAATAACTATCGCCAGATCCGTGAACTCAGCCGCTATGCCAACGGTTTTCTGATCGGCAGCGCCTTGATGTCGGAAACCAACCTGCGCAGCGCGGTACGCCGCGTGATCCTGGGCGACAACAAAGTCTGCGGCCTGACCCGGCCGCAAGATGCCGCAGCCGCTTATCAGGCAGGTGCCAACTACGGCGGTCTGATCTTCGTTGGCCGTTCCCCGCGTAACGTGGACATTGCCCACGCCAGGGAAGTGATCGCCGGAGCGCCGTTGAAATATGTGGGCGTTTTCTGTGATGCGCCGATCGCTACGGTAGCGCAAACTGCCGAGCTCCTTGGTCTGCATGCGGTGCAACTGCACGGCGCGGAAGACCAGGCTTATATCAACGCCCTACGCGCCGAGCTGCCAGCCACTTGTCAGATCTGGAAAGCCTTGAGCGTAAAAGACAGCCTACCCGCTCGCGATCTGCAACAGGTCGATCGTTACCTGCTGGATAACGGCGCTGGCGGTACCGGAGTTCGCTTTGACTGGTCAGTGTTGCAGGGCCAAACGCTGGACAACGTGATGCTGGCTGGCGGCCTGAGTGCAGACAACTGCGTAGATGCGGCCCAACTGGGCTGTGCGGGCCTCGATTTTAACTCTGGCGTAGAGAGCCAACCCGGCATCAAAGATGCCGAGCGTCTGGCGGCGGTGTTCCAAACCCTGCGCGCCTACTGATTGCGAACCTCATTTAACGGATAATAACGGGAAAAATAATGACGCTGCTTAACCCTTACTTCGGCGAATTTGGCGGTCAGTACGTGCCGCAAATTTTGATGCCAGCCCTGAAACAACTGGAAGAGGCCTTCGTCAGCGCCCAGCGTGACCCTGAGTTCCAGGCAGAGTTTATCGATCTGCTGAAAAACTATGCGGGTCGCCCAACGGCACTGACGCTGTGCAAAAACCTGACTGCCGGTAGCAAAACCAAGCTCTACCTGAAGCGTGAAGATCTGCTGCACGGCGGTGCCCATAAGACCAACCAGGTATTGGGCCAGGCGCTGCTTGCCAAACGCATGGGCAAAACCGAGATCATCGCGGAAACCGGCGCAGGCCAACACGGTGTGGCCTCTGCGCTGGCCTGTGCCCTGCTCGGTCTGAAATGCCGTATCTACATGGGCGCCAAGGACATCGAACGCCAGTCACCTAACGTATTTCGTATGCGCCTGATGGGAGCAGAAGTGATCCCGGTGCACAGCGGCTCTTCCACGCTGAAAGATGCCTGTAACGAAGCGCTGCGCGACTGGTCTGGCTCTTACGAAAAGGCTCACTACATGCTGGGCACTGCCGCAGGCCCGCACCCGTTCCCGACCATCGTGCGTGAATTCCAACGCATGATCGGCGAAGAAACCAAAGCTCAGGTGCTGGAGCGTGAAGGCCGTCTGCCGGATGCCGTATTGGCCTGCGTTGGCGGCGGTTCCAACGCCATCGGCATGTTTGCCGACTTTATCGATGATACCAGCGTTGGCCTGATCGGCGTTGAACCCGCTGGCCTTGGGATAGAAACCGGCCAGCATGGTGCGCCGCTGAAACATGGCAAGGTGGGGATCTACTTCGGTATGAAATCACCGATGATGCAAACCTCTGAAGGCCAGATCGAGGAGTCTTACTCAATTTCCGCCGGTTTGGACTTCCCTTCCGTTGGCCCGCAGCACGCCTATCTCAACAGCATCGGCCGTGCAGAATACGTGTCGATCACCGATGATGAAGCGCTGGAGGCTTTCAAGGAGCTTTCCCGCCACGAAGGGATTATCCCGGCGTTGGAGTCTTCCCATGCCCTCGCACACGCGTTGAAAATGATCCGTGAAGAGCCGCAGAAAGAACAGATCCTGGTGGTTAACCTGTCCGGCCGCGGCGACAAAGACATATTTACCGTTCACGACATTCTGAAAGCACGGGGAGAAATCTGATGGAACGTTATCAGCAACTGTTCAAACGGTTGGAAAATAATAAAGAAGGCGCCTTTGTGCCGTTTGTCACCCTCGGCGACCCAAACCCGACGCTATCGTTACAGATCATTGATACGCTGGTGGAGAACGGTGCAGATGCCTTGGAGTTGGGGATCCCCTTCTCAGACCCGCTGGCCGATGGCCCAACCATTCAAAGTGCAGCTCTGCGTGCTTTCGCTTCTGGGGTTACGCCAACGCACTGTTTCGAAATGCTGGCGGCGATCCGTCAGAAGCACCCTGATATTCCGATTGGCCTGCTGATGTACGCCAACCTGGTGTTCCACGGCGGTATTGACGCATTTTATCAGCGCTGTGCGCAGGCCGGTGTAGATTCCGTGTTGATCGCGGACGTACCTTTCGAAGAGTCCGCGCCTTTCCGCGCGGCGGCAACTCGCCACGGTATTGCGCCAATCTATATTTGTCCGCCAAATGCGGATGAAGATTTACTGCGTGAAATCTCGTCCCACGGCCGGGGTTACACTTACCTGCTGTCACGCGCCGGAGTAACCGGAACGGAAAGCCGGGCACAGTTACCGCTGCACCACCTGGTCAATAAGCTTCGCGAGTATCATGCGGCACCACCGCTGCAAGGCTTTGGCATCTCTGAACCATCACAGGTCAAGGATGCGTTGCAAGCCGGGGCTGCCGGGGCAATCTCCGGTTCGGCAATTGTTAAAATCATCGAACAGAATCTGGCTCAACCAGCAGAAATGTTGGAAAAGCTAGGCAAGTTTGTCCGTGAAATGAAAGCCGCTACCCGCGTTTAATCTCTCCCCTCAATCACCGGATACTGCAAAGGTATCCGGTGATAACACTTTGTTTACCCTCATTCTTGCTACAGATATTTTTTGCAAACAGTTTGAACAAACCCGCATCCTGCCCCACAATCATACTTACCGCTATTTATTCGGTGGTTCAGTGCATAGGTTCCCGTTAGCTGATTGAAATCAGCCTGTAGTTTCAACAATAACATTTGCAAGGAGAGTCACTTATGAAGCTATTTAAAACCCTTTCGGCGCTGTGCATGGCGGCTATTTTGGCTATGGCAGTTTCTGCCTGTGCTCCAACGGCAAAATCTGAAGGGACTGGCGGCTATATCGACGATACGGTCGTCACTACCAAGGTGAAGTCAGCTCTGCTGGCGGATAAAACCATCAAATCAACCGAAATCAGCGTCGAGACCTTTAAAGGCAAGGTTCAGTTAAGCGGTTTCGTCAGCTCTAGCGCCGATGCCAATCGCGCCGTTCAGGTGACTCGCGGCGTAGCGGGTGTTAAATCGGTCGAAAATGATATGCGCATTAAATAGCTAAAGAGGGAGGCGCCGAACAGCGCCTCCTTATTGCAGCGTAGCTTAGAAGCGGTAGCCCGCACCAAACATAAATACAAATGGATCCAGACGCGTATCAACGCTCTGATGTTGATCACCGGCGTCAAAGCGAACCTTGGTCTCGATATTCATCCACCAGACCGACATGTTCAGCATCCAGTGCTCATCCAGGTTGTAATCCAGACCTGCCTGCCCGGCAACACCCCAGGAATTTTTCAGGTCCAGGTTGCTTAAACCTGCATCCTTCCCGTTGTCGTTGAATTTCTCGTCGAAGAACATTGTGTAGTTCACACCAATACCCAGGTATGGACGCAGCTTGTCCTGCTTGTCACCAAAGTAGTACTGCGCCATCAGCGTTGGTGGCAGTTGACGAACTGTTGCAATATCCCCGTTGACCGCTGGGCCACCCAGAGAAACTTTATGGCGGAACGGCGTTGCAGCCAGTAACTCGACGCCGATATTGTCCGTCACCATATAGCCAAAAGTCAGACCCAACTGGGTGTTGTTATTGGCGTTGAACGATCCTTGGCCTAAAACGTTGTCCGAACCTGCATTAGGACGAACTGTTGCAGTCCCTGCACGGAACAGGAAATCACCCGCTTGATGCGCGCTTGCTACCATAGGAGCCATCAGAGCCCCTAACACCACCAGAGTTGTCTTTTTCATTATCCATTCCATTTGTGTGGTTTACAGTCCCGATGAATATACCTATTAACAGGTATTTATGATCCCATCGAGATCACATCTTAAGTGTAAAAATTTAAATTCCCACCAAAAACAAAGCCACCTAAGGTGTTAATAAATCGATAATTGATCTGAATCAATAAACGCATTTTGTTGCAAATTTTATGCATGTTTACATTTCTGTTACCGAAAAAAGTTGCTAAAAAAAATGCCGCTGCGTAATTTCATCATTCCTGTTGGTTTTGGTTGGGCCGGTAAGGAGTCGGTGGCAATCAAGATGAGCGAAATTCAAAATCCCTGCACCAGCTGCGGCGCCTGCTGCGGTTATTTCCGAGTATCATTCTATTGGGCCGAAGCGGAAGATGGCGGCGGCGTGGTACCTATATCCTTAACTGAACCCTCGAGCCCCTTTCTGCGCTGTATGCAGGGAACCAACAGCAAGTCCCCACGCTGCACTTCGCTGGTGGGTGAAATTGGTCAGGCGGTATCCTGTTCGATCTACCCCAATCGCCCTAGCCCCTGCCGCGAATTCGATCAATCCGGGGAAAACGGCCTGCGCAATGAAGCCTGCGATCGGGCCCGTGAGCGCTACGGCCTGCCGCCCTTGCCGGTTCCCCTGCCATTATCATTGTCAGAGACCATAATCGCCCAAGAAATCAGCACAGTGCCATTCGCGGGGTGCCACAGCGGAGCGGAACAAGGTACAATCGCCCACTGATTTAACTATGTTCCCGACGCCAAGGAGTCTGCATGCCAAGCATGCCAATTACGGCCAACACGTTGTACCGTGACAGTTTTAACTTTTTCCGTAATCAGGTTGCCAGCATTGTGCTGTTGGCATTGCTGACCGCATTCATTTCTGTGCTGCTTAATCAGGCGTTTAGCCCCGATATCGAGCAGTTGAAGATCCTGACCGCGACGGAAAGTGATTTGGCCTCCAACGCCGGTGCCGGCATGGGGATCCAGGAAATCATTCAGCAAATGACGCCTGAACAGCAGATGGTGCTGTTGAAAGTGTCCGCCGCCGCCACGATTTCCGCTTTAGTGGGTAACGTGCTGCTGGTGGGGGGCATGTTGACGCTGATCCGCCTGGTTTCTGAAGGCCAGCGTACCAGTGCGCTGCGGGCTATCGGGATATCTGCCCCGCTATTGCCGCGTTTACTGTTGCTGCTGTTTGTCTGCACCTTGCTGACCCAGCTTGGCCTGACGCTGTTCGTCGTGCCCGGTGTGATCATGGCGATCTCGTTCTCGTTGGCCCCGGTGATTTCCGTGGTCGATGGGAAAGGCATGTTTGCCTCACTGAAGCTGAGCTGCAAGCTGGCCTTTGCTAACGCGCGGGTGATCGTACCGGCGATGATGCTGTGGTTGGCGGCCAAACTGCTGGTGCTGTTTATGGTCAGCCACTTGTCGGTGTTGACGCCACACGTTGCCAGCGTGGTGCTGACCGCATTGAGCAACCTGGTTTCTGCCCTGCTGCTGATTTATCTGTTCCGTCTATATATGTTACTGCGCGACAACACGCCCGCTTCTGGCGCGTCCTTAGATAAAAGATAAACAGGGTCGGTTGACGTTTAAGGGCACGCTAAAAGCGTGCCCTTTTTATTTACTGTGCCGTGCCCGGTTCGGCCTGTTCCTTACTCTGTATCAGCTTGAGTGCCAGATAAAGGTCGGGCACCAGGATCAGATCCTTATCGCGCCCCACCTGATTGATACGGAACCAGCGTGTTAACTCGGTGCGCCGTCCGGCCAGCACCAGCTTTACGTTACGCTGTAACAAATCACGTTTTAGCTCATCAATGGCCGCCAGCACGCTGATATCCGCATGGGTAAAACTGGCTACCGCATCCACCACCACCCAACGTGGTTGGAACGGCGTGCTGTCGACCAGATTGAGGATGCGCCGTTTGAAGTAGGCCACGTTAAAATAGGTCAACGGGGAGTTAAAGCGGTACATCATCACGCCCTGCACCGCCTTCACCCCGTTGTTGTTGCCCATTGAGTGGATCATGCCTTCCTCATTGACCCCCAACAGTTGCTCCGTGGGGCGGAACACGGTGCGGAGAAACTGCATCAAGCCAAGCAATACCGCCAAGCCAATACCGCTGATCACCCCCACCAGCAGCACGCTGACGAAGGTGAAGGCCGCCAGCCTGAACGCCTGGGCGTTGCGCTTGCGCAGGATCCAGATGCCGCGAATGTCGATCAATGACCAGGCGGCGTACATCAGCACCACGCCTAATCCAGCCACCGGAATAAATTGCAGCGGCGAAGTCAGGAACAGCAGCACAATGCCAATGACAATGGCGGCAATAATTGATACCAGCTGGCTTTTGCCGCCATTGGCATCGTTTACCGCCGTACGCGAATCGGCTCCGCTGATGGCAAACCCTTGCGACAGAGCGGAAACAATGTTTACCAGCCCAAGCGCACGGAACTCCGCATCGGCATTAACTTCGTAGCCATTTTTCGCCGCGAAGCTGCGCGCCGTAAGCATCATGCTGACAAAGCTGACCACCGCCAGGTTGAGCGCCGGTATCACCATGTCACGCAGTAAGCCCGGCTGAAAATCCGGCCACTGAACGATAGGCAGCATGCCGCTAAAGCCCCCTACGGTAATAATACCGTGCTGCTGCAAATTAGCCGCCCAGGTGATGAAGGCGACCAGCACGATGGCAAACAACGGCGCAGGCCAGTTAGGCCGCAATTTTTTAACCCCCACCAGCATTGTCAGCGTAAGCAATGAAATGCCCATCGTCGGCCAATCGCTATGCAGAATGTTACCGGGCAAGGCATAAATACGTTCAATCAGCTGCGCCGGTGGCGTACCGAACCCCAGCACTTTACCAATCTGATCGACGATGATGGTCACCGCCACGCCATTCAGCAATCCGCTGAGGATTGGGCGCGAAAGCAGGTCTGCCAAGGCCCCGAGCCGGAAGCGGCTGGCCAGCAAACACCAAGCTCCCGTCATGGCGGTCATCATGATGGTGAGCTGCCAGTGCAGCTCCATACTTCCTGCGGCCAGCGGAGTCACCACAGCAGCGATCACCGCACAGGTGGCCGCATCCGGCCCAACAATCAGCTGCCGCGACGAGCCAAAAATGGCATAGGCGATCATCGGTAAAATACAGGAGTAAAGCCCGACCACCGGGCTGACACCGGCCAATTCGGCATAGGCGATCGCCACCGGCAAAGCTACCGCTGCGACCGATAACCCCGCACGAATATCCGGCTTCAACCAACTGCGTTCATATCCTAACAAATGCGTCAAACCGGGCGTCCACGCCCGCAGAGACTTCCACTGCATAGCTATTTTCCATGGTAAATTATGCGGCTATTATTATGCTTAATATGCGTGGTACACCCAGCGCTTGCAAATAACCGACAGTAACAATCGTAAGTTTATGCAAATTCTGGTGTTTACAGCAGCAATCTACCGGACGAACACCGATAATCTGCCCTTTAGTGCGATACACAGAACGCGCCAAATCCGGTATAGTCGCCCGATGAACCTATGATGGATTGATTTATGAAGCAGTTTCTTGATTTTCTACCCCTGATTGTCTTTTTTGCCTTTTATAAGCTTTACGATATCTACGTCGCCTCAGGTGCCTTGATCGTCGCTACCGCCCTGGCACTGGTCTTTACCTGGCTGAAATATCGCAAGGTAGAGAAGATGACGCTGATCACCTTTGCCATGGTCGCCGTATTCGGTACCTTGACCCTGGTGTTCCACAACGACCTGTTTATCAAATGGAAGGTCACGGCCATCTACACCCTGTTCGCTCTGGCGTTGCTGATCAGCCAACTGATACTGAAAAAGCCGCTGATCCAACGCATGCTGGGTAAAGAGCTGACCCTGCCGGACAGCGTCTGGAACCACCTTAACATTGCCTGGGCCCTGTTCTTCCTGGCCTGCGGCTTGGCCAATATCTATGTGGCATTCTGGATGCCGCAGGACGTTTGGGTTAACTTCAAGGTATTTGGCCTGACCGTGCTGACGCTGGTCTTCACCCTGTTGAGCGGTATCTATATTTACCGTCATATGCCAGAAGAGCAGAAGAAATAATGACCGAGCAACGACCTTTGCCTAGCGGTGAGCTGGTGCTGCGCACGCTGGCCATGCCAGCAGATACCAATGCCAACGGCGATATCTTTGGCGGCTGGCTGATGTCGCAAATGGACATCGGCGGCGCGATCCTGGCCAAAGAGATAGCCGAAGGGCGCGTGGTGACCGTGCGGGTAGACGGCATGACCTTTCTCAAGCCGGTGGCCGTGGGTGACGTGGTGTGCTGCTATGCCAACTGTATCCGCAGTGGCCGCAGCTCGATTACCATCAATGTGGAAGTTTGGGTCAAGAAGGTGTCTTCTGCCCCCATCGGCCAGCGCTACCGTGCCACGGAAGCGGTCTTTACCTATGTAGCGGTAGATGATGGCGGCAGCCCTCGCGCCCTGCCAGACGGCAAGATGAACTTCCGCGTTGGCGAATAAGCCTACGCCAGATAGCAAAAAGGTCGCAAATGCGACCTTTTTTATTGCTTACTCAACCGTCGAGCCTTCCATTTTGAAGACGATGGTCTTCGTCAGGTTCTGCGCGGTTTTGGCCTCATAGCGCCATTTACGCATTGCCTGCTTCACTTCACGTTCGAACATATTACGTGGTTCCGCAGACAGAATACGCACGTTTGTAACCCGCCCATCGCTATCGACATCGAACTGAACTTTGACATTGCCTTCAATCTGCAATGCCCGGGCGCGCGGTGGATACATCGGCTTGCCGATGCTCAAGGCTTTTGGCCCCAACTCACGGGAAGTTCCCGGCGCGGGTGCTGATGGTGCCTGTTTAACCGGTGCCTTGTCGATCGGCTTGGCTTCGGATTGATTGTCGAACGGCGAAGGTTCACGCGGTTCGGTCTTCTTCACTTCACGCTTGACCGGCTTCTCTACCTTCGGCTTCGGTTTTGGCTTCGGCTTGGGTTTCTCCGGCTCCGGTTTAGGAATGGCTACCGGTACCGGCGGTGGCGGCTCGGGCTCCGGGATCGGTTCTGGCTCAGGCTCAGGTTCTACCTGTGGCTCCGGTTCCGCCGCAGCCGGCGGTGGCGGTTCTGCCAACGCGGTCATATTCACCATCATGACGCTGATAGGGGCATCTTCCTGCTTAGGCAGCTCCAACACTTCGTTGACGGAAGCGTAGAGCAAGGCGGCCACCAGGGCACTGTGCAAACCAACGGAGAGGACAATTGGCACGGAAATTCGGCGAATAAGGAACATTTTGTTTAGCGGCATAATGATTCTGTTTCCTCTGGTGCGCCAAGTTTAAATGCAAATAGCAATCATATTCAATAACGAAAGACAAACTATCGCTTTAATCGGCATCATTAGGCGCTAAAACCAGCAAACTCATAGGGATATTAACTTTTAATTAGCCTTTTATTGAGCTTTGCATACGGATTGTTAACCAATGTGTTCCCTCACTCGTCAATCGCAGCTCACGCAGCTATCCTCAGCACGGTAATGAATTTTTATCTGGATTGGCATTCCCTTGTCACAGGTTTTGCGCTACTTTGTGATTACCGTTGTATGGCAATGATTTTAAAGGTGAAATATGCTTTATCTGATCTACGCACAAGACGTACCTGGTACGCTGGAACAGCGCATGGCCGTTCGCCCCGCCCATCTGGCTCGCCTGCAGGCGCTGCGTGATGAAGGCCGCTTGGTGGTCGCTGGCCCTAACCCGGCTATCGATAGCAACGATCCAGGCCAGGCTGGATTTACCGGTTCTACCGTGATCGCCGAGTTCCCTTCGCTGGAGGTGGCAAAATCCTGGGCAGCACAAGACCCGTACGTGGACGCTGGCGTATACGGCGAAGTCACGGTGAAACCGTTTAAACAGGTATTTTAAGCAAAAAAAAGCCAGCACGGAGGTGGCTGGCTAAAAGTGGGTTCTTCGAGGGAATATCTTTATTCGCTAAACATACTCGCCACGCGGAGCGATCGCCATCTATCAGTGTGATAGGTCAACCATTGCGAGCCGTATCGGTAAGAACCCACTTTTGCAGATCGGTAAACATTGCTTCCCATTCCTGCTGAGTGATATCCATAAAGCCGAAGAACCGCAGCATGAAGGCTCCCTCGGTGGCCAGAAAGGCCAATCGCGCCTTTCTCCCCGCCTCGGTGGTCAGATCCAAACCGGCTATGCGGCTGCGATACCATTCTCGCGTACTGTCCAGGTGTTCTGGCGTCTGAATTAACGTCGCCATCAACCCGGCTGCCTTGGCGCTGGAAGCCTGATCCGAACTGCGGGTAGCCTGCATATGCGCCTGGACGATGGTTAACGGGTCCGGATCGCTGCCCGCGATATCATCAAACACCTGCTCATAAACCTTGCCCCAACGGTCAAACATCGCATCGATGAGCGCATCTTTGCTACCAAAGCAATATTGCACTCCCCCCTTGGAGATCCCCATGGCTTTGGCCACCGAATCGATGGTTAACCCTGCCGCACCTTGGGTCGCCACAATCTCTTCTGCGGTATCCAGCACCTTGTCACGATCGATACTCCGTTGACGCCCCATTGAGAAAGCCCCTTTTCAATACGTACGTATGGATTTATATTATAGCAGTATACCACCGGTGCTACCGGGTGGTTACCGTAAGGTGACGCAGCCGCGTCATCGGTTTACTAGGATACTCTTTATGCACGCCCAAAACCGCTGGCTGATCCTAGCAATGATCTCCAGTGCGCTATTTTTAATCATTACCGATATGACGGTGCTTTACACCGCGTTGCCGCGCCTGACCCAGGCATTGGATGCCACAGCCTCACAAAAACTGTGGATCGTTAACGCCTACCCGTTGGTGGTTGCTGGCCTACTTCCCGGCGCTGGCATGTTAAGCGACCGTCTTGGCCACAAGAAAATGTTTATCGCCGGTTTGCCGGTCTTTGCCTTGGCCTCACTGTGCGCGGCGTTCTCCCCCAGTGCCGAGCTGCTGATTGCATCACGCGCTTTCCTGGCCATCGGGGCCGCGATGATGATGCCGGCCACGCTATCCATCGTGCGCCACGTCTTTACCGATGAGCGTGAACGTGCGCTGGCGATTGGCATCTGGGCCGCTGTGGCCTCCGGTGCCGCCGCACTTGGCCCGGTGGTAGGCGGCGTTCTGCTGTCCTATTTCTGGTGGGGCTCGGTATTTTTGATCAACGTGCCGGTGGTGATGCTGGTTCTGCCGCTGGCGGTCTATCTGATCCCTCGTTGCGGTGGAGACAGTCAACGCCCCTGCGACTTTATCAGCTCGCTACAGATCATGTTCGGCCTGGTGGCGTCGATCTATGCGCTGAAAGAGCTGAGCAAACCCGCGTTCTCCCTGAGTGACTTCGCCATTGCGGCGGCGCTCGGTACGCTGTTCCTGACCCTGTTTGTCCGCCGTCAGCAGCGGGCGCAATACCCCATGATCGATTTCTCACTGTTCCGCAATCGCCTGTTTGCCAGTGGTGTCGGTGTGGCGATCGTTTCAATGATCGCGCTGATCGGGATCGAACTGGTGTTAAGCCAGCGCTTACAGTTGGTGCTCGGCATGACGCCGCTGCTGGCCGCATTGTTTATTTTACCCATTCCGGTAGCCTCTGCCCTGGCTGGCCCGTTGGCCGGAGCTTTGCTACCTCGTTATGGCGAACGCTACATGCTGGTGGGCGGATTTATTCTCACCGCCTTAGGCATCGCCGGTGTCGCCCTGTGGTATCAAGGCAACGTCATTATGCAGTTGGTCTGCCTGTTTGTGGTGGGCTTTGGCCTCGGTGGTGCCATCACTGCTGCCTCAACGGCCATTATGCTCAACGCCCCCGAAGACAAAGCGGGCATGGTCGCCGCTATTGAAGACGTCTCTTGGGAGTTGGGTGGCGTGTTAGGCGTCACGCTGCTGGGGGGGTTGATGACGGCGGTTTATAGCCACAGCCTGGTATTGCCTGCCAATCTGCCCGTAGGCGATCTCGCTTATGACAGCATTGATGAGGCGTTACGATTAGCCGGAAATATGGGCGCGGACAGCGCAGAAAGGCTGATTCAGTTGGCTAGAGGCGCCTTCGACCAGGCCTTTATTGCCGTGCTGATCGCCGCCGCATTGCTCACCAGCCTGAGCGCCGGTGTGCTAAAATTTGCCTTGCGCAAAAGGGCGCAGGTGTAATTTAATCGATGAAATCGGGATAGGGGCTGACCTCACGATCAGCCTCCTCCCACACCACCGTACATACGGGTCCGTATACGGCGGTTCGGTTATGTTTATCGCCGCCTGCTTACAGTTCTGGCAGGCCCAGTTTGATGAA